>Ga0335072_10000013_pt1 | contig 445265 bp, 430 predicted proteins | sample Lox_Sample_21_FD_206725 | JGI IMG/M metagenome (GOLD analysis project Ga0335072, IMG submission 206725) | Soil microbial communities from Loxahatchee National Wildlife Refuge, Florida, United States - Lox_Sample_2.1 | ecosystem: Environmental > Terrestrial > Soil > Wetlands | place: USA...
CGTCGTCGACCAGTGCGTTCGCGGGCTTAAGGTCCTTATGGATGAGGCCCTGCCGGTGGGCTTGGCCCAGTGCGGCCGCCAGACCGATAGCAATGCGCAGGAAGCGGGTGAGATCTGGTCCTTGGCGCTTATCGATCACCCGATCCAGGGGTTCGCCGCCAGGATCCTTGAGAACGAGGATCACGCGCCCTTGGTGGCGAGCCAGCGTGAGCGGCTGCGCGGCCCATGTCGCATCGAGTTCAGCCGCGAGCGAGTATTCGTGTTCGAGCCGGCGGATACTTTGCGGCGAGGGCTGTTCTGCGGCGACGGCCACCGCCAAGATCCGCCTTTGGTTGGCGCGCTCTTTGCCGCGGTAGAGAGTGAAGTCCGCCCCTTCGCGAAGCGGCTCCAAGACGTAATCTGAGTCTTCTGCCATTGAGATCATTCGATAGTTGTCAGGAGCTCACGCCGATTTCAAAGAGTGAGGAATTGGCTTCCCAATTTTGTCTATTGTACGATGGTATCGCTCATTACTTCATTTGCGAGTGATATAAACGCATGTGGATGGGAGGCATTTAGACCGATAAAGTGCTCGCCGCATTCATTGCGGCGCGCCTGGTAAATCAACGTTTTTCCCGAACGGGGCCCGTGCATCGGGACGGCGCGATGGGAACCGATTCCGAGATTCAACTGCGGTCGGTCAAATGTCTCACGGCGGTGGTGGGACTTGCACTTTTGGCGGTTGGAAATCCGTGCACCGCGACAGACGCCGACACTGGGGCAAATGACCAGTCTGACGCGCTCCAAGAAGTTGTCGTGACCGCTCGACGTCTGAACGAAGACCTGGAAAAGGTTCCCGTGGCCGTCGACGCATTATCCGCATCGGCACTTGCAGAGCAGCACGTCACCAATGAGCAGGAACTGCAGACGGCAGTGCCTGGCCTGCTGACCGTCGCGTCGACATCGACAAATCAGCTGGCCTTCTCGATCCGAGGGCAAGCGCTCGACGCTTACTCTTACACATCCCCCACCGTGCTGGCGTATTTCGACGAATTTCAGACGGGAGGGGTGACCTCCACCACGTTTTTCGATCTACAGTCGGTGCAGGTCTTGAAGGGCCCTCAGGGCACGCTGTTTGGTCGTAATGCGACTGGCGGCGCTGTTCTGTACACGACCACGCAACCAGGAAAGCAGCTGGACGGCTACTTCAATTATACCGCCGGGAATTTCAATGAGCAGAAGGTGGAGGGTGCGGTCACGATCCCACTTGCCGAGTGGGCTTCGGTTCGCTTAGCTGCGGAAGATGAGCATCGCGATGGCTATGAGCACAATATCTATCTCAATGTCGATGAGGGATCGATCGACAACCGGAATTTCCGAGGAACTTTGTTGCTGACTCCGCTGGATGCGCTGCAAAACACGACCACCCTTCAGTACGGCAGGCAGGGAGGCGACTCGGGCGCGCTCAAGATCGTGAGCGCCAACGTCAACTGTCCGCCGAGCCCCAGTTGCGCCGGCGCCGATCTCTTTCCGTCAGGGGTGCCGACAGGAGGGGCGTATCCGGCGAAGCTCGCGTCGTATAACGGGCTGCTGAACTTCATCACCATGGAAGCTACGCAACCGTTTTGGAATGTCTGGAACCACAGCGACGATGGGCACGACGCGCAACTAAAGGAAGCGGTGAACAAGACCACCTATACGGTGAACGATGACCTCTCGATCAAGAACATCGTTGGCTACAATCAAGTGGTCTCGACTGATCGCCTCGACGTTGATGGCAGCCCCTTTCAAATACTGCCGGTCGGAGGAAACGTAGAAGGTCTTATCTATTCGACCGAGCAGTACTCCGAGGAGCTGCAGCTCGCTGGCACCGCAGCCGCCCTAAGCTACCTCGTTGGCGGATACTACGATCGCGACAACGAAGGGCAAAATATCCCTGTAAATGTTGGCTGCGGCTCCTTCGCGTTTCCCGTGACCCCGGAAAATCCCGAGGGATGCGAGGTGCCGGGTGGTTTTCGGTATAACTTCGAGAACAATGAAGAATCAAGTGCCTTGTTCGGACAAGCCACCTACGAGCTCATCGACAATCTCAGGGCGACCGCGGGCTACCGCGAAACATGGGAAGATATCAATTTCCGTTACGTAGACGATGGCAGCGTACCTGAGGATGCCCACCAGTTGGCCGGCGTTCCGTTGCCGCCGATACTCAGCGAGCGCGAACCGAGCTGGACGTTGGGACTCGACTATCAGCTCATGCCGGAAACCTTGCTCTACATCGCACAACGAGGTGGCTTTCGCGCAGGTGGCTTTAACGGCACCAGCGTCGTTCAGACGAACGCGGGAGCAACAAATATCGACTCATTCAAGCCGGAGATCGCCCGTGATCTCGAACTTGGTGTCAAGTATGCGGGACGACTGGGGGTCTTTCCTATGCGCATCAACGCAGACATCTACGAGGAAAGAGTGAGGGATGCACAGCGGGTCGTCTATGCCGGCGTTGCTGCCTTCACGCTCAATGCCGACGAGACTCAGGTCGACGGGTTCGAGCTCAACGCACTGATTGACCTTACCTCCTGGGTACAGGCAGGACTCAATTATGCCTATACCGACGCGCGTTATACGGATGGCAGCACTCATTTCACGCAGGTCGACGCCATCACGGGTGCCATCGACAACCGCACCGTTATCTTGGGACCCTATGGTGATGCACCGAGAAACACGGGCTCCCTGTATTTGCGCGTCGCCCATGATCTGCCGAACTTCCTAGGCCAACTGGTGGTGCGCCAGGACATCTACTCGCAGAGTTACTTTTACTATACGAACTTCGCCGCGAGCGTCAACGTTCCTCCCAATGGGATCGGGCCGCTCGATCCCAACACCAAGATCGGCGGCTACACCCTCCTGAACGCCAGGGTCGAATGGAACAATATTGCTGGATCCAAGGTCCACGTGGCGGCCTACGTGAGGAATATGCTGAATAAACAATATGAGGTCGGAGGTGTGGGCTATGGCGCAGTTATCGGTGTGGATTCCGTAGTTCTTGGTACCCCACGCATGGCGGCGCTTGAGGTCGGGCTCAAGTTCTGATATGTCCCGTGAGCTCGAGCGAAGGCACGGCTCCGACATCGCTTAGTATCCATCCGCCTGAATCCGGAGGGACGTCGCCAGACGAAGAAGCGCCGCGCGACCGTCCCGATCTGTCCCACACTGGCATGCGAGCTCGAAAGCTGGCACAGGGCTCAGAGAGGAACACGCGCTCTATCAGGCGATTGTCCCGCCGGAGCCTGAGGAAATATTTCCTCAGAATTTCCTCACGGAAAATCGCTGGGCAGCGTAAGTGACGATATAAGAAGGAATTTTGGAGCGGGAAACGAGACTCGAACTCGCGACCCCAACCTTGGCAAGGTTGTGCTCTACCAACTGAGCTATTCCCGCCCCCGGGGAGCCGTCGATCTTAGGGGCAACGACGGCGAAGTCAAGGCAACGCACCGCGGTCACGGCTCCCGCAGATCGGGCCATGCCATGCGCAGGTAAGCGAGCATCGAAACCAGGGTTAGCGCCGCGGCAAGCACCGTGAGCCCGAGCCCAACCCGGTAAGTCGGCATCCCAAGGAGCGGGTGGCGGTACAGCATCATGGCAAGGCCCACCACCTGGAAGATCGTCTTGTACTTGCCCAGGAGCGAGACCGCGACCTTGCGCCGCTGACCCACCTCGGCCATCCACTCGCGAAGCGCGGAGATGGCAATCTCGCGCCCGATGATGACCGCCGCGGTAAGGACCACCACGGGGCGATGGTCCCGGCTGACGATCAGCACGAGTGCCGTCGCGACGATCAGCTTGTCCGCCACCGGATCGAGGAACGCTCCGAGCCGGGAGGTCTGCCCCAGACGGCGCGCGAGGTAGCCGTCGAGCGAATCGGTCACTCCCGCCGCGGCAAAGATCAGACCGGCTGCAGGATCCGCCCAGCTCGAATGCAGGTAGAACGCCACGACCACCAGCGGGATCGCCGCGATGCGAACCCACGTGAGCGCGTTCGGCAGCGACCAGGATGCGGAGGTGCGAGCGGCACTAGGGTTTGAGGTTTCCACGATGGTATTCGGCGCAGAGCTTGGGCCTCCACGCGGCCGTTCGTCCGGTTCAGGCGCCCGGGTGGAGGTGATCGTAAAGGGTCCGTGCGAGGGCTGCGCCGATGCCCTCGACCTGCTCGAATTCTGCCATACCGGCGCGCAGGACACCTTGCAGACCGCCGAAGTGCTTGAGCAGCGCGCGCCGCTTGGCGGGGCCCAGGCCGGGGATGGTCTCGAGCACAGACTCGCTGTACCGCCGTGCGCGCCTGCGGCGATGGCCGGTGATTGCGAAACGATGCGCCTCGTCGCGCACACGCTGCACCAGTCGGAGCGCCGGGGAATGCGGCGCAAGCACACGAGGTGCGGCTGCGCCATGCACGAAGAGCCGCTCCTGTCCGGGTCTGCGGTCGGGGCCCTTCGCGACGCCCACGAGCGTGAGGTCATCGAACCCAAGGGGGCCCAGAACGGTGTGCACTTCATTGATCTGACCGAGGCCTCCGTCGATCAGCAGCAGGTCAGGTGCGGGGATCTCGCCCTCCCGGATGCGGTTGTAGCGCCGCTCCAGCGCCTGGCGCAAGGCGCCGTAGTCATCGCCCGGAGCGACTCCGGTGATATTGAACCGGCGGTACTCCTTCTTCAGCGGCCCCTCCGGACCGAATACCACGCAGGAGGCGACGGTGCCCTCGCCTGCGGTATGGCTGATATCGAAGCACTCGATTCGCGCGGGCGGCTCGGGCAGGTCGAGCTCGGTCGCGAGGTCTGCGAGCATCTCCTCGGCGCCGCGTCGCTGTGCGAGGCGCATCCGCAGCGCTTGGGTCGCATTCTCCTCGGCAAGCTCGACCCATTTGGCGGCAATTCCACGCTGCGGCCGGTGGACGCGCACCTCGTGGCCCACACGGTCGTGCAGAATCCGGGCAAGCGACTCCGCATCGGGGAGCTCCCGTGCGACGATCACCTCGCGCGCCGGCTCTTGCGAGCCGTAGTACTGCAGCATGAAAGAGGCGAGCGCCTCCTGAGGCTCGGCAAGCGTGGCACGCGGGAAGTAGCTCGTCGTGCCGAGATTGCGCCCGCCCCGCACCAGCATCACGCTCACGGCGTACTCACCCGGCTCACCCACGATCGCCACCACATCGGCGTCCCGCTCGGTCTCCGCGGTCACGATCTGCTGGGCCTGGATGCGCTTGAGCGAGGCGAGCTGATCGCGCAGACGCGCTGCGCGCTCGAACTCGAGCCGCCCGGCCGCATCCTCCATCCTCGACTGCAGCTGCGCGTTCACCTCATCGCTGCGGCCCTCGAGGACCTTCACCGCAGCGTCCACGTCCTCGACGTAGGCCTCGCGGCCGATGAGCCCCACACAGGGCGCCGAGCACCGGCCGATCTGATGCTGCAGGCACGGCCGGCTGCGGTTGGCGAAGAACGTGTCGCGACAGTTGCGGATGAGAAAGAGCTTCTGCAGGCCCTGGAGGGTCTCGCGCACCGCTCCGGCACTCGGGAACGGGCCGAAGTAGCGACCGGGCGCGTTGCGGGCTCCGCGGTAAAAGGCGAGCCGCGGGTACTCGTGATGAGTCTCGAGATGGATGTAGGGGAAGCTCTTGTCGTCACGCAGCACCACGTTGAACCGCGGCTTGTGCTGCTTGATGAGGTTGTACTCGAGCAGCAGCGCCTCGGTCTCGGAGTTGGTGACGGTCACCTCGATGCCGGCGATCTGCTGCACGAGCGCCTGAACCTTCGGCGCGACATTGCTCGGACTGAAGTAGGTTCCGACGCGGTCCTTCAGATTGCGGGCCTTCCCGATGTAGAGGAGCGTGCCCGCGGTGTCGTACATGCGATACACGCCCGGGCGGCGGGGCAGTGTCGCCACGTACTCCTTCGCATCGAACGAGCGCGCCTCTTCCACCGCGACTCAACCTTCAGCGCGCCGGCTCGGCGAGCTCGCGCGCACGCTGCAGCACCGCCTTGAACATGGGCGGCGTGAGCCTGCGCGTTTGCGTGTTGTAGCGGCTGCAGTGATACGAGTCGAGCAGGTAACGCGTGCCCTCGAGCACGTGCTCCGCGCCGTGGGAGAAGGCGAAGGTCGAGCGCTTGAGCCCGAGCGCAAGCAGTGCCGCCTCGTGCCCGATCCTGCCGAGGGCCACCAGGACGCGCGTTCCCGGCAGCGTGTCGAGCTCGGCCTTCAGGTACGCGTTGCAACGGCGTATCTCATCGGGTAGCGGCTTGTTGTCCGGCGGTGCGCACTTCACGGCATTCACGATCCGCACGCCCTTGAGCTGTAATGCATCGTCCGCCGATACGGATGTGCGCCCCGTGGAGAGGCCCAGCTCGAACAGGGTCTCGTAGAGGAGAATGCCCGCATGATCTCCGGTGAACGGCCGACCGGTGCGATTGGCCCCATGCAGGCCTGGGGCGAGTCCGACCAGTACGATCCTCGGGCGAGGATCGCCGAAGGAAGGCACCGGACGGCACCAGTAGCCCGGGTGCCGCGCGTGATTTTCCGCGAGGTAGGAGGCAAGGCGCGGGCAGCGCGTGCAGTTACGGTCGTAGATCTCCACTAATCGTCCATGTGACGCACGATCGCTGCGGCGAACCCCGAGCAGCTCATGAGCTTCGCGCCCGGAATCAGCCGCTGCAGCGCCTCCTCCACGTTCTTGCGTCCGGCGAGCTCGCGCTTGGGGACGCGGATCGCCTCGCGCAGTCGCGCAAGGTCGTAGGTCAGCTCCTTTGCGGCGATCGTGCGGGCGACGCCCTTGATGATCAGATCCGCCGCCTCGGTCCACTTCAGATACCGCAGCATCATCTCGCCCGAGAGGATCAAGGAGCCGGGGTTCACGCGGTCCTTGCCGGCAAAGCCCGGTGCCGTGCCGTGTGTCGCCTCGAACACCGCCAGGCCGTCGCCGATGTTGCCGCCCGGCGCAATGCCGATGCCCCCGACCTGGGCTGCGAGTGCATCGGAGATGTAATCGCCGTTGAGGTTGAGAGTCGCAATCACATCGTACTCTTCCGGCCGCATGAGCACCTGCTGCAGGAAGTTGTCCGCAATGACATCCTTCACCACGATCTCCGAACCGGTGAGCGGGTTGCGGAAGGAGAGCCAGGGTCCACCGCCCAGCTCACGGGCGCCGAATTCGTCCTTCGCAAGCTGATAGCCCCAGGTGCGGAACGCACCCTCGGTGAACTTCATGATGTTGCCCTTGTGCACCAGGGTAACCGAGACGCGATCGTTCTCCACCGCGTACTGGAGGGCCTTGCGGATCAAACGCTGGCTGCCCTCCTTCGAGACGGGCTTGATGCCGATGCCCGAGCTGGCCGGGAAGCGAATTCCCGTGACACCGAGGTCGCGCTGCAGGAACGCGATGAGCTTCAGGACCTCCGGTGAACCCGCCGGCCACTCGATTCCGGCGTAGATGTCCTCCGTGTTCTCCCGGAACACCACCATGTCCGTGAGGCTCGCATCCAGCATGGGGCTCGCCACCCCGGGAAAGTACCGAATGGGACGCACACAGGCGTACAGATCGAGGCTCTGACGCATCGCGACATTGAGCGAGCGGATGCCCTCCCCCACGGGCGTCTCGAGCGGCCCCTTGATCGACACCACGAACTCGCGCAGCGCCTGCAGCGTCTCCTCCGGCAACCATTCACCGTAGAGGCCATTCGCCTTGGCGCCCGCGTAGATTTCCATCCAGTGAAGCCTGCGGCGCGCACCGTAGGCCTTGTGAACCGCCGCATCGACCACGTGCAGCATCGCCGGGGTCACATCGATTCCGATCCCATCGCCCTGGATGAAGGGAATGATCGGCTGGTCCGGGACGTTGAGCGTCCCGTCGGTGTTGATGCTGACCCTGGCTCCGTCCGCGGGAACGGTAATGCGATCGTAGTGCACGACTGATGCCCCTGGCAGCCTCAAGAGGACGCGCGCGCGCCGCAGCACATCTGGGCCGCTCGAGCGATGTGGAGCCGATCAGGCGCTCGCGCGTCGGCTGTTGTGCGCACGCTCTGCAATGAGCAGCGCGAGCTCGAGCGCCTGCTCGTAGTTCAGCCGGGGATCCACGCTCGAGCGATAAGCGCGCTGCAGGTCCGCATCGGTCAGCCCGCGGGCCCCCCCGGTGCACTCGGTCACGTTGTCCCCGGTGAGCTCCACGTGAACTCCGCCCAGATAGGAGCCCATCTCGGAGTGGATCCGAAACGCAAGCTCGATCTCGCGCAGGATGTTCTCGAAGCGCCGCGTCTTCAGCCCGTCGGTGGTGGTCTCGGTGTTGCCATGCATGGGGTCGCATACCCAGAGCACGGTCTGCCCGGTCTGGCGCACCGCCTCGATGAGCGGCGGCAGACGCTTCTCGATATCTTTCGCGCCGAAGCGATGGATGAAGGTGAGACGGCCCGGCTCGTTCTGCGGATTGAGCGTCGCGACCAGCGCCTGCGCCCACGCAGCGTCCATGGATGAGCCGACCTTCACCGCGACCGGATTGCTGATCCCGCGGAAATACTCGAGGTGCGCACCATCGAGCTGCGCGGTGCGCATCCCGATCCACGGCATGTGCGTGGACAGGTTGTACCAACGCTGCTGGCGCGGCATGAAGCGGGTTTGTGCTTGCTCGTAGAGCAGGTGCAGTCCTTCGTGACTCGCGTAGAAGCCGACGTGCGTCGTCTCGTGCACTGGACGCCCGCTCACGCCTTCGAAGAAATCCAGCGCGTCCGCAATGGAGTCTGCGATGCGATGAAAGGCTTCCTTGAGCGGGGAGTGCTTGACGAAGTCGAGATCCCAGTACTCGGGGTGATGCAGATCGGCAAATCCGCCATCGACCAGCGCCCGCACGAAATTGAGCGTCAGCGCAGCCCGCTCGTAGCCGCGCAGCAACAAACTCGGATCGGGGGCGCGCCCCTCGGCCGTGAACTCCGGCCGGTTGACCAGGTCCCCGCGATAGCTCGGCAAGCTGATGCCGTCGCGCGTTTCGGTGTCGGCCGAGCGCGGCTTGGCGTACTGCCCGGCCATGCGCCCGACCCGCAGGATCGGCCTCTTCAGACCATGCAGCAGGACGAGGCTCATCTGCAGCAGGATCTTCAGCTTCTTGACGATGTGGTCCGACTCGCAATCCGCGAAGGTCTCCGCGCAGTCCCCGCCCTGCAGCAGGAAGGCCTGGCCACGCTGCGCGGCGGCCAACCGCTCCCGCAGCGCATCGATCTCCCACGACACGACGATGGGCGGCAGCCGGGACAGCTCGGCGACGACGCGCTCCAGCGCGCCCGAATCCGCATAGTGAGGCTGCTGCCGCGCAGGCTTGGACTGCCAGCTTGCCGGGTGCCAGGACGCGGTGGTGTCGGGGCTACGCATCGGTCCGAGGGTAGCACGGATGGGGTCGAAATCGCCCCCTCCGCGCCCGCGGTATGGCATCGCGCAGCGTCGAAGAGCAGAATTCGCCCCCTTTCCGCAAGGGTCCCCGCGAGGGGCCTGGGGTGACTCATGCATCGGGCATTGATTCTGGGCGCCGGGAAGATTGGCGCGCTCATCTGTGGGCTCCTGGCCGAGTCCGGGGCTTACGACGTGCAGCTGGCCGATACCGACGGGGGCACGGCCGATTCGGTGGCCAAGGCGCATGGCTCTCCGAACCTCAAAAGCTATACGCTCGATGTGACGGCCCCCGGGGCGCTGGCGCGGCATTTGTTCGCCCATCCGGTCGATGCCGTCATCTCGAGCTTGCCGTTCTACTGCAACATCGCCGTGGCGCAGGCCGCCCGTGACGCCGGAGTGCACTATTTCGACCTGACCGAGGACGTCGAGGTGACGCGAGCCGTCCGGGGCATCGCGAACGGTGCGCGTCAGGCGTTCGTGCCTCAGTGTGGTCTCGCGCCGGGCTTCATCAGCATCGTCACCAACGAGCTGATGACGCATTTCGATGAGGTCCGCAGCGTCAAGATGCGCGTCGGAGCGCTCCCGCAACATCCCAACAATGTCCTCAAATACTCCCTGACGTGGTCCACCGAAGGACTCATCAACGAATACGGCAATCCTTGCCAGGCGGTCGTCGATGGGCGCGTGATCGAGGTGTCGCCGCTCGAGGGGCTCGAGGAGATCGAGATCGACGGCACGCTGTATGAAGCCTTCAACACCTCCGGCGGGCTCGGCTCGCTTGCCGAGACGCACGGCGTGGGCGTCGAGTCGATGAATTACAAGACGATCCGCTATCCCGGCCACTGCGCCCAGGTGCGTCTGCTGATGAATGATCTGAAGCTCAACCAGGATCGGGCAACGCTCAAGCGCGTGCTCGAGAACGCCGTGCCCCAAACGCTTCAGGACGTGGTCATCGTTTACGCCGCCGTGACGGGCAAGCAGGAAGGCGATCTGCGCGAGGAGAACTACGTCAACAAGATCTATCCTCAGATCATTGCCGGCCGACTGTGGTCGGCCATTCAGGTCAGCACGGCCGCCGGGATCACGGCGGTCGTGGATCTGACCCTGCAGCATGCGCGGCTGAGCGGCTTCATTGCTCAGGAGCAATTCAGGCTCCCGGAGATCCTGGCCAACCGGTTCGGACGCTACTACGCCCCGGGGGGCACGAAGGACATCTCCGCCGAAGTGGTCGTCTCGGGCAAGGCCGGTAAGCAGCGCAAACTCAAGGGAGCGGCGCGGGCATGAGCAAGGATGCCCCTTCGAGCAGCGCCGCCGCGGACAGGGCCCGTGAAGTGCTCGAGCGACTGGGCATCGGTCCGGTCCACTCGGGTACCTGGTCGGGCCAGCGGGGCTGGTCACATGCCGCGGGCAGCCCGGCGATCGACGTGCACAACCCCGCAACCGGGGAGCTGCTCGGCCGGGTGCGTCCCGCCGCACCGGCGGACTATGAGGATCTGATGCGCTCTGCGGTCGCCGCCGCTCGTGAGTGGCGCGAGGTTCCCGCCCCCAAGCGAGGCGAGATCGTGCGCCTGCTCGGTGAGGAGCTGCGTCGTGCGAAGGAGGACCTGGGCACGCTCGTGAGCCTCGAGAACGGCAAGATCCTCGCCGAGGGACTCGGAGAGGTGCAGGAGATGATCGACATCGCAGACTTTGCGGTCGGTCAGTCGCGCATGCTTTACGGGCTCACGATGCACTCCGAGAGGCCACAGCACCGCATGTACGAGCAGTGGCATCCCCTCGGGGTGGTGGGCATCATCTCGGCCTTCAACTTTCCCGTCGCGGTGTGGTCGTGGAATGCATTGCTCGCCGCGGTGTGCGGCAATGTGTCCGTATGGAAGCCCTCCCCCAAAACCCCGCTTGCGGCGATTGCGGTGCAGCGACTCTGTACACGCGTGCTGGAGGCGCAGGGTGCGCCGCCCATCTTTCAGCTCTTCATCGATGCGGGGACCGAGCTCGCCACGCGCTTCGTGGACGACCCGCGCGTCGCCCTCGTCTCCTTCACGGGCTCCACTGCCGTCGGACGCAAGGTCGGCGAGCGCGTGGCTGCGCGCCTGGGCAAGAGCCTGCTCGAGCTCGGCGGCAACAACGCCATCATCGTCGATGAGACGGCCAGTCTCGACCTCGCCGTCCCGGCGATCGTGTTTGGCGCGGTGGGTACGGCCGGTCAGCGCTGCACGACGACGCGCCGAGTGTTCGTTCACGAGTCCCGACGGGCCGAGCTCGAGCGCCGCCTGGTGCAGGCCTACCGCCAGGTGCGCATCGGTGACCCGCTCGCCACCGGCACGCTCATGGGACCCCTGATCGACGCCCACGCGGTCGCGCGCTACGAGTCGGCGGTCGTCGCCGCCCGCGCCGCGGGGGGCGAGGTGCTTCACGGCGGCAGAGCTCTGCCCGGCCCCGGGCACTTCGTCGAGCCTACGATCGTGCGGGCGCGCAGCGACTGGGCAATCGTGCAGACCGAGACGTTTGCGCCGATCCTGTATGTCATGGAGTTCAGCACGCTCGAGCAAGCCATCGAGCTGCAGAACTCCGTCGCTCACGGGCTCTCCTCGGCGCTCTTCACCGAGCACTTGCGCCATGCAGAGCGGTTTCTCTCCAGCAGCGGGAGCGATTGCGGAATCGCCAACATCAATATCGGCACCTCGGGTGCGGAGATCGGCGGCGCCTTTGGCGGCGAGAAGGACACAGGAGGTGGCCGCGAATCCGGCTCCGACGCCTGGAAGGCCTACATGCGCCGTCAGACGAACACGATCAACTGGAGCCGCTCGCTGCCGCTTGCCCAGGGGATCCGCTTCGATATCGAGCCATGATCGACGAGCGCTAGGGAGCGCACTCCCCCTTGCACTCGCGCCACAGCCCGTCCCACTCGGCGGCCGACAGCGCTCGCAGGGCAAGTCCGCGCTCGCGAGCCTTCTGCTCCATACACGCAAAGCGCTGTTCGAATTTCGCGTTGGCGGCGCGCAGCGCCGCTTCGGGGTCCACGCGCAGATGGCGGCCCCAGTTCGCAACGGCGAACAGGAGGTCTCCGAGCTCCTCGAAGACCCCCGCCTCCGCCGCGCTGGCTGCCTCCACCTCGAGCTCGCCGATCTCCTCCATCACCTTCTCGCGCACCTCCCGTGGGCCTGACCAATCGAAGCCCACGCGGCCTGCGCGCCTGCCGAGCTTGGCCGCGCGCGCGAGCGCGGGAAGCGCCAGGGGGATGTTGGAGAGGACCGCAGCATGCATCTCCCCGTGGCGCATGGCATCCGCTGCACGCTCACGCTCCTTGTGCTCTTCCCACTGTGCATTGATCGCCGCCGGGTCGAGCGGGCCCGACTCTTCGCAGAAGACGTGGGGATGCCGACGGATGAGCTTGTCGCAGATGGCGCGAGCAACATCGCTGAAGTCGAACCAGCCACGCTCCTGCGCCATGCGGGCGTGGAAGACGACCTGGAATAGAAGATCGCCGAGCTCGTCCTGCAGGCGCGCCGAGTCGCTCTTCTGGATGGCGTCCGCCACCTCGTATGCCTCCTCGAGCGTGTACGGCGCGATGGTCGCGAACGTCTGGGCGAGATCCCAGGGGCAGCCGCGCGCCGGGTCGCGCAGGCGCGCCATGATGCGCAGCAGCTCGGTCAGCGCCTGTTGCGGTGTGCCTTGCTTGGGGGAGAACGTCACGGCGGCGCCCCCAGCACACACACTCGATACAGAGTCACCAGCATCCCGGCGGTCGCGCCCCAGATATTGCGCTCTCCATAAGGAATGTCTCGCAGCTCCACCTCGGAGCCTCCGTGGCCGAAATCGAACCGCCGTCGCCGGGTGCGGTGATTGGCCGGCTCGAAGATGTACGCGAGCGGCACCTCGAAGGTGTCCTCCACCTCCTCGGCATCGAGCAGCAGCTCAAAGCCGGGCCGCACGAACGCAACCACGGGCGTCACTCGGAAGCCGCTGATGACAATGTGGTCCGGGAGGTAGCCGACCACCTCGATGAGCGCTGAATCCAGGCCGATCTCCTCCCGCGCCTCGCGCAGCGCCGCCTCGCGCGGCCCCGCATCGTGCGGCTCGAGCCGCCCGCCCGGGAAGCTGATCTGGCCGGGATGATTGCGCAGCTTCGTCGCCCGCTGGGTGAGGAGGACCGTGAGCTGGGGTTCGCGCTCGACAATCGGTACAAGCACCGCGGCCGGTATCGGGTGCGGCGGAAAGAACTGGCGATAGGTGTGGCTCTCGGCCGCCGTGAGACCCGGCATGAGCCAATGTGCCGCGTCGTGCTGCGGCTGAGTGCCCGCGAGACGCTGGCGGATGCGATCACGCCAGTCGGTGCTCGGCAACATGGGGGCGGGCTCGTCCATGGCCACGATCACCGCTCACTCTTTTATGCCACCACGAGTGAGCTCGGCGGGGTCGAGCAGGCGGGCGAGCTCCTCGCGGGGCAAATCGGTCATCTTCTCGGCCACTTCACGGACCGGCAGCCCCTCCGCATATGCCTTCTTGGCAATCGCGGCGCCCTTCTCGTAGCCGATCACCGGATTCAATGCAGTGACGAGAATCGGATTGCGCTCGAGCGCTTCGGCGATGCGTTCCTCGTTCACCGTGAAGCCGGCCACCGCCTTGTCCGCGAGCAGCCGCACGACGTTCGCGAGCAGCCGGCAACTCTCGAGCAGGTTGTAGGCGATGAGCGGCAGCATGACGTTCAGCTGAAAATTTCCCGACTGCCCGGCAAGGGTGATGGTGGCATCGTTGCCGATCACCTCGGCTGCGACCATCGCGGCGGCCTCCGGGATCACCGGATTCACCTTTCCGGGCATGATGCTGCTGCCCGGCTGCAACGCCGGTAGCGAGATCTCCCCAAGGCCCGCAAGCGGTCCGCTGTTCATCCAGCGCAGGTCGTTGGCGATCTTGAGCAAGCTCACGGCCAGCACCTTCAGCTGGCCGGAAAGCTCGACCGCCGCATCCTGGCAGGACAGGGATTCGAAGTAGTTGCGGCTGGGGCGAAAGGCGATGCCCGTAAGCTCTGCGAGCACGCCACAGAAGACCTTGCCGAACTTCGGATGCGCGTTGATCCCGGTCCCGACGGCCGTGCCTCCCTGGGCTAGTGCGAGCAGGCGCGGCTCCACGGCTTCGATGCGCGCATGGTCGTTCTCGATCTGCGTGCGCCAGCCCGAGAGCTCCTGTCCGAGCGTCACCGGCATCGCATCCATCAGGTGCGTGCGCCCGGTCTTCACGATGTGCCCGACCTGCTGCTCCTTGGCGCGCAGGACCTCGCACAGGTGCTCGATCGCCGGCAAGAGCTGCCCGTGCACCGCCAGCGCAGCACTCACATGGATCGCCGTAGGGATCACATCGTTGCTGCTCTGGCCCATGTTGACCTGGTCATTGGGGTGCACCGAGCGGCCGAGGAGCCGCCCCGCCACATGCGCGATCACCTCGTTGGCATTCATGTTCGTGCTGGTGCCCGAGCCGGTCTGGAAGACATCGAGGGGGAAGTGCGCATCGTACTGGCCCTGCGCAACCTGCGCAGAGGCGGTGCCGATCGCCTCGGCAACCGGTCCCTCGAGCAGCCCCAACCGGGCATTGGCCGCCGCCGCAGCCTGTTTGATCAGGCCGAGCGCACGGATGAACTCGCGCGGCAGGCGCCGGCCGCTCACGGGAAAATTATCGACCGCACGCTGTGTTTGAGCGCCCCAGAGGGCCTCGGCCGGCACTTCGAGCTCTCCCATGCTGTCGCGTTCGGTTCGATGCGAGTTGGTCATGATCGGCTCCGCGGCCATCGTATGGGGTATCATCGCGAATCGTAGCATCCCGGCGCACCGGTCACGCATGCCCACTCTGCCCAGCGACTCGCTCTCGCCCGTGGATGGCCGCTATCGGGCCGCAACACAACCCTTGCGGGAGCTCCTGTCCGAGGCGGGCCTCATCCGCGAGCGCATCCGCATCGAGTCGGAGTGGCTGCTGTACCTGAGCGCAAACGTGCCGCAGCTCGCAGGCGCCTCGATTTCTGCCGCTGCGGCCAAGCGAGCCGATCAACTTGCCCGTGACCCGCCACGCACGGCAGTCGCCGCCGTGAAGGACATCGAGTCGCGCATCAATCACGATGTGAAGGCCGTCGAGTACTACGTGCGCGAGCAGCTGACCGAGGCTGGCGCGGCGCCCTCGACCCTCGAGCTGGTGCACTTCGGCTGCACCTCCGAGGACATCAACAACCTGAGCTATGCGCGGCTGCTGGCAGCGGCTCGGACGCTGTTGCTCGCGATGCTCGGGCAAATCGCGAGCGAGCTTGCAAGCCTGGGCGGGCGCTACGCGGAGCTTGCGATGCTGGCCCGCACGCACGGCCAGCCCGCAAGCCCCACGACGCTCGGCAAGGAGCTTGCGAACTTCGCAGCACGGATCGCTCGTGCACGGCGGCGATTCGCGGCGGTGGAGATCCTCGGCAAGTGGAACGGCGCGGTGGGCAACTTCAACGCCCACGTTGCCACGCTGCCGCACGTGGACTGGCCCCGGCTTGCGCAACGCTTCGTCGAGTCGCTCGGTCTGTCCTACAACCCCTACACCACGCAGATCGAGCCCCACGACTGGATCGCCGAATACTGCGACGCCGTCGCGGCGATCAACGTGATCCTCATCGACTACTGCCGGGATACGTGGGGCTACATCTCGCTCGGCTATCTGCGTCAGCGCGCAGTTCCCGGGGAAGTGGGCTCATCGACCATGCCTCACAAGGTGAACCCGATCGATTTCGAGAACGCCGAGGGCAACCTCGGTGTGGCGAATGCTCTGCTGCGTCATTTCTCCGACAAGCTTCCCATCTCGCGCTGGCAGCGCGATCTGACCGACTCCACCGTCATGCGCAACATCGGTGTCGCGCTCGGACACACGCTCACCGCTTGGCGCGCCTGTCTGCGCGGGCTGGGCAAGGTCGAGGCCGACCCGCTGCGCATCGCCGCCGATCTCGACTCCGCCTGGGAAGTGCTAGGCGAGGCTTATCAAACAGCCTTGCGGGCGGCGGGGGTGCCCGAGGGCTACGAGATATTGAAGGCCCTCACTCGTGGACGCACCGTCGAGCCGGCATCCCTCGCCGCGGTGCTCGATTCCTTGCCCCTCCCCGACCCGCTCAAAGCCGCGTTGAAGCAGCTTCGCCCGCCAGATTATGTCGGATTGTCGGCACGGCTGGCGCGCGAGCTGGCGGCAACCGCCGCGCCCGAATAGTGAACCCGCTCGCGCTTTTGCGGCGCGAGTGCCCACGCTGCGGCTCAAAGCGTGACCGGGTCGAAGCATTCCCCCGGAGCGGGTTCCTAATATCGGAGCAGTCTGCCTCGACAATAGGCACGGACTGCAGCCCATCAATGAATAGGTCCGGGGAAAATAACGAGCCGACGAGCGTGTTCGCGCTGCTAGCGGGCGCCCGCTATGCCTCGGAACAGTCCGAGCATGCGATCAGCCACGCAACACCGCGCCGCACCGCAGAGCCGCTGACGGTAATCGCCTCGCTCGATGAGGCTCGCGCGGCCGTGGACACCGCCGCTGCCTCGGCCAAGCGCATGATCTCGATCTATACCCCGGATCTGGAGCCCGAGCTGTACGACCAGAGCTCCTTCCTCGAGATCATCAAGCGCTTCGTGCTCTCGAGAAGCTTCTCCAAGGTACGGGTGCTGCTCGTCGATCCGGGCCGCGTCATGCGCGACAGCAATCGCTTCGTCGCGATGGGGCGGAGGCTCTCGAGCTATATCGACATTCGCTACGTCGCCGAGCAGGCTCCGCAACGTGCCTCGGCGTACCTGATCGCAGACGACCGCGCGATCGTCTACCGCTTGCGAGCTGACACCTGGGACGGGATCGCAGACTTCAACAATCCGCCCGTCGCACGGCTGTACCTCAACGAATTCGACGCCGTCTGGAACGCGAGCGCCCCCGAGCACACGTTGCGCAGCGTGCGCACCCGCGGCTGAACCTCACCTCGCGCTCGAGGCCGCGAGCCGCGCGGCTATAATCTGCACATGCCGCTCAGGCCTGACGTGACGGTTGCTGCCCTTACCGAACGGGACGGCCGCTTTCTCATGGTCGAGGAGCGCATTCGGGGTCGTATCGTCTTCAACCAGCCGGCTGGGCATGTCGAGGAGGGCGAGTCGCTCCTGCAGGCAGTGTGCCGCGAGACCCTCGAGGAGACCGCCTGGCGCTTCACGCCGCATGCACTGCTCGGCATCTACCTGTGGCAGCCCGAAAGCGGCGCTCGGGCAACGCTGCGGTTCGCCTTCAGAGGCGAAGCTCACGATCACGACCCCTCCCGGCCGCTCGACCGCGGGATCCTGCAAGCGCACTGGCTGACCCGCCCTGAGCTGCGGGAGCGCGAGCCCCAGCTGCGCACCCCCTTGGTCCTGCGCTGCATCGACGACTACCTCGCGGGCCGGCAGTATCCGCTCGACCTCGTTGCGCATCTCGACTTCGATACCATAGCCGGATGCAGCCCAAGTCCGCTCCGCGAGTGATCGTCGCGCTCTCCGGCGGTGTGGATTCCGCCGTTGCCGCCTTGCTGCTCCGCGAGCAAGGCTTCGAGGTGCATGCGCTGCACATGAGCAACTGGGAGGACGATGACGGCTACTGCACGGCCGCCCAGGACTTCCAGGATGCCCGCACCGTGGCCCACGAGCTGTCGATTCCGCTGCATCGGGTGAGCTTCGCCGCGGAATACCGAGCGCGGGTGTTCGAGCATTTCCTGGCCGAGCAGCGCGCCGGCCGCACACCCAATCCCGACGTCCTGTGCAATCGTGAGGTCAAGTTTGGCGTGGCGCTGCGCTACGCACGCCGTCTGGGGGGCGAGTGGTTCGCGACGGGTCACTACGCGCGGCTGGTGCGCGGCCCGGCGGGAGTCGAGCTGCACCAGGCATGCGACCGCGGCAAGGACCAGACGTACTTCCTGCATGCGGTGGGCCGCGCCGAGCTCGAGCGTGTTCTGATGCCACTCGGCGATCTCTCGAAAGAGGACGTGCGCGAGCGCGCGCGGCGGGCGGGGTTGCCCGTCTTCGACAAGCCTGACAGCACCGGCATCTGCTTCATCGGAGAGCGCCCCTTTCGCGAGTTTCTCGCGCATTTCCTGCCGCGGCAGCCCGGTCCGATCGAGTCGAGCGAGGGCGTGCTGCTCGGCACGCACTGCGGACTTGCTTTCTACACGCTCGGGCAGCGCGAGGGGCTCTCGATCGGCGGCCGCAAGGGCTGCGCGCAGCGGCCCTGGTACGTCGCGGCAAAGGTTCACGAACGCAACGCGCTGATCGTCGTCCAGGGGCACGACCATCCGCTCCTGTGGCAGAGCGAGCTCACGACCGGCCCGATGCATTGGCTCATCGACTCGGCACAGGTTCCGCGACGCTGTGCCGTGAAAGTCCGTTATCGTCAACCCGACCAGGCAGCGCTCTGGGAGCCAAGTGCCGCAGCGGCGGCCCACATCCTGTTCGAGGAGCCGCAGCGAGCGGTGACGCCGGGACAGTACGCGGTGCTTTACGATGGAACACGCTGCCTCGGCGGCGGCGTGATCGAGCAAGTCGCCCCCGATATAATTCGCCGCGCGACTCGCGGTGAGCCGTTCCGGAGCCTCCCATGACCGACAGCTTCAAGGCACGCACGACGCTCAAGGTAGGTACTCGATCGTACGAGATCTTGAGTCTTGCAGCGCTTCCCAAAGACAAAGTGGCACGCCTGCCCTACTCGCTCAAGATCCTCCTCGAGAACCTCCTGCGCTTCGAGGATGGAGTCAACGTCACTCGAGCCGACATCGAAGCGCTGCTCGAATGGGATCCCGCCGCGGTTCCCTCGCACGAGATCGCCTTTACTCCTGCGCGCGTCATTCTGCAGGATTTCACCGGCGTGCCCTGCGTGGTGGATCTCGCGGCGATGCGCGAGGCCATTCAAAGGCTCGGCGGCGACCCCGAGCGAGTCAACCCGCTCGCACCCGCCGAGCTCGTCATCGACCATTCCGTGCAGGTGGACGAGTATGGCTCTCCCGGGGCGCTCGCCGCGAACACGGCGATCGAGTTCAAGAGAAACCTCGAGCGCTACGCCTTCCTGCGCTGGGGTCAGAAGGCGTTTCGCAACTTCCGCGTGGTCCCACCCAACACCGGGATCGTCCATCAGGTCAATCTCGAATACCTGGGACGCGTGATCTTTGAGAACCAGACCGGCGGGGGCTACCAGGCTTATCCCGACACTCTCGTCGGCACCGACTCGCACACGACGATGATCAACGGGCTCGGCGTACTCGGCTGGGGCGTGGGCGGCATCGAGGCCGAGGCGGCGATGCTCGGCCAGCCCATCACGATGCTGATTCCGCAGGTGATCGGCGTGCGGCTGAGCGGCGGGCTCGAGCCGGGCGCCACCGCAACGGATCTGGTGCTCACGGTCACCGAGCTGCTGCGCAAGCGCGGAGTCGTGGACAAGTTCGTCGAGTTCTTCGGCGACGGGCTTGCGAACCTGCCGCTCGCCGACCGCGCGACGATCGGCAACATGGCACCCGAATACGGCAGCACCTGCGGCATCTTCCCGATCGATGACGAGACCGTTCGCTATCTCGAGTTGACCGGGCGTCCGCGAGAGCAGATCGACCTGGTCGCAACCTACGCAAAGGCTCAGAATCTGTGGCGCCTGCCCGGTGCCGCACCGCGCTACACGGACGTGCTGGAGCTGGATTTGGCAACCGTCGAGCCGAGCCTCGCCGGCCCGCGCCGGCCGCAGGATCGCGTGCCCTTGCGCTCGGCGCGCAGCGTGTATCGGTCGAGCCTCAAGAAGATGGCGGACGAGCGCGCACAAAAGAGCGGCGCGGCTGCAAGCAGCGGCGCTGCAGCAGGCGGCAAGGACGCAGCGAGCCTCGGGCACGCGCGCCTCTCGATCGATCGAGGCGAGGTCGAACTGTCCGACGGTGCGGTGCTCATCGCTGCGATCACCAGCTGCACGAACACCTCGAATCCTTCCGTGATGATCGGCGCCGGCCTGGTGGCACGCAACGCGCATCGCGCGGGCGTCACCGCGAAGCCGTGGGTCAAAACGAGCCTCGCGCCCGGCTCGCGAGTGGTGACGGATTACTATCGCAAGGCGGGACTCCTGGACGAGCTCGCGGCGATCGGCTTCGACCTGGTTGGATACGGATGCACGACGTGCATCGGGAACAGCGGTCCTCTGCGTCCCGAGATCTCCGCGGCGGTCAAGGCCGGCGATCTCATTGCGGCCTCCGTGCTCTCCGGCAACCGCAACTTCGAAGGCCGGGTGCACCCCGAGGTGCGGATGAACTTCCTCGCCTCCCCGCCTCTCGTGGTGGCCTACGCGCTTGCGGGGACCATGGATATCGACCTGGCGACCGATGCGCTCGGAACCGGCCGCGACGGCAAGCCGGTCTACTTGAAAGACATCTGGCCAAGCCCGCAGGAGGTGCAGCAGACCGTGCTGAAGTCGATCGACCCCCAGATGTTCCGTCACAGCTACGAGAGCGTCTTCCAGGGCGATGACAACTGGAAGGGCATCGGCGTGCCCGAGGGCAATCTCTATCGCTGGAGCAAGGACTCCACTTACGTCAAGGATCCGCCCTACTTCGAAGGCATGACCATGACGCCGGCGCCCATCGGCGATATTCGCGGCGCACGTGTGCTCGCGCTGCTCGGCGACTCGGTGACCACCGATCACATCTCCCCGGCGGGTAACATCGCACGCAACAGTCCGGCGGCAAAGTACCTCATCGCCCAGGGTGTGCAGCCCGTGGACTTCAATTCCTACGGCGCGCGTCGCGGCAATCACGAGGTGATGATGCGCGGCACTTTCGCGAACATCCGGCTGCGAAATCTGCTCGCGCCGGGCACCGAGGGCGGCGTGACCGTACACGTGCCAAGCGGTGAGACGCTGTCCATCTACGATGCCGCGATGCGTTACAAGCAGGAGAACATCCCGCTCGTCGTGCTCGCAGGTCGTGAGTACGGAACCGGCTCCTCACGCGATTGGGCGGCCAAGGGAACCATGCTGCTCGGGGTCAAGGCGGTGATTGCCGAGAGCTTCGAGCGCATTCACCGCTCGAACCTCATCGGGATGGGCGTGCTGCCACTTCAATTCCTGCCGGATCAGAGCGCGCAGAGCTTGGGTCTCACGGGCAAGGAAGTGTTCGATGTGGCTCTCGGCCCGGCCGGCGCGCGCGGCGGCATGGCCACCGTCACCGCGGCTCGCGATGGCGCCGCTCCCATCAAGTTCCAGGCGCGCATCCGCATCGATACTCCGAAGGAGCAGGAGTACTTCCGCCACGGAGGCATCCTGCAGTACGTGCTCAGGCAACTGGTCGGCGCGCGATCGGGCGCCTGAGCTTGGCGCGACTGGTCGTCTTCGATCTCGATGGCACGATCACCCGCGGCGATACGCTCGTATCGTATGTCATCGGATTGCTGCGCAAGCGACCCTGGCAGCTTGCGAGCCTGGTGTGCGCTGCGCCGGCGGCGCTGGATTACTGGCGCGGGCGATTGGATCGCGGCTCCCTCAAGGCTCGATTCCTCCAGGTGACCCTCGGACGCTACACGCGCACGGAGCTGCAGGCGTGGACCGCTCGCTTCGTTCCACGGCTGCTCGCCCGGGGTGTGCGCTCCGATGCCGTACGGGCGATCGAGGCCCACCGGCGCGAAGGCGACGTGCTCGTCTTGCTGAGTGCCAGTCCTGACTTGTACGTGCCGCAGATCGCCGCGCGCCTGGGCTTCGACCAGGCCATCTGCACGGGGCTCGGCTGGACGGATGATCATCTGGATGGCGCTCTCACCACCCCGAATCGCCGCGACGCGGAGAAAACCCGCTGCATCCTGGAGCTTGCGGCGCGACATCCGGGACTGCGCACCGTGGCCTACGCCAATGATGTCGCGGATCTCGATCACCTGCGTCGGGTGGATCAGCCGCTGCTGGTGTGTGGCTCGCGCCGGGCACGCCGTGCGGCTGCGCGGGCCGGCATTCCCACAACGTGCTGGCGCTGATGCGGGAGGCTGTGGCTCGCAGCCCCATCGGCCGAGATTTGACCGCAAGCCGGGGGGAAGTGATATTTTGCCGCGCCGGTCAGGAACTTACCCCCGCCGTACGCAGCCGTAAGAGGCAGGTACGAGCACCGCAGGATTCGAGCTCGAGAGGTATCCCGTGAAACAGATGGCAGGTCGTATCGCTCCCTCGGAGATCACGCCCCAGGAGACGTACCTCAGCCGTCGCACCTGGCTCGCGGGAGCCCTGGCCGGCGGCGCGGCCGCGGTGCTCCCACCTGCGCAGGCCACCGAGCCCCCAGCCGCGCAGCTCAAGTACACGCTCAATCGCCAGTACTCGGTGACCGAGAAGCCGAACAGCTTCGAAGACATCACGAGCTACAACAACTTCTACGAGTTCGGCACGGACAAGTCCGATCCCAAGGCGAATGCCCACACGCTGCGCCCCCGGCCCTGGAGCGTCACGGTCGCCGGGGAGGCAGAGGTCACCGGCACGTACGACCTCGAGGACATTCTTCGAACGCAACCGCTCGAGGAGCGCATCTATCGCTTCCGCTGCGTCGAGGCGTGGTCCATGGTCATCCCGTGGGTCGGCTTTCCGCTCGGCTCCTTCCTCCAGAGGTTCAAGCCCACCTCACGCGCCAAGTACGTGGCGTTCACCACGCTCTACGACCCGCGCCAGATGCCCGGGGAGCGCGAGCCGATTCTCGAGTGGCCCTATGTCGAGGGACTGCGCATCGATGAGGCCATGCATCCGCTCACGCTGCTGGTGGTCGGCCTGTATGGGCAGGTACTGCCCAACCAGGATGGGGCGCCGCTGCGGCTCATCGTGCCCTGGAAGTACGGGTTCAAGGGCATCAAGTCGATCGTGAAGATCGCATTCACGGACCGCCAGCCGCCGACCACCTGGAACATCGCCGCGCCGAACGAGTACGGCTTCTACGCGAACGTGAATCCCCACGTCGACCACCCGCGGTGGAGTCAGGCCACCGAGCGGCGCATCGGCGGAGGCTTCTTCTCGCGGCAGGCGACGCTCATGTTCAACGGCTACGAGCAACAGGTCGCAAATCTCTATCGCGGCATGGATCTGCGGCGGTACTTCTGACGCAGCGCGGCCCGGCCCGCCCGGCTCTGCTGCGTACGCGTGCGGTTGCATGCCGATGCTGAGCGTTGACCAGCGCTACCGCTACGTCAACAAGCCCGTCGTGTTCGCCGCGAGCCTCACGCCGGCGTTGCTGCTCGCCGCCGGTGCCTTCGGGCTTCTCGGCCTATCCCTCGGGCCCGACCCGGTCGCACACCTGTTGCACTCCTGCGGCAAGACGGCGCTCAACTTCCTCTTCATCACGCTGCTGGTCACGCCCGTGCGCCGCCTCACGGGATTCACGCACCTGCTGCGCTTGCGGCGCATGCTCGGCCTGTTCGCATTCTTCTACGTGTGCCTGCATTTCCTCGTCTATCTCGTTTTCGACCAGGTGCTCGACTTTCACGCAGTACTGCAGGACGTGACCAAGCGGCCCTACATCACGATCGGGTTCACCGGCTTGCTGCTTCTCATTCCACTCGCCATCACCTCCACGCAGCGGATGATGCGCAGGCTCGGCCGGCGCTGGCAGAGGCTGCACCAGCTCATCTACGTGGTGGCGATCCTCGGCGTGTGGCACTACTACTGGCAGGTCAAGCGCGACGTGCGCGAGCCGCTGCTCTACGTCCTCATGCTCACCGTGCTGCTCGGCTACCGGATCGTGGTGCGCTGGCAGGCGCGGCGCCGCGTTACATCGAAGTCCGGATCTGCCACAGCTCCGGAAAGAATTTGAGCTCGAGCGCCTTGGCGAGATAGCCGACGCCGCTGGTGCCGCCGGTGCCGCGCTTGTAGCCGATGATGCGCTCCACGGTCTTCAGATGGTGGAAGCGCCAGAGCTGGAACTTGTGGTCCATGTCGATCAGCCGCTCGGCGAGCTCGTAGAGATCCCAGTCCTCTTCGGCGTTGTGATACACCGCGAGCCACGCCCCCGCCACCTGCTTGCTGGCGCGGTAGGGCTGGCTGAAGTCGCGCGCGAGGTAGTCCTCCGGGATGCCGTAACCGCGCCTGCTCAAGAGTGCGAGCACCTCGTCGTAGAGAGACGGTGTGGAAAGTGCCCGCCCGAGGATCTCGTACGCGGCAGCATCGCGGCGGTGGACGCCGATCACATCCGTGTTCTTGTTGCCGATCGTGAACTCGAGCAGCCGGTACTGTACCGACTGGAAGCCCGAGGAGCGTCCGAGCGAGTTGCGGAAGGCCGAGTAGTCCGAGGGCGTCATGGTCGCCAGAACGTCCCACGCGGCGGTGAGCTGGGTTTGCACGCGCGAGATGCGTCCGAGCATCTTGAAGGAGGGACCCAGATTGTCGCGCCGCACGCACTCGAGAACTCCGGCGAGCTCGTGCAGGAACAATCTCATCCAGAGCTCGGAGGCCTGATGGACGATGATGAACATCATCTCGTCGTGCTCGCCCGTGAGCGGCTTCTGAGCCTCGAGGAGTTGCCCGAGCCGCAGGTACTCGCCGTACGAGCGCGAAGTCCCCAGATCCCAGTGGACCTGCTCGTCGCTCAGATCCACGCGCTGCGGCTTATCGTAGGCGTCCGCGTCCTTCATGGGTCAAGCATCGCCGAACACCCACGAGGGAACGTGCCGCCAGCCATCGAGCAGCTCTCGGTCGAGCGCACGATGTCCCGGGCAATGCTCGCCCACGCACTGCCAGAAGCGGCGCGAATGATTCATGTGGCGAGTGTGGACGAGCTCGTGGATCATCAGATACCGAAGCACCTCGCGCCGCTGGAACAGCAGGCAGCAGTTCAGGCTGATCGTGCCACGCGCCGAGCAGCTCCCCCAGCGCGTTCGTTGGCGCCGCACGATCACCCGCTCGTACCGGAACCCGAGCTCGCGCGCACACTCATCGAGCTGCGCGCCAAGCACCACGTGCGCTCGCCCGATGAGCCAGCGTCGCAGGATCTGGCGCACGCTGCGCCCATTGCGGCAGTCGCCGTGAAGGGTCAGCAAGCCCGGTGAGTTAGCGAGCGCCGGCCGGCCCGTGCCTCCGGCCAGATGCACGCGCCAGCTCTCGGCGCAGGCGGTCAGCTCGATCGTGCGCGGCGGAAACGGCTCGCAGACCGCACAGTTGCGCCGTGCCTCGTCCCGCTTGCGCTCGATCCAGCGGCGATGACGAGCGACGAAGTGCTCGACGGCGCTGCGCGAGGTGCGTGGTGGCACGACGACCTCGACGCGACCGGTCTGAAACACGCGCACCGCCAGCCGGCGAGCACGCCGGCTCTCGCGTACCACCCACGACTCGATCGGGTCCTCCTGCGACCACAGAGACAGCTGGGTTGTAGGCGTATCGAGCATCGAGGATGAGGACCTCGCAACGGGGAGCGTCGTCGCACCGAGCATCATACCAGCCGCTGCGCATGGTAATGTTTCGCGCATCCTCCGAGAGGTCTCGCATGCGTTTCTTCAGCGACAATACGGCCACGATCTGCCCGGAAATTCTCGAGGCCATTCACGCGGCCAATCATGGCCTGGAGAAGGCCTACGGCGCCGACCCCTGGACCAGCCGGCTCGGCGGCGTGCTGGGCGAGTTCTTCGGCAAGCCGGTGTGCGCCTTCCCGGTCGCCACCGGCACGGCCGCCAACTCGCTCAGCCTCGCAGTGATGAGCCCTCCATACGGTGCCATTCTCACGCACGAGGAAGCTCACATCGTGCGCGACGAGTGCGGCGCGCCGGAGTTCTTCACCGGCGGAGCGCGGCTGGTGTCAATCCCGGGTGAGCACGCCAAGCTCACACCCGCAGCGCTCGAAGCGACACTCGATGCGAACCCCACCTCGGTCCATACGGTCCAGCCTGCGGTGGTGTCGCTCACCCAGGCGACCGAGCTCGGCACGACTTACCGCCCGGCCGAGCTTGCCGCACTAGCCGAGACCGCCCATCGCCACGGCCTGAGCGTGCACATGGACGGTGCGCGCTTTGCCAACTCGCTGGCCTTTCTCGGCTGCCACCCGAGCGAGCTCACCTGGCGAGCGGGGATCGACGTGCTCTCCTTCGGCGCGACCAAGAATGGAGCGCTCGCCGCCGAGGCGGTCGTCTTCTTCGAGCCCGAGCGAGTGCGCGACTTCGAGCTGCGCCGCAAGCGCGCCGGGCACCTGCTGTCGAAGTCGCGCTTCGTCTCCGCCCAGCTCCTCGCGTACGTGGAGACGGGCGTGTGGCGTCGCAACGCCGAGCGCGCCAACGCGCTGGCGCAGCGCATCGCCCATGCCGCGGCTGCGCGCGTGCTGCACCCGGTCGAGGCGAACGAGGTCTTCGTGCGCCTGGAAGTGGCCGAGAAGGCCCGCCTGCGCGCTGCCGGCTTTGCATTCTACGACTGGGGAGCCGAGCACGGCAGCGAGGCGCGCCTGGTCGCCTCCTGGGATCAAGCGGAGCAGGCCGTGAATGATCTATCCCAGGCCATCGCGCATCTGTAGGGCGGTCATCACGTGCCCGCGCTCTCGTACGTTGCGGCCGCCGTGCCGCTTTTCATCTGGGTCTACCTGCTGTTCGGTCGGGGGGGGTTCTGGCGCGAGCCGCGCCGATCCGGCGCGGCCGCATTGGGATCGTCCGCCTCCCCCGCGGCGGCCCCGTCGCGCAGCATCGTCGCCGTGATCCCGGCGCGCGATGAGGCTCATGTGATCGGACGCGCCGTCGGATCGCTCCTTCGGCAACGTCTGGCGGGGTCGATCCATGTCGTGGTGATCGATGATGGAAGCAGCGACGGAACTGCAGAGTCCGCCCTTGCGGCTGCGCGGGCCGCAGGCGGATCGGCTGCTCTCACGGTCCTGACCGGCGCGCCGCTCCCGCCCGGCTGGACGGGCAAGCTCTGGGCGCTTTCGCAAGGGCTGGCGCTCGCCGTGCAGCGGCGTCCGGACTATCTGCTCCTCACGGACGCCGACATCCACCACGACCCGGACAACGTTGCGGCGCTCGTCGCACACGCCGAAGCGAGCGGCTGCGAGCTCGTCTCGTTCATGGTGAGACTGTCGGTTGCGAGCTTCGCGGAGAGGTGCCTCATCCCTGCATTCGTGTTCTTCTTTCTCAAGCTTTATCCGCCGGCGTGGATCGCCTCTGCACGATCTCGCACGGCCGGAGCGGCCGGCGGCTGTGTGCTCCTGCGTCCCTCGGCGCTCGAGCGCATCGGGGGCCTGCAGGCCATTCGCTCCGAGATCATCGACGATTGCGCGCTCGCGCGCGCCGTCAAGGGCTCGGGTGGCAGGATCTGGCTCGGACTCACGCGTACGGCGCACAGCCTTCGCTGCTACGCAACGTTCGCGGAGGTGGGCCGACTGATCTCCCGGACGGCCTTCAGCCAGCTACGGCACTCCTACCTGCTGCTGCTCGCAACGCTCGGCGGACTTGCCGCGACGTACCTCGCACCACCGCTCCTGGTCGCGACGGCCCATCATCCGAGCGTCGCTCTGGGCGCGAGCGCCTGGGCGCTCATGAGCCTCGCGTATCTGCCCATGGTGCGGTTCTACGGTCTATCACCACTCTGGAGCGTGTCGCTGCCGGCAGTGGCGCTCTTCTACGGCGGGGCCACCGCGCACTCCGCCCTGCAGTACGCGCTCGGGCGCGGTGGAAGCTGGAAGGGTCGCGCGCAGGACGTACGCGCGCTATAGGCCGCCCACCTTGAGCTTTCCAAGGTAGTCGCGCACCGTCTCGCGATACCCCTCGCTGCTCGTGACGGTCGTGCCTCCGGCCAGAACGAAGATGAAATCGCCCCGGGGTGTGCGGCTGACCTCTCGCACGTGATTCACGTTCACCAGGCAGGAGCGGCTGATCCGCAGCACGGGCTGAGATTCGAGCGCCCGCTGCGCCTGCTGCAACGTGCTGCGCGTGTGGAACACTTCGCGTCCGATCGTCAGCTTCACGTAGTTCCGGTCGCCTTCGACGAGCTCGATGTGGGCAGCATCGAGCATGTGCATGCGGCTGCCCGATTCGGCGAGCAGGCGCGGCCGGGTATCGGCGAGTGCGAGCGCCGCACGCTCCAGGCGTGCAAGAGCCGCGTTGAGCCCCGCCCCGCGCTCGACGGGACTCTCGTTCCGATGGCGGCGGCGCACCCGCTCGAGCGTCTTCTTGAAGCGTTGCTCGTCGAATGGCTTGAGCAGGTAATCCGTTGCGCTCACCTCGAACGCCTGCAGAGCGTAACTGTCGTAAGCGGTGACGAACACGATGAGAGGCAATGTCGCCGGATCGAGCGAGCGGGCCAGCTCGACACCCCCGAGGGTGTCCATCTGGATATCCAGAAAGAGGAGATTGGGCGGCTCGCGCCGCACCGCCTGCAGTGCCTCGTTGCCGTCCGCGTATTCACCGACGATCCGCAGATCGGACTCGGCGGCGCAGTACTCGCGCAGCATGCGCCGCGCCGCCGGCTCGTCATCGACGATGATCACATCCATCATCGGGACTCGCTGCTCGGCGATCGCGGACCCTCCTCGAGCAACGGCATGTGAATCTCCGCCACCCACTCGTCCGCCTGGGCCGGCTGCGCCACGAACGTTGCCCGGTCGCCGAAGTGCACCGCCAGCCGGTCGCGCACATTCCGCAGCCCCACCCCATCGGCCTGCCGTGCGCGACCCGGTGCCATCGAATTCATCACCCTGAGCGTCAAGCCCCCATGGGATTCGAAAACCTCCACACGTACGGTCACCGGCCCGACATGCTCTGCGAGGCCGTGCGTGACCGCATTCTCGATGAGCGGCTGCAGGATGAGGCTCGGCACCCAGGTGCGCGGCAGCGCGGCCCAGTCCGGGAGCACGAGGGTCAGCCGATCGACGAAGCGCCGCTGCTGCAGCTCCAGATAGAGCCGCGCGAAATCCAGCTCATCTCGCAGGCGGGAGAAATCACGCTCCCCCGCGTTGAGCAGCCGCCGCAGCAGATCCCCGAGCTGCACGATCATCGACTGGGCTGCAGCCGGATCCCAACCGATCTGCCCGCGGATGGTGTGTAGAAGATTGAACAGCGTGTGCGGGGAGAGCTGCATGCGCAGCGCCGCCAGGCGCGCCCCGCTCCATGCGCGCTCGAGAGCCGCGAGCCGCAGCTCCGAATCGCGGAAGCGCTGATAGAGCGCAAACCCGGTGACCAGCGCGAGCGCAAAGCCGTACGTCAGAAGAAAGCTCGTCGCGCTGCCAACCCAGACCGGGCTGATGAGACTCTGCGGCTCATGCTCATCCGGGCCGTGCCCAGGCGGGACCTGCATCCACGTCGCGACCGGATGCCCGTGCCACACCGCCATGATCGACTCGGAATCGTGCAGCAAGGGACTCGCAACGCTACAGAAGACGAGTCCCAACAGCAGCTGCATCGGAACCGCGCGCCATGCGGGCCGCCAGCCGACCCTGAGTGAGATCCAGATCGCCCCGAGCAGCAGCGGAAACAGAATGAGGTGCTGCACAACGCGCGCGTCCCAGTGAGCGAAGAGCATCCGGGTGCCGTCCGGATCGAACTCGAGCGACATGCTGCGCGCATACAGCACGTTCGATACCGTCACATAGATCCAGAACACCGTGAGAATCGCAAGCAGGGGCCGGCTGAGACGCGCGCTCGCCGCGGCCGGCCGCTCCTCCTCCGCACCCCTGGGTGCAGTGTGCGCCGCCAACCCGATCTCGGGGGCCGATGAGGGGACGAACACGTTCATTCAGCGCTCCTCGGGAGCCTCGCTCGAGGCGTATAGCCTACTCCCGTCGGCCACCAGGCGCGCGCGGCGGTGGGAGGTTTGCGAGCTGCGAGGGACGAGCGCGTCGATGGCAGGGACGAAACCGCCCGCTGCGCACGCGGGTCACAATGCACGTGGCTGCGCGCAGTGGTGTTCGGGGGCGTCCCCTGGTACCGATGCGTCAAACCGCGGGACCAGCTCGAGGCAGACCTTCTGCACACGAGCGTCGGCTTGGAGTGAGATGTGCGCAACGGTTTTAAGAGTGCGGGCCGGGTCGATAAACCACTCGGCCACTTGCGACATCCAACGGTGCAGAAGGCATTTCATCTCATAGCGCAGAAAGGAACGAGCCATGATCCGTCAATCTTCCAGCAGAACGTCAAACCACGTGCGTGCCGGCCTCGGACTGGTCGCCGTCGCAGGATGCTTGTTCGCCGTCGCGATGAGCGGCACGGGCACGGCCTTCGCGGGCGGCACCGACTCAGGCGACGCCACTCCCTCGGTTCGAGTGAGCTATGCCGGACTCGATCTCGCCAGCGACGCAGGCGCACAGATTCTTTATCGGCGCATTGCCAACGCCGCAGAGCGGGTGTGTGAGAACGGCGGTTCGCGAGAACTCACGGCAACATGGGCAAGCCGCCGCTGCGAGCGCAAGGCGATCGCGCGGGCGATCGCGCAGGTTGGAAATCCGAAGCTCGCTGCGATTCTCGCCTCGGCCACCGTCCACGGCTGAGCCGACGAACTGCCCCCAGGCTCTCGAGCCTGGGGGCTCCGCGAAAGCTGGGTCGCGCCCCTACGCCTCTCAGCCTTGCCCGGATGCCGGCTGGCACACGCAAGTCCGGTATCCGGGCATCTTTTTTTCAGCACTGCGTTTGCGCCGCGAGGATCTGCGCGGCACACTGCGGCGAACCGAGCTGCAAGCACCCCAGACTCCACGGAGGTCTCGCCATGACGCAGGTGGTTCGCATTCACAAGACCGGTGGACCCGAAGTCCTGCAGATCGAGGACCTCGAGGTCGGCCAACCGGGGCCGGGCGAGATTCGCATCCGCGTGCAAGCCATTGGACTCAATCGGTCCGAGGCTCTCTATCGCGCGGGCGCCTATCTCGTGCCCCCGAAGCTGCCGACCCTGATCGGATACGAGGCGGCCGGCATCGTCGAGGTGCTGGGGCCGGGCGTCCAGGGATTCACCGCCGGAGATCGCGTGTGCGTCATCCCCTCGTACCGTCTGGGTGAGTATGGCGTGTACGCCGAGAAGGCCATCGTCCCGGCACGCAGCGTCATTGCCGCTCCGGCGCAGCTATCGCCCGTCGAGGCCGCATCGATCTGGATGCAGTACCTCACGGCGTTTGCAATCGTCGAGGTGGCCAAGGTCGGGATCGGCGATTACGTGCTGATCCCGGCGGCCTCGAGCAGTGTCGGGCTCGCCGCCATTCAGCTCGCGAACTGGGCGGGTGCCGTGCCGATCGCAGCCACGCGTCACAGCACCAAGGCCGCAGCGCTCAAGGAGCAAGGTGCAAAGCACGTGATCGCGACGGCAGAGAGCGACCTGGTGGCCGAAGTCATGCAAATCACCGGCGGCCGCGGTGCGCGCGTCGTGTTCGATCCCGTCGGCGGTCCGTGGGTCGAGAAGCTCGCGAACGCCATGGCCGAAGAAGGCATTCTGTTCATCTACGGGAGCCTGAGCGGACAACCGACCCCTTATCCTCACTGGCCGGCGGCCCTGAAGGGCCTGAGCCTTCGAGGCTGGGTCGCCTCATCCATCTGGAACAAGCCCGACCGTTTTGCGCGCGCGAAGGATCTCATCCTGCGCGGCCTGGCCCAAGGTCATCTGAGGCCCGTGGTCTGCAAGACGTTCAGCCTCAGCCAGATCGCCGAGGCGCACCGCTACCTCGAATCGAATCAGCAGCTGGGCAAGATCGTCGTGACGGTCTGAGCGCGGCTCACTCGTCCGTGATCGGCGTGAAGATGCGCCAGGCCTGCAGCGGATGCAGCAGCGCCCATGGCAGCGCACCGAAGGCGCCGTTCGGAATCGGATCGAGGTAGTGTGGGCTCGCCACCGTCACATCCGCGGGCTCCGTACCATCGTCCTCCGGCTCCGTCACGAAGTCGCGCACCTGCTCGGGCGTGAGCACGCGATTGATCGGCGGCGCAGCAAGGTCGAGCGGACGCTTGGCAGGCGCCGGGGCAGTCTTCGCCCCATCTGCGGAGGAGCTTTGGGCGGATGGCGCAGGCGCCTGCGGCGGATCGCCGGCGGAGGCCTGGTGGGACCACTGCGTGGAGGCCACCGCCACGGCGATTGCAGCGATCCATGAGGCCCACGGTCCACTGCGGATGGCGCCGGCCACTCGCTGAGAGACATGTGGAGTGGAGTCGCGCATGAAGCGAGGATACCAGGGAGCGGCACCGATCACACGGTACGAAAGTGCTACCCCGTGGTGATGCGCGCCATCAGCCGATGAGCGTAGGCGAAGTCGGGAACGAGCAGCAACGCGTGCTCGAGCGCCCCGCGCGCGGCAATCGGATCGCCTTGCTCGAGCAGGCTGCGCCCCAGAAACACATAGGCCTCTGCGGCGCCCCAGCTTGGAGGCCGTTCCACGCTCGCCCGCTCGCGCTCGAAGCTGGCCGCGGCCTTCTGGAGCTCGGCAATCACCACGCCGCGCTGCTGGTGCAGATCGTAATCCGCGAGTGCACTGAGCAGCAGTACGCGTGGATTGTGGGGCGCAAGGGTGAGCGCTCGATGCATCGCACTGCCCCCCTTCAGGCCGAGGTACGGCGCGCTCACCGGCTTGAGCTTGGCGAGCAAGCGATAGCACGCTGCCTGCAGCGCGAGCGCCTCGGATTCGGACCCATCGGGGCTCGCCGGCCCCTCGAGACTCGCGACGCAGCGCTCGGCGCCCTCTCTTGCCCGATCCGCATGACTCGAGGTCTCGAGCAGGGCCAACCGGTAGCGTGCCAGCCCGAGGTAGTACTGGCGCAGCGCCCCGCCGGTCGTATCCGTCTCGAGCGAGTCGGCGACTTGCTCGACCGCGCGGGCATCCTCGGTGTAGTAGCCGTACTGGATCCGACCCTCGATGTCGAGCCAGCGGGTGTCGGGCGCATCATCGGCGCGAGCGTAAAGTGCTGCCGCGCAAAGTAGCGCCGCCAGCGATGACCCCCAGATTGCGCGACTCGCGAGCACGCGCAGCATTCTGCCAGCAATCGCCGCACCGTCCCGTGCCAGAATACTCGTTTTCGGCGAGGGGCTCGTGGAGCTCATCGATATCGGCGTCAATCTGTCGCACGATGCGTTCGATCACGACCGCTCCGGGGTGATGGCGCGCGCGCGGCAATCCGGCATCGTGCAGATGATCGTCACCGGATCGAGCATCGCAATCACGCACCAGGCGATCGAGCTTGCGAGGATGCACGCTGGAATCCTGTTCGCAACAGCCGGCATCCACCCGCATCACGCCACGGAGCTCGATGAGGGGTCGCTGGCCGAGCTCGAGCAGCTCGTCGCGGACCCCGCAGTGGTCGCGCTCGGGGAGTGCGGTCTGGATTATTTCCGCGACTACTCGCCGCGAGATGTGCAACGCGGCGCGTTCGCGCAGCAGATGGCGCTCGCTGCGCGCGTGGGTAAACCAGTCTTCTTGCATCAGCGCGACGCGCACGATGATTTCGTGGCGATCGTGCGCGAGCATCGCAGCGCACTGGCAGGTGCCGTCGCGCATTGCTTTACCGGCGGCCGGCACGAGCTCGAGAGCTATCTGAAGCTCGAGCTCGCCATCGGCATCACGGGTTGGATCTGCGACGAGCGGCGCGGGACGCATCTTGCGCCTCTCGTGCGCGACATCCCGGCGGCATCCTTGATGATCGAGACAGACGCTCCGTACCTGCTGCCTCGGGATCTCAAGACCAAGCCGGCTGCGCGCCGCAACGAGCCGATGTTCCTGCTGCACGTGGCCGACGCCGTCGCACGGGCGCGTGGTGTGAGCCTCGAGGCGCTGGCACGATCCACGACCGCCACTGCGCGTGCATTCTTCCGGCTGCCGCCGGCGCCCAGCGGCGGCGAAGCGGTCAAAGTGTCTTTCGAACTGTTAGGAACTAACAGTTATTAGTATTTGATTTATAAGGCAATAAACATGGAACAATCTGCACAGACGGCGGTTCTGCGCAAGCGCACCGACGAGCACTGGAACGGCTCGATACTCAAGGCGCTCGAGGAGTTCGTGCGCATCCCGAACCGCTCGCCGCTGTTCGATGCGCAGTGGGAGGCCAACGGTCACATGGAGCGGGCGATCCAGCTGGTCGCCAGCTGGTGCCGTGCTCAGCCGCTCGAGAGGATGCAGGTCGAGATCCACCGCCTGGCGGGCTACACGCCGCTCCTGCTGGTCGATGTGCCCGGTGATCTCCCCGGATGCGTTCTGCTCTACGGTCATCTGGACAAGCAGCCTGAGTTCACGGGGTGGCTGCCGGGACTGTCTCCCTGGGAGCCCGTCATCCGCGACGGCAAGCTCTACGGGCGTGGTGCAGCCGATGACGGCTACGCCGCCTTCAGCTCGCTTGCGGCCATCGCCGCACTGAAAGCCGAAGGCGTGGCGCTGCCGCGCTGCCTGCTGCTCATCGAGGCCTCCGAGGAGAGCGGCAGCATTCATCTGGATGCACACCTTGCCGCCTTGGGCAATCGTCTCGGCACCCCCTCGCTCGTCGTGTGCCTGGATGCCGAGTGCGGCAATTACGATCAGCTCTGGTGCACGACCTCGCTGCGCGGCAACCTCGTTGCACGACTGGACGTGCGCGTGTTGAGCGAAGGGGTGCATTCGGGGCTTGCAACGGGGATTGCGCCCACGCCCTTTCGCATCCTCGAGCAGCTGCTTGCCAGGATCGAGAATCCCGTGACCGGTGACATCCTGCTGCCGGCACTCGAGGCGGTCGTGCCCAAGGATCGTCTCGCACAGATGACCGCAGCCGCCCGGGTGCTCGGTGAGCAGATCGTCCAGAAGGTCCCGTTCGCACCCGGAGTGCAGGCCCTCTCGGACAATCCCGTGGAGCTTCTCGTGAACAGCACCTGGCGTGCGACGCTTGCGGTCACCGGCGCAGAGGGTCTGCCGGCGATACCCGCCGCCGGGAACGTGCTGTTGCCGGCCATCACGCTGAAGCTGTCACTGCGGCTCGCGCCCACCAGCGATCACATGCTCGCGGCACGTGCGCTACGCGAGGCGCTCACGAGCGATCCGCCGTACGGAGCTCAGGTCCGCTGCGACATCGAGGCGCCCACGAGCGGCTGGAACGCGCCGCCCTTTGCGCCCTGGCTCGAGGAATCGATGCAGCGCGCCTCGCGGGAGATCTTTGGGCGCGAGGCGGTCAATCTAGGCTCCGGCGGAACGATCCCGTTCATGGCGATGCTCGGGGAGCGCTTCCCCGAGGCTCAGTTCCTGGTGACGGGCGTGCTGGGTCCGCACGCAAACGCGCACGGTCCGAACGAGTTCCTGCACATCGAGTATGCGAAGCAGCTCACCGCCTGCGTGGCGCTGGTGCTCGCCGACCACGCGCGCCAGTGTCAGGGCGCGGCAAGCGGACGCGGCTGAGCGAGCGAGCTCGGGGCGACCGAGTTCTTGATGTTCTGCCAGCCGTCCCCGAAGCTCTGCGTGATGCTCGAGAGCACCGATTGCTCCGCGGGGGGGAACTCGCTGCGCAGCGAATCGAGCATGAGCGTCCACTTGGGAAGGCCCTTCGGAAATCGGGCGCGGGGCGTAAAGACGATCCGGCCCTCCACGGGCATCTCGCCCGAGAGGGCTTTCACGGCGGCCACTCGATCGTAGAGCGCGCTCTGGGGGTTCACGAACGTGAAGCGATGCGCCCCATCCATCACGGTCCATTCGTTCATCTGATCGCCGCCGAACACATTTCCGGTCACGTCGCGCAGATCGATCACGACGACTCCGCGTAGAGTCAGCAGCACGAAGTCCGCGTGATAGGAGCCGCCCATGCCATCCGGGACCAGCACGTCGACCAGGTGATCGACGGCGACCGCGGTGATTGCGGCGATCAGCGCCTTGCGCGCACGTCGCTTTCGATACCAGCGCCAGAGCCAGGAGAGGCCCCAGCCACACACCGCCGCAGCGGCGACCAGCGCCCAGGTGAGCGGCGGCAGGTTTCTCAGCAGATCCATCGCGATCCCCCGATGCAGCAGCTGCCCCTCAGCTGCCGCGAGATGTAGCGTTGCCACGCGCGCCACCGCGCACTGTCGCACCCCCTCACGAGAGTGCGCTCCGCAGCGCCGGCAGCTGCGGCTCGATCTCGCTCACCGACACCGGCCGCGCCAGCAGCCGCGCGAGCGAGGGCGGCACGGGCACCGTGCCTCCGATCAAGGGCTCGATCGTTTCGGGAAACTTGGCCGGATGAGCCGTGGCGACCAGGATCCACGGGCAAGCCTCGCGGCGCTCGCGCGGCAAGCGCCCGTACACCTCGAATGCGGTCGCGGTGTGGGGGCAGAGAATGCGTCCGAAGCGCTCGAAGGCCCGGCGGATCGCGGCGCGAATCTGCGCATCGTCGACCCACTCGGCCTCGACTGCGCCACGCAGCTCGGGCATGTGCGGATACAGAGCGTTCAGCCGCTCCATGTTGCTCGGGTTGCCCACGTCCATCGCGCTGGCGAGCGTAGCGACGCTCGCTCGGGGACGCCAGACACCCGTCTGCAGATAGTCCGGTACGGTGCGATTGGCATTGTGCGCCAGGACGATGTCCCCGATCGGTAGCCCGAGCCGGCGCGCCCAGATGCACGCGAGGGCATTGCCGAGATTGCCACTCGGGATGACGAACGAGACGGTGCACCCTGCTGCAAGGCTCGCCGCGGCGTAATACACCACCTGCGGCAACAGGCGCCCGAGATTGATGCTGTTGGCGGTGGAGAGGTCCCGGTGCTCGCGCAGCTCGCGATCGAGGAGCATCTCCTTGGATAGGCGCTGACAGTCATCGAACGTGCCACGCACGGCGAACGAGCGGACGTTGCCACCCCAGCAGGTGAGCTGGCGCTCCTGCAGAGGTGAGACGCGGCCCTTGGGATAGAGCACGACCACCTCGAGACCGGCTCGGCCGTGAAACGCCGCTGCAACCGCACCGCCCGTATCGCCCGAGGTGGCCACCAGAATGGTGAGCGTGCGCTTTGCAGCGGCCCGCAGCCGCGCAAGGCTTGCCGCAAGAAACCGCGCTCCGAAGTCCTTGAAGGCCGCCGTGGGGCCATGGAACAGCTCGAGCACGCTCACGCCGGGCTCGAGTGGCACGACCGGCGCATCGAAGCTGAACGCTTCGGCCGCGATCTCTGCCAGAGCCGGCGCGAGGTGGCTGCCCGCCGCGAAGGGCGCCAGGATCGAGGATCCGAGGCTCGCCAGCGCACGCGCGGAGGTCGGCTCCCCGGCTGTTTGCGTCGCCAGACTCCCCGGGGAGAAGCTCGGCCACTCGCTGGGCACGTACAAGCCGCCATCGGGTGCGAGTCCCCGCTCGAGCGCCTCGACGAATCCCGCCGTGCAAGAGGGGCTGCGTGTGCTCACGAAGCGCATCTCCAACGACACGCTGCTCACCCGCTCGACAGGATGTGCGCCCCGGTCGTGCGGATCTCGACCACCCAGTCGTCGATCTGCACCGAGGCGCGCGCGAATTCCGAGCGCATGGCGGCGCGCACCTGCTCGGCACAGGAAACCGCTGCCCAGGCAAAAACCGCCGGACCTGCGCCCGAGATGGAGCAGCCAAGCGCCCCGGCACGCATGGCCGACTGCCGGACCTCGGAGAAGCCCGGGATCAGGGCCTGACGTTGCGGCTCGATCACGACATCCTCGAACGATGCGCGAATCATGTCGAGGTCGTCGGTATAGCAACCCGAGATGAACCCGGCGAGATTGGCGGTTTGCCACACGAAGTCCGATAGATCCACGCTCCGGCGCAGGATGGCGCGTGCCTGGCGGGTGGACAGAAACATGTGCGGGTGCATGACGACCGCGCGCACCTCCTGCGGCACCGGAATCTGCTTCACGCGGGGGTGATCGATGCCCACCGTGAGCACGAGGCCCCCGAAGAGCGATGCGGCGATGTTGTCCACATGCACCGAGCCGCTCGCCACCGCCTCGCCCTCCATGGCGAACTTCAGCAGCGCGAGCTTCGAGCACGGTGTGGGCAGCAACGCATTGGCAGCCACCACGGCAGCGACGGCAGAGGCGGCCGAGCCACCCAGGCCCGAGCCGAGCGGGATGCCTTTCTCGATCTGCATATCCAGCCCGAAATCCAGGCCGAGCGACTGCGCCATCGCGAGCAGCGCGCGGCCGGCCGTATTGCGCTCGGGCTCGTACGGCAGGTCGGCCTGCGTGCCGCGAATCGCGCTGATCGTGACGCCGGGACTGGCGCGACGCGCGACAGTCGCGCGATCCCCGAGCGCATCGATCGCAAACCCGAGGATATCGAAGCCGATCGCGACATTGCCGACCGAGGCCGGCGCGAACGCAGTGGCGCTCTGCGGCGCAGGCGGACTCACAAGCGCGCACCGAGGTAGGTGGCAAGCCGCACCAGATCGGCGAATACTCCGCCTGCCGTGACGGCCGGGCCCGCGCCCGGGCCCTGTACGATGAGCGGATTGTCGCAATAGCGCTCGGTGGCAAAGCGCACGACGTTGTCGGTGAGCGCGATGTTCGCAAGCGCATGCTTGGTGTCGACCTCCGTCACACCCACCGTCGCCTGACCGTCGGCCGTGAGCTTGCCGACGTACCGCAAGACATTCCCCCGCCGCCGAGCCGACTCGAGCCGATCGCGCATGGCCGCGTCGTGTCGCGGCAGCTCGCGCATGAAGTGCTCGATCGAGCCCGCGCCGAGCCCTTCGGGCACCAGGCTCTCGATGCGCACATCGCCCAGCTCGAGCGCGAGCCCCATCTCCCGGCCGAGGATGATGAGCTTGCGCGCGAAGTCCATGCCCGACAAATCGTCGCGGGGATCGGGCTCGGTATACCCGCGCTGCTTGGCGTCGCGAACGATCTCCGAGAACGCGGTGGAGCCGTCGTACACGTTGAAGAGGTATGCGAGCGTGCCGGACAGGATTCCCTCGATGCTCACGATCTCGTCGCCCGTTGCTCGAAGGTCCCGCAACGTCTGGATGATCGGAAGCCCGGCGCCGACGGTCGCCTCGTAGAGATAGTGAGCGCGCCCCGAGCGGCGTGCCTCCTGCAGCGCTCGATAGGATTCCCAGCTCGCGCTGTTCGCCTTCTTGTTCGGCGTGACGATGTGAATGCCGCGCGCAAGCCAGTCGCGGTAGTTGCGCGCGACCTCCTCCGAGGCGGTGCAATCGATGAGCACCGTATGGGGAAGGTAGTCCACCCGCACGTGCTCGAGATAGCGCGCGAGATTGGCCGGCTGGGAGGATTGCTCGAGCACCTGACGCCAGCTCGAGAGGTCGACCGCGGACTCGGCAAGCAGCATCCGACTCGAGGAGAGGATGCCTCTCACCCGCAGGTCGAGCTGGAACTCGCGACGCAGCCGCTCGCTCTGCGAGGCGAGCTGATCGAGCAGCACCTGTCCGACCGTACCCGGCCCGATGATGCCGATCGACAGCGTGTGCGGGGAAAGATAGTAGCCCGCGTGCACGGCGCGCAGCGCGCGCGTCGCGTCCTTGCCGGAAACCACCACGGAGATGTTGCGCTCCGAGGCACCCTGCGCGATTGCCCGCACGTTCACGCGGGCACTGCCCAGGGAGCTGAACAGATTTGCGGCGACGCCCGGTGTGCCCGCCATGCCGTCACCGACGACCGCCATGATGGCGAGCTCCGGGTCGACATCGACGCTTTGAATCTGCCCTTCTTTCAGCTCGCGATCGAACGCGGCGCGCACCACCGCGGCCGCCCGGTCCGCCTCGACGCTCGGTACGGCACAGCAGATCGAGTGCTCGGAGCTGCCCTGAGAGATCAGGATCACCGAGATGTGCTCCTCGCGCAGCGCGCCGAACAGCCGGTGTGCCGTGCCCGGCACCCCGATCATCCCGGCACCCTCGAGATTGATGAGCGCAATGTGCTCGATGGTCGTGATGCCCTTCACGGGCAGACTCGACTCGGGGTGCTCGCAGATGAGCGTACCGGGCTTCTCGGGCGCGAAGGTGTTGCGAATCCAGATCGGCAGGCCGCGCCGCACGGCCGGGGCCATCGTCTGCGGATGAATCACCTTCGCGCCGAAGTAGGCGAGCTCCATGGCCTCGAGGTACGAGAGCGAGTCGATCACCTTCGCATCCGGCACCCGGCGCGGGTCGGCCGAAAGCACCCCGTCCACGTCCGTCCAGATCTGGATCTCGCAGGCCTCGAGCAATGCGCCGAAGATCGAGGCCGAGAAATCGCTGCCATTGCGTCCAAGCGTGGTTTGAACGCCGCGGCGGTTCGAGGCGATGTAGCCGGTGATGATCAAGGTGCCGCGAAAGTCGGCATCGACCAGCCGGGCGATGTTGCGCTCGGATTCGGGCCACAGGATCGCAGGACCCAAGGGGCCCCACTCCACCACGATCACGCGCCGCGCATCGAGCCACTGCGTCGGGCCCGCGCGCCGCCCGCGCGCCTCGAAGTAGCGGTGGAAGAGCTTGGTCGACCAGATCTCCCCGTACCCGGCGATGAGGTCGCGCACGTTGTGAGCCGCAGAGCGGGTGAGCTCCACCGTGTGCAGGATGCCCTCGATGTCGTGGCAGTCCCGATCGAGGCCGGCGAGATAGAGCTGCGCCGCATCGCTTGCGAGCAGGGTGCGTGCGATGGCCCCGTGACGCTCCCGAAGCGCCGCGAGCTCGGCCTGGTAGCTCGCGTCCTGCTGCTCGGCGAGCGCAACCAGGCGCAGCAGCGCATCGGTCACCCCCCGACACGCAGAGAGCACGACCGCAAGACGCGGCTGCGGCAACGACTCGAGAATCTCCGCGACGCGCCGGAAGCAGTCCGCATCGGCCACGCTCGATCCGCCGAACTTGTGAACGACCCAGGGCGTTTCGGGATGAGCCGAGGTACTGGAGATGGCACTGGTCACTGGATGATCACAGAGGCGGCCCGAAAAAAGGCCGTGCGACTCTACTCACGCGTTCGCAGAGGCGCAACTTGCCCCATAATTTAGGCATGGAAGCCGAGTTGAGCCCGCTCCTCCCGCTCTACGACCGCGAGCGCGCCGCCGGCCGAGCGCTCGCGCTTGCCGTCGTGGTGCACACGAGCGGCTCGACGTACCGCAAGCCGGGCGCACTCATGGCAATCGCCGCGGATGGCTCCTACGCAGGGCTGCTCTCGGGCGGCTGTCTCGAGGCGGACCTGTCCGAGCGCGCGCGCGCCGTGATCGACACCGGCAAGGCGCATACCGTCGCCTATCAGACGGGAGGCTCGGACGAGGGGCTCTGGGGCCTTGGCATCGGGTGCGAGGGAGCCATGCAGATCCTGCTGCTGCGCGTGGGGCGGCAGGACCAATGGCAGCCGCTCGCCCATCTCGCCGGTGCACTCGCTCGCCACGAGCCCACGGCGATCGCCGTGACCGTCGAGTCGCGCTCGCCGGAGCTTGCCGTGGGCCAGACACTTCTCCCGGATGCGGGGGCCCCCGTCGCCTTCCCACAAGATCCGGAGCTCGGCCAGGAGGTGCAGGCGCTCCTCACACGCGTGGCCCGGTCGGGCCGCACGAGCTGGCTCGAGTCGAGCACGATGCGCCTGTTCGCGCTGCCCCTCGCGCTGCCTCCGCGCCTGCTGCTGCTCGGGGCCGGACCGGATGCGGCACCGGTGGTGGAACTTGCCGCCCGACTTGCCTGGAAGGTCACCGTGTACGACCACCGTCCGGCCTATGCACGGGCAGCACACTTTCCGGCAGCCGATCATGTCGTGCTGGGAAGACCCGAGGAGCTCGCAGACATGCTCGACCTGGGCGCGTACGAGGCGGCAGTCGTGATGAGCCATCACCTGCCCTCCGACCTCGAGTATCTGCGGGCGCTCGCCACCAGCACCGTCGGCTATGCGGGACTTCTCGGCCCGCCGCATCGGCGCGAGAAGCTCCTCGGTGACCTCGGGGCGGCGGCCGAGCCACTGCGGCGGCGGCTGCGCGCACCCGTCGGACTCGATCTGGGAGGGCGCACGCCGGAGTCGATCGCCCTCTCGATCATCGCCGAGATTCACGCCTACCTGCACGACCGCGTGAAGCCGCTCGCAGAGCGTGCCGCGAGCGCATGAACGAGGTCCAGCTCCTTCGTCGCCAGATCGGCACCGAGCGCGCACATGCCCGCGAAGCACGCGCGATTGCGGCGGCGGCGGGCACGGCGACGCAGGCGATGATGGGTCGAAATAAGAATTTAAATCCTTCTATTTCAAATAGATATGTTAAGTACATAGAGTATTGCATGAGAATGGAGAGCACGCGGGCTCTGGGCCATATCGCACGGCTAGCGACCCACTCGCCGCTCGTGGCCGGCGAGGAGGCAGCGCTTGCGAGGCTCAGGCGCACGCTCGAGCAGCACGTGCCGCTTGATGGCACCGTCGGTTCGGTGGCCCAGTACGTCTCGCTCCTTTGCGACCTGGTCGATGCGAGCGAGGCGCTCGAGCGCTTTACGGAGCGTCGCTACAGTGTCGAAGACTGGCGCGCCGTCGCCCAGGTCAACGCGGACTCCGTGCTCGAGGAACGCAAGCTCTGGGGGGAGGTGATTGAACATGGACCACCCGCTTCCGAGCGCTGAGGCGCCGGCTCTGCATGCGGTGGTGCTCGCAGCCGGCGGGTCCTCGCGCTTCGGCTCACCCAAGCAACTGGTGCGCGTGCAGGGGCACGCCCTCCTGCATCGGGCCGTCGCGAAAGCCGTGGAGGTCGCCGGCCGGGGGGTCACTGTCGTGCTCGGCGCCTATGCTGCCGAGCTCGCACCCCTGCTGCGTCACTCATCCGCGACCGTGATCGTCAACCGCGAGTGGGCCGAGGGAATCGGGAGCTCGATTCGCGCGGCCGTCGCGCGGCTTCCTGCCAGCTGCGACGGTGTGCTGCTGACACTCGCCGATCAGGCTGCCGTCACGGTCGATGACCTCTCGCGGCTGATCTCTGCATGGCGGAGCGACCCGCAGCGCATCGTCGCGGCGCGCTACGACGCGACGATCGGCGTGCCTGCCATCTTTCCGCGCGCCCACTTCTCCGACCTGTCAGCCCTGCGCGGTGACCGGGGTGCGCGCGATCTGATCCGCCGTCACGCCGATCGCACCCTCGGCATTGCACTCGCCAACGCGAGCATCGACATCGATACGCCCGAGGATTTGCTGGGCTTGAGCTGACCTCACTGCCGCGTGAAGGCCTCTGCTGCGGCGAGCAAGCGCTGGGCGCGCAGCAGGTGCGGCCGATCGACCATGCTTCCATCGATGCTCGTGACACCCACATCGGGCGCTGCCTGGAAGGCTGCGACGATTCGCCGCGCCACAGCGAGCTCGGCCTCGGTCGGCGTGAAGGCTGCGTTGATCGGTCCAACCTGATCGGGATGGACCGCGAGCTTGCCCGTGAAACCATCACGACGCGCATGCTCGAGCTCGCGTGCAAGCCCCGCACCGTCGGTGTAATCGGTATACACCCCATCGATCGGCTGGACACCCGCCGCTGCCGCAGCGAGCAAGCATAGCGAGCGCGCCAGTCGGAAGGTCGGCGTCAGTGCCCCGTCGGGTGCGAGCTTCTCGCGGGCGCCCAGATCGGCGGAGAGGTCCTCCGCGCCCCACGTGAGCCCCGCGAGGCGCTGCGGGCAGGCACCGGCTGCAAAGCCCTCGAGCCGCAGCACCGCCCGGGCGCTCTCGGTGGCGATCACCACCACTCGCGTGCCCTGCGGCGGGAGCGCTTCGCGCTGCTCCAGTGCCGTCAGATAGTGGTGGAGCTCGACGACCTCGTCGGTCCCCACGGCCTTCGGAAGCACCACCCCGTCGGGAGCCCCGGGCATCACGGCGATGAGATCCTCGAGGAGCGCGCCACTGGCCAGACTGTTGATGCGCACCCAGAGCTGCTGCGAGGCGGCGCGCTGCCCCCTGCTGCGCAGCACCGCCGCAACCTGCACGCGCGCCAGGTCGCGCCGCTGCGGAGCGACCGAGTCTTCCAGGTCGAGGATCAAGACATCCGCACTACTGGCGAGCGCTTTGACCTGCTTGCGCTCGCTGTCGCCGGGGACAAAGAGCCACGATCGGCCGATCATGCGGGCTGCTTGAGCATCAGCGCCGCGCGCAGGCAGGTAGCCACTTCCTCATTGCGCTGATTCAGCGCGCGATGACGGAAGGTGACGATGCCCGAGTCCGTGCGCGAGCGGCTCTCGCGCTTGGCGATCACGGTGGTCTCGATGTGCAGCGTGTCGCCAACCTTCACGGGCCGCGGAAAGCTCACCTTCTCCCATCCGAGATTTGCGATGGTCGTGCCGTAGGTGGTGTCGTACACGGAGATGCCGACCATCAGGCCGAGTGTGAACACGCTGTTCACGAGCGGCTCGCCGAACTCGGTGCCCTTGCAGTATTCACGATCGAGGTGCAGGGCGGCGGGGTTCATCGTCAAGGTGCTGATGAGCAGATTGTCCGTTTCGGTCACGGTGCGGTGGACCGCGTGCTCGAAGACCTGCCCCACCTCGAATTGCTCGAAGTACAGTCCTGCCATGAGGGCCAATGATATCAGCGCTCGGGCAGCACCACGTCGGCAAACAGCGCCGCGACCTCCGCCGAGCTGCCCAGCCGGTGCGCCCGCTCGACCAATCGGCGGTCGAGATGCGGCGCGAGCAGCTGCACGAAGTCGTACATGTACTTCCTGAGCAGCACACCGCGGCGGAATCCGATCCACGTCACGTGCGGAGCGAACAGGTGAGCGGCATCGATGGCCACCAGATCTCCGTCCTCGCGCGAGTCGACGGCCATCTGCGCCACGATACCGATTCCCAGGCCGAGCCGTACGTAGGCCTTGATCACGTCGGCGTCGCGCGCCGTGATGGCGACATCGGGCGTGAGACCCGCCTTGGCAAAGGCCTGCTGCAAGGATGACGGACCGGCGAAGCTGAACGTGTAGGTCACGATCGGGTAGGCTGCGAGCTGCTTGAGGCTCGGGCGCGCCACCGCCGCGAGCGGGTGATCCCGCGGCACCACGATCACCCGATGCCAGCGATAGCAGGGCATCAACGTCAAGTCATCGAACAGGTGCTCCGATCCGGTGGCGATTGCGCAGTCGATGCGATCCTGCGCCACCATCTCGGCGATCTGCTCCGTCGTGCCCTGGTGCAGGTTCAGGCGCACCTGCGGATAGCGCCCGCGAAACTCGCGGATCACATCCGGCAGAACATAGCGCGCCTGCGTGTGGGTGGTCCCGATCCCGAGGCTGCCGCGCCCTTCGTCTCGCAGCTCCGTCGCCAGGTCGCGGATCGCCTGCGTCTCCTGCAGGATCCTCATCGCCCGCTCGATCACTTGCTGCCCGGCGGGGGTGATGCGCGTGAGATTGCGCCCCTCGCGCGTGAAGATCTGAAATCCGAGCTCGTCCTCGAGCAGCTTGATCTGCTTGCTCACCCCCGGCTGCGAGGTGTGCAGCTTCTGCGCGGCTGCAGTGATGTTGAGCCCGTTCTGGGCCACTGCAGCGAGATAGCGCAGCTGATGCAGCTTCATCGATCGAGTTCCCCCCTCGGGTGCGGATCTCGCAAGTATGACCCACCTGTCAGGCGTTGCGGCTCATACCGTTTGCGCATCTGCATATGCCCGAATGCTCTGATTGCCCATAACCGCGTTGCAGTCTCAAAGAAGAAATGATTCGTTCTGTCACCGCATTGTCACCGATACAGTGCGCTTCAGACACCATGGGACAGGTTCTCACACTCGAGCTCGAGTCGAACGCGGCGGCCGTGCGGCAGCTGCTCGGGGAGGCCGTGCGCCGCTACGGGCGCGTGGTGTACGCCAACAGCCTCGGCGCGGAGGCCATGGTGCTGACGGACATCATCTGCTGCGCTGTCCCGGAAGTGGACGTGATCAGCATCGACACCGGACGCTTGCCCGAGGAGACGCACGAGCTGCTCGAGCGGCTGCAACGCCGCTATCGCAACCGCATTCGCGTGGTGTACCCGGATGCCGAGGCGCTCGGCAGCCTGGTCGGCAGGCAGGGCACGAACGGGTTCTTCCACAGTACCGAAGCTCGCCTCGCCTGCTGCCACGTGCGCAAGGTGCTGCCGTTCCAGCGCCTGGTGGCCGGTTATGCGGCCTGGGTCACCGGGGTGCGCCGCGAGCAGTCGCAGGCACGCTCACTCGGCGCACCTCTGGAATGGGATGCCCAGCACGCCCTCTTCAAGGTGAGTCCACTCCTCGAGTGGACGACCGACCAGGTCTGGTCTTACATCCGCGCACGCGGGCTGCCTTACAACTCGCTCCACGATCGCGGCTATCCGAGCATCGGATGTGCGCCCTGCACGCGAGCCGTACAGCCGGGCGAGAGCAGCCGCGCGGGCCGCTGGTGGTGGGAGAATCCCGAATCGCGGGAATGCGGGCTGCACCCACGGGTGCAAACCGCGGCTGCGCAAAATTAGGGCACGCTGCTGTGACCCACCCCGGGTTCCGTACGAGCCACGGCACGCCTCGCCTATAATTGCGCGGCCTCGGCCAGAGATGCTTGCACCCGGGGCACTCTTGTGGCGCCTTGACAACACTGCACGAGGATGCGGCTGACGCCGTGCCCGTGTGTGGCACCTGGAAGCTCGATGGACTACCTGCCGATATTCGTGCGCCTTTCGGACTCCACGGCCGTCGTGGTCGGGGGCGGCGCCGTGGCGGCGCGCAAGGCCGAGCTCCTGCTGGCAAGCCGGGCGCGCGTCACGATCATTGCTCCGGAGCTGGGCACCGCCGCCCAGCTGCTGCTCGCGAGCAGCAGCGGCCGGCTGCATCACCTCGCCGCGGAGTTCACCGCCGCCCATCTCCAGGGCGCAGCGCTCGTCATCGCTGCGACCGATTCCCCGCATGCGAACGCCGCGGTGGCGCAAGCTGCAGGCGCCCGTCAGCTGCCGGTCAACGTCGTGGACGATCCGCAGCGCTCGAGCTTCATCTTCCCCGCGATCGTGGACCGCTCGCCGGTGATCCTCGCCGTGGGGACCGAGGGCCGGGCGCCGGTGCTCGCTCGGCGTCTGCGCGAGCAGCTCGAAGCGTTGCTTCCCGCTCGCCTGGGCGCACTCGCCCGCTTTGCGGGCTCGCACCGTCGCACCGTACAGCAGGCCCTGCGTGCGAGCGAGCGGCGGAGCTTCTGGGAGCGTCTGTTCGCGGGCCCCTTCAGCCTGCAGGTGCTCCGGGGCGACGAGCGTGCGGCGGAGGCCGCTTTTGCGCGCGAGCTCGCCGCCACGCGGCACGCGGATGAAGCCTGCGATCGGCTCGGCGAGGTGTATCTCATCGGCGCCGGGCCCGGCGACCCCGATCTCTTGACGCTGCGTGCGCTGCAGCTTCTGCAGAGCGCGGATGTGATCCTGTACGACCGGCTGGTCTCCGGGGGTGTCCTGGAGCGCGCGCGCCGCGAAGCCCTGCGAGTGTGCGTCGGCAAGGCGCCCGAAGGCGATCACGGCGCTCAGCATCACATTCACGAGCTCCTGGCGACCTACGCACGCCAGGGCCTGAAGGTTGCCCGATTGAAAGGCGGGGACCCCTTCATCTTCGGACGCGGGGGAGAGGAGCTCGAGTTTCTCGAGCGAGAGGGCATCCCCTGCACGGTCGTCCCGGGAATCACGGCCGGCCTTGCAGCCGCCGCGACTGCCGCTCTTCCTCTCACCCACCGCCACCTCGCCGGCTCGGTGACCTTCGTTGCGGGACATTCGGCGCGCGACGACGGGCTCGACTGGGCGGCGCTCGCTCGGCCACGGCACACGGTGGTCTTCTATATGAGCGTCTCGAGCATGAGCCAGATCGTGCACCGGTTGCTCGCGGCGGGCGCTCCTGCCGGGCGTCCGGCCGCCGTGGTGGAGCGCGCGACGCTGCCTGGCGAGCGCGTGCTGCGCGGCTGTCTCGCCGAGATTGCAGGGCTCGCCCGCGCGGAGCGCATCGTCTCCCCGGCGCTGCTGATCGTCGGTGATGTCAGCGCGGTGCGAGCGCACTCACTCCCGGGCACGGCCGAGCAAGCTCTGCAGGGTGTCGCATGAATGTGCAGAACGGCTTCGCGGGAACGGTCGGTCATACACCGCTCATTCGCTTGCGCAGGCTGAGCGAGGAAACCGGCTGCGAGATCCTGGGTAAGGCCGAGTTCATGAATCCCGGCGGCTCGGTGAAGGATCGTGCAGCCCTCGCCATCATCGAGGATGCCGAGGCGCGCGGGGAGCTGCGCCCCGGTGGCGTCGTCGTGGAAGGCACGGCCGGCAACACCGGCATCGGACTTGCGCACGTGTGCAATGCGCGCGGCTATCGCTGTCTCATCGTGATGCCCGACAACCAGTCGCCCGAGAAGTACCGCTTGCTCGAGATGCTGGGTGCCGAGGTCTACAAGGTCCCGACGGTCCCTTACAGCAACCCGAATCAGTATCAGAAAGTCGCGCAGCGTCTTGCCGCATCGCTTCCGGCGGCCATCTGGTCGAATCAGTTCGACAACACCGCGAATCGCCGCGCTCACGTGCGTACGACGGGCCCGGAGATCTGGAGGCAGACCGACGGGCGGGTCGATGCGTTCGTCGCATCGGCGGGCACGGGCGGCACCCTTGCGGGTGTGGCGGAGTATCTGAAGTCCCAGCGTCGCACCGTGCGCTGCGTGCTGGCCGATCCTCCGGGCAGCAGCCTCTACGAGCTGGTGCGCAACGGCGTGCTGAAGGCAACCGGATCGGGCTCGATCACCGAAGGCATCGGAATCGGCCGAGTCACCGCCAATTTCGCCGCTGCGCCCGTTGATGACGCGCTGCATATTCAGGATCCCGACACGGTGACCTTCGTCTACCGGCTGCTGAAGGAGGAAGGGCTCTTTCTCGGCAGCACGAGCGGCATCAACGTCGCGGCGGCCGTACAGGTCGCCCGTCAGCTCGGCCCGGGGCACGTGGTCGTTACGGTGCTCTGCGACGGTGGGGCCAAGTACCAGTCGCGTCTGTTCAATCCCGAATGGCTTGCCTCGAAGGGCCTGGCCGCGTACGCGGGACCGGCTCCTCGAGACGAGCGAGTCTCACTGGAGGACATCCTTGTTGCCTGAGCGTTCCAAGCTTGCGACCGTCACGGATGTGGTGATCGTCGGTGCGGGCCCGGTGGGGCTCTTTCAGGTGTTCGAGCTCGGCCTGCTCGGTCTCAGAGCCGAGGTCATCGATTCTCTTCCCCGCATCGGGGGACAGTGCAGCGAGCTCTACCCGGATAAGCCGATCTATGACATTCCGGGCATCCCCATGTGCTCGGCGAGCGAGCTCATCGAGCGGCTGAGCGAGCAGATCCGCCCGTTCAACGCAGGACTGCATCTCGGCCAGGAGGTGAGCGAAGTCACCGCACGCGCGGATGGCCGCTTCGACGTGGCGACCAGCCGTGGGCTGCGCTTCGATACCGGCGCGGTCGTGATTGCCGCGGGCGTCGGATCGTTCCAGCCGCGGCGGCTGGGTCTCGAGGGCAGCGAGACTCACGAGGGGCGCACCATCCACTACAGCGTGAAGGACGCCGCGCGGTTCGCAGATCAGGACCTGGTGATCCTCGGCGGGGGCGACTCGGCGCTCGACTGGACGCTCGAGCTGGCCGAGCGAGCGCGCAGCCTCGTGCTGATCCATCGCCGCGGCGAGTTTCGCGCAGCGCCAGTCTCGGTCGAGCGCATGCGCGCGCTGCGCGATGCCGGGCGGCTGGATTTCATCGAAGGCCAGGTGCAGTCGCTCGTGGAGGCCGAGGGCGTGCTGAAGGCCCTGCGCGTTGCATCGCGCGATGGGATCACGCGCACCGTCTCGCTCGATCAGCTGCTGGTCTTCTGGGGTTTGCACCCCAAGCTCGGCCCCATCGCGGAGTGGGGCCTGGAGCTTCGACGGCGCACGATCGTGGTGGACACCGCGCGCTTCGCCACGAGCGTGCCGGGCATCTTTGCAGTCGGTGATGTCAATGATTATCCCGGCAAGAAGAAGCTGATCCTGTCCGGCTTTCACGAGGCGGCGCTCGCAGCCTTCGGCATTCGCGAGTACCTCGCGCCGGGAGAGAAGGTGCACCTGCAGTACACCACGACGAGTCCATTGCTGCAGCGGCGACTCGGAGTCGCGGCCGCGCCCGGACCAGAGCTCAGCGCGAGTGGGGAGCCTCGGGCGGATTCTCGATCCCTTGCAACAAGACCTCGTTGAAGCGCTCCGGCGCCTCGATCTGCGGCACGTGGCCGACGCCTGCAAGCTCGATCAGTCGCGAGCGCGGTATGCGCCGGGCGGCCAGCCGACCGAGCTCGGGATAATTGCCGAGCGTGGCGGCCACGGCGGGCGGTGCGGAGCTGCGAAACGGAACGGTTCGATCGAGCGCTCCGACGATGAGCACGGTCGGCATGGCAAGCTCGCCGAGCTCGTACACGACCGGCTGCGTGAACATCATGTCCGCCGTGAGCGCCTGGTTCCAGGCGAAGCGCTCGCGTCCGGGACCCAGATAAAGGCCCGACAGCATTCGCAACCAGATGTCGTACTCGGGTCTCCAGTGCCCGGCGTAATAGTCCTGCAGCTCGTATTGCTTCAGGCGGGCGGGCGTGTTCTGCAGCTCGAGCGCATAGCGCTCATCGATCGTGAGGTACAGCACCCCCTTGGCTTTCCAGTCCTCCAATCCGAGCGGGTCGACCAGCACCAGCTCCGAGACACTGGTCGGGTACATGAGGGCGTAGCGCGCGGCGAGCATGCCCCCCAAGCCGTGCCCGACGAGGATGATCCGTCCCGCGCCCAGCTTGTCGAGCAGTTCGCGGGTGTCGGTCGCGAGCTGCTGAAAGCTATACTGATAGTTGATCGGCTTGGAGGACTTGCCGAAAGCGAGCTGATCGGGGACGACCACTCGAAAGCCCGCCTGGTGGAGCTTTGCGATGCTCGAGCTCCAGGTCGCCCCACAGAAGCCCTCGCCATGGAGCAACACGACCGTGCGGCCCGCGCCGACACTGGGCCTGGCGCCCTCGCCCTCCTTCGGGGGTGCCACATCCATGTACGCCATCGCGTAGGTCTGGGCCTGCGTCTTGAAGCTGTAGAGTCGCACGGGATAGGGGTAGTTGAACCCCTGGAGGTCCGGTCCGTAGGCGAGCGGTCTCGATGCGGCGCACCCAACGAGTGCGCCCGCGACGACAACGATGGAGAGCTTTCGCAAATGACCGTGACGAGCCAATGGCTGAGGCCTAGCAAGCCCCGTTCCGCTTGGAGCGGGAGCTAAACCGGCCTCTACTGCGTTCAGCATGCAATGGCTCAGCTGGCCGAAACAGGCGTGAGGGCACCGGCGCAAGGCTTGTCGCCGCCCAACTCGGGTAGCCCCGAGGAGCTGATCGCGTGTCCGGATTGCGGAATGCGGCAGCTCCTGGGTCCGGTTCCACGGGGTTGGCGCGCCCAATGCCGGCGCTGTGGCAAGCTGCTGGCGCGTCCGGATCCCGCGCGCGCCGGCGCCTCGCTTGCACTGTTCTGCGCCGCGCTGCTCCTGTGGCTGCCCGCCTGTGTCGAGCCCTTGATGACCGTGTCGACCAACGGCGCCATGCGCCAGAGCGAGCTGGCGAGCGGCATCGGTGCTCTGTGGTCGGCTGGCTTTCGCTCGCTCGCCCTGGTCGTTGCGACGTTCAGCATCGCAGTTCCCTCGCTGTATCTCGCCCTGGTGATTGCCGTTCTCGCGGGCCTCGGCTTCGGCCGCAAGCGCCGCAACGGCGCAGGGAGCTTGGGTCGGCTCTACCGCTGGTCGCTGGCCTTGAGATCGTGGGCGATGATCGAAGTCTATCTCCTGGGTGCGTGCGTCGCCTACAGCCGCATTCAGAAGGTCGCCCTGGTCAGTGTGGGAACGGCAGGCTGGTGTCTGATCGGTGCGAGCTTGTGCTGGCTGCTCGCCGATGCCGTGCTCGACGATCGTGCCGTGTGGCAGGGCGTACCGATCGGCCGCCCGGTCGCGCCCCGGCGGCCTGCCGCGCCACACGCATCGGCCGCCTGCCACGTGTGCGATCTCGCGATGCCCCAGAGCGCCCCGGGAGAGCGCTGCCCGCGCTGTCGAGCGCGCCTGCGCGTTCGCAAGCCGCACTCCATCCAGCGCACCTGGGCGCTGGTGCTGTGCGGCTTCTTGCTCTTCATTCCGGCCAATCTGCTTCCCGTGCTCCAAATCGAGCAGCTCGGCCAGGTGCAGTCCAACACCATTCTCGGCGGCGTGCTCGAGCTGGCTCGCTACGGCCTGTGGCCTCTCGCCGTGATCGTGTTCGCGGCGAGCATCGCCATACCCCTGGTGAAGCTCTGCGGGCTCAGCTGGAATCTGTTCCTCACCCACCGCCGCTCGGCGCGCTTCCTGCGCTTGCGTACGCGCGCGCATCGAGTGATCGACTGGATCGGCCGCTGGTCCAACATCGACGTATTCACCGTGTCGATTCTCGTGGCGCTGGTGCAGTTCGGTCAGCTCACGCGGGTGCGCGTCCAGGGCGGCATGATCGCGTTCGCCATGGTGGTCATCGTGACGATGGTTGCGGCCAAATCCTTCGACAGCCGGCTGATGTGGGATGCCGCGGGAGAGCGCAAGTGACGAGCGAGAACGACGAGCAGGCCGGCAGCTCGACGCCCGGGAACGGGCCCGAGTACGAGCGAGCCGCCCTCTCCGGCCGCTCCTGGCTCTCGTGGTTCTGGCTGGTGCCCGTTTTTGCCGCGGTGGTCGTCCTGGGCCTCGCCTGGCAAGGACTGGCCGAGCGCGGGCCGGAGATCACGATCTCCTTCAACGATGCCGGAACGCTCGAGGCCGGTCAGACCCCGGTCAAGTACAAGGGAGTGGACGTGGGGCGCGTGGAGCGCATCGAGCTGACCTCCGACGTGTCGCACGTGGTGGTACGCGCGCGCATGTCGCGCAGCATCGAGGCCTACCTCTCGACCGGGGCGCGCTTCTGGATCGTCCAGCCGCACGTGGGCGCCGAGGGCATCTCGGGTCTCACGACGCTCGTGTCCGGCGCCTACATCGAGATGTATCCGGGCCGCGGCCGGGAGGAGCGGCACTTCACGGGACTGGACGTGGCACCGGTGCTGCAACCGAACACACCCGGCACCTCCATCACGCTACTTGCTCCAACTGCCGGCCAGTTCATTCCCGGGGCCCCTGTCACCTATCGCGGCGTGGACGTGGGCGAGATCGAAGGCTCCGCGCTCGCGCGCTCGGACAAGCAGGTGGAGATCTACGCATTCGTGCGCAGCCCGTACGATCATCTCGTACATCCTCAGACCCGCTTCTGGAACGCCGCCGGCCTGGATTTCTCCGCGGGTGCGCAGGGATTGCGCCTCCGGGTGAGCTCCTGGGAGCAGCTGTTCGCCGGAGCGGTCAGCTTCGATACGCCCGACTGGGCGCTCGGCAGCCCGCAGAGCGCCGCGGGCAGCCGCTTTCAGCTCTACGACAGCCGCGCGGAAGCGATGCTCTATCCGCAGGGTACGCCGCTCCTGTATCACCTGGAGTTCAGCGGCAATACGCGCGGTCTGCAGAACGGCACTCCAGTGGAGCTCGAGGGATCCTCGATTGGCGAGGTGACGGCCTCTCACCTCATCTACGACCCGCATCGCAAAGCACTCTACACGGAGGCAACCATCGCCATCGATGCGAGCGCGGTGCGCGTCTCCGGACAGCCGCAAGCCCCGACCCCGGAGCATGCAGCCGCCGTGCGCGTGGGACTTGCCGCTCTGGTCGATGAAGGACTGCGCGCGCAGCTGGTCTCCTCCAGCATCCTGATCGGTGAGAAGATCGTTGCGCTCGAGATGCTGCCCGGAGCTCCCGCCGCCCACGTGCAACAAGTTGCCGGAACGGCGCAGCTGCCGACCGCGCCCGCCGCCAACGTCGATGACATCCTGCGCAGCGTGCAGGAGACGGTGCACAACATCGATCGTGCCACCGCAGGACCCAAGCTTGGTCATTCGCTGGATCAGCTCGACTCGATGCTCACGCGACTGGATCAGCTCGCCGGGGAGCTGCAGCCCGAGACTCGCTCGCTGATCGAGAGCCTGCGCGCCACGTCCGATGCCGCGCAGCGCACCGCGCAGGCCGCAGGTGCCGCATTCGGCGCGAACACCGGTGCGAACATCGATCTGGCCACGCTCATGCGTCAGCTCAACGATGCGGCGCGCTCGGTTCGCGAGCTTGCCGACTATCTCGACCAGCATCCCGAAGCGCTCCTGCGGGGCCGCCGCGACTGATCGGCGGGATCGGCTCACCGCGGCCGCACCGCGGTCCGCATCGATTCGTAAGAATTCCGACATCTGGGTGCAACCCAGGCATCAAATCCCTCCCATAGATTGCCGCCGAATCGACGCCTCGCTGCGCCCAGCGCTCACGCTGTGCCACGCGCGTTGACACAGGCTCGACCATAGGGAGGCATGTCAAATGAGAACTTCGTTGCGCAGGTTGACCGGCTTCGTCGGAGGCGCGGTGACGATTCTGACCGCCGCCGCCGCTGCAAGCGCGGCGGGCCCGGGAGGCGGTGGAGCCTCGCCCGGATTCGATCCCGAGCACGCATGGACCGCCACACCGATCAAGCACGTCGTCGTGATCTTTCAGGAGAACGTCTCGTTCGATCACTACTTCGGGACTTATCCCCACGCGACGAATCCACCGGGAGAGCCGCCGTTCTATCCGGCACCCTTCACGCCGCGGGTGAACAATCTGCTGCAGGACAACCTGCTGACCGAGAACCCCAATCTCAATCCCGCGAATGGTGCCGCCGCGAGCAACCCATTCCGCCTGGATCGCACCCAGGCTGCCACCACGGACCAGGATCACAGCTACACGCCCGAGCAGCTCGCCTACGACAAGGGGCTCGCCGATCTGTTTCCGTTGAATACCGGAACCGCGGGTAGCTCCGGAAGCGGCGCCTTCTACACCGCGGCCGTGGTGATGGGCTACTACGACGGGAACACCGTCACCGCACTGTGGAACTACGCGCAGCGCTTCGCGATGAGCGACGGCCACTACGGGGCCGGTTATGGACCTTCAACACCAGGCGCGCTGGAGGTTGTCTCCGGTCAGACCAACGGCTACCAGGCCGTACTGGGGAACAAGACCGCGGCCTACGTCCCGGATGGCGCCGGGGGTTACACGGACATCGGGGATGAGGACCCCGCATACGATGCCTGCTCGAGCACCAGCCAGACTGCGAAGATGCTCGGGACGAACATCGGCGACCTGCTCAACGCGCACCACATCTCCTGGGGCGGATTCATGGGCGGGTTCGACCTGAGCCTGACCAACGCCAATGGCACCACCGGATGTGCCCGTAGCACGACATCGGCCGTGACCGACGAGGAGGAGACCGACTACATCCCGCATCACGCCTGGTTCCAGTACTACGCGTCCACGAGCAATCCGACGCACGCGCGCCCAAGCTCCGTCTGGTCCATTGGACACACCTACGCTGCGAACGGCGAGCTCGATCCCGCGAACCACGAGTACGACGTGAACGACTTTTACGCGGCGGTCGAGGCGGGCAACTTCCCTGCAGTCGCTTACCTCAAGGCACCGGCTTACCAGGACGGCCATGCCGGCTATTCCGATCCGCTCGATGAGCAAGCCTGGATCGTCCAGGTCGTCAACTTCATCGAGCAACGGCCCGAGTGGCGAGACACAGCCATCATCATCGACTGGGACGACTCGGATGGTTGGTACGACCATTCGTTCGTCACGCCGACCAGCCCCTCGTACAACGCCACCGCGGATCAGCTCGACGCACCCGGCATCTGCGGCAGCGGGGCGCCCCTGGATGGTCTTGGCGGCTCTCCGGTCAACGGACGGTGCGGACCCGGCCCGCGTATTCCCTTCCTCGTGATCTCCCCCTATGCCAAGCCAAACTATGTGAGCCACGCGCTCATCACGCAGGCATCCGTAGTGCGCTTCATCGAGGATAACTGGCTCGGCGGAGAGCGCCTCGGCGGCGGCTCCTTCGATGCAACCGCCGGCAGCATCATGGACATGTTCGATTTCTCGAGGCCCTTCCCCTTCGCAAGTCCACCGCTGTTCCTGAGCGAAGAGGATGGGACGCCACTTGCGAGGCAGGCCTCGCTGGCCCGTTGAGGGCTCGCCGAAAGGGGGGAGTCCCCGCGTGCCCGGGAAGCTCCAAGTGCGCCGGTTCCGGCCCGGAATCGGCGCACTGCTCGGCGCGGTCTGGCTGACCGGCGCCACGCTGCTTGCGCCCGGCAGCGCCCGCACACAGGAGGTCAACCCTCATCCCTACATCCCGCATGTGCCTCGGACGCGGCCCCTCTCGGCGATGGCATTGCTCGGCGAGCGACTGTTTCACGATCCGCGCCTGTCAGGTTCCGGACGGCTCTCGTGCGCAAGCTGCCACGATCCCGCGCATGCATTTGGCCCACCGGGGGACCGCTCGGTCGTGCTCGGCGGCGCTCGGGGCGAGACGCCCGGCTTTCGTGCCGTACCCTCGCTGCGCTACCTCTATCGGCAGCCGCCCTTCACGATTGGACCCGATCTGGAGAACGGCACCGAGCCCATCGCGAGCTTGCAGCAACAAGCCGAGCAGGCGAGCCGGCAGCCGCTCGCCGTGAAGACCGCGCTCGCACCGCAGGCCTCCGTCGTCAATCTGGTCCCACAGGGGGGCCTCTTCTGGGACGGCCGAGCGAATACGCTCCAGCAGCAGGTCGATGGTCCCCTGTTCAATCCTGCCGAGATGGATGCCGGCACGCCCGCGGCCGTGCTCGCCAAGCTCGCGAAGTATTACGGCCCTGACTTCGAGGCACTCTTCGGCCCTCACCTCTTCGAGAACCGGCGCCTGGCGCTCGATGAGGCGCTGTTCGCGATCGGGCGCTACCAGATCGAGGGCCGCGAATTCCATCCATTCAGCAGCAAATTCGATGCGTGGCTTGCCGGCCAGGCTCGATTCACGGCAGCCGAGAGTCGTGGCTACCGAGCCTTCAATACTGCGGACAAGGGCAACTGCGCGGCGTGCCACATCGACCAGCCGACGCGCGACGGACGCCCTCCCCTGTTCACGGATTTCCAGTACGAGGCGCTCGGCGTGCCGCGCAACCCGAGCATCCCGGCGAACCGCGATCCGGCGTACTACGATCTTGGAATCTGCGGCCCGTACCGCACGGACCTCGCTCACGAGACCCGCTACTGCGGCATGTTCCTCACACCGACGCTGCGCAACGTTGCCGTGCGCCGAGTCTTCTTCCACAACGGGGTGTTTCACTCCCTGCGGCAGGTGCTCGACTGGTATGTGAATCGAGACCTTGCCCCGCAGCGCTTCTATTCACGCGACACCGCTGGGCGCGTCGTGAAGTTCGACGATCTGCCCGCGAAGTATCGAGCCAACGTGGACACGGTGGATGGGCCTTTCAATCGCCATCCAGGGGACCCGCCCGCCCTGAGCGCCGCGGATATCGACGATGTGATCGCGTTTCTCGCAACGCTGACCGACGGCTACGCACCCTAGCGGCGGCGGTCCCCGAGCAGCTGCAGCAGCGAGAGGAACAGGTTCAGGAAATCCAGGTACAGCGCGAGCGCGCCCAGAATGGATTTCTTGGCGGCGATCGTACCGTCCTCGCCTTCGACGTAGATCGCGCGCAGCCGCTGGGTATCGTAGGCCGCAAGCCCCACGAAGACGATGACACCCATCACCGAGACCGTCATCTGCAGGGCCGTGGATCTCAAGAACACATTGACCAGCGCCGCAATGACGATCCCGATGAGGCCCATGAACAGGAACGAGCCGAAACGCGAGAGGTCGCGCTGCGTTGTGTAGGCGTAGACGCTCGCCGCGGCAAAGGTCGCTGCAGTGACGAAGAACACGCGCGCGATGCTCTCCCCGGTATAGACGAAAAAGATTCCCGACAGCGACAGACCCACCAGCCCCGCATAGGCCCAGAAGGCGAGCTGCGCCGCCGCGAGACTCATGCGCTGAATGCGAAACCCCAGCAGCAGCACGAGCCCGAGCGGTGCGAGCATCAGCACCCAGTACCAGGGCGTCCCAACCAGCGAGGCATACAGGCCGCTTTGAGCTCCGACGTAAGCAGTCGCGCCGGTCAGCGCCAGTCCGCCGGCCATGTAGTTGTAGACCCGGATGAAGTAGGCACGCAGGCCGCCATCGAAACCGGCGCGCGCTCCACGACCTGCGGACCTGAAATAGGGATAGGGGTTTGGATCGGCCATGATCACTCCAGGATAAGTCTCGCGCGCATTTTAGCCGAGAACGCCCGTTGTGGCGCGGCAACATGCGGCGCCACCGCGGCAACACGCGGAGTGTTATGCTTTGCCTGGAGCGAAGACACGAACGGTCGCGTCGCTGCTCGCAATCGTGGTGAGAAGCAACACCTGGTGTGGCGGCTTCGAGTGTTTTGAGGGGGGATCGAGCATGGTCAAGACCGGTGGGGCGCTTTGCGTGGCGCTGGCGGTGCTATTGGCGGGCTGTGGCTCGAGCACCCACACAGCCACGGTTGACACCAGTACGGATCGCGGCACGCTCATCTACAATCCACCGGCTCGGCTGGCATCACTCGATGCGCCGACCCTCACCGAGCAGCTGGGATCCACCACCTCCGGGCAGCAGCTCCTCGAGCTCGCCGGGGCGCCCAACTGCGGCGTGGACTTCTACTACATCGAGTACTACACCGTCGGCGCCAAGGGCGAGACGGCCACGGCCTCGGGCGCACTCATGGTGCCAACCGGTTCGGGCCCGCCCTGCGCCGGGCCGCGGCCCATCGTGCTCTACGCACATGGTACGGCCTTCCAGAAGACCTACAACATCGCCAACATCGCCGATTCCACCAATCCCGCCTACAGCGAAAGCGCGCTGGTTGCTGCGGTATTCGCCGCGCAGGGTTACATCGTCGTGGCACCGAACTACGCGGGGTATGACATCTCCTCCCTTCCCTACCATCCCTTCGTCAACGGCACTCAGCAGCCGAAGGACATGATGGATGCCTTGACCGCCGCCCGTGCGGCACTTCCCAACACCTTCACGCCGGGGACGTCCGACAATGGACAGCTTTTCGTCACGGGCTACTCCGAAGGCGGTTACGTCGCGATGGCGACGGTCAAGACGATGACGGCCGCCGGACAAACAGTCACTGCCTCGGCCCCGATGTCGGGACCTTACGCGCTCGAGGCGCTCATCGACGCAGTTTTTCTAGGCAGCGTCAATATCGGCTCGACGGCCTTCGCGCCGCTCTTCGTGACGAGCTATCAGGAAACCTACGGCAACATCTACAGCCAGCCGACCGACATCTATGAGCCACAGTACGCGCCGAACATGTTCGAGGTGCTCCCGAGCCTCAGCCCTCTCGACACGCTGTTCGCCAATGGAACTCTCCCGGAGACCGCTCTGTTCAGCAACTCGACGCCCGTCGTCCCCGGCAACCCGCAGCTCACAGGGTTGCTCGCCGTTCCATCGAACCCCGTCTTCGCAATCGGATTCGGCACCCCGAATCTCGTCACGAACGACTATCGGCTGAGCTATGCGATCGATGCCGTGACGAACCCCGATGGCGCCGTGCTCGCGCCGCCGAGCGTGGCGCTCGCCGCCAACCCGCAGAACACGCTGCGCATCGCACTGAAGATGAACGACATGCGCGACGGGGCGTTCTGGGCGCCCACCGGACCGATGCTGATGTGCGGCGGCGATCAGGATCCGACCGTTTTCTTCTCCGTCGATACCGGCACGATGGCCACCTACTGGGCCGCCCTGCCGCCCGGTCTCATCAGCGTCCTGGATGTGAACGCGACCCCAACGGCCAACGATCCGTTCGCACCGCTCCAGCTCGCATTTCAGGCCGACATCGCCTCGATACTCGCAACGAGCGGTGAGGTGGGCGTCGCCGAGGGGTATCACGACGCGGTCGCGCCGTTCTGTACTGTCGCGGCGCGCAGCTTCTTCAGTCAGCTCTGAGCCGGGGTCATCATGCGAACGAAAGCAATCACGATCGCCGCCGCCCTGCTCGGGCTCATCGCACCTCTTGCCCACGCAGACGACGGCTCAGGTCTGAGCAACGACGTACGTCTCGGCTTGTACTACATTCATTACGCGACCAGTGCGGACAACATCACCGGGCCGTACTCGCCGCCCTGTCCGCCGGACTGCCTCAACCTACGTCTCGAGGACCTCGAGACGCCCTACTTCGCTTACGTGCGCAAGCTCACGACGCATTTCTACGTCGAGGTTGCCGGCGGCTGGCCACCACTTACTCGCACCGTCGGCCGCGGCCCAGCGGCGCTGGGCTCGGTGCCCTACAACGGGCAGGTGATCGCCACCGCGAGATGGCTCGCTCCCGCGGCGCTCATCGAGTACGACTTCTTCGACGATACGGCGACTTTCAGGCCCTACGTTGGAGTCGGCGTCAACTACACGGACTTCTACAGCCGCCAGTCCACGCTGGCGGGCGATGCAGTCACGGGGGGCCCGACCTCGGTCGACCTACCGGCGTCGTGGGGACCCGCCGCCACGGTCGGGCTGAGCTACCGATTCTCGGCCCAATGGCACGCGTATGCGTCGTACAACTACGCCTACGTGCACAGCCGCTTGACCGCGGATACCGCAGGTCTCATTCATACGACCGACATCAACTTCAACCCCCGCGCGCTCGTGGTATCGGTCGGCTACGCGTTCTGAGGGCTCCAGCCCCGCGGGTCAGAAGAAGTACGGACCACTGGCGCCGATCACGGTGGTCGCGATCCCCAGCACGAGATTGACGGTAACGAGCAGCCGGATCTCGCTCAGGCTCCTCTGGGCACGCGTCGAGTCGGCGCCCGCAAGCGCACGACAGAGATCCCGCCAGGGGATGAAATAGACGTACAAGAAGATGGCCGACATGAGGATGCCGAGCATCATCATGATCTGCACGTAGGCCGGTGCGAGCCCGGCCGAGCCGAATGCGATGAACAGCATCGCAAAGCCGCTCGCGAGCATCACGACCACGCAGACCCATACCCAGACGAAGAAACGCGCCAGAACGCCGCGCCAGAGCACAAGCCGCGCGGCAGCATCCAAGGATCCCGAGCTCGGGCGCAGGATGACGTGGGCGAAGAACATCCCGCCAACCCAGACGAGGGCGCCCAGCACGTGCACGGCCACTGCGTAACGCATCCTAGCCGCTCCGCAGCCGCACGCTTCGCGAGAGCAGCTGTGCTCGTGCGGCGCAAGGCCCCACGAGGATCTCGACCTCGCCGGCCTCGAAGACCGGCTCGAGATCTCGCCCGAGAAACCTGAGCTCCGAGGCCGGCACCTGCACCTTCACCGTGCCTCGATCACCGGGGCGCAAGCTGATCTTTCCGACCCCCTTCAATTCGAGCACCGGCCGGGCAACGCTCGCGAGCTTGTCGTGAGCGAAGACGAGCACCGTCTCCTCAGCAGCTCTTGCACCGCGGTTGGCAACATCGACACTCACCTCGAGCACATCGCTCTCGGCCGCCACCTCCGGAGTGACCTGCAGATTCGACAGCTCGAAGCGCCCGTAGGTGAGCCCGTGACCGAAGGCGAACAGGGGCTCCGTCGGAGCATCGATGTACCGGCTCGAGTATCTGTTGTCCGCCTGCGAAGGTCGTCCGCTCGGGCGCTCGCCGTAGAAGATTGGAATCTGCCCCAGCGCCTGGGGCCAGCTGACCGGCGTGCGTCCGCTCGGTGAGACGCGCCCCGTCAGCACATCGGCGATTGCGTTCCCCGCCTCGCTTCCGAGAAACCAGGCCGCAAGCAGCGCGTCCGCCTTCGCAGCGAGCCAGGGAATGATCAACGGCCTCCCGGAAAAGAGGATCGCAATGACCGGTACGCCGCCTGCCCGTGCGCGATCGAGCACGGCCTCGGCAAAGGCGCGTTGCATTCCCGGCAGATCGAGATCGGTGCGGCTGGCAGCCTCGCCACTCATGACGGCCGCCTCGCCGACGCACAGCACGATGGCCTGCGCACCCTCGCACAGCTCGAGTGCGGCGCCAAAGCCCGCAGCCGGAACTGCCTCGATGGGAACACCCTCGGAGTACACGATCTGGCTCCCCGGCAGCGCTGCGCGCAGCCCCTCGAGCACCGTCACGTGCCCCTGCGGCGGCGCCGCCGCCCACCACGGACCGCGCATCTCGGCCGAGGCGTCGGCGAGTGGGCCGAGCACGGCAATCCTTCGCGCGGTCGTGGCAAGAGGCAGCACCTCACGCGGATTGGTCAGCATGACGATCGCGCGTGCGGCGCTGGAGCGGGCGAGCTGCCGGGAGGCGGTGTGCAGGGCCTCGCCCGGCTGCGCGCCTCGACGGTAGGGGTCATCGAAGAGGCCCAGCCGCTCCTTGAGCTCGAGCACCCGGCGAACGGACTCATCGATCTGCGCGATGCTCACGAGCCCACGCTCGAGCGCGATCGGAAGCCCGAAACGATACGCATTCGACATCATGTCGATATCGACGCCGGCATTGAGCGCAAGCGCCGCAGCCTCCACACGGTCGGCGGCCACCCCATGCTCGATGAGCTCCCCGATCGCGTTATAGTCGCTGACGAGCACACCGCCAAAGCCCAGCTGCTCGCGCAGCACCCCGCGCAGGAGCTTTGCGTTGGCAGTGGTAGGCACCCCGGCGAGGTCCGTGAACGCCGGCATGATGGCCGCAACGCCCGCACGGATCGCCGCGGCGAAGGGCGGCAGGTGGACCTCGCGCAGGGTTCGCTCGGAGATGTCGACCGTGGCGTACTCGCGTCCGGCCGTGACGGCGCCGTAGCCACAGCAATGCTTGGCGACGGCCGCAACGGAAGTCGGCGCGGCAAGCGTCCGGCCCTGAATGCCCACGACCTTGGCCTCTGCCATACGCGCGGTGACCCACGTGTCCTCTCCACAACCTTCGACGATTCGACCCCAGCGCGGATCGCGTGCCACATCGAGCATGGGCGCAAAGGTCATGGCAATGCCGTCCGCGGCAGCCTCCTCGGCAGCTTGGCGCGCCGTCAGCGCCCAGGCTTCGGGATCGAGAATCGAGGCCTCCGCGAGGGACACGGGAAAGAGCGTTCGATACCCATGGGTGACATCGAGCGCGAACAGGAGCGGGATCCGCAGCCGCGAGTGCTCCACGGACAGCCGTTGTAGCTCGCGTACATGGTCGGCACCGAAGAGATTGAGTACATTGCCGACGGTGCCGGCCTTGATGGCATCGACGGAATCGCCTGCAATCGTGGGACCGGTCACAGTATGACCGCCGGCCGTCATGGTGAGCTGGCCTAATTTCTCGACAAGCGTCATTGCATCGATGAGGGCTGTGATCCTGCTCAAGCTATCCCTCCCGTCCGCGGATCCCGGCGTACGCCCACGATGATAGATCGGGCCGACAAAACCGCCAGCCATCCATCCGCTACCGAGCAGGCAGCCCACACCCGCCTGATCCCGCAGCTGGTCATGATGGTACGCGTGCTGCTCACCTCGCCGGTGGGAAAGGCCCTCATCGTGCTCGCCACCGGCGTCTTGGTGGTCGTGGCAGCCACCGCCTATGCACAGATCCGGCTCAACCGCTGGAACAAACCCTTCTACGATGCGCTCTCCCGGCGTGATCTCTGGGACTTCCTGTTCCAGCTCGGGGTGTTCGCCATCATCGCCGGGAGCCTGCTGGTCCTGAATGTCGTGCAGCGCTGGCTCGGCGAGACCATGAAGGTGAGGATGCGCGAGGGGCTGGTGCGAGATCTGGTGCGCGACTGGATGGTGCCGCGGCGCGCGTTCTGGCTGGCCAATTCGGGGTCGATCGGCGTGAATCCCGACCAGCGCTTGCACGAGGATGCGCGCCATCTGTGCGAGCTCTCGGCCGACCTCGGCATCGGACTGCTGCAGTCGTCGATCCTGTTCGCAAGCTTCACGGGCGTTCTGTGGGTCCTCTCCCGCGACTTCGCCTTCCACATCGCCGGGCGCGACTACGCCGTCCCCGGGTTCATGGTATGGGCGGCAATCCTTTATGCGGGCACCGGCTCGCTGCTGTCCTACTGGGTGGGCAAGAGCCTCATTCACCGCAACGAGGAGCGCTACGCCCGCGAGGCCGATCTGCGCTTCTCGCTCGTGCGGGTGAGCGAGCACCTGGATGGCATCTCCCTCGCCTCGGGCGAGGCGGACGAGACTCGCCGAGTCGAGCTGCGCCTCTCGGAGGTGCTCGCCGCGACGCGGCGCCTCGTGACCGGCCTCACCAATCTCACGTGGGTCACTTCGGGCTTCGGCTGGGTGACGCAGGTCGCCCCGATACTCGTTGCCGCACCGCTGTACTTCTCCGGAAAGATCTCCTTCGGCGGGCTCATGATGGCGGCCGCCGCGTTCACCCAGGCGCAATCCTCGCTGCGCTGGTTCGTGGACAATTTCAGCACCATCGCCGACTGGCGCGCCACACTGCTACGCGTCGCCACCTTCCGGGCGGCGCTGGTCACGACCGACGGGCTCGTGCGCCACCTCGACAGTCGCATCGCTTATGGCGAGGGTGCACCCGGGCGCTTCATCATCGAGAACCTCTGCGTCGTCTCGCCCGGGGGCAAGGATGTGCTGCGCGAACGCCGGGTGGAGATCCGGCTGGGCGAGCGGGTGCTCATCCTCGGGGAGCCCGGAACGGGCAAGACACAGCTGTTTCGGGCGCTCGCCGGCCTGTGGCCGTGGGGCGAGGGACGGGTCGCGCTGCCCAAGGATGAGCAGATCCTCTACCTGCCACGCGGCACGCCCTATCTGCCTCGCGGAACGCTGCGGGAGGTCCTGGCCTACCCCTTCAAGGTCGAGCGCTTCGATCCAGCGGCATACCCGCACGCGCTACGCCGCCTGGGGCTCGAGCGCATCGTAGGCGTGCTCGACGAGACGCATCGCTGGGATCGCGAGCTCTCCGCCGATGAGCAGCTGAGTCTCGCCTTTGCGCGCATCCTCCTGCAGGCGCCTCCGTGGGTGCTCATCGACAATACGTTCGGCACGCTCGAGGGCGACACCCTCGAGCGCGTGATCGACATGTTCACGAACGAGCTCGAGCACACGAGCGTCATCCACATCGGCAGCGCCCAGGCGCACGATCCCCTCTTCTCGCGCGTCGTGCACCTCGTCAGGGCACCGGCGGCGCAGCACGATGCGCCGGACGCTCGATCCGCAAGGCACGCAGCCGAATCGACGATCGGGGATTGAGTGCATGGCAGACCTGGCCGAGCCGAGCCCGCACGCTATCGCCTCGCTTGCCGATGCTCAGCTGCTCGAGCACGTGCAGCGCCAGACCTTCCGGTATTTCTGGGACGGCGCCCACCCGGTCAGCGGTCTCGTGTTCGACCGGCGCGGCAGGTCTCCCAGCCAGGACTTCGACAATCGCATCGCCGTCGGAGGCTCGGGCTTTGCGATCATGGCGCTCATCGTCGCAGCCGAGCGTGGCTGGGTGTCGCGCGCGGCGGCTGTCGAGCGTCTGGGACAGATGCTCGCAGTGCTCACGCGCGCAAGCTGCTATCACGGCGCATTCCCCCACTTCATGGATGGGGCCACCGGCGCCACGATTCCCTTCAGCCGCAAGGACGACGGTGGCGATCTCGTGGAGACGAGCTTCCTTTGCATGGGCCTGCTGTGCGCGCGGCAGTACTTCGATCGCGCTACTCCCGCGGAGCAGCGCCTGCGACACACCGTGACCTATCTGTGGGAGGAGGTGGAGTGGAGCTGGTACACGCGCGGCGCACGCAAGGTGCTCTACTGGCACTGGAGTCCGCATAACGGCTGGGCCCTCGAGCACGAGATCCGCGGCTGGAACGAGTGCCTCATCACCTACGTGCTTGCGGCGTCCGCACCGCGCTACGCAGTGGACCCTCGCGTGTATCACGACGGCTTTGCCGCGGGGCGCCAGTTCGTCAACGGCAAGTCCTACCATGGCATCGAGCTGCCGCTCGGGCCTACCTATGGGGGACCGCTGTTTTTCGCGCACTATTCCTTCTGCGCACTCGACCCCCATGGGCTCGAGGATCGCTATGCGGATTACTGGCAACAGAACCTGCGCCAGGTCCACATTCAGCACGCCTACTGTAGCGAGAACCCGCGCGGCTACACCGGCTACGGACCGGCGTGCTGGGGTCTCACGGCGAGCGACGACCCCGAGGGCTACGCGGCGCATGCGCCCGGAGATGACAACGGTACGATCTCGCCCACCGCATCGCTTGCAAGCTTCCCGTACGCTCCCCACGAATCGATGCAAGCCCTGCGGCACTTCCTCACGCACCCGAGCGAGCGGCTGTGGGGACGGTACGGATTCATCGATGCGTTCTGCGAAAGCCGCAACTGGTACGCCGACTCGTTCCTCGCGATCGACCAAGGACCGATCATCATCATGATCGAGAACCATCGCAGCGGCCTGCTGTGGAGGCTATTCATGAGCGTGCCGGAGGTTCAGCAGGGCCTGCGTCGCCTGGGCTTCACGAGCCCTCACCTCGCGGCTGCCGCGCCCTGATCGAGCCCCCGCGTGGAACCGCTCGCAGCGTGGGTCGAACGCGAGTATCGCCACGCGGCGGCTGCGATCCTGCGAAGTGTCTCGCCGCTCGATATCCTGAAGAGGCGTCCCGGCTTCGGCCAGACGATCCATCCCCAGCGCGGTGCAATCGTCGCCTCGCCGGTGCTCGCGGCCTACGATCCGGACCCCGATTATTTCTTCCACTGGTACCGTGACTCCGCCGTCGTCGTGGATGCGCTCGGTCTGCTGTTCGAGCGTGCGCACGCCGCCCGCGATGCGCCTGGTTCGCCTGGCTCCGAAGCCGCAGCACTGCTGGGGCATTTCGCGGACTTCGTGCGCTTCAGTCTCGCACTGGCACGGCTCGACGGTCGCGCCCTTGTCGCCGCGCCCGAGTGGCGTGCCAGGGTTCGCGAGGACTTCAGGCAGTTCGTGCGCTCCGACGCCGAGCTCGCAGCCGTCCACGGCGATGCCGTCCCCGCGGAGACGCGTGTCAATGCAGACGGCACACTCGATATCTCCAAGTGGGGCCGGCCGCAGCACGACGGACCGCCCTTGAGAGCGCTCGCCGTGCTGCGCTGGATGCAGCGCACGGCTCTCGATGGTGAGCTCAGCGCCGCGGCCTGGACCCTGCTGCGCGCCGATCTCGCCTTCACCCTGCACCACGCGCGCGTTCCCTGCTTCGATATCTGGGAAGAGGAGCTGGGGCTGCACTACTACACGCTGTGCGTGAGTGCCGCGGCGCTCGAACAGGGCGCGCGATGGCTGGATGAGCAGGGCGAGCGCGCCGCGGCGCACAGCTGCGCAACCGAAGCGGAGTCGATCTACTCCATGCTCGATGGCTACTGGCTCGAGCAGGAGGGCTATTACCGCTCGCGCGTGCTGCCCTCGGGGGAGCGATCCTCCAAGGAGCTCGACATCGCAGTGGTGCTCGCAGCGATACATGCGCTGGGCGGCCGCACGAGCCACTCATCGCGCGACCCCAGAGTGCATGCGACCCTCGCGCACCTGGCCGCGCTGTTCGACCGGGACTATGCGATCAATCGCGAGCGCGGGGCGCAGCGCGCACCTGCGCTCGGGCGCTATGCGGGAGATGTCTACTACTCGGGGGGAGCCTACTACTTCTCGACTCTCGGGGCCGCCGAGCTGTGCTTCCGCGCGGCGGCGAGCGCCACCGAAGGATCGGCTGCCAGCGCCTTTCTGCAACGCGGGGACGCTTTTCTCGAGACCGTTCGTGCCTTTACCCCGTCCAGTGGCGATCTTGCGGAGCAGTTCGACCGCAACACGGGCGAGCAGACCTCCGCGAAGCAGCTGGCGTGGAGCTACGCGGGCTTCATCTCCGCCATGGCAGCAAGACAGCTTGCAAGTGAGCTCATCGTGCGATCGGCATCTCGATGAAGCTGCCCCCGTACCATCGCACATCGAGGGGCGCCTTCAGGTGCGCTTGCGGCGAGGTGACGCCGATCACCACAGCCAGGCGGCTGCCGGTCTTGAGCTCGACGCTCGTCAAGCGATCGATCTTGAGCGGCACCGAACGGTGAGTCTGCGCGAGCGAGACTGTGTAGGGCGGAGCGAAGAGCTGGAAGTAGTTCCCACCCGGCAGCAGCTCGTAGAACGCAACGCAGAGGCCGAGATCGCTGCGGCCGCTGCCCATGACGAGCTGTCCCGCGAGCAGGCCGCTCACTTGCAGCGGGCGGTGCAGAGGGCCGCTCAGGAATGCGACGGCATCGCGGGACGTAAGTGTGCGGCTCACGATGGCCGGAGGCGCCGCCGGGCTCGCCGGCGCGTTCGCGCGGATCTTCTGCTCGATGAAGCGCTTCTTGGGGGGCTCGTGTCCGGACAACCGATACTCCCCCTCGATGCGCTGGGTGGCAAGATAGAGCCGTGCGGCTCGATTGGCCATCGCCCGCACCGACTCGGCGTGCCGCCATTCGTTGGCGCCCATCACCTCGAAGTTCACCCGCCCGTTCAAGGGATCCGGCGTGGCACCTCCCTTGAGCACGTGATCGAGCCAGCGATACCGCAGCTCGTGCAAGTCGATGATTGCCGCGGGGTCCAGCGCGTAACCCTCGAGCACCGGGAGCGGCCCCCTGCGCATCGCGTCCCCATCGTAAGGGCCGACCAGCAGCGTCTGGTTGGCGTGTGGGTTGTAGCGGTAATGCTGCGTGAAATAGTAAAGCGCGGCCGGCTCGCGCGGGTCGTAGTAGCCGGTGACCGTCAGCACGGGGATGTCGATCCGCGCGAAGTCCTTCCGGTAGGGCACCATCTGCTGCCAGTACTGATCGAACGTCGGGTGCCGCTGCCAGCGGCGTCGGACCGCCGCGTTGTCCGCCGGGGCTGCCGCCGTCTCCTGATCGAGGCCCGGCAGCACGGGGCTTGCCGCCACGAGCGCCTTCAAAGCCGCCGGTGCGCGCTTGGCGGCGGACCACGCCGCGAAGGCGCTGTACCCCGTGCCATACATGCCCACACGACCATCGCTCCAGTGCTGCTGCGTGATCCAATCGATCACGGCCCGAGCATCATCGCCGTCGTGCTCGTACGGAACCGACACGTCGGGGCTCTTGCCCGTGCTGCCGCCAGTGCCACGCGCGTAGGCGATCAGACCAGCGTAACCGTGCGCCGCCGACTCCTTGGCGTCATTGCGCGGACCTGCCGACATCGTGAGCTCGAGCAGCGCCGGGACAGGAGCCGCGATCCCCCGCGGCCGCACCAGCAGCACCGAGATGCTCGCGTGATCGGGCGTGCTCACCTTCACGTCGGCATCGATGACGTAGCGCCGGCTGTCGTCCTGGGCGATGAGCGGACCGACGAGCGGTGCGAAGCTTTGGAAGGCCTCGAAGGACAGGTACGTCCAGGCGAGGTCTACCGCTTGCCCGAGGGAGATCCGGTTGACGCTGCGCAGCCGATCGAGGGCGCCCTGAAGATTCTCCCGAAAGACCGGCAGGGGCGTGGTGAGCCACTGCGCGAGCGTGAACGCGTCGCGATCGCTGAGCGGGGTGACGGTGACGCTGAAGACGCGTGCGAACGCCTGATCGAAGGGCACATGGGTCTTCGTCGCCGTGGCGCGCGCCCGCACATACATGTCATACACGAGCGCCATGTCGATGCGAGGCGGCGGCGGCTTGCCGCCCGCACGCACTTCCTCGAGCGACTGCCGCGTCGCATCCGCCGCGACGGATTCGCCCGCGACCATCTGCAATGCGGATAGATTCGTGAGGAACTGCGCCCGGTTGGGGTTTTGATAGACCGGGAGCGCCCGGATGGCGAGGCTGCGCATCGCCGCCTCGGTCGCCGCGCCCTCCGCGCTCGCGGGCGCATGAAATTCAAGATCCTCCGCCGCAACCGCGACGCTCGCAGCACTCAGCACCCACAGGACGTAGAGCCACTTGAGCATCGTGCGCGCATTATCGCCTCAAGCGGCGACCGAGGTGTCGGCTGCGATCGCGAGCGCACCGAGCGACCCTGCACGCGCCCCGAGAGCCGGCGGCACGATGTAGCGGTCGACCCCGCTTGCGAGCTCCTGCAGCTCGAGGTATCCGTGCAGGCTCGTGACGAGGGCCCTTCTGATCCTCGGAAATAGGTGAGGTTGCGCAGATAAAACACCGCCACCCATTATAATTTTCACGGGAGCAACCGCGAGCACCACGGCCTGGGCCAGCTGCGCGAGCGCATGCGCGACCGTGTCCCACACCGGACTGTTCGAGGCGAGCTGCTCTGCGCGCATGCCCGTGCGCGCCTCGATCGCGGGTCCGCTCGCAAGTCCCTCCACGCAGTCCCCGTGAAAGGCGCAGCTGCCCGGCCACGCATCCCCCGCGAGACGGGCGATGCGGATGTGGCCAAGCTCCGGATGGTGGCACCCGATCACCGCGCGACCCCCGACGATGAGCCCCACCCCCACGCCGGTGCCGACGGTCACATAGGTAAAGTCGGCAAGACCCTGCGCGTCGCCCCAGCGGCCCTCGGCGAGCGCCGCTCCGATCACATCGGTGGTGATTCCAACCGGGGTGCCAAAGCGCGCGGTGAAGAAACGCAGCAGATCGACTCCTTGCCAGCCGGGCTTGGGTGTCGCCCCCATCTGCCCGAACGCAGGTGAGTGGCGACGCAGATCGATCGGACCAAATGATGCAAGCCCCAGTGCCGCGGGTGCACCAAAGCGTGTGCGCCACAGCTGCAGCACCTCCGCGATCGCTGGGAGAGTCAACGCAGGGTCCCGCGTTGGGATCTCCTCTTCGGCGCGAATGTCGGCAGGTCCGGTTCCGAGAATGCAGCGACACCGTGTGCCACCCAGCTCCACCCCTGCCCACATAGCAGCAGCCCTCCTCCCCTCAGGACCGCTCCGCGCCTGGCTGCGACCTAGGCGCGCGCGGGGGCGATCGACCGCAGCAGGCGCTGCTCCTTGCCGTGCGGATCGTCAACGAGCTTGCATTCGTCGTTCAGGATCATGGTGGCACGCCGCCGGGTGTCGAAGGGCGCCCAGTCCGGCAGGTCGGAGTGACTCGGGTTGCCGGTGCGGGCAAAGGCGACCCAGGCGCTGCTCACCTTGTGGGCCAGCGCGTGCAGGTCCTCTCCGGTTCCCACCATCGAGGGGCAGGCATCCACATTGTCGAACACGAATGGAATCTCGACCGTGTGGAAGGAGCGCAGCTTCCCCTCGCGAACCGGCGAGCGCCACGTGAAATAGTATTGATACACCGGGGCGGTCCCCTCGAGCGCCTTGCGGTCCGCCTCGGTGAGGACGCCCGCGCGGAAGGTCGCATCCGAGGCCATGATCAAGTAAAGATCGGTGTTCGATGCGCCGGGACGACCGGCGCGATAGGCCGCAATGACTTGGTCGACCTGTGCGTCGGTTGCATGAGGAGCGAGCTGCTTGACGTGCGCATGCAGGCTTGCAGAGTCGATCGGGTCGAGGATCTGATGCGGGAAGAACGTGACCTCGGTTTCGACCGTGCCGATGAGCAGCGGCACCCGAGCGGAGAGCTCCGGCGCAACCGGATCGAACGGATTGACCGGCAGCGAGCTGCCATCGACGACCGGCCCAAAACTGAGCGGTGGACCTGCGCTGGCCGCGGTGACCGCGATCAACTGCTCGACCGGGATGCGCTCGAGGTGCTCGACCTGCGTGCGCTTGAGGTCGAGCCGTGCGAGATACATCTCGGCGCTGCGCGATGCCGCCTCGGTTGTCAGTCCGCGTACCGCCGCCCCGCTCTGAACGATTGCGCGATGGAACAGGCCCTTCGCCGCGGGCATCGCCATGAGGGAGCTCACCTTGCCGCCCCCACCCGACTGTCCAAAGATCGTCACATTGTCCGGATCGCCACCGAAGGCGGCGATGTTGTCGCGAACCCACTCGAGCGCCGCGATGATATCGAGGTTGCCGAGATTGCTCGCATGGGCGTAGCGCTCCCCGCCGAGCCCCTGGAGATAGAGGTAGCCGAGCGCCGTGAGCCGGTGATTCACGGTGATCGCGACCACATCGTGACGCGCCGCGAGCCGCGCACCGTCGTAGCAGATGAAGCCCCCGGAACCGCTCGTGTAGCCTCCCCCATGCAGCCAGACCATGACCGGACGCTTGTGCCCGCGACCGACGCTCGGCGTCCATACGTTGAGCCTGAGACAGTCCTCGCTCATCGGCTCGTTGCGGTCCATCACCTCCACCTCGGGGGGGACCACTCCGTGGAACGCCGAGAGCAGCTGCGGAGCGCGCGGCCCGAGCACGAGCGCATCGCGCGTGCCCCGCCAGGGCTGCGGTCGTGCGGGCGGCATGAAGCGTCGCGCGCCGGCCGTGGAGGCCCCATATGGAATCCCCTTGAAGGCCTGCACGCCGCTCTGCGCAAGCCCCCGCAGCTTGCCGCAGTCGGTGTGTACCGTCACGCCGGGCACAGCGCCAGCCTCCTCGGCACGAGCGCTTGACCAGCCTCCACGAGCGGCTCCTCCGGCTGCAAATCCGGCGAGCGCTCCCATGCCCATGAACTGTCGTCGATCGATCACGGTGTTCCTCCGTTGATCTGTCAATGCGCCGCGCGTATGTGATACAACCTGCCGCTTCGGCGATCTTCCTGCGAGCGTTCCACCCTCAAGAGCACGCGATGCGCAAGCCCATCCGCCGCACCCACACCGCCGCGCTGTGCGCCTCGCTCGTTGGGGCGGGACTCGCCTGCTTCCCCGCCTGGGCCCAAGAGGATCCGAGCGGGAGCTGGTCCCCCCGATTCCACGAGGACTGGCTGGAGAGAATACCCGGCCCCGAGATCGGCGACTACGCCGGCCTGCCGATCAACGATGCTGCTCGCCTGCGCGGCGACAGCTGGGATGCCACGCTCATCGAGCTGCCCGAGAACCAGTGCCGGGCGCATGGCTCGGACTACGGCTGGCGCGGCCCTTCGAATCTGCGCATCTGGCCGGAGGTGGACCGGGCGACGCAAAGGGTGATCGCCTATCACACCCACCTTTCCGCCTACGGCGCGGAACAGACGATCTGGATGGATGGCAGGGCGCACCCACCGGACTATGCACGCCACACGTGGGCCGGCTTCTCCACCGGAGAATGGGACGGTGACAGCCTCGTCGTGACCACGACTCATCTGAAGGAGAACTGGATCCGGCGTAATGGCATTCCCCGCAGCGACCTTGCCACCGCCCGCGTACACCTCATGCGGCACGGAAATTATTTGACCGTGGCGGTCCTCGTCTACGACCCCGTCTATCTGACGGAGCCCTTCATGCGCACGACCGACTTCGTGTTCGATCCGCAGCAGCAGATGGCCCCCTGGCCGTGCGAGGTGGTCGACGAGGTGGACCGCGCGCCGGGGATCGTGCCGAGTCACCTGCCCGGGCAGAATCCCTTCCTCGAGGAGTATCCGGCGAAATACGGAATCCCACCCGCAGCGGCCCGCGGCGGAGCACCGACCATGTACCCCGAGTACATGCTCGAGCTGAAGCGTCTACCGAGACTGCCGCGGCCCGCGGGAGGCGCGGCGCAGCCATGATCGAGCCCAGCCGATCGAGCACTGCACTGCTCGCCGCCGCGGCTCTGTTCGTGCTCGGAAGCTCGGCGGGCAGCATCGCCCGAGCCCAGCCCTCGGCGGCCGCGGCGCAACCTCGTGCTGTGCGCGCCACGACGAACACCCGGGCCACCGACCTGGCGCACTCCGAGGTGCACGCACTTGCGGTGCAAGGCAGCGTTTACATGCTCGTCGGCGCAGGTGGCAACATCACCGTACAGATCGGCGACGACGGTGTGCTGCTGGTGGATACTGGACTTGCTCGGATGAGCGGCCAGGTGCTCGCCGCCGTGCGCAAGCTCTCCGAGCGTCCCATCCGCTACATCATCAACACGCACGTGGATGCCGATCACACGGGGGGCAACGAGGTGATCGCTCAAGCGGGCAGCACGATCGCCGGCGGCAACGTCGTGGGAAATATCGGTGCCAGCGCGGGGAGCCAGGCGGCGATCCTCGCCTTTCAGGCAGTCCTGGACCGAATGGCCTCTCCGAGCACTGGGCAAGCAGGCGCGCCGCAAGGTGCCTGGCCGACCGAGACGTACACCACCGCCGAGCGCAAGCTGTTCTTCAACGGCGAGGGCATCCAGATGATGCACATTCCGGCGGCCCACACCGACGGAGATACGATGGTGTTCTTCCGCCGCTCGGATGTGATCAGCGCGGGGGACATCTTCGTCACCAACGGCTATCCGGTCGTCGACCTCGCGCGCGGCGGCAACATTCAAGGCGTGATCGCGGGGCTCAATCGGATCATCGAGATCGCGATCCCCGCCGATGAGCAGGAGGACGGCACGCTCATCATTCCGGGGCACGGGCGGCTGTGCGACGTGGCCGATGTGGTCTTCTATCAGGAGATGGTGACCATCATCCGCGATCGCGTTGCCGACATGGTGAAGAGGGGAATGACGCTCGATCAGGTCGAGGCTGCCCGCCCCACCCGAGACTACGACCCGCGCTACGGCTCCACCACCGGCTTATGGACGACCGAGAAGTTCGTTGCGGCGGTGTACCAGAGCCTCAAGCGGTGAGCCGCGAAGCAGGAGAACTCGATGAAGCGAACGGTTTGCTCCGCACTCTTCAGCGCCGCTGCGCTACTGGCGGCCGGCCGCATTGCCGCGCACCACTCATTCGCCGCAACCTACTTCGTTGACCGGGAGATCACGGTCGAGGGGACGCTGACGCAGTTCCTCTACCGCAATCCCCACTCGTTCGTGAAGCTGGTCGCCGCGGACGGCAGCGGCCGGATGCAGACCTGGTCCGTGGAATGGGGCGGCGGTGCACAGCTCACGCAGTCGCACGTCACTCGCTTCACCCTCAAGCCCGGCGACCGCGTGGTCGTGACCGGGAATCCCGGCCGCGACCCGGCCGAGCACCGCATTCGGCTTCACAAGATCGTGCGACCGGCCGATGGATGGAAGTGGGAAGGGGTGATCATGTGAGGCGCGCCCCCGCTTGGGTCTGCCTGCTTGCGCTGCTCGTGCCGCTTGCGCTCGTGCTGCCGGGCCGCAGTCCTGCCCAGAGCGCTCCGCGCGCCTCCGCCGCAGCCCCGAGCGGGCGCGCGGCAGCTCCACAGGATCTCACGGGATACTGGGTCTCGCTGGTCACGGAGGATTGGCGCTACCGAATGATCACGCCGGATCGCGGCGACTTTCCGGGCGTGCCGTTGAATGCCGCCGGACGCCAGCTCGCCACTGAGTGGGACCCGGCGCGGGACGAGGCACGCGGGGAGCAGTGCAGGTCCTACGGCGCACCCGCGATCATGCGCGTGCCCACACGGGTGCGTATCGCCTGGTCGGACGACAACACCTTGCGCGTCGAGACCGATGCGGGCCAGCAGGCTCGACTCTTTCACTTCGGGGGCACGCCTCCACCGGGCGCCTCCCCGACGTGGCAGGGCTACTCGGTTGCGAGCTGGGAGGGAGCCAGGCCTCGGGGACCTGGCATGGGCACGGTCGCCCGAGGCATGCAGCAGGCAGGTCAACCGGCGCGAGAGGGCTATCTGAAGGTCCTCACCACCGAACTGCGTCCTGGCTATCTGCGCAAGAACGGTGTGCCTTACGGAGCGCAGACGAGCCTCGAGGAGTACTTCGATAGTTTCCGGGAGCCGAACGGGGATCGCTGGCTCGTGGTGACCGCCATCGTGACCGACCCCGAGTACCTCAACGAGCCGTTCGTCACGAGCTCGCATTTCAAGAAGATTCCCGATGGCGCCGGCTGGCATCCAACCCCGTGCGAGGCTCGATGAGCCTCCTTGCGTGGCTGCACGACACGGCCTTCGGTACGGTGATGCGCGAGTCCACCTGGGCCGAGCCGATCGTCGAGACCATCCACGTGCTGACCCTGTCGGTCTTCCTCGGCTTCGTGCTGCTGCTCGATCTGCGGCTGCTCGATCTCGGAATGCGTCAGAGGCCCGTCTCGCAGCTCTTCGATGAGCTCAGTCCCGGCCTCTTCGGCGGCTTCGCCGTGATGGTCGTGACGGGCCTCATGCTCTTCTCGGGAGATCCCGTGGCGTTCTACAGCACGCTCTTCTTCAAGCTGAAGATGATCATGCTGGTGCTCGCCGGGGTGAACGTGCTGCTCTTCAATGCCACCCTCGGGCGGCGGCTCCCCGAATGGGACCGGGGATCGCACACCCCCCGGGGCGCGAAGCTCGCGGGGATCGTGTCGCTCGTGCTGTGGGTTGGCATCGTCGCCGCCGGGCGCGCAATCGCCTACGCCCTGCCACCTCCATGAGTGCTCGTGTGCGTGCCTGAGATCTCCCTGACGAACGCGCACATCCTGCGAGTGATATGAAGAGCATCGCCACGCTGCTGCTCGCATTCTGCCGCTGGTGCAACGGGTCGTTCTTCGGCCACGGCATTCGCGACTCCGTGTGGCTCTTTCCGTTCGTCGAGATCTTCCACCTGGTCGCGCTCGGCATGCTCGGAGGCTGTGTGCTGCTTCTGAACATGCGCCTGCTCGGGATACGCTTTCGTGGCGCGCCCGTCGCGGCCCTGGCGCGCGAGGTGCGTCCCTGGATGATCGGCAGCATCGCCGTGATGCTGATCTCCGGGTTTCTGCTGTTCTCGACCGAGGCCGTGAAGATGTACGGCAACTGGGCGTTCCAGCTCAAGATGTGCGCTCTGCTTGCAGCCCTTGCGTTCACCTTCACCATTCATCTCAAGGTCACCACCTCCGAGGAGGCGCGCATCTCCCCCTTCTGGCGCAGCGCCACCGCGGTCGTCTCGATCCTGCTCTGGGCCGCAGTTGCTCTGGGCGGCCGGGCGATCGGCTACGTGACGACCAGCGCCGCCTCCGTGCAATGACAGCACGCACCTTGATGATCCAGGGCACCGCCTCGGATGCGGGCAAGAGCACGCTCGTCACGGGACTGTGCCGGGTGCTCAAGCGGCGCGGCATGCGCGTGGCTCCCTTCAAGCCACAGAACATGTCCCTCAACAGCGCCGTGGCCCAGGATGGGGGCGAGATCGGGCGCGCCCAGGCGCTGCAGGCGCAGGCTGCAGGAGTTGCCCCGACCACCGACATGAATCCCGTGCTGCTCAAGCCGCAATCCGAGCTGGGCGCCCAAGTGATCATCCACGGCCGGCCCGTGGGCGTCGTTCGCGCCGATCAATATCCGCGCTACCGGGCGCAGGCCCGCGAAGCCGTGCTCGCCTCTCACGCCCGGTTGGCAGCGCAGTACGAAGCCGTGATCGCAGAAGGCGCAGGCTCTCCAGCGGAGATCAACCTGCGCGAGGGGGACATCGCCAACATGGGCTTTGCCGAGGCCATCGATTGCCCCGTGCTGCTGCTGGGGGACATCGAGCGCGGAGGGGTGTTCGCGCACCTGACCGGAACGCTGGCCCTGCTCCGCCCGAGCGAGCAGCAGCGGGTCGAAGGCTTCGTGATCAACCGCTTTCGAGGCGAGCTCGCCCTTCTGAAGCCCGGTCTGCAGTGGCTCGAGCAATACACGCACAAGAGGATCTTCGGCGTAGTGCCCTTCCTGCATGGGCTCAGCCTCGACGCCGAAGACTCCATCCGGTGTCAGCCCGATCCCGGGCGAGCCGCCGCCTTGCGTGTGGTCGTGCCCGTGCTGCCCCACATCAGCAACCACACCGACTTCGAGCCGCTCGCCGTGTTGCCGCAGGTGGATCTGCGCTACGTGGGCCCGGAGGATTCACCGCCCGCCGCCGACCTGGTCGTGCTGCCCGGCTCGAAGTGCGTGCGCGCCGATCTCGCCTCGTTGCGTGCCAGAGGATGGGAGAGCTATCTCAGGCGGCATCTGCGATTCGGCGGCAGACTCATGGGGATCTGCGGTGGCTTTCAGATGCTCGGACGCAGCATTGCCGATCCACACGGCATCGAGGGGGCGGCCGGCGAGAGCACCGGATTCGGCTGGCTCGAGATCCACACCACGCTCGCGAGCGAGAAGCAGCTGCGCCGCGTGCAAGGCACGCTCGCGTTGGAGCATGCCGGCATTCGCGGCTACGAGATCCATGCCGGCGTGACGCACGGCGCCGCACTGGCGCGGCCTTTCGCCGTGCTCGACGATGGAGGCATGGATGGAGCCCTGTCGGAGGATGGTCAGGTGCTGGGCACCTACCTGCATGGCGCGTTCGAGGATCCCACCGCATGCGCCGCGCTGCTCAAGTGGGCCGGCCTCGCCGAGCCCACCGTGACCGACTACTCGCTCGTGCGGGAGCAATCGATCGAGCGCTTGGCGGACACCCTCGAGCAACACCTGGACGTGGAGCGAATCGCAGCACTCCTTTAGAGTGCATCATCGGCACGGCAATAGGGGTCTCTCATGAAGCGCGTCACGCGAATGGGCTGGGTGCGAATCGTGGCACTCGCAACTGTGGTGTCGGCCTCGCACGCTCATGCGATGGATCTGCAGCTGGGCGGGAAGACAGCGCTCATCACCGGTAGCACCGCAGGTATCGGCTACGCGACCGCCAAGCGCCTGCTGAGCGAGGGTGCGCAGGTGATCATCAACGGCCGCACGCAAGCCTCGGTCGACCGGGCGGCCCAATCGCTCGCGGCCGCAACGGGGAATCGGCCGCTCGAGTTCGCAGGCGACATGAGCAAGGCGGAGGACATCGCACGGCTCACGCGGACCTTCCCGAGCGTGGACATCCTCGTGAACAACGTCGGAACGTTCATCGCCAGACCCTTCGAGAAAACGACGGATCAGGACTGGTACGACACGTTCAATCTCAACGTCATGTCGGGCGTGCGGCTCTCCCGGTTCTATCTGGCCGGGATGAGGGCCCGCAACTGGGGGCGCATCATCTTCATCTCCAGCGAGAGCGCGCTGCAGATTCCACCGGAGGGCGTCCAGTACGGCATGAGCAAGGCGGCGGAGATCGCCGTCGCGCGCGGCATCGCCGAGTCGGTAGCGCGCACCGGGATCACCGTGAACAGCATCCTGCCCGGCCCGACCCTCGACCCCAGCGACGCGCGCATCGCGCAGCTCGCCAAGCGCTCCGGCCAGTCGTTCGAGCAGATGCAGGAGAGCTTCTTCAGAACGCGACGGCCGACATCTCTCATTCAGCGCTTCGAGCGTCCGGATGAGATCGCCACGCTGATCGCCTACGTTGCAAGTCCGCTCGCCTCGGGGACAACCGGCGCGGCGCTGCGCGTGGATGGTGGAGTCGTCAAGAGCGCATTCTGAGCGATCCGCTCGGGCGAGCGCTCGGGCTCGGGTTTTGGCGCGCTCAGCCGTGCGGCTGAAGGGCTGCAGCCGGCGCCTCCGCGTCGGCCCTCTGCCAGCTCGAGTCCGGATCGTAGCTCTTCATCGCTGCCGCGATCTGCGCGGTCTTCTTGCCCAGATCCTTCTGGTAGACCACGCCCGCCGCGCTCACTACGAAGGTCATCACGCCGGAGGAACGATACTCGGCGGGATAAGCAACGAAGGCGAACCCGCCTGTCATCTTGCCGCCGGTGAGATAGGGCCGTGCCCCACCCGGAGCGCTTGATCCCTGTCTGAGGAGCACATGGTAGTAGTACCCTCGATAGGGCGTGGGCGCACCGCTTCGGTCCGTGGCATACCCCTCGGATACCGCCGATGCAACCAGCGGTCCAATCGGGCTTCGCGACTCGCCTGGCGCGGCTTGCCAGTAAAGCCCATTACGCCGGTTCGCATCGCTGTAGATCTTCTCTGCGTACACACCACGCAGGCCGTGGTACTCCTTCTCCGCCACGGCGAGCTCCTCGCAGACGCGAATCGCCGAGAGCTCGTTGCGCCCGATGCGTCGATAGAGGATCTCGCGCTTGGCCGCATCGGTATCGAAGTACCACGAGCGGCCCGTGCGGACGAGAGGGATGGGCATCGGCCAGTTCTCCGCGCCGACGTACAAGCCGGTGGTTCCATCCGGCTCGCGTACCAGACGATGCATCTGGCGATACCGCTGCACGAAGTTTGCGCGGTTGCTCGCATCCTCGACCGGGTCGCCGGACGAGACGATGCGTCGCGCGTCCGAACCCAGGATGTGCAGCATGGCAGCCTCGTCGTTGCCCTCCACTGCCCTCAGCAGCGCCGTCACGGCGCCTTGGGGTGAGGAGAAGGTTTCCTGGCCCGGCTGCTGAGCCGCAGCGGGATGGCAAAGGCCCGATGCCAGCACCGCGGCAAGCACGGTCGGCGGCGAAAAAACGCGAGTGAGCGATCCCATGCGAGAAGCCCGTCCCAATTGAATGATCAAGCCCATCAACCGAGCGCTAGGGGCGCCCACCGCGGCCGCCGCCCCCACCCCGGGGTCCACCACCACCGCGAGCCCCGCCACCGAAGCTTGCGGCGCCTCGCGCGGCAAAGCCCCTTTCCTCGGCACCGCGGCTATACCCGCTGAACGCACCCGAGCGTGTGCCGATCTGACCACGGGGCTCCGCGTAGCCTCGAGCCGCCTGCGCGTTCCCGTTGAAGGGTCGGGGCGCCATGCCGGGGCCAAAGCCGCCGGGGCGAGCCGGTGCCCCGCGACCGAACGTGCCCCCCGCGCCAAAGCCACCCCGCGCGCCCGGTACACCGCGAGCGCCGAAGGCCTGATTACGATTGAAGAACGTCGTGCTGTGAGAGACGTAACGACCGTGGTTGAAGATCACCTCGCGGCCGGGCCAGTTGAACCCCCAATGGTGCCAGTCCCATCCATAGCCGCCATAGAACCCGATCGGGAAGCCGATCCCGAACGATAGGTATGGACCGGCAAACCAGATCCCGGGATACGGATACCAATCCGGCCACGGCTCGATGGGAGCTCCGTAGACCGCCCAGGGGTCGTAGGCGGGAACGAAGACCATATCCGGGGAGGCCGGCTCGATATCGATCGCGGAGCCTTGTGTCGTGACCACCTGCTGCGGCGTGCTCTGCAGATTGCCGGCGGCCTGGGCCTGCTGGCGCATGGCCTGCACGGCGTTCATCACATCCTGAGGCTGGTTGTAGTACGCATCGCCCAAGGCAGACGTCCAGGACAGGTTCTTGTCCATGTTTCCGAGCACCACAGGAAACGCCGTGAGCGCCTTGACGCTCGCATCCCAGGGCTGCGAGTCGACTGCCTGCGCGAGGGCCTGCCCCGTCAGGCTCGGGTTGCCCTGCACGAAGCGGTCCGCCTCGACGACCTGCTCGGGAAATGTGGAGGCTGCGAGGACCTGAGCGACCAGCGGATCTGGATAAAGCGCGATCGGCGCAACGAGCTGTTGCAACTGCTGCGGTGTTTGTAGCGCGTAGGGCGGCGGGGCACCTTCCTCGCCTTGATCAGCGGGAGGGGGTGGCTGGTCAGGTGGCGGCGGAGGAGGCTGATCCTGTGCGAGCCGAAGCGGCTCGCTCGGCTGGACGGCGCGAGCGCCGGCAAGACTTGCTCCGGTTGCAACGATCAGCACCAGCGCCAAGCCGGCCACGAGCACTGCGCCCGCTTGAAGCCTCAAGAGCATTGTGGGCCGCCTCGCTACGTCAGTCACCAACGAATGCAGCGATAGCTTATCAGATGGGGTCCGGCATGTCGGCGGCGAGCGACATTCAAAGCCACGGCCCAGCCGCGCGAGGAACCCGATGCGTTCAAGGGCTTTGTTCAGAGTAGGACACGTTGATCAGGAATCTTTGGATTGCCACCGAACCGGATCGCCTCGCTCTTCATCTTCGCTGTTGGCACGGCGCTCCTGTCCAACGCGCACGCCCACCCACCTCGCTCGAGAGCGGATGTCCCAGAGCGCATATCGCCGAACGAGAAGGCCAAACCCGACCTGTCGGGCCGCGCACGCGTGGGTGTCGCATCGTTCTACGCCAGCACATTCTTCGGTCGAACGATGGCCAATGGCATCGCGATGGACCCCCGCGGGAACAACGCTGCCAGCCGCACGCTCCCGTTGGGCACGGTGGCAAAGATCACCAATCTCGAGACCGGTAAAAGTGCCGTCGTGACGATCCAGGATCGCGGGCCCTACGTGAAGGGTCGTATCGTCGATCTCTCACCCACCACGGCGCGCAAGATCGGCATCACACGCCGCAAGGGTATCTCCAAGGTGGTTGTCGCCCCCGTCGCGGTGCCCTTACCCAACGGCACCGTGAAGTCCGGCATCGCCGCACGCGAGCCCAGCGAACATCATCGGGCGCTGCGCGAGGCGCGCGAGAGGCTCGCGACGACGACGCGGCGCTAGTCCTCACCGCGGCTGCCGTCGAGTTATGTGCTCGGGGTACCCGGGTTCTGTTAACTGCAGCTGTCTATTGCGATGCGCGATGACGTAAGCTCAGCACCATGATGAAGGGCGACCTGCAGCTTGGCGCTGTGGTCATGGCGCTGCTCGCCACCGGATGCGTGGTGTCCACGCCGATCGTGCCCGCCGGAAAGAACACCTACACGGTCTCCTCGCGCTCGAAGGTCTGCCTCAAGTGCGCTTCGGCCTCGCAAGTTCTTCAGGCCGCAAACCAGTTCTGCGCGAACAGGGGCCAGTCGCTGGTCATTCACAACCCCAGCGGCTACATGAGCCCCTTTGGGTACAATGCGGACAATCAGCTGACCTTCAGCTGCGTCGAGCAGACTGATCCCTCTGTTCAGAGCGCGGCCGCCCAGAGCGGCATGATCTTCGTCGATCCAAGACACGACTGAAGCCCGCGCGCGCTCGCGCGGCTGCCGCGGATGAAAATCTCCGGGATCCATTACCGCACGATCTGGCCCACCGCCGACGGCGCGGTACGGGTGATCGATCAATCCCGGTTGCCTTTTGAGTTTGCGACGCTCGACCTGAGGAGCCTCGAAGACGCGGCGCACGCCATCCGGTCGATGATCGTCCGGGGGGCGCCGCTCATCGGCGCAACCGCCGCCTACGGGCTTGCGCTGGCGCTGCGCAAGGACTCCTCGGATGCCCAGCTCGAGAGTGCCCTGCACATCCTTCGCGCCACGCGCCCGACCGCCCAGAATCTCTTCTGGGCGCTCGAGAGAATGCGCCGCGCCGTGGCGGAGGTTGCGGTCAGCGCTCGTCCCGATGCGGCGTGGCGCGAGGCCGCAACCCTCTGCGATACCGACGTTGAGCAGTGCCGGCGCATCGGGCTGCATGGCCTCGAGGTCATCCGACGATGCGAGCGGGACGCACGAGCGGTCAATATCCTCACCCACTGCAACGCCGGCTGGCTTGCCTGCGTGGACTGGGGGACGGCACTCGCTCCGATCTACATGGCACACGATGCGCGTATTCCCGTCCACGTCTGGGTGGACGAAACGCGGCCTCGCAACCAGGGCGCCGCGCTCACCGCATTCGAGCTCGGCGCGCACGGTGTTGCGCACACCGTGATCGCAGATAATCTCGGGGGCCATCTGATGCAATGCGGGCGCGTGGATATGGTGATCGTGGGGAGCGACCGTACTACAGCGACAGGAGATGTCTGCAACAAGGTCGGAACCTACCTGAAGGCCCTCGCCGCGCGCGACAACGGGGTACCCTTCTATGCAGCGTTACCGACCAGCACGATCGACTGGTCGATCGAGGATGGCCGGGCGATTCCAATCGAGGAGCGATCGCCCATCGAGCTGACTCATGTCAGGGGATGCACCGCTTCCGGGGCGATCGAGACCGTGAGGGTGACTCCCAAGGGGAGCGCAGCCTTGAATCTTGCCTTCGACGTGACTCCCGCGCGGCTCGTGACCGGCTTGATCACGGAGCGTGGCGTTTGCTCCGCGAGCCGCGCCGCCCTGGATGAGATCAAGGATCATGACCCTCATGACGATCGCTGAGCCGGCGGGCCTGCCCGCCGGTGCAGAGCTGCGGCAGGCCGTCATTGCGGCCTGTCGCGAGCTGTCGCGTCGCGGACTGTCTCACGGGACCTCGGGCAACGTGAGCGTGCGCCGCGATGCGCGGCAGTTCTTCGTGAGTCCCACCGGCATGCCATACGACTCCCTCGAGCCCGAGGACATTCCGCTCGTGGATCTCGATGGGCGCTGGCTCGGAAGGCGGCGTCCCTCGAGCGAGTGGCGATTCCATCGGGATATCCTGCAATCCCGCCCCGAGGTCGGCGCGGTCGTTCACACGCATTCCCCACGCGCAACGAGCCTGGCGTGCACGGGGCGCGGAATTCCCGCTTTCCACTACATGGTTGCGGTCGCGGGGGGCGCCGATATCCGGTGCGCTCCGTACCACACGTTCGGTACCCAGGAGCTGTCCGATGCGGTTATCACCGCGCTCCAGGGCCGGCGAGCCTGCTTGCTTGCGAACCACGGCGTCATTGCGGTCGGTACGACCTTGCATGCAGCGCTTGGGCTCGCAGGCGAGGTTGAGAACCTCGCCGCCCAGTACTGCACCGCGCTGCTACTCGGAGAGGTGCGTCTGCTCGATGAGCAGGAGATGGGCCGGGTCATCGAGAAATTTGCGACCTATGGGAGACAGGATGTGAGCGAGGCCGGGCTCGTGTACGGCGGGAGCCTGCCCGAAGATTGGTGAGCGTGGAAGCCGCCCCTACCACCTATCGAGTGCTCGATGCCGCAAGCGTACCGGCGCTGCTTGCGCCGCTGGATCACGTGCGAGCCGTTCTGGGGGCTCGTCCCGATGAGTGGCGCGTGCGTGAGGTCGGGGACGGCAACCTCAATCTCGTGTTCATCGTGGAGGGGCCGGAGGGCGCGGTGTGCGTGAAGCAGGCTCTGCCCTACGTGCGCGTTGCCGGACCCTCGTGGCCGATGACGCCGGAGCGCGCATTCTTCGAGCACTCGTATTACGCGGCGGTCGCCCCCTTCGCCGGCAAGTGGATGCCTCGCCTGCACCACTATGACCCCGAGAACTACTGTCTGGTGATGGAGCGGCTGTCGCCCCACATCATTCTCAGGCGTGGCCTGCTCGCGGGACAGCGCTATCCCAAGCTGGCGCGCGACATGGGCGAGTTCGTCGCCCACGCCACATTCTTCACCTCGGACCTCGCATGGCCGTTCGAGCGCAAGATGCAGGCCATGGCGAGGTTTGCGGCAAACACACCGCTCATCAGAATCACGGTGGACCTCATCTTCACCGACCCCTACTGCGAGAGTCCGCGCAACCGCCACACCTCCCCCGAGCTCGATCCACTCGTCGCGGAGCTGCGCCGCGACGAGGAGCTCAAGCTCGCCGCGGCCCGCTTCGGGCAGAAGTTCCTCACCGAGGCTCAGGCACTCGTGCACGGGGATCTGCACTCCGGCTCGGTGATGGTGACGCAGGAGGATTGTCGCGTCATCGACCCCGAATTTGCCTTCTACGGACCGATCGGCTTCGACCTTGGAGCCTATTTCGGCAACCTCCTCCTCAGCTGGTATTCCCAGCCCGGGCATGCCAGTGCGGGCGACGATCGGGTGGCCTACCGGGAATGGATCCTCGAGCAGGCGCAGCTCTTCTGGGAGAGCTTTCGCAGGCGATTTCTTTCCTTGTGGCACGTGCACCCGGGTGGGGATGTGCTCCCGGTCGCGATGTTCGGCGCTCCAGGGGATGCGGCCGCGCTCGAGGCAGCTCGCGGCGCGTACGTGGATTCGCTCTTCCGGGACATGCTCGGCTTTGGTGCCTGCAAGATGATCCGGCGCATCGTCGGGTTTGCGCACGTGATCGACTTCGATGCGATCGAGAGCCGGGAGCTGCGCGCACGCTGCGAAACCGGCGCGCTCCACATGGCGCGCATGCTGCTGAAACACCCGGGGGATTTTCACACCGTGGGTGACGTGCTCGATGCGGTGCCGCGCGCCGCGCGGTAGCTACTGCGCGGCCTGCTCGATCGTCGGTGCGCCGGGGCTCACGAACTGGCGGCGATACCCCGTCACCTTGACGACGTACAGGCGCGTCTCCTCGAAGGGCAGATCCGTGCGCAGCCGCTCGAAGACCGCCGCCGCATCGAGGCTGTTGATCTGAGCGAACGCCGCGGCCTTGTCCGGCGCAAACGTGCGGGTGACGTTGTGTGCCCCGGTGTTGTAGGCCGCGATGACCAGGTAGTCTCGCGAGTTCGAGTTCTGGACCGCCTGGAACTCATCGTTGCTCAGCACGCTCAGATACGCCGTGCCGAGCTCGATGTTGTGCTCCGGGTCGAACAGATACTCCGGGCTGGGCGCCTGATCGACGCCCTGGGCTCGCTTGTAGGCTGCGCGCCCGCCGCTGGTGGGCACCAGCTGCATCAGTCCGTAAGCCGGCGCACCGCTCACCGCGAACGGGTTGAAATTGCTCTCCGTACGCATGATCGCGAACACGAGGCTCGGACTCACGTGGTACTCGGCAGAGTACCGGTCGACGCTCGCGCGATAGCGCTCCGCATTCTTCGCCTCGAAGTTCTTGACCATGTAGAGCTTCACGAAGTGCGCCGTTTGCGAGCCCTCATCGGCCTTGATCACCCGCATCTGCAAGCGGTGCTCCACCAGGAAGGCGGCGAACTGCTCGGCCTGCGGGCGCGTGCGGATGCCGTGCCCGTGATTGTCGTGCACCAGCCCGTACAGATACGGCTGACGAGCCGGCTCGAGCACCACGTCCTTGTCCGTGAACAGATCGACCGTGGCGGGGTCGTTGGAGGTCAGTAGCGCCGCGACGATGGCAGTTCGCAAGCTGGCCCGGGGATCGTTCGTATCCACCGTCTCGATCGTGATGAATCCATGATCGAAGTCGGTGATCACGCGGCTCGCATAGCCCTGCGTGTACTTCACGTACACCGTGCGGCTTGCGACCCTGGTATCGCGCTGACCCCAGTGCTTCTGGACGTTCGCCCTGAGCAGCGCCACCGCCTGTGCGAACTTGCGGCGCAGCTCGACGAGATTCGCCTCGATGGTCTTCGTGTCCGAAGCCATCGCATGGTTGAGGCCTGCCCGGTCGATCGACTGGCCGCTGGCCACGCGCTGGATGTTCTGGCCGATGCTCTGCGTCGTGGCGCAGCTGGCGCCCACACTGAGGGCCAGTAGAACGACAACGCTCCTCGTCAGTCGCTGCAACCACATGGCGGCAATGGCTCATCAACCGGGACGGGCGAAGAATCATAGCCGTCTTGCTGCTGCGCCGCACGCCGGGCGCGTTGCCGGGCCAAAACTGCCCCAAGATGGTGCGACCATGAGAGGAGCCTCATCGAAATGTTAGCGAGTTGTGAGGTTTTTCTAGCCGCACGACCATGGCCCTGATACAGTGCGTTTTGACCGAGCGCTCGCACCTCAATGGAGCATCCAGTGTGCTCACGGGCGCATCGCGTCGCAGGAGGGGATGACATGTCGATCAGCAAGTTGCTCCAAGGCGCGTCCATCGCGGTTCTTTCGCTGGCATGCGGCACGGCCTTCGCCGATTCCGCCACCTTGCAGTTTCCGGACGCCTCGCTCGTGCATTTCTCAGATTTGAACCTGGATCGACCCCAGGATGTGGCAAAGCTCTATCACCGCATCGCCGTGGCAGCGGACAAGGTTTGCGGGCCGCGCAACCTGGGTGGCTTCCCCCAGTCGAGCGTCTACACCAGCTGCTATCAGGATGCGGTCGCACAGGCCGTTGCGCATGTGAATCAGGCGCCCCTCACGGCGTACTACGAGCAGCGCATGCAGCCCACCCCCGCAGACCTGGCGATCGCCCGAAAGTAGTCCCGATCAGCCCCCGCACCGGCCTGTCATGGCCGGTGCGCCGAGGGCTTGCCGCGCGCCCACGGCGCGCCGAGGGCTCGCCGCGGGCCGCAAGCCTCCCCTCCCGGCCCCGCAGAGTCATGCTTCCTCGATTGCTCCTGCGTTAAAGTCGCCGCTTTGCGAAGGCGAGGCGCTGCGCGAGCGTAGGCGGGTGCGCGCCCCACCCTGAGGGAATCGATGACCACGGTTGCACCCAGCCACGAGCTCTCGCACGCCCTGCGGCCAAGGCACGTGACGATGATCACCCTCGGCGGGATCATCGGGGCCGGGTTGTTCGTCGGCAGCAGCGTCGCCATCACGAACATCGGCCCGGCGGCGATTCTCACGTACGGCCTGACCGGCGTGCTCGTGCTACTCATCATGCGCAGCCTGGGCGAGATGGCGGTCGAGATGCCCACGGTACGCTCGTTCACCGAGTTCGCGCGCGCCGGCCTCGGAGAGTGGGCGGGCTTCTCGGTCGGCTGGCTTTACTGGTATTTCTGGATCATCGTCATTCCGGTCGAAGCCATCGCGGGCGCCACCATCCTCGAGCACTGGCTCCCCTATCCGAACTGGGGCATCGGACTTGCGCTCATGGCGGCCATGGCGGCGGTGAATCTGCTCTCCGCGCGCTCCTTCGGAGAGTTCGAGTTCTGGTTCTCCTCCATCAAGGTCGCGGCGATCATCGTGTTCATCGCCGCCTGCGGAGCGTACGCGCTGGGCCTCACCTCCCCGGCCGGACCCACGTTCGGAAATCTCGTCGCGCACGGCGGCTTCGCGCCTTTCGGCTGGGCGGCCGTGCTCGCCGGCGGGACGACCGTCTTCTTCTCGATGATGGGCGCGGAGATCGTCACCATCGCAGCCGCCGAATCCACCGAGCCTGCCCGTTCCGTCGCCCGGATGGTCTCGAGCGTCGTGTGGCGCATTCTCGCCTTCTACGTGTGCTCAGTCGGGCTCATCGTGTCGGTCGTGCCCTGGACCGCCATCCGCTCGGGAGAGTCGCCCTTCACCCTCGCACTCGATCACATGCACGTGGCGCTCGCCGGGACCATCATGGCGCTCATCATCCTCACGGCCGTACTGTCGTGCCTGAACTCCTCCTTCTACGTCGCATCGCGAGTGCTGTTCGTGCTCGCCGAGCGCGGTGATGCCCCGCGATGGCTCGTCGCCACCAACCGGCGCAAGGTGCCCGCGCGCTCGGTGCTCCTTGCAACCGCCGCCGGCGTGGCAGGCGTCATCGCCGCGAAGCTCTCACCGGGGCTGGTGTTTGCGTGGCTCGTGAATGCCTCGGGCGCCATCATCGTGTTCGTGTACATCATGATCTGCCTGTCGCAGATTCGCTTGCGGCGCCAGCGCGAGCGCGCCGGAGGCGCTCGGCCTGCGCTGCCGATGTGGTGGTTTCCGTGGTTGAGCTACGCTGCGATCGCAGCCATGGTCGGGATGCTGATCGCAATGGCCGCGACTCCCGGACTTTCGAGCCAGCTCAAAGCGAGCGCTGCCTCGGTGGCTGTCGCCCTGCTCGCCTATGCGCTCATGCGGCGGGCGCGGGGAAAGCGCTCACACGCCGAGCCACCCTAGCCGAGCTGTATCCTCATGATGTTGCGGTCCTCGCTCAGGCGCTCCTCGAGCGCCTGACGGGCGATGAGCGCTGCGCCCCGCCGGTGCGGATTCGACTCGAGCGCAAACGGCACCGTGGCACCGTTCAGCTCGACGGCGTTGACGCCGCACCCGGCATCCCCGATCTCGTACCGGATCTCGAACGCACGTCCGAGGAGCTTCGTCGCCACGCGAAGACCGCCGAGCGCAGGCGGGATGACCGGATCGAGCCGCAGGCCAAGCAGCTCCTCGCTCAGGCCCAGAAATCGCCGCACGATGAGGCCCAGGGCGATGCCCGCGCCGCTCGAGTACACGCGCCAGCCGCCATCGAGTGGGATTGTGCCCTGAGCGACGCGCTCGTATTCCGCGCTTGCTTGATAGCGATCCTCGAACGCGGCATCCGAGCTGGAGAAATAGCAGTTCGCCTGGCGCAGCGTCGCAGCGGGCACCAGCGAGCGCACGGCGATGGGATTGGCCTGGCACAGTGCCCGGAAGAAGCGCTCGGCCTCGCCGAGGTGCGCCAGGGCTTGCGCGTAGCGCAGATGGGCGTGCATGTACATGAGGCCGATCTCGCGACCGAAGAAGGTCGCAGTCTCGGCGCGCTGGAAAAGACGCTGCGGCCCCCCGCGGTAGGGCATCGGCCGGTCGAACAGGCGCACCCCATCCGGCGCGCTCAAGTGCGTCTCGAGCAGGCGCAGATGCTCGCGCGCCTGAGCAGGGCTCAGCAGGTCCTCGAGAATGGCGTGGATCATCGCGAGCGAGCTGTAGTGCACGCCGGTGCTCGCATCGCTCGGGTGCAGCAGGTATCGCGGCCGGCCCTCCTCGAAGAGTGCGTATCCGGTGAGCACCCCGTCGGCAATGAGCAGCCGCTGGAAATCTGCACGGACTCGCTGGGCCCAGGACTCGAGCCGCGGTGCCTCCGCGGGGCGTCCCACCGCCCGCAGCGCTCGAGCCAGGCTCGTGAGGGCCTGCGCGTGCAGCGTCACCGTCCAGGCGCTGCACATGTGCTCGCGCATCCGGGGGTCGGCGGGTTGCAGGGAATCATTCCAGTCGCCATGACCATAGGCGGCAAGCGCTGTTCCGGGAATGACTCGCCGCTCGATGAGCGAGAGCGCCCGCGCGACGTGTTCCCAGACGCTGCAACCCGTGGGCGTGGGTGAGGGCTGCGGCTCGAAGAAGCTCACTCGCTCCTCGAGGATCCCCGCATCGCCGGAGGCGAGGAGATACTGCGCCAGCACGACGAGCGGCCAGAAGATCACATCCCCGTGCGAGTCGGACGCGCGGATCGCACGCTCCCGCTCGAAGAACATGAACCACTGCGGCCAGTCACCGTCCGGATTCTGCGCACCCATCACCCGCAGCAGTAGATTGCGAACCGGCGCCGTGCGACCGAGCGCGAGCAGCATCTCCACGGGGCCCTGGCACACATCGCGCGTGCCCCACCCGCCGCCTGCGTACTGCTCCAACCCGCGTGGGGAAAGATAGTGAACGAGCGCATTGTGCAGGAGCCAGGGTGCGATCTCCGTGAGCCGTCGCGCCTGCGCGGCGTGCGGATGCGCCTGCGGAGCGTGAAGGATCACGGGCGCATCGAGCTGGGTACCCGGCTCGAGAAGGAGCGGGGATTGCGTCTCGGCGCGGATGAGCTCACCGCGGATCGTGAGTCCGGCTTGGCGCAGGGGTGCGGTCTGGATGCAGACGAACGGCTCCTGCCGCGAGCGCCCATCGAGGAAGAGCAGCTCATCGCCCCCGATGCGCTCGAAACGAGTGCCCTCCTGCGGGGAGATGCGGAAGGCTCCCCCGGGGAAGCGCCGCGCGAGGTCCGTGCCGGGAGCCGGACTCAGCACCACGTGCTCTCCCTCGCGCTGCCAGTGCGCCGGAATCGGCACGGCGCCGTCATCACCGTTCAGCGCCACGTGATGGGTGATCAGAAATCGCGCCGGCTCCCCGGAGGTCACCTCGATCGACAGACCCAGCTCATGCGGCGAGCTGCGGGCGAGTGCACGAATCTGAATGACCCCCGCCGCGTGTCGATAGATCCAGCGGCAACCCGCGGGCTGCATCTCGAAAGCGGAGGGAACATCCAGCAGGTGCCAGGTTCCACCGAGCTCGACGAACACGCGCTGCCCCTGCGAACGAAACAAGCCGAGGTAGCTGCGCACAGTGGACAAAAAGCGGTTGATGTTCACATGCCCCTGGGTCAGCAACGAATGGAATGCACCGCTCATCCAGACGGTCGAGGTGAGCGCCGCCTCGGCCGGCGTGAGGTGACTTCCGGTGCGCAGCAGGTGCCCATGGGGGCGCTGCACCCGCAGCTCCTTCGCCCGCAACACCACGTGACTCGCGACGCCGTGGAAGAACGACAGGACGCCCCCGAGCTCGTCGCGCTCCTCGTCCCGCCACGGCGCCGGGAAAAGCGCCAGCAGCGCATCCCGATCGAGATCGAGCGCAGGTAGAGGCGGTGCCGCGCTGAAGAGATTTGCAGCAGCACCGGGCCTGCCGCTGGGCAGGACGAAGATGGCGGGGGGTGCAGCCTCGGGTAGCCGCAAGGCCTCCGCCACATGCGCCAGGTCCGAGGCGGCAGTTGCCCGGGGGTGGTCCGGCAGATAGAAACCGAAGAACCCCGTGCCGATGCGTGCACCCGGTGCGAGTGACATCGCCTGGTCGCGAATGACGACCAGCGAGTGCTCGTGTTGCAGCCGGCGCCCCGGCAGGTCGCCCGTGACTCCGGGGGGCGCAGCGCCCGCACGAGCGGCGAGGCCATGAAACTGCAAGGCATCGGTTGCGAACGATGCGCCCTCGCGCAACGAGCCTATCAGGCACCATGGCGTGCGGCCGTCGACTTTCTGGTTCTGGCGCGAGGCCACCACGACGCCGGCCGACGTGTGCCGTAACGGGGTATGGTCGATGTACTGACTGACGAAGTATTCGTTATTGCGAACGGCACCGTACGGTGCAAGCGCGATGTCCTGAACGTACGTCAGGTCGATCTGCACCTCGATATCGCTCGAGCTGTGGAGCTGTACGTGCCAGAACCAGGCCGCGGCGCTTCGGGCAAGAACCAGCGCGACCGAGTACTCGATTCCGCGCCACGACCCGGCGCCCACCGCAGCTTCCGTCGACCCTCCCACCTGAAAGCGTGTGGGACTGCGCGGGCCCAGAAGCGGGGTATATTCCAGAGGCCCTCCCCGGCGCCGCAGATACAGGTTCGCAGGTCCCGCCTCGAGCTCGCTGCCGCCGAACAGGAGGAGCGAGACGGCGCCGCAATCGAGCCTGCGCAACGAGCCGCTCGTGCTGAGCTGGGCTTGGATGCCCGCCGCGCTCTTCAGATGCATGGCTTGTCCAGGGTTGGGGTCGTCTGCCATCGTTATCCTCGCGCTGCGCGCCCAGCGGCGCAAACGAGGGAGCCTCAGGCCGCGAGCACGAGCGCCGCCGCGCTACGGCTCACCTCAAGTACGCGTGCACCACCTCGATCAGGTGCTTGGCGGCGCGCCCCCGGACCCGATCGCGGTCTCGCGTGGGATCCGAAACATGCATGCGAATGTGGTCCTCCAGCAGCTCCGCCATGAGACCGCTCGCCGCGCCGCGCACCGAGACCGTGAGCTGCATGACCTTGGCGCAGTCCACATCCGCCTCGAGCGCACGCTCGATCGCATCCACCTGGCCGCGCAGCCGCCGCACCCGCTGCAGCAGCTTGGTTTTCTCCTCGAGGGTATGTCTCACGACGGGACACTCCATTTTGTTTGCATGGGGTAGGGGGTATTGTATATAAAAAATTCATGCGCGAACTATTGACTGCCCTGCACGGCTGCGGACATGCTCCCCGCCCCCCTGAGGGCCCGGGCTTCCTGGAGAGGACATGCGTCTGCAGTGCGCCGGCCTCGTTCTGTTGTGCGTCCTGAGTACCGCCGCGTACGCCGATGAGCGCTTCGCGGTGTACTGGCAAGGCACCTATACGGAGCAGGAGACCTCCGAGTTTCGCTCGCCCTATGTGGGCCCCCACAGCCTCACGCCCGACTCGGGCCGGGAAACGACCGATATGACGCTGTATGCGGGTGCCCGCCTATGGTCGGGAGCGGAGCTGTGGGTCAACCCGGAGATGGACCAGGGCTTCGGCCTCGACGATGCGACGGGGGTTGCCGGCTTCACCAGCGCTGAGGGCTACAAGGTCGGGCGCAACGTGCCGTACTTCCGCCTGCAGCGCACCTTCATTCGCCAGACGATCGACCTTGGAGGCCGCTCGCAGACCCTGGAGAGCGCCCCGAACGTCTTCGCCGCCCAGCCGAGCGCCAATCGCTTGGTGCTCACGATCGGCAAGCTCAGCGTCGTGGACATCTTCGATGCCAGCGATTATGCGCACGATGCGCGCCGCGATTTCCTCAACTGGGCGGTGGTCGATACGGGCACGTTCGACTACGCAGCCGACTCGTGGGGCTACACGGTCGGTGGTGCGGCCGAGTGGTATCAGGGGCCGTGGACCTTGCGCGGCGGACTATTCGATCTGTCGAACATCCCGAACAGCCCCCAGCTCGAGTCCGGATTCGACGAGTTCCAGATGCTCGCCGAGCTCGAGCGACGCTTCCAGCTGGGCTCGCTGCCCGGGAAGGTGCTGCTCACGGGGTTCGACAGCCGCGCGCGCATGGGGCTATTGAACGCGGCCGTCGGCCTCTCGCAGCAGACCGGCGAGCCGGTGGATATCGCGGCGGTGCGCAGCTACCGCACGCGAGTGGGCATTGCGATGAGCGCCGAGCAGCAGCTCACCTCGGATCTGGGCGCATTCGTGCGGCTCGGGAAGGATCAGGGAAACGTCGAGACCTACGAGTTCACCGACATCGACCGGACGGTCGCGGCCGGACTGTCCCTCAAAGGCTCCCGCTGGAACCGCCCGAGCGACACCGTGGGGCTCGCGTGGGTCGATAACGGCATCTCTGCGAATCTCGAGCGCTACCTCAATGCCGGCGGGCTCGGGATCGTGATCGGCGACGGGCGGCTGCCGCATCCGGGGCCGGAGGAGATCCTGGAGACCTATTACGCGCTCGGGATCATCCGGCAAATGCAGCTGACGCTGGATTATCAATATGTGAACAACCCCGCCTACAACCGCGATCGCGGGCCGGCCTCGGTGTGGGCGCTGCGCCTTCACCTCGAGCTCTGAGGCAGATGCCATCCACCCGGCCCGCATCCGGAGTACTCTTACCCCATGCTCGAGCCGCTGGGATTTCCTCGCGCCGTACTCGATCGGGCGCGCCGCAGCCGCGACGCACGCTTCGACGGCAAGTTCTTCATCGCCGTGACCTCCACGCGAATCTACTGCCGGCCGATCTGCCCGGCGAAGGCCTCCAACGACGCGAACATCCGCTACTACGCGACGGCCGCGGAGGCAGCCGCCGCCGGCTTCCGACCCTGCCTGCGCTGCCGGCCGGAGGCGGCCCCCGGCTCCCCAGCGTGGTTGGGAACCTCGGCGGTCGTGCGTCGGGCGCTGCGCTTGATCCAGGACGGTGCGCTCGATGAGAGCTCGCTCGAGCGTCTGGCAGAGCGGCTCGGTGTCGGAGCACGTCACCTCACGCGGCTTTTCATGCGGCACCTGGGTGCATCTCCCGCCGCCATTGCGCGCACCCGGCGTTTGCATTTCGCCAAGCAGCTGTTGGATCAGACCGAGCTGCCGATCACGCAGATCGCGCTCGCATCGGGATTTCGCAGCGTGCGTCGCTTCAACGATGTGTTCAAGGCGATGTACGAGCGTCCGCCGCGCGACCTGCGCAAGCGCTTCCACACCGAGCGCCGGCCGGCAGCGGACGCCGAGATCCGGCTGCAACTGACCTATCGCCCCCCATACGACTGGGGGCTTTTGCTCGAGTTTCTCGCCGAGCGCGCCATCCCCGGGGTGGAGAGCATTCGGGACGACACGTACACGCGCGCGCTGCGCGTCGCGCGGGGCCATGCTCTCCTGGAGGTTGCCCAAAGCAAGGTTGCGCATGCTCTGGAGCTGCGCATCCACGGGGGCGAGGCATCCGACCTGCTGCCGCTTGCCTCCGCGGCACGGCGCATGTTCGACCTTGCGGCCGATCCCGCACGAATCGCCGCAGTCCTGCAGCGTGACCCCCGCCTGCGATTGCTCGTGGCGCGACGCCCGGGCCTGCGCATCCCCGGCGTATGGGGAGCCTTCGAGACCGCGGTGCGCGCCGTCCTGAGTCAGAGAACCGCGCCCCCCGCAGCACGATCGCGGCTCGCACGCCTGGTCGAATGTGCCGGCGAGCGCGTGGTGGGGGTCGAGGTCGGGATCACGCACGCTTTCCCCACGCCTGAGCGCATCGCGCAGGCTGACCTCGAGCAAACCGGGATTCTCGCCGTACAGGCGCAGGCGCTGAGGCGTCTGGCCGTCGCCGTTCGCGATCGCTCGCTGCAGCTCGACGAGCCGAGCGCGGAGACTTTGCACAGACTCGGCGAGATCGCGGGCGTTGGACCGTGGGTCGCCGGGTACGTCGCGCTCTGCGGCCTGGGCGATCCGGATGCGTTCCCATCGGGCGATCCGCTGCTTCGCAGACGCACCTTTCCGCGCACTCGCCCCCTCTCGGATCGCGAGCTCGATGCACACGCCGATCGCTGGCGTCCTTTCCGCGGGTACGCCGTGCTGCATCTGTGGCAGGGCGTTGCCGAAGGTGGTCGCCTGCGGCGCCCGCGCGGCCTCACTGCGCGTGGCCTCGCTGCGCGCGCGGCCTGACATTCGAGGTCCGGAAACAGCCAGTCCCCGCGCACCCGCATCGCTAGAGTCTCCCGCGACTCACCTCGGCAGAATGGGAGGCTTCGTATGCGTCACACGACACGAATCGTTCTGGCAGCCGCCTGCTGTACAGCCGTCATTCCACTGGCCATCGCGCGTTCCGCGCCGCCGCAAGCCACACTCTATAGAGTGACGGTGCTGAGCTCGAGCGGCGCGAGCGCAAATACCATCCAGGACTCAGGCGTGCTCGGTGGCAGCTACACTCTGGCAAGCGGAGCGAAGCACGCTGCGCTCTGGTGGTTCGGACAGCAGCTCGACCTTGGGACTCTCGGCACGGGCGCCGGGCTGAGCAGCGCGGTGCAGTGGCCCGTGAAGAACTTCCAGGGGATCCTGGCGGGGATTTCCCTCACCGATGCGCTCGATCCAAACCAGGAGGGTTGGAGCTGCAGCTACTTCATTCCCAATCCGAACTTCAACGTCTGCCTGGGATTCGTATGGGATCCTATCAGCCGCAAGATGCGGCCCTTACCCACGCTCGGCGGGACCAATGGATTTGCAACCGGGAGCAACGATCTTGGACAAACCGTCGGGTGGGCGGAAACCCGCGTGCACGATCCAAGCTGTGTCAAGCCTCAGGTGCTGCAGTTCAAGCCCGTGGTGTGGGGACCGGCACCGCAAGAGATCAATGCCCTGCCGCTCATCGATGGTGACTCATCCGGGGCCGCAACCGCGCTCAACGACGGTGGCCAGATCGTGGGCATCTCGGGCGCGTGTGGCATCGCGGTGGGCGGTGTGAGTGCTAAGCATGCGGTGCTGTGGGACAACGGTGTTGCGATCGAACTGGTCAACCCGAACAAAGCACCCTACTGGAATACGCCGATGATGATCAATCAGCGCGGCGATGTGGTGGGATTCGCCGGTGTGCCCGGCGATGCCGCCGGTGACTACACTCCGCCCTTCCTGTGGACCCGAGCCGGCGGGTGGGTGTTCCTGCCGATGCTCAGTGGCGACATCGCAGGAGCAGCCACGAGCATCAACGAGCGCGGGCAGATCGTGGGCTACTCCAACGATGCCAACGGCGACGAGCACGCATGGATCCGGCAGGACGGAAAAACGCTGAATCTGAACGATCTCGTCGAGCCGAACTCCGCTCTGACCGGGCCGGTCGCACTGGCCTTCGACATCGACGACGAAGGGGACATCGCTGCCGCCACGCTCACCGGACAGGCATTGCTCCTCGTTCCGGTCGAAGAGGCGCGGTAGCACCCCTTGCGGGTCACGGGCGGATCGCGATCACCGGAGCTGGAGCCACGATCAGCGGGGCGGGCGCAAACACAACCGCACGCGGATGGTAGTAGTAATAGCCGTGAGCAGGGACCACGACGCACCCGGAGAGCGCAACACTGACCATCGACGCAACGAGCATAATCAGCCGCTTCATGGGGAATCTCCTCGAGTACCTACTGCCTTAGAACGCAGTAGGCACGGCCGGGATGACGCCCGCCACGAGGTGCTCCCTCACTTCACCTCTACGGCCGTCTTCACCGAGTTCGCGATGAAACACTGCTCGTGCGCGTGGTGGTGCAGCTGCGCCTCCTCGGCCGCGCTCGGCTGCTTCGAGCCGCCGTAGCTGATCCTCGGGCGCAGTGTCACCGAGCTCACCCAGGTACGCCCGCGCTCGTCGCGCGCGGTGACGCCTTCGGCCTCATCCTCATACCGCTCGATCTGGAAGCCTTGCCTGCCGGCGAGATAGAGGAACGTGAGCATGTGGCAGCTCGAGAGCGAGGCGACATAGGCTTCCTCTGGATCGACGTTGGCCGGATTGGAATTGGGAGCGGGTACGACCGCCGGTGAGGAGGAAGCCGGCACCACCGCTCCTCCATCGAACGTCCAGGTGTGCTCGCGTGAGAACTGTCCCTTCACGAAGCCCGCACCGGATGAGGACTTCCAGTCGATCCTCGCCTTGTGAATGGCCATGGGTCTACCTCGCTTCAGTGTTCGTTGGCGCGCCACTCCGCGAGCCGCCCGTGCTCGCGCGCAAGCCTCTCGAGCAGGGCCGCAGGCCTCCAGTAGCGCTCGCCGAGCTCGCGGCGATATCGATCGGTGCTCTGCAGCACCTCGGGCAGCCCGAGCGTGTCTGCGTAGAACATCGGGCCGCCGCGCATTCGAGGGAATCCGTAGCCGTTGCACCAGATCACGTCGATATCGGCACCCGCCTGCGCGATGCCCTCCTCGAGGATGCGCGCTCCCTCGTGGATGAGGGCGAGAGTGCAACGCTCGACGATCTCCTGGGTTGCAATCTGCCGCGGTGAAATTTGCAGCCGGGCCGCCTCTGCCCGGATCATCTCGATGACCTCGGGATCGCTCTCCCGGCGCCTCTCAGGTCCGACATACCGATAGAAGCCTCGGCCGCTCTTCTGTCCAAATCGGCCGTGCTCGACCAGCACGTCCGACACACGGTAGAAGCGCGGATCGTCGGGCCGGTCCTTCCATTGCCGGCGCACGGCGGCCCCCACATCGAGACCGGCAAGGTCGCCGACGGCATTCGGCCCCATCGCCATACCGAAATCCTCGAGTGCGCGATCGATGTCGGCGGGGGTTGCCCCCTCGAGCATCATCAGCTCCTTCTCGCGGCCGTACGCGTAGAGCATCCGGTTGCCGACGAATCCGAACGCATTGCCCACCACGATGCCGATCTTGTCGAGCCGCCGCGCCACGGCGAGCGCGGTGGCCAGCACCTCCGGCGAGCACTCCTCGGTACGTACCACCTCGACGAGCCGCATCACGTGCGCGGGACTGAAGAAGTGCATCCCCACGACATCGCGCGCGCGACCGCTCGCGCGCGCGATCGCTTGCACATCGAGCGTCGAGGTATTGGTTGCGAGCACTGCTTGCGGCTTTGCGATGCGACCGAGCTCGTCGAAGACCTTCTGCTTGATGCCGAGGTCCTCGAACACGGCCTCGATCACGAGATCGACGTCGGACAGGGCCGCAAGCTCGCTCGAGGTGCGAACACGCCCCTGGATGAGCTCTCGCTCATCCGAGCGCAGGCGGCCCTTCGCCACCGCACTGTCGAGGATCGCGCTCACGCGCGCAACGCCCGACTCGATCGCCTGGTTCGAGCTGTCAACGAGGGTCACCCAGAAGCCCGCGCGCGCCACGCTTGCGGCAATCCCGCTTCCCATCGTCCCCGCACCGATCACGCCAATCGATGCGACCGGCCGGTCCCCCGTCCGCGCGGTCTTCGAGCCCCGTTCGGCCCAGAAAAGGTGCCGCAGCGCCCGTGACTGGCTCGACGTGCGGCACTCCTGAAAGAGCCCCTGCGCGAGCTCGAGGGCGGGCTCGAAGTCCTGCTCGACGGCAGCCTCGACGGATTGCACGATGCGCTCGGCCGCGGGGGACGGGCGCACCGCGCGCGGAAGCGCCGCGCGGTAATCACGGAAAAACGCCGCCGTGGCCCTTGCGCGGTCCGGGATCGCTCGATCGCGCACGCGCTGCACGGCGGCTCCCCGTGCGATGAGCTCCCGAGCAAACCGGGCGGCTGCTGTCCGGACATCTTCGTTCGTGCTGCGGTCGATGAGACCGAGGGATTCGGCTCGCTCAAGTCCGATCGGCTCGCCGCCCGTCATCAGGTCGAGCGCCGCCTTCACGCCGATCAGGCGCGGCAGGCGCACCGTCCCGCCTGCTCCGGGCAGCAGACCGAGCTTGATTTCTGGAAACCCGAGCTGCAAATCCGAGCTCGCGCATCGATAGTGACTGGCGAGCACCACCTCGGCCCCGCCGCCGAGCACAATGCCGTGGAGCGCTGCGATCACCGGCTTGCCGCAGGACTCGAGGCGCATGAGCACGTCCTTGAGCAGGGGTGGCTTGGGCGGCGCTTCGAGCTCGCGCACGTCGGCGCCCGCCATGAAGGCTCGCCCCACACCGTGCAGGACGATTGCCCGCACCGCAGGATCGGGATCGAGGCGCTCGATCGCAGCGAGGAGCCCCGCGCGCACGGTCTGCGCGAGAGCATTGACGGGCGGGTTATCCACGACGATGACGGCGACCTCGCCGTCGTGCTCGATGCGCACGACCTCGCTCATTCGCCCGCCCGGCTAGCGCCCGCTGAAGCGCGGCGCACGCTTCTCCATGAAGGCGGTGACGCCCTCGATGAAGTCATCTCCGGCTGCGAGCTCACGCTGAAAATCGCGCTCCACATCGAGCTGCGCCTGGAGCGAGTTGCCCCAGGTTGCGTACATTGCCTGCTTGGTTCGGGCAAAACACCGCGTTGGACCGGAGGCCAGCTGCTTCGCGAGCGCCTCGACCGTCATCGCAAGCTCCTGGTCCTCCACGCAGCGCCAGATGAGCCCCCACTGCGCGGCCTGCTCGGCCGAGAGCTTCTCGGCGAGCAATGCGAGCCCCAGCGCGCGGGCCTGCCCGACAAGACGCGGCAGAGACCACGTGCCACCGCAATCGGGCAGGAGCCCGATACGGCTGAAGGCCTGCACGAAGCTCGCCGAGCGAGCCGCGATCACGAGGTCGCACGCCAGCGCCACGTTCGCACCCGCACCGGCGGCGACGCCGTTCACCGCTGCAATGACGGGCAGCGGGAGGTTGCGCAGTCCGAGCACGAGAGGGTTGTAGAGCTTCCCGACGGTGTCGCCGACGTCGATTCGCCCGGACCCCTCCCGCGGAATCCGCTCCGAGAGGTCCTGGCCCGAGCAAAACGCCCGCCCCGCTCCGGTCAGGACGAGCACCCGCGCCCCGCCGCTCGCAACCGCAAGAAGCGCCTCGCGGATCTCCGCGTGCATCTGCGCATTGAAACTGTTGAGCTTCTCGGGGCGATTGAGCGTCAGGCGCGCGATTCCCTCGCTCAGCTCAAACAGAATGGTCTCGTAGCTCACGGTCCACCTCCGATGGATGGCATCCGCCGTTAAAGTTGTGTGACAGCGGGAACCGCCACCGGGCAGTTTAGCTTACCCTGCATTGACCACAGGAGGGCGCGGTGCTCGCGCAGCTGGCGGCGTGGCGATCGGAGACGCGCTTGCCAGCCCACAGGTGTAAGAATCGAGCGGCGGAACCTCGTGGTCCCGCCGCTCGTGCCCGTCACTGCGCAGTCGAGGCGCTGACGGAGCCGCCCGCCGAGGCGGCGGTGCTCAGCGACCCACCAGACTGGGTCGCGGTAGTAACGCCCGCGGCTGCCTTCGTCGTATGAGCCGCTGCGGTCGTGGTCTGCTTCGCACTCGCATTCGTCGCGACTGCACCCTTGGCCGCCACACTGGTCGGGCTGCTCTTGCTGGGGATGCGGGTCGCGGCATTGAGCCCGCCGTTGGCACCAGCCGTGGCATGAGAATTGAAGCCGCCGAGCCGGCTCATGCCGCCGCCGAAGCCGCCACCGAAGCCGCCCCCGAAGCCGCCTCGAACCCCCCCGCCGACGCCGGCATGCACCGGGATCGAGCAGGCAAGAAGGCCGGCCAGCGCGGCACTCGTCAGGACGTGATGAGTCTTCATGGTCGTCTTCCTTTCCGATGTGATCGCAGGTCATCTGCGACCTTCGAGAGGAACTACGACCGAGCGTCCCCAATCCTTCCAGGGAACACGTCGAAGCCTGATTTGACTTATGTAGGAGCCCCGACGCTACCGCCCCTGGGCGCTTGCCAAGGCCGGGGCTGGCCGTACGTCTCCGCCCACGAACCCATACCCGTACACGGGATCGATCCCTGGGGCTCCCAGGTCGATGGCGTGGCGAGCCAGATCGCTGACGGCCGCATCCGCAGCGGCGGTATCCGGAGCCATCAGACGCTCGGCCAAGAGACCCGCGACAATGGGCGCAGCGAAGGACGTGCCACGCACCAGCGCATAGGACTGAGGCGGCTCTGCGGCCGCCATGTCGGCGCCCGGGGCAGCAAACCTCACCTGCGGCCCACGCTCGGCTTCGATCAGAACGCGCCGATGCGAGTCGACCGCCGTGACCCCCACGACTCCGGGATAGGCCGCCGGATACAGCGGCGGCGCCGCGGGCCCGTCGTTTCCGACCGCCGCCACCACGAGGTGCCCGCGCGCGATGGCCGATCGCACGATGCTCTTCAGCAGCGGATTCTCAGGTCCGACCAGACTCACGTTGATGACCGCAACCCGCTCTTGCACGAGCCAATCGAATGCCGCCGCGATGGCCTCCACGGAGCCACCCGTGGGAAGTCCGCAGTACACATCCGCAGCAAAGAGCTCCCCGCCCGGCGCGGCGCCGCGAAAGCGCGCCGATTCGCCCACCATCAAAGAGGCCACCGCCGTGCCATGCGCGCCGGGCACCTTCTTGCCCGAGCATCCATAAGAGTGAACCACCGCACCCTTGAAAACCGGATGCGCCGCATCCACGCCGTCGTCGATGAGTCCAATACGCACCCCGTTCGTCCCCTCCACGGGTGCGGCACCGCTCGAGGGCGGCCCGCTCTCCGCGGTGGGAGGGTCTTGCCTGAGCACCCCGCCTTGCTCGTAGATGTGGTTGAAGGCGTACTGCGCCGCCGGGTCGAGCGCTCTCACCCGCTGCAATGCTCGCTCGGTTCTCACGCGCGCCGGTACTGCGAGCACGACCATCCGGCCGCCGAGTCCCACGAGTGCCTGATCGCGCAGCACCGAGAAGCCCGCCGCACGCTCCGCCGCCAGAGCCCCATCCGAAGGCGAAAGGGCGAGCAACTCGCCGCGCACGATGGCCTCCCCGCTGGGATCGCGCTCGAGCAGCCGCGGATAGCGCCGTACGAGATCGCGAATCGCCGTGCGGCGCAAGTCGCGCAGGCTCGCCGGATCCAGGCCGTTGCTGAGACCGGGCTGATTCTGCTGCAGAATGCCGCCCGGCAGCGAAGTGAGGGGCAGCCCTACGGGTGCGCGCAGGGTGGGCAGACCGAGCTGCGCTCGGGCCACTTCCACCACACCGAACATGAGCAGCACAGCGACCAGGGATCGGCGCATGCGCACACGATAGTTGAATGTGACGGCGCATGGAAGAAAATGGGCGCTCGGATCGTCCTTCTGACATAAGTGGTCATACGAGTGAGCGATGTGCTGCGCACGGAGATCGTGAGCCTGCTGCCACGGCTGCGGCGCTTTGCGCGTGCCATCGCGCGCAATACCCATGATGCAGACGATCTGGTGCAGACGACGATCGAGCGGGCGCTCGCCCGCTCCGAGCAGTTGCGCGCGGACTCGAAACCGTCCAGCTGGCTCTTTGGAATCCTGCGCAATGCGTGGATCGATGAGTCGCGAGCACGCTCGCGTCGCAGCCGCGTGCTTGCGCCCGCGGAGCTTGCCGACCAGGTCGCTGATCCGGCCTCGAGCAACGCGGCCGCCGGCGCCCTTGCGATCGAGGAGGCGATGGCGCAGCTGCCGGAGGAGCAGCGCACGGCCGTTGCGCTGGTGCTCATCGAAGGTCTCTCCTATGCGGAGGCTGCCGAGGTGATGGGTGTGCCCGTCGGCACCCTGACCAGCCGTCTGGCGCGCGGCCGCGCGACGCTTCAAACGATGCTTGCTTGAGCAGGCGGAGCATGGCAATGAGCTTGTCCGATGAGATTCTGATGGCATACGCCGATGACGAGCTGGAGCCGGCTCAGCGTGCCGCGGTCGAGCAGGCCATGGCGTGCGACCCCGACCTTGCAAGACGCGTCGCTGAGCACAAGGCGCTGCGCGAGCGGCTGCACAGGGCCTACGATCCGGTGCTCCGCGAGCCGATCCCGGCAAACCTGCTCGCGGCGGCGCGCGAACCGCCGGCCGGCTCGCCTGACAACGTGATTGCCTTGCAGCCCCGCGCGCCGCGGAGGCGACCTGCGCCCTGGCAGTGGGCTGCGATGGCTGCGAGCCTGCTCGTGGGACTGGGGATCGGACAGCTCACCCGCTGGGGCGGCGCCTCCGATCCCCTGGCCGCGCGCAACGGTCAGTTGCTCGCTCGTGGCGCGCTCGCAGAGGCCCTGAACCAGCAGCTCGCCAGCACCCAGGATCCGCACTCGCCCATGCAGGTTGGAATCAGCTATCTTGCGAAGGATGGGTCCTACTGTCGAACCTTCACCTGGGCGGATCGTGGCGGCCTTGCAGGGCTCGCCTGTCGCGAGGGTCGGGACTGGCAGGTACAGATGCTGATGCAGAGCGCATCGGGGCCCGAAGGTGAAGGACAGTATCGCCGCGCCGCGTCCGCACTGCCCGCGGCCATCGCGCAGGCTGCTCAAGCCCAGATGTCGGGCGAGCCCCTCGATGCACAGTCAGAAGCCGCCGCTCGGGCCAGCGGATGGCTGCCACCACACGGCCGTTAAGGACACACTATCGTGCGCGCTCCACTTCTGATGCTATTGCTCGCCGTGGCGAGCAGTGCCTCCGCAAAGACCCGGTTGCTCGAGCATGTGCCGCTGCGATGGAAGCCCACATCGGAGCTGCGGTTAGGGGCGATGCAGATGTCGCAGGCGCCGGTCCAGTTCGCACCCTTCCAGGACGTACGCGACGACAAGAAGGCGATCGGGGAGAACCGCGAGGAGGACACGCCCAAGCCGGTCACGACCGACGATGATGTCGGAGCTTTCGTGAGCACTCATATGCGGGAGCTGTTCGATCAGGCGGGTCTGAAAACCGTCGACAGTCATGGCGCCGTCACGATCAAGGGAGAGGTCCGGCAGTTCTTCGTTCGTGAGACCTCAACGTACCAGGCAACGGTCGCGGTACACGTCGAGGTGATCGCCGGCGACGGCCGCACACTCTGGAGTGGGGTTGCAACGGGCGATGCGAAGCGCTTCGGTCGCTCCTACGAGCTCGAGGATTACTACGAGGTCCTCTCCGACGCTCTGGTCAACACCGTAAGCTCGATGCTGCAGAGCGCGGAGTTTCAGAAGGCCCTGTCAGGTCGTTGAGAGAAGCGCGCGAAGCATCGCGACTTCCGCCTTGATCGCCGCGTGCAGCGCAGGGTCCAGGTCCGGAGCAAACAGCGGTGAGTGATTCGAGGGCAACGGTGGGCCCCCGTGCCGAGCCTCCGCGTATCGCACCGGGTCGGCCCCCCCGAGCGCCAGATAGAAGCCGGGGATTCCCTGCTCGACGAAGACCGAGAAATCCTCCGACGCCGTGATCGGCGGCTCGTCCACCACGTTCGATCCCCCGAACGCCGCGGTCAGCGTCTCGCGCATGCGCGCGGCCAGCGCCGGGTCGTTGTAGACCGCATCGGCGCTCTCGTAGTGCTCGATGAGCGGCGCACGGGGGGCCGCGCCCGCGGCCGCCTCGGCATTCGCCACGCGGGTGATCGCACGCAGAACCTGCTCACGCACGGCCGGGTCTCGGGTGCGCACCGTCAACCCGAGCTGCGCCTGATCGGGGATGATGTTGTTCTTCGTTCCTGCATGCACATAGCCGACCGTGATGACGGCCACCGCACCCGGTGGCACCTCGCGCGAGACGATCGTCTGCAATGCAAGGATCGTGCGCGCGGCAATCACGATCGGGTCCACCGCCGTCTGCGGCATGGCTCCATGTCCCCCGCGGCCGAAGATCGTGATGCGAACCGAGTCAGCGTTCGCATTGTAGAACCCGGGGATGACCCCGACCTTCCCCGCCGGAAGCTCGTTGCCGACGTGCAGCGCAAGAAGCACATCGGGACGTGGGAAGCGCGTGAAGAGCCCTGCCTTCACCATGCCCGAGGCGCCGCCGATCGTCTCCTCGGCCGGCTGGCCGATGAGCACGAGCGTGCCATGCCAGCTATCGCGCGTATGCGCCATGATGTCGGCGGTCGCAACGAGTGCGCTCATGTGCAGATCGTGCCCGCACATGTGGCCCACATAGACATCGCTCCCCGCGTCGTCCTTGGTGCGCACATGACTTGCATAGGGCAGACCGGTGCGCTCCTGTACTGGAAGCGCATCGAGCTCGGTGCGCAACAAGATCGTTTTTCCCGGGCCGTTGCGAAGCACGGCAACGACCCCGGTGCCACCGACGTGCTCGGTCACCTCGTACCCGAGCTTGCGCAGCGCGGCGGCGACCATCGCAGCCGTGCGAGTCTCGTGTCCGGAGAGCTCCGGATGCTCGTGCAGATCGACGTACAGGGCGCGCGCCATGGGGTACACGGCATCGACCTCCGCCGACGAGCCTTGAGATCCGGCGAGCGCCCATCCGGGCAACAGAACCAGCAGCAGACCGACGAGCTTCACGAGCGCACACCTCCACCCAAAAGGCGCGGTAGCGTAGCATGCCGATTGCCGATCCTTGGCGAGGAGGCCTGCATGGCCGGAGTCGCTCAGCTTCCCGGCTGCGCGGTGCGATGGATGAAATCCGCGACGTTATCGTGCATCTCCTTCAGTGAGTCCTCCCGGGCGTAGACCATGTGGCCGGACTGGTAGAACTTGAACTCGATGTTGGAGGAGAGGCTCTGCGGGATAGGCAGGTGATGCATCTCGTAGATGCCTTGAAAGAAGGGCGTCGCGAGATCGAAGTAGCCCGCGTTGAGCATCACCTTGAGCTTCGGGTTCTGCTTCATGACGTTGGCCAGATCGGGCATGACGTTGGTACCCTGGCGAGAGGTGGCGGGCGTCTCGCTCTCTCCCGGCAACTGGTGCGTCCAGTTCCAGTGCGTCTGCACATGCGGCTTGAACTCCTGCCCGGCTCCGTAATGCAGCTCGGTACGGACATACTCGTTGAAGGCCGCAGCGTAAGCGCTGCTGAGCGCCGCGGACTGCGGGTCGTACGCCGCGCGCTGATTCAAGGGATCGATGTCGGGTCCCGAGAAGCGCGTATCGAGCCGGCCGGTCGTCAGGTCGCTGGCACTCTGCAAGCTCTGGCGGAACTCCCCACCATCGATCCGGAGGTTCGCCTTGGTGATGTAGTCGACGCTGAGCCCAGTGTACTCGTGCAGCTTCGCGGCGATCGCCGCGCGCTCCTCGGGCGCAAGAGCCCATCCAGCCGAGAGCGCGTGCGCATAGTCGCCCATGGCGAACTGCTCCACCTCGGTGAGGAATGCCTCGAGGTTCGCGTGCTCGCCAGGCAGCTTGTGGTGATACCAGGCTGTCGCTGCGTAGGTCGGCAGCGCGGTCTCATAGGGTATGTCGATACCCGGATTGTCCGCCGGCCCATCAGGGCTCAGATCAAAGTTCAGGATCTGAGAGAGCAGGATCACCCCGTTGAGGTCGATCGAGCGGTCCACTGCGAGCTGATTGGCCACCACGGCCGAGCGGGGCGTGCCGTAGCTCTCCCCGAAGAGATACTTGGGCGAATTCCAGCGGCTGTACTTCGTCAGGAACTGCTCGATGAACTGCGAGAAGGCGTAGGCATCCGCATCGACACCCCAGAACGCCTTCTCCTTGTCCTTGCCGGCGATGCGGCTGAAGCCGGTGCCGGGAGCATCGATGAAGACCAGGTCGCTCGCATCGAGCAGGCTCGAGCCATTGTTGACGATCGAATACGGAGCACCGGGAGCATGTGAGTCCGTCGGCGTGACTACGCGACGCGGGCCAAATGCGCCCATGTGCAGCCACATCGTCGCAGAGCCCGGGCCGCCGTTGTAAAGGAACGTGACCGGTCGCACGCCAGCGCCTGTCTTGAAGTAGGCGACGTAGAACATCGAGGCTTCGGCCGTTGGATTGTGTGCCTCCCCCGCCTGGTCACCACCGGGCTTCTCGCTGGGATCGCGCGGCACATCGTCCCAGCCCCGCGGATGCACGATGAGCGTGCCGGCGATCGCTTGATAAGCGATCGTTCGACCGCCGATCGTCACACTGCCGCTGCTCGTCACCGACTCGGCCTTGAAGGGCTCGAACCGACCATCGGCCTTGCTCGCTTCGGTAGCCGCGCCGGGTGCTGCGGGTTTGGGATCGCTGGGAGCCGCGAGAGCGGCGCAGCCGAACAGCGTGAGCAACACCATCAGGCAGAGCCTGAGAGTCCATGGACGCATCGGAAGTCTCCCCTTGAGGCTCCCGCTGAGCAGGGGCCGGGCGCGCATTCTCGCTCAAATCGCAGGCACGAGCGATCAGGCTTTCTGCGCGTCCCGGTCCTTAGCCGCCTTGCGGTCGGGGTCCTTGCACCTGCAGAGCGCGTAGAGCGCTCCAACCGCCGCAAGCTTTTCATCCACGCGCCAGGGTCGAACTGTCCCCCGACCGGCCTGGTTGAGGGCCCCCCACAGCTCAGGCTCCGCCAGCCCAAGTTCGGCGGCAAGGCGGCTTCGGGCGCTCTTGTCGCCGAGGACGTGATAGGGAATTCCCGCCCGAGGCTCGAGTGCCTGCAGCGCGCTTACAAGCTGGCGCTGCGATTCCGAACGCCTTCAAGCATGGCATCTGCCGTCATGAATGTACGACGCGGTCGCACATTCAAGGCTCGAATCCGTAGAAATACGGACTGTGAGTCCAGGCACGGATTGCTCGAGGCTGCGACGCTTAGGATTTCCGCGCCGTCTACCCGTGACGGTGTTGCGCTGCGGGGCCGGCAATTGAGTCAGGAACTCTCGGACACCCGCTACCAACGCTCGGTCCGGAGCCTAAGGCCGCTGCTGATCGGATGCGTAGTCGCGCTGATGGTGGTGTGCATCGCCGTCGTGCTCCTGGCGCGCATTCTGCTCAGCAGCTTCGAGCAGGTCGAGACCGCCGAGACGCGCCAAAAGGCCACGCAGGTATTCCAGGCGCTCGAGACGGACCTGCGTCAGCTGCACATGAGCAACCGCGACTATGCCGAGTGGGACGACGCGGTCGCGTATCTTCACACTCGCAACCCAGCCTTCATCGCGGCGAACTACACCCGCGAGACCCTGACCGGTATGCGCGTCGATGTCGTCTGGATGGTGGATCGAGACGGGAACGAGGTGTACTCGTGCTATCTGGACCGCACTCGCAACGAGGTCGTCTCGCCGGCTCCTCGCAAGTACATCGAACCCTTACGACGGTTTGCCGCGCTTCGAGGGAATCGTGAGACTGGCTCGCCTGCCGATCTGATCGTCAGCACCCCAGACCTGCCGGCGGCCGTGGCGGCGCGCGAGATCAAGCTCACGGACGGCACGGGCCCCACGGGAGCCGTGCTCGTTTTTGCTCGCTTCATTGCCGATGCCGACGTGCGCCGTGTGGCCGAAACGAGCCAGCTGCCCGTCGGCATCAGCTATGTCGCAAGACCCGGCGCCCTGGCACAGCTGCCCGCGCCAGTGCGCGCCTGGATCGCCGCCGGCAACACAATCGAGCGCACGTTCATCTGGGCTCCAAGTCGTGCACGGATCAGTGCGTACCTTCTCCTGCGAAATCTCGACAAGACCCCAGTCGCCCTCCTTGCAACACAGTCGGATCGAGAGACCTACGCACTCGGCTACCGGACCACCGCATACCTCCTCGGCGTCATCCTGCTGCTCGCAGCCGGATCCGCCGCGACGGTCGTCTGGTTTCTCGCGCGATTGAAACGCAGCTACGCCGCACGCTACGCCGCCGAGATGCGATATCGGGTGATCGGCGAGCAGCTGGAGCAAGCGATCGTACTGCTCGATGCCACCTCCTACCGAATGCTCGATGCCAACCAGACCGTTCTGTCTGCGCTCGGCTGCACCCAGCAAGGCCTGCGTGACCGCAAGCTGGGCGAGGTCTTTCCCGATATCACTCCCGGGATGCTCGAGCTGCCCGGGGCGACCGCGCGCAAGATCCTGCACTCGCGTGCATGCCGCAAGGAAGGCGGCTGGGTCGATGCCGAGGTCGCGATGACGGCCGCGCAAATGGGTAACCGTCACATGATTGCGCTCGTCGGACACGACATCAGCCACCGCAAGGAGGCCGAGCGAGTGGAGCGGGACAATCGGCGCAAGCTCCTGCGGGTTGCGCAGCAGGACGCCCTGACGACGCTGCCCAATCGTGCGTTTCTCAGCCACCGCCTGCCCCAGGTGCTGCGCAAGATGGCCGGTACCGGCCGGCTGCTTGCACTCATGTACTTGGATATCGATCGCTTCAAGAACATCAACGACTCGCGTGGACATCCGCTGGGCGATCAGGTGCTGCAGGTCGTGGCGAGACGACTTCGCGCGACAGTCGCTGCTCAGGACGTCGTGGCGCGCATGGGCGGTGACGAGTTCGTCGTCGTCGCGACGTTGCTCCCCGACGTTCGGGCGATCGAGCAGCTCGCACTGCGGCTGCGAATGGCCATCGCGGCCCCCGTGATGCTCAGCGGGCAATCGCTTCTACTCACTGCGAGTGTCGGGGTGGTCGTGTACCCGGACGACGGAGTAGACGCCGACATTCTGCTCAAGAGGGCGGACATCGCGCTCTACCATGCGAAGAACGCGGGGCGCAACTGCCACCGCTTCTTCTCCTCCGAGATGGATCAGAAGATCAGCGAGCGCGTGGCACTGGAACAGGCGCTGCACGAGGCACTTGGGACGGATCAGATCTTCCTCGAGTATCAGCCGGTCGTGAAGCTCCGCACGGGTCAGATGCGCTCCCTGGAATCCCTGGTGCGTTGGCACCACCCACAGGAAGGCCCCATCTCCCCTGCGCGCTTCATCCCCGTCGCCGAGCAAGCCGGCCTGATCGTCGCACTCGGGGAGCATGTCTTGGGATTGGCGGTGCGGCAGCTTCGCACCTGGTCCGATGCGAAAATACCCCTCGTCCCTGTCGCCGTGAACGTCTCCCCATTGCAGCTCGAGCAATCGGACTTCCCCGCCAAGGTCTCGAGCCTTACCCGTGAGGCCGGTGTAGACCCCCGCTGGCTGCGATTCGAGATCACCGAGTCGGCGATGATGAACGAGACCGGGCCCCTGGTGTCGGCCCTGAAGGCGCTTCGCAAGCTTGGATCGCGGATTCTGATCGACGACTTTGGGACGGGATACTCGAGCCTGAGCTACCTGAACCGCCTGCCCGTGGACGTGCTGAAGATCGACAAGGCGTTCGTTCGCGACCTGGGACAGGATGTCGCAAGACTTCCCATCATCAACGCCGTGATCGATATGGCGAAGCAGCTTCGGCTGCGCACCATTGCAGAAGGGATCGAGACGCCCGAGCAGGCGGTGCTCCTGTTGCAGCTTGGCTGCGATTATGGACAAGGGTTCCTGTACAGCAAGCCTGTCAGCGCGGCCGCTTGCGGCGCGCTTCTCAATGAGCTCAGACGGGAGGCCCCGCTGACTCAGACGGTCCTCGTTCGGGCGCTCTCGCAGAGCGTGGCCCGGTAACAGCTCGGGTGAGCGAGACTTGCCTTCCGCGCCGCGCTGCCGTAGTGATGCCGGGCCATGCCGCCGCGCTACCGGGTGCTCGATCGCCCTTCCCTTCCCTTTCGTTTCGCTCGGGCTTGTCTCTGCCGCGACATCCCGGGTGCCTGGAGATTCTATCGGGCCGTCATTCATCCTCGGGTGAAAGGCAAGGCCGCGCCGTTCCTCCTGGCCGATGGCAGCTCGCTCGTGTTGCCGTTGACCTGGCCCGGTCTGGTCACGGGGCGGGGAACGGAGGGCTATGAGCCGGAGGCCATCGCTGCCTTCACGGCAGCCACGGCTCGTTTAGGCCCCGCAGTGACTCTGATCGATTGCGGCGCGGACGTCGGAGCATTCTCCCGCCTGGTCCTGGCGGGGACAAAGAATGTCTCGCGCGTGATCGCATTCGAGCCCAACCCCGATCCGTTCGAGCTGCTCGAGCGCAACCTCCGGGGTTGCGAGGGGCTCGGTGTCGAGCTCAGGCAAAGCGCAGTCTCGGCCCTCGAGGGTACCGCTTGGCTCGCGGTCGACAGGACGATGGATCACGACCATGGCGCGCATCTGGGACCGCAAGCAGGGACGGGAATGCGGATCAAGGTGGAGACCGTCGATGGTGTCCTCGGCGAGGACTCGGGCCCCATTGCCCTCAAGATCGACGTGGAAGGCGAGGAGCTCAACGTCTTGCGCGGTGCCACGAACACCCTCAGGCGCGCAAGCGGCTTCGTCGTCCAGCTCGAGGCTCACCCGGAGGTCACGTCGCGCACAGGCATCGACCCTGGTGAGGGCTTGCGCCTGCTACGCAGCGCCGGTGCAAGCCTGTTCACGGCCTACTGCGAGCGAACCCATGAGGTGGTGATGCGCATCGATCCCGAGCAGCGCTTCTTCGCTCAAGTCGATCCCGCCGAGATCTACGACGTGGTCGCGATCCGGCCCCTGGCTTGAAACCAGTCGGCAGGCGTGGCGCAACTCTGCAGCTCTCACGACCCGCCTGTACTCTCACCCACGCGTGTCCCCTCGAGCCGCACCCGAACACTCAACGCATGCTGCTCGCCGGGCGAAAGATCCACGGCAAAATCAGACACGTTGCTGCTTTCGATGCAGACCATCCGTGTCCACTCATCGTTTCCCAGATCCGCCAACGCCCGCGCCTTGTCGATCCAGGGATTCCACACCACCGTAGTGCGTGAATTGTCTTTCATGACGTGTGTGGCTCGATGCATGACCGGATCATCGAGCTCGATCGTGCCCGTGGTGCCGAGGTAAATGCGATCGGTTTCCGAGCTGATCGCGACCTCACCGTCCTGCACCTTGCGAGCGGACACTGTCTTGTCGAAATACCGAACGCCATCCAGACCCTTCAAACGCACGGCGTGGATATCCCCCACCCGATGATACGCATGCAGGGCCTCCTCAAAGCTCATCCTCGTTCTTCCCGTATTGGTCGTCAGAAGCTCCAGACTCAGCTCTCGACCGAACGTCGCACGGTAGAGCAGACGAAACTCCGCCGGCCACCATCTGCGGGTGTCCTCATTGCTCTCGGTGAACATGCTCACCATCACTGCGCGCCCCACCTGCGAGATCGACTCGAGGCTCCACGCCTTCGTGCGTACGAATCCGTGCGCCGGCGCCTTGGCATCGTCCGACTTGCCTCCAAACCATGGGAAGCAGATGGGAACACCTCCCCGAACCGCGCGACCGTCCTCCCAGCGAGACTGCGAGCTGACGAAGAACGCCTCCTCTGCCCCAGATGGCTTCCATGAGGTGATGTGCGCTCCGTGAAGGTATATCTCCCCGATCGCCTCGGGCGTCGTGATACGCACCTTGGGCAGGCCGCCGTTACCCTCGACGACCTCGGCGACGCCCGGGATTCCGAGCCGACGATAGGACGCTGCACGACCATCACTCATGTTCGGCCTCCGGCTTGGAGAGTACAGTCAGCCGGCGAGACGGAACATCATCCCATGGTCGCATTGCGAAAGACCGCCTTCGGGCAGCTCGACAATGGGGGCCTTCAACGCACGCAGATTGATCCCCATCACGCGGTCGTAATCCTCCCGCGTCGTATCGGCCGTCTATCGAAGGATATTTCCATAACCCATTCCTCATCGTTGGCATTCCGACAGATACTGCTGATCAGTCACCTTCTCCAGCCACTCGACGCTCTTGCCGTTGAGCGACCCCTGAATGGCGATATGAGTCACGGAGGTGGTGAGCGTCGCGCCATGCCAGTGCTTCTTGCCTGGCGGGCACGTAATGACATCGCCAGGGCGGATTTCTTCCTTGGGTTCACCCCAGCACTGCGTCCATCCAAGACCCGCGGTGACGATCAATGTTTGGCCGCAGGGATGGGTGTGCCACGCGGAGCGTGCTCCTGGCTCAAAGGTTACTGCTGCGCCGCCAAACTGGCCGCTCCCGGGGGCCTGAAACAAGGGATCGATGCGAACACTGCCGGTGAAGTTCTCCGGTGGCCCCTTGATCGAAGGCTGTGAACCGTTTCGTTTGATGTCCATGGTAGCTCCTGTCGCGGCGAAGCATCGCGCGTCACCGGCGTTCCGGCGCTCACTCTACCGCGATCGGCGGTGGTGACTAGCGTTTGGTCTGGCGTATGTCCCCGAGGATCGGTCCAGCAGCACCTTTCGACATCTGATGCGTGATGCGCCCGACGTGGCCTGACGGCTGCTCAGGGACTGCCTCGCACAAGGGAGCCCAAGGCAGTCTACGGTCTTCGGCCAAGCTGTCATGAAGCGCATTGCGGACGCCTGTGAGGACGACGTCCACGAGTTTTGGGCGGACGAAATCAGCCTGTTGAATCCCGGCGTTGTCGACTCGACGCGAATTCACGGCCCGCGGCAGCTTACCGACATTTATCTTCTCGCCCTTGCCGTTGCGAATGAAGCAAGGTTCGTCACGTTCGACACCGGCGTTCCTTTCGCGGCGGTTCGAAAGGCGACGACGGCTAATCTGACGGTACTGTAGCCCGGAATCGATCGCCTCGTCAGCCACCCGAGGTCAGCTCTTTCGCCAGCGGCTGCGCATGGTACACGTGCTCGATCGCCGCGAGGATGATCGCGCTATCGACTGCGACGGCGCGATTGTTCGCCTCGTCGTACCAGAATGAGCCGCCGAGCGAGGGCAGGTTACCATCGAAGATGAGGCCCACGAGTGCACCGTCCTGATCGATGACCGGACTGCCGGAATTGCCGCCGACGATGTCGTTGGTGGAAACGAAGTTCACGGGCGTCTTGGGGTCGAGCTCGCGCCTCGCCGCCAGCCAGGCCTCACTGAGCGCCAGAGGCGCATAGCCCCGGGCGCGCGCGTAGAGTCCCGCCACGGTGGTAAAGGGCGCCACCTCCTTGCTGTCCTTGACCCAGCCTTTGACCACGCCATACGAGAGCCGCGCGGTGAAGGTCGCATCGGGGTAGATGCTCGTGCCGAAGAGCGCGAAGCGGGCCCGCGCGATCTTCGTGGTATTCGCCTCGATGGGGGCCGTCACCTCATCCTCGTAGACCTTGCGGTACCTGAGGTAGTACGGCAGAACCTCACGCGCAAGCACGATCATGGGATCGTGCGAGGCCGCAACGGCCGTCTGCCCGCCCTTCCACAAGACCTGCCTCACGCCGCGATCAGCGAGCTTGGTCCCCTCGACGGCGCGCTTTGCCACCTCCTCCGGTGAGGCCGTTGCGAACAGGGTTTTGCAGATCGGGGCGTCCCAGCCCAGGAGGTCGCCGAGCATGGTCATCGAGGACCTGAGACGCACGGCGTCGTAGCCGGGGTAGATGGGGGCGCGCGAGAAGAGCTGCTCCTCGAGGAGCGGGAGACTCGCAGTCCGATAATCGGCGAACCGCTCGGTGTCGGGCAGCGTGCGCTCGTGAGCGCCGAGCACGATCGTGAACGCGATATCGAAGAGCCGGGCACTGAAGCCTTCGCGCCCCACGATCATGCTCTCGGGCAAGTACATGGTCGCAGCTTTGTTCTCGGCGTCGGCGATCATGCCCCATGGGTCGCCGTACTTGCTGCGCAACGCGGGCTCGGCGGCGACCTTGGCTCGCAGCTCGGCTTCGTCCCGCTCCTTTCGGGCAAACTGCTGCCGATCGTTGAGCGCCTGCAACTCCCCGTCGATGCCTTTGATATCGTTGTCAACGAAGAAGAGAGTGCCCTGAGCGATGCGTGCATTGTTTGCGTTCTCCGCTGCGAACGCCTCGAGCAGCCCTTGGTAGTGGCCGAGGTATTGTAGATCGGACGGAAACATCGGGTAGCGCAGCGCGTCGAGCTCGGCCATCGTATCGTTGCGCTCGGTTTCGCCCGGGTTTCCGGAGGTGAAGACCAGCTCGCCCGCCGTCGGACCCTTGGGCGACATTCGGAAATAGTCGGGCGTTTGGGCGGGGTGGCCGTGCATGTAGACCCTCACGATGCCCACGTCGTAGTCGTAGCGCGGATAGTTGAAGTTATCGGGATAGCCGCCCAGAAACGAGGTCGGCTGGCTCGGTGCGAACACGAGCCGCACATCCTGGTAACGTCGATACTTGTAGAGCCAGTACTGCCCTCCTTGATAGAGAGAGACGACCTCGCAACGCCATTCATCCGAGTGGGCTCCTGCACAGCCCGTCTCGATACGGCTGTCGACCGCCCGCAGCGCCGCCGCGTAGGCGGCTCCGCTCTTGTCGTCCGTCGCTTCATCCACCGTGGCAGTTACGTTGGTGCGCTCCACGAGCTGCTCGACCTCCATCGCCGGGCATTTGAGCTCCTGTTCCCGCCCCTGAGCGTAGAAGTAGTGCGCCATGAGATTGTGGGTCGGGCTCGACAGTCCCTCGAGGCATTCCACCACACAGTGATGGTTGCTCAATACCAGACCGTGAGGAGACACGAAGGAACCCGAGCAGCCTTGTGCGAGCCGCACGGAGGCGAGCTGCACGTGGTTGATCCACTCGCTCGAGGGCCTGAAGCCGAACCGTTGCTGAAGCGTCGCGAACGGCAGATTCGAGAGCGGCCAGAAGCCCTCCCCGGCGACGCTTGCCGGGTCAGTCAGCACGAGGAGCCATACACCGACCAGGACGGAAGTCAGCACCTTCATGTCATTTCCCCTTGCGGCTCAACCGGAGCATCGACCCGGTCGCCGCATCAGAAAGCAGGCCCCCTACTCCTGGGTTCCGTCACCTGGAACAGCCTGGGCCGAGCCTCAGTCGCCGTAGCCGCGTTCGCCGCACATCACGCGACGACGGCGATTGACCCGTCGCCTGCACGAGCAGCTGGCTGCCGAGTGTCATGCCCTTTGCGTACCCGATATACCCGAAGCACGCAGCCACCAGCACCCCCGTCAAGAGCGTGCCGATCTTATCCGCACGAATCTCGAGACCGATCTTTTGGATCCGCCCTGCGCGAGCTGCTTGAGGGTGGCAGGATCGTCGTATCGCCGGCGGAAGACCACGCAGCGCTTGCTGGCGCGGTCAAGTTCGTGCGCTGGGGGGTACCTGCTGGAGGCGTCAGGTATGCGGCGGAAGGCGCGGAACGCGCCGCATGACTGAGGTTGGTAGCGGGGGCAGGATTCAGCGTCGATTTGATGCGCATCCCGCGCAAGCAGCGCCGCGTGAAGTAGGCACGACTCCGCCTCCGCGGGGGTTCCAATCCCGATGGATTAGACTTACCCGCCTATGATTGTCGTGGATCAGGATCTTGACCCGGAGCTTCGTGGCCGCGTCGGCGCCGCCTCTGCCGTGGTCTCTCTGGTGCTCAACGCGGCTGCCCAGCTTCCTCAGCCGCGCGAGGACGGCATCGCCCAGATCTACGCCCTTGGCCTGTATGGATCGATCATCGAACAGTTTTCGGCCTGCGTTCTGCTTGCTCAGTTCGGTGAGCCGACCACGATTCCGATCATCCTGCGCTCGATGTACGAGGCCCTGGTGGACCTCGACAACCTGCTGCACGATGCGAGTTACCATTGCCGAATCGAACATGCCAACATCAAGCAGACCCTCAAGATCATGAGGAGCGGACCACTGCGGGAGGCCTTTCAGGCGGGGCGCAAGGGAGACTACGACCGGCTGAGCGCCCGGCTCGCCGAGCTCGAGGACGGCGGAAGAGCATCGCTAGAGATATGTAAGCGCTGCGCCGCGGTGGAGCGGAGCGACGAATATGCCAGCCTCTACGCTCTGTTCTGCCTCGACACACACAACACCGCTTCTGCGCTCGCCGAGCGTCATGTGAGCGAGCGCGAGGATGGCTCGCCGCTCATTTCGTTTTTTGGCAAGTACGATCCGAAGGTCGTCGCCGGCCGGCTCGACTTTGGCATGCAGTTCCTCCTTGGCGCGCATGATCCACGGAGCTTTTCAAGTGCAGGCACCGGAAGTTGACGCGCTCGCTGCAGCCTTTGAACGGGAGCGTAGTGCGCGTGTGACCGCACCCGGGCGCGACGTGGGGGGCCGTCCCATGCGTAGACAACTTCAAGCCGTTCTGCTCGTTGCTCTAACGGGTGCCATCGCAGGTTGCCAGCAGGCCGACAAGCAACCTACACCCGAACTCCTGGGTTGGCTTGAGGTACAGGGTACGTGCCGAGAGGATCACGTTACCCAGTCGGACCGATATGTGGGTGAGCTAGTCGGCTGGCGCAACAAGACCACGGGGAAGGCGATGCGCTACGGCTCAGTTACCGACGCGAACGAGCAAACAGAGATAGCAAGGCTTAAGGACCCGACTAAGTACCACCCACCTTTCATGATCAACTTCGAGGACGTCCCGGAGAAGGAGTTCGGGTCCGCCTCGCTCATTCTTCATGGCGTCGCTAGCAATGACGATAACGCCCCAGGCTACCGAGCAACCTGCAGTCTGACGGTCGATAGGAGACTAGACCACGTGCCGACTGATGCGGAGCGCAAGGAACTGCGAACCCCAAGCAGCGGAACCCCGATCGCGGGAGCGGCTTTCTCCTGCAGCCCCGGTCCGCGCTGTCCACCGGGAAGCGTCAGCCTAAGCCGCCATCCCGCGCTGAATGATCCGCCTAAATAGTGGATTCCGTGATTCTTCCGCCGAAAGCTCAACTTCAATGCGGATCAAATCTCTCGCAACTGTTCTCTTTCTTGTCACATCGAGGTTCGGGAGATCCCTCGGTTCCCCCTGGCAAATCGAATCGGCTTTGCATCTCGCGCGATGCATGAGGTAGAGACCAACCGGGAACGCGAAAACGGAACGCGCAAGGACTCCGGCCACCACATAGAGCGCTGCGCAGTCAACAATGCGCCACGCGAGTCTCTTCAATCCCACCGATGGCAGGGTGTCAATGTCCGCTCGCATCGCCCCGGTCGCGTTCCGGTCCCGGTCGCGCGTCGTCAAAAGGAAATGCACCATTAGGGCACTCGGCCAAGTCAATGCTTGGGCCATGCCGATGACGCCGTTGCAGAACGCTCGGACGCGACGAGCGCCTGTCAGATCGCGAGTATTCTCATTGAAGGAGACGGCGTCGAACCACGCGTCTCGAAGCTCAAAGACACCCTGGCGCGTCCATGCGGCCACGAAGGTCTGCCAAGCCGTGTAGAACCAAACGATGACAGCAGCGAGAGCAACAAATCCAATTACGAACGCTGCGCGATCAGCACCCATCTGCGTTACCTTCTCGGTCTCGTGTCACCGGTATGTGTGAGCCCACTTGACGTGCGGCTAGGGTCGATTTGCGCCTCAAGGGCCGTCACGCGATTGGCGAGATACGCAGTCTTGCGGCGACGCAATTGACGTTCAGCCAATGCCCAAAAAGCGAAGACGACCGTTACCACCCAGGGAACAGCATCGCGCGTTCCCAGCTCCTTCGTCCAGACGATAAAAACGGCATTTGTGTCTCGCCCAGCAAGGTACGGAATGGAGTGCCAAACCGAAATCGTAACCGCAGCTGGCCACCGTACCGCGGTGAGGAACTCGAACAGTCGAAACGTGACAAGCTGTACAAGCGTAACGCTGCGATGAGATGCACGCGTTTCCGCTGCCGCCCTTGGGCCGCCGTCAGTCATGTACGCGGATATTCTAGCGGAAACAAGAACTTGACGCCATCCAAGGTGTGGGCCGCCCTCTTCTATTGTCCATATCTGCTACGTATTGCCGCGCCATTTCAAGGCCCTAAGCGGCGGCACAGCCTGCGCCGCTCAGCTCGGCGTCGTCCGGTCGCGATTATGCTCCTGAGCCGGCCGCAAGGGGTTGCAGGATAGGGCCGCCGGATCACTGTGCCCGGTGGGGCCTGTGGCGCGCGCTGGCGGCGCGAGCGCTTCCGACGTACGCGAAGCCACGCAATGAGCAGGGGCCACGTACGCCAAGACAGTGACGATAACCAGCGGATGAATATGGCCGAGTCCGTGTATGCGCGATACGCCTATCGGCGGTCACATGCGGCGGCGCACTGCGTCGCGAACCGTGACGTACAGCTCAGTGCCAGACCAGGTGCTGGATGGACGGCCGCCGAGTCGTACCGCTACCTTCGGCGCATGCCTCTCTCCCTGAACGACCTGGCACGCGCCGCCGCGGGCTGCTGTGCGCTCGCGCAGATCTATTGCCAGGACGCAGCGAACCAGTCGCGCCCGATGATCCGCGAGGGATTAGAGCGGGAGGTGGCTGTGCTCGCACAAACCGAGTTCACGGAGGTGCAGTACACCGACACCGCCGGCGCCCAGAGCTTCCTGACCGCGAATGCGAGTTTCACCACGAGCGACGGTTACTCGTTCTGGAAGTGGTTCGGCGGTGGCGTCGGAAGCTTCACTAACGGCGATCAGTACACCATTAGCTTCTCGTAACGAAACCTCCGGATACTCGGGGCGAGGCAGAAGCGCCCCACACCGGAGGCGCGGTGCACTACTTCAGAGTGGGGAAATTTCCCAGCGACAGCGCAACGGCTAGCTGACCGGTCGCCCCTGCGAGACCGACCACGGCGAGCAGCACCAGTGCGGCCAATTCTGAAGTGCCGCCGCATTCCGCAAGCCTGTAAACGAGCAGCAGGCAGACAAACCCGAAAACCGTACAGCACAGATGCAGCAGCGCGTCGGGAGCATAGATCAGCCACGCCGCTTGCCAAGGTTTTATGTTTTGAATCACTGCCTTGTTAGCAAAGGTCTGGCCGAGGGCCCCGCGACCGACGTGGAACACCACGAAAAGTGCTGCAACCACGAAGTACCAACACGACGGAGCGCGCCAAAGGGCGTTGGTCATTTATCTCTCCCAGCGCGGGGGCGACGCAAGTCAATGAGCGTATGGCGTAACGCCGACGGGCAGACATTCGAGCCTGACACGACCACCTTTTAGCTGAAAGATGACCGGGTCTTGAGACATCGGCTTGCCGCCAGGAAAGCTCCAAGTTCCTGCGGCGATCGTGCATTCGCTCTTAGATGAATAGCCGCTCCACGCTTGCGGATACCCACCGTTCGGCACTTCCGCTATTTGCCACAGAATCCAGTCGCTCGCGGCTTGCGGTTGCGCGTGTATCGTCTGCTCCAACGCTGACATACGCCCGTCGAGCGCCGCCATGTGCTGATTGATAGACGCGAGTTCAGATTGTGTTGCGGCATTGGAGCCTAGCTGCGCATCACAGCCCGTCAAGAGCGCCGCGAATGTCAGCATCAGAACTTTCATTCCGATGACCTCCCCTTCCCGTGAGCTGGCTCTACTTAAGCGCCGGTTTGCCGGCATCGGTAAGTTTTTTGTTGAGTGCATCACGCTTGGCTTTAGTCTTTGCAGGTTGCACAAAATAGAAATCGAACAGCGCTTCCACCGTATCGAGGTTCCATTCCGCCTCGCCGGGCTCCACGTCTACGACCTCGCCGGATGACGTGCTCTTGATCGGGTGCGCCGCGAAATTGCCAATGGTACGCACAGCGTCCAACGATTCCGCGATGTGACCCGGAACCATGTTTCCGTCGAGAACCTTCTGTATCTCCTGATCGAGGTTCGGTGCCTTCACCTTGGCGCATTCGCGTAGCACGTGCTGCATGATGCGGCGGCTCAGGGCGGCGCTAGCCTTCGGACTGATATCGAGGACGTTACACGCTTCAACGTAGTCGCTGGCGAACTCGGGAGGCACGGCGCGGTCGAGAGGTTCCCGCGACACTGCGCGAGGGTACAAGAATACTTTCGGAATAGCCTGAAGGTTTCCCTGCTGGCGGGAATACGCGACGTGTAGACGATCGCACGCCGGGCAGGTTGTGTGCAGCAAGATGAAGTGCCCCTCCTTATCGCGAAGGAATGGTTGGGAAACGTTCCAATAATCATGGAACTCGATTAGGCAGTGTCTGCACTTCATCGTGACTGATCCTCTCGACTCCGGACGTGACGGACTCCATTTGAATCCGCGCGCGCAGTCAGGCATTCTAAAAGGTGTACGAAGGACGGGTGTTGGATGCCCGTCCCGGCGATGCAGGCGACTCGGCCACGGGACCGAGCTTGGAGGTCAGCCCCGGCTGCACGGCGATTCGTCTGCTCGCCTCCTCGTACACGCTCGGGCCGTTGCCCGAGTTCTGCCCTACATCCTGAACTCCGTCGGGGCGTAGTCGGCCGCCAATGTCATGATAAAACTCGCGAGGCGCCGTGCTTCCGCGCTCGTCATATCCCGTGGCACTACCACCTGCGCGAGGAAATCGGCGCGCAGTGGGTAGCTCAATGTGAGCCCCGCTACAGCGGCAACAAATGGCGGGTCGCCCTTGATAGCAAGCGCTCCGGTGCCCGGAATGATGTTGGTGTCCGTGGCCGTGACTTTCGCCTTGCGAGCCGCCTTACCCTCACCGCTCGCGCCCGGCCCGCGTCCGCGACCCTTGTAGCTTTTCGGATTGTCGGTGTACTGCACGAAGTCGGTGAGCGCGCGCTTGAGGCGGCGCTCGTACTCCGCGAGCACTGTGCCCTTCAGCTCGCCGGGATGCCGGTTGTGATACTTGCGAATCGCTGTGCCCACGTCGATTTTGCGCACATCGTCACCGTCAGCCACATCTTCGAGTATCCGCCCGCAAGCCGCGCGTAGGCCGGCGACCGTGTTGGGCTTCATGAGGCCTTGCGGCACCAGCAGGTCAAGGAAGCGCATCAGCGCAGCCTTCGAGTAGTCAGCGTCCACGTTCAGTGTCACCTCCGGTTAGGCGACACATAATACAGTAGGTCTCAGGAATTACAATGAACATCTTCATCTCGCAGATGTAAATTGTGTAATCGAAGATGGTCAGATCCATCAGGAGAAGCCCAAGTGAGAGCAGCCGTCTACAGCCGGTTCAGCACCGACAAGCAAACCGAGTCGAGCATCGCCGACCAGGTGCGCGTGTGCACGGAATACGCCAATTCCCAAGGCTGGACCGTCGTCAGCCGTTTCGAGGATCAAGGCATCAGCGGTGCAGCGATCGGCAACCGGCCGGGATGCGTCGCGATGCTGGACGCTGCCAAGGCCCGCGCGTTCGACGTGCTTCTCGTCATGGACACGAGCCGCCTCTGCGGACCTGTCGAAGATCACCGACCGGCTCGTGTTCATAGGGATTGCGCATCCTCGCCGTGCAGGAGCCCGGAGCAGACACCGCAAAGGACGGCTGGAGCTCTACTTCGGGCTGTCCGGGCTCATGGGTCAGCAGTTCCGCAAGATGACGGCGAAGAAGACGCACACCGCCCTCGAGTCCCGGGCGAAGACGGGACGGCCTACGGGCGGACGCTGCTTCGGCTACACCTCGAAGAACGAGCTCGTGGAGTCCGAGGCGCCCATCGTTACTGAGATCTTCGAGCGCCGTGCGAACGGCGAGAGCCTACGGGCGATTGCGCGGGACCTGAACGCGCGCCGTGTACCCACACCGCGGGGGCGGCTGTGGTACGTCTCGGCGCTGCATGAGCTCACACGTAACGAGCGCTATCTCGGGCGGCTCGTATGGAATCGCACGATGTGGCGGAAGGACCCCGACACGGGCAAGCGACAGTGCGTAGAGCGCCCGCGGTCGGAATGGATCACCCACACCGACGAATCGCTCCGGCTCGTCTCGGATGCGACGTGGGAGAGGGTCCGCGCTCGTGATGCCTTGACGACCGGCCACCACAACGCCCGCCCGAAGTATCCCCACCCTCTCCGGTGGCACGAACTCGCGCGGGTACGGCTCACAGCGCTACGTGTGCCCGAATTACCGGGAGCACCTCGGATGCTCGAACGATATGAGCGTATCGCGGTTGGCCGCTGAGGAGTTGATTATCGAACCGATCCGGGCGCGGCTTCTCGAGGATCAAAATTTTCTCGGGGCGCTCCGGGCGCTGGAAAAGGAACCGCCCAAAAATCAGGCCGCCGAAAATTCCAGCCTAGTTTCGTGCGTGGTTGGGAGCGCGCGCCGAGATCCGATTTGGGGGATGCCTTCTCCTAGCGCCGCCGGATTGGCGTTTCCTCCGGAGGGTCGCATGGTCGGCATTGCGGAGGGTGACCGGTCACCGTCACAAGCCGATGCGCTACTCGCTTCCAAGCTCGCCGCGATCGAGTCGGCTGCGGCGGTCGGTGCATTTACCCAGCGCGAGGCTCGAGCCCGTTGCGAGGCGCTACGGGCTAAGCATGAGCGGAGCTCACGTTCACACGTCACGACCGATGCAGCCTCGCTCCAGGCGAACGTAGAGCGTCTACGGGCGGCGCTGGTCTCAGCCGCGACGATGCCCTGCGTGATGCGCTACGGCGTACGCTGGGCGTGGTGCATTGCCGGCCAACGGTCGAGGGGTCGAGTCGCCACCTGCACGCCACGTTCGAGGGTGGCGACATGCCGCTCCTCGAGTGGCTGGCGGTCGGCGATCTGGCTAGTCAGCCAGGTCTATCTGCGTTGGTAGCGGGGGCACGCTCCCGACATTACTTGCCGACATCCCGCGCCTGCAAGCCCGGAGATACCCGCGCGCGCTCGGCCGCGGGCGGGCGCAGTGCTAGGTTACTCCCGAAAGCAAGTCACGGACTTTACAAGCTCCGGGAAAAAGGGGTTCTCCCACGACGACCTCACGCTGTGCACCGGCGGAAAGTGATCCGTGACGACGGTGAATGTGGGGCCGGGGAATATAGCGAGCACGAGCGCCGGATCGCGTCGGGGATAAGTTCGCTCAGTCGTTCGCCCTCTCGATCGAGTCTGTTTACGACTGACTCCGCGCAGCTGCTCACCGACCGTCGCGGTCCATTCCTCCAGGCGGTCCTCAAAAACGATCGAATACACGCGCTGGGGCAGGTCCGGGACGGCACAACCAGCGGATCGAGCGAGTTCCGCAAAGACAGCTTCGTACTCCGCTGTATCCGCCCCCGGTACGAAGAACTTCGGTGTTTCGCTCATGTTCGGAGGGAGATTCTATACCTCGGGGTGTGAAGGGCCAGGAGAAGGCGTCGCCCCGGGGCGCGCCTCCGCCCGGCTGGGCGCGCGGGGGATTCCGCCTGTGAGCGCCATCACGCTAACGTAGATCTGGTGCGAGGCATCGACCCGCGGGAGCAGGGCAATTCGCTCCGCCGGAGCTCCCTGCATGTAGGCGGACTGCGAGGAACACATCCGCAGTTCCGTCGCGCACCGTGGCCACCTGGCGCAGCCGCTACACGGCGACGACCGCCGGCCTGTCTCAATCCCTTCGGCGCTCATAGTGGCGGAAGCCTTCCCATTGTCGCTCTCGCGGCGCGTGTTCGGGGGGCGGATGTCGCTCGAAGAACAAACGCCACCGGCGAGCGACGCGCCTTGCCCAGCCCCACCCGCGTTTGCGCCCGCGGCTCACCAGCCGGCACGTTCAGACATTCAAATTTCTGGCGGTCCCCGGGCACACGCGCACGGGCGCCTGACCGGCCACGTATTTGACGCCGCGCAGGATGAGCGCGGCGCGCGCCGGCTTGCCAGCTGCCATCCGCGGCCTGTCCGCGGCATGGGCGCGCAGGAGCGAGTCCAAGACGGAGCGGTGCTTCTTCAAACGGCCTCCAGGCTCGCGAGCTCACGTATCGGCATGGTGAGCGGCTGCGCCGGGTCGAGCGGCTCCGTTCTGTACAGCGTCTTTACTGTCGGTGTGAGGGCGCGGAAATCGACGCCGCGCGGGCACAGCGCCCCGACGACCACCATCAGCTCGCCAGCAAGGTAGCCGCCGCAGACCTCCTCCCGGGCGCGCACTTCGGAATGAGAGATGATGCGCCCGTCGCGTACAGCGGCGAGCAACTCCTCGCGGGTGATGCAGCGTTCGACCATGCGCTCGCGAGCGTGCGGGTGAAGCTCGAACCGTTGCGCCGCGATGGCGCCGCGGAATGCGGTGAGCGCCGCGAACACGAGCCGGTCGCCTGGGCGCCCTGGATTCGAGACGCGCCACCAGCGCGTGCGGGGCGGCTCGTTGTCGGGCGCGGCGGTCATGGGAAGGCTTCGCAGAACGCTCCGCTCTTCAGCCCCGCCAAGAGGGCGGTTTGAAGGAATCAAAGGTTGGCGGAGCGCTGCGCCGCTGTGCCTCGCGAAACTCGAGCCGGCTTTGCGACGCGGCTGCCTCATCGATCGCGTCGAGGAAATGGCGCAGCTCCTTCACCTCAAGCGTGGAAAGCCCGAACAGGTCGCCAGCGCTGGCGATCTTCTCGAGGCGCGCGCGCGGCGCGTTGCCGGCCGTGTTTGGGTTTGCGAGCGCGTCGGAAACCGCCATGACCGCCAACGCGAGGATTCGCTTGAGAGCGACGATTTCGTGGCGTGTCGGAGGGCCAGAGGCCTTGCGCGGCGGCGCCTGCTCCTCCGCGGAGTCTGCGGGAGCGTCCGGCGCTGTCTTGAAAAGTCCCATGCTTCACTCCTTCAGGTAACGATCGACAAACGAATCGCCGGCCGAGTCCCGTGCTCCGGAGAGCGAGCGCCGCCCATCGCCCGCGTTCCGCGCGTAGTCGCGGCCCGCATGATGGGCGTCGAGCAGTTCAACTGGGTCGGAATTCCTCGGCGTGATCCCAAGCTCACGCAGCTCGCGCGCCGCAAGCTCCGCGGCGGACGCCTGGCCAGCCGCCTCGGCATCCATCCCGTAGAAGACGTGCGGCGAGCGCTGCACGATGCGCTCCTTGACTGCGTTGTCGCGGCCGAGGCCCTTGGAGACCTGTCGGGCGAGTTCTGCAAAATAGCCGGCGTCGTAATCGCTTTGTCTGCTCATGCCTTCACCTTTGCTGGCCTGTTCGCACTGAAGCACACCACGTGCAGCGTGTCTGGCGGTCTTTCCGCCAACGGGCCCAAGCGCGCCTCAGCACGCAGCCGCTCCACCTGGCGTGGGCTTATTTGGAAGCGCTCGGCCCACCGCTTCGGGTTGAACAGCCGATGCACCAGCTGCATCTCAGCGAGAATCTCGCGGCGCTGCTCGGCGCTGAGCTTCCTCATCAACGGATCACGTGAGCCAGCCGCCACCGCGACGAGGCGGGAGCGGGAACGGCGACGACGGCGCGCGGGCAAGGGCGGCAAGAGTCGAAACAGGTATGTCGAAGACGGTACGACAGGTCTTGACCAAGGCCGCGAACGCCCGCGAGGACGCGTCAACCTGGTCGTCGTGCGCGCCATTCGGGAAGGTGCGCAGCTCCTCCACATAGGCGCGGTTCCATGGCGCCCGCACCAGAGCAACATTGCCGACGTTGACCTGGCTCGCGTACGGCTCCGCGCGCGTCACCTTGCTGCCAGTCTCCGGCGACGACTTCACGTTGTAGCCGGCGAGCTTCGAGGTGAGATACTGAATCTGAGCTTTCCCCGCCTGCCCCGGGTCCTGCGGCAGATGGATCTCACAGCCCGCACCGTCGCGGCTCGCCGCCGCGAGAATCGCCCGCTCGACCTGATCCGGTGAGCCTGCCAGGCGCACGACGTCCGCCACCACGCGCCGAGCGCCCCACGCGCCCATGCGCACGCCGACGGTGGGGTCACCCTGCGCGGTCGCGCCCAAGTCCCAAGCACGCACCCATCTGCCCACGTCGGCCGGCTCAGCCTCGATCACGGTGATCGCATCGGGCTTGAACAATGCACCTTCCAGCGGGGCCGGCCGCTGCTGATAGAGCGCCTGCCACTCCAGCTCGCCTATGGTCGCCTTGATGTTGGCGAGCGCCGCGAGGTCGAATTTCTGCGGCCACAGCGCCTCGCCGACCTCGCGATGGCCGTCCGCCACTTCTGCAACCGCTGGCAGACTCAGGACCTCCCACGGCTCACCGCCCTCGAGCAGCAGCCGTCCGATGAGATCGTCTTCATGCCAGCGAGTCGCCACGATCACGATCACACCGCCCCTTTCCAGCCTCGTGTACGCAGTGGAGCGAAACCAATCGTAGATCTTGTCGCGAATGCCCTTGCTCGAAGCCTCCTCCCGAGACTTGTGCGGATCATCGATCAGCAGAATGTCAGCACCACGGCCCGTGATCGGACCGCCCACGCCGGTCGCGTAGAAATGGCTCCCGCTCGCCGTCCCCCAGTGCGACATCGCGCGGCTGTCCCCGGCGAGCACCGCATGCGGCCACAACTCCCGGTAAGCCGGCTGCTCCATCACCTGACGCGACCGCAACCCGAGCTCCTCGGCAAAATCGCCCGAGTACGTCGATGCGATGATGCTGAGCCGCTCGCGGTGCGTGAATACCCACGGCGCAAGCCGAATCGTCACCAGCTCGGTCTTCCCATGCCGCGGCGGCATCGACACGATGAGCCGACGACTGCGCCCGGCGGCTACGTCCTCGAGCTTCGCGGCCAGCAACTTGTGATGCCAATTCGGACGATAGTCCGGGTGCGTGAGCCGACAGAATTGAATGAGACTCCCCTGCGCCTCACGACGGCGCAGCGCGGTCGTAAGCCGACGCAGAATCCCCGCACCCTCAGGGGAGGGGCGCACTGCGCTCCTCCGGCGGCGCATGCTCAAGCCCGAGCGCCGCACGCTTCGGCTCCGGAATCACCTCGGCTTGCCCTCCGTGCTCAAGCGCCTCGACCGCCCGAAAGATGGCCACGCGCGCCTCCGGGTACGGCTCAAGAATCTGACCGATGCGCTCTATGAACTGCACGAACTCCGGGCTTTCGCTGAAGTGCAGGTGCACGTGCTGATGCGAGATGAGCGGCGACTGCGACAGCTCACCCGTGAAATGCCCGAGCAACGAATAGACCTTCGTGAGCGCACCCGCCACCATCGCAGCCTTTGTGCCCGTCTGCTCCCTCAGCAGATGCCGCCAGAGCACTGCAGCCTCGCCCCGCAGATTCTCGATGATGCTCTGCGACTGCTCGGCGACCTCCGCGGCGAGGCCTTCCCGGTCGATTAACGCCCGCCCGCCGAGCACGAGCGCAGCGCGCTGCTCCTCAGACACATGATTGGCCCAGTGCCTCCGCAGCGCATCGTCGGACATACCGAACTTGCGAGCGACTTCCGCAGGCCGCTTGCCCGAAGCCAACAGCAGGTTCGCCCGAGCGGCGTCGGCATGCATACATATGCTGCACTGGTTGTGTGGATTGCCTCGTCTGGCCGCCATGGTTGCTACAGAGAATTGATGCGGAAAATTTCCGCCGTACCCGCACCTATCATTGCGCGCCGCGGTCATTTGATGAATTGCGCCGAGCGCAACGAATCGTCTGAGAGCGCCGCAAGCTCGGCCTCCAGACGTATCGCGGCCATGTGCCACTGCACCGTGCGCAGCGACGGCGCGTGGCTCCACTTCAATCGCTGGCGGATCTCCTTCGCGGTGAGCGGCGACCGGAGCGGCGGATGCGCCTCAAGCATCGCGCGGATCTCAGCGCGGAGCCGGACCGAGTGCTCGACGGCGCGACGGTCGGTCATGCGTGGCCACCGACGAGCGCCTGGCCACGCAGACACGCATAGCGTGCCCACCACGCCGAGCACCCGCGGGGGGCGCGGAGATAGGCCGCCAGCGAGGAGTGCGCGGCGCTGCCTGAGGGCGCCGCGGCAGGAGTCAGGCCTTGAGCAGCATCGACCTGATGGCGCTCGGCCCGTACGCCTTGCCAGATGCAGCCTTGTGGCCCTGCTCGGCGAGGAGCGCGGCAATTGAACGAAGTGAACGGCGCTTGCGCCCGCGCTCTTTGCGGTATAGGTCGCGCACCATCCCGACCACTTCCGGATGCAACTCCGCGTGAGACTTGCGACCCTCGCACTTCTGGCCGGCAGCGCGCTTGCGGTCGCGCGCCACGCGCAGTTTGTGCACGATCATCGCCTTTTCGAACTGACTGACCGCGCCGAGGATCTGCCGCACCATGACGGCCGTCGGCGTCTCCGCCGTGAAGTAGTCCGGCGCATCGACCGGGACCAGCGTGATGCCGCGAGCCTTCAGCATGTCGTGCCCGGTCAGCTGCACCGTCAGGTCGCGGGCGAAGCGGGAGGCATTCTCGACCAGGATCGTCCGCACGTCCGGATGCTCGGCCAGATACGCCAGCATGGTGCGGAAGCCCGGGCGCGCGTCGATCGCATCCGCGCCGCTCACCGCAGCATCGAGGTACGGCGGCAGTTCGATCCGATAGCCGGCGCGGCTCGCATAGGCCCTGATCGCCAAGTACTGACGCTTGGCCGAATCCTTGTCCTCGCCGCAGTTCGCTGCCGAGCTGGTCCGCAGGTAGGCAACGGCTGGTTTCTTCATGGCTGCTTATCCCCGCTGAATCAGAGGATTGCAGGTTAGCATGTTCCGTATTCTTGAGAAACAAGAACGACGCGTACAACCGAGCTCGTGTACCACCGCCAGCCGACGAGAGCCGAGGCGCGGAGCCGGAGGGGCCGGGGCGCCGGATTGGGGCCGACTCTGCAGAGATGCTCACCAAAAAATGTGCTCTCTCTGTACGTCTCTGAGAGTCACTGAGACTCTGTGTGCATCTCTGGCGGGGGTGAGAGGGACGCACAGAGAGTGTCAGAGAGTGGCAGAGAGACACAGAAGTACAGAGCCCAGAAAAGCGAATTCTCTGGACGCGCGGCGCCGTCACGGTTTGGCTCGCGGCAACGACCACTGCCAGCCGCCGCGGAAGCCTTTCACTTCGCCGCGCACACCGAGCAGCTTCTTCGCACGGTTCACGTCGCGCTTGCTGAAACCGTTCTGCTCCGAGTGCAGCCATAGGTCCGCAGCGGCCACCGGTCCATGGGCAAGCTCGCCTTTGAGCCATTCGGCCACCTCGCGCACGCGGGCCGAGACGGCCTGCTCGCGCGGGCTCAGGGATTCACCCTCGAGCATCTGGTCGGTAGTCTGTTGGGAGACGGGCTCATCGCCCCAGGCGACATAGGGCGCGTCGTTGTCGGCAACGTTCAGGCAGAACGAAAACCCGTCGGTGTCCACGGCCAGGTTGTTCTTGACGGGGAGCATGAGCCGCCGTTCGCCGTTCTCCGGGTCGCGCATCACGGCGAAACAGGCGCGCGCTGCCGCCACGAACGCGAGCGACCCCATGACGCGGTAGACGGCTTTGTTGCCCGAGCCCTTATTCAGATGCGAGACGATCAGCAGAGCAAAGCGGTGCTCGGCCGCGATCCTCGCAAGTCCAGCAATCAAGGTGCGGATGTCGGAGTTCTTGTGCGAGTCTGCCTCGCCGAGAAACGCCGCGATCGGGTCCACCGTGACGAGCCGGAGCCGCCCGGCTTTGCGCCGCGCGATCTCGGCGAGCTGGCCTAGGTGCCGGTCGAGCGAGACGGCGCGGGAGACCGCCGCGCCGGATTCCGGGTCGCTTTCGGTGACTGCCTCCCAAAACTCGATCCGCGCGAGGTCGGCGCCTGCTGCGATGAGGCGTGGCACGATAGTGTCCTCGGGGTCGTCTTCGGCCGAGCACATGAGCACGTCGCCCGCGCCTGGATTCTCGCGGCCGAGCGGCCACGCCGTGCCGCGAGTGACCCGTGCGGCCACGTCAGTCGTGACCATGGACTTGCCGAGCCCCGGATCACCGACGAACAGAGTCGGCTTGCCGATGTAGAGCACGTCGGGCCATAGGTGCTCGATCTCGCGCGGTTTGATCTCGCTCGCGCATCTCAGGACTGGCTCGCCGGCCGGGTTTGGTACCGGCTCGAGGGGCGGCAACTCCACGAGAGATTCAGGCTTCGCGTTCACGCGGACTCCTTCGGCGAGTTCTCGGGCGCGTACCGCATGGCGGACGCTGCGATCTGGCGCAGCTCCTCATCGTCGGTGGGCGGATTGCAGTGATCCTCGTTTGTCGCCCGCAGCGATTGGTAGATCGCGTTGTACTCGATTCCGAAGCGGCGCAGGAGGCATGCGAGCGCGAACAGCGTCTCATTGCGCGCGCCGTCCGGGATCACCATGTGGCCGGACTTGTCCTTCATGGGACGGGCACACTTTCGGTGCTTGGCGATGCGCTCGAGGAGCGCGGTGGGCGCCACTGCTATCGGGAGATTCTTCGCGATCTCATACGTGACGCCCTCGACGGTTGAGCCAGCGCCGACTACGTAACCGCCAGTTGCTCTCCAATCGATGGCCGGCAATAGGTTTGTGCCGATCGTGATGCGCGGATCGCCCGAGAATTTGAAATACAAATGCCAACCGCCCGACCACGTCTTGACGGTGAAGGTCGGCGGCAGCGCGAGCGCGTGCAGCGATTCGAGCCACCTCGCACACTTGCGCGGGTCCACGTCGATGACCAGCAGACCAGAGCGCCGCCCGGTCGCAATGCCGACGTTCGCGCTCGGGTACTCGTGCCACCATTGCTCGATGCGATTCAAGTCAAGCGTTGCATCGTGGCACCCATGGCCGCCGCGTTCCTTCGGGATCGCAGGCTCCTTGCCGCCGGCCGCGAGCGGGAACACGGGCCAGCCGCTCTTCGCGTAATGCAAGGCGAGCTCGATCATGCGGTGGCGCTCATGCCGGCGGCCTCAGCCCGAGCACGGCCTTGAGCGCTTTGTACCATCGGCAGGAGCTGCACAGCCGGTGAAAATGCTTCAGCGCGGCGCCGCAGTTGGCGCAGCGCGGCTGTGCCGTTTGTCGATGCCGCGCGCGAAAGGGGACGACGGCGGCTTCAGGAAGCGGTTGCGGGTCGGGCGGCGGGTCGCCTAACATCGGTGCTCCTCGGGCCGCTGTCAACGGCCTCGTGATCGTGATGGTGTTCCTCTGAGTCCTGGCGCCGGTCGGACTGTCGATCCACCGGCGCCCCCTCCTCCCGCTCGGGCCCGCGCAACAGCTTGGCGACGACCGCCTCCACTAACGCGTCGAGCAAACGATCTAGGTGAGGTTCGAGCCGCATTTAGAGTCAGGCCCTAACCGCCCGTGGATAGCGCCCGCAGCGAGCCAGCCTCTCGGCCCGGATTTTGCGCACCCGCTCGACGGCGCTCGGCTTGAGCAGCCTTGTGCCGTTCCTGAGCCGCCGATACTCCAGCAGTCCCCAGTCACAATAATCTCGAACCAGGCCTGGGTCGCACGGCACGGCGCCTGCGATGCTATTCGGCGTCTCGGAGAACATCTCATCTGCCATGTTTGAAACCCACCTATGCCGCTTGCGCCGTAGCCCAGAGACTGCCAGACTTCGTGGGCGCCCAAGATCGGGGCACAGATTGCGAGGACTATGGGATGGCCACGCCCGGCAAGCGGAGGAATTCCAGCCAGACACCCGAGGAAAGGGACGACCCGAGTGTCGATCTGCTCTTGCGCGTGGCGAGCGGGCCCGACTTCCTCCCTTACTTCGAGCGCGAAGAGGCGCTGCGGCTGCAGGCGGAATTCGAGCCTCTCGTGCAAATGGCGATCGACGCGCCAGAGGAGCTACAGAGGCAGGAATTTTCTCCACGGCTTGCGGAGCTGACGCAGGGCGGCCTCTCTATCTGGCTCGGCTCGGCGCGCCTAAAGAGCAGCGGTAAGCAAACGCTTGTGCGTCACTCGATCTTCAGGGACACCCACGCTAGGCTGTCCTACGCCCTCCTCCTGCTGGCCGAGGAGCAGGCGCCGTATCAGCGAGCGCTCTGCCGCTGCAAGCTTCCGAGATGCCGCAAGTTCTATCTGGCGAAAAGAAATCCCAAGGGCGGCCCCGCGAACCGCACCTACTGCGATTCAGCGCATCGCGACGAGCATCACAACTCCTTCGACCGAAAAGTAGCCGCCGCTGCCGGCAAGGCGAGGCACAAATGAAAGCCGTCCTGTACGCCCGGTACTCAACAGAGAAACAATCCGGCGCGTCGATCGAGGATCAGCACCGCGTGTGTACGCGGCTCGCCGAGCGTCACGGGCTTCGGGTAGTCGCCCGCTTCAGCGACGCCGCTATCAGTGGTGGCACGGCCGAGCGGCCGGGCTACCAAGCGCTGCTTGCTGCAGCCCGACGGCATGAGTTCGATGTCATCGTCGCCGAGGACACGAGCCGCCTGTGGCGAAACCTCGCAGAGCAGGCACCGCGGCTGGCGGAGCTGGCAGACCTCGGCATCGATGTGGTGACGCATGACCTGGACACGCGCACGGAGTCTGCTGGAATGATCAGCGCGGTGCTGGGCGCTTCATCGGAGGCGTATCGCAAGGAGATCGGCCGCCGCACGCGCCGTGGCCTGGAGGGGCGCGCACGTCAGGGCTTGCCGGCGGGCGGCCACTCATACGGGTATGTTCCCGCAGCGCGCAGCACCACGGCCCGGGTCGAGATCGATGAGGCTGAGGCGGAGGTCGTCCGCCGAATCTTCACCATGTACGCCGAGGGCAAGTCCCCGCGCGGCATATGCGACGCGTTGAACCGCGATCGCATTCCTGCGCCCGGCTCTTCATGGGCGCGCACCGAGCGGCGCCGGAAGGGCTGGGTGGCGAGCGTGCTCAACGGCGACGGCAAGGCGGGCGGGACGGGGATTCTGCGCAACCCGATTTACGCGGGACAGGTCATCTGGAATCGCACGCATTGGGTGAGGTCCGCCACCAATTCGCAGAAGCGCCGGTGCATACCGAATCCGCCCAGCGAGTGGATCGTGCGCCAGGACGAGCGGCTGCGCATCGTGCCACGGGCGCTGTGGGAACGCGTGCGCGGTCGGCTGAGCGAGCGGGCGCACGAGGTCGGCGAGCGGGTGAGGCGCGGGCTCTCGCGCTCGGCGGCGAACCATACCGGGCGATCGCCCTCGCGGTACTTGCTCTCTGGGTTGCTGCACTGCTCGGAATGCGGGGCGGTCTACACAATCGCCGGAGCGGCGCACTACGGATGCTCGACGTACCTGCACGGGGGCACAGGAGGCTGCTCGAACAGCGCCCGGCTGCACCGCGAGAAAGCGGAGGCGGGCGTGCTCGCCGGCGTGCAGCGGCTGTTTCTAGACCCCGCCGTGCTGGAGGAGGCCAAGCGGCGGGCGCGGGCGCTCATTCGGGCGCGCACTGCCCAGCCAGCGCAGCCGGATGCGCAGCGCAGGCGTGAACTTCAGGCGCGGATCGAGAACCTTGCTGACGCTGTCGCTCAGGGCGCGCTGCGGGCTTCGCCCTCGATCGCGGCGAAGCTTCGGGAGGCCGAGGAGGAGCTTGCGAGCCTGGAGGCCCAGGCGAGCGCGCAGCGGCACGCCGACATCGAGCTGCTGATCCCGCAGCTCGCGGAGGAGCTAGAGCGCGCAGTGCGGGAGCTGCCGAAGACGCTGGCTGCCGGGAACGTGGACCTCGCGCGCCAGGAGCTTAAGGGCTATCTGGGGTCGATCCGGGTCGTGGCCGAGCCGACACGCATGCGGCTCTACAGCGAGCGAAACGCGGTAGAGGTGGCCCTCAAGAGGGCCGTCGGAGGGATGGCAAGTATTAATGGTAGCGGGGGCAGGATTTGCCACCCTCGAAGCCACTTTCTCCACTCCTTGCAGCGTGCGGGTGAAGTAGGATTTAAGCGGTGTCCGAGCGTGAACTGCCGCAGCAGCGCGTGTTTTAGAAGACCACCGGAGACCAAGCTGAGCGGGTACAGTTGCTTGTAAGGTTGCTGTAGCGGGAGCTATCAATACCAGCAAAGGGGAGAATCCATGTCCACGTGGGAAGAATCGACGCTGGAGGCTAAGGTCGAATACTTGAAGCAGATCATCGATGTGTCCGTTTACCACCGCCTGAGGGGCCTCGACGAGCGAATCACTGAGCTTGCGACGGCCTTTCAACAGATGCAGGCGCCTACGTTCACACTAGATCTCAGGGGCCTCACCCTCCAGGAAAAGGTCAAAGAGCTGGAGTATCGAGTCAGGGCGCTCGAAGATCGCAAGTAGCTTCTAAGGGGCCCCCGACCGGTTGCTAGCGCACCGACGGAGGCCTGACCGAAGCTGTAGAAGAAACCGTGAGCGGCGAGGAGAAACAGAAGACGATGGGTACCGTTGCCTCTGGCAAGTCGCGCCTTGTGCGGTTCCAGTTCGCGCGCGGGGCGACGGCCAAGGAGATCGCCGAGGCGATCAATAAGCTCAGAGCCGAGCGGACAGCGCCGCGAACCGAGCCGAAGTAGGCATTCGCGCTGCCTCGCGCCAGCGCCGCTCGCTCTCACCGTGAACGAAGCTGCTGAAGGCCTCGCAACAGAGCAGATCCGCGCGGCAGCGCTGTGCGAGCGGACAGTCGTCGCAGGGGCACGACTCGATGGCCACGAGAGTCATGACGGTGCGATGGGGCGTCTGCGGGAGCACGACGGGCGCGAGGATATCAGGGCTTGCCCAACACTTGCCGCCAATCTTCGGCCCTCTTCACCTCGTAAGGCTCAAGCGCCACCAGCGGGAGGAACGCCGCCTTTGTCCAACCCGCCGGCACATGCACATGTGGCGCGAGGTCGCGATTACGCCCGATGAAATAGCGCACGTGCTCCTGGCTGGTCTCTGCTCCAATGAGGACGTACACCGTGACTTGCTCTGCGGCGTCTCCCTCGAAGCTGCGAGGATTCACATACCACGGTGCTGCTCGCACGCTCTTCACCTGCACCCTGCGCATGCCAGTCGCATCGTCCGGAATGCCGACCAGTAGGTCGTAACCCTTCGTGTTGCGGTCGGCGAGTTGCGCGTCGTAGCCCCGGCGCAGCAACTCCCCCATGACCAAGTATTCGCCTGCATTCCCGGTTGGGATGCCGGAGCGGCGCTTCTTGATTGCTGGTGTGTCAACCATTCAAGGTGGCTCGAAGGCTCCCTGATGGCAGCTTCAAGGGGGACTTCTGAAATGCCCGATTGCGAGCCCCGCGCAGATCTTAGATCGATCCGCTCCAGGTCTTGAAGTTGGAGTTCTCGAGCGTGATGGCATCGCCATGCTGGCCAATCCAGCCCTGCAAGTGACCAATCTCCGCACTGCCCCCAGGTCCCAGGTACATCTCCACTCGTCGGGTTGTCCCGGTTGCCTGATGCTTTAGGGTCGCAACGAATGGCAGCGGCTCAGAGGATTGATTCCGAAAAATCAACACAAGGCCAGAGCCGAGCAGAGCCGGCCTGAATTGGACGGTGACCGGAATCGGCGGTAGCTGCTTGAACAGGCCTGACGGCAGAGACAGCGACCCGTCACTGAGTGCGTGCCAAGAGGCAATCGCGCCTACTACGATGAGCACCGCCGCGATGGCTCGGAGCCATTGCGGCTGTCGCGGTGCCGTCGTCGCCGCAAGTGGATCCGTGCCCGGAGGTCTCGAGGCTCTGGGCGCCCCACACTTCGGGCAGCTGGCCGCACGGTCTGATACACCGTTGCCGCATTCCACGCATTGGACGAGAGCCATAGGCTGCACACCCTCCCCGGAAACAGCGCGAACCCCTGCAGGTTGCGCACGCTAGCAGCCGCGCTGCGGGCGTTCTGTTGACTCGCTCACGCTGCTCGCTGAGTGCGATGCAGCAGGCCGTTCAGGATGTGCGCTGGCGCTCGGCAACCGACGCGAGCCCCACCGATCCCAAGGCATCGCCGGATTGATCTGCACGCCCATTGCCTGCGCCCGCTTGACCAGTTCTCGCCGATCCAGGCTCGGCCACACCCGACTGATCATGTAGGCCATGCCGCCCGCAAAATCGGCGTCATGCGGCTGTCCGACCAGTGCGTGGCAGGTCTCGTGCACAAGCAGGTGAAGCGTCAGCGCATCCGGGCGCAATAGGATGGCGCGCGCCTCGGGAATGTAGATTCCCAGCGTGTCGGGGCGGTCGGTCTCGCCGAGCAGCACGGCCGGCGCGGGCTCGCCAGCATGACCGAAAATCCTGCTGTGTCGGCGCCACAGATGCACGCCGATGCGTTCGGCAGCCTCCGCTGCGGTCTCCCAGGGCAGCGTAGGCACCGGAGAGTGCAGATCTTCGCCGAGCACTGCTCGCTCCCATGCCCGGCACCGGGCAGCCTCACTCGACGGAGACACCGGCGCTCGAGGGGCAGTCGGCGAGTGCGACGATCCATCGCGGCGATGCCGAGCTTACGTACGCTCTCCGGCGCCTCATCGAACAAAGCGGCGCAGCAGCAGGGGCATAGCATCTTCACATTCTCCCAAAGGAGTCAGGGCGCCAGCATCGTTCGTGGAATTTTTGATCGCCCTGTACCACATACTTGGTTCCCGGAATTATCGCCTCCGTGCACTCCCCGCACACCATTCCTGCGAACATCTGGAAGGGACTCGTGCGTGACTCAAAGCCGCGCCGATATCTCCAATAGTCATCAACCAAAGGATTAGCGCTCTCTCGCGCCTGTCTGCGCTGCGCGCGACGCTCCTCCTGGCCGGGAACCGGAACTCTCAGCTCGGGGCGTACGTCGCGCACCCGGACCTCGGGCGCCTGGCTGCGAGCGGCCTGCTCAGCCTCGTATTGCATCCATTGGTCGAAAGTTGAACCGCCCGCGAGCTCCGCGAATGCATCTGAGAGCGCGTCGACCTGATCGTCATGCGAGGCGTTCGGAAACATCCGTAGCTCTGAGATGAGCGCATCGTTCCAATCAGCGCGCACCATCGAGACGTTGCCGACATTGACCTGGCTTGCGAAGGGTTCGGCGCGTGTTATTTTGTCGCCCGAGATCGGATAGCTCTTCACACTGTAGCCGGCGAGCTGGCCCGTCAGATACGCGATCTGCGACTTGCCCGCCTGCCCTGGGTCCTGCGGCAAGCGCACCTTGCAGCCGTCGCCGTCAGACTTCGCCGCGTTCACGATTGCGGCCTCGACCTCGTGCGGGGCACCCTGGAAGCGGCGAATGTCCGCAATCACGTAACGCCCACCTCGCAGGCGGCCGAGCTTCCCGCCGACCGTCCAGTCGCCATCCGAGCTCGTCGCCGCAAGGTCCCAGGCACGCACGAATTCGATATCCGCGGGAACCGCATCGATGATCTCGATCGCATCGGGGCGAAAGACGTTCCCCTCCGGAGGCGCGGGCCATTGCTGGTACTGGCCGCTGAACGAATACGGCGCCGCCTGTTGCATCCTCAAGAGCGCTTCGCGGTCGTGTTTTTCCGGCCACAGGGCCTCGCCATTCGCATCGAGCGCCGGCAAGCACAAGTGCTCCCATCGCTCCCCGCTTCCGCCGCGCAGGAGCCATCCGGAGAGATCATCCTCGTGCAACCTTTGCATGATCAAAATGATCGGGGTGCGCGGGGAGTTGAGCCGATTCGCGAGCGTCTCCTCGAAATGCCGAATCGCGTTCTGCCGTGCCGCCTCAGAACGGGCCTCGTCGGGCGGGATCGGATCATCGATGACCAGCGCCCCGCCGAAGCCCGTGCGCATCTTGCCGGCACCAAATCCAGTAATCGAACCTTCAGAGCCGGCCGCATAGACAACGCCGCCCTTCGTGGTCTTGAAGTGCGCCGTCGACTCCTTCGAGAGGCGTACCGCGGGGAAGAGATCGCGGTAGGCAGGGTGCGTCACGATGTTGCGAATCTTCCCTGCATGCTCTTCGGCAAGAGTCCCACTGTAGGAGGTGTAGATAAACTCCGCGTCTGGATTGTGGCCGAGTGACCACGCAATGAAATTGACGACGATCTCGCTCTTGCTGTAGCGGGGCGGCACGTTGATGACGAGCCGCGAGTAGGCACCGGAGTAGACTGCGGCCAGCGCGTTGCAGATGCGCTCGTGATGGCGGCCGCGGAGCCACTTGTGACCCGTGCGCCGCGAGAACATCCAGCGCACGAAGAAATAGAAATCTCCGTGTGTGCGCAGCCGATCCGCGAAGAGCTTGTCTGTCTCAGGGGTCGGCATAAGGCTCCTCATGCTCGAGCGCTGGGAGCGTCGCGGCCTTGAACCCCTCGAACTCCTGCGCAACCGCCTCGAAGGCCTCGGGGAACCGGCGAAGCACGCGGAAAAGCCGCTCCTGGAAGCTCAGAAAGCCAGGGTCGTTCATGAAGATGTTCGTGATCTGCTGAACGAACGGACTCTTCGCCAGTTCGCCCGAGAGTTGCCCGCGGATCCGAATGTTCTCGTGATAGCGCCCGACCAGCCGATCGCGCATCTCCGGATCGGTGGGCGGGGTCGCTCTGAGGGCCTCGAGCGTCGCATTCCGCGCAAAGTTCAGATCGTCGATCACGCGAATCTCTTCGGCTGCGACCCTGCCGACGAGCTGCTCACGTGGCACATCGTTGAAGCGTAGGAGCGCCTTTTGCTCTGCGGTCACGTGATCGCGCCAGTGGCGCCAAAGCGAATCGTAGGGCACGGAGTGTTTGCGGCTCGTTCCCCCCACGCGAGCACCGCCCGCGAGCTCGCGCTCGATCTCGTGCCGAAGGCCAGTCGGCGCCCGGCAGATTTTGCACTTCGTCATACGCGCAGCGCCGACGATCCCTTCAAGTCAAAGGAAGCGGCCGGCGCGGGAACGTCACGCAACCGCGCCGCCGCTGTTTGCTCGGGGAGGATCGGCCCGAGCGAACTCGATCTCGATGAAAGTCGGTCGCGGCGTCCGCACCGGACCGGACGCCGCACCGAGGCCTATCTCGATGGCCAGCCGCCCGGCCGCGCAGGAGGAGTCGGGCTGTGCGGAGAGATTTCACTCTTGCACCGCCCGGAAGCCCACCGCCGGGGCTCGTCGATGTTGGCAGGTGGCGTCGATCGAGAGCGCCACGCGCCGCGCGGTTCGGAAGCGCGCGGCACTCACTCACATCGTGGCCCGGCGCAGGTCCTCGATCAACTCGCCTCGGGCTTCAGCCGTCAGCGGCGCGCCCTCGAGGCGCTCGATGACTTGCTGGTATTCCCGGGAGCGTAGCCAGTCGCGGCGATTGCGGGCATCGTGCAGATTGGTGCGCATCTGGATGTAGTCTCGAAACAATGAATCCCCGAGCTCGTGCTTGTGCATGAGCGCCGTGTCCATGCTCTTCGCAACGCTCGTGGCCGCGCGGGTGAGGCCGGTCTGCGCCTCGCGATATCCTTCGAGAAATTTCTTGATCTCGTAGGTCGTCGGTGCGTGACCGAGTCGCTTCCGCCACCGTGCGAGCGCACTCTTGTAAGGCTCGTCCGCGGCATATTGCGGAACCTCGCCTTCGGTCATGCTCGAGCGAGACCGGTCGCTGATCCCGTCATCGGGATGCCAGCTAAGATCGCCAAAGCCGGGTCGGGTGAACTGGTGCTGTGGCCCGAAATCCTGACCGCCACTTTCGTCGTCGGCATGGCCTTCGGACGGTTTCGGAGGCTTCACGCCGAGTTGCCGATAAAGCGGCGTCACATCGAACCCGTGGACGCTTTCCATGCGGTTGATGAGGCGACGGAGCGACACGAAGGTTGCAGATTGAAACGCAGACTGACGAGAAGCCCCGCTGAGCCCGCTGGTATTGAGGGCATGATTCGCCCCCGTGAATTCCAGAGACAGCGCACGGGCATCGTTGGCGACATCGAAGTCTGGATTTTTGATGACCGATTCCCAATCGAAAACTGACGCATCGGCATGTGGCTCCGTCGGAGTTCGATCGTCATCGAGCCCTTGCGACACATAGGGGTAATTCGTGCGGGGCGGCCCTCGGCCCGCCGGTGCGCTCATGCCGTCGGCCGCGCGCTCGGCCGCCTTGCGCAGCATCATTGCGACCCACGGGTTTCGCGCATCCTCGGCCTGCTCCGCAAGCTCGAGTACTGCGGCTGAGCGGCGCAGAAGATCCGCCCTCGCCGGCGTGAGCCGGCCCGATCCTGCGGCTCGTAGACAGTCGTCGGCGACGGTGCGTTCGACCGCCTTTACGAGCGCCCGACCGTGCGGAGCCGAGCCGATCCGCTGCACCGGCGCGGCACCCGCCCTCAGGAGCATCTTGCCGTGCGCCAAGGCACCCGCTGATCGCGCAAGGTCGCGCGGATCACTTCCCGCTGGCCAAATTGTCGTTGTCACTCAGATTTCTCCTGGTTGATAAGCGCCGCGAGCAACGCCTCGACTTCCTCCTTTGCGACTTCGAGGACCTCGCTGGCGGTCGGACGTTGCAGTCGGCTGCGCAGCGAAGTCACCCGATTCGCGACGGCATACGCCCGAAAACCCGCCTCGGCGACGTTGCCGTTACGGACGCGGTCCCAACTTTCCGCATCGAGCACCGCCTTGATCGCGCTCGTGTGAATCAGCCGGCGCTCAAACTCGATGATTGCAGCCTCCGTGTAGTCGGCTGCCGAGTACAAACGCTCTGCGAGCAGACTCAAGGCGGCCTGGCGCACCCCCTCGGTTGCGGCATCCACGCGGCGTACGGCATAACTGCGCCGCTCCTCGAGCTCGCTCAACTCCCGGTCGATAGTTTCGATTGCACTCTGCAGGCAGGCGACCTCCGCTCGTCGCTCGTCGATTTCGGCGCGCGCCTCGGGCGGCAACTCCGGCATGGGACCAGACGGCGCCTGCGCCCACGCGCGCCTGTCAGCCTCCAGGTCGGCGATCCGCTGCTGCCGAGCCCCGATCTGCTCTTCGAGGCGTTGCCGCTCGGCACGCCGTCCAGCAGCGTGACTGTCGTGCTCCGAAAGGGCACGGACCGCATCGGACTTCGCCTGGTGCGCTTCACGCAGGGCCGCTTGGGAAGGCGTCGGAGCCGTGCTCGGCTCCGGCGATGTCGGGGTGTCGCTCAGGGCGCGTTCGGGCTGGACGCGGGGCGCGGCGGCGAGTTTTGGTGGCATTTTTCCGGGTTCTCCTCGTTGGAGCCGCGCCCGGTTCTTCCGTCGGCGGCAAATCCGATGTCCGCTGCCGCCAGCGCGCGCTCGATCAGTTCCTGCGCCGCGTAGCTGCGCGGCAAGCCGCGCTCTCGCGCATACGCGTCGAGGTTGCTCTTCACTCGATCAGGCAACGTCAAACAGACATCGGTTCGCATGGGAGACGACACTATCAAACGTCGCTCGGCGATGTCTGACGTTGAACGCCAATCTGATCGGCGCGAATGCGCTCGATGTATCGCTGAATGGTGCGCGTGCTCGGCCAGCCCCCAAGTTGCGAGCGGATCTCCTCGGCCTGGAGCAATGGTTCAGCTTGGGAACGACCCACGAGGATCGCCCGGATGCGCTCGAATGCGGTGCGGTAGCGTGCGCTCACACGGCATGCCCCGACAGCCCGAGCGCAGCACCGCTCAGCAGCACGCCACTGCGCCCACCGCGTAAAACCGCGCAGGATCCGATTACAGCGTGGCAGCCGCTACCAGCTACGTCGGCATGTCTGAAACGCCGTCCGTGGCGCCACCGCTGCGGCCTTTCAGGCGGTAGCAGTCTCAGCGAGCACGCGCTGCACGACCGACACGCCGCAGTCGAGCACGCGAGCAATCTTGAGCTTGCCGACTCCAGAGGCGGCCAGCTCGCGGATACGCTCCTCGGTCCTCGCCGGCACCCGCTTGCGGCCGAGCCGCTTACCCTTCGCGCGCGCCCGGGCGAGTCCCGCGTGAATGCGCTCGCGGATGATCTCGCGCTCGAGCTCCGCGAACACCGAGCACATCCCGAGCATGGCGCGGCCCGTCGGAGTGCCCGAGTCGAGGCCTTGCTTGTGCAGGTAGAGGCCCACGTTGGCGGCGCGCATCTCCTCGACGAACTGCGCAAGGTGCAGTACCGAGCGGCCGAGCCGGTCAACGCTCCACGCCGCAACCACGTCGAACTTGCCGGCGATGGCATCCCGGCACAGCCGATCGAACGCCGGGCGCTGCTCGCGGCCCTTGGCGCCACTGAACCCGTTGTCGGAATAGATCTCTGTGACCGTCCATCCGCGCTGCTCAGCGACGGCTGCCAGCTCGAGCCGCTGATTCTCCACGGTCTGCGAGCCGGTCGAGACCCGCAGATAGAACGCGACGCGCTTACCCTTGCCCATGTCTGAAACCTCGGAAAATTGAGGCTCAGAGCATAGCTCTGGTCTATACGGTTGACAACTGTTTTCCGCATGCACCCTGGTGGCTCCGTAACCCGCTGAATCGCTTGAGCGTCGAGCGCGATTATCCTGGCACCTTTTCCGTATAGGCTTACTCGGGCAAGGGTGCGGGGCGCGCGGTGGCTCACCTGATGAGTCCTGCCGCTGTCGGAGCTCCATTTGGGTACCGCAAAAAGCGTCGCGGTACGCACGGCCGGCCAAGAGGTCGGAAAGTCTGGCCACGACAGTGACTTAAAGCTGAAAACTGTTTGAAGCTGACCGCAACACGCCCCGCTCATCTTCGCGGCTGGGGGGCGGGAAGCGGGGGGAAACGGGAGCAAATTGTGGCTGGCCTGAATTTGCTGGAAGTCTAACGGGGGCCATCGGCTCAGTGAGCCGCTTTCTGGCGCAATACTTCCTCGAGGATCTCGCCTTTCTCGGCGATGGTGAGCGGGGAATCTCTCAGGTGTGACCTGAGCGGTTCGGGTGCTGCCTGGATGAGCGCTTCCATGGCAGCTTCGGCGTCGGTGAGCATTTTCGGCTGGCCGGATGTCAGTTCGGTCATTGGTGATGATCTCCGAGTTGAATGGTCAGGGCCACAGTTGAGCCTGAGCCTGCTGTGTGGATCTGGCGCGGTTGCGGGGCTTCATCGTCGGGGGCTTGGGCGGGTGGCACGCGTGGGGCATCCCGTCGAACTCCAGGAATTCCTCCGACAGCCACACCTTGCAGCGCGTGCAGCAGCAGTTGAGCAGCAAGCCGCAGCGTGTGCGAAACCCGTGCTCGGTCATCCCTGGAGCGCTCATGTCCTGACCTCGGCCGGTGCGATCTCAACGCCGAATCGCACGGCCACTTCGCGCGCATGGGCACGGTCGATGCCGAGTTCGCGTTCCCACAGATCAATCAGCGCCGCACAGAATCCGGGTCCGTGATTGGAGCCTGGGACGAGCAGGTGTGCGACCTCGTGCAACACCGTCGTCCGGTTCAACAGGTCGAGCGGAAGGTAGATGGCGTGGCTGTAGGTCCTCGCATGTGCCGCCGCGCGTCGGCGCCGCAGCCGTGGCCGCTCGGATAGGCAACAGCGGAAGCCGATCGTGAGCTTCGGCACCTCGGTATGCCAGGGGGCATAGCGGCCGACGTGCCGTGACCAGAGCTCCTCGAGGTACTTGAGTGCAACACTGCGCACCTTGAGCTCGCCCGCCAGGCTCGCTGGGAATGGCCACGGCACGAGGTCGTCACCCCGATAGCGCCGCCGCAGAATCGTATCGGTGTACCCGAGATGCTCAGCGAGCACGGCGCTCTGCCAGTCGTACACCGCGCGCGCTTCGCGACGATAGTCACGGCGACGCTGCTTGTGATCTGCGACGAGCTCGGCAACCACAGCGCTCACGGCCGACTCCGCCATCAGCACGACGCGAGGCGCGGGCATCTAGGTATACCTACTTCAGTAGGAAGAAGAGAAGAGATATCCACGGCCATATCCATATCCATATCCATATCCAACGCGCGGGTTATCTCCGACTTACTTGGTGACTTAGAAGGTCAGTTATTAAGTGACTTATCAGAGATCCTGAGGACGTTGTTGTTTGGGGTTTCGTATCCGCAGCTCAGGCAGCGACCATCAAATGGCTTGCGACGGCATTCCGGGCAACCCCACCGTCCCATCATTGCCTTCTTGCCACCCTCGGACTGCCGCTGGCGGTAGGTAAGATATTTCAGGCGGTGAGCCTCCGTGGGTTCATGGACAAGGCCCTCCGCAGTCTGGGTAAGCTGCGAGGCGAGCCGGGGCCATATCGCCGTGAACTCATCGAGCGAGAGCCCGCAGATTGCGGCGAGCCGGGGCGGGTCATCAGGGAGCGGACCGTTGTGTCCGTTGGTGAGCATCAACATCAGGAGCGCTCCGCGCTCGAGCAGCGTCCAACCGATCGTTGCGCGCAAGAAATCGCCGAAGAAAACCACGCCGTACGGCAATTGCTGCTTCATGGGCCGCTCACTGGCTCTTCCCGCTCGGCGAGGCAGTCAGCGGCCCAACCATCCACGCGGTGCCATTCGCAAGAAGCCGCGCCGGGGATGCCGTCGAGAAGATAGCCCGCCAAGTCGGCCCGGATCGGCCGGGTATTCACGGTGCCATCGCGCAGATCGTGGCAGTAGAAGAAGCCCGGATGACGATGAGACTCCTCGAAGAGGATCGTAGGTTCCCCGTCGAGCGACCCGACTGTGAGCCAACCGTTCTCGACAACTACAGGAAGGGGGCGTGAGGGGACTATGGATGCCGGTTCGGGCTGCGTTGGCGGTCTCGGCGTTGCGAGTTCCGCGAGAAGCCCACGCAGACTCCGCGAATCCGACACGCGTGTCGCATTGGCGGCGGCGCGCATATAGCGCTGCGCCTGGCGTTCGCTCACGTTCACGCTCGCCCGCAGCCATTCGAGCCAATCGCCGCGCCCGAGCCGAGCTTTCGCCTCAAGAAGCAAGCGGCCGGCACCGAGGGCGTGCTCGATGGCTGACTCGGCTGATCGAAGAGCCAGTGTGTGCTCGGCGTCGATCCGTTGCGCGATTGCCGAAAGATCAGTCTTCGTCTTGGTGGGTTGCGCGCTGGTGTGCGCGGTTGGTAAAGTAGTCACGCGTTTGATCCCCGCTACTGTGTTGCTGCTGTTGATGACGCTCGAAGGCCCGTTTGCCGCGGGCCTTCGGCGTTTCTAAGGCTGAGTCTTGCTGCGCGAGGTATGCGTCGACGGCCGCCCGCGCAAAGCACCGGGCGAGCTCATCCAGCAATAGCTCGCGATCCCCCATCTAGGCTGAGGCCCCAGTCTCCGGCCGCGCGTTGCGCAGATATCGACCACGCCGAGCGATTCGCTCGGCGCGTATCCTGCGCACCTTCTCGGCGACGGACGGGCGGAACAGCCGCATGCCGCTCGCAAGGGTGCGGCATTCGATCCATCCCCACGCCGCGTAACAGCGAACGAGCTTCGGATCGCACGGGACCCGCGCAGCGATCAGGTTGGTCGTCTCAATGAACGGTTCATCTTGCATACGGTCAGAACCTCGCGATTGACGGCGAGCATGCACGCGGGTAGTGTCACCACACCAGACACCACCGATAATCACAACCTTTGGTGACAGAACAGCGGAAAACCATCTCCTGGGTCATCAGCCCGTTCGTGGAACTGATGTACGGGCTGCCAGACCGAACCGACCCGCACGATGATGTCGGCCTCATCGCGTACGCGATCCGGTTTGCTGAGGGGCGGGAGACGGCCGCACCGCCGATGCGCCCGGAGGCGATTCAGTGCGAGGTAGCACTGTCCGGACGCGCCCCGGGAGACACCGGATGGAGCGCTTTCAGCCAGGTGACTGACGAGCAGCGTGCAGCAGAGCGCGCGCGCCTCATGCGACTGCTCGAGGAGGTGCTGTCACTCGCGACAGGCTCCGCGCACGAGCAGGAGCACAAGCTGATTGGGATGTACCACCGCGTGCGGAACGACGCGCGCAAGGTGAAATGGGAACATGCGCCCGTGCGTGCTCCCGACGGGAGCTTCGGCTGGCGACATCAGGCCATCGCCGATAGTCCGGACGCCTTCTACGTGCTCCTCGTGAGCGTGCTGGTCGAGCACCGCGCGGATCTGCGCCGCTGTATGCGCTGCGGACGGTTCTTCCTGAGTCACACAAAGTACGTCGTCAAATACTGTCCTGACGGTTGTGGTTCAGCCGAACACGAGGCGCGCTCGGCCGAGCGCCAGCGCAGAGCCCGTGCACGGAAGTTTCTTGAGGGGCGATGGGGCCGAAAACGCGCATCGGCTGCCGTCAAACGGGCGAGCAAGGAACACCCAGAGGCAAAGACCGTGAAGGAAGTCGTCGAATACGCACGCGAGCTGCTCAAGGCACCGAGGAGAGACCACCAATGAGAGTCGTCACATACGCGAGGTACTCAACCGATAAGCAGACCGAAGCGAGCATCGACGACCAGAACCGAGTCTGCGCTGAGTACGCGCAGCGGCAGGGCTGGCAGATCGCCGAGCACTACAGCGACCAGGGTATCAGCGGCGCGGCCCTGGGCAACCGCCCGGGCGTGCTGCGTATGCAGGAGGCAGCCTTCGGTCGACGCTTCGACGTGCTGCTCGTGACGGACCTGTCACGACTATCGCGCTCGCAAGGCGATCTGTCGAAGATGATCGACCGACTCGTTGCCAAGGGTGTGCGGGTAGTGGGCGTGCAGGACGGCTACGACAGCGCGCGACGCGGCCACAAGCTCCAGGCAGGGCTCTCCGGGATTATCGGCGAGGCGTTTCGCGAGATGGTGAAGGATCGTACCTATGCGGCGCTTGAGTCGCGGGCGAAGGACCGGCGGCCCACGGGCGGCCGCGCGTACGGCTATCGTGACGGCAAGATCGACGAGACCGAGGCGCGGATCGTGCTGGAGATCTTCAGCCGCTTTGCCGATGGCGCCTCCTGCCGCGCGATTGCGGCTGAGCTCAACGGGCGGCGCATCCCATCGCCCGGTTCGACGTGGAAGCGCACCGAGCGCCGTGCACAGGGCTGGATGGGCTCGGGCGTGCGTGTGATCCTGCGAAACGAGCGCTATCGCGGTGTCGTTAACTGGAACACGAGTGAGTGGCGCAAGGACCCGGACTCTGGCAAGCGCAGGCGCGTGGAGCGCCCGCGCGGTGCGTGGATCAGCCACGCCGATGAAAGCCTCCGCATCATCCCCGAGGAGCTTTGGGCCCGAGTTCAGCGACGCATCACAGCGGCACCCGGGGACGAGAAGCTGCGGCCCGGTGGGTGGGGCGAGCGGAAGACGCGCGCCGGCGAGATCGTCGTCTCAAGGAAGTACCTGCTCTCGGGCCTCCTGCGGTGCGATGTGTGTGATGCGCACTACACGATCCGTGACAGCCGCACATACGGATGCAGCTCGCACTTTGACGGGGAGGCCTGCTCGAACGCCGTGCGCGTTGTGAGACGCCACATTGAGGACGTGCTGCTGCGCGGGGAGGAGTCTGGGCTTTCCGGGCTCCTCGCTCCCCAGCGCGCGGCGCTCATGGCGAAGGAGATGCAGACCTATTACGTGGAGCGGCTGCGAGCCATGCAGGACCGCACGGCCGAGGTGCCCAGGGAGCTCGCCGAGCTCAGCTCCCGCATCGGACGGCTGCGCGAGCGGCTACGCACCGGTGATCCTGACATGACGGCCGACGAGATCGCGGCGGCGATCGAGCGGGCGGAGATGAAGCGTCGAGAGCTTGAGGAGCAGCAGCCCACCGCGAGGGCCTCCGCCAAAGTGTTCTCGGTATTACCGAAGGCGGCCGAGCTCTACCGTCGCCAGGTGCTCGCCGGGCTAGACGGCAATCCTCGCGAGGCCTTGAAGGCGCGCGTATTCCTGCGGGACTGGTTCGGCGGGAGGATACGGCTCGAGCCGCTGGCAGGCGGAGGCCTCATGGCTCACTGGAACCAGAATGGAGCCGCCCTGCTGCGCTTCGAGCGTGTGGTAGCGGGGGCAGGATTTGAACCTGCGACCTTCGGGTTATGAGCCCGACGAGCTGCCAGACTGCTCCACCCCGCACCAGAAGGGGGCGCATTCTACGCATGGCGTGGCAGGACTTGCAATGCCTGCCCGGCAGCGCCGTTCCTGCGGCTCCGTCGGGGTAACGCTCAGTCCGAGCCTCCCGTCGCCACCTTCCATTCCAGGGCGCCTTGGTCCACGAGCGCCTGACGGTCCTCCGGCAGAATCCAGCGCTCCCGGACGAGCTGGTCTACGGCGGCACCGTAACGGCGCAGGTAATCCTCTCGCGACGGGTACCTGTCCGCGATGGCCCGGCGCGGGTCGCCCGTGGCCTGCCGATCGGCAGCGGTGCGTGGGAAGCGCAAGTAGGAGCCCTCGAAGGAGACCCGCTGCTCGGGGGCGCCGATCGAGGGGTCCCGGAGATTCCAGCCCGTGTAGGTGGCGAGCGGAACGCTGATCTCCGGAAGATGAACGCCGGCGAGCTCGTTGCCGTCGGCATCCACCTGGGGCACCAGCACGGGGTATGTCCCCTCCACCTTGGGGGGCTGCAGCGTCAGGACGCCTGCTTGCCAGTCGGGGCCGAAGTCCAAAGCGTACCCGGTACTCGCCTCATGCGGTCGTCGAACTCCGGGAATCTCGGGAAATCGATACTCCTCGAGCCGGACCAGAGTGTGATCGGCAATATGGGGATAACGGCTCGGAGGTGGCGGCTCGCCGGCACGAACCCACGCATCCATGTTCGCGATCATCGAGCGCCAGAAGAAGCGAATCGGGAGCGGGGTCTGCGGCTCCTGCCCCTTCAGATCGCCCGCACCGCGCGCCGGCGGAAATGGGCCCGAGAAGTGCTGCAAGCCGGTGAAGTAGTAGATGCGCACGCTTGGTGAGATCTGCACATCGCGCTTGGCGTCGGTACTGGTATGAATGAGCGCCGCGGCGCGTCCCCAGTACTCGTACGAGGTGTTGGAGAGGAATACCTTGGGCTCGACGTGCTCGGCCTCGGCCCGGTCGAGCAGCCCACCGGTTGCGCCGCTGAGGGAATCGCGCTCCGGAAGATCGGTGAACGGAAAGATGTCCGTCGGAAAATCCACCGACGAGGTCGGTTGCGCATCGCGCGAGGGCTGCGCGAAGCGGTAGTTGAAGCTGCCACGGCCTGCGCCTGCCACGTGCGCGAGCACGCCGTCGAGCGCCGGGCGGCCTTGCTCGTCGGCGTTGAAGCCCTCGTACAGAAAGTCCCTGAGAAAGCGGCCGTTCTGCGAGATGCCTTCGCCGTACACACGCTGGGCGCGCAGCACGGCCGCAGGCGCGTGCTTCACATACGCGGCAAAGTCGCGGACTGCGGCGAATCCGAGGCCGGCAACGACCGGATCCGAGACGACATACACGTATTCGTAGATGCGGCCGGGCTGAAACCCGCCCTGCAGATGGATGAACCGATCGCTGGGCACGAGCTCCTGTCCTCGCAGCCGAGCGAAGTACCACGAGGAGCGCGGAATGAGCGTTCGCGGTGCGTCACGGGAGGATCGGACCGTGAGCACGTCTCGAGGGTCGTTGGGAGCTGCGACGGGGTACTCGGCACCGCCCATCTGGCCGACGTTGATATGCCCGAGCGGGATGTCCTGCATCACTCGCCAGGGCATGATGTCGCCTCTCAGGAGTCCGGTGATATGGCGATCGTGGTCCACCGCGATGGGCGCGTAGAGCCGCAGCGCCCCCTCCCCCACGGCATCCCACTGCCAGCCCAGGCTCACGATCGTGTAGCCGCGCTGGAGCAGCCAGGCATCTCCGGCGCTGTGAGCGAGCTGCGGGTCGCCCCCATCCACCAGAGAGACGATCCGCACGTGCCCGCGGTTGGGAATCTCCAGGAGTAGCGAGCCGTTGCTCGCAGCCTGGTTCCTGGGACGCAGCGCGATGAAGTCGGCGGAGAACTCCACGCGCCCGGCGTGCAGGTTCTCTGCCTTGTCCAGATCGACAATACCGGCATTGTGGGGATTCGCCACGGCGACGGAGTAATGCACTCGCCCCGTCAATTGCTCGTAGGGACCTGCAGCACCGAAGGCCTGGCCGCCGAGGACCTCCGAGCGGCTGACCACCTCGATCCGCGTGACTTCCGCGTGGGCCGCCTCGGCGAAGCTCAGCACTCCGAGAAGCGCGGTGAGCGTGCACAGCCAACGAGGGCGGCTCATGGATCGATCAGTGAATCACTCGGGAGCAAAGATCGAGCAGGGGCGCCGGCAGTACTCCGAGCACGAACACGGCCAGTGCATTCAGGGCGAGCGCAAAGCGAACCGAGTGATCGCGCTCGGTGGCGGGGAGCTCGGCCGGCGGCGCATCGAAGTACATGAGCTTGACCACCCGCAAGTAATAGAAAGCGCCCACGACCGAGGTTGTCAGGGCGATCACGGCGAGCACCGTGTGGCCGGTGCCGAGCAGCGCCTGGATGACCCGCAGCTTCGCCCAGAAGCCCACGAACGGTGGCACGCCGGCCGTTGAGAACATCAGCACGAGCATGCTGAGCGCGAGCAAGGGATCGCGCGCGTAGAGTCCGCGGTAGTCGGCGAGCCGATCGGCCTCGAAACCCTTGCGGCTGGCGAGCAGGATCACCCCGAACGAGCCGAGCACCATCACCACGTACACCAGCGTGTAGTACAGCGCAGCGCTGTATCCAGCGGGCGAGCCGGTGACGAACCCGAGCACGATGAACCCGACATTGCCCACCGTCGAATATGCCAGCATGCGCTTGATATTCGTCTGAACGATCGCAATCGCGTTGCCCACGATCAAGGTGAGCACCGCAAGGGGCACGAGCATCTGGGTCCACTCCCCCGCCGCACCCTCCAGGCCTTGCGCGAGCAGGCGCATCGCCAGCGAGAAGTACGCGATCTGGGGCACCGTACTCAGGAACAGTGTCACGCTGGTCGGCGCGCCCTGATAGACATCCGGCAGCCACATGTGAAACGGGACTGTGCCCAGCTTGAAGCCCACCGCCACGACGATGAACGCGAGCCCCAGGATGACGCCGGGGCTCAGCTGGCCGCCGAGCTGCGCGGCGAGCTGATCGAGGGCCAAGGTTCCGGTGAGGCCGTAGATCATCGACATGCCGTACAGGAGCACTCCGGAGGCCATCGAGCTCAGCACGAAGTACTTCATGGCTGCTTCGGCCGCGATCGGGTTGTCGCGGTCGAACGCGATCATCGCGTACAGCGAGAGCGCCAGGAGCTCCACGCCGATGTACACCGTGAGCAGGCTGTTCGCGGAGACGAGCACGAAGATGCCGAGCAGCGCCGTGAGCGCGAGCACGTAGTACTCCCCGCGCAGGACACCTCGCTCCACCATGTACGCGCGCGAGTACAAGAGCGTGAAGGCCATGAACAGGAAACCCGCGAGCTTCAGAACGTAGCCGAGCCGGTCGGCGACGTACATGCCATCGAACAGTACGACCCGCTCGCCGACCTGGCCAAAGGCGACGAGCAGCCCCGCACCCAGGACCAGCGCGAGCAGCGTCAAGGTTGCCGTGAGCCCCCGGCGGCGCTCCCCGACGAACACATCCACCATCAGAATCACGCACACGGCGGTTGCGAGGTAGATCTCCGCAATGGCGGGGGCGAACTGAGTCCAGCTGAGCATCGGTGATTGCGGCATTGTGGCGGGTCCCATCACACCGGGAGCTTCGTGGCGATCGCCTGGCCCACGAGGTGATGCACCGTCGCGCTCATCATGTTGATGAGCGGGTACGGCCAGATGCCCATCGCGAACACGGCAACCGCGAGCCCACCGAGGATCAGGAACTCCCGGCCATCGAGATCCTTGAGCTTTGCCACGTTCTGGTTGGCCACCGGACCGAACACGACGCGCTTGACGAGCCACAGGGTATAGGCGGCGCTCAGGATGAGCGTCAATGCGGCGAGCGCTGCGAACCAGAAGCTCGCGCGGAAGCTCGCGAGGATCACCAGGAACTCCCCGACGAAGCCGGAGGTCACGGGCAGCCCGGCATTGGCCAGGCCGAAGATCACCATGAGCGTTGCGAACTTGGGCATCAAGTTCACGACGCCGCCGTAGGCGGAGATCTCGCGGCTGTGCATGCGGTCGTAGAGCACCCCGACACACAGGAACAGGGCTCCGGAGACCAGTCCGTGCGAGACCATCTGCGCCATGGCGCCCTCCATCCCCATCGCCGCCCCGCGCGAGGCACCGGTGTTGACGAGGATGGCGTAGACGACGAATGCTCCGAGCGTGACGAAGCCCATGTGCGAGATCGAGGAGTAGGCGATCAGCTTCTTCATGTCCGTCTGAACGATCGCGACGAACCCGATGTAGATCACCGCAATGAGCGAGAGCGCGATGATGAGCATGTAGAGCTCGCGGCTGGCATCAGGGGCGATCGGCAGGCTGAAGCGCAGGAAACCATAGCCGCCCATCTTCAGCATGATGGCTGCGAGGATCACCGAGCCGCCGGTTGGGGCCTCAACGTGCGCATCCGGCAGCCAGGTGTGAACCGGCCACATCGGCACCTTCACGGCAAAGGCCAGCAGAAACGCGAAGAAGATCCAGCGCTGCTCCTCGAGCGTGAGTGGCAGGGACTGGAAGCTCGCGATCTGATAGTTCCCCGCCTTCACGTACAGGTAGATGAGCGCCACCAGCATGAGCACCGAGCCCAGGAAGGTGTAGAGGAAGAACTTGATGGTGGCGTACACGCGCCGCGGGCCGCCCCAGATCCCGATGATGAGGAACATCGGGATCAGCATCGCCTCCCAGAAGAAGTAAAAGAGCAGGGAGTCGAGCGATGCGAAGACCCCGATCATGAGTCCTTCGAGGATGAGGAAGGCGGCGTAGTACTGCGCGGGGCGGCTCTGGATGACGCGCCAGCCGGCGATCACCACCGGAATGGTCATCAAGGCGGTCAGCACGATGAGTGGCAGGGAGATGCCGTCGACTCCGAGGTAATACTCCGCATGGAATGCCGGGATCCAGGGAGCGCGCTCGACGAACTGGAACGCCGCCGTTGAGGAATCGAAGTGGGCCAGCACCGGAAAGCACACGCAGAGCGTCGCGACCGATGCGGCCAGGGACACCCAGCGCCCGATCACGATCGAGCGGTCGCCGAGCAGCAGCACGAGGACCCCGGCGGCGATCGGCAGCCAGATCAGAACGGACAGAAGATACGAGCCTTGCATGAGGACCGCCCGGTGAAGCTCAGATGCGCAGCAGGAACCAGCCGACCAGCACGGCCAGTCCAATGATCATCCAGAAGGCGTACGAGTAGAGATAGCCGCTCTGAATGAGCCGCAGGACTCCCCCGAGGCGTCCGACGGTGTTCGCGGTCCCGTTCACCAAAGCACCGTCGATGACCGTCTCGTCGCCGCCTCGCCACAAGCCGATCCCCAGCAGCCGCGAGCCGGCCGCGATGACGTTCTCGTTGAACCAGTCGAAGAAGTACTTGTTGACCAGCAGCGTCCTCAACGGACTCAACACACGCGCCGCAACATCCGCCCACTGCGGCCGCCACAGGAAGAATACCCACGCGGTGATCACCCCGGCGAGCGCCACCCAGAACGTCGGACCGGCAAAGCCTTGCAGCCCGAAATGCAGCCACACGGGTGGCATCACATCGCGAGCGACCTCGGCAATCACGTTATTCTGGCCCAGCACGAAGATCGAGCTGCCGAAGTAATCCCCGAACAGCACGATGCTGACCGTGAGCGCCCCGATGACGATCGAGGGGATGGCCAGGGCGACCAGCGGCCCGACGACGACCCAGGGGGACTCGTGCGGGGTCGCCTCGTGCGGGGTCGCCTCGTGTGCACCCTCGCCGTGCTCGTGGTGTGCCGCCACGGAGCGAAACCGCTCGGGGCCGTGGAAAGTGAGAAAGAGCATGCGGAAGGTATAGAGCGCCGTGACAAAAGCACCGGCGAGCACGCACCAGTAGGTGTACTCGTGCCCCCAGCGGTGCGAGGCGTGCACGGCCTCGATGATGGCATCCTTCGAGTAGAACCCGGAGAAGAACGGCGTGCCGATGAGCGCGAGCCCCCCGATCCAGCAGGTGACCGCCGTCCAGGGCATGTACTTGGCAAGTCCGCCCATCTTGCGCATGTCCTGCTCGTGATGCATGCCGAGGATGACCGAGCCGGCCGCAAGGAACAGGAGCGCCTTGAAGAAGGCGTGCGTCATCAGGTGGAAGATCGCCCCGGAGTAGGCCGAGACGCCGAGCGCGGCCGTCATGTACCCGAGCTGCGAGAGCGTCGAGTAGGCGATCACACGCTTGATGTCGTTGTTCACGACTCCGAGCAATCCCATGAAGAACGCGGTCGTGGCGCCAATCACCATCACGAACGAGAGCGCCGTATCCGAGTACTCGAAGAGCGGGGACATGCGCGCGACCATGAAGATGCCGGCCGTGACCATCGTGGCCGCGTGGATGAGGGCGGAGATGGGCGTCGGGCCTTCCATCGAGTCCGGCAGCCACACGTGCAGCGGCACCTGTGCGGACTTGCCCATCGCCCCGATGAACAGGCAGATGCAGATGAGCGTGAGCGCCGGCACCGAATGCAGCGCGCTGAGGGGGATGGTCTGCCCGACGAGGTGCGGGGCGGCGGCGAAGGCATCGCGATAGTCGAGCGAGCCCGTGAAATAGAGCACCCCGGCGATCCCCAGCAGGAATCCGAAATCCCCCACGCGGTTCACCAGCATCGCCTTGAGGGCTGCGAAGGTCGCCGTCGGTCGGGTGTACCAGAATCCGATCAGCAGGTAGGACACGACGGCGACGGCCTCCCAGCCGAAGAACAGCTGCATGAAGTTGTTCGCCATCACGAGCATGAGCATCGAGAAGGTGAACAGCGCGATGTAGCTGAAGAAGCGCGTGTAGCCCGGATCGTCGTGCATGTACCCGATCGTGTACACGTGCACGCACAGGGACACGAAGGTGACCGTCGCCATCATCAGCGCCGTCAGGCGGTCCACGAGGAAGCCGACCTGGATGTGCACACCGTCGCTCACCAGCCAGCTGTAGACCGGAGCATCGTACGTGGGCACCCGGTTGGTGTAGAGCTGCCAGAGCACATCGATCGACAGCGCGCACGAGACCGCGACCGCTGCGATGGTGAGCGTGTGGGCGCCGGCGTGACCGATCCACTTGCCGAAGAGCCCGGCGATGGCTCCGGCGAGCAGCGGCAGCAGCGCAATGGCGAGCAGTACGTGCGGGTTCATGTCCGAGTCAGCCCTTGAGCGTGTTCAGGTCCTCGACATTGATGCTGCGGCGCTCGCGGAACAGCACGACGAGGATGGCAAGGCCGATGGCCGACTCGGCCGCGGCCACGGTCAACACGAAGAACACGAAGATCTGGCCGTGGATGTCCCCGAGGTAGCGCGAGAAGGCGATGAAATTGAAGTTCGCGGCGAGCAGCAGCAGCTCGACGCACATCAGCAGCAGGATCACGTTCTTGCGGTTGAGGAACACGCCCGCCACGGCGATCGCGAACACCACTCCGGCAAGTGTCAGGAGCTGTCCGAGCGAGATCACGTGCGCTTCTCCGGCGGCATGCTGACAATGCGCACCCGCTCGCTGGCGCGGGCGGACACCTGGCGGCTCACGTCTTGCTGCTTGTAGCCCGGCCGGCGGCGCATGGTGAGGGAGATCGCCGCGACGATCGCCACCAGCAGCAGCACCGCGGCCAGCTCGAAGGGATAGGTGAACTGGGTGTAGAGCACGCGCCCCAGCTCGGTGGTGTTGCTGTAGCTGGCCGGCTGCGGTACCGGTCCCCGCGCCACATCGAGCCCGAAGGTGCGTGCGGCGACCACCCCTGCGATCTCGAGCACCACCGCCCCGGCGGTGAGCCAGCCGAGCCAGGCGAAGCGCGTGAAGCCGCGCCGCAGCTCCTCCAGGTCGATGTCGAGCATCATCACGACGAACAGGAACAGCACCATCACGGCCCCGACATACACGAGCACCAGCACGATGGCCAGAAACTCCGCGCCGATCAGCAGCCAGATCGCAGCGCTGGTGAGGAAGCACATGACCAGCCCGAGCGCGGAATGCACCGGATTGCGCGCGATGATCACCCCGAGCGCGGCCGCGACCAGGATCGTCGCAAAGATGTAGAACAGTATCTGGACCAGCATAGGGTTCGTAGGTCTCAGCGATACGGCGCATCCGCCGCCTTGTCGGTCGCGATCATCGTCTCGTAGCGCTCCCCCACTGCGAGCAGCTTGTCCTTGGACATGATGTTCTCGCCGCGGTGCTCCATGTGGTACTCGTGGATGCGCGTGAGAACGATGGCATCCACCGGACAGGCCTCCTCGCAGAACCCGCAGTAGATGCACTTGAACAGGTCGATGTCGTAGCGCGTGGTGCGCCGGGTGCCATCCTGCGCCACGTCCGACTCGATCGTGATGCAAACGGCCGGACAGACCGCCTCGCACAGCTTGCAGGCGATGCAGCGCTCCTCGCCGTTCGGATAGCGCCGCAGCGCATGCAGACCGCGGAAGCGTACCGACTGCGGGGTCTTCTCCTCGGGGTAGTTGAGCGTGTACTTGCGGGCGAAGAACGTCCGGAAGGTGACCGTCAGGCCCTTGATGAGCTCTGGCAGCAGGAAAGTCTTGAATGGATTAGCCATCATTCGGTGCTCTAGGTCGCATGCCACGGCCCGACGTGGTAGTACGACATCACGCCTTCCACCGCAATCCACACCAGCGTCACGGGAATGAGCGCCTTCCAGCCCAGGCGCATGATCTGGTCGTAGCGGTAGCGCGGGAAGGTGGCGCGGAACCAGAGGAACAGAAACAGGAAGACGAACATCTTCACCGCGAGCCACAGAAAGCTCGGCCGCGCGAGAATCGTATTGCCGAGGAGCCAGTCCGGATAGCCATCGAGCGGGGAGAGCCAACCGCCGAAGAAGAACACCGCGGTGAGCGCCGAGATGAGGATCATGTTCGCGTACTCGGCGAGGAAGAACAGTGCGAAGGCCACTCCGGAGTACTCGACGTGAAACCCGGCCACGATCTCGGATTCGCCCTCGGCCACATCGAACGGCGCGCGGTTGGTCTCGGCGATGCCCGAGATGAAATACACCATGAGCAGCGGAAAGAGCCACAGCCAGTTCCAGGCGCCCGGGCCGCCGTGCTGCTCGCGCACGATGGCGGTGAGATTCAAGCTTCCAGCGGCCATCAGCACCCCGACGAGCGCAAATCCCATGGCGATCTCGTAGGCGACCATCTGGGCCGCAGAGCGCATCGCCCCCAGGAACGCGTACTTCGAATTGGCCGCCCAGCCGGCGAGGATCACGCCGTACACGCCCGATGAGGTGAGCGAGAGCACGTACAGCAGCCCCGCATCGACGTTGGCGATCGTCAGGCGTGGGGACAGCGGAATGACCGCCCAGGTTGCGAATGCCGGAACGAGCGCGATGGCGGGCGCGAGGCGGAACAGTATCTTGTTCGCGTTGGCCGGAACGATCACTTCCTTCATCAGCAACTTGAAGACATCGGCGAAGGGCTGGCCGGCACCCGGGAACAGGCCGAAGAGCCGCACGCGATTGGGACCGCGGCGCAGCTGCATCCAGCCGATCACCTTGCGCTCCCAGAGCGTGAGGTAGGCGACGGACAGAATGAGCGCAACGGTCACCACGAGGATCCACACCGTCGAGCGCGCAATGCTTGGCAGGGCAAGCCAGGTGGATTGGAATGTGTCGAGCATCGTGGTTGGTCGTTGCTGGGTTCGAGTGTCGCTAGTACGTGACGGGCTGTGTCCGTCCCTCGGCCGTACGCTGCAGGGACACGGCGCGACGCACGATCGCATCGACCTGATACATCGGCAGATCCGTCACGCTTGCGGACTCGCTCGCGAGGCGCTCCACGCGGTGTGCGGTCTGGAGCCGGCGCGGCTGGGAATCGGCGCACCCGCGCCGCAGCTCCTCGCGCACTTCCTCCGAGGTTGCGTACTCAAAGCCCGGCACCGCGAGCTCGGTCCCGAGCGCACGCAGCACCTTCCAGCCGGGGCGCGTCTCCCCGAGCGGCTGTGCCGCTGCGGAGAAGCTCTGCCACAGCCCATCGAGATTGACGAACGTCCCGGAGACCTCCGCGAACGTCCCGACCGGCAGCAGCACGTGGGCACATTGCTTCAGGGGCTCGCTTGCAAAGGGCGTCATGCCGATCAGCAGCTCGGTGGCCGACAGGGTCTTCAGCGCCTCGGCGCCCCAGCCGGGCTCCGCCCACGGCTCAACGCCACCCAGCAGGATGCAGGCGGGCAGTCCCTCGCGCAGCATCCGTCCCGCGTCCCAGCCCGGGGTTGGCACCGGTTTGCCGCCGGCCTCGCGATGCGGAACCGCGCCGGCGAGGTAGGCACCCGCGGCGTTCGCTCCCTCGGCGAGGACGCCGAGCGTTGCCCCGGTGATCTCCGCAAGGCCCTGCGCCAGCGCGCGCAAGTCCGCATACGCAGGATGCCGTAGCGCCAGCGCACCGAGCCAGATCGCCTTGCGCTCACCCGAGCCGAGCACTGCCGCAAGCTCGCGGTGCGCCGCGCCGACCTGCGCGCCGCGCACCGCCTGGGCCAGGGACTCGGGCACGGAGCGGCCGGCGCTCGCGGCAGCCGCGGCCAGCACGGCGGCCAGATCGGCCAGCTGTTGCGCGGAGCCCGACTGGCAATAGGCAGCGACTGGAAAGTGGTACGTGAAGCGCGCGGGGTTCAGGAACGCCACGCGCGCACCGCGCCGCGCCGCCGTGCGCACGCGATGGGCGAGGATGGGCGCCTCACGGCGCAGATTCGATCCGATGACCAGCAGCCCCTGCAGATCATCGACCGCCGCAATGGGTACGCCCAGGCTTGGGCAGAGGGGGTCGGACTGCTGGTCCCTGAAGTCGCGCTGCCTCAGACGGTGGTCGATATTGTGCGACCCCAGCGCGCGGCACAGCCGGCTGGCCAGATACAGCTCCTCGAGCGTGCTCGAGCCGCTCGCCAGGACGCCGAGCTTGCCGCGCATGGCCTGCAAGCGCTGCGCCGTGTGCGCCAGTGCCGTAGGCCAGTCCACGCTCTGCCAGCCGCCCTCGCGGCGAATCATGGGCGACTCCAGACGGTCCGCGCTGTAGACGCCCTCGTAGCCGAAGCGATCGCGATCGGCGATCCAGGTCTCGTTGATCGCCTCGTTCTGCCGTGGCACGACGCGCATGAGCCGGCCGCGCAGCACGTGACCGAAGAGGTTGGAGCCCACCCCATCGTGGGGTGAGATGAGCTCGTGCTCGGTCATCTCCCAGGCCCGCGCGCGGTAGCGAAATGGCTTGGAGTTGAGCGCACCGACCGGGCACAGGTCGATGATGTTGCCGGAGAGCTCGTGATCGACCGTGCGCTCGAGGAAGGAGCGCACCGCCTCGTGCTCGCCGCGCCCGACCAGTCCGAGCTCCTGAATGCCTGCAATCTCGTCCGTGAAGCGCACGCAGCGCGAGCACTGAATGCAGCGCGTCATGTCGGTGGAGACGAGCGGCCCGAGATTCTCATCCTTCACGACGCGCTTGCGCTCCTGGAAGCGCGAGATGTCCTGTCCGAAGCCCACCGCCAGATCCTGCAGCTCGCACTCCCCGCCCTGATCGCAGATGGGGCAATCGAGGGGATGATTGATGAGCAGGAACTCCATGGTCGCGCGCTGCGCATCGGTTGCGCGCTTGGAGTGGGTGAAGATCTTCATACCCTCCGCCACCGGGGTGGCGCAGGCGGGCAGCGGCTTCGGCGCCTTCTCCACCTCGACGAGGCACATGCGGCAGTTGGCGGGGACGGAGAGCTTGTTGTGGTAGCAGAAGCGGGGGATGTAGACATCGTTCGCGTCGGTGACGCGGATGATGGTGTCGCCCTTGCGAGCCTTCATGGGCACGCCGTTCACTTCGATGTTGATGAGCTCCTCGGTCATGGCTTCACGCGGCAGCGAGGCCCTGCTCCTCGAGGATGCTGCGACCGCCGTGGTCGATCATGTACTCGAACTCGTGGCGGTAGTGCTTGATGAAGCTTTGGACCGGCCAGGCTGCGGCGTCCCCGAGCGCGCAGATCGTGTGCCCCTCGATGTGATTGGCCACATCCACCAGCAGGCCGAGCTCCTCGCGGCGCGCCTGGCCCGCGAGAACCCTCTTGAGCATGCGATTGAGCCAGCCCGTGCCCTCACGGCAGGGCGTGCACTGACCGCAGGACTCGGACATGAAGAACCGGGAGATCCGCTCGAGCATGCGCACCATGCAGGTGGTCTCGTCCATCACCACCACGGCGGCCGAGCCGATCGCAGAGCCCGCCGCACGCAGCGAGTCGTAATCCATGTTGACGTCCATCATCTTGTCCCCCGGGACGACCGGCACCGAGGCGCCCCCGGGGATCACCGCTTTGAGCTTGCGGCCCTTCCACACCCCGCCGCACATCTCGAGCAGGTCGCGAAACGGCACGCCCAGGGGAAGCTCGAAGTTGCCCGGCTTGGTGACATGTCCGGAGACCGAGAAGATCACCGTGCCCGCGGAGTTCTTCGGCCCGAGAGAGGTGAACCACTCGGGTCCGCGGCGCAGAATGGTCGGCACCGAGGCGTAGCTCTGCGTGTTGTTGACGGTGGTCGGGGCGCCGTACAGGCCATGGTTGGCCGGAAACGGCGGCTTGGAGCGCGGCTTGCCCGGTTTGCCCTCGAGGGACTCGAGCAGCCCGGTCTCCTCGCCGCAGATGTAGGCGCCCGCTCCGACGAAGGTGTAGAGGTCGAAGTCGATGCCCGAGCCCTTGAGGTTGCGGCCGAGGAGCCCGGCCGCGTAGGCCTCCTCGAGCGCCGCCTCGAAGCGCGGGATCGGCTCGCCGAGAAACTCTCCCCGGATGTAGTTGTAGCCGACGGTCGCTCCCATCGCGTAACCACCGATCGCCATGCCCTCGATGAGCGAATGCGGATTGAAGCGCAGGATGTCCCGGTCGTGACAGGTGCCGGGCTCGCTCTCGTCGGAATTGCACACCGCGTATTTCTGCATCGGGGCATTGCGCGGCATGAAGCTCCATTTGGTGCCGGTCGGGAACGCCGCCCCACCCCGCCCGCGCAGCCCGGAGGCCTTCACAGCATCGACGATGCTCTCGCGCGTGGGCTTCTCGGCGAGGATCTTCTCCCAGGCCTGATAGCCGCCGATCTTGCGATAGGTCTCGAGCGTCCACGGGCGCTCGAGCTGCAATGGCTCGAACACCGTGAGATTCATCTTGTCCCGGTACTTGGCGAGGATGTCGGACATTCCAGTCGTTTCCTAGGCGCTCACTTCAGGGCATCGAGTATCGCGTCGGCCTTCTCGGGCGTCAGATACTCGTGATAGACGTGATCGACCATCATCATCGGCGCACCGGTGCAGGCGGCCAGGCACTCCTCCTCGCGCTTGAGGAAGATGCGCCGATCGGGGGTGCTCTCGCCCAGGCGGATGCCGAGCTTCCTCTCCACGTGTGCCACCAGGTCCTCCGCCCCGCGCAGCATGCACGAGATGTTGGTGCAGATGCTCACATGGTGGCGCCCGCAGGGATGCAGCTCGAACATCGAGTAGAAGGTCGCCACCTCGTAGACCTGCACCGGCGGCAGGCTCAGGTACTCGGCCACCGCCTCGAGCAGCTCGGGCGTCAGATAGCCCGCGTTCTGCTCCTGCGCGGCGCGCAGCGCCGAGAGCACTGCCGAGCGCTGCCGGCCCGGCGGGAACTTCTTGACCCAATGATCGATCTCCTGGCGAGTGTGCTCGGTGAGCAGCGCCGAGCGCGCACCGGCGGCGCTCAACGGTCGATCTCCCCGAACACGATGTCCTGCGTCCCGATCACGGCCACGACGTCTGCAATCATGTGACCGCGCACCATCTCATCGAGCGCGGCGAGGTGCGGGAATCCGGGCGCCCGCACCTTCAGCCGGTACGGCTTGTTGGCCCCGTCGGAGATGAGATAGACGCCGAGCTCGCCCTTGGGAGCCTCTACCGCCGCATAGGTCTCGCCCTCGGGCACGCAGTACCCCTCGGTGAAGAATTTGAAATGGTGGATGAGGGCCTCCATGTCCTCCTTCATGCGCTCGCGCCGGGGCGCGCGGATCTTGCGGTCATCGACCATCACGGGACCAGGATTCTTGCGCAGCCACTCGATGCACTGACGAACGATGCGGTTTGATTGACGCATCTCCTCCACCCGCACGAGGTAGCGGTCGTAGCAATCGCCATTCACTCCCACGGGGATGTCGAAGTCCATGCGGTCGTAGACTTCGTACGGTTGCTTCTTGCGCAGGTCCCAGGCCACTCCGGAGCCGCGCAGCATCGGGCCGGAGAAGCCGAGCTGCATCGCGCGCTCGGGAGTGACCACTCCGATATTGACGGTACGCTGCTTCCAGATGCGGTTGTCGGTCAGCAGCGTCTCGTAGTCGTCGATCGAGTGCGGGAAGCGCTCGGTGAAGGCCCAGATGAAATCGAGCATCGATCCGGAGCGCGCCTCGTTCAGGCGATCGACCTCCTTCTGCGGGCGCCACCTCGAGGGCTGGTACTTCGGCATCACCTCGGGCAGGTCGCGGTAGACCCCGCCCGGCCGGTAGTACGTCGCGTGCATGCGCGTGCCCGAGACCGCCTCGTACACGTCCATGAGCTCCTCGCGCTCCTTGAAGCACAGCAGGAAGACGGTCATCGCACCGATATCGAGGCCGTGCGAGCCGAGCCACAGGAGATGATTGAGGATGCGCGTGAGCTCATCGAACATCACACGGATGTACTGCGCACGCTCCGGTGGCGGGATGCCGAGCAGTCGCTCGATCGCCATCACGTAGGCGTGCTCGTTGCACATCATCGAGACGTAGTCGAGCCGGTCCATGTAGCCGATCGACTGGTTGAAGGGCTTGGACTCCGCGAGCTTCTCGGTCGCGCGGTGCAGCAGACCGATATGAGGATCGGCCTTCTGGACCACCTCGCCATCGAGCTCGAGAATCAGTCGCAGCACGCCGTGCGCGGCCGGGTGCTGTGGACCGAAGTTCATGGTGTAGTTGCGGATCTCGTTGATCCCCGGGGCAGTCACGTCGTTCATGAGCGTGACTCCGGCTCGTGCGTCAACCCAGGGTTGTAGCGGTTGTCCTCGCGGATGACCTTTGGAACGAGCACGCGCGGCTCGATGGTCACGGGCTGATACACCACGCGCTTCCTCTCGGGGTCGTAACGCACCTCGACGTTGCCGCTGAGCGGGAAGTCCTTGCGGAAGGGATGTCCGATGAAGCCGTAATCGCTCAGCAGACGCCTCAGATCGGGGTGTCCTCGAAACAGGATCCCGAAGAGATCGAACGCTTCGCGCTCGAACCAGTCGGCTGCGGCCCAGATCCCCACGAGGGAGTCCAGAACCGGCTCGGTATCGTCGAGACAGCGCACGCGCAGCCGCAGCCGCTCGTTGTGGGTGATCGACAGCAGCTGGTAGGCGACCGCAAAGCGCGGCTCGCCCGCCGGCTCGGGTGGAACCAGCTCGGCCTGCGCAAGCTGCGGGAGCCTGCCGCGACTGAAGCCGGTGCGCGTCGCGGACTGGGTCTGCCACTGATCCTTGCGAAACTCCAGGTAATCCACGCCCGCGAGGTCCATGAGCATCTCGAAGCGCAGATCCGGAGCATCGCGAAGCGTGCGGCACACCTCGAGGAGCACGGCCGGATGGACCTGGTACGCGAGCTCGTCGGCGAGCGAAGCCACACGCTTCACCTGCTCGCCCGGGAGGCGTGCACCGATCTTCTGGGCCAGAGCCTCGATGCGCTCGCTCACGCCTTGCGCTCCCGCACCTTGATGGCTGCAGCAGGGAAGGCGGAGCGGTGTGGCCTCGCGGAGTTGCTCATCGATCGGAGTTTCCTGGACTAACGCGCGATGGTGCTCGTGCGCTCGATCTTCTTTTGCAGCTGGATGATGCCGTACACGAGCGCCTCGGCCGTCGGTGGGCAGCCAGGCACGTACACGTCGACCGGAACGATCCGATCGCAACCGCGGACCACGGAGAAGGAGTAATGGTAGTAGCCGCCACCATTCGCGCAGGAGCCCATCGAGATGACCCAGCGCGGCTCGGGCATCTGGTCGTACACGCGGCGCAGTGCGGGGGCCATCTTGTTGACGAGCGTTCCCGCCACGATCATCACATCGGACTGGCGGGGGCTCGGGCGAAACACGACGCCGAAGCGGTCGAGGTCGTAGCGCGAGGCGCCCGCGTGCATCATCTCGACCGCACAGCAGGCCAGGCCGAAGGTCATGGGCCACAGCGAGCCGGTCCGGGCCCAGTTGACGAGCTGGTCCACCTGCGTGGTGAGGAACCCGCGCTGGGCGAAGCCCTCGGCAGCCATCGGCTCTAGTCCCACTCGAGAGCTCCCTTCTTCCACTCGTACACGAAGCCCACGGTGAGGATCACGAGAAAGATGCCCATGGCGATGAGTCCGGTCACGCCGATCTTCGAGAGCGCGACCGCCCAGGGGAAGAGAAAGGCGATCTCCAGGTCGAAGACGATGAACAGGATCGCCACGAGGTAGTAGCGCACGTCGAAGCGCATGCGCGTGTCCTCGAAGGCATCGAAGCCGCATTCGTAGGGCGAGAGCTTGTCGCGATCCCCGTGGAAGCGGGAGAAGAACCGCCCGAGGCCCGTGCCCAGCACGAGCATCACCGCGGCGAGGGCCGCGGCGACCATCAAAAAGATGAGCACCGGCAGATAATTGGCGGGCATGAGCGCGATTATAGCGGCCCCGGGCCGCGATTATCATCGCGTGGCGTATCGCGTTGGGAAATGATTCGTTGCACGACCGAAACATTGCGTGCCCGGCGAGCCGGCAAGCTTGCTCATGATCGTTGGTGCCGACGGGGAGATTCGAACTCCCACACCTTGCGGCGCTAGCCCCTCAAGCTAGTGTGTCTACCAATTCCACCACGTCGGCTTCTTTGATCATTTGGGTCCCGGCGCCGCAGGAGTCGGCGCCGGAACGCTGCCTGGCGAGGGCGCGGGCGTTCCCGGGACACTCGCCGGTGCACCGCCCGCCGCCCCCGAGCTGGCGGCCGGGGCGGCCGCTCGAGGCGGTACGGACGGCAGCGCCGAGCCGGCCGGCACCGTGGGGGTCTCGCCCGCCGTGTCGAGGATCGTCTTCGGCTGAGCCGGCTGATGAGATCCGACGTAGCCGAGTGCCAGACTGTTGAGCATGAACAGTGCGGCAAATATCGCCGTGGCCCGCGACAGCGCAGTGCCCGCGCCGCGGGCACCGAACACCGTGCCCGAGGCTCCGGCACCGAACCCGGCACCGGCCTCCGCGCCCTTGCCCCGCTGGATGAGCACCAGCCCGATGATCATCAGCGCGCAGAAGAACTGCGAGAACGTTAATGCGATGCGCAACATATCCGAGTTGAAAAACGTAGCCGCTCAGCGGCGGGTGGCTGCCAGGATCCCCAGGAATTCGTCGGCTTTCAACGAGGCGCCGCCAATGAGACCGCCGTCGACGTCCGGCTCGGCAAACAGCTCCGCGGCGTTTCCGACCTTCACGCTGCCGCCGTAAAGAATCCTGGCCTCGGCGCCGATTTTAGCATTTCGCTCCCCGATGCGGGCACGAATGAGCCGGTGCACCTCCTCGGCCTGCTCGGGTGTCGCATTGCGTCCGGTGCCGATCGCCCAGACGGGCTCGTAGGCGATCACGGCGCGTGCGAAGCTCTCCGCGCCGCATAACTCGAGCACCGCATCGAGCTGGCGCGATACGACCTCCTGACAGCGTCCCGCCTCGCGCTCGGAGAGCTGCTCCCCGACGCACAGGATCGGCGTGAGCCCCTTGGCCTGCGCCGCCGCAAACTTGCGGGCCACGAGCTGATCGCTCTCGCCGTAGTGCGAGCGCCGCTCCGAATGTCCGACGATCACGTGCGTACAGCCGACATCTCGCAGCATCGCAGCCGAGACCTCGCCCGTGTAGGCGCCCTGCCCCTCGGCACACACATCCTGTGCCCCGAGCGCCACCGCAACGTCCGCATCGCGCAGCAGACGCGCGACCTCCCAGAGGTACACGAACGGGGGACACACGATGCAGTCGGCCGGCAGCTCGGAGGGCAGCTCCGACACTATGGCCTCGATGAGGCTCGCGTTCTCTGCCCGCGAGCCGTGCATCTTCCAGTTTCCTGCAACGATGGATCTGCGCTTCATCGCGCGCTTCCTGATCCGAGGCCGGTCCGGGCCGTGAAGGGCGCGGGATGATAGCCGGTTTCCCGTCCGGCGCCCACTTCGGAGGGTGTCGCTTGCAGAGGCTGCTCAGCCGGCTGCCGCTTGCACGATCTCTGCGAGCTCGCGCGCGTACGCCTGGGTCGCCTGCTCGTCGCGACCCTCCACCATCACCCGGATGACCGGCTCGGTCCCCGAGGGGCGCAGCACGACGCGCCCCTCATCCGCCAGATGCGACTCGATACGCTTGACCGCCTGCTCGACCGAGGGCGAGGTTCGCGGATCGAAGCGCCGCGCGACCTTCACGTTGAGCAGAACCTGGGGAAGCTTCGACATCCCGGCGGTGAGCTCGGCGAGGCTCTGACCGGTCTGCTTCATCTCTGCCAGCACCTGCAGCGCATTCACCAGGGCATCGCCGGTGGTGGTCTTGTGGAGCAAAAGGATGTGACCCGAGGTCTCCCCGCCGAGGACGGCCCCGGATTCGCGCATCAAGCTCGAAACGTAGCGATCCCCGACCGCGGCACGCACGAACTCGATCCCCTCGCTCTTGAGCGCCAGCTCCAGACCCAAATTGCTCATGACGGTACCGACGACCGGCCCGCGCAGCATCCCATCGCGCTTGAGCGCGCGTGCCATGATGTACAGCAGCTGGTCCCCGTCCACCACGCGGCCCAGATGGTCCACCATGGTCAGGCGGTCCCCATCGCCATCGACCGCAATGCCGACCGCGGCGCGCACTCCGGGCACGGTCAGTTGCAACAGATCCGGTGCCACCGAGCCGCACCCATCGTTGATGTTCCGCCCGTTCGGAGAGCAGCCGACCGGGACGATCTCCCCGCCGAGATCGGCGAGCAGGCGTGGGCCCACCTTGTAGCAGGCGCCATTCGCGCAATCGATCACGATCTTCAGCCCCTCCAGACTCACACCGGAGGGGAGCGTCGAGGCGCAAAACTCCTGGTACTGCACGCGCGACTTGTCCACGCGCAAGGCGCGGCCGAGACTCCTCGACGTGCGCGTGATCGGTGCGCGCTCGAGCTCCGACTCGATCTGCTCCTCCAGCTCATCGGAGAGCTTGGCTCCGCTCGCGTCGAAGAACTTGATCCCGTTGTCGTCGTAGAGATTGTGCGAGGCGCTGATGACGACGCCGAAGTTGCAGGCGAAGTGGCACGTGAGGTAGGCGATCCCCGGGGTGGGCAGCGGGCCGATCAGCATCACATCCACGCCCGCCGCGACGAAGCCCGCCTCGAGCGCCGACTCGAACATGTAGCCCGACAACCGCGTGTCCTTGCCGATCAACACCCGTCCGCTCGCCGGCGCGAGCACGCGCGCTGCGGCGCTTGCGAGCTTCAGGGCGAAATCGACCGTCATCGGATGCTCGCCCACCCGGCCGCGGATTCCATCGGTACCGAAATAACGCCGACTCATTCGAGCCCCTCGCGGCAAGCCTGCCGATTCAAACGCCGAGCCACTACGCGCTCCTCAGCGCCACCGCAACTTTGATCGCATCGAGCGTGGCGGCGACATCGTGCGCCCGGATGATACGCGCACCGTTCAGCGCGGCGATGGTCGCAAGTGCCACACTCCCGGGAAGTCTTTCCGCGGCGTCGCGCCGCCCGGTGAGTGCCGCGACCGTCGATTTTCGCGACAGGCCGATCAGCACGGGGTAGCCGCACCCGGCCAGCCGGCCGAGCTGCCGCAGCAGGGCGAGATTGTGCGCCAGAGTCTTGCCGAACCCGAATCCGGGATCGACGACGATGCGGTCCTCACCCACCCCCGCTGCTCGGCAAGCCTGCGCCCGCGTGAGCAGGAACGCGCTGACCTCGCTCACAACGTCTGCATACTGCGGATCGCGCTGCATCGTCGCAGGCTCACCCTGCATGTGCATGAGGCAAACCGCGCACGAGCCCGCAGCCGCCGCCTGGAGCGCCCCCGGTGCACGCAGCGCGCGTACATCGTTGATCAGTCCCGCGCCGGCCGCCGCCGCGGCGCGCATCACCTCGGGCTTGCTCGTGTCCACCGAGATGATCGCGGGGAGCCGCGCGGCCAGGCGCTCGATCACGGGCAGGACCCGTTCGAGCTCCTCGTCGGCCGAGACCTGCGAGGCCCCCGGACGGGTGGACTCCCCGCCCACATCGATGATCGCCGCACCCTCGGCGTGCATGCGCTCGGCCTGCGCGAGCGCACGATCCGGATCTGCGAAGCGGCCACCGTCGAAGAATGAGTCGGGCGTGACGTTGAGAATGCCCATGACCACGGGCGTCGAGAGATCGAGCGTCTGGCCGCCGCAGCGAAGCAGACGAGTCGCGGACCCCGAGGACATTCTTCCCGGCGCGACCGCGCCGGCTAATGCTGACCGGCAGGAGAGCCGATCGGGGCGGCAGGCTGTTGACTGGTCGGCGGCTTGCTCGGGGGCTTGTTGACGAGCGTGTCGTCCCAGCCGGCAGGCGGCCGCGGCGGCTTGCCTGCCATGATGTCCTTCAGCTGCTCCTCGTCGATGGTCTCGTACTTGATCAGTGCGTCGGCCATGAGATGCAGCGTGTCGAGCCGGCTGGTGAGGATCTCCCGCGCCCGCTTGTAGTTGCTCTCGATCACGCGGCGCACCTCCTCGTCGATGGCGTGCGCGGTGCCGTCGGAGACCTGCTTGTGCTGGGTCACGCTGCGGCCGAGGAAGACCTCGCCGGTCTCCTCCGAATAGGTGAGGGGCCCCAAGCGATCCGACAGGCCCCACTTGGTGACCATGTTGCGCGCCAGCTCGGTGGCGCGCTCGATGTCGTTCGATGCGCCGGTGGTCACGGCGTCCTCGCCGTAGATGAGCTCCTCGGCGATACGTCCGCCGAAGAGCGTCGTGATCGCACTCTCGATGCGGCGTTTGGAGAGGCTGTAGCGGTCCTGCTCGGGCAGAAACTGCGTGACGCCCAGGGCGCGGCCGCGCGGGATGATCGTGACCTTGTAGACTGGGTCGTGCTCGGGAACGGTCATTCCCACGATGGCGTGGCCGGCCTCGTGATAGGCCGTCATCTGCTTCTCCGCCTCGCTCATGACCATGGAGCGCCGCTCGGCGCCCATCATGATCTTGTCCTTGGCGCGCTCGAACTCCTCCATCCCGACGATGCGCTTGTTGGCGCGCGCGGCAAAGAGCGCTGCCTCGTTCACCAGGTTCATGAGATCCGCGCCGGAGAACCCGGGCGTGCCCCGCGCGATGAGCGCTGGCTTCACATCCTCCGCGAGCGGCACGCGCCGCATGTGCACGCGCAGGATCTGCTCCCGGCCGCGCACATCGGGAAGCGGGACGACGACCTGCCGGTCGAAGCGCCCCGGGCGCAACAGCGCAGGATCGAGCACATCCGGCCGGTTGGTCGCGGCGATGACGATGATGCCCTCGTTGCCCTCGAAACCATCCATCTCCACGAGCAACTGGTTGAGCGTCTGCTCGCGCTCGTCGTGGCCTCCGCCGAGCCCGGCGCCGCGGTGGCGTCCGACTGCATCGATCTCGTCGATGAAGATGATGCACGGAGCATGCTTCTTCGCCTGCTCGAACATGTCGCGCACGCGCGATGCGCCGACGCCGACGAACATCTCCACGAAATCCGATCCAGAGATGGTGAAGAAGGGCACCTTCGCCTCGCCCGCGATGGCGCGCGCGAGCAGCGTCTTGCCGGTGCCGGGCGAGCCCACCATGAGCACACCCTTCGGGATCTTGCCGCCGAGCTTCTGGAACTTGCCGGGGTCCTTGAGGAAGTCCACGATCTCGGCGACCTCCTGCTTCGCCTCGTCCACTCCGGCCACATCGGCGAAGGTGACATTCACCTGGTCCTCACCGAGCAGGCGCGCGCGGCTCTTGCCGAAGGACATCGCGCCGCGGCCCCCGGATGCGCCCTGCATCTGCCTCAGCATGTACACGAACACGAGAATCAGGAGCAGAGCCGGGGCGAGCTGCAGCAGCAGTTGCCCGAGAAAGTTCGGAGCCTTGGGCGGGCGGCCCTCGATCGAGACGCCGGCCTTCTCGAGCGAGCCGATGAGCGCCGTGTAGTCGGTCTCGGGGTTGTAGGCCTTGAACTGCGTCTTGTCCTTCAAGGTCCCATAGAGCATGTCGCCCTGGAAGACGACGGACTCCACCCGGTTCTGCCGGACATCATCCAGGAACGTGGAGTAGTAGATCTCCTGAGGCTGGCCGACCGAGGGCATGTAGCGGCTGAATACCGCGAGCAGCACCAGGACGATGACGACCCAGAGGATGATGTTTTTTGTCAAGTCATTCAATGAAGGGACCTCTCACAAGCCAGGAGGCCGGACAGTGGCGGGTGGCTCACGGCTCCCTGCAAAAAACACTCCCCGAAACTACACCAACAGCAGGTGCTTAGCCAGCAAGTAGACCTCGGCGCTGCGCGCTCGCGAGGCCCGTGGTTTGAGCAGTTTCACCGTCGTGAAGCGACTGCGCGCCTGCGCCACCAGATCCGTGAACCCAGCACCCTGGAAGAGCTTGATAAGGGCGCACCCGCGGGGCTTCAAGGCGCGTCCCGCCAGATCGAGCGCAAGCTCCGCGAGCTCCAGGCAGCGGGGCTGGTCAATCGCATCGACCCCGCTCAAGTTCGGTGCCATATCCGAGAGGATCACATCCGCCCCGGGCGCGGTCACCTTCGCGAGGAGGGCCGTGAGGACCTGCTCCTCGCGAAAGTCGCCCTGGACGAACTCGACGCCGGCGACTGGATCCATCGGCAAGAGGTCGGTTGCGATCACCCGCCCCTGCCGGCCCACCCTGTCGCGCACGTACTGGCTCCAGGCCCCGGGGGCGGCCCCCAGATCGACGCATACGTAGCCCGGGCGCAACAGCTTCTCCCGCTGGTCGATCTCCTCGAGCTTGAATACGGCCCGTGAGCGCCACCCCTCCGCCTTGGCGCGCCGCACAAATTGATCCGTGGCGTGCTCTCGCAGCCACTGGTGGCTCTTCATGAGAACTCGAAGCGTACGGCCACGATCTCGTACGAGCGGGTGCCCCGGGGGGTGGCCACATCGACCACATCGCCCTGTGACTTGCCCACGAGAGCCCGAGCGATGGGCGAGGTGATCGAGATGCGCCCGGCACGAATGTCGGCCTCGTCTTCGCCTGCGATCTGGTACACCACGCGCACGCCCTCGTCCTGGTCCTCGAGCTCCACCACCGCGCCGAACACCACTCTGCCGGTCTTCGGCAGCGTGCTGGGGTCGATGATCTCTGCGTTGCCGAGCTTGCTCTCGAGCTCGTGGATGCGCCGCTCGATGAAGCTCTGCTGCTCGCGCGCGGCGTGGTACTCGGCGTTCTCGGACAGATCCCCGTGACCGCGCGCCTCGGCAATGGCACGGATGATGTTGGGACGCGCCTCGCTCTTCAAGCGCTTGAGCTCCGCGCGCAGCGCCTCCGCGCCACGCAGGGTCATCGGTGTGCGTTTCATGCGCGCCGTGCCCCCTCGTGCAAATCCTCGAGGCGGTTGACCTCGACCTCATCGAGATGATCCAGCGCCTCGCAGGTGGCAAGCGCTGCGGCGAGCGTCGTGTAGTAGGTCACGCGGCGGTGGACCGCCTCGCGGCGAATGGAGTTGGACTCGCGGATCGCCTGCTTCCCCTCGGTGGTGTTCACGATGAGATCGATCTCGTCATTCTTGATCATGTCCACGATGTGCGGGCGCCCCTCGCGCACCTTGTTGGCACGCCGGCAAACAATGCCCGCCTCCTCGAGCACGCGAGCCGTGCCCGCGGTTGCGACGATCTCGAAGCCCCGCTCGATGAGCTTGCGCGCCAGGCCGACCGCGCCCGGCTTGTCGCGCTCGCGCACGCTGATCAGGCAGACACCCTCGCGTGGCAGCGTCACCCCCGAGGCCGCCTGAGCTTTCGCATAGGCCTCGCCGAAGGTGCGGCCGGTCCCCATGACCTCGCCGGTGGATTTCATCTCGGGACCCAGGATGGGGTCGGCCTCCGGGAATTTCACGAACGGGAACACGGCTTCCTTCACCGCACAGTACCCGGGCACCACCTCGGACGTAGCGCCGAGCTCCGTCAGCTTGCGCCCGGTCATGACGCGCGCGGCGATCTTCGCAAGCGGCACGCCCGTTGCCTTGGAAACGAACGGCACGGTGCGCGAGGCTCTGGGGTTCACCTCGAGGATGTGAATGATGCCGTTTTGAATGGCGAACTGCACGTTCATGAGCCCCACGACATTCAGGGCCTTGGCGAGCTTGCGGGTCTGCTCGCGCAGCTCGTCCTGGATCTGCGCCGAGAGACTGTAGGGCGGCAGCGAGCAGCCCGAGTCGCCCGAGTGCACGCCGGCCTGCTCGACGTGCTCCATGATGCCGCCGATCAGGACGTTCTCCCCATCGCACACGGCATCGACGTCCACCTCGATCGCCACATCCAGGAACCGATCGAGCAGCACCGGACTGTCATTCGAGACGCGCACGGCATCGGTCATGTAGGCGCGCAGATCCTCCTCGTTGAATACGACCTCCATGGCCCGTCCGCCGAGCACGTAGGAGGGACGCACGACGAGGGGATAGCCGACCTCGCGCGCAAGGCGCACCGCCTGCTCCTCGTTGCGCGCCGTGGCGTTGGCCGGCTGCTTCAGCCCGAGCGTGCGCACCAGCTGCTGGAAGCGCTCGCGATCCTCGGCAACGTCGATCGACTCGGGCGTCGTGCCGATGATGGGCGCGCCGGCCTCCTCGAGTGCCCGCGCGAGCTTCAGAGGTGTCTGGCCGCCGAACTGAATGATGACTCCCTCGGGCTTCTCCTTGGCGAGGATCTCGAGCACGTCCTCGAGCGTCAGCGGCTCGAAGTACAGCCGGTCCGAGGTGTCGTAGTCGGTCGAGACGGTCTCCGGGTTGCAGTTGACCATGATGGTCTCGAAGCCATCCTCGCGCAGCGCAAGTGCCGCATGCACGCAGCAGTAGTCGAACTCGATGCCCTGGCCGATGCGGTTCGGGCCGCCGCCGAGGATCATGATCTTGCGCCGCTGCGTGGGGCTCGCCTCGCATTCCTCGTCATAGGTCGAGTACATGTAGGCGGTGGAGGTCGGAAACTCCGCCGCGCAGGTATCCACACGCTTGTAGGCCGGGACGATCTGCAGCTCCTGACGGCGCTGGCGCACGGCCTTCTCGATCACCCCGACGAGCTTTGCCAGCCGCGCATCGGAGAACCCCTTGCGCTTGAGAGCCCGCAGGTGCTCGGCGTTGAGTCCCCGCATGCCGCGCTCGCGCGCGAGGGTCTCCTCGGCGAGCAGATCCTGGATCTGAGCGAGGAACCACGGATCGATGCGCGTGAGCTCGGCGATGCGCTCGAATGACCAGCCGGCGCGGAATGCATCGGCGGTGAACAGCAGCCGGTTCGGCCCCGGCGCGCGCAGCTCGTACTCGAGCTTTCCGGCGGCCTCGTCCGACAGCGGCAGCGTGAGCTGCTCGCCCAGACCGTCGAGTCCGGTCTCGAGCCCGCGCAGCGCCTTCTGCAAGGACTCCTGAAACGTCCGCCCGATCGCCATCACCTCGCCCACGGACTTCATCTGCGTGGTGAGCCGATCGTTGGCATCACGAAATTTCTCGAACGTGAAGCGCGGGATCTTCGTCACCACGTAGTCGATCGAGGGCTCGAACGAGGCGGGGGTGAGTCCCCCGGTGATCTCGTTCTTGAGCTCATCGAGGGTGTAGCCGACCGCCAGCTTCGCCGCCACCTTTGCGATCGGGAACCCCGTCGCCTTGGAGGCGAGCGCCGAGGAGCGCGACACGCGGGGATTCATCTCGATGATGAGCAGGCGGCCGTCTTGCGGATTCACCGCGAACTGGACATTGGAGCCGCCCGTGTCCACCCCGATCTTGCGCAGCACGGCGATCGAGGCATCGCGCATGCGCTGGTATTCCTTGTCGGTGAGGGTCTGGGCGGGGGCGACGGTGATCGAGTCCCCGGTGTGCACCCCCATGGGGTCGAGATTCTCGATGGAGCACACGATGATGCAGTTGTCCTTGCGATCGCGCACCACCTCCATCTCGAACTCTTTCCAGCCGAGAACCGATTCCTCGAGCAGGATCTCGGTCGTCGGAGAAGCATCGAGGCCGCGCACCACCAGCGCCTCGAACTCCTCGCGGTTGTAGGCGATGCCCCCGCCGGTGCCGCCGAGCGTGAAGGACGGACGAATCACCACGGGATAGCCGATCTCGCCGATCGCCGCGAGCGCATCGGGCAGGCTGCGGGCGATGCGCGAGTTGGGCACCTCCAGCCCGATGTCGCGCATGGCGTTGCGGAACAGCTCCCGGTCCTCGGCCATGTCGATCGCCGCGCGCGACGCGGCGATCAGCTGCACGCCGCATTTCTCGAGCACGCCCTCGCGCACCAGGTCGAGCGCGGTGTTGAGGGCAGTCTGACCGCCCATCGTGGGAAGCAGCGCATCGGGGCGCTCCTTCTCGATGATGCGCGCCACGGTGCGCCAGTTGATGGGCTCGATGTAGATCGCATCGGCCATCTCGGGGTCGGTCATGATCGTCGCGGGATTGGAGTTGACGAGCACGACGCGGTAGCCCTCCTCCCTCAGCGCCTTGCAGGCCTGCGCGCCGGAATAATCGAACTCGCACGCCTGCCCGATCACGATCGGGCCCGCGCCGATGATCAGCACACTCTGGATATCGGTTCGTCTGGGCATGGGCTCTACCGGCTACCGCTCGGCGATCTGGCGCCGCGCGCTCGCCTCGACCAGGCGCAGCTGACCTTGGAGCCTCTTGAGCATCAGATGATTGAAGCGCTCGAAGAGCACCCGCAGGTCGTGCGGGCCCGGGCTCGCCTCGGGGTGGCCCTGAAAGCTGAATGCCGCGCGATCCTTGACGGCGATGCCCTGCAAGGACCCGTCGAAGAGCGAGCGATGGGTGGGCACGACCTCCGGCGGCAGCGTCGACTCGTCCACGGCGAAGCCGTGATTCTGGCTGGAGATGAGGACCCGCCCGCTCTCGAGGTCGAGCACCGGATGATTGGCCCCGTGATGGCCGAACTTCATCTTCAGCGTGCGTGCGCCGCATGCGAGCCCGAGGAGCTGGTGTCCGAGACAGATGCCAAAGAGCGGCACGTCGGTGGTGAGGAACTCGCGCGTGGCGGCGATCGCGTAGTCGCACGGCTCGGGATCCCCGGGACCATTCGACAGAAAGATGCCGTCGGGCGCCAGCTGCAGCGCCTCGCGGGCGCTGGTCTGCGCGGGCACGACCGTGATGCGACAGCCATGGTCGGCGAGCATGCGCAGAATGTTGCGCTTGATGCCGAAATCGTACGCCACGACGTGGAGTCTTTGATGCGAGCGGATGGGCGGGCGCTGCACCTCCTGGTACAGGCTTCCCTCGTTCCATTGATAGGGATGCTTCACGGAGACGACCTTGGCGAGATCCATGCCCTTCAACCCCGGGAACATGCGCGCGGCCTTGACCGCCGCGGCCTCATCCACACGCTCGCCCGTCATGATGCAGCCGGCCTGCGCACCCTTCTCGCGCACGATGCGCGTGAGTTTGCGCGTGTCGATGCCGGCGATCGCAACCACGCGACCGCGCTCGAGGAATTCCGCGAGGCTCTCGGTCTTGCGCCAGCTGCTCGCAAGGGGTGGCAGATCGCGAATCACCAGCCCGGCGGCATAGATCTGGCCTGACTCCAGATCCTCCGGAGTGCAGCCGGTGTTGCCGATGTGCGGATACGTGAGGGTGATGATCTGGCGCGCGTACGAGGGGTCGGTCAGGATCTCCTGATAGCCCGTCAACGCGGTATTGAAAACGACTTCGCCGGTGGTATTGCTTTGAGCTCCGATTGACTGGCCGCGGAAGATGGTTCCATCTGCCAGCGCCAGCACCGCCGGTCCATTCACCCCAGCATTCCCCTTCGAGTCCTCACGCCGGACTCAAGTCAAAGTCGTCGCCTCGATATGGTGGTCCGTCCCCAAGCGTTCAATCACGTGGCGGAGATGTACAAAGCGGGAGGAGTTCGGCGACCGAACATCCTCCCGCCTTGTATGGACTAACCCTTGCGGATTCGCGGAAATTCTACGGATCCCGCCGGACCCTGTCGAGCGTCCGGCGATGCGCTCTGGGCGGCACATTCCGCAAAAACCTCTCAAGCTCCTGATTTGAATAGCACATCTCGCATGGTGTAGCGCCCCGGGGGGCGCGTGGCCAGCCAGGCGGCTGCCTCGAGCGCCCCGCGGGCGAATACGACGCGGTCGGTCACCCGGTGGCCCAGGACCAGCTGCTCCCCGTTGCCCGCGAAGATGACCGTGTGCTCGCCCACCACATCGCCCCCGCGCAGGGAGGCAAACCCGATATCGCCCTGGCGCCGCACGGCCGCCGGATGGTGGCCCTGCGCCGCATGGCGGTCGAACTCCACTCCCCGGGCCTCGGCGATCGCCTCCCCCAGCGCCAGGGCCGTCCCGGAGGGCGCATCGCGCTTGTCACGGTGATGCGAATCGAGAATCTCCGCATCGAACTGCAGAGGCAAAGCCCGAGCGCACTGGCGCGAGATCTCGAGCAGCAGCGTCAGCCCCATGCTGGTGTTGGGCGCGACCAGCAGCGCGATGTGGCGCGCGGTGCGCTCGAGCTCGCGATAGGTGTCGGCCGACAGGCCCGTCGTGCCGATCACCAGGGGCTTGCCGGTGGCCACGCAGCCTGCAAGGTGCGTGGCAGTGACGGTCGGGGAGGAGAAGTCCACCGCCACATCGCATTCCATGAGTCCTGCGGAAAGATCGTCGGTCGCACTGACGCCGAGGGTACCCACGCCGGCGAGCTCTCCCAGATCGCGCCCCAGGTGCGGATTGCCCGGCGTTGTGATGCCACCCGAGATGCGCAGATCCGCTCGCTCGAGCGCCGCGCGCACCACCGCCTGGCCCATCCTGCCCGCTGCGCCGATGACCAGGAGGCGTAGCACGATCAGACCTTCCCGCCCGAGAAGAACCGCTTGACGCCCTCGAGAAAGCCCTTCTGGCGGGGCGCATGCCGGTGAGTGTCCTCACCATCCCCGCGCAGAGAGTCCTCGAGCTTGCGCACCAGATCGCGCTGCTCGGCCGAGAGATGCACCGGAGTTTCGACCACGACCCGGCAAAACAGATCGCCCCGCGCTCCCCCGCGCACCGGCTTCACCCCCTTGTCGCGCAGTCGAAACACGCGGCCGGACTGGGTCTCCGCGGGAATCTTGATCGTGACCTCGCCATCGAGCGTCGGTACCTCGAGCGTTCCACCGAGCGCGGCGGTTGCAAAGCTGATCGGGACCTCGCAGCTCAGATGCTCGCCGTCGCGCTCGAAGATCGCGTGCTCGCGCACCTGCACTTCGACATAAAGGTCTCCCGGGGGGCCACCGTTGCGTCCCGCCTCTCCTTCGCCCGTGAGGCGGATCCGGTCCCCGTTATCCACTCCCGCGGGGACCTTGACCGAAAGCTTCTTGCTGCGACGCAGGCGGCCCTGCCCCAGGCAGGTGTCGCACGGGTTACGCACCATCTTCCCCGAGCCGTGGCAGCGGGGGCAGGTTTGCTGGAGCTGAAAGAAGCCCTGCGAGATGCGCACTTGGCCGACCCCGCCGCAGGTCTCACAGGTGACCGGCGTGCTGCCCTTCGCGGCGCCCGTGCCGTGGCAGGTCTCGCATTCCTCGAGCTTGGTGACATCGAGCTCGACCGAGTCCCCGAACACGGCCTGGCTCAAATCGAGCTCGAGCTCGTAGCGCAGATCCGCGCCGCGGAAGACCTGGGAGCGGCCGCGGCGGGCAGCACCGAAGATGTCCCCGAACACATCGCCGAAGATGTCGCTGAACGCATCGGCCGACCCGAATCCACCGCGGGCGCCCCCGCCGCCCCGGGAGGCAGCCTCGAGTCCAGCATGCCCGAACTGGTCGTAGGTGGCCCGCTTCTGGGCATCCGAGAGAATCTCGGCCGCCTCCTTGGCCTCCTTGAACCGCTCCTCCGCCTCCTTGTCGTTGGGATTGCGGTCCGGATGGTATTTCATCGCGAGCCGGCGGTAGGCCTTCTTGATCTCAGCCTCGGTCGCAGTCTTGGGAACGTCGAGGATCTTGTAGAAGTCCCGCTTTGCCATGCCTGCTCAGATTCACCTTTCACAAATGCGCGCTCGCCCGCCTGCCCCTCGCATCTTGCGAGGATCATGCGGACGAGCGAGAAGACCCGTCCCCGCCGCCACGCTGCCCTATCCTACTGCGCGCGACGCTCCGGCGGCTGTGCGGCGCATGCGCCGCGCGCGCCTAGGAGGCCTTGCGATTCTTGTCGCGAACTTCCTCGAATTCGGCGTCCACCACGTTGTCCTGCGACCCCGCGCCGCCCGCCCCGCTCTGGTCCCCACCGCTGGCACCCGGGCCGCCCGCCGCTCCAGCGCCGCCTCCCGGCGGCGATTGAGTCTGCGCATATGCGCGCTGGGAAATCGAGGCGGAGGCCTGTGCGAGCGCATCCGCCTTCTTGTTGATCACGTCCTTGTCGTCGCCCTTGAGCGCCGCACGCAGATCCGACAGCGCCGATTCGGCCTTGGCGCGCTCCTCGCCCGAGACCTTGTCGCCGAGGTCCTTCAGGGACTTCTCGACCGCATGCACCAGGCCGTCGGCCTTGTTGCGCGCATCGACCAGCTCACGGAAGCGCCGATCCTCCTCGGCATGCGCTTCGGCGTCGCGCACCATGCGCTTGATCTCATCCTCGTTCAGGCCGCTCGAGGCCTTGATCACGATCTTCTGCTCCTTGCCCGTCGCCTTGTCCTTCGCGGAGACATTGAGAATGCCGTTCGCATCGATATCGAACGACACCTCGATCTGCGGCATGCCCCGCGGTGCGGGCGGAATATCGCTCAGATCGAACTTGCCGAGCGACTTGTTATCGGCTGCCCGATCGCGCTCGCCCTGCAACACGTGGATCGTCACGGCCGTCTGACTGTCATCGGCGGTGGAGAAGGTCTGCGCCGCGCGCGTGGGAATCGTGGTGTTCTTCTCGATGAGCTTGGTCATCACCCCGCCCAGGGTCTCGATGCCGAGCGACAGCGGCGTCACATCGAGCAGGAGCACATCCTTCACTTCCCCTGCAAGGACACCCGCCTGGATCGCGGCACCGATTGCGACCGCCTCATCCGGGTTCACATCCTTGCGAGGCTCCTTGCCGAAGAAGTCCTTCACGTACTTCTGCACGAGCGGCATGCGCGTCTGGCCGCCGACCAGGATCACCTCGGCGATCTGCGCGCCCGAGAGGCCCGCATCCTTCAGGGCGATGCGGCAAGGCTCGATGGTCTTCTTGACCAGATCCTCGACGAGCGACTCGAGCTTGGCGCGGGTGAGCTTGATATTCAGATGCTTGGGTCCGGAGGCATCGGCCGTGATGTACGGCAGATTCACATCGCTCTGCTGGGTCGAGGACAGCTCGATCTTGGCTTTCTCGGCGGCCTCTTTCAGGCGCTGCATGGCAAGCGGATCCTTGCGCACATCCACACCGGATTCCTTGAGGAACTCCTCGCCGAGGAAGTTGATGATGCGCAGGTCGAAATCCTCACCGCCGAGGAAGGTATCGCCATTCGTCGAGAGCACCTCGAACTGGCGCTCCCCATCGACCTCGGCGATCTCGATGATCGAGATGTCGAACGTGCCGCCGCCCAGGTCGTACACGGCGATCTTGCGATCCCCGCCCTGCTTGTCGAGCCCGTAGGCAAGCGCCGCGGCTGTGGGCTCGTTGATGATGCGCTTGACCTCGAGGCCGGCGATGCGGCCGGCATCCTTCGTGGCCTGCCGCTGAGAGTCGTTGAAGTAGGCGGGCACCGTGATCACCGCCTCGGTCACCGTCTCGCCCAGATAGTCCTCCGCGGTCTTCTTCATCTTCATGAGCACGCGCGCGGAGATCTCCGGAGGTGCCATGCGCTTGCCCTGAGCATCGACCCAGGCATCGCCGTTGTCGGCGCGCACGATCTTGTAGGGGACCATCTTGATGTCCCGCTGAACCACATCATCATCGAACTTGCGTCCGATCAGACGCTTGACGGCAAACAGCGTGTTCTGCGGATTGGTGACCGCCTGGCGCTTGGCCGGCTGGCCCACGAGGACCTCGCCGTCCTTGCTGAAGGCCACGATCGAGGGGGTCGTGCGATCGCCCTCGCTGTTCTCGATCACGCGGGGCTTGCCGCCCTCCATGATGGCCACGCACGAGTTGGTCGTGCCGAGATCGATGCCGATAGTCTTAGCCATTGGGTTACTCCGATGGGTTCTTGCTGTCCCCTGATGCACCACTCACTGGGTGCGAGTCGCCGCGATTCAAGCCCCGCGCGACGATGACGCGGGCCGGCCGCAACAGCCGCCCATTGATCTCGTATCCGCTCTGCACCGCCTGCAGCACCGAGTCGGGCTCGGCGGTGGAGGAGTCCTGCATCAGGACTGCTTCGTGGCGCGTGGGGTCGAAGGGCTCCCCGCGCGGATTGATCTCCTTGATGCCGAGCTTCTCGAAGGCCCGAGAGAGCAGCTTCAGCGTCGCCTCCTGACCCTCGGCGAGGCTGCGCACATCCGCCTTCGCACTGCTCGCAACGGCGAGCTGCAGGCTGTCCATCACCGGGAGCAGCTCCGCGGCGAATCTCTCCAGGCCGTAGCGGTTGGCGTTCTCGACATCGCGCTGCGCGCGCTTGCGCACATTGTCGAGCTCGGCCACCGAGCGCACGTACTGGTCGCGCAGCTCGCTCGCCCTCACCTCCGCATCGGCGAGCGCGCGCTGCAGATCCTCGAGCGGCGCCATGGCCGAGCCTGGCTCGCCGATGGTTTCGCGCTGCTCCTGGGATCGGCCTCGCTCAAGCTCTCCGCTGGACATCAAGACTCCCTCACAATCAATGACTTACGAACACGCCCGGTCTAAGGACCGGCGATGCGGCCATGCTGCCGGGTACCTGAGGGTTAGCGCCGGGAATTCAAGGCCGCGCCGAGCAATTTCGCAGTCACATCCACGATGGGAATGACACGCTCGTACGCCATGCGCGTAGGCCCGATCACCCCGAGCACGCCGACCACCTGCTCGCCGAGGGAGTACGGCGCCGTGACGATGCTGCAGTCATCCAGGATGTGGTAGCCGGATTCGTGGCCGATGAAGATCTGCACGCCCTGGGCGCGCAGGCTCTGGTCGAGGAGATGGAGCACGTCGTGCTTCTCGTTGAAGGCCTCGAAGAGCCGCCGCAGCTTCTCGACGCTCGAGAGCTCGGCGAGGCCCATGAGATTGGTCTCCCCGGCGATGACGTACTCGCGCGGCTGAGCCTCGCTCTGCTCGAAGACGTGCTGGGCGACGGTGATCGCATCGAGCATGATCTGATTCATGTGCTCGCGCGTCTCGGACAGCTCGCGCAGGATCTCCTGGCGCACCAGGGGCAGCGTACGTCCGCGAACCTTCTCGTTGAGGAAGTTCGCGGCTCGCTTGAGCTCATCCGGGGAGTAGTAGCGCTCGAGCTGGATGATGCGGTTTTGCACCTCCCGATCGTCGAGCACGAGCACGGTGAGCACCCGATTCTCCGAGAGCCCGACGAACTCGATCTGCGTGACCGAGGCCTGGTGAGCGTTGGGGACGGTGACCACCCCGGCCAGCGAGGTCACGGCCGAGAGCAGCTGCGAGGCGGCCGCGGCGAGGGCCTTGGGACTCTCCACCAGCCCATCGAGAATGCGGCTCTCGCCGTGGCTGTCGAGAAATCGCTGGATCTCGGACTGGATCTCCGGGTCGGCCGCCGAGTCGGGACGCCGCCCGCGCAGAAGCGTATCGACAAAGAAGCGGTAGCCCTTGTCGGTGGGTACCCGCCCGGCAGAGGTGTGGGGGGAGACGACGAAGCCGAGCTCCTCGAGGTCCGCCATGACATTGCGGATGGTGGCGGAGCTCAGGTTCAGGCCACTCTCGCGCGAGAGCGCACGCGAGCCCACTGGCTGGCCCTCGCGGATGTAGCTCTCGACCAGGATGCGCAGCAGGCTCTGCGCTCGCTCGCTCAGGACCTCATCGCGCGATTCGTATGCCATAGACGGATCGTGAAGCTAGCCGCCACCTCTGCGACCGTCAAGCAATGGCGAAGTTCGGGGTGCAGGCCGCGCCCGCTGCTCACTCGAGCAGCCGGCTGAGTCCTCCCAGACGGCCCGCCCCCAGAGAGGCCGCTGCGAGCGCAACCCCGAGCAAGGTGCCCGCACCCCCGAGGACATATAGCAGGGTCGGTCCGCCCAGGGAGGCCTGCAGCCAGGGCATCGCGACGGCCGCCACGGCTCCGGCCGCGAACGCCGCGCCGATTGCGGTTCCGAGCGTGCGGCGGCGCAGCCGCACGTAGTCGGCCTCGAGCTCGGCGAGCCTCTCGAGATGCTCGCGCTCGAGGCTTGCTCGACTGGCACGATTCTCATCCGCCTGCGGTGCGGTCGCGAGCGCGCGAGCCAGCCGCCGCTCGAAACCGGGGGGCAGCCCCGGGGGGCGCAGAGCCTCGGCAAGCGCCGCATCGAGGATGCGCATTTCCGGACTCTCAGAATCGCTCATGGAACCGCCCCCAGCCACAATCGCGCATCATGCAGACCGCATCGCTTGAGCTCCTCGGCGAGCAGCGCCCGCGCACGAAACAACGTGGTCTTCACCGTGCCCTCCGGCATTGCCAGCATCTCCGCGACCTCGCTCACCGAGCGGTCCTCGTAGTAGAACAAGGTGAGAACGCGCCGGTACCGCTCCGGGAGCCCATCGACGAGCTGCCGCAGCACCGCGGGCGCATCGTCGTGGTCGCTCGCCGCGGTCTGCATGTGCGGATCGAGCGGCGCGTCAGTGTGGTCCCCATCGGTCTCCTCCTCGATGGCGGCGCGGGCCCGGCGTCGCTCGATTGCAGTCAGACAGCGATTGCGCGTGATGGTGTAGATCCAGGTCGAAAGCGAGGCACGCCCGTCATAGCTTGGCAGCGCCCGCCAGATCCGCACCAGGCTCTCCTGTGCCGTATCCTCGGCCTGCGCGGGGTTGCGCAGCAGCGCGCAGCACAGCCGGTACACTTTCCCCTGGTAGCGCTCGAGCAGCTGCTCAAACGCCTGCTCCGGCGCACCTCCCCGCAGCAGCGCCTGGATATCACCGTCACGGGAGGCGGCGCGAACCGCGGCGGACTGCATCGGTGCCATGGACCTCTGGCGTTGATACCCGCGAGGGGCTGGGCCGGTTTCACGCCCGGGCACTTGTGAAACCAGCGCAGGCCCTGGAGGGTATCAAGCTGCGTCACCAGATGCTCTCGAGGAGCGACCCGTGCCAGAGAATGCAGTAGCCATCATTGGGGTCATGATTCCGATTGTCGTGGTGGTCATGTTGGTCGGGATCGGTATGCTGAAACTGGCGCTCGACTACCGTAACCGGCGCGAGATGTTCCAGCTGCATCACGCCGAGCGGCTGGCCGCCATCGAGAAGGGGGTCGAGATTGCCCCACTGCCGCCGGAGTTCTTCAAGAGTTATCGCCGCCCGCTGCCCGGACCGGCCGTGTCCCTGCGCAACGGCCTCCTGTGGCTCTTCGTCGGCGGCGCATTGTTCGTGGCGCTCTACGAGGCGGTGGGATCCGATCAAGCCTGGTGGGGTCTGCTGCCGGCCGCCGTGGGTGTCGCCAATCTGCTCTTCTACCTCATCGCAGGCCGCAAGCTCGAGGCCGACACCCGCAAACCCGGCGCCGGGCGCGAGGGCACGACGGATTCGGAGCAGCGGGTCGGCTCGAAGCCCTAACGCCTCGGCTCGAAGGCCGCCCCGTCCGCGCACTGACCGGGTGGTCGGCGCGGCAAGTTCAATGCGATAGGCCACAACTTGCGCAAAAAGCCCTCCGTTCGGGGGCTTTAGGGCGTCGGTCGCTTGGGACGAGCCCATCCCCGTGTTACAAAGGCTTGCAGGTCCGCGCAGCCCAGGTCGCACCCGAGACTCCCTATCGTCATGCCCTTTCCCGTGCGCGTATGCGCCCTCATTGGTCGATTCGCCGATCCACGCGTGGCGGAGTCCGTGGCCCTGCTATTGCCGCATCTGGCGGGGCGGGGAATCGAAGTTCTGGTGAGCGAGGAGCTGCCCGAGCTGGCCGCGACAGGTCCCTTCTCGCGCGTGGACGAGCGCACCATCGTCGAGCGGGCCGATCTCGTCATCGCGATCGGGGGAGATGGGACCCTGCTGTCTGCGGCGCGCCTGGTCGCCCGGTGCGATGTACCGCTTCTGGGCATCAATCGCGGACGGCTGGGATTTCTCACCGATGTGATGCCCCAGGACGTGGTGGCGTGCGTGGATGCGGCCTTGCAGGGCTCGAGCGAGCTCGACCGCCGTCCGCTGCTCGAGGCGCGGTTGCTCGGCCGGGACCCCTCGGAGGCTTTGCTCGCCCTGAACGATGTGGTGCTGCAAAGGGTGGAGACCGGCCGTTTGCTCGACTTCGAGACCTGGATCGACGGGCGCTACCTCAACACCCATGCCGGTGACGGCATCGTCGTGGCCACCGCGACCGGCTCGACGGCTTATGCGCTCTCCTGCGGCGGTCCCATCGTGGAGCCCAACCTCGATGTGGTGGTACTCGCGCCGATCTCGCCCCACACTCTTTCGGACCGCCCGATCGTCGTGTCCGCCCGGTCGTCGATCGAGATCCGTCTGCTCGAGCTGGCCGAGCGGCCGGAGAACAGCGGCCGCGTGGTGTGCGATGGCACCATGCTCGGGGAGCTCGCCCCCGGGGACCGCATGATCGTCAAGCGTGCGCGGGAGAGCGTGACGCTGCTGCACCCGACAGGTTATGACTACTTCCGCCTGCTGCGCTCCAAGTTGCACTGGGGCCGCGGCAGCCTGGATCACTCCCGCTGAGCCCTCACCGTGCTCTCCCATCTTCAAATTCGCGATTTCGCTCTGATCGAGTCCGTCGAGCTCGAGCTGCGCTCGGGTCTGACGGTGCTCACCGGCGAGACGGGTGCCGGGAAATCCATCATGGTCGAGGCGCTGGAGCTCATCGCCGGCGGCCGCGGAGGGCCCGAGGTCATCCGTCAGGGCGCACAGCGGGCCGAGATCTCCGCATCCTTCTCGCTCGAGGATGCACCCCGCGAGCTCACGCGCTGGCTCGAGGAGCAGGCCATCAGCGCCGAGCAAGAGCTCAACATCAGGCGCCTGGTCTCCGCTGACGGCCGGGGCCGCGCCTACCTGAACGGTCAGGCGGTTCCACAGCAGGCGTTACGCGAGGCGGGGGCGCTGCTCATCGACATCCACGGCCAGCACGAGTTTCAGTCGCTCACGCGGCCGGCTGCGCAACGTGAGCTGCTCGATGCCTACGGGCGCCACGAGGCTCTCACGGAGCAAGTCGCGATCGGGCACCGCGTGTGGCTGTCCTTGCTCAACCGCACACTCGAGCTCGAGACCCAAGCCGCCGACCGCGATCAGCGCTCGGCGCTGCTCAAGCATCAGATCCAGGAGCTCGAAGCGCTCGGCTTGACCGACGGTGAGTTTGCGAGTCTCTCCGAGGAGCGCACCCGGCTTGCCAATCGCGGCCGCCTCGCCGAGGGCGCGCATCTGGCGCTCGGCTGTCTGTACGAATCTGAGGACTCAAGCGCCCATGGGCGCGCGAGTCGCGCGCTGGCCGCGCTGCGCGGCATGAGCGCGCTCGACTCCAGAATCGCTGAGATCGCACCGCTGCTCGAGAGCGCGGTCATCCAGATCGGCGAGGCAGCCCGCGAGCTGCAGCACTATGTCGAGAGCCTGGAGATGGATACGGCGCGGCAGGATCAGGTCGAGCGCAGGCTTGCTGCCATCGAGGAGCTCGCCCGCAAGCACCGCGTGTCTGCATCGGAGCTGCCCGAGCGTGCCCGCCAGCTGACCTCGGATCTGGCGGCGCTCGAGACCGCCGAGGGCGACCTTGCGACGCTGCGCAAGGACCTCGCCGCCGCGCTCGCTCATTACCGCGATCTGGCGGGCAGGCTCTCCGCGCGACGCACGACCGCCGGTCGATCGCTCGCCAAGGAGATCACTGCGCGAATGCAGGTGCTTGGAATGGCCGGCGGGCGCTTTCAGGTGGATGTCTCACCGCTCGAGTCGAGCGAGCCTGCACCGCACGGGGCCGACCAGGTGGAGTTCCGCGTGACCGCGAACCCGGGTCAGCCGCCCAGGCCGCTCGCCAAGGTCGCCTCCGGCGGGGAGCTCTCCCGGCTGTCGCTCGCCGTACAGGTCTCGGCAGCCGCACGTGAGAAGTCCTGCATGGTGTTCGACGAGGTCGATGCAGGCATCGGAGGGGCGGTGGCGGAGATCGTGGGGCGTGAGCTGCGATTGCTGGCCGAGGGTGCACAGGTGCTCTGCGTCACGCATCTGCCGCAGGTCGCCTCGCAGGCGCATCACCACTTCAGGGTGAGCAAGCTCTCCGACGGACGCACCACGCGCACGGCGCTGACCGAGCTGTCGGAGGAGGCGCGGATCGAGGAGATTGCGAGGATGCTCGGCGGAGTCGAGGTCACCGCAAAGGCACGCGAGCACGCGCGCGAGATGCTGAAGAGCGCGCTCCAGGGCGCGGCGCCTAAACCGGCTTCTTCCGAAAAGCGCAGTTCGGCCGTTCGCAGCGGCCGTAGAGAATGAGCGAGTGATCGCGGATGTCGAAGCCGAGGCGCCGCGCAACCGCGGTCTGGCGCTCCTCGATGCCTGAATCCATGAACTCCTCGACGCGCCCACAGTCGAGGCAGACGATGTGGTCGTGATGCGTGCCTTGGTTGAGCTCGAAGACGGCCATGCCGTCCTCGAAATGATGCCGCGTGACCAGTCCTGCCGCCTCGAACTGGGTGAGCACGCGGTAGACCGTCGCCAGCCCGATGTCCTCCTGGGAGTCGAGCAGCGAGCGGTAGATGTCCTCGGCCGATAAGTGCCGGGTGCTGCTGCGTTCCAGGATCTCCAGTATCCGCAGTCGCGGCAGCGTGACTTTGAGGCCCGCCTTGCGCAGGTCCTTGCCTTCCATCCGCTGCTCCCCGGCAGCCGCGCGAGCGCGTACTGTGCGATGCGGTATCATGCGCCCATTATCCCCCATCCATCGTGCGTGTCACGAATGAGAATGCTCGTGCAGCCTCGTAGCCTCCTTGCAGTCGCCGCGCTCGGCCTGCTCGCTCCGCTCGCGAGCGGATGCGTGTACCGCATCACCATTCAGCAGGGCAACTTTCTGCAGAAGCACGCCATCACGCAGCTGCAGGTCGGTATGACGCGCAGCCAGGTGCGCTATCTTCTGGGCACGCCCATGGTGCCGACCACGTTCGACACGGACCGCTGGGATTATCTGTACTACCTCAAGAAGGGGCATTTCCCCAGGCCCGAGCGCTATCTGCTGACGGTGTACTTTCACAATGACAAGGTGGCGCGCATCGACGACCATGGCCAGGCGCCCATCGATTCGGCGCCGACGGTCACGGAGCGTCCGCCCCGGCCCGCTACCTAGCGCCCCTTCGCAGCTTGCGTACGCGATCCCGCCTGGCCTGCTTGGGTTCTTGCACGAGCGCGCGGTAGAGCTCGATCCGGTCGCCATCGCGCGGTATGTCCGTCCGGCTGCACGGCTCGCCGAAGATGCCGACGCTCGCCTCCTCCCACGGCACGGCGACACCGCCTGCAACATCACGCGCAGCCGCCAGCACCTCCTGCACGCTCGCGCCCTCGGGCACTTCGATCCGCCACAGATACTGTCGATCCCGCGTGCCGTACGCGACCTCGCAACGCTTGGTGCGCGAGGCGGCCTCGGCATGACTGCCCGCAGCAGGTGCGGATGCGGCCGCCTGGGTCACCGGCCTTCACCTCGCCTCGGCGCGCGCGACGAACGCATCCACGAGCGACTCCACGGTGTCCTGGAAGAGCGGCTCGAACAGCACCGCGGACAGCCGACTCGCAAAGGCGAAGCGGATGGCAAGCTCGATGCGGCAGCCGTTCTTCCCGAGCGGAGTGAGCGTCCATTCCGCCTCGAGCTCGCTGAACGGACCGCGCACCAGATGCATCTGGATCCGCCGCTCCGGCTCGAGCTCGTTACGGGTGGTGAATTGCGCCCGCAAGGGCCCGCGCCGCACGCTCAGCGTTGCCACGATCTCGCTCGGGCTGCGCGACTCCACACGCGCAGCGGCGACGCCCGGCACGAAATGCGGATAGCTCTCCACGTCGTTGATCAGCTCGAACAGGCGACCGGGTGGCCGTGCGACGATCGCCGACTTTCTCACTTCTCTCATCGCGCGGATTGTCCCAGAATCGCGCACCCCGCCGCATCAACACTTAAGTCATGGTCAGAGCCGAGTCCTCATCAACCCGCCTGATTGCCGAGAACCGCAAGGCGCGCTTCGATTACTTCATCGAGGACCGCTACGAGGCGGGGCTCGCGCTGCAGGGCTGGGAGGTGAAGGCGATGCGCGCCGGGCGCGCACAGCTGCAGGAGGCGTACATCTACCTGCGGGGCGGGGAGGCCTTTCTGATCGGCGCCCACATCGCAGCGCTGCCCACCGCATCGACCCACGTCCTGGCCGACCCCGTACGCACGCGCAAGCTCCTCCTGCATCGCAGCCAGCTGCAGCATCTGATCGGGGCGGTCGAGCGCCGGGGATATACCCTGGTTCCCCTCGAGCTGTACTGGAAGGCGGGTCGCGCCAAGGTGGAGGTCGGCCTTGCCAAGGGCAAGAAGCAGCACGACAAGCGAGCGGTGGAGAAGGATCGGGACTGGCAGCGAGACAAGGCGCGGCTGCTTCGCCGGGGCAGATGAGCGAGCCGGGGGGGGGCGTACGGGGGGGTCTTAGGGTAGACTCGGAAGGCATTCTGAATGGGGGCGACCGGTTTCGACGTGGGTTGCGAACCTTCAGGGGCGTACCGAGGTGCAGTGCCCTCGTAAATCACGCTGCAAATCATAGTTGCCAACGACGACAACTACGCTCTGGCTGCCTAGTCGCAGCTGACCTCTGACCAGCTCGTGCCTATGCGACTGGACCAGGGGACGCGTTCATAGGATCGCGATCCGGTGTGCGACGGGCCGGATCGCTAAGAGTCACCGTCTGCTGGCGTTGCGTCTTCCCTGCCCTTCGGGTAGCGCCGCGCGAGAAACAAAGAGTGGGCTACGTACGTAGATCTTGAAGTCTAGCGCTTGCGGACGGGGGTTCGATCGAGGGTCGCCGCGGCTCGCGAGAGTCGCAGGAAAACGGAGCTCACATCGGTGAAACCTGACGGCGCCGTCCCTTGCGGACGGTGGCATGGCAACGCCGAGGGGTAGGAAGGAGGCCAACTCCAGGCCTGCCCTGTAGAGACTCATAGACTCGCCGCGGGCGCTTGCGCCCCGGGCGGGCACTAGGATCGGGCTGGTAGGGCTCGATAAGACGCTCCGCATCCCGGGAGGTGCCAAGCCGGCATCCCCCTGGATGAAGGCATAGTCCAGCCCGCAACGAAAGCTGCGGACGTGCTGTCCCCCCGCCTCCACCAGAAGTCCTAAGGCGCTCCCGGTACGGTACCGGGAGCGGCCACGCAGGGCAGTGCCGCTCAGGGTGCCGCGCCCAAGCTCAGCAAAGGCCCGTAGAGATCCGGCCGGCGGTCGCGGAACACGAACCAGTTGTTGCGCAGCTCCTCGAGCTCTGCAAGATCGAAGCTCGCCCAGATCACCGCCTCCCCCTCCTCGGGGGCCTCGGCAACCTTCGCCCCCATCGAATCGGCGATGAACGAGGATCCGTAGAAGCGCACGTACAGGTGCTCTGGGTCCTGCACGGAGCGCTCCAGGCCGAAGCGGTTCGCAGCGACGAGCGGCACGAGATTCGCAGCCGCCTGACCTTGCTGCGTGCGCTGCCAGTGGTCCTTCGAGTTGATCGGCGGCGCAGGGGGCGGCTCGGTTCCAATTGCCGTCGGAAACAACAGGATCTCGGCGCCCGCGAGCGCCATGGCTCGCGAGCTCTCCGGGAACCACTGGTCCCAGCAGATGCCCACCCCGATGCGCGCAAACCGGGTGTCCCACACTTTGAATCCCGTATCGCCAGGACTGAAATAGAACTTCTCCTGGTATCCCGGTCCGTTCGGAATGTGGGACTTCCGGTAGACCCCGAGCACGCTGCCGTCCGCGTCGATGATCGCAATGGAGTTGAAGAAGGCGACTGGACCGCGCTCGAAGAAGCTCACCGGGAGCACGACTCCGAGCTCGCGCGCCACGCCGCGAAAGCGCTGCACCGCCGGACTGTCGTGGAGCGTGCGGGCCAGCGCGAGGTGACGCGAGTCCTGCTCGATGCAGAAATAGGGCGTCTCGAAGAGCTCCGGCAAGACAATCACCTGCGCGCCGCCCCGTGCCGCCTCACGCACGTGACGCTCCGCACGCTCGAGATTGCCGGCCAGATTCCAGTCGCAAGCAAACTGGGTCGCAGCCACGGTGAGCGGCCGCGGCTTGCGGGAAAAATGCGCCGGCGCGCTCACGCGCTGCCCCGGCTCATGCGCCTGCCCCCGCTCACTCGAAGACCTTCCCGCGGTTGAGAATGCGCTTGGGATCGAGCGCTGCCTTCAGTGCGCGCATCGTTGCGATCTCCGCCTCGGTGCGCGAGATGCCCAGATGCATCCGGCGCTCGAGCCCGATGCCGTGCTCGGCCGCAATCGAACCTCCGATCGCGCGCAGCGGCTCGTAGACGATGGCCTCCACCGCAGTCCGCACCTCCTCGGCATCCCGACCCAGTGCTGCAGGTCCGGCGCCGGGGGTCACGATCACATGAAGGTTGCCATCGGCGATGTGGCCGAACGCAAAGGTGCGTCCCTGAGGAAACTCCTCCGCGACCGCGCGGCGCAGCCGGGCAAGATACGGCTCCATGTGCTCGATCGCGAGGCTCACGTCGAAATTGAAGGTGACGCCGTACTGCTCGTGGACCTCCCACACATCCTCGCGCGGCTCCCAGATCGCGCGCCGCTCGGTGTCGGACTTGGCGATGACCGCATCGAGGATCAGCCCATCCTGCAGCGCGGCTTCCAAGGCCTGCTCGAGCCGCGCCTGGTCCCCCTCGGGGTCCGCACCCAGGGTCTCCACCAGCCCGTACATGCCATATTCGCGCGCCAGCACGGCGGCATGGCCGCTGCGCGCCGACGTTGTGATCTCGTAGTACTCCGGCCACAGCGCCTCGAAGGCGGCCAGCTGGCCCGCAAGCCGCGCATCGAGGTGCCCCAGCAGCCGCACGAGCGCCGCAAAGTCCTGGCAAGCGACGAATGCGGTGGACACGCTGCGGGGGCGTGGCACCAGGCGTAAGTCAGCCCGAGTCACGATCCCCAAGGTGCCCTCGGTCCCGATGAAGAGCTGCTTCAGGTCGTATCCGGCGTTGTTCTTCAACATCCGGTTCAGGGAGTTGAGCACGGTGCCGTCGGCGAGCACCGCCTCGACACCGAGCACGAGGCTGCGCATCATCCCGAAGCGCAGCACCCGCACTCCCCCGGCGTTGGTCGAGATGTTGCCGCCGATCGTGCAGCTGCCGCGGGCGCCCAAGTCGAGCGGGAACATCAGCTCATGCCGCTCGGCCTCCTCCTGAGCACGCTGCAGGATGACGCCAGCCTCGACCCTCATCGTGCGCCCCGGCGCATCCACCCGCTCGATGCGATTCATGCGCTCGAGCGAGATCAGCAGCTCCTCGGGCGAGGAGGCGGTTCCTTCGACGAGATTCGTGCGACCGCCGGCTGGCACGATGGGCTGCCCCCGCGCATGGCACAGGCGCAACACCGCGGAGACCTCGCCAGTCGAGCGTGGTCGCACGAGCGCCGCAGCGCCCGGTACGTGGCCTTGAACGTCGGTTGCGCATTCGCGTACCCGCTCACCCGTGAGCAGGGCTTGCTCCCCGACTGCGGCGCGCAGATCCGCGAGCAGGCTGGCATCCACCATGTCAAATTCTCCCGAGGCGCCCGTTGCCGAACGCAAGAGGGAATCAGTGTAGCTCGGAGACCCGGGTACCGGGATGCATGGCGCGACAGGACGCCCCGATCGCTCGCCCGACCCTCAATGCAGCCGGCGCTTGTCCTTGGGAACTTTCAGCTCCGGGAACAGCGCCTGATCGAGCGCCTGAACATAGGTCGCGACATCTGCGGGCCCGGGGACCAGCACGCGCCCATTGATCAACAGGTTCGGCACCACGGCAATGCCCAGTCCGCGCATCCGGCGCTCATCCGCATCCACATCTTCCCGCGCCTCGGCCGGATCGGCGAACGCCACATGGGTTGCCGCCTCGAGGAGACAGTCCTGCGCTACCTGTTGCAGCACCGCTCGATCGGAGAGGTCACGGCCGTGCTCGAAGTAGGCGCTGAAGAGGGCGTCGATCACCTCGCCCTGATGACCGCTGCGGGCGGCGAGCCGGACCAGCCGATGCGCCTCGTGAGTATCCGGAACGCTCTCCAGCCGATCGAATGCGAATCTGATCCCGAGCTCCTCCCCAGCCTGCCGCAGCTCGCGCTGCGTCGCCTCCACGGTTGCGCCGCGCGGCAACCTTGCCGCGAGCTGCTCTCGCCAGCCGGCCCGTGCCTTGTGCTCGAAGGGCAGTCCGTGCCACCGCAGCAGCGGCACCGGAGCACCGTAAAGACTGCCGAGAGCCCGGTCCAGGCTGCGCTTGCCGAGAAAGCTCCACGGGCACGCCAGGTCCCCGATCAGGTCCAACTCCAGCGCCGGAACGCCGGGCTGGGATTGCAGAAGCGCCGTTTCCATGCCTGCTTATCTGGAGGGCACCTCCACAAAATCAAGCGGGCAGGAGTTTTGTTCCGCTCCGGCTGGTGCGATGGACCTGCTCGGTGATCCGGATGGCCGTCTCGAGCGCCCTCACGCCCGCCTCCCCGCTCACCACCGGTGCGCGCCCGGTGCGGATGCAATCGAGGAACGATTCGATCTCCGCCTTCAGCGCATCGCCTTGCTCGAAGCTCTGCTCCTCGATCGTCACCGGCAGCTGCCCGCCCGAGGGCACCCCGGGGCGCTTGCGGATCAGCGTCATGACCTTTTGCTGCAGGTCGATCGACAGGTACGCCTCGTCCTGCGGGCTGAAGAGGCGCAGCTTGCGCTCGGTCTTCATGCTCACGCGGCTGGCCGTGACGTTGGCGACGCACCCGTTGGCAAAGCGCAGCCGCGCATTGGCAATGTCGATCTCCTCCGAGAATACCGGGGTCCCAATGGCGTCGATCATCTCCACCGGCGCGCCGACGATCGTTTGCACGATGTCGATGTCGTGAATCATCAGATCGAGCACGACATTCACATCGGTGCCGCGCTCCCGATACGGCGCCAGCCGGTGACACTCGATGAATCGCGGCGCTCTCAGGTACGGCTCGGCGGCGAGGATCGCCGCGTTGAAGCGCTCGAGGTGGCCCACCTGCAGCACGCGTCCCTGCTCGTGCGCGACCCGGATGAGCTCGTGGGCCTCGGCGGGCGTCTCGGCGATCGGCTTCTCGACCAGGACATGGGCGCCGCCCTCCAGAAGCTCCCGAGCGATCGCAAAGTGAGCAGCCGTGGGCGTGGCGACACTCACTGCATCGACCTGACCGATGAGCTCCCGAGCCTCCCCCAGCGCGCGCGTTCCGAGCTCCGCGGCCACGCGCTCGCGGGTCTCGGGGTTCGAGTCCACCACGGCGATGAGCTCGCAATCGCCGATCTGGGCATACTTTTGTGCGTGAAAGCGGCCCAGATAGCCGACCCCGACCACCGCCGCTCGGATTTTTCTCGTCACGGCGGCTATTATGCCCGCTTGGAGCCCTCCCCTCGCACATGACGCTCTCTGCCCTCTCGCGGGATGCGGCAGCTTCGCGCACCTCCCTGTGGCGCGAGGTGATCATTCTCGTGGGAGCGCTCGCCTTCGGCGTGCTGGCCGTTCCGCCGCTCCTGTGGCTCGTGGGCGCGCGCACGCTCGGTCCCTATCCCGGGGGCGCGATCGGTGCGATGGTGACGAGCTTCTTCCACGGCCTCGCGACGGGGTCGATCGGCTTCTGGATCGTCGCGCTCGCTCCTTACGTGTTCATCACCATTGTGCGCGCGCTCTTCGCCATCATCCGGGCCTCCCCCGATTGAACTTGACGCATTAAGTCACCTCTCATGGAGAATGCCCAACCGAGCTGCCAGCCATTGCGCCTTGCGCGGGAGCGAACTCGAGCTTGACGCGTCCTGAGTCCGACGTTTCTTCCCAGGAAACGCGCCAGTACCCTTGATGCGATGGCCCAAGCGCTCTAGCCTTGTGAGCGGATGCCCCAGCCCGGTGACACGAACGCCTCTGCCCGACGGACTTCACCCTGAAGCAGCGAGCCCCACGATGACCTTTTGCTTGACGCGCCGCTCGAGCGGCTGGTTTGCCACCTGCCTCGCTTTTGTGATGGTGCTCGCAGTTGCGAGCTCCTCGCCGGCGCCGGCCAGTACCTCCGTCGTACCCCCCGGCGCCATTGCGCCGACCGAACGGCAGCGGATGATCGCGCGTCGGGTCGGCTCGATCCTGGAGGAGACCCACTACAGCCGCGCGACCATCGACCGCAAGATGTCCTCGCAGGTCTACGATCGCTATCTCGAGTTCCTCGACGGGCAGCACAGCTACTTCCTCGCGAGCGATATCGCCGAGTTCGAGCAGTGGCGCTTCAGCTTCGATGACATGATTCATACGGGCGACATCGACCCGGCGTTCGCGATCTTCGCGCGTTTCCAGCAGCGCAATCGTGAGCGCATGCGCTACGCCGTCTCGCAGCTCGATGCCGAGCCGAACTGGGATGTGAAGGAGTCCTTCGAGTTCGATCGCCAGCACGCCTCCTGGCCGGCGAGCGAGGCCCAGCTGAACGAGCTGTGGCGCAAGCGCGTCAAGAACGACGTGCTCTCGCTGATGCTCGCCGGCAAGAGCTGGAAGGACGCCTCGGACATGCTGCGCAAGCGCTACGAGCACGTGCTCAAGCGCATCGACCAAGTGAGCTCCGAGGACGTGTTCGAAGGGCTCATGAATGCGTACGCCCGTACGTTCGATCCACATTCGAGCTATTTCTCGCCGCGCGATTCGGAGGAATACCGCATCCAGATGAGCCTGAACTACGAGGGCATCGGCGCCTCGCTCGAGCTCATCGACGATTACGTCACGGTGATGAATGTCATCGAGGGAGGACCTGCGGCGGTTGCGGGCACCCTCAAGTCGAATGATCGCATCACCGGCGTCGGCCAGGGCCGCGATGGCACGTTCACGGATGTGATCGGCTGGCGGCTCGATGATGTGGTGCAGCTCATCCGCGGCAAGGCCGGCACCACCGTGAAGCTGCAAATCCTCCCGGCCGGCGTTGCGCCGGGCTCGCCCGAGAAGACTCTCGAGTTCGTGCGCAACAAGGTGTCCCTCGACAATCAGGCTTCCCGGAAGGAAGTGCGCACGATCAACCGCGGGGGACGCGCCCTCAAGATCGGCGTGATCACGGTGCCTGCGTTCTACGAGGACGTGCAGGCGCAAAACGCCGGCGATGAGAATTTCCGCAGCACCACGCGCGATGTGCGCCGGCTGATCGATGAGCTCAAGACGCAAGGCATCGACGGGCTGGTGCTCGACCTGCGAGAGAACGGCGGCGGGTACCTGCCCGAGGCCACCGCGCTCACGGGCCTCTTCATCGACAAAGGGCCCGTGGTTCAGCTCAAGGACACCACCGGCCGGCTGGAGGTGCTCGATGATCCTGACAAGGGTGTGGACTACACAGGACCTCTGGCAGTGCTCGTGGATCGCTACAGCGCCTCGGCCTCGGAGATCTTCGCGGCCGCCCTGCAGGACTACCATCGTGGCGTCATCGTCGGCCAGCGCACGTTCGGCAAGGGCACCGTGCAGAACCTGGTCCCCCTGGATCGCTGGTCGCAGCGCCCGGTCAACGGTCAGCTGACGGTGACGATCGGCAAGTTCTACCGGATCACCGGCGAGAGCACCCAGCGCCTGGGCGTGGAGCCCGATGTGCCGCTGCCCTCACCGATCGACATGGACGATGTGGGTGAGAGCTCGCTCGAGGCAGCGCTCCCCTGGGATCGCATCGCCCCGGTTGCCTTCGCACTCTGGCACCCCGTCTCGGCTCCCTCGATGGGGATACCCGCTCTGGCGCTTGCCGAGGATGCGCGCGCTCAGCACGACCCCGACTATCGCTGGTTGGTCCAGGAAGTCGCGGCCAGCGAGGATCTGCACGGCGAGAAGAGCCTCTCGCTCAATCTGAAGCAGCGCGAGATCGAGCGCACGCGCGAGGACCAGGACCGGCTGGCTCGCGAGAACCAGCGTCGCACGGCGAAGGGGCTGCCGCAGATCAAGTCCGTGGATGAGATGGACCCGGCGGAAGCCTCCGAGGTCGTGCTCGCACAGGCGACGCAGGTGGTTGGCGACATGATCACCGGAGTGCGCCCGCTCCCGGCCGGGCAGACCGTCCGGCGCGACGATTCGCTGCCGCACGATGCGGTGCCACGCGCAGCGGCGGCGCCCCTCGGGAGATAGGCTCAGCGCATCAGGACTCTGAACAGGTCCCAGGTATCCTCGGCCAGCACATTGGGCATGCGCGCCGCCGCGGTACCCCCGAGCGGTTGATCGGCAAGCGCGTCGCCTTCTCCGAAGGCGATCGATTCGGGTTGCGGGGTCGCATCGGATGCATCGCGATAGCGGACGATCGCCTTCAGTCGCTCGGATCGCCCCTTCACGTCCTGTGCGACATTGACCTTGCTCTGCAGGATCGAGCGTGCGCTCGCGATGCCTGCGATGAGCACCTCGCAGTCCTGACGGCCGCCGTAGTCCTCGGCCACCTCTCGCCGCGAGCTTGCCTCCTTGGCGAGCGCGACGAGCGGGGTGTCGATCAGCCGCAGGCACAGCACCTCCGCATAAGCGATCGCGGCCAGATTGATGGCGCGTCGGGCCTCGAGCGACAGGCCCGGGAAGTCCGGGACCGGGGCATCGTTCAGCTGCTCGGCCGCAGCGCGCGTCTCGCCGAGCGCCGCATCGGCCGACTGTGCAGCCGCCTGAGCCGTTTGCAGCTGCCGGTCGAGGTTGCGCCGCTTGAAGTAGTGCCAGAAGCGCGTGAGCGTCGCGCGCGCCGCAACCAGCTGCGCCACGGCCTCGTGAGCCTCGACGTGCTGCGTTTCGGCCGCGCGCAGCCGCCCGTCGATCGATTGACGCAGTGCAAACAGACGCCGATTGCACTCGGCGAGAAAGGCGCGCCGCTCGCGCTCCTCCTGCTGATTGGCGAGCTCCGTGACAAACTGCTCGAGGATGGCGCGCCCGGACTGCCACAGCGCCCGTAGCTGATAGAACACCAGGGCCGGATAGGCAGTCTCGGCCAGCCCGAGGCGGCCCTCGAGCGCCCCGAGCATCTCCTGCACGCGCGCGGTGGCGCCTTCCTGCTGTTTGATACGGTCCTTCAGCCGATAGACTTCCTCCTGCAGCTCACCATACGCCTTCTTGAGCTCCGCCCGGTTCTTGAACAGCACGAGGACGCGCTCGTCCTCCGCGGGTGCGGCAGGAGGGCCTATCCGCTCTCGCATCAAGGTGCTAAGTCGTGTCAGGGGTTTCATGGTGGCCAGCTCCGCGGCCGGCCACGCGAGCGCACACCATTTAGATGCTTCTCGTGGCCGGCGAGAAGCGATGTCCGCGCTCCACGCAATATTCGAGCCACTTGTTTAGCATCACGTTGCGCACCCAGCGCTGATCCAGTTCACGCTCCATCCGGCCTCGCAGGCTTCTTGCCGCGATGGTGGCGGGCGCGGTCCATTCCTGCGCTTCGGCGAGCCGCGCATCGTGATACAGACGCACACCCATATCCGGACAGGGGCGCGGCGCCGCCGCATCGGGCAGCAGGTAGGTTAAGTTGAGCGTCGTGGTATACGGTGAGCGCTCCATCACGGTGAGAAGGAGATCACAGTCACCGGCGACGACCGAGCGATAGCTTCCCTCGAGCGTCGCTGCATCTCCCGCGAGCCACCCGAAGCGGATGTAGTTGCTCTCGTAGAGGCTCATCAATGCGACGAAGCTGCGCGGACGCGCCCGCCACGAAACCGTCGTCAACGTATCGTTGAACATCGTCCGACTATATCGCACGTCGCGACGGGCGCAAGCGGTCTGGCGCGTCAATTTCCGTGCCTACAGGCCCGTTATTCGTCACGGACGCAGCCGTCGCTCGATGCCGCTGTTGTTGATGATGCGGCTTGCGATCTCCTCGATCGAGCACTCGGTCGTGTCGATGTAAGGAATCGCGTACTGCCGGAACAGCTCCTCCGCAGCGCGCACTTCGTACTGCACCTGCTGCGAGGATGCGTAACGGCTCTCGGGCCGGCGCTCGTTGCGGATCTGGCGTAGCCGCTCCGGCCGGATGGTGAGACCGTAGAGCTTGTCGCGGCAGGCCGCGAGCCGTGCAGGCAGCGTCGCCCCATCGAGATCCTCGTCGGTCAGAGGATAGTTGGCCGCAAAGATGCCGTACTGGAGCGCCATGTACAAACAGGTGGGCGTCTTGCCCGAGCGCGACACGCCGATCAACACGACATCGGCGCCTGCATAGTCGCTCCCCGAACCATCATCGTTCGCGAGCGAGTAGTTGGTCGCATTGATGCGGATGGTGTACGCTCCGAGGTCCGCCATGCCATGCGCGCGGCCGGCCAGATGCGTCGAGCGAGTGTCGAGCTCGCGCTCGAGCGGCCCCACGAAGGCCGCAAAGAAGTCCAGAAACAGCGCTTGGCTGCCCATCACGATCTCGCGAAGCTCATCCTGCACGAGCGTGCTGAAAATGATGGGCCTCACCTGCTCCTCCGCCGCCGCGGCATCAATCTTGCGAACCGCCTCGCGCGCCTTGTCAACGGTCGATACGAATGGCAGAGTCACCGGACGAAATTCGAGCCCCTCGAACTGCGTCAACAGGCTGTGACCCATCGTTTCGGCCGTGACGCCGGTTTGATCGGAGACAAAGAACACGGTTCGTCGTTGCTTCATGGGACTCACTAGACCTCTCTGCCAGTCTTCCACCGCGCTGCGCGCACCGCAACTTCCGATCGCTATCGTATGAGTGCCTGGGTCATACCCTTCGAGCAGCTGCGCGCCGGCGACATCGAACGGGTGGGAGGCAAGAATGCCTCGCTCGGGGAGATGATCGGCTCGCTTGCAAGCCTGCACGTGCGGGTGCCCGGCGGATTCGCCACTACCGCCGAGGGCTTCCGGTGCTTCCTCGCTCAGGGCGGCCTCGAGGCGCGCATTCACGCTGCGCTCGATGCGCTCGACGTCGACGATGTCGAGAAGCTCGCCGCCACCGGCGCACGGATTCGCGAGTGGGTGCTCGCCACGCCGTTCCCGCAGGAGCTGCAGAGCGAGGTGCTCGCAGCTTACCGGCAGCTCGGTGAAGGACGCGACCTGTCCGTCGCGGTGCGCTCCTCGGCGACGGCCGAGGATCTGCCCGAAGCCTCGTTCGCCGGCCAGCAGGAAACCTTTCTCAACGTGCGCGGCGAGACTGCGCTGCTGCAGGCGATGCACGCGGTGTTCGCATCGCTCTTCAACGATCGTGCCATCGCATACCGAGCCCATCAGGGGTTCGAGCACCACGCCGTGGCGCTCTCGGCCGGCATTCAGCGCATGGTACGCAGCGACCTGGGCGCAAGCGGGGTGATGTTCACGCTCGACACCGACTCGGGATTCCGGGACGTGGTGCTCATCACCGGCTCGTACGGACTGGGTGAGACCGTCGTGCAGGGCGCGGTCAATCCCGATGAGTTCTACCTGTGGAAGCCGGCGTTGCGCGCCCGACGGCGTGCGGTCGTCAGGAAGAATCTCGGCGCCAAGGCGATCAAGATGGTGTATGCCGAGGAGCAAGCGCACGAGCGCGTGCGAACCATCGACGTGAGCGCCGAGGAGCGCGGCCGCTTCTGCCTGAGCGACCCGGAGCTCGAAGCACTCGGACGCCAGGCGCTCATCATCGAGGAGCATTATCAGCGCCCGATGGATATCGAGTGGGCCAAGGATGGCGCCACGGGGGAGATCTTCATCCTGCAGGCGCGGCCCGAGACCGTGCAGAGTCGCGCAGGACGCACGATCGAGCGGTTCTCCCTCAAGGGGCACTCGCAGGTGCTTGCCAGCGGTCGCAGCATCGGCCAGCGCATCGGAGCAGGCCCGGCGCGGATCGTCCGCCACGTCTCGGAGATGGCGCGGGTAGGCCCGGGCGATGTGCTCGTGGCCGATATGACCGACCCGGACTGGGAACCGGTCATGAAGCGTGCCGCGGCCATCGTGACCAATCGTGGTGGCCGCACCTGCCACGCCGCGATCATCGCTCGGGAGCTCGGCATTCCGGCGGTCGTCGGATGCGGGGATGCGACCGCGCGCATCCCGGAAGGCCAGGAGGTGACCGTCTCCTGCGCCGAGGGAGACACCGGTCACGTGTACAGCGGCCGGCTCGAGTTCGAGCAGCGTCGCATCGAGCTCGATCGCATGCCGGAGATCCCGGTCAAGATCATGATGAACGTCGGCAATCCCGACCGTGCGTTCAACTTCGCCGCCATTCCGCATCGCGGCGTCGGGCTCGCGCGGCTCGAGTTCATCGTCAATCGGATGATCGGCGTTCACCCGCGCGCGCTACTCGAGTTCGAGCGGCTCGAGCCGGCCCTGAAGCAGCGCGTGAGCGCGCAGATCTCGGGCTATCCGGATCCCGTGAGCTTCTACGTCGACAAGCTCGCCGAAGGCATCGCGCAGATCGCGGCGGCGTTTGCTCCCCAGCCGGTCATCGTGCGCCTGTCCGACTTCAAGTCGAACGAATACGCCAACCTCCTGGGGGGCCGCGCGTACGAGCCCACCGAGGAGAATCCGATGCTCGGCTTTCGCGGGGCGTCGCGTTACCTCGACCCTGCGTTTCGCCCATGCTTCGAGCTCGAGTGCCGTGCTCTCAAGCGCGTGCGCGACGATATCGGACTGACGAACGTGCAGCTCATGGTGCCCTTCGTTCGCTCGGTCGGGGAGGCACGCGGTGTCACCGAGCTGCTCGCACAGAACGGTCTTGCGCGCGGCGCGAACGGACTGAAGTGGATCATGATGTGCGAGTTGCCGACCAACGCGCTGCTCGCGCATCAGTATCTCGACTTTTTCGACGGCTTCTCGATCGGCTCGAACGATCTCACTCAGCTGACACTCGGGCTCGATCGCGACTCGGCCATCGTCGCCAAGCTCTTCGACGAGCGTGACGAGGCCGTCAAGGCGCTCCTGAAGATGGCCATCTCTGCGTGTCTGGAGCGTGGCAAATACATCGGCATCTGCGGTCAGGGCCCCTCCGACCATCCGGATTTCGCGCGCTGGCTCGTCGAGCAAGGCATCGAGAGCCTCTCGCTCAATCCGGATACCGTGGTTCAAACCTGGCTGCTGCTTGCGGGCGAGAAGACCTGACCGGCAGGAGCGGCGCGGGCCCGCGGAGCGCGGCTCGGCACGCCCCGCAGGGTCACTTCGTGCCGGCGTAGGCGGGATGCAGAAAGTGTGCGCGGTAGTGCCTGAGCTCGCGGATCGACTCGCGAATGTCGGCAAGCGCGAGGTGCGCGCTCTCCTTCGTGAAGCTCTCCGCGAGCTGCGGAGCCCAGCGGTGGGCGAGCTCCTTGAGCGTGCTCACATCGAGGTTGCGGTAGTGAAAGAAATGCTCGAGCTGGGGCATCTCGCGAGCGAGAAAGCGCCGGTCCTGGCAGACGCTGTTGCCGCACATCGGGGAGGTGCCCGGTGTGACGAGCGGGGTGAGGAAGGCAAGTGTGCGCCGCTCGGCATCCGCTGCCGTGAATGGACTGTGACGCACGCGTTCCGTGAGCCCGGAGCTGCCGTGGTGCTGACGGTTCCACTCGTCCATCCGTGCCAGCACCTCATCGGGCTGGTGAATCGCCACGACCGGCCCCTCGGCAATCAGCGCCAGGTCCTTGTCCGTGACAATGGTTGCCATCTCGATGATGTGGTCGGTCGACGGGGACAAACCCGTCATCTCCAGATCGATCCAAACGAGAAGCTCGGCGCTCGGCATGGCTCAGCGCATCTTACTACCCGAGCAGCTGCCGGCCCGAGAATGCGTGCGCGAGTGTGCCGCCATCCACGTATTCGAGCTCTCCGCCCATGGGCACGCCGTGGGCGATGCGGCTCGCCCGGATCCCGCGCCTGGCGGCAAGCTCACCCAGGAAGTGTGCCGTCGCCTCCCCCTCAACCGTGGGATTGGTCGCCAGGATGAGCTCATGCACCTCCCCCTCGCCCAGCAGCACCTCGAGCTCGCGCGCTCCGAGCTGCTCCGGACCGATCCCATCGAGGGGCGAGAGGTGCCCCATGAGCACGAAATACCGCCCGCGATAGCTGCCTGACTGCTCGACGGCGACCACGTCGGCGGGAGACTCCACCACGCACAGCAAAGTGCTATCGCGCTGCGGGGCGGCGCAGATCGAGCACAGCTCCTCGTCCGTCAGCATGCGGCAACGGCGGCAGCGCCGTATGGTATCGAGCGCTGCGCCCAGGGCGGCTGCGAGAGACTGTGCCCCCGGACGGCCCTCCTGCAGAAGATGGAATGCCATGCGCTGTGCAGTCTTGGGTCCGACGCCGGGAAGCTCGCGCAGCGCCTCGATCAGACGGGAGAGGCTTGGAGAGAACTGCATCGCTCAGAAAGGCAGCTTGACCCCGGGCGGGAGCTGGACGCCGGCCATCAGGCCCGCCATCTTTTCCTGAACCTTGGCCTCGACCTTGTGCATGGCATCATTGAAAGCTGCGGCCAGGAGATCCTCCAGCATCTCCCGATCCTCTCCGGAGAGCACCGCAGGCTCGATCTGTACTCGCTTGGCCTCGTGCCGTCCATTCACCGTCACCTTGACCATGCCGCCACCGGCCTCGCCGACCACCTCGATGGTCGCGAGCTCGGCCTGAGCCTTCTGCATGCTCGCTTGCACGGCCTGGGCCTGCTTCATGAGATTGTTGAAGTTACCGCTCATAAGAACTCCGAGATGAGCCCATCATTTGACCGGCCGGATGGTGTCCGGCTGCACCGTCGCGCCGAAGCGTTCCTTCAGCGCACGAACCGTCGCGTCATCCTCGAGGGCCTGGCGGGCGGCTTCGATCTGTGCCAGCGAGGCCCGATGCTGGGCGCGGGCTGGCGTGTCCGCCGGCTCCTCCGTCACGAGCTCCACGCGCACGCTCTCGCCGTAGTAGCGTGACAGCGCCTGCGCGAGCTTGTCCTCCTGCGCCCGGGTGCGCACCGTCTCGGCGCGCGGGTCGAGCGCCAGCCGCACGACTCCCCCCTCCCGGCCCAGCAGCGCGCAGTGGCTGGCCAGCTGGCGCGCCGCCCCCTGCAGATCGAGCTGAGCGAGAATCTCACCCCAGGCCTGCGCGTCCGCCTGAGAGGCGCGGGGAGCGGCTGTCGAGGACACAGCTGCGGGGGCGACGGGCCGGGCTGCCGCTGCCGAAGGCGTCGGGGCCGTTCGCGGCACCGGGGCCGCAGCTCCCTCGCGCACAGCATTGCTCTGCGGTACGGGACGAAACGCGACCATCCTGAGGAGCGTCATCTCGAACCCGGTGCGGGGGTCCGGGGCGAGCGGCAGGTCGCGCCGCCCGAGGATTGCGATCTGGTAGTACAGCTGCACATCCTCGGGTGAGATCGTGCGCGCCAGCCGCTCGATCACCTCGGGCGGGTAGATCTCGTCCTCTCCCAGATCGGGCACGGCTTGCTTGAGCGCGATGCGCGTCAGAAGGCCCGCGAGCTCCTCCAGGAGCTGCGCATGATCGGGTGCCCATTCATCGAGTGCACGCACCTCGCGCATCAGTGCAGCCCCATCGGGCGCCACCAGATGCTCGGCAAGGCGCACCACGTGATCGCGCGCGACCGTGCCGAGCATCGCGCGCGCGGCCGCCTCGTCCACCCGCCCGCCAGCGAAGGCAATGAGCTGATCGAGCAGCGAGAGGGCATCGCGCATGCTGCCATCGGCAGCCTGAGCGACCAGCCGCACCGCGACGGGCTCGTACCCGATTGCCTCGGCATCGAGGATCGTGCGCATGCGCTCCGCGATCAGCGCGACGGGAAGGCGCTTGAGATTGAACTGCAAGCACCGCGACAGCACGGTGGCCGGCAGCTTCTGCGGGTCCGTCGTCGCGAGCAGGAACTTCACGTGCGGCGGGGGCTCCTCGAGAGTCTTCAGCAGCGCATTGAACGAGCTCGCCGACAGCATGTGGACTTCGTCGATGAGGTAGACCTTGTAGCGTCCGCGGGTGGGGGCGTACTGCACGTTGTCGAGGAGCTCGCGGGTGTCGTCCACCTTGGTCCGGGAGGCGGCGTCCACCTCGAGCAGATCCACGAAGCGGCCCTCATCGATCTCACGGCAGCTGTTGCACTCTCCACAGGGCTCGGCGCTCACACCGGCCTCGCAGTTGAGGCATTTCGCGAGGATGCGGGCCACCGTGGTCTTGCCGACGCCGCGCGTCCCGGTGAACAGGAAGGCGTGATGCACGCGATCGGTGGTGAGCGCATTGCCGAGGGCCAGGCGCACGTGCTCCTGCCCCACCATCTCGGCAAAGCGCTTGGGCCGCCACTTGCGAGCGAGTGCTACGTAGGTCATGCCGAGCTCCTCGCGGCGCTGGTCGGACCGAGGACACTGGAGGCGATCCGCATCAGCCGGGCTCCGGCACCCGACGTTGCCGCTGCCGCTGCTCCCTTCCGGGCCTGACGGGGTTCACGACTAGTCGTCGCGGAGTAGCCGATGCGGACCACCATAAGATCGCGGTGCGGGGCCCGGCATTGCCGTGCGCTTCGTATTGGCGGAGAGGGTGGGATTCGAACCCACGAACACCCGTGAAGATGTTACTGGAATTCCAGTCCAGCGCCTTCGACCGCTCGGCCACCTCTCCGATCAATGGCTTAGAGTAACAATATCCAAGTAACATGAGGAGCGCAGCCCTGCGACCGCGCGCGAGCATCATACCTGAGGTCAGGCAGACGGAACGCGGTTCCTGCGTCGAGGCGGCGCACCGAGGGGCGCGCCGAACAGCGGCGGCGTGTCGAGGCACTGATCCGTCGGCTTACGAGGCGGTGGCGCGGGCTCGTTCAGGGGAGGAATCTTCAATGCCGAGCGCGTGTCCGGCGCATCGACCCCGACCGGAACCTGCAGGGGCGCGATGCTTTGCGCAGAGGCATATACCTGTGTCTTGTTGCAAGGCTTCGAGTGGAACCACGTGTTGAATGCGCAGCCGCTGAGCGCAATGCCCGCGGCGGCGCTCACAAGCGCACCACACAGTATTCGGCTGATCGATCTTGCCATCATTCTCCTGCCATCGGGTTCGGGTCGGTGAATTCCTCGAGTGAGCCTCACGCGGCAAGCGCTCCCGCCTGTCGCAGCGCCGAGACAAGCGCAGAGTGATAGCGCTCCGACAGCTCCGTGAGCGGCAACCGGACGCCATGCTCGATGAGGCCTAGTCGTGCAAGTGCCCATTTGACAGGGATCGGGCTGGTCTCGAGAAAGAGCGCGTTGTGCAGCGCGCCCAAGGACGCATCGATCCGTTCCGCGCGCTCCCGCTCGCCCTGGGCGGCAGACCCGATGAGCTCGGCCATCGCGCGCGGCGCGACGTTGGCGGTGACCGATATGACCCCCACCGCCCCCGCCAGCACGGCCTCTCTCGCAGTTGCATCATCGCCGCTCAGCACGTCGAACCCCTCCCTACAGCGCTCTTTGAGCTCGCGAATGCGCTCGATGCGAGGCACGGCCTCTTTGACCGCAACGATGGGCGGCAGTTGCGAGAGCCGGGCAACGGTCTCGGGCAACATGTCCACGGCAGTGCGCGCAGGAACGTTGTAGGGGATGAGTGGGACTCGGGTCGCCTGGGCCGCGGCGGCGAAGTGCCGATACAACCCCTCCTGGGTCGGGCGGTTGTAGGCAGGGGTCACGACGAGCAGGGCATCGACCGGCAGCTGCGAGAGCCAGCGAATCCGCTCGACCGTGGTGGCCGTGCTACTGGTACCGGCTCCGGCAATGACCGGAATACGGCGCTCGACCTGGGCGCAGGCGCGCTCGGTGAGCTCCTTGAGCTCGTTTTCGGAAAGGGTCGCCGACTCCCCGGTCGTACCCCCGACCACGATGCCTGCCGTCCCGTTCTGCAGGTGCATATCGATCAGGCGCGACCATGCGGCAAGATCGAGCGCGCCATCTGCGCGCATGGGCGTCACGATGGCGACCAGGCTACCGGAGAACATGGATTTTGAACGTGCGAGCGATCGAAGCGCGCGATGGTACGGGCGTGTGCTCGGCAGTTGCAAGCTGAGCTTCGAGGGCCTTCTCCCGAGCCGCCCGCATTCTCGCAACTCCCTGCTGCTCCCGGTAAACTGCAGCGCGAGCAAGGAGAACGCCCGGGAGATGAAGCAACACCTCGCCGTTTCGGCGATCGGCAGCGACCGCACAGGCATGGTCCATGAGCTGACGCGGGTCATCACCGAGTGCGGCGGCAACATCAGCGAGAGCCGGATGGCAAACCTCGGCTCGGAGTTCGCCATGCTGCTGCTGGTTTCCGGCAACTGGCATGCGCTTGCCAAGCTCGAGACCGAGCTCAAGCGCCTGGCGGACACCAACAGCCTCAGCGTGCACCTGCGCCGCACCGAGCCGCGATCGGCGCGCACGGACATGCTGCCGTACTCGATCGACGTGGTCTGTCTCGACCAGACGGGTATCGTCTCGGGGCTGTCGGGGTTTTTCGCCACCCGCGGCATCGATATCGCCGAGGCCTCCACGCGGAGCTACCCCGCCGCCCATACCGGAGCCCCGATGTTCTCGGTCCAGATGATCGTCAACGTGCCAAGCCGCATCCACATCGCGCACCTGCGCGAGGAATTCATGGAGTTCTGCGACTCGCTCAACCTCGATGCGATTCTCGAGCCGGTGAAATCCTGAGGCTCCCATGAGCAAGATCACGGTGGGCAAGCCCGTCCCGCAGTTCGCGCTGCCATCCACGAGCGGGGAGACCTGGAGGCTCGCCGACGCAGCCGGCAGCAAGCTGGTCGTGTACTTCTACCCCAAGGACATGACCTCCGGGTGCACCCTCGAGAGCCAGGCGTTCCGGGACCTCTACCCGGCGTTCCGCCGCGCGGGTGTCTCGGTGATCGGCATCTCGCGCGACAGCCTCGCCTCGCATCGCAAGTTCCAGGAGAAGGAGCGTCTGCCCTTCGCGCTGCTCGCAGACGAGCAGGAAAAGGCCTGCAAGCTGTTCGATGTCATCAAGGAGAAGTCTCTTTACGGCAAGAAGTACCTCGGCATCGAGCGCAGTACCTTTCTCATCGATGGCCGGGGAGTGCTGCAGAGGGAATGGCGGAAGGTCAAGGTGCAAGGACACGCGGAGGAAGTTCTTGAAGCGGCGAAGTCTCTCTGAAATAGGATCCGCGCCGGGCGCATCGCCCGCCTCTCGCGCCGAGGCGCTCTCGCGGCTGTTCGTGCTCGACACCAACGTGCTGATGCACGATCCGGCTGCGATCTTCCGCTTCGAGGAGCACGACATCTACCTGCCGATGGTGGTGCTCGAGGAGCTCGATGCGCACAAGAAGGGGCTCTCGGAAGCCTCGCGCAACGTGCGTCAGGTCAGCCGGTTTCTCGATGACATGATGCGCGGAGCGAGCAAGGAGCAGATCGACCATGGGCTCGCGCTCCCGGGGACCTACTCGGGCAATCACGGCAAGAAGCCCTCGAGCGGCAGGCTGTTCTTCCAGACCCGGCAGCTGAGCACCACGCTCCCCGAGAGTCTGCCCGGCCAGGGCAACGACAACGCGATCCTGGCGCAGACACTCGCACTGCAGAAGGAGAATGCGAACGCGCGGGTGACCCTCGTCTCGAAGGACATCAACCTGCGCATCAAGGCCTCTGTGCTGGGCGTGCACGCCGAGGACTACTACAGCGACAAGACGCTCGAGGACAGCGATGTTCTTTACTCGGGCACGACCGCGCTGCCCGGTGACTTCTGGGAGCAACACAGCCGGGACGTCCGCTCCTGGAAGGAGGCGGACCGCACGTTCTACGAGCTGAAGGGTCCGCTCGTGCGTGAATGGCAGCCCAACCAGGGCATCTACGAGGACGACGCGAACGGGATGGAAGGCATCGTGCGCCGGGTCTCGGGCGAGACGGCGGTCATCGAGCTCACGCGCGACTACCGCAACGAGCGTCACAGCGTGTGGGGCATCACCGCGCGCAATCGCGAGCAGAACTTCGCTCTGAATCTGCTGCTCGATCCGGACATCGACTTCGTCACCGTTCTCGGCCCGGCGGGCACGGGCAAGACCTTACTCGCGCTGGCGGCGGGGCTTGCGCAGACGCTTGATTCCAAACGCTTCGTCGAGATCATCATGACCCGCGTGACGATTCCGCTCGGCGAGGACATCGGCTTCCTCCCAGGCACGGAGGAGGAAAAGATGGAGCCCTGGATGGGCGCTCTGATGGACAATCTGGAGGTGCTCACGCAGAGCGAGGAAGGCGGCACCTGGGGCCGTGCAGCAACCAACGACCTGCTGCGCAGCCGTATCAAGATCCGCTCGCTCAATTTCATGCGCGGCCGCACGTTCCTCAACCGATACATCATCCTGGATGAGGCTCAGAATCTGACCCCCAAGCAGATGAAAGCGCTCATCACCCGTGCGGGGCCCGGCACCAAGCTTGCCTGCCTCGGCAACGTGGCCCAGATCGATACGCCGTACCTGAGCGAGACCACCTCAGGGATTACATATGCCGTCAATCGCTTCCGCGGGTGGCCGCACTCGGGTCATGTTACCCTCGTGAGGGGCGAGCGCTCGCGGCTTGCAGATTACGCTTCGGACACGCTCTAACCCACGGTTCTGAAGATTCGGTAACAATTGGTTTCAAAACGGAAATTTGCAGCGGTCTGGGCCTGAAACTCGCTCCGGCACGTAAGGTCGAAGCCTCAGGCGATCGACCAGGCATACAGGGCAAGGCATGCGCTCTTTGTTTCCAAAGCTCTCTCAGCAGCTGATCCTCTTCCTGGCCCTCGCCACGTTCACGGCCGGCTCGACGCTTGCCGTGGCTCAGTCCGAGGCTGATCTGCCGCAGATCGGCCGTCCGGGCGGCGAGATGGCCAGCAAGGATGACTTGTACGCCATCGGGATGATGGCGCTGCGCGAGCTGCGCGGTCAGGGGCTGATCATCGAGGATCCGGAGGCCAGCGAGTACATTCAGGCGCTCGGTACGCGCCTGGCAGCGCAGTCGCTCGACGGCGCCGCGCACTTTCATTACTTCTGGTACGACGAAGGCGATGTCAACGCCGAGGCGATCCCAGGAGGCGTGATCATCTGCAACTACGGCACCATCCTCGCGACCGATCGCGAATCCGAGCTCGCCGGGGTGCTGGCGCACGAGACCGCCCACATTACCCAGAACCACGCCCTGCGTGGCGCAAAGGCTGCCGAGCGCCAAAGCATCGCGGCCGCGGCCGCGATGTTGGCGGCCATCGTCGTGGGCGCAATGGGTGGTGGTGCTCCGGTCATCGAGGGCGGCATCGCAGCCGCCCAGGGCATGATGGCGCAGTCGCAGATCAACTATACGCGTACCCAGGAGAACGAGGCCGACCGTATAGGCATGGGATATCTGGCCGCGGCCGGCTTCGATCCGGAGGGTATGCCGGATTTCTTCGAGTCCTTCGAGCAGAGATACGGCTACGAGGAAAGTCTGTACCCGAAGTTCCTGATCGACCACCCCGTCACCCCGGATCGAATCGCCGATGCGCGGGCGCGGGCCGCGCATCTGGAAAGACCCAAGCATCTGGTCGACTCCGTAAGCTATACGCTCGTCAAGGAGCGGCTGCGGGTGCTCACGGCGAGCGAGGATTACGACATCCTCGGGTACTATCGCAAGCAGATGGCTGGGGAGGGCACCCCGAGTCTCGCGCAGCAGTACGGAGAGGCGATCGCACTGCTGCGACTGCACCATGCGCAGGAGGCAGTGGACATCCTGGGGCCGCTCGTCGTTCACAACCAAAGCGCGATCCTGCTGCGCTCGGCCCTGGGTCAGGCGCAGGTTGCGGCCGGCGACGTGTCGGAGGGGCTCAAGACGTTCGCCACCGCCGAGGTGCTGTTCCCGCGCAATGTGCCCCTCACCGTGAGGTACGCCGAGGCGCTGATGAAGGTCGGCCGGCCGCAGCAGGCACACGACCTGCTGAACGATCTCTTCAACACCGTCGAGCCCACGCCGCCACAGATCCAGCTCATCGCTCAGGCAGCCAGTGCCGCGGGCGATACCGGGGACGCCTACGACTACATGGGTGAGTACTACCTCTCCAACGGCAACCTCATGCTCGCCTCGCAGCAGCTCCAGCTCGCGCTCACCACGCCGCATCTGACGAATGTGCAGCGCGAGCGATTCCGGGCGCGGCTCGCCGAGGTCCGCGACTACATCGCCGAGGAGCGCCGCGCCAACCACGGCCGTTTGCCGGAAGACCAGCTCGACGGCCGCTCCTTCAGCGATACTTCCGCTCTGGAGGACGCACCGCTCCCGGCGATTCATTGATGCGTCGGGGCTCGGTGTCGCGTCTTGCGATCGGACTGCTCCTCGCCTCGATCCTGCTCGGGGGCTGTGCCTCGCAGCCCGTGAAGCACAAGGATCCGCGCGATCCCTGGGAGCGGATGAACCGCGCGATCTGGGGCTTCGACATGGGCTTCGCGCACAAGGTCGCGCTGCCCGTCGGACACACCTACATCCGCGTGGTGCCGCGCGTCGTGCGGACCGGCATCGGTAACGTCTTCGACAATGCCGACTACGCGATCGTGTTCGTCAACGACTTCCTGCAAGGCAAGCTCAGAAGGGGCTTCGGCGATGTGGGGCGATTCGTCGTGAATTCCACGCTCGGCATCGGCGGCCTGCTCGACCCGGCGGCGCGCATGGGGCTGCCGAAGAACAACAACGATTTCGGCCGCACGCTCGGAACCTGGGGAGCCGGCCCCGGCCCCTATCTCATCCTGCCGTTCCTCGGCCCCTCGGACATTCGTGATGCCGCCGGCAAGATTCCCGACGGCTACCTCACGCCGCAGAATTACATCAACGACCTGTGGATCTACCTCGGCGTCTACACCGTGTATGCGCTCGATCTGGATGCGCGCACACTCATTCCCACGTACAACCTGCTCGAGTCGCAGCACCCCTTCGACGAGTACGCGTTCGCGCGCAATGCCTACCTGCAGCAGCGCGAATTCGCGATTCACGGCGGCTCGGTAAAGTCGCAGGAGCAGCAGGAAGAGGAGCTCGAGAAATCGCTGCAGGATTCGGCGCCGGAGGATTCACCGCCGCCCAAGTAGCCGCGCCGGGGGCGTCAGTGTGCCTTCAGCAGATCCTCGATCTCGCACATGCGCGCGATGGCGCTGAGCGCCTGCGGCAGGTTCGTGAAACGCACGTCCCGCCCTCCCCGCCGCCCCCAGGCGAGCCATTCGATCAGCACCGCAAGGCCGGCGCTGTCGGAGGCCGCAACGCCACTGAGGTCCAGCTCGATCGGGCCACGGGCCGCACCAAAGGCCTTGACCCCGGCAGTCAGTGCGCGCCGGGCCGTCTGAAAGGTGAGCGCCCCCCGCACGGCGTAGCGGTCCGGAGCGGATTGAACAACCTCGACCGCGCTCAAGATGGCTTGGCGCCCGCGTTCTGCAGCGCCGCGGGCTTCTCGCCCCGCTGCAGGCGCTGGATCACCGCATCGAGCCCCTGCTGCTCGATCTGTGAGCCGAAGTCGTCGCGGAAGCTCTTGACGTAGCTGATGCCCTCCACGATCACGTCCCACGCCTTCCAGCCTTGAGGTGTCTGGTGCAGGGCGAAATTCACGCTCACGGTCGAGCCGTCATCGCGATGGATGACGGTGCGAACGAGTGCATCGGTCGCGCCCGGAGCGGTGCGGCTCGGCAGCACCTGCAACCGGTTCGACTGGAAAGCCAGCAGTGCGCTGCCGTAGTTCGTGAACATCGAATTCTCGAAGGCGTTGATGAACTCCGTCCGCTGCTGCGCGGTGGCGGTGCGCCAATAGCGAGCGAGCACCAGTCGCGCGGCATACTGCGCGTCGAAGTACGGCAGCACGTCGCGATCGACTGCCTGATGCAGCTCAGTGGGATTCTTCGAGTACTGCTCGCGATGAGCATCGAGGTCTTTGAGAAAGGTCTGCGCAACGCTGCGCACGACCTGGGCGGGGTCCTGAGCCGCGCTGGCGGCGGGCGCCGTGTCCGCTCGCGAGCCCGCGCTGAAGGCGAGTCCCCAGGCAACCAAGCTCATGCTGCATACCCATGCATTCGGCGATCTCATGTCGAAGCTCCTCAATGCCCCTGCGGGGAATGCCCCTTGTTGCCCGCGCTGGCCGAGGCGCTGGATGAGGAAGAGCCCGATTCGCTGCTCTTGCCCGCGAAGCTCGCAAACAGCTTGTTCACGAGGTTCTCCAGCACGACGGCCGACTGCGTGAATTGAAGCTGGCTGCCGTTCTTCAAGTACATCTCCGAGCCTCCGGCACCGATCGCGACGTACTGGCCGCCGAGCAGTCCTTCGGTGTCGATGCTCGCGTCGCTGTCGTCCGGGATCTGGTTGTACTGAGGATCGATGCGCAGTACCACTCGCGCGCGGTAATCCTGCGGGTCGATGCCGATGCCTTCCACCTCACCGATGCGCACCCCCGCCATCGTCACGGGCGCGCCGCTCTTCAATTCCCCGATGTTGTCGAACTCCGCCGTCACGCGATAGCCCGCCTTGCTGCTGCTCAGCTTCAGCCCGCTCGAGGGCAGCTGAGTGGTGAGGAAGATGAGCGCGGCGAAGCCGAGCAGCACGAACAGTCCGGTCCCAATCTCAAGTGTTCGGTTGGCACGCATCGGTGGTCACACCTCAAAGAAAGGCCGCAGTCATCATGTAATCGAGCACGAGCGTCAGGATCGAGGAGGCGACCACCGTTCGGGTAGTAGCAAGTCCCACGCCCTCGGCGGTCGCATCCGTATGATAGCCCTCGTAGACGGCGATCAGGCTCACCACGAAGCCGAACACGAGGCTCTTGACGATGCCCTGCTTCACGTCCTGCCATGCCACAGAATCCTGCGTCTGGGACCAGAACGTGCCGGCATCCACCCCCAGCATCTGCACGCCGATGAGCTGGGCCCCGAACAGGCCCGCAATATTGAAGACCGCCGTCAGGAGAGGCAGCGAGATGAGGCCGCCGAGGAATCTCGGGGCTGCGACGTAGCGCAGCGGATCCACCGCCATCATCTCCATTGCGGTGAGTTGATCGGTCGCCCGCATGAGCCCGATCTCGGAGGTGAGCGCCGTGCCCGCGCGCCCCGCGAACAGGAGCGCCGTGAGCACCGGCCCGAGCTCGCGGATGAGACTGAGTGCCGCCGCGATGCCGAGTGCGGACTCGGATCCAAAGCGTGCGAGCAGGTTGTAGCCCTGCAGGCCCAGCACCGCCCCGGTGGACATGCCCGAGAGCATGATGATGATGAGGGAGCGTCCGCCCGCGTTGTAGATCTGATCCACGATCAAGCCGGGACGCGCGAGTGCCGGCCCACATGCGGCCATAACCCTGAATGCGAAGATCGCCGTGGCGCCGACGCGCTGCAAGCCACTGCGGATGAGACCGAGCGGGGCGGCGGCGCCCGGGATCATCGCTTGTCTCCATCGAGAAGCTGAGTCGCGTAGTCCGGCGCGGGGTAATGGAACGGCACGGGCCCGTCGGGGTTGCCGCTCATGAACTGGCGCACGACCGGCGACTCGCTCGTGCCAAGCTCCGCAGGCGTGCCGGCGGCCACCACCTTGCCCTCCGAGATCAGGTAGCTCTCATCGGCAATCTGCTCGAGCTCGTGCACGTCGTGCGATACGACGATGCTCGTGAGGCCGAGTGCCTCGTTCATCTTCTGGATGAGCCGCAGGATCACGCCGAGCCCGATCGGATCGAGCCCGACGAACGGCTCGTCGTAGATCAAGAGCTCCGGATCCATCACGATCGCCCGCGCAAGCGCCACGCGTCGCGCCATGCCGCCGGAGAGCTCCGACGGCATCAGCTCGGCGGCACCCCTGAGGCCCACCGCCTGCAGCTTGGTCAGCACGATGTCGCGGACCAGGCGCTCGGTGAGATTCGTGTGCTCGCGCAGCGGGAAGGCGACATTCTCGAAGACGTCGAGATCCGTGAGCAGGGCACCGTTCTGGAACAGCATGCCCATGCGGGTGCGCATCGCGTAGATCTCCCGCGAGCGCAATGCGGAGACTTCCCGTCCCCACACCGCGATGCGGCCGCTCTCGGCATAGGCGCCCGCGGTGATCAGCCGCAAGAGAGTCGTCTTGCCCGCCCCGCTCGGGCCCATCACGGCCGTGATGCGGCCGCGACGTACCGTCAGATTCAGGCCGGAGAAGACCTTCCGGCCGCCGATCGAGTAGCTGACATCGCGGACATCGACCACGACGTCGGCCGCCGCTGACGGGGCCGGCGGTTGGTGCTCAGCGGCCGACACGGATGACTAGGCGGCCTGGCTCTCGAGCGTGGGCTGATAGCGCCCGAGCGATGCCAGGCCGTTGAGCTTGGCGCGCTTGGCGAGCTCCCTCTGGCCTGCAGCGACACCGGCAGGCGCACCGCCCCAGCCCTTCAGGGCCGTGTCCTGCAGAGCGCGGCCGTAGCTGAAGGTGACGTTCCAGGGCAATCCCGCAATCTGGTTGATGAGCGACAGATGCAGCGTTGCCTCCTCCGGCGACTGCCCTCCCGAGAGAAATGCGATGCCCGGCACCGCGGCCGGGACGTGTCGTTTGAGGCAGCGCACCGTGGCCTGCGCGACCTCCTCGGGGGGGGCGCGGTTGGCGGCCTTTTTTCCCGAGATCACCATGTTTGGCTTGAGCACCATGCCCTCGAGGTAGATGCGATGCGCGAACAGCTGCTGGAACACCTCCTCGAGCACCCGATCGGTCACCTCCTCGCAGCGCTCGATCGAATGCGCCCCGTCCATGAGCACTTCGGGCTCGACGATGGGTACGATCTCCTGCTCCTGGCAAAGCGCGGCGTAACGTGCAAGCGCATGAGCGTTTGCGTGCACGGCAAATCCGGTGGGGATCCCCTCGGCAATATCGATCACGGCGCGCCACTTCGCAAAGCGGGCGCCGAGCTTGCGGTACTCGGCCAGGCGCTCGCGCAGGCCATCGAGGCCTTCGGTGATGGTCTCCCCGGGGAACTGAGCCAGGGGCTTGGCCCCGAGATCGACCTTGATGCCGGGGATCACGCCGCGATCCCGCAGATAATCCGGAAATGGCACGCCGTCGCGCGTTCTCTGGCGGATGGTCTCGTCGAACAGAATCACCCCGCTCAGATGCTCCGCCGCGCCGGGGGCAGTGAAGAGCATGTCGCGATAGGCACGCCGATGCTCCTCGGTCGAGTCGAGCTTGATCGCGTCGAAGCGCCTCTTGATCGTCCCAGCGCTTTCGTCCGCGGCCAGAAGGCCCTTGCCTTTGACCACCATGGCGCGCGCGATGCGCTCGAGCTCGCTGCGATTCATCGTCGATCCTCCGAGATGGGGCGGCGAATGTTAGCAAAATGGGTGCCGCCCGACTTGCCTCGGAGGGCCCTCCACGTCCCTTCCGAGCCGTTCGCTCCTCGGGGTTGGCGTCCGCCCAAATCAGCACTAAAATAGTCCTAGTTCTCGACTGGGCTGCGTATGCTCCGAATCAGCAAGCTGAGCGACTACGCGATGGTGATCTTGGCAGTTCTGGCCGGGGAGCCCTCGCGGGTGCAAACGGCAACGGCGCTGTCCGAGCGCACGCGCATTGCTGCGCCCACCGTGAGCAAGGTGCTGAAGCAGCTGCACCGGGCGGGGCTGGTGAGCTCCACGCGCGGATTGCATGGCGGCTACCAGCTGGCGCGGCCTGCCATGGAGATCAGCGCGGCGGCCATCCTCGATGCGCTCGAGGGACCGCTTGCGCTGACCGATTGCGCAGTGGCTCATGGGCAGTGTGGGATCGAGGACACCTGCCGCGTCAGCCACGCCTGGCAGCGCCTGAACTGGGTCATCCGGCGCTACCTCCACGAGGTGACGCTCGCCCAGCTCGCGGGCATCGACTCGGTGCATGCGCACCTGCCGCTGGTGGAGCAGGAAATCAGGCTCGCGGCACAGCGGCGCGGGCCGGTAGCGGCCAAGTGAGGCCGAATGACGAGGTTTGGACAACGCCATGAGTGAGACTGCAACGAAGCTCGAGGAGCTCGTCGCGCGCCAGTACAAGCACGGGTTCGTGACGGACATCGAGTCGGACACCGTGCCGCCCGGCCTGAACGAGGACACCGTGCGGCTGATCTCGCGCAAGAAGGGCGAGCCGCAGTTCCTCACGGAGTGGCGCCTGAAAGCGCTGCGCCACTGGCTCACCCTGCGCGAGCCGCATTGGTCGCACGTGCGCTACGCACCGATCGACTATCAGGCCATCTCCTACTACTCGGCCCCGAAGCTCAAGTCCGATGGCCCCAAGAGCCTCGCTGAGGTGGACCCCAAGCTCCTTGCGACCTACGAGAAGCTCGGGGTGCCGCTGCACGAGCGTGCACGCCTGGCCGGCGTCGCTGTGGATGCCGTGTTCGATAGCGTCTCGGTTGCCACGACGTTCAAGGAGCGCCTCGCCAAGGCAGGAGTGCTGTTCTGCCCCTTCTCCGAGGCCGTGCAGAAGTACCCCGAGCTCGTGGAGAGGTATCTCGGCTCGGTCGTGCCGCCGGCCGACAATTTCTTCGCCGCGCTGAACTCCGCGGTGTTCACGGACGGCTCGTTCGTCTACGTGCCCAAGGGCGTGCGCTGCCCGATGGAGCTCTCGACATACTTCCGCATCAACGAGAGGAACACGGGCCAGTTCGAGCGCACGCTCATCATTGCCGACGATGGCGCGTACGTGAGCTATCTCGAGGGCTGCACGGCCCCCATGCGCGATGAGAATCAATTGCACGCCGCGGTGGTCGAGCTGGTAGCGCTCGAGGATGCCAAGATCAAGTATTCGACCGTACAGAACTGGTACCCCGGCGATGCACGCGGAGTGGGTGGTATCTACAACTTCGTCACCAAGCGCGGTGAGTGCCGCGGGCGCCGCTCGCACATCTCCTGGACCCAGGTCGAGACCGGCTCGGCGATCACCTGGAAATATCCGAGCTGCGTGCTGCGGGGGGAAGGCTCGCGCGGTGAGTTCTACTCCGTCGCGACGGTGAACAACTACCAGCAGGCCGACACCGGAACGAAGATGATCCATATCGGCCGCGATACCCACAGCACGATCATCTCGAAGGGCATCTCCGCGGGGCATGGGCAGAACACCTACCGGGGCCTGGTGAAGATCCTGCCCTCGGCGCACGGCGCGCGGAACTTCACCCAGTGCGATTCGCTGCTGATGGGGCCCGAATGCGGGGCACACACCTTCCCGTACGTCGAGGTGAAGAATCCCGTGGCGACGGTCGAGCACGAGGCCAGCACCTCCAAGATCAGCGACGAGCAGCTGTTCTACTGTCTGCAGCGTGGAATCTCCCAGGAGGACGCGGTGAACATGATCGTGAGCGGATTCTGCAAGTCGGTGTTCAAGGAGCTGCCGATGGAGTTCGCCGTCGAGGCGCAGAACCTGCTCGCAGTGAGCCTCGAGGGAGCGGTCGGCTGATGCTGAAGATCGAAGACCTGCACGTCACGGTGGGTACGGCGGCGGTGCTCAAGGGTGTGACCCTCGAGGTTCCGCAGGGCGAGGTGCACGCCATCATGGGCCCGAACGGCTCGGGCAAGAGCACGCTCGCGTATGCCCTTGCCGGCCGGCCCGGCTACGAGGTGACCGGCGGGGGTGTGACCTACGAGGGCCGCGATCTTCTGGCGCTGTCCCCCGAGGAGCGCGCCCGGCTCGGTGTGTTCCTCGGCTTCCAGTATCCGGTGGAGATTCCGGGCGTGCAGAACGTGTATCTGCTCAAGGCAGCGCTCAATGCCGTGCGCAAAGCGCACAACCAACCCGAGGTGGATGCGTTCGAGTTTCTCGCGCTGGTGCGCGAGAAGATGAAGGTCATGCGGATGGACGACAGCTTCCTGTCCCGCGGTGTCAACGAGGGGTTCTCGGGTGGCGAGAAGAAGCGCAACGAGATCCTGCAGATGCTCGTGCTCGAGCCGCGCCTGGCCATTCTCGATGAGACCGACTCGGGGCTCGATATCGATGCCCTGAAGATCGTCGCGGACGGGGTGAACAGTCTGCGCTCGCGCGAGCGCTCATTCCTGCTCGTGACCCACTATCAGCGTCTGCTCGATCACATCGTCCCGGACCGGGTGCACGTGCTCGTGCGGGGACGTATCGCCAGGAGCGGGGACCGCTCGCTCGCGCTCGAGCTCGAGCGGCGCGGATACGACTGGCTGGACCAGGCAGCATGAGCGGCGGCGCCCTGATCGAGCGCATTGCCGCGGAGCATGCGGCGGCGGAGGAATCGCTGCCGAGCGCGGTGGTCACGCGGGCGCGCCGGCGCCATGCCATCGCCGCTCTGATCGCCCGGGGTCTGCCGACCACGCGCGACGAGAACTGGCGCTACGCGAATCTGCGCCCCCTCGAGCGTGCGCGCTTCGTGCCGCGGGCGTTTGCGCCTGCAGAGTGGCCCGCGGATGAGCTGCCGCGTGCCCTGCCCGGATTTTCCCGCTACGTATTCGTGGATGGAGTCTTTGCGCCGGCCTTGTCGGCAGCCCCTCCGCCAGGTGGGCGAGTGAGCGTGCGGTCGCTGGGCGCTGCGGCACTCGCCGAGCCCACGGGAGCCCTCGAGCAGCCGGTCGATGTGGCGTTCGGCTGGCTCAACGAGGCATTTGCACTCGATGGCGTCGACATCCAGGTCGCGGAGCCGGGAGCGGATGAGAGCCCCGGCGAGCCAGCCTGCATCGAGCTCGTGTTCCTCGCCCATCGTCCCGCGACCGACGGCGCCTCGTACCCTCGTGTGCGTGTGGCAGCCTCGCCTCGTGGCCGGCTGCGGCTCATCGAGCGGCACTGCAGTGCCCCCGATGATTCGAGCTTCGTCATCGGATCCGTGGATGTGACCCTGGGGAGCGGTGCGCACGTGGATCACTACCGCATTCAGCAACTCGGCGCGCGCGCCGTGTGGCTCGACACGCTCGAGGCGCGGCTGGCACGCTCGGCGAGCTATTGCCTCCACGGCTTTGCGCTCGGTGCGCAGTCGGCGCGTTCCACGCTGCGCATCGAGCTCAACGGCGAGGGCGCGGAGCTCGCACAGCATGCCGTCGCCGTGGCTGATCGGCAGCAAGTGCAAGACAGCTACACTCTCGTCGATCACGCGGCCGCGCACACGCGCACCGCGCAGAGCTTTCGCGGGATTGCGGCCGGGCGTGCCCGAGTGGCCTTCAACGGAAAGATCATCGTGCGCCCCGCCGCACGCGGCACCGATTCCAATCAGTCCCTTCGCGGGCTGCTCGCCGGCTCCGAGGCCGAGATCGATGTGCGCCCCCAGCTCGAGATCTACACGGACGATGTGCGTTGCAGCCACGGCGCCACCGCGGGCAAGCTCGATGAGAACATGCTGTTCTACCTGCTCTCGCGCGGACTCGATCCTCAGGTGGCCCAACGGCTCCTGAAGTGGGCGTTCCTCGAGGATGTGGTCTCCAAGGTGGACGTGCCGGCCCTGCGCCGGCAGATCGAGGCGACCCTCGCCGCACAGATGCAGGATTCGCACGCGCTGCAGGAGCTGCTGTGATGAGCCTCGCGAGGGCAGCCGCGCCAGAGAACACGGCGCTCGACGCCGAACGGGTGCGCCTGGATTTTCCGATCCTCGCGCGCACCGTGCACGGCCGCCCGCTCAGCTATCTCGACAGCGCAGCCTCGGCGCAGATGCCGGTGCCCGTGCTGCGCGCCGTCGAGGACTACGAGATGCGCTCGCACGCGAATGTCCATCGGGGCGTGCACCTCCTGAGCCAGGAGGCGACGGCCGCGTACGAGGGTGCGCGCGATCGTGTGCGCCGCTTTCTCAACGCCCGCTCCACGCGCGAGATCATCTTCGTGCGTGGCACCACCGAGGCCATCAACCTGGTCGCGCAATCGTACGCACGCCCGCGCCTGCAGCCCGGCGATGAGATCTTGATCACGGCGCTCGAGCATCACGCCAACATCGTTCCCTGGCAGATGGTGCGCGAGCAGACGGGATGCTCGCTCGTCGTGGCGCCCATCAACCGCCGTGGCGAGGTCGTGATGGAGGAGCTTCTGGCTCGCTTGTCGCCGCGGACGCGGCTGCTCGCCATTGCACACGTTTCCAACGCCCTCGGCACCGTGCTTCCCGTCGCGGAGATCGTCGCGGCAGCCCGCAAGCAGGGCGTCCCCGTGCTGGTGGACGGCGCGCAGGCCGTCCCCCATCAGCCGGTCGATGTGCGCGCCCTCGACTGCGACTTCTATGCCTTCTCGGGTCACAAGCTCTACGGCCCGACGGGAATCGGCGTGCTCTACGGGCGCGAGGAGCTGCTGCGGGAGATGCCGCCCTGGCAAGGTGGGGGGGACATGATCCTCACCGTCTCGTTCGAGCGCACGACCTACAACGAGCTGCCCTGGAAGTTCGAGGCCGGCACGCCGAACATGTCCGGCGCCGTGGGGATCGCAGCGGCGATCGACTACGTCGAGGGGCTCGGGCTGGAGCGCATTGCCGCGCACGAGCACGGCCTGCTCGAGGAGGCCACTGCCGAGCTGCAACGCATTCCTGGACTCACATTGATCGGAACGGCCGCACGCAAGAGCGCAGTCGTGTCGTTCACGCTCGAGGGCATCCATCCGCACGACCTCGGAACGATACTCGACAGCGAGGGTGTCGCGGTGCGCACGGGCCACCACTGTGCCATGCCGGTGATGGAGTACTTCGGGGTTCCGGCCACGGCTCGCGCCTCGTTCGCCTGCTACAGCACGCGCGAGGAGGTCCACAGACTGGCAGCCGCCCTGCACAAAGCCCATGAGGTGTTTCGCTGATGGAGCTGCGCGATCTGTACCGCGACGTGATCCTCGACCACAACCGCCAGCCGCGTAACTACGGCCGGCTCGAGCACCCCGATGCGCAGGCCGAAGGGCACAACCCCTTGTGCGGAGACCGTCTGACGCTGTCGGTGCGGCTGGCCGGAGACCGCATCGAGGACATCAAGTTCGAGGGGCGCGGCTGCGCAATCTCGCGTGCCTCCGCCTCGCTCATGAGCGAGGCGGTCAAGGGCAAGGACCGCGCGACGGTGCAGCGACTTTTCCAGAACGTACATGCGTTGCTGACCGACCACGATGCGACACCCGCAGCCGACCTGGGAAAGCTCGCCGCGCTGTCGGGCGTGCGGGAGTTCCCCGCGCGGGTGAAGTGCGCGAGCCTGTGCTGGCACACCCTCAACGCCGCGCTCGAGAAGGGCGCCGCGACCATCACGACCGAAGTGCCCGACGAGGTGCCCTCCGGGCTCGCCGAGAAGCTCTCCGGGGAACCCTGATGCGCTCCTACACGAACGAGCCGGTGGTGATCCATCGCGACGTGCGGGCGGTCGTGGTTCCGGCCGGTGAGGAGGTCACCCTGAAGAGCGGCCAGGCGGGCTACATCACCCAGGCGCTCGGCGGAAGCTTCACGCTCTACGTGGACGGTAATCTGTTTCGCATCGCCGGCGAGGATGCCGATGCGCTGGGCAAAGAGGTCGTCAAGACTCCGGAGCTGCCGGCAAACGCGACGGACGATGATGTGCTCAAGGCCGTCTGGGACCAGTTGCGGACCTGCTACGACCCGGAGATTCCCATCAACATCGTCGATCTCGGCCTGGTCTACGAATGCGAGGTGCGCGCGGCGGACGATGGCACGCGCAGAATCGAAGTCAAGATGACGCTCACCGCTCCCGGTTGTGGCATGGGCGAGATCCTCGTCGACGATGCGAAAGACAAGATCGGGCGCATTCCGACGGTGAGCCAGGCGCAGGTGGAACTGACCTTCGATCCACCGTGGAATCCCTCGATGATGACCGAGGCTGCAAGGCTGCAGACGGGAATGTTCTGAGGATGCTGGATGCCTGGTCGCTGGCTTGAGGTGGGAAGTGCCGCGGAGGTCGCGGCCGCTCAACCCTTCGCAACGGAGATCGACGGCATACCCGTGGTGGTGGTGCGCTGTGCAGAGGGGTACTACGCCGTGGAGGACCGTTGCACCCACGATGGCGAGGCGCTCGCCGGCGCCGAAGTGGATGAGGAATCCTGCCAGATCATCTGCCCGCGTCACGGAGCACGGTTCTGCCTGAGAACCGGCGAGGCGCTCACACCCCCCGCTTACGAGCCCGTGCGCACGTTCAAGGTCCGCGCGGAGAACGGCCGCATCGCCGTGGAGCTCTCCGACTGAGGAGAGCGCCGGCCCGGGGCTCCTTCACAACGTCAGCAGGCTCGCGTTGCCGCCGAGGGCGGCGGTGTTGATGGTGAGGGTCTGCTCGGTCGCAAACCGCGCCAGGTAGTGAGGCCCGCCGGCCTTGGGTCCGGTGCCCGACAGCCCGCAGCCCCCGAAGGGCTGAACGCCGACGACGGCTCCGATCATATTTCGATTCACGTACACGTTGCCCACGCGCGCTCGGAGGGCGATGCGCTCGGCCACGCTGTCGATGCGGGTGTGGATGCCGAGCGTCAGGCCGTAACCTTTCGCGTTGAGGGCATCGACGAGGCTCTCCAGATCCTGCGAGCGGAAGCGCACGACGTGAGCGATGGGACCGAACACCTCGCGCTCGAGCCCGGCGAGACTCTCGATCTCCACCGCGAGCGGGGCGAAGAACCGTCCGACGGCGCGCTCGAAGTCCGGCAGCGGTGTGCGGTGCCACCAGCGGGCTCCTGCGGTGATTCGCGCTGCGTGGCTTTCCAGGCTCGAGAGTGCGTCATCGTCGATCACCGGCCCCACATCCGTCGCCAGCAGCGCCGGATCTCCGACCTCGAGCTCGTCCATGTAGCCGGCGAGCATCTCGAGCACGCGCGGGGCGATCTCTTCCTGCACGAGCAATACGCGCAGTGCGGAGCAGCGCTGCCCCGCGCTGTTGAACGCCGAGGTCGCAACGTCGAGCACGACCTGCTCGGCAAGCGCGGAGCTGTCGACGATCATCGCATTGATGCCCCCCGTCTCGGCGATGAGCGTTGCGATCGGGCCCTCCTTCTTCGCGAGGCTGCGCTCGATCGAGCGCGCGGTCTCGCCCGAGCCGGTGAAGGCGACACCGGCCACCCGCGGGTCTGCGGTGAGCGCGGCGCCCACGACCGCTCCATCGCCCGGCAGAAAGTGCAGCACCTCGACAGGCACCCCGGCGGAGTGCAGCAGCTCGATGGCAAGGGCCGCGGTGAGCGGTGTCTGCTCGGCGGGCTTGGCCAGCACCGCGTTGCCTGCCGCGAGCGCAGCGCCCACCTGGCCGGTAAAGATGGAGACCGGGAAGTTCCACGGACTGATGCAGGCAAAGACCCCGCGACCGCGCAACCGCAGCGTGTTGCTCTCACCCGTGGGCCCCGGCAAGCTGCTCTCGGGGAACTGCGCGCGCGCGCCCTGAGCGTAGTAGCGCAGGAAGTCCACCGCCTCGCGCACCTCGGCCACCGCATCCGGAACCGTCCGCCCGGCCTCGAGCACGCAGCGCGCGATCAGATCGGGCGCGCGCTCCTCGAAGAGATCCGCCGCACGCTCGAGAATGCTGGCGCGCTCCCCGGCTGGCCGGTCATCCCAGGTGCGCTGTGCCGCCACCGCGACAGCCAAGGCACGATCCACGTCCTGGGGAGAGGCTACCGAGACCGCTCCCACCACGCTCGATGCGTCGGCCGGGTTGCGTATCTCGAGGAGGTCGCCGCGCGATCGCTTGCCGGCCACGAGCGGCACGGCGCTCCACGAGGAGTGCGTCGCGCGCTCGCACGCCTCTTTCAGCCGCATGAGCTGCGCGCCATCGGCAAAATTCACGCCACGCGAATTGCGCCGCTCCGGAGCGTAGAGCTGCTCCGGCTCGACGATCTTTGGATGCGCGGCGGGATGGGTCTCATCCACCTCCTGCACCGGGTCGCGCACCACCTCGGCTGCAGGCAGACGCGCATCCACGATGCGATTGACGAAGGAGGTGTTGGCTCCGTTCTCCAGGAGCCGGCGCACCAGATAGGGCAGCAGATCCTCGTGCGGGCCCACGGGCGCGTACACCCGACACGGGTATCGAGCGACGAGCGGCTGATACAGCTCCTCCCCCATGCCATGAAGACGCTGGAACTCGAATGCCCCGGAGGCGCCCTTCATGAGCTCGATGATGTAGGCGACCGTATGGGCGTTGTGGGTCGCGAACTGCGCAAAGATCGCATCGGTCGAGGCGGCGAGCACTCGTGCGCACGCCAGATAGGAGACGTCCGTATTCGGCTTGCGCGTGAAGACGGGATAGCCGTCGAGGCCGCGCTCCTGGGCGCGCTTGATCTCGCTGTCCCAGTAGGCCCCCTTCACCAGGCGCACGCACACTCGGCGGTGCAGTGAGCGTGCCCGCCCCGCGAGCCACTCGAGCACGGCATACGCCCGCTTCTGATACGCCTGCACCGCAAGGCCGAACCCATCGTATCCGGCGGTGAGATCGCTCTGCAGGACGGCGTCGACGATCTCGAGCGAGAGCTCCAGACGATCGGCCTCCTCGGCATCGACGGTCAGACCGATCTGCGCCTGCCGCGCAAGCCGCACGAGCTCCTGCAATCGAGGCACCAGCTCCTTGAGGACACGGCGGCGCTCGGCAGGCTCGTAGCGCGGATGAAGCGCCGAGAGCTTCACGGAGATGCTCGGCAGCACTCGCGCATCGGCGCCCGAGCGTGCGGCGCGCGCGTGCGCGCCAATCGTCGCGATGGCATGCTCGTAGCGGCGCAGATAACGCCCGGCATCCTGCGCGGTGATCGCCGCCTCGCCCAGCATGTCGAAGGAGTATCGGTACGCCCGCTCCTCGGGGCCCGCCGCCCGTGACAGGGCCTCCTCGATGGTGCGTCCCATGACGAACTGATGGCCCAGAATGCGCATGGCTTGCCGCAGAGCCGAGCGCGCGACAGGCTCGCCAATGCGTGTGGCGAGCCGTGCGAACCAGCCGCGCATGGAGCCTATCTCGCGCCGGTCGACCTCGACGAGGCGGCCGGTGAGCATGAGCCCCCAGGTCGAGGCGTTCACGAACAGCGAGTGGCTGTCGCCGAGGTGCTCCTCCCAGTCGCCCGCGCCGACCTTGTCGGCGATCAGTCGGTCGGCAGTGTCGGCATCCGGAATGCGCAGAAGCGCCTCGGCGAGGCACATGAGAATCACACCCTCGCGCGACCCCAGGTGATACTCGCGCAGGAAGGCATCCAGACCGCCGTCGCTCGTCCGCGTGCTGCGCACCTCCTCCACCAGGCGCAACGCCCGGTCTCGCACCGCCGCCTGCTGCGGAGGATGGAGCCGTGCGAGATCGGCCAACCGGCGCACGATCGGCTCCTCGGGACTCAGAAACGACTGATTGATGGCCGCGCCCACAGCCGACTCGAGCGAGCTAGCCGGGGCGATGAACGCCGGGGTGTAATGCTCGCTCAGCGCTCGACTCCTGCCGCTCGCCGTGCAGTGTCTGCCGCGACCGGCTGGACGGCTCGCCCGCCCACGTCATCGCCGGTCACCGCGAGCGAGAACGGGTTGAAGTTGGTGTGGCGATCGAAGTAGTCCTCCTGCTCGGCTCTCTTGAGGAAGCCGACCATCTGGTAAGTCAGCGGCGTCGCGATGATCTCCCAGGTGGTCTTCAACACGTACTGTGCGGCCATGACGCTCAGGAGCTCATTGGTGGGCCACAGGCCCGCGAAGGCGAGCGTATAGAAGAGTCCCGAATCGACGAGCTCGCCGCAGGCCGTCGAGCCGATCGTCCGGGTCCACAACCACCGCCCCTGGGTCCAGAGCTTCATCTTCGCGAGCACGTAGCTGTTCACGAACGAGCCGCACCAGAACGCGGCCATCGACGCGGCGGCAATGCGGGGTGTGTTGCCGAAGATCGTCTCGACCGCGGCTTGCTTGTCCTTCCAGAAATCCGCCGGCGGCAGATGCACGATGATGAGCGACATCAGGGAGGCGAATATGAGGGCCGCGAACCCGCTCCATACCGCGCGGCGATCGCGGGCGTAGCCGTAGACTTCCGTCAACACGTCGCCGAAGAAATACGAAATGGGGAAAAAGAGCACCCCGGCCATGAAGGTCACCGAGCCCACCCCCGGCAGGTGCACGGTGGAGACCTTCGCCGGCCCGATGAGGTTCGCGCACAGCAGGACGCAGACGTACGCCCCGAGAATCAAATCGTAATAGCGGTAAGCCCTCGCCACGGGGAGAGTATAATTGAGCAGAGATCAGAGGACCTCACATCGGTGGATTCATCCTTTCTCGAGCGGCTGAGTACGGATCTCGCGGGACTTCGCGAGCAAGGGCTCTACAAGAGCGAGCGTGTCATCGCGAGCCCCCAGGCCGCTGTCGTCCGGGCCGGCGACCGGGATCTGATCAACCTGTGTGCCAACAACTACCTGGGGCTCGCCAGTCACCCCGCCGTGCGCGAGGCGGGCCACCGTGCGCTCGATCGCTACGGCTATGGCATGGCCTCGGTGCGCTTCATCTGCGGCACCCACCAGGTGCACAAGCAGCTCGAGGAGCGCCTCAGCGGCTTCCTGGGCACCGACGATGTATTGCTTTACTCATCCTGCTTCGATGCGAACGGCGGCCTATTCGAGACCCTCCTCGACGAGCGCGACGCGGTCATCTCCGATGCTCTCAATCACGCGAGCATCATCGACGGTATTCGCCTGTGCAAGGCGCAGCGCCTGCGCTATGCGAACAACGACATGGGGGAGCTCGAGAGCTGCCTCAAACAGGCCGCCGGCGCGCGCACGCGGCTCATCGCAACCGACGGGGTGTTCTCGATGGATGGGATCGTGGCGAATCTGCCTGCGATCTGCGAGCTCGCCGAGCGCCACCATGCACTGGTGATGGTCGATGACTCCCATGCGACCGGCTTCATGGGAGCTCACGGAAAGGGCACACCCGAGCATTGCGGAGTCGCCGGCCGAGTGGATATTCTCACCGGCACGCTGGGCAAGGCGCTGGGCGGTGGGAGCGGCGGCTACACCGCAGCCCGCCGACCCATCGTGGAGTGGCTGCGGCAGCGCTCGCGACCCTACCTCTTCTCCAACAGCATTCCGCCGGTCTGCGCTGCCGTCACGCTGCGCGTGCTCGATCTGGTGCAGAACGAGCCGCAGCTGCGCGAGCGTCTGTGGGACAACACCCGTCGCTTCCGCAAGGGCCTGACCGCGGCGGGCTTTGCGCTGCGCGCCTCCGACCACCCGATCATTCCGGTCGTGCTGGGTGAGGCGACGCTCGCCGGAGCAATGGCCGAGCGGCTGCTCGCTCAAGGCATCTACGTGATCGCCTTCTCCTACCCCGTGGTGCCGAAAGGCCAGGCGCGCATCCGGACGCAGATGTCCGCGGCACTCACCCACGACGACATCGACCGCGCCCTGGAGGCATTCACGCTCGTAGGGCGCGAGCTTGGGATCATTCAATGAAGGCGCTGGTCAAGAAGGAAGCGGGGCCCGGCATCTGGATGCAGGACATTCCCGAGCCGCGGGTCGGCCCGAACGATGTGCTGATCGAGATCGCAAAGACCTCGATCTGCGGCACGGATCTGCACATCTATCACTGGGACGCCTGGGCGCAGCAGACCATTCCCGTGCCGATGGCGGTGGGCCACGAGTACTGCGGCCGCATCGTCGAGATCGGCTCCGAGGTCCGCGGGCTTGCGGTCGGCGATCGGGTCTCGGGAGAGGGACACGTCACTTGCGGGCATTGCCGCAACTGCCGGGCAGGCCGCCGGCACCTGTGCCGCAACACGGTGGGGGTCGGGGTCAACCGGCCCGGCGCGTTCGCGCAATACCTCGCGCTCCCTGCCGTCAACACGTTCAAGCTGTCCGACTCCATCACGGAGGACATCGCCGCCATCCTCGATCCCTTCGGCAATGCCACCCACACGGCTCTCGCCTTCAGTGTGGTGGGGGAAGATGTGCTCATCACCGGCGCCGGCCCGATCGGCATCATGGCCGCAGCGGTTGCCCGCTTCGTTGGCGCACGCCACATCGTCATCACGGATGTGAACGATTACCGGCTGGCGCTGGCGCGCAAGATGGGCGCGAGCCGTGCCATCAACGTGCAGCGGGAATCCCTCGATGCGACGATGCGCGAGCTCGGCATGCAGGAAGGCTTCGACGTGGGGCTCGAGATGTCGGGCAACACCGCCGCGTTTCGCGAGATGCTCCGGACCATGCACCATGGTGGCTCGATCGCCATCCTCGGAATTCCCTCCGAGGAGGCCGCCATCGACTGGAATCAGGTGATCTTCAAGGGACTCACGCTCAAGGGGATCTACGGGCGCGAGATGTTCGAGACCTGGTACAAGATGGCAAGCCTCCTGCAAAGTGGGCTCGATCTGCGGCCCATCATCACCCACCACTTCGCCGCGCAGGAGTTCGAGCGCGCCTTTCAAACGGCAGGCTCCGGACAATCGGGCAAGGTGATTCTCGACTGGTCCACGCTTTCTTAAGGAGTGAGTCGATGAGAATGTCTCTCGCGATGGTTACGCTGGCCGGCCTGGTAGCGGCGCTGCCCGCCCATGCCGAGCCGCGCACCTACAAGCTCGACCTGATGCACACCTACGTCAGTTTCGCAGCTCCCCACGTGCAAGCGATCTCCTTTTGGCGCGGCAAGTTCGATCGCACCCAGTCGGGCGCGGTGACCCTGGATCCCGCCGCCAAGACGGGCAGCATCGAGGTCGTGATCGACACGAGCTCCATCAACACCGGCGATGCGGCGCTCGATGCGCATGTGCGCAGCCCGGACTTCCTGGACGCCACGAAGTTTCCGACCGCAACGTTCAAATCCGACTCGATCGAGTTCAAGGCAGGCAAGCCGGTGGCCGCGAAGGGAGAGCTGACCCTGCATGGAGTCACGCACCCGGTGAGGTTGAAGATCGATGAGTTCAAGTGCATCAGCGACTTCATGTCGAAGGGAATGCAGCGCTGCGGGGCGGATGCCTCCGCGATCATCGACCGCACGCAGTGGGGCGTCAGCGCTTATGCCAACATGACGGGCCGGGAAGTGCGCCTGGCCATCCAGGTCGAGGGTCTGACTCCGACTACCTGACCGTGCAGAAGCAGTAGGAGTACACGCGATTCGGGAGCATCCAGCGGCTCAGATGCTCCACCTCGCGCGCGAGGGGATCCAGGCGCTCGGCGATGAGCGCCGCAGAGCGCGCGCCGGGATCGCTCGCCAGATACACTCGGGCCGCCCGCGTCTCGAGCGATAGCGCGAGCTCCTCGGCCCAGGACACCTCGGGCTGAATGAACTGCACCTTGTAGTCGCTGATCTTCGCGAGCCGCGCGGCCGCCTTGACGGCATCGTCGAACGAGCCGAGATGATTCACGAGCCCGATGCGCGCGCCATCGGCGCCTGACCATACATGCCCCTGTCCGATGGCGTTCACTTGCTGGGCGGTCATGTGACGACCTGCCGCCACGTGGGCCACGAACTCGTCATACCCGTGGTCGACCGTATCCTCGAGGAACGCCCGAGCATCGTTGTTCAGCGGCCGCTCGAGCTGGAGCTGGCCGGAAAGCGGCGCGGTGCCGATGCCGTCCACGTCGACGCCGACCTTGGCGAGCGTGCGATTCAGCGTCGGAATGATCGCAAAGATGCCGATCGAGCCGGTGATCGTCGCAGGACTCGCCCAGATCTCATTTGCAGGCGCAGAGATGTAGTACCCACCGGAGGCGGCCAGGCTTCCCATCGAGACCACCAGGGGCTTGCCGGCAGCCTCGAAAGCCTTGATCTCGCGATAGATCTCGACGGAGGCCGCGACCCCGCCTCCGGGGCTGTCCACGCGCAGCACCAGCGCACGGATCTTGTCATCGAGCCGCGCCGCGCGAATGAGCCGTGCCGTGGAGTCACCGCCGATCGAGCCGGGGGGCTGATTGCCATCGAGGATGTCGCCGGAGGCGACGATCACGCCGATGCGGGTGCGGTCGCGCCGCCCGAGGGCCGTATCGCTGTGCACGACACGCGCGTAATCGTCGCTCGAGACCTGATGAAACGAGCCGCTCGGCTCATCCTCGCCGACGAGCTCGGCCACCCGCCGCTCGACGTCCTGCTTGGATTTCAGGGCGGTCACGAGCCCCGCCCTGAGCGCAGCTTCGGCCGTCGAGTTGTTGGCGGCTGCCGTGGCCTGAGCGAGCGAATTGACGTACTGCGTGACCGCCCCCGGCTCCAGGTGACGTACGGAGGTGATATCGCGCTGATACGTGGACCAGATCGAGGCGAGGTAGGCGCTCGCCTGCTCACGGTCCTGCGGCGACATGTCATCGCGCGTGAACTCCTCGACGGCGCTCTTGTACTGACCCACGCGGAAGACATTGAGGTCCACGTCGAGCTTGTCGAGCGCCTGCTTGAAGTACATCGGGTAGTGCCCGTAGCCCTCGATCAGCACGTACCCCTGGGGATCGAGGTAAATCTCATCGGCCTGCGCGGCGAGGTAGTACTGATCGCGCATGAAGGTCGTGCCGTAGGCAATGACCTTCTTGCCCGAGGCGCGGAAGTCGCGGATGGCGCGCGCGAGCTCCTGCAGCGGCGGTAGACCGTCGGCACCGTCGAAGTTGTCGAGGTCGAGAAGCACCGCCTTGATGCGCCGGTCCTTGGCCGCTCCATGCAGGGCATCCACCAGGTCCCACAGCAGGGTCTCGGGATGCTCCTCGCCCTGCACCTGCGAGACGGCGCGCTGCAAAGGCTCCCCGGAGAGCTGCTCCACGAGCTGTCCCTGCGGCTTGATGACGAGCGCCGCGGAATCGGGCACGTGCGGAATCGACACGCGCATGAGTCCCACCAGGAACCCCACGATCGCGAGCAGCACCAGCAGGTGCAGCAGCTTGCGCAGCCCATCGAGGCCGCGCCAGATTCCTCGCAAAACTCTAGCCAGCATGTTCATGCGCGGCTCGCGCTACACCTTCTCCTCGATGCGCGCCGCCTTGCCCGACAGATCGCGCAGGTAGTAGAGCTTCGCACGGCGAACGCTTCCGCGCCGCTTGACGCTGATCTCGCTGATGGCGGGGCTGTAGGTCTGGAACACGCGCTCCACGCCTTCGCCGTGCGAGATCTTGCGAACCGTGAACGAGGAGTTCAGGCCGCGATTGCTCCTGGCGATCACGACGCCCTCGTACGCCTGCATGCGCTCGCGGTCGCCCTCCACGACCTTCACCTGCACGACGACCGTATCTCCCGGCTTAAAATCCGGAATGGTGCGGCTCATGCGCCTGTTCTCGATTTCCTGAACGATCTTATTCATGGGTATCACCTTCCACTCGATCGCCGGCTCGACGCGCGGCGAGAAACTCATTCAACACCCGGCTCGCCCGCGCGGGGAGCCCCTGCCGTACGATCCAGTCCGGGCGGCGCATCCAGGTCCGCGCAACGGACTCACGATAGCGCCACCGCTCGACCGCGGCGTGGTCACCGGAGAGCAGCACCTCCGGGACCCTCAGCCCCTCGAATAGCTCGGGCCGAGTGTAATGCGGCCAGTCGAGCAGTCCTTGTGCAAAGGACTCCTCGACGCTCGAGCGCTCGTGTCCTAGGGCACCGGGCAGCAGCCGTACCACCGCATCGATGATGGCAAGCGCCGGCACCTCCCCGCCGCTCACCACATAGTCGCCGATCGACAGCTCCCGATCGACCCCGAGCGCGAGCACTCGCTCGTCCACGCCCTCGTAACGTCCCGCGATCAGTAGAAAGCCCGGCTGGCGCGCAAGCTCCGCCGCGCTTTGCTGATCGAACACCTCCCCCTGAGCCGAGAGGCAAATCCGCGGACTGCCCGCGGGCAGTCTCGCGTGCGCCGCCCGTATGGCCGCCAGCATCGGCTCGGGCTTGAGCACCATGCCCGGTCCACCGCCGTAGGGGCGGTCATCGACCGTGCGGTGCGGATCGCTCGTATGGGCGCGAGGATCCTCCGTACCGACCGTCGCGACACCGCGCTCGAGCGCCCGGCCGATGACGCCGAACGCGAGCGCACCTTTCACCATCTCCGGGAACAGCGTGACGACTTCGATGCGCATGTCGAAAGCCCTCACCTACTCCAGCACAGCCGGCCAGTCCACAACGATCCGTCCGGCGTCGAGGTCCACCCTTCGCAGATGTCGCGGCGTTGCGGGCACCCAGTGTTCTGTCGCACCGCGAATCACCATCACGGCCCCCGTGGGCGCATCGACAAAATGAAGGACCTTCCCGAGCTCGATGCCCTCGAGGTTCGACACTGCGAGCCCGATCAGGTCCGCACGATAAAACTGGCCCGCCGCGGGCGGTGGAAGCGCATCGCGCGGCATCTCGATCGCGGCACCTCGCAACGCCGCCGCCGAGTCGCGATCGCTCACACCCTCCAGGCGCGCGACGAGGTCCCTACCCTGCCGGTGCCCCTCGAGCAGCCGGTATTCGCGCCGCGGGTCCTTCCCGACCGTCAAGCTCCAGCGCGCGAATCGAAGCAGCCCCTCGGGGGGGTCGGTGAACGATCGCACACGAATCCAGCCCTTGATGCCGAATGGGCTCCCGACGCGCCCCAGCTCGATCCAGCCGCGCACGCTCAGGCGGTAGCGGCTCCTTTGCGGTACGAGCTCACGAGCGAGCGGACGCGATCCGACTGTTGCGCACCCTTCCCCACCCAGAAATCGATCCGGGGGAGATCGAGCTTCAGCTTCGGCTCGCCGCGCCGCGCAATAGGGTTGAAGAACCCCACGAGCTCGAGGCTGGCGCCGCCTTGACGCTTGCGGCTATCCGTCACCACCACGTGATAGAAGGGCTGATTCCGCGCGCCGCGGCGCGTCAGGCGAATCGTAACCATGGCACCTCTTAAATCCTGGCCTACCCGGCCTCAAAAGAGCGCGGATTCTACGCAAACGACCTGCAATTATCTATGAGGATCCGGGGAATCGGGGGGTACCCCACCGCCGCCCGGGGGCAGGCCTCCCCTGCCCTGCAGAGCGCCCATCATGCGGCGCAACCGGCCGCCCTTCATGCCCTTCAGCACGCGCTGCATCTCCAGGAACTGCTTGAGCAGGCGATTGACCTCCTGGACCGCAACGCCCGAGCCCTTGGCAATCCGGCGGCGCCTGGAGCCGTCGATGATGCCCGGCTGGCGCCGCTCACGGGGGGTCATGGAGTTGATGATGGCGATCTGGCGCCTGACCTGCTTGTCCCCGACCTGGTCTGCGGCGATCTTCTGCTGCGCCGCGCCCGGCAGCTTGTCCAGCAGGGCCGTGACACCCCCCATCTTCTGCAGCTGCTCGAGCTGCCCACGCAAGTCCGTCAGATCGAACCCCTTCCCCTTGATGACCTTGCGTGCGAGCCGCTCGGCCTCGTGCACATCGACCTGGCGCTGGACCTGCTCGACCAGGGCGACCACATCGCCCATGCCCAGGATCCGCGAGGCCACCCGCTCGGGATCGAAGGGCTCGAGGGCCTCGGTTTTCTCGCCCACCCCCAGAAAGACGATCGGGCGCCCGGTGATCTCGCGCACCGACAGCGCCGCACCCCCCCGGGCATCGCCGTCGGCCTTGGTGAGGATGATCCCGGTCAAGTCGAGCGCCGCCGCGAACGCGCGGGCGGCATTCACGGCATCCTGTCCGGCCATGGCGTCCACCACGAACAGCCGCTCCTGGGGCTCGACGGCGGCGTCGATCTGACGGACCTCCTCCATCATCCCCTCGTCCACATGCAGCCGGCCGGCCGTATCGACAATGACGGCGTCGAAAAGGCCGCGCCGGGCAGCCTCCACCGCCGCTCGCGCAATATCAGGCGGCGGAGTCCGTGCGTCCGCCGGAAAGTACTCCGCCTGAACCTGCCGGGCGAGCCGCTCGAGCTGCAGCATCGCCGCCGGACGGCGCACGTCGGTGCTGACCAGCAGCACCCGCTTGCGGGCCTGCTGCTCGATCAGCCAGCGCGCCAGCTTCGCCGCGGTGGTGGTCTTGCCCGCTCCCTGCAGCCCTGCCAGCAGCACGACGATCGGGGGCTGCGCCCGCAGGCTGAACCCTGCCCGCGCACCGCCCATCAGCTCGACCAGCTCGCGGTGCAAGATCCCGATGAACGCCTGACCGGGGGTGAGGCTGCCGGCGACTTCCTCGCCCAGCGCCCGTGCCTTGACCGCATCGACGAAGCGCTTGACCACCGGGAGCGCAACGTCAGCCTCGAGCAAGGCCACCCGCACCTCGCGCATCGCCTCGGCGACATTCTCTTCCGTGATCCGGCCACGCCCACGCAGGGTGTTGAGCGTTTGGGTGAAGCGCTGCGTCAGGTTGTCGAACATCGAGGCATTATAGAGGCAGGTCCGGTTTTCCTGTGCGGCGCCGCTGGCCCTATGCTACGCAGCGCAGCCCATGCGCAAGCCTTTGCGCTGGCACCACCTGAGGGACGACCGCCTTGAACGAAGCTCCCACGCCGCTTCTTCTTTTGCTCCTCGTGCTGCTGATCCTCGTGATCGCCTTCTCCTCGGGGACCGAGGTCGCGATGCTCTCGGTGAACCGCTACCGGGTGCGCCATCGCGCCGAGCTCGGTCAAGGCGTCGCGAAGATCCTCGAGCGGCTGCTGCAGCGTCCGGATGATTGGCTCGGCGTGAACCTCGTGATCCTCGCAGCCGCAAGCGTGTTCGCCTCCCAGGCCGCGACGATCATCGCCCAGCGCACCAAGCTTGCGTTCGCGCTCTCGCTCACGGGCGCCGTGCTCACGATCCTCATGATCGTGCTCGGTGAGCTCGTGCCGAAGATCTTCGCCGCGACCCATGCCGAGATGGTTGCGCTGCGCTCGGCCTATATCTATCGGACCCTGGTGCTGCTCGCGCGCCCCGTGCTGTGGCTCACCAGCCATACCGCGTATGGAGTGTTGCGACTGGTCGGCGCAGGCGCCGGCGCCCGCGACAGCACCAAGCTCGGCGCGGAGGAGCTGCGTGCCGTGGTGGCCGAGGCAAGCTCGGTGATCCCGGCGCGCCACCGCGAGATGCTGCTCTCGATCCTCGATCTCGGCCAGGTGACCGTGAACGACATCATGGTGCCCCGCCAGGCCATCGACGGGATCGATGTCGCCGAGAACTGGGACGACATCATGGAGCAGCTACGGCGCACTCCTCACACACGCTTGCCGGTCTTCGAAGGCGAGCTCGACAACCTCGTCGGCATGTTGCACATGAAGCGCGTTGCCCGGGAGCTCGCGCGGGATGCCCTCACGCGCGAGCGCCTGATCGAGCTGGCGCGCACGCGCGAGCCCTACTTCGTCCCGGAGGGCACGACGCTCGCGGTGCAGCTCGCGAATTTTCAGCGCAATCGTCGCCGCCATGCCTTCGTGGTGAACGAGTACGGAGATATCGAGGGGCTCGTGACGCTCGAGGACATCCTGGAGGAGATCGTCGGCGAGTTCACCTCCGACCCGGCGACCGTGCTTCACAAGGACGTGCACGCGGAGAAGCCGGGAGTCTTCATCGTCAACGCGAGCGCAACCATCCGCGCACTCAACCGCGCGCTTCAGTGGCATCTACCGACCGTAGGTCCCAAGACTCTGAATGGCTTGCTGCTCGAGCAGCTCGAGGCGATTCCCGAGCCGGGCACCACCGTGCGCGTCGGGGACTATGTGTTCGAGGTCCTGCAGATTGCCGACAACGCGGTGCGCACCGTTCGCGTCCACACGAATACCGCCACCGCCTGAATTCCGTGCAATCGCTAGCCCACCGCTGCTGCCAGCGCATCGGAGATCCGCGCAACCGGGATGATCTGCAAGCCCTCGGGGGCCTCGCGCGGGAGGTTCTCGCGCGGCACGAGCGCACGCTTGAAACCCTGCTTGTGGGCGCCGCGCAGCCTCTCCTCGCCATAGGCGACGGGGCGGACCTCGCCCGTCAGGCCGAGCTCCCCGAAGGCCACCAGGGATCGATCCAGTGCCCGGTCCCGCAAGCTCGAAACGAGCGCCAGGGCGACCGGTAGATCCCAGGCGGTCTCGCTGATCTCGATTCCCCCGACGACGTTGACGAAGACATCGTGCTCTTGCAGGGACACCCCCGCGTGCCGATGCAGCACGGCAAGGAGCATCGCGATGCGATTTGCATCGAGCCCCTGGGCGATGCGCCGCGGTGCGCCAAACCGCATGGGATCGACGAGCGCCTGCAACTCGATGAGCAGCGCCCGACCGCCCTCGCGAGTGACGGTCACGATGCTTCCCGGGGCGGGCTCTGCCGGGCGCGCCAGAAACAGCGCCGCGGGATTGCGCACCTCCTTGAGTCCCGCCTCGGTCATCGCAAAAAAGCCGAGCTCGCCTGCCGCCCCGAAGCGATTCTTGGTGGCCCTGACGACGCGGTAGCGGCTGCGGACCTCGCTTTCAAAGTACAGCACCGTGTCCACCAGGTGCTCGAGCACCCTGGGACCCGCAAGCGTGCCCTCCTTGGTCACGTGTCCGACGATGACCACCGCGGTACCCGTGGACTTGGCAAAGCGCACCAGCTCTGCGGTGCACTCCCGAAGCTGCGAGACGGCGCCCGCGCTCGCAGGCACATTGGCCCCTTGCAAAGTCTGGATGGAGTCGATGACGAGCAGGGCTGCCTTCTGCTGCGCAGCCAGCGCAATCACCCCGTCAAGATCGGTCTCTGCGACGACGCTCAGCCGCTCGGCGGATAGACCCAACCGTCTGCCCCTCAAGCTCACCTGCGCGATCGATTCCTCGCCGCTCGCATACAGCACGGCGCGTGCGCTCGCGACGTGCGCGGCCACCTGCAGGAGCAGGGTCGATTTGCCGATACCCGGCTCCCCACCGAGCAGGCTCACGGAGCCCTTGACGATGCCGCCGCCGAAGACTCGATCGAGCTCGATCCGGCCCGTTTGCAGCCGCTCGACCGCCTCGTCGGCGCCGAAGCCGAGGGTCCGCGGAGCCGAGGAGTCCCGGGGCGCTGCCGCACGAGTGCGCTTGCCGGGTGTGACCTGCTCGACGAGAGAGTTCCAGGCATCGCACTGCGGACAGCGGCCCTGCCACTTCGGAGACTGGCCACCGCATGCCTCGCAGATGAAGATCGGAACGGCGGAACGGGTTGCCATAGGATCCACTATCGGATGGTGCCTGCTTCGCAAGCTGCCCCAGGCGGGCTATCCTGCCCGCGCTCGCGGTGCTTGCAGCCGAGCAGTTTGTGACCAGACACTCGGACAGGTGCTGCGCGGACAATGCTAGCTTATGCAACGAAAAATGGGGGTCCGCCCTGAGTGCAGGGGCGGAGGGGCCCCCTTTGTTGGAAGGGGAGCGCGCTTTCAGTGAGCATCCGGGTGAGAGGTCCGCGGGCCGATGGCAGCGTTTTATGGGACGGCCATTAGCGTGACCGCCGTCACAGTTTCAACTTCTGGCAGGGCATTCGCGCAGCGCGGGGAGGCCATGAAATGACCCTGCGCGGCAAGGTCCGGCTGGTGGGCGAGACGCATATCGGCAAGGTGCGGGAGCACAACGAGGACACCATCGCCTGGGACCCGGAGATCGGCTTGCTCGTCGTGGCGGATGGCATGGGCGGCTACAACGCCGGCGAGGTCGCAAGCGGTATCGCCGTGAAGACCATCGTCAACCTGGTGCGCGAATCGGTGGAGCGCGAGGACCTGCGCTCCCCGGACCCGGAAACCGGCATGTCCCGCCCCACCATCATTCTGCGCGACGCCATCCATCGGGCCAACAAGATCATCTATCAAACCGCGCGGACGCAGCCCCAGTGCGAGGGGATGGGCACGACCGTGGTGAGCGCCCTGTTCTTCGACAACAAGATGGCGGTCGCCCATGTGGGCGACTCGCGGATGTACCGCCTGCGCGAGGACAAATTCGAGCAGGTCACGATGGACCACTCATTGCTGCAGGAGCTCGTGGACCGCGGGTTCTATTCAGCGGAGGAGGCTCAGCGGGCCGCAAACAAGAACTACGTCACACGAGCGCTGGGAGTGGAGCCCAACGTGGAAGTCGAGGTGCAGGAGGTCCCAGTTCACAAGGGCGACTACTATATCTTGTGCTCCGACGGGCTATCGGACATGGTAGAAGATGACGACATTCACTTAACGATCAGTACCTTTGGTGATAACCTGGATACGGTCGCTAAGCAATTGATTCAGCTGTCGAATGACAATGGGGGGCGTGACAACATCTCCGTTGTCATGGCTCACGTGTTGGAGGCGTTCCCCGCCAACAAAGGCATTCTGGACAAGATCCTGGGCTGGCTGGGTTAGAGATAGAGGCGCGCATGGCAAGGTTGATACTGAGCCTAGATGGCCAAGTAATGGCCGAATACAACATGAACAAGGAGCGCTATACGGTCGGGCGGCTGCCGGACAACGACATCCGCATCGACAACAACGCCGTGAGCGGCCATCACTCCCTCATCATCAACATCCTGAACGATTCGTTCCTCGAGGATCTGAACAGCACGAACGGCACCTACGTCAACGGCAAGCTGATCAAGAAGCACGCCCTGCAGCACGGGGATCTCATCACGGTCGGTCATCATCAGCTGCGTTTCGTCGAGGATGACGAGGCACAGGACGAGTTCGAGAAGACCATGGTGATCCAGCCCTCGGCGCGCCCGGTCGAGAAGGTGCGGCACGCTCGCGAGACGGTGGACAGGGCTGCCTCGACGGGGACGCATGCCAGCGGCAACGGCCGGCCCGCAGTGGACGGACATGCGGCGCTGAAGAAGGCGAAGCTGCAGGTGCTATCCGGTGCCTTTGCCGGTCGCGAGCTCGAGCTCAGTAAAGCGCTCACGACGCTCGGGCGTCCCGGCGTGCAGGTGGCCGCCATCACTCGGCGCGCGGACGGCTATTTCATCGTCCACGTCGACAGTGAGAAGGACAACGACTTCCCGCTCGTGAACGGCTCGCCGATCGGCGCGGCCGCCAAGCGCCTGGCCGACAACGACGTGATCCAGCTCGCCGGCGTGAAGATGGGGTTCTTCGAGAGCTGATTCCCTAAGGAGGGCTCAGATCGTCTCGCGCGCAACGCGCGCGCGCACTCCGCAGATCAGCTCGTACGGGACCGTGCCGGCGTGCTGCGCGACCTCACTCACCTCGAGTCCTCGGCCCCACAGCACGCATCGCGTACCCACTTCCACCTCGGGCAGCGTCGTGACATCCACTGCGATCATATCCATCGCCACCCGTCCGACGAGCGGGGCCCGCCTGCCATTCACGAGCACCGGAGTCCCGGTCGCAAGGCTGCGGAGCAGCCCATCGCCGTAGCCTCCGGCCACGATCGCAATGCGGGAGTCCCGGGGGGCGGTCCAGGCACCTCCGTAGCCCACCGTCTCGCCCCGGGGTACCCGGCGCACGGTGATGACCGTGGAGGCCAGGGTCATGACGGGAACCAGACCGAACGCGGCACTCGGCTCCCCGGCAAACGGTGAGATCCCGTAGAGCGCCAGACCGGGACGCACCCAGTCCCCGCAGGCACCCTGCCACCCCAGAATGCCGGCGGAGCTGCCGATGCTGCGCTGGCAGCCCAGGCCGTGCGTCAAGGATTCGAACCTCTCGAGCTGCACGCGCGTCATCGGACAGTCGCGCTCGTCGGCGCGCGCCAGATGCGTCATCACGCGCACCTCCAGCCGGGCAGAGCGCAGCGCCTGCACCCGCTCGAGCATGGGGCCGAACTCCTCGGGCCGAAAGCCAAGGCGATTCATGCCGGTGTCGATCTTGAGCCACACGACCGGCGGATGCGCGCCGGTGAATTGCTCGAGGAGTGCGATCTGCAAGGGATCGTGAACCACGAGCTGGAAGCCCTGCTCGGCCGCTTCGGCGAGCTGCTCCCGGTCGAAGACGCCCTCGAGCAGCACGATGCTCTGGCGCACGCCCGCCTGGCGCAGTGCCAGACCCTCATCGAGGCGCGCGACCGCAAAGGCATCCGCATCGGCAAGTGCGAGCGCCGTGGGCACCAGTCCATGGCCGTAGGCATTCGCCTTCACCACGGCCATCACGCGCGAGCCGGGTGCTCTGCGTCGGATCTGCTCGAGATTGTTTCGGAGCGCGCTGGTGTCGACGATCGCGCGAATCAGCTGCGTCACCGCAGGATGCCTTCCGCGTACGATTCGGGCGCGTAGTTCACGAAGCGCGTGTACTGTCCCTGGAAGGTCAGAAGGAAGGTGCCGATCTCCCCGTTGCGATGCTTGGCGAGGTCGACCTCCGCGATTCCCTTCTTGGTGGTCTCCTTGTTGTAGACCTCGTCGCGATAGATCAGCAGGATCATGTCTGCATCCTGCTCGATCGCTCCGCTCTCGCGCAGGTCCGACATCACCGGCTTCTTGTGCTCTCGCTGCTCCACGCTGCGATTGAGCTGCGAGAGCGCAATGACCGGACAGGCAAGCTCCTTGGCGAGCACCTTCAGTCCGCGTGAGATCTCTGCGATCTCCGTCGCCCGGTTCTCCTTCGTGCCGGGCACCTGCATGAGCTGCAGGTAATCCACCACGATCAGATTGAGCCCGTGCTCGCGCTTGATGCGCCGGGCGCGCGCGCGCAACTCGGTCGGTGTCAGTGCGGGGGTCTCATCGACGAAGATCTTCGCATCCGAGAGCTGGCTCGTCGCGCCCGTGATCCTCACCCAGTCCTCATCCGAGATGCGCCCGCTACGCAGGCTGCCGAGCGGCACGCTGCCAACGGAGGACAGCATGCGCGTCAGCACCTGCTCGGAGGGCATCTCCATGCTGAAGATCGCAACCGATGCGCGAATGCTGGGGTTGATGGCAGCGTACTCGGCCATGTTGACGGCCAAGGACGTCTTCCCCATGGAAGGACGTCCCGCGACGATGACCAGGTCGCCGGGCCGCAATCCGCCCGTGAGCTTGTCGAAATCGGCGAAGCCCGTCGCAAGGCCGCGCAGCTTGTCCGGATTCGTATGCCACTCGTCGATCTGATCGATGACGGCCGGCAGCAACGTGCGTACGGCAACCGCACCCTCGCGGCCGCGGGTGCCCGACTCGGCGATCTCGAAGACACCCTGCTCGGCTCGGTCTACCAGATCGCGGGCCGTCGCGCCCTCGCTGTTGAACACCGAAGCGGTGATCTCCGCGCCCACCTGGATCAGCCGGCGCAGGAGCGAGCGCTCGCGCACGATCTCCGCATACGCCTTGACGTTCGCGGCCGTGGGTGTGTCGCGCGCGAGGGTGCCGAGGTAGGCAATGCCGCCGGCCTCCTGCAGCTGGTTGTTGCGCTCGAGCTGCTCGGAGACAGTCACCACGTCGCAGGGCTTGCCGCTTCCGGCAAGGGTCCCGATGCTCTCGAAGATCAGCCGGTGATCCGGGCGATAGAAGTCATCGCCGCGCACCACGTCGGCCACGTGATCCCACGCAGTGGCATCGATCAGCAGGCTGCCGAGGACCGCTTGCTCCGCCTCGATGGAGTGCGGCGGGGTACGAACGTCGACTACGGCGTCATCGGGGTTGCGGCGCGCTTTGGCGGAACCGGCCACCGCAGGCCTATTCCTCGGCGACGATGGTGACCGTCAGTTGCACGTTCACGTCTGCATGCAGATGCAGGTCGATCGTATGCTCACCCACCGTGCGCAGCGGCCCGTTCGGCAGGCGCACTTCGCTACGCTCGATCGGATGGCCCGCGCGCGTGCATGCCTCGGCGATGTCGCTCGTGCCGATCGAGCCGAAGAGCTTGCCCTCGGTACCCGCCTTGGCGGTGATGGTGAGGCGAAATCCTTCGAGCCCCGCGGCGCGATCGTGCGCGGAGGTCGCCTGCTCGCGCGCGATGCGCTCGAGCTCGGCGCGGCGCGCCTCAAATTTCGCAACGTTGGTGGCCGTTGCGAGCGTTGCCTTGCCCTGCGGCAGGAGATAGTTGCGGCCAAAGCCCGAGCGCACCGTCACCCGGTCGCCGATGTTGCCGAGATTGGCGATTTTCTGAAGAAGAATGACGTCCACGGCGTGAGCCTCAGTGCTGGTCGGTATAGGGCAGCAAAGCGAGGAACCGCGCGCGCTTGATCGCGGTTGCGAGCTGGCGCTGATAGAAGGACTTGGTCCCCGTGATGCGGCTCGGAACGATCTTGCCCGTCTCGGTGACATAGCTCTTGAGCGTGGCGAGATCCTTGTAGTCGATGTACTTCACGCCCTCGGCGGTGAAGCGGCAGAACTTCTTGCGGCGTGAAAAGCGGCTCATGTTGCACTCTCCGATGTGGCGCTGTCGTCCTCGTCGGCGGATGGAAGCTCCTCGCGCACCCGCTCGCGGCGCCCGCTGCCCTCGTCTTCCTCGGCGCGTGCCATCGGGGAGGCCTCGGTGACGGCTGCGTCCATCTTCACGACCAGGTGCCGCAGCACGGCGTCGCTGAAGCGGAACGCTCCGGTGAGCTCGTTCACGGTCTTCTGGTCGCACTCGATGTTCATGAGCACGTAGTGCGCCTTGTGCACCTTGGTGATCGGATAGGCGAGCTGACGGCGCCCCCAGTCCTCCACGCGATGCACTCGCCCGCTGCCCGTGGCGATCATCGACTTGTAGCGGTCGATCATCGCAGGAACCTGCTCGCTCTGGTCCGGATGGACCAGGAAAACGATCTCGTAATGCCTCATGTCGTGATCCTCCTCATGGGTAGAGCCACCCGGTGCGAGGCACGCGCTGGTGTGGCAAGGAGCGTGAAATCCAGACGCCCGGGACGGAGTGACCGTACCAAGCGACGGGGGCGCGAAGAATACTCAACCCGCGGCGGGACCGCAATGCTGAAAAGGCGCGTATCCGTGAAGATTCAGGGGCTTGCGGGCGCGCTGCGGGCCCCGCGCTGGCGCACGGCCTCGTAGAGGAGCATCCCGGCGGCGACCGAGACGTTCAGGCTCTCGACCGCACCCAGCTGGGGCAGGCGGACGAGGAAATCGCATCGCTGCCGGGTGGACTGCCGCAGGCCTGCCCCCTCGCCCCCCAGGACGAGCACGCCACCACTGGATAGATCCACCTCGAAGGCCTGCTGTGGGGCCTGTGCTTCCGCGCCAAAAACCCAGAGCCCGCCCTCCTTGAGCAAATCCAGCATACGGCCGAGATTCGTGCAGCTCACGAACGGGGTGGATTCGGCCGCGCCCGCGGCGACCTTGCGGGCGGCCGGGGTCAACTGGGCGGCGCGGTCGCGTGGGCCGATCACCGCGAGCGCACCGCAGGCATCGGCCGTGCGCAAGCAGGCACCGAGGTTGTGCGGGTCTTGCACGCCATCCAGAGCGAGAAGCAGCGGATCGCGCTCGTGCGCGAGCGCTTCGATCAGATCGTCCTCGGACCACGGCGCAAGCGGGGTGACCTCGGCAATGACGCCCTGGTGTACCACGTCTCCTGCCCATTGACGCAACGCGTCGGCATCCGCTCGCGCCACGGGCCGCCCCTGCTGCCGCGCAAGCTCCTCGATGCCGCGAGCTCGCGGGTCGTCCCGCCGCTGCGCGATGCGCACCTGGATCACGCGCTCGGGGTGCCTTGCGAGGATTGCCCGCACCGCGTGCAGGCCATAGATGACCTGCGCGGGGCTCATGCATTCGCCTCCGCAAGATCGAGGTCGATGAGTCCTTCGATCGGGTTTGCGGATGTGACCGTGACTCTCACGTGAGCACCGGTGCGCAGACGCCGCCCGTGCCGCCGTCCAACCCACGCATGCCCGCCCTCGTCCATCACGTATTCGTCGTCGCGGAGATTGTCCACGTGCAGCAGACCATCCACGCTGACCTCTAGGATCTGCACGAAGCATCCGAACTCGACCACCGTCGTGATGAGCCCGAGAAAGGTTTGGCCGATGCGCTCGCGCAAGTATGTGCATTTGAGAAACGTCGAGACATAGCGATCCGCCTCGTCTGCGCGCTTCTCCAGTTTCGAGAGGCTCTCGCCCAGGCTCGCAAGCTCCGTCGTCGCGTAGCCCTGTCCCATGGCGTCGCTCGGATCGAGCAGCGCCCTCAAGGTCCGGTGCACGACCAGATCCGGATAGCGGCGAATGGGCGAGGTGAAGTGCGCATAGTGAGTGAGCGCAAGACCGAAGTGGCCGATATTCGTCGGCTGGTAGAGAGCCTGCGGCATCGCACGCACGATGAGAGACTCGACGAACGGACGATCGGGCGATTGGCCGACACGCCGCGTGAGCGCCTGGAAGTCCCGGGGGGTGGGGGTCTCGGGCAGGTGCGCCTCGATATTGAGCGACCGGAGCGTCAAGACGAGCCGGTCGAGCTTCTCGGCCTCGGGCTGTCCATGCACGCGGTAGAGCGTCGGTGTACGCGTGCGACCGAGCTCGCGAGCGACGGCGATGTTCGCGAGGATCATGCACTCCTCGATCAGCCGGTGCGCATCGTTACGCGCCCGCAGCTCGATTGCCCGCACGCGCTCGGCCGAGTCGATCACGAACTCCGCTTCGGCGGCATCGAAGTCGAGCGCCCCGCGGTGGGTGCGCGCGCGATGCAGACTGCGATAGAGATCCACCAGCGGCAGCAGCCGCTCGACCAGATCCGGCCCGAGCTCGCGGCGGGCCTCCGGACGCCCCTCGATCAGCGCGGCCTGCGCGAGCGTATAGGTGAGTCGCGCCGCCGAGCGCATCACTGCGGGGTAGAAGCGTGCGGACTTGAGCACGCCACGGTGGGTCACGATCATGTCGGCGGCGAAGCACAATCGATCGACCTTCGGCGCGAGCGAGCACAGATGATCCGAGAGCGCGGTCGGCAGCATCGGCAGCACGCGGGTGGGGAAGTACACCGACGTGCCCCGCTCCACGGCGGCCGTATCGAGCGCCGAGCCGGGACGCACGTAGTAGCTCACGTCTGCGATCGCAACGATCAGCCGGAAACCCTCGCCGTGAGGCTCGGCATACACGGCGTCGTCGAAGTCGCGGGCGTCCTCGCCGTCGATCGTGACGAGGGGAAGCTCGCGCAGGTCGATCCGGCGCGCGGCCTCGGCAGGATCCACGCGATCGCCGTAGGCCTGCGCTTCGCGCAGCACCGCCGCTGGAAACTCGCAGGGCAGATCGAACCGCGCAATGGCGGACTCGGTGGCAAGCTCGACCGGGCGATCCGGATCCAGGCGCTTTAGGATCCGTGCCTGTGCTGGCGCGGAGGCCCCGGCGTGCCGCGTGATGCGCGCCACGACCCAGTCTCCGGCTCGCGCACCGTCGAGCTCTGCGAGAGGCACTGCGCAGCGCAATTGCAGGCGTCGATCGGCGGCGGTGACCCACGCCTGCCGGCCTTGCACCTCGAGCGTTCCGAGAAATCCGCTGACGCCGCGGCCGAGCACCTCTTCCACGGCACCGAGCCAGCGATCGCTCGCATCCCGCGCGAGGCTCACTCTCACACGATCGCCGTGCATGACACCGCGCATCTCGCGAGGCGGCAGGAAAACGCTATCCTTGAGTCCCTCCACCCGCACGAAGCCGTAGCCTGCGCGATGAGCGCTGACGGTGCCCTCGGCCTTGCTGCCCGCCGCGAAGCCGCTCGCCGCAGCCTTGGTGGAGGCTCGCGCGGAGCCTGCTGCCGCCGCGCCGCGGCCGGGGTGTTCGCCGCCCCGCGTGTCGCGCCGGTCGCGGCGCCCAAATCGATTCCTTCTGGTTTTCAAATTCTTCTTGCCTTCAATGTGTTCTTGCATCTTGTCTCTAGTGTTTCCGGTACTCAATTGACAGCCTCGGAACCCCTGCGTACATTCGCGGCGCCTTGGGCCGTAGTGTCCGCGGCAGATTCGCAAGCCCCTGCCCAGGTGGCGGAATTGGTAGACGCACTAGTTTCAGGTACTAGCGGGTAACTCCGTGGAGGTTCGAGTCCTCTCCTGGGCACCAGTTGATTCTTCTACCCGTGCTCAGCACGCCTCACCGGGTAGCATTTATTCTCTCACAAGTCATTGTTTTTATTGTCCTTTATTAACTTTCGATCCCATCGAATCCAACCCCGCGCCCGCACGGGCAAGCACTCGCGAGCATCCCTACAGGCTCTCCGGCGGTCGCGGATTGCGCCTGCTCGTTCAGCCCGATGGTTTGAAATGACAGTGGTTTAGCTGGGGGTGCGGAGCGCACGCTCTCGCTCGGGACTGATCCGAATACCCTGCTCTTCGAGGCTCGCAGGTTGATTTCGGAGGCTGAGCGCCGGGGCCGGCGCGGGTTCAAGGATAATACATTTCAATCGCCCGCCGAGCATTTTCTTTTGCGGCACCGTGCCCGCGCACCGCAAGCGCACCGCACCAGCCAAAGCGTGATCTGCATCTAGACTTTGCGCGGCTGCGCCCGATCTGCCGCTCAAAACGGATCAACTGCCATTGAACTTTGGCCGGCCGCCCTTACATTGCACGGCGTCGATTAAAGGAGCACTGAACATGACTCTGGATTTCTTGGCTCTGCAGCTCGGATTGAGCGGAGCACTCGTGCTGGGCCACTTCGTGGCCATCCTGCACAGCCGGACCCGTCGCGCGAAGTAGCGAGCGGGCTGCCCACACACCCAGGGGCCGCTTCCTTCAGGGAGCGGCCCCTGTTTTTTTACTGTATTGCGCCGAGGAAATCGCGCTTGCCAAGATCGACTCCGTTCTTGCGCAGCAGCGCGTATGCCATGGTCATGTGAAAGAAGAAATTGGGCAGCGCGAAATTCGTGAGGTAGTTGAGGCCGTTGAATTTCATCGTCGTTTGCGGGAACTGCAGGACGATCTCCCGCGTCTCGGCTCCCTGAAGCTGCCCAGCCTTGATCGTCTTGATGAAATCGAGCGTCTTGAGCACTCGCGACTTCAGATCCGCGAGCGTCGCCTCGGTATCCTCGTGCTTTGGCACGTCCACACCCGCCAGGCGGGCGGCAGCGCCCTTGGCCGTGTCGCAGGCGATCTGGATCTGCGCAGACAGCGGCAACATGTCAGCAATGAGGCGTGCCTGCGGCATCACCTTCGGGTCGATCTTCTTCGTGTCGCCGTGGGTGGCCGCCTTGTCGAGGATGGCCGAAAGATTGGTCAGGCCGAGCGTGAAGATCGGAATGGATACGTCGTACAGGGAAACGGGCATGCAATAACCTCCGGAAGAGCGATTCATCGCCAGGATCGCGCTCACCATAGCAGAGACGTGTGACGCATTGTAGGCTTGTCTGCCAAACCTGAACGGCCGCCGATGACATCGTGCTGCGGGACCGCGCGAGGGCTCACATGAGAAAGATGGAACGACTGTTGATGCTTCTGATGCTCGGCCTGACTGGCCTGTCTCACGCAGAGGAGCAGAAGCCGAACCCTTATCCCTTAATGGCGCCGCTCGCGGAATATCTCATCGCCAACCCTCAGGATGAGATCGCGCTGGCGCGCAGCGCGGCGCCGCCGTCCATCTCGAAGGATGCCGAGGTGCTGGTGCTCGGAAGGCATGGCTACGCCACAGCGGTCACGGGCACAAACGGCTTCGTGTGCTTCGTCGAGCGCTCCTGGACCGCCGGCTTCAACGATCCCGACTTCTGGAATCCGAAGCTCCGAGCACCGAACTGCTTCAATCCGCCGGCCGTGCGCTCCGTGCTGCCGCAGTATTTGAGGCGTACCGAGTGGGTGCTGGCGGGAAACACCACGGCGCAGATGATTGCGAAGGCTCGCGCGGCTGTGGCGGATCACCGTTTCGTCGCGCCGGAGGCTGGCTCCCTGTCCTTCATGCTGTCCAAGCAGGGCTATGTAGACCCCACCGCAGGCGGCCCATGGTTGCCCCACGTGATGTTCTTCGTTCCACCGGGCCAGGCCGTGGCCTGGGGCGCGGGGCTGCCCGCCTCGCCAGTCCGGGGCGCCGAGGGCCTCCCCTTCGAGCCGACCGTGCTGTTGGTTCCGGTACGCCGCTGGTCGGATGGCTCGCCCGGTCCCCAGCCCGAAGGCGAGCACACCCACAACCACTGACGGGCTCTCACCCAGCGTCGGGCGTCGTGTCCTGCCACGCCTCTTCGGGGGCCCTCTCGGGGTGTACCGTCTCGAGCGGCTTGGCCCAGTCCTCCCCGCTCATCGCCGTTTCCGTGTAACCGAGATCGTCGCGCTGCACATCATCCACGGGTCCGGTCCAGTCCTCGGGCGGCTCTGCGATTGCGAGCGGCAATCCGGCCCAGGTCTCGAGGTCGATCTCATCCAGATCACCATCGAATGTTTGAACCTCGATCGAGCGCGAGCGCTCGTCATAGCCGACGACCTGGAAGATCTCGCCCTTGTCCCACCGCGTGTACCACTGTCCGATTCGCGCGCGTCCCACCCCGGTATTCATGACAAGCTCCACTGGTCGGTTGACCTGCACTCGAGCCTGCACGAGATACGTGTGCGACAACATACGAGCAATTGCGGATGGGCGCCGCGCGCTCGTGCAACGCCGAGGCGTAGGTAGATTCGCGGATCGCAGGCGTGTGGGCCCGCTCCTAGTCTGAATGCATGGTCAGGTCCTCACACCGTGAGCCCATCATGCAATTACCCCTGCAAATCACATTTCGGCAGACCGAATCCTCTCCTGCGCTCGAGGCGCGGATCCGCACGCTCGCTGCGCGACTCGAGAAGTTCAGCAGTCAGATCGTGCGGTGCCACGTCGTCGTGGAGCCCGCATCGCACCACCAGCATCAGGGCGGGCTGTACGAGTTCCGCATCGACATCACACTGCCTGATGCGGAGATCGCCATCGGTAAGGCTGGTCCACTCGATCACGCCCACGAGGATCCCTACGTCGCACTGCGCGACGCATTTCGAGCGGCCCGGCGCAAGCTCGAGGACTACGAGCGCAAGCGACGGCTGGACGTGAAGTCGCATGCCGGCGTCTCATGAGCGCCGGGGCGTGTAAGAACTGCCCAGACCCTGCGGAAACTACCTAGCGATTCACATCACGCGGCGTATCGATGCGACTGGTGCGCTCCTGGGAAGCTGCCACAATCAATATGGCATGGTTGCCAAACGCGGAGACTGCAACATGTCCAGCATTCACCGGCCACCGACGCCCGAGCCAGAACGGCAAGCAGCGTCGGAAGACGCGCTGACCGACCCGCTGAGTGGGGCCGCCTCGCAGGCTTACCTCGCCCGGGAACTGCCGCGCGAGTACGCCCGCTCACGTCGCTACGGACATCCGCTGGCCGTGCTGGTGTGCGATATCGATCGGCTGCGGCTGATCAACAGCGGCTTCGGGCGCGCGGCGGGAGATGAGGTTCTGCGCACGTTCAGGAGACGCGCCAACCGGCGGCTGCGCAGCGCCGACTGGATCGCCCGTACGATGGACGACGACTTCGTGATCGTCCTGCCCGAGACCGATCTTGCGGGCGCGGCCATCGTTGCCGAGCGAATCCGCAAGATCTTCGGCGACCGCCCGATCAACTCGGGCACCGATTCCTTCCCTGCAACGGTGAGCATCGGCTACTCCGCCATCGATTCGACCACCGAGCTCGCCCGCGTGGACGTCGAGGATCTGGTGGGCACCGCCGAGGATCAGCTCGCGGCGGCGGTTCGCGGTGGTCGCAATCGCATCTGCGGTGCCAGCGCCCGGCGAGCGCCGGGCGCGGAATCCCCGCAAGAGCCGACCGACGGCAAGCTCACGAAAGTCGCTGCTCCGCCTCGATTGAGCATCGTCGACTAGTGCTTGTCAGGGGCGCCTCCGGCGGCCGCCAATGCTTCGTGGCGGCTGACGAAGACCCGGTCCGCACCGAGAGCTGCGGTAACACCATGCCGATCCATGTCGGCGCGCAATGATGGGCTCACCCGCGCGAAGGCGATATGGACGCCTTCCCGTGCGAGCTCGCCGATCAGCGTCAGGACGACACGAGCGGCGGTGTAGTCGAGGTTGGTGATCGCGTCGGCCTCGATGACGAGCCAGCGAACCGGCCTCGAAGCGCCCTGGACGAGAGCGCGCGCCTCCTCGGCGAAGCGCGTCGCGTTTGCATAGAAGAGATCGGCGCCAAATCGATACAGGATGAGACCGGGTCCGGTCTCGTGACCAGGCGTTGCCGGCACGGTGATCCAGCCTTGCGCCGGATCGAACTGCAGCACCGCGGTGTGGGGGCGGTAGCTTTGGCGCACGTGCCTCAGCAGCGAAAGGATGATCGCGAGCAGGACGCCCTGTTCGACGCCGATGATCGCGACGGCCGCCGCCGTGACCACGGCAAGGTTGAACTCGCCAGGGCTCTCGTGCCGCATGCCGCGCAATGTGGAGACGTCGACCATGCCGATCGCAATGGTGAACACGACCGCCGCCAGCACGCAGCGCGGCAGGTACTGCAACGGACTGGTGAGCGCCGCCAGGACGACGAACACGCAAGCTGCGAACACCACCTGAGCGATCTGACTGCGCGCGCCGGCGCGATCTGCCATCGCGGTCTGAGTCGGGCTTCCATTGACCACGAACGCACCTGTGATGGCTGCCGCACCATTCGCGACGGCGAGCCCAAGGATGTCGGCGTCCTCGTCGATGCGCTCCTCGTAGCGCGTTGCCAGCGCACGGGCAGTGGCTGCGCTTTGCGCCAGGATCACGACGAAGCAGGAGGCCGCCACCGGCAACAGCTGCAATGTCTCGCTCCAGGTTGCAAGCTGCAGACCCAGCGAGGGCAATCCACCCGGGACGGGGCCCATGGTCGCCACTCCGAGCCCCTCGAGGTGCAAGACGCGGCTGACCCAGATCGCAGCCACGACGAGCACCAAAGCCACGGGAATCCTCGGCGCAAGGTTGCGCCCCACCAGGATCGCGGCCACGGCAACCGCGGAAAGCACGAGGGTGGGCACGCTCGAATGACCCAGGCCAGCCGCGGTCTGCCACACCTGGAAGACCGTGCTATGCGCGTCCACCGCGATGCCCAGCATGTCCGCGAGCATGGCGACAGCGACCTGAACGCCAACCCCCGCCAGGAATCCGACCAGCACGGTGCGCGAGAGAAAGTCGGCAAGAAATCCGAGCCGGAAAGCTCTCGCGAGCAGCAGCATCCCCGCCGTCAGAAGAGCCGTGGTGGCTGCAAGCGCCACATAGTGTGTACTGCCCGGTCCGGCCATGTGAGTGAGTGCAGCGGCCAGGATCGCCGCAGTGCCGGAATCCGCGGCAACCACGAGGTGGCGCGAAGAGCCCAATGCGGCGAAGGCGAGCGGCGCGAGAAGCGCGGTGTAGAGCCCCGTGATGAGCGGCATTCCCGCGATGCGCGCGTAGCCCAGCAGCTGGGGAACATTCATGGAGGCGAGCGTGACGCCCGCGAGGGCATCGCGAGCCGCTCCCCGCCGCCCTCCGACGGGCCGGGCTCCCTCAAACAGCTTCACGATGGGCGCCTGGCGGCATGACTGACGGGAAATGATAAGGCAAAACCACTACGCACATCTTCGTATGCCCCGTCGCCATCACGGCTGACAACATGCCTGGATGCGGCCACGGTCGGTCCGCAAGCGATGCAAGAGTGATGCCCTGGATATGACGCTGGGACTGCAAGGCGGAATTCTCCGGATCGCCTACAAGCTGCTGGTCAACGATCGTGCGAAGTTCGCCGCGCTGCTCGTCGGTATCACTTTTGCGGTGTTCCTGATGATCGAGATGACATCGCTCTTCGCCGGGATCCTGCTGCGCTCCTCCGCCACCGTCATCAACATCGGCGCTTCCATCTGGGTGATGGATCCGGCCGTTCAAACCGTGGCCAACACGATCCCATTGCCGAATTACGTCCTGGACGAGGTGCGCAGCATCCCGGGCGTCAAGTATGCCGTACCGCTGTACTCCGGGAGCGCGCTCCTGAAGCTCCGGGACGGCACCTATCAGGCGGCCAATATCGTCGGGCTCGATGACACGAGCCTCGTGGGCAGCCCGCAGATGCTCTCGGGGAACATCCAGGACATCTTTGCGGAGAACGCCTTCATCGCAATCGAGGACTCGGAGTTCTACAAGCTCGAGAATCCGCGCATCGGCACCGAATTCGAGCTGAACGACCATCGAGGCAAGATCGTCGGCCTGGCACGGGTCGCCTCGAGCGCGCTCTTCGGCGTCCCGACGCTCTACACGACCTACTACCGCGCGCTGCAGTACATCCCCAACACGCGCTTCACGATCTCCTACGTGCTGGTCGAGCCAAAAACTCCGGCAGACATCAAGACCATCAAGGACCGTGTGACGGCCGACGGCTACCTCGCCCTGACCAAGGACGAGTTCATGAGCAAGATCTCGAGGTTCTACATGTACCAGACCGGGATCGGGACGAACATGCTGCTGATGACGCTCATCAGCTTCATCGTGGGACTGTCGATCTCCGGCCAGACGTTCTATACGTTCATTCTCGAGAACATCGATCGCTTCGGGGCGCTGAAGGCGATCGGAGCCAAGTCCCGCGAGCTGGTCTCGATGATCCTGTTCCAGGCGACCTTCGTCGCCCTGACCGGCTACGGCTTCGGCGTGGGACTTTGTGCGCTCGTCATCTGGCTCGCCCGGGCGCATCTGCCCGACTACGCGGCCATCGTCACCTTTGCGAATCTCGGGATTGCGTTCGTGATGGTCGTGATCATCGCCGCCTCCTCCAGCTACTTCGGCGTGCGCAGGGTGCTGCTCATCGAGCCGTTCGACATCTTCCGGGGATGAACATGGCGATGGCCATCCAGGCGAGCGGTATCAACAAATGGTTCGGCGAGGGCGAGGCCCGCACGCATGCCGTGAAGGACGTGACCTTCGAGGCGAGCTTCGGGGAGATGGTCTATGTCGTGGGCCCGTCCGGAAGCGGCAAGACGACCATGCTCAGCATGATCTCCGGAATCCTCAAGCCCAATTCGGGCACGGTGAGGATCGAGGACACGGACATCTGGGGCCTCTCCACGGACGCGCTCGCCGACTTCCGCCTGCACAAGATCGGGTTCGTCTTCCAGGACTACCACCTCTTCCCGCGTCTCACGACGGTCGAGAACGTCGCGATCCCGCTCATCCTTCAAAACAGGGATTGGGACGAGTCCCTGGTCGAGGCCCAGCGCGACCTCGAAGTCGTCGGGCTCGCAAACCGGGCGCAGCTGCCACCGGTCAAGCTCAGCGGCGGAGAGCAGCAGCGGGTTGCGATTGCCCGCGCAATCATCAGCCGTCCCGAGATCATGATCTTCGACGAGCCGACCGCATCCCTCGACGGGGACACCGGCCGCACGATCGTGCAGTTCGTGCGCGAGCACTTGCTCTCGGACCAGCGCTGCATCGTGATCGTCACCCACGACAGCCGCATATACGAGTTCGCCGACCGCATCCTCAGGATGGAGGACGGCAGGATGACGGGTGTCGAGCGGAGCGACCTCGATGCGCAATAGGGTCATTTTCATCGCCTCGGGCATCGGGCTCGCGCTTGCGATCGTCAGCGCCTTCATCTTCAGCCGGCAGCCGAACGCGCAGCCCCCCGTATTCAACCCGACAGCCAATCCCTACCCCCGTGGCATCTACTCCGAGGGGATGATCGAGAGCGACCAGGCACAGGGGGAGAACATCAACATCTATCCCGAGGTGCCGGGGCCGATCACGCAGGTGCTCGTCGCGGAGGGACAGAAGGTTCACAAGGGTCAGCCGCTGCTGGCGATCGACGACTCGGTGCAACGCGCCACGACCGAGCAGTTGAAGGCCCAGGCCGATGCCGCCCTCACGATGTTGCACGAGCTCAAAGCCGAACCGCGCCCCGAGACCCTCGCGGTCTCCGTCGCCGAGGTCGATAACGCGCGCGCAACGCTCAAGAATGCTCGCGACCAGCTCGAGAAGGAGCAGCGCTCGTTCGAAATGGACGCCAAGTCCGTGAGCAAGAACGACCTCGACAACGCGCTCAACGCCGAGCGCATCGCGGCAACCAACCTCGAGGTGGTCGAGAAGCAGTACCAGCTCACCAAGGCGGGCGCGTGGATCTACGACATCCAGAACCAGGAGAGGACCGCCACGGCGCTCGAGAAGTCGTACCTCTCGGCGGCCGCGCTGCTGGCGAAATACACGATCCGCGCCCCATCCGACGGCGTGGTGCTCACCGTACAGGCCACGACGGGCAGCTACGTGTCGACACAAGGCGCCTACAACTCCTACACCCAGGGCTTCGATCCGCTGGTGGTCATGGGCAACCCGCAGAGCCACCTCGAGGTGCGCGCATACATCGATGAGATCCTCATTCACGAGCTGCCCGACGGCTCGAAGATGCAGGCGGAGATGTTCATTCGCGGGACGCAGGAGCATCTGCCGCTGAGCTTCGTGCGTGTTCAGCCCTATGTCACCCCGAAGATCGAGCTCTCGGACCAGCGCCAGGAGCTGGTGGACGTGCGGGTGCTGCCGGTCATCTTCCGCTTCGAGAACCCCGCGGCGCTGCATCTCTTTCCGGGGCAGCTGGTCGATGTGTATGTCAAGTCGCAGTGACCCATGGCAGCGGCATATCGCGACGCGCCTGCTCGTCGCGGCGGTGTTGGCCTGTGCTCTTGGGAGCTGTGCGGTCGGTCCGAACTTCCATCGACCCGCTCCACCCGCCGGGACGCATTACACGTCCGCACGCGATCCCTCCACAACCGTCTCAGCACAGGGCGTCGCGCAGCATTTCACCCCCGGCGCCCAGGTGGCCAACGACTGGTGGCGACTCTTCAATTCCAAGGCGCTGCAGGCCATCGTCAGCGAGGCGCTCGCGAGCAATCCAGGTCTGCAGGCTGCGCAGGCGAGTCTGCGCGGGAGCGAGTACAACCTGCGCGCCGGATACGGAATCTTCTATCCGCAGATCCGCGCGGATGCGCAGGGGGCACGCGAACGGTTTGCTCCCGTAGAGTTCGGCGAGAGCGCCCGTGCACAAGTCTTCAACCTGTTCACGCTCTCGGCCTCCGCGAGCTACGCGCTCGATCTCTTCGGCGGTGAGCGGCGCCAGCTCGAGGCACTCGCGGCCCAGGTGGATGTACAGCGGGCGACGGAGCACGCAACCTACATCACCCTCCTCGCCAACATCGTCAACACCGTCGTTGCGAAGGCCGCGTACCGGGCGGAGATCGATGCAACCCAGCAGCTGATCGACTTGCAACGCGAGCAGGTGAAGCTCGCCCAGGTGCAATACCGGGCGGGCACACAGCCGTATTCCAACGTGCTGAGCCTCGAGAGTCAGCTGGCCTCCTACGAGGCGACCATCCCGCAGCTCCAGCAGAAGCTGGCCCAGAGCGCCGACCTCCTCGCAACGCTCGTCGGTCACGTGCCCGCTGACTGGACCCCGCCACAGATCGAACTCGAGGATCTGCACCTCCCTCGAGAGCTGCCGGTCAGTGTGCCCTCGGACCTCGTTCGCCAGCGTCCCGACGTGCTCATCGCCGAGGCCACCGCTCACACGGCAAGCGCGGATGTGGGGGTCGCGACGGCCGCGATGCTGCCCAGCATCACGCTCAACGGCAGCTACGCGGCCTACGGCACGACAACCAGCCGACTGTTCGCAGCGGGCGGCCGCGCCTGGAGCATCGGGGGGGAGGCGGCGGAGCCCCTCTTTCAGGGCGGAACCCTGTGGTTCAACCGCAAAGCCGCCGTCGAGAATTACCACGCGGCGATGGGGCTTTATCGTCAGACCGTGCTGGGTGCATTCCAGCAGGTCGCCGACGTGCTCGGGGCGCTCGATCATGACGCCTCGGCCCTCGCCGCCGAGGACCATGCGCTGCGCACCGCCCGCGAGGCGCTGCATCTGGTGGAGACCCAGTACGAGGCGGGACTCGACACCTACCTCGACGTGTTGAACGCCGATGCTCAGTACCACCAAGCCGTGATCAACGATCTGCAAGCCGTCGCGATGCGCTACCAGGACACGGTCGCGCTCTACGTGGCGCTCGGCGGAGGCTGGTGGAGCGAACGGACTCAAGCTGGAGAATCCCGATGAAAGCACTCGTCTATCTGGGCCCGGGCAAGCGCGTTCTCGCGGACCGCCCCAAGCCCGTCCTGGAGCTGCCGACCGACGCGGTGGTCAAAGTAACCAAGACGACCATCTGCGGGACGGATCTGCACATCCTCAAGGGCGAGGTTCCCTCGGTCGCCACGGGGCGGGTGCTCGGACACGAGGGTGTCGGCACGATCGAGGAGGTTGGAGCGGCAGTCTCTCAGTTCAAGCGGGGAGATCGCGTGCTCATCTCCTGCATCACCTCCTGCGGTCGGTGCGAGAACTGCCGCCGGGGGCTGTACTCGCACTGCGCACAGGGCGGCTGGATGCTCGGTAACAGGATCGACGGCACGCAGGCCGAATTCGTGCGGATCCCCTGGGCCGATACCAGCCTTTACCGGCTGCCGGAAGCCGTCGACGACGAGCAGTACGTCATGCTGAGCGACATCCTTCCGACCGGCTACGAATGCGGCGTGCTGAGCGGCAAGGTCTCCCCGGGCAGCACCATCGCGATCGTCGGTGCCGGCCCCATCGGTCTTGCGACCTTGCTCACCGCGCAGTTCTACGCTCCCGCCGAGATCATCGTGGTCGATGTCGATGACAACCGGCTGGACACTGCAAAGCGTCTGGGTGCCACGCAGATCCTGAACAGCACGGACGGGCGGGCGACCGAGGCCATCTTGGAGCTCTCCGGTGGTCGAGGCGTCGATGCCGCGATCGAGGCAGCCGGCACCCCGGACACCTTCGATCTGTGCCAGTCGATCGTGGCGCCGGGCGGCGTGATCGCCAACATCGGCCGCCATGGCAAAAGTGTCCAGCTTCACCTGGAGAAGCTGTCCTCGCAGAACATGACGCTTACGACCCGCCTCGTGGATACCGTCACGACGCCCATGCTGCTCAGGACCGTCCTCTCCGGGCGTCTACAGCCCCTGTGGCTCGTGACGCATCACTTCAAGCTGGCCGACATCGCAAGCGCCTATGACACCTTCGCCAATGCGGCCGACAGCCGGGCCTTGAAGGTGATGATTGCGAACGGCCGCAGCTAGCAGCACACCACAGCAGCCCCGCGAGACATCCCATGTCCTCCAAGCTACGCTTTATCCGAACCTTCGCGCAGATCGGCATCGGCGATGTCCCTTCCGTGGGTGGCAAGAACGCCTCTCTCGGGGAGATGTACCGCCGGCTCACCCCGCAAGGTATCCGCATTCCAAACGGCTTTGCGATCACGGCGGAGGCCTACCGGTACGTGCTCGCCAGTGCCGGGGGATGGGAGAGGTTACGGACCGCGCTCGAGGGGCTCAAGGTCGATGACATGGAGGACCTCGCGCGCCGCGGTCAGCGTGCCCGCGAGATCGTCTACGGAGCCGGTTTGCCGCAGGACCTCCAGCGCGAGATTCTCGAGGCGTATCGAGCCCTGCGCGAGGAGTATGGACCCGACCTGTCTCTCGCCGTGCGCAGCTCCGCAACCGCCGAGGATCTGCCTACGGCGAGCTTCGCTGGTCAGCAGGAGACCTTTCTCAATGTCTCGGGTGAGGAGGCGCTGCTCGATGCGTGCCAGCGCTGCTTCGCGAGCCTGTTCACCGACCGCTCGATTCACTACCGCGTCGATCAGGGCTTCGATCACTTCAAGGTCGCGCTGTCCATCGGAGTCATGAAGATGGTGCGTGCCGACCTCGCCTCGAGCGGCGTGATGTTCACGCTCGACACCGAGACTGGATTCCGCGACGTGGTGCTCATCAGTGCCGCGTACGGGCTGGGGGAGAACGTCGTCCAGGGCGCCGTGGATCCAGATGAGTTCCTGGTCCACAAGCCGACGTTCGCTCAGGGACACCGGGCGGTGCTGCGCAGAACCCTGGGCAGCAAGAAGCTGCAGATGGTCTATGCACAGGGAGGACCTGCAAAGGAGACCACGCACAACGTGCCGACCACGCAGGCGCAGCAGGAGCGCTTTTGCTTGAGCGATCCAGAGGTGCTCGAGCTTGCGGACTATGCGATGAAGATCGAGCGGCACTATAGCGAGCAGGCCGGTCACGCCGTGCCGATGGATATCGAGTGGGCGAAGGACGGTGTCGATCAGCAGCTGTACGTCGTGCAAGCACGGCCCGAGACGGTCGCATCACAGAAGCGCGGCGCGATCCTCGAGGAGTTCATCCTCAAGGGGTCCGGAAAGACTCTCACCACGGGACGCGCCGTCGGAGTGCGGGTCGGAAGCGGCGTGGTGCATGTCATCGCCAACGCCGCTCATCTGGCTGACTTCAAGCCGGGCGAGGTTCTCGTGACCGACATCACGACCCCCGACTGGGAGCCGATCATGAAACGCGCCGCCGCGATCGTGACCAATCGTGGCGGCCGCACCTGCCACGCGGCGATCGTCGCGCGTGAGTTCGGCATTCCGGCGGTGGTTGGGACCGAGAACGCGACCGAAGTGCTCAAGACGGCCACGACCGTGACGGTCTCCTGTGTGGAAGGTGACGTAGGCAAGGTCTACGAGGGCTCCATTCCGTTCGAGATCCGCCGCACCGACATGGGGGGACTGTCGCGGCCCCGCACGAAGATCATGGTGATCCTCGGCAATCCCGAGCTCGCCTTCCAGACGAGCTTTCTGCCGAACGACGGCGTGGGCCTGGCGCGCATCGAGTTCATCATCGCCGAGTACATCAAGGCGCATCCGATGGCGCTGCTGCATCCCGAGCGCGTCGCGGATGAAGCCGAGCGCCGTGCGCTGCTCGAGCTTGCGCGGGAGTACGCCAAGCCCACGGATTTCTTCATCCACCGCCTGGCCGAGGGCGTGGGGACCATCGCCGCAGCCTTCCATCCCAAGCCCGTCATCGTGCGCATGTCGGATTTCAAGACGAACGAGTACGCGGGGCTCATCGGCGGTCGCTGGTTCGAGGCGCACGAGGAGAATCCCATGCTCGGGTTCCGGGGCGCTTCGCGCTACACTCACCCGGCGTATGCGGAGGGCTTTGCGCTCGAGTGCGCAGCCATGAAGTATGCGCGCGAGACGATGGGGCTCACGAATATCAAGCTCATGATCCCCTTCTGCCGGCGCGTGGAGGAAGGCCAGCGCGTGGTGGCCCGCATGGCCGAGCTCGGGCTCGAGCGGGGAAAGAATGGCCTCGAGATCTACGTGATGTGCGAAATCCCAAACAACGTGCTGCTCATCGATGAGTTCAGCCAGATCTTCGACGGATTCTCCATCGGGTCCAACGATCTGACTCAGCTGACTCTGGGCGTGGATCGAGACTCGGCGATCGTCGCCTTCGACTTCGACGAACGCGACCCAGGAGTCAAGCAGATGCTGCGGCTCGCCGTGGAGGGCTGCCAGCGCAATCATCGTCATTCGGGCATCTGCGGGCAGGCACCATCGGACTATCCGGAGCTTGCAGAGTACCTGGTGCGGCTCGGAATCGATTCCATCAGCTTGAACCCCGATGCGCTCTTCAAGACACATCTGCACGTGCTGGAGATCGAGCACCAACTCGCCGAAGCCCCGCGGCGAGAGGTGGCCTAGAGGTCATCGCGCACGGCAGGCCTCGCAGATTCGACCATGAGCACAGGGATGCCTGCCGAGCCGGCGCCGTCGGGGCGCGTCGTGGCAGTACACGGTTCTGTCCTCGACATAGCCTTTCCGATCGGCGCGCTACCGGCGATCAATGAGGCTGTCTCGATCGAGTGGGATCTGGGGCCTGCGGTTGTCGCCGAGGTTCAGCAGCATCTCGATGGCGAACGCGTGCGCGTCGTTGCACTCAAGGGCACGAGTGGGCTCAAGCGGGGTACGCCAGCGCGCGCCCTTGGAATGCCCATACGCGCGCCCGTGGGCGAGAACGTCCTCGGCCGCCTGCTCGATGCCATCGGCGAACCGGCCGATCGCGGTGGAACCCTGCCCGCGCAGATCGAGCGTTGCCCCATTCATGCTCCGGCACCCACCCTCGCGCGCCAGGACGCGACGCGCGACATTTTCCACACCGGAATCAAGGTGATCGATCTGCTCGCGCCGCTCGTCAAGGGCGGCAAGGCCGCCATGTTCGGCGGGGCCGGGGTGGGCAAGACGGTTCTCATCATGGAGCTGATCCGCACCACGGTAGAGCGGCATTCGGGGATCTCGGTCTTTGCCGGCATTGGCGAGCGCTCGCGGGAGGGACACGAGCTGCTCCTCGAGCTGCGCGAGTCGGGTGTGCTCAGCCGAACGGCGCTCGTCTTCGGGCAGATGAACGAGCCACCGGGAGCACGCTGGCGCGCCGGTCTCACCGCCCTTACGATCGCCGAGCGTTTCCGGGATGCCGCTCGCGAGAACGTGCTCTTCTTGATCGATAATGTCTATCGGATGGTTCAGGCGGGCGCGGAAGTCTCGGGCCTCTTGGGTCGCCTTCCCTCGCGCATGGGCTATCAGCCGACCCTCGCAAGCGAGATTGCCGAGCTCGAGGAGCGCATCGCCTCGGTCGCGGGCGCCGCAATCACCTCGATCCAGGCCGTCTACGTACCCGCCGATGACTTCACCGATCCGGCGGTCGCGGAGATCTTCGGGCACCTCGACTCCTCGATCGTCTTGTCGCGCGAGATGGCGAGTGAGGGCATGTATCCGGCGGTCGATCCGCTGGCTTCCACCTCGAGCCTGCTCGACCCGCGCCTGGTCGGGCAACAGCACTTTGAGATGGCACAGGAGGTGCGCAAGACGATCGCTCACTACCGTGAGCTTCAGGAGGTCATCGCGCTACTTGGGATCGAGGAGCTCTCGCAAGCCGATCGCACCTCAGTCAAGCGCGCTCGGCTCCTCATGCGCTTTCTCACGCAGCCTTTCATGGTGACTGTGCCCTTTACGGGCAAGCCGGGCCGCACCGTCGAGCTCGAAGCCACGCTTGCCGGCTGCCGAGGCATTCTCGATGGGGCTGCTGACACCTGGGCCGAGAGCTCCCTCTACATGGTCGGCGACCTCGACGAGGCGCGGCAACGCGAAGCATGCGCCCAGGCGGGGACCTCATGAAGCTCATCGTCACAACGCCCCTCGCGACCCTCGTCGAAGCGGAGGGTGTCGTGCACGTGCGAGCCGAGGATGCGACCGGTGCCTTCGGCGTGCTGGAGAACCATGCCGATTTTGTCACGGCGCTCAGCGTTTCAGTCTTGAGCTGGCGCGAGCCCACAGGCCCCGAGCACCACATCGCCGTTCGCGGTGGCGTGCTCGAGGTGCGTGGCGGCCACTCCATTTTGGTCGCAACTCCCGAAGCCGTCGCCGGCGATGATCTGCACGTCCTCGAATCGGCGGTGCTCACGCGGTTTCGCGAGCGGCTCGATGCGGAGCGGGCGGCACGCGTCGATGCCGAGCGACTGCACATCGCTGCCATCCGGCAGATCATCGCACTGCTGCGGCCCAACCGTGCACGGGTGGCGTCAAGCCCCACCCTGGGCCCCTGGCGAAGGGCGGGCGAACCATGAAGCCCTCACCGGAAACGCCGCTGGGCGATCAGCCCCTGGACGAGGCCGTGCGCACCAGCCGGGAGCGGCGCGCACGCGGCGAGCGCGAGGGCCGCCGATCGATCGGCCAGGATCTCGCCCTGATCGGTGTTCTCGGCTGGACGATCGTGATCCCGACGCTCTTCGGCGTCTTCGCCGGGCGCTGGCTCGATCGGAGGTTTCAGAGCGGCATCTTCTGGACTCTCGGTCTGCTCGTCGCTGGAGTCACCCTCGGCTGCACACTCGCTTGGCAGAGGCTGCGGCGCGCATGACTGCGCATTCACTCAACGCAAGCCTTGCGCTTGCAGCGCCCATGGCCGCGCTCGGTGTCATCGTTGGCCGGTGCTACTTTGGGCTGCTGCGCTGGTCGATCGCGCGCTACCTGACGGCCGGCGACGGCGCCGCGCAAGGCGCAGCGCTCGCGCTCGGCCGGATTCTCTGCGCCGCGGCGCTGCTCGTCATCCCGGCGCGCCTTGGCGCCCTGCCGCTGCTTGGCGCATTTCTCGGATTCCTCGCTGCGCGCACCTGGGCCCTGCGCACGACACGAGGCACGTCATGACTCCCGCCTCGCCGCTCTCGAGCACCCTCGTCTTTCATTTGGGTCCGGTGCCCATCACGCGTCAAGTGGTCACGACCTGGGCGATCATGGCCGTACTCGCCGCAGGCTCGGCGATCCTCACCCGACGATTGGCACCAACCCCGGGTCGTCGGCAGATTCTGCTCGAACTCCTCATCACCGGGATCGAGAGCCAGATCGAGGAAGTGATTCGCAAGCGCGGTCGCCCGCTCCTGCCATTGCTCGGGACACTGTTCATCTTCCTGGTCTGCGCAAATCTGTCCGGCCTGCTGCCGGCAGTGCAGGCACCCACCGGCAAGATCGAGACACCCGCCGCACTCGCCCTGATCGTATTCTTTGCGGTGCATTACTTCGGTGTGCGCGCCCAGGGGCTGGCCGGCTATCTCACCACCTTCGCCAAGCCGAAGCTCATCATGCTTCCCCTCAACGTCGTCTCCGAAGTCACACGGACGTTCTCGCTCATGGTGCGCCTCTTCGGCAATGTCATGAGCGGGGAGTTTCTGATCGGACTCGTCCTGGCGCTCGCGGGGCTCTTCGTGCCCGTTCCGCTCATGGCACTCGAGGTGCTCGTGGGTGTCGTCCAGGCGTACATCTTTACCGTTCTCGCCACTGTCTTCATTGGCGCTGCTGCGGGCAGCATAGATCAGGCCTGATTTGAGCCAGGCCGAGAGGAATCATCATGGACCCGAAAAGTATCAGCATCATCGGCGCCGCCCTCGCCGTGTCGATCGGCTCGATTGGCCCGGCGCTCGGGGAGGGGCGTTCCGTCGCGGCCGCGATGGACGCGATCGCCCGCCAGCCCGAATCGGCCGGCACGATCTCGCGCACGCTCTTCGTCGGACTCGCCATGATCGAGACCATGGCGATCTACTGTCTCGTGATCGCGCTGCTCCTGCTCTTTGCGAATCCTTACGCGTGAGGGACCATGCATATCGACTGGTACACCCTCGCCCTGCAGACGGTTAACTTCGCCATCCTTGTCTGGCTGTTGCAGCGCTTTCTCTACCGGCCGGTCCTGCGGATGGTCGATGCTCGGCGGGCACAGATCGATCGGGAGCTGGCCGAGGCGCTGCGTGCGCGGGCCGAGGCGAAGGAGCGCCTCGCCGCCATCGATGCGCAGCAAGCCGCAATCGCCACCGAGCGAACCAAGACGCTCGCCGCCGCTGCGATCGAGGCGGAGCAGGCCCGCGCTGCTCGCCGCGCCAGCGCCGAGCGCGAAGCCGCGAGCCTGCTCGCCGATGCGCGCAAGACCCTTGCCGAGGAGCGCACCAAGGCACTCGAGGAGGCCGAGCGGTGCGCCCTGGAACTCGCCGCTGAGTTCGCGCGCCGCCTGTGCTCGGAGCTTCCGGAGCCGCTGCGGGCCGAGGCCTGGCTCGATCGCATCCAGGACCATCTCACCGCACTTCCCGCCCCGGAGCGGACCGCGCTCACTCGCCAGCTCTCGCCCGCAGTGCCCATCACGGTCGTCACCGCGAGCGCGCTTTCTGCGGCACAGGAGACCAACTGGCGTGGAAAGGTCGGGCACGCGCTCGATGGAGGCGCGGTCGCCTTCGCGGTGGATTCTGCGCTCGGCGCGGGCGCGGAGCTGCATTTCCCAAACGCGATTCTCAGCTTCTCATTGCGCAGCGAAGTTGCGGCGCTTCGGGCCGAGCTCGAGCGCAGCGCCCCCTCCCGCGCGGCCCAGGCCTGATACTTCGCCGCCCATGCCGACCCTTCCCGAAGACTTGCGTGAGTGGACCGGCAAGGCCCACGAGCTCATCGATCGGATGCCTCTTCAGCCGCGGCTGCGTGCCATCGGTCGAGTTGCACGAGTGGGTGATGGCGTGGCGAGCGTCTCGGGCCTGCCCGATACACGACTCGATGAGCTGCTGGTTTTCGAGGGCGGTGCGAGCGGTCTCGCCGTCGATCTGGGTGAGGAGGCGATCGGCTGCGTCCTCCTCAGCGGTGCCGCCTGCGTTGGCGCAGGCGAGCTGGTTCACGGGACGGGACAGGTCGTGCGCGTCCCCGTCGGTGATGCCCTGCTGGGTCGCGTGGTCGATGCGCTCGGTGCTCCACTCGACGGCGGCGCGCCGATCGACGCCGAGGCATTCTCGCCGGTCGAGCAGGCCGCCCCGGCGATCGTCGATCGCGCCCTCGTCGAGCGCCCTCTCCCAACGGGTGTCCTCGTCATCGATGCGACCATTCCCCTTGGCCGCGGCCAGCGCGAGCTCATCATCGGGGATCGGGAAACCGGCAAGACGGCGATCGCTGTCGACGCAATCATCAATCAGCGCTCGACCGACGTGATCTGTATCTACGCCGCCATTGGCCAGAGGGCCTCATCCGTTGCGCAAACGATGGCTGCCGTGCGGCGCCACGGAGCACCGGGGCGCTGCATCTTCGTGGTGGGAGAGGCGGATGCGTCCCCGGGACTTCAGTGGCTGACGCCCTACGCCGCGTGCTCGATGGCGGAGCACTTCATGATGCGCGGCCGCGATGTTCTGCTGGTCATCGACGATCTGACCAAGCACGCGGCTGTCTACCGGCAGATCTCGCTCCTGCTGCGCCGGCCGCCGGGTCGCGAGGCCTACCCAGGTGATATCTTCTACATCCATTCGCGTCTCCTCGAGCGCTCCGCGAAACTCTCGCCCGAACGCGGCGGTGGCTCTGTTACGGCGCTCGCGATCGCACAGACGCAGGCCGGGAACCTGAGCGCCTACATTCCAACCAATCTCATCTCGATCACCGACGGCCAGATCTATCTGGATCCGCGGCTCTTCTACGAGAACCAGAAACCTGCCGTGGATGTCGGCAAGAGCGTCTCGAGGGTAGGCGGCAAGGCTCAGGCTCCGGTGCTCAAGCCCTTCGCCGACAGCCTGCGCCTCGAGTACGCGCAGTTTCTGGAGCTCGAGGTATTCACGCGCTTCGGAACGATGGTGGATGAGCGGACGCGGAAGGTCATCGAGCACGGGCGCCGCGTCCGAGCAGTGCTCGGGCAGCCTCAGTTCGCACCCCTCGCTCTGGGAGAGGAGGTCGCCTTGTTGCTCGCCGTCGGCGAGCGCGTGCTCGATGAGCTGCCTCTGGAACACGTGGAAACGTTCCGTGCGCGCCTGGGTCCCTGGCTCGCGGCCCGCTTCCCCGAGGCGCTCGCGCTCAACGATCGGTCACCGCCCCTTCCGGATGAATTCCGTGGACGCCTGAAGGAGGCTGTGACCGCTCTGGCAACGACGATCGCCTCCCGGGAGCGCACCGAAGCGCACGGCTCCTCGCCTGAGCCTGGAGTGCCTTGATGCGTCTGGCCGAGATCCAGGTCCATATCGCAAGCATGGAGGAGCTGGGTCAGATCATCCGTGCCCTCCGTTCCCTCGCGAGCATGCGCATGCGGCAAGCCGCACACGCGATCGCGAGCGTGCGGCAGTATTCCACCGCAATCGCGACGGCCATCGAGGATGTGCTGCCGCTCCTGGCCGAGAACCCTTCCCGGGCGGCCGGCGCTCGCCCTGGGCGACGCGCCGTGATCCTCTGTGCGAGCGAGCACGGCTTCGTGGGTGATTTCAATGAGCGGCTGTTCGAGTTTGCGCAGGCGTACCTCGGTGCCCAGGATGCGCTTTTCGTCCTGGGTACGCGCGGCAGTGCGCTCGCCGCAGGGCGCTCCTGGGGTGTGACCTGGAGCGGCCCAATGGCCACACGAATGGCGAGCCTTCCAGAGACCGTCCGCCATCTGGTGAGCGAGCTCTACGGGGCGATCGCCCGCAACGAGGTGAGCAGCGCACACGTGATCTCCGCCCGCTACCGACACGGGGCTGCGCCAGAGATCGAACGGCGCGCGATCTTTCCGCTCGACCTGGCACGCAATTCTGAGGTGCGAGCGCGCCAGCCCCCGCTTCACAATCTCGCGCCGGGCGTACTGCTGGAGAAGCTGGTCGCCGAGTATGTCTTTGCTTTGCTCAGCGAGGCCGCAGTGGAGTCGCTCGCGAGCGAGAATGTCGCCCGCTTCAATGCGATGGACGCGGCCCACGAGAACGTCTCCCGAAGGCTCGAGGAGCTCGGACGTACCGGCCAGCAGGCTCGTCAGGAGGAGGTCACCACCGAGCTACTCGAGCTGGTGGCCGGCGCCCAGGCGACCGCATGATCAGATGCATTGCGTGGCTGCCGCCTCGCATTGGCGTGACTGCGCGCCAATGCGTATGATTCTCCGAGGACAGTGCAGTGCCCTGGAATGCTTTCACCCGAGCTCCTCAGCAACGTCCTGGAAGCTGCTCCCGATGCGATCGTGATCGTCGATGCGGGCGGACAGATCGTATTTGCCAGCCGGCAGGTGGCCATGCTCTTCGGCTACGAGCCTCGGGAGCTCATCGGCGGGCGGATCGAGAGCCTGCTGCCGGAGCGCTTTCGCGAGGCGCACCTCGGCCATCGGAGTGGCTACGCGCGCAACGCGCGCATGCGCCCCATGGGCGTGGACCTCGACCTGTACGCGCTGCGCAAGGATGGCACCGAGCTGCCGGTCGAGATCAGCTTGAGTCCGATTCAGGACGGAGAGCGCGGCCTAGTTGCCGCCGCCATTCGCGACGTGAGCGAGCGCAAGAGGATACAAAGGGCGCTCACCCACGCGCGTGAGGAAGCCGATCGCGCCAATCAGGCCAAGAGCCGCTTTCTTGCCACCGCAAGCCACGACCTGCGGCAGCCGCTGCAGACGCTCTCGCTGCTCAACGGGACACTCAGCCGGATCGTGAGCGATCCGACCGGCGCCGAGGCGATTGCGCAGCAGGGTCAGGCCATCGATGCGATGTCTCGCCTGCTCAACGCGCTGCTCGACATCAGCAAGCTCGAGTCCGGGGCCATCCGTCCCGATCCGACGGATTTCACCGTCGCTGCGCTGTTCGAGGAGATGCGTGCCGAATTTGCGAGCCTCGCGGCGAGCAAGGGACTCGCCCTGCGCATCGATGCGGCTCCTCAGCGGGTGCACTCGGACCCCTCGCTCGTCGGACAGATCCTGCGCAACCTGGTCTCGAACGCCATCAAGTACACGCGGCGAGGCTCGGTTGAGCTGCGCGCACTGCCGCAGGCACCCGGAGTGCGGATCGAGGTGGTCGATACCGGCGTTGGGATAGCGCCCGATCAGCTGCCCTACATCTACGACGAGTTCTATCAGATTGGCGTCGCGAGCAACACGGCACGCGAGGGCTATGGATTGGGGCTCAGCATCGTGCACCGACTGGTGAGCCTGCTCGGGCTGCGGCTCGATGTGAGGTCCGAGGTGGGCCAAGGGTCGGTATTCGCCCTGCAGCTTCCGCAGGCGGAGGGCGCACCTTCCGCGGCCGAGACGGCGCAGGCCTCTGCCGCACGCGGCAGCCGTCCGGAGGAGCGACGCGCACCTCGAATCCTTTTGGTCGATGACGATCTCGGGGTGCGCAAGGCCACGGCGATGCTGCTCAAGATCGAGGGGTATCAGGTGACCACTGCTGCCTCGATCGCCGAAGCCGTGAAGCATGCCCGCGAGAGCCCAAAGTTCGACCTTCTCATCACGGACTATCACCTGGCAGAGGGCGAGACCGGCGTTCAGGTCATCGATGCCCTGCGCGCCCTGGTGGGCGAGGACCTCAAGGCGATCCTCGTCACCGGCGATACGTCCTCCATGATCCGTGACCTCAAGCCCGATCCGCGAACTCTGCTCGCCAGCAAACCGATCAATGCGGACGAGCTCGTCTCCCTGATCCAGAAGCTGCTCGCCGCCGCCTGAGGCCTACTCGCTCGAGACCGGGCGATCCCGGCATAGGTACTTACCGCAGCCATCGCGGGAACGTACCGATGGTACCCCGGCAGTGCATGTTGAAAGATGCGCCAGCCGGCGAGGGAGCCGGCCCCTCGGAGTGGGACGCATGAATCGGATTCGTCGGATCCTGGTGCCCATCAAGCACATCCGTGCCAAGGCGCTACCTGCCGTCGCCAAAGCCGCTCAGATCGCAAAGGCGCTCGGAGCTCGGGTACAGCTATTCCACGCGATGGCCGACCCGCTGTATGTGGACAGTGCCGAGCTCGCTGAAGGGCTCGAGGAGAGCCGGCGGCAGGAGTGTCTGGCGCAGCTCGAGAAGTTCGCAAGCAGCCTGCGCCGCCGCCGGATCGAGGTCACAACCGCAGCAGAATGGGACTTCCCGGCATACGAGGCGATCCTGCGCAACGCGCACTCCTTCGGCGCCGACCTCATCGTGCTCGATGCTCATCCAGCGGCCCATCGGGCGCCTTGGCTGCTGCGCTTCACCGACTGGGAGCTGCTGCGGCTGAGTGCGATTCCGGTGCTGTTGGTGAAGAACCCCGCAGTCTACCAACGGCCCACGCTTCTCGCGTCCATCGATCCAACCCATGCCTTTGCCAAGCCGACGCATCTGGATCGGGAGATCCTCAAGTACGGCTCGCTCATGGCCGATTCGCTGCGTGGGGCGCTCCACGTGCTCCACGCCTACGATCCGATGCCGAGCAGCATGGTTCCGGTACAGTTCACCGTCGCGAAGGCATTCCCCGAGATCCAGGCACAGGTCGCGCGCCGGGCGCACGCGGCGCTGGAGCGCGCGCTCGGCTCAGCCGCGATCCCCGCGAAGCGCCGGCATCTGGTGGGCCGGCATCCAATCGATGCGATCGAGGAGGTTGCCGGCGAGATCGGCAGCAGCATCGTCGTGATGGGGGCGATCTCCCGCAGCGGACTCAAGCGCCTGGTCATCGGCAACACAGCCGAAAAGGTGCTCGATGAGCTCTCATGCGATGTGCTGATCGTGAAGCCGAGAGCCTTTCGCAGCCGCATCGGACGCTCGATGCGTGGCTCGCGCATCGTGCCGGTCGCAGTCGGGCCGGTACCGATGTAAGCCCGCACCGTCGCAGAGCTACGCGCGTGCGCTGCCGCGGATAGCCCCGAGCACTTGATCGAGCGCGTGCGGCTCTGCGGTACTCACCTCGATTGCATCGATGCCCTCCTGGGGTTGCACGGGCTCGCGGTGCGCCATCTGCCACTCGAGCACTGCCTGATCGGCTTCGGAGGCGTCCCGCCCGGAGCGGCGCCGCTGGGCGATACGCGCCCTCAGGACCCCAACCGGCGCGTCGCAGGAGACGAGCCACAGCTTCACATTCAGGCGTCGGGCAAGCGCCAGGAACGGCGCTCGTTGCGCGCGCTGCAAGAACGCTGCATCGACGATCGCACCGTAGCCCCCGACGATCACATCCTCGGCTCCGCGCGCCAGGTCCTCGTACACGGCTTCGCTCGCCGCTCGTGCGTACAGCCCACCGCCCAGCGCCGAGTGGGTTTGCGAGCGCTCCCCAAGGCCGGCAGCGCGCTTGCGCTCGACATCCGAGCGCAAGTGAATCGCTCCCAAGCGCTCGGCCAGGGGGCGTGCAAGCCAGGTCTTCCCCGAGCCAGAAAGCCCGCTCATCAGGATGAGCGGCGGCTTCGCACCCCAGGAGCGAACGGCGGCAGATGCGTGCGCGAGGAGCCGCAGGTGCTCCTGCAGAAGCGGCTCCCGCTCGAGCGCGCTGCTGACATCCGCCGCGGAGAGAGCAGCCACCTTGGCCCGCACGAGCGCGCGGTGCGCCTCGTAGAGTCTGAGCAGTCGACACAGGTTGTAGTCGCCGCTCTGGGCCAGATAGCCGCCCCGAAATGCATGCGCGTGCAACGGCCGATCGCGCGCAGCGAGATCGCTGGAGAGCACTGCCACCTCCTCCGCCACGTCGATCCAGCGAAACGCGGGCTCGAACTCGATGCAATCGAACGCGACGAGCCGCCCCCCTAGCCGTACGACGTTGCGGCTATGAAGATCGCCGTGGCATTCGCGCACGCGACCGCTCGCCCGGCGCGCGGCCATCCAGGCAGCTACCGGCGGCAAACGACTCTCCAGCGGCACTTGCAATGCGCGCACCTCCGCCTCGGTTCCGAAGACTCTTGCGGCCTGAGCGCACTCGATCAGGTTGCGGATGATGAGCGATTGGATCTCGACCGGCTGCCCCCAGCGCGCCGCCCGGGTGGTGGCTGGCAGATGCGCATGAATCAGCGCGAGCTCGCGTCCAAAGGCCTCGAGCTCCGAGGGGGCCACTCGCCGCGTATCCAGCAGGCGGTCCAGCTCCTCGTCGCGGCCGAATCGGCGCATGCGCACCGCGTGCTCGAGCACCATCCCGTGCCCCCCGATTCGAGCCTGCCCGCCCACGCTCACCACCTCGCAGACGTCCACGTACAGCTCGGGAGCGAAGCGCCGATTGAGTCGCACCTCCTCCTCGCAGAGATGCTTGCGGTGCGCAGGCTCACGCAGATCGATGAACGCATAGCGCACGGGGCGTTTGATCTTGTAGGCGAACTCGCCCGCAAGCAGCACCCACGAGATGTGGGTCTCGATCACTTCGACCGAGTCGACGGGATGAGGATAAGCTCGTGCGGTTGCGAGCGCCGCAAGATGCGGCGGCAATCCAACGCTCATGCGGGCCGCCGTTTTTCTACACCCAGCATGTACAATGCACTGCCGATACTGCCGGTTTCGGCTGGTCAGCATCATCGAGCAGCCGCAGCGCTGCCATGCGTAGTTTCCGAGGCGAGCTCGTGAGGAGCCAGACCCATGACGTTGAGGATTCGCCGGATTCTGGTGCCGATTCGCGACCTGCAAGCCGTGCCGGGTACCACGCTGCGAAAGGCGGCGGCTCTTGCCCGCACGACCGGTGCGCGGATCGAGCTGTTTCACGCCCTCGATCCGGCTGACTCGCGCGCACCGGAGAGTTTGGATCACGCTCAGCAGCGGCTCGCGCGCATTGCGCGCTCCGCCTGGTCACGTGGATGCGAGGTGCGAGCCTCGGTTGCGCTCGAGTCGCCGCCGCACGAGGCCATCGTCAAACGTGCCCACGATTCCAGAGCCGACCTCGTGATCGCCGGAGCCCACGCTCACGGGCGCACGAAGCGGCTGTTTCTCCGCAATACGGACTGGGAGCTCATCCGCCACAGTCCTGCGCCACTGCTGCTCGTCAAGTCTCGCGGCCTGTATCGCAAGCCCGTGATACTGGTCGCCGTCGACCCGTTCCACGCCCACGCCAAACCCGCGCGGCTCGATGCACAGTTGCTCGCGGGAGCTCATGACATGGCGCATCTCCTCGGAGGCTCCGTCCACGTTTTGCACGCCTACATGCCGCTTCCGGCAAATGTCGAGGGCCCACTCGGTGAGCCCATCGCGTGGGAGAATACCGAGATCGAGCGGATTCACGCCAAGCAGGTGCGTGCCGCGTTCGATCGGCTCGCGGACAGAGCGAAGATTGCACCGGCCCGCCGGCACCTCGAGATGGGCGATGTGGCGGGCGAGCTGCACGCGGCGGTGCGGCGCCTGCGAGCTCGACTGGTCGTGATGGGCGCGGTATCGCGCTCGGGCTTGCGACGGATCCTCATCGGAAGCACTGCGGAGCGGGTCCTCGATCGGTTGAGCTGCGATGTGCTGATCCTCAAGCCCGCGGGGGTGAAAAGGCGGGTGCGGCGCTAGCGATCGCGCGGCAGCCGCGAAATCAGACCGGCAGGGCGAGCATCTGCACGCCACGCGACTGGCGCGCAACGCGGTTGCGGAAGTTGCGGGGCTTCACCACGAGCACATCGCACGCCAGGTGATCGAGCACGCGCTCGGCGGTGTTGCCGATCAGGAGTCGGCTCATCCCGGATCGTGAGATCGCGCCCATCACCACGATGCCGCTGCCAATCCTGTGCGCCGTTTTCTCGATCGCCTCTGCCGGTCGCATCGGAACGAGATGCTGGCGGCTGTCGGGGATCTCGTTCCAGTGGACTGTCTCCTGCAGCGCCGCGCGAGCGCGCCACTCGGCATTCGAGCGCAGCATCCGCGGACTTGCTGCCTGCCGCGTGCGCTCGAGCACGGGCTCGTACGCGTGCACTGCATGCAGCGCGCCGTGCAGCGCGTCGGTGAGGGTCGCCGCATAGCGCAGGACCTCGCCATCGAGATCGGCGGGCTTGGCGAAGGCGTGGGTCGGATCGACCGCGGCCAGCACCTTCGGGCTTTGGTACGAGCGGTGAGTCTTGACCAGCAGCACCGGGATGGAACTCAGACGCAGGAGCTCCCAGTCCGTGAACCTGAGCAGCCCCGGTGCGCGATGAACCGGATGGCATTCGGCGATGATCAGTCCCGCTTCGAAGCGGGCGGCTGCGCGCACGATCGACTCGCAGGCCGGGAAATCCCAGGTGACATCCGTGGATGTCTTGACGCCGCGGTGGCGCAGGCGGCGAGCGAGCGTTTCCAGCCGCTCGCGATACCAGGCGCACTGGTTCTGCTCGAAATCCGGATATACCTGCGCCATCGTGCCGGCTGCATCGATGTAGACCGGATCCGCGATGGCATGGAAGAGCCTGACCTCGGCACCGAGGCCCCGGGCGAGCTGCGCAGCCTTGTTGAGCGCCGACTGCGCTCGCCCGTGCGGATCCTTGATCGCGACCAGAATTCGGTTGATTGGATACATGCTTGAGATCGTGGCAGGCCAGCGCGCACTGCACAGCCCGGAAAAGCAAGGGGGTACATGAGTACAAACCCCTATCGACGGACCTCAGCGCTGCCAGAGGATATAGGAGGCCTCGAGCGGCACTGCCACATCGGGGTGTGCAGGCACGACCCGTGGCGTGTAGTCGCCGCAAGGGCGGGAGGGCGGAACCGCGGCCGCGTAGAGATCGAAGCCCGGGGGCGCCGCAGAGCTCTGGACCCTCGTCATCTCCTGTCTGAACGGCGCACCAATGCCCTGCGGCGCGGCAAAAAGCTCCACCCGGACGGCGGGCGGCGCGAGGAGCCCGAGCCGCACCTCGACGGTGAACCGGTGCTCGAGGTCGCTCGTGGCGACCGTCACACGTCCAAAGGCGATCGAGGGCCAGCCTCGCTCCAGGGTGCGCATCCACTCGGCGATTCGCGCCGCCAGCGCGCCATCATTGCTCGAGCGCGCCCGGCAGGCTGCCGCCGCTGGCAGGTAGTACCGCTCACAGTACTCGCGCACGCTGCGGGTCGCCGAGAATTGCGGTGTGAGTCGTGCCATGCTTCGGCGCACCCGCTGCACCCACCCTTTCGGGATACCGTCCGCGTCGCGCGTGTAGAACTCGGGCACGACCTCCCGCTCGAGGATCTCGTAGAGCTCGGCGGCTTCGGCCGCATCCCATGCGGGATCCTCGCCGTGCGTCCTGCCATCCCCGATCGCCCACCCGACCTCACTCGTGTAGGCCTCCGCCCACCAGCCATCGAGCTCGGAGAGATTGAGCCCGCCATTCACGAGTACCTTCATGCCGCTCGTCCCGCATGCCTCCCACGGACGACGCGGTGTGTTGATCCAAAGGTCCACGCCCTGCACCAGGCGCTCCGTGAGGAGCATGTCGTAGTCGCTCAGGAAAACGGCGTGCGGCCTGATGTGCTGCTGCCGCACGAACTGAACCCATTCGCGAATCAGCGCCTGGCCCGGGGCGTCGGCCGGGTGTGCCTTGCCGGCGAGGATGATCTGCACCGGGTGTTGCTCGTTCCTGAGCAGGCGAGCCAGTCGCTCAGGGTCGCTCAGCAGCAGGTTTGGCCGCTTGTATGTTGCGAAGCGACGTGCGAACCCCAGCGTGAGCACATCGCCGCGGAGCACCTGGGTCGCTGCCTCGATCTGTGCGGCCGTCGCGCCGGAGCCCCCGAGCTGCCACGCGAGGCGCTCGCGGGCATACTCGATGAGGGCGCGCCTGCCCGCGGCCCGAGCCTGCCAGATCTCGGCATCCGAGACCCGCTCGATGAGCTGCTCGACCCGATCGGGTCCATCGCGCCAGCGGTCCTTGCCGCAGGCCCGCGTCCAGAGCGCATCCGCCTCCGGCGAATCCCAGCCCGCCGCGTGAACCCCGTTGGTCAGGTGTCCGATGGGCACCTCGCTTGCGGGCCGCCGCGGAAAGAGCGGCAGAAAGATGCGTCGGCTCACCTCGCCATGCAGACGGCTGACGCCGTTCACCGCGCCGCTGCCGCGCACCGCGAGATACGTCATGTTGAAGGGCTCAGAATCGTTCTGCGGATCCTCGCGACCCAGCGCAAGCAGCTCCCGAGGAGTCAAGCCCAGCTCCCCGGCCGCGTAGTCCCCGAGGTACTGCTCGATGAGATGCGGTGCGAATCGATCGAAACCCGCCGGCACCGCGGTGTGCGTCGTGAACACATTGCCGGGGCGAGTCATGATCAATGCGGTCCCGAAAGGAAGGCCGGCGCGCCTCATCCCTGCCCGGGCACGCTCGAGAATGGCGAGCGCCGCATGCCCTTCGTTGAGATGACAGACCTCCGGCTCGATGCCGAGCGCCGTGAGCAGCCGCCAGCCCCCGATACCGAGAACGATCTCCTGCTGCAGCCGCAGATCCGAGCCACCGCCGTAAAGTTCGCTCGTGATGCCACGGTAGGCGGGATAATTCGCCAGGTCGTTGCTGTCCAGCAAGTACAGCTGCAATCGTCCCACCTGCACCTGCCAGGTGCGCAGCCACAGCGAACCGCCGGGGAAGGCCAGCTCGAGCCGCAACCATTCGCCGTTCGCCTGGCGCAGGGGACGGAGCGGGAGTTGCTCGGGATCGTTGTAGGGGTAGAGCGCCTGCTGCGCTCCGTCGAGATCGATCACCTGCCGGAAGTAGCCCCGCTGATAGAGAAGCCCTACCGCGACCACGGGAACGCCAAGATCGCTTGCTGCCTTGAGTTGATCGCCCGCGACGTTCCCAAGACCGCCGGCATAGATGGGCAGCGCCTCGCTCAGCATGAACTCCATGCTGAAATAGGCGATGCAGCTCACCGCTGCGGCACCATGCGTGGCCGCGAACCACGTCGGCCGCTGCATGGTCTCGCGCGTCGCGGCTGCCAGCTCGGTCACCCGCCGGCGAAACGCGGAATCTGCGAGCATGTGCTCGAGGTGCGCTCCGGAGACCGCTTGCAGGACGGCCCATGGATTGTGCGTGCGGTCCCAGAGCCGGGGCTCGAGCTGCCTCCAGAGCTCATCGCTGCCATGGCTCCAGGACCAGCGAAGATCGAGCGCGAGCTGCTCGAGCAGCGGCCGGGCGGCACGGATCGCCTCGGGGGAGGGCGGCTCCGTCACTTCTCAGGGGTCTCGAGGATCTCGTACCACATCGCGTTGAGCACACCGAACGCGAGCGCAAGACCAAGTCCCAGAATCCAGCTGAAGTACCACATCGTCCGATGCTCCTCTAGTACGAGCTGTGCCGCCCGCGCAGCTCCTCGAGCGTGATCCGTCCCTTCAACACGCGGAAGACCCAGGACGTGTAGATCAGGACGATCGGCAGAAAGATGATCACTGCCACCAGCATGATGAGGAGCGTGCGGGCACTGCTCGAGGCGTCCCAGACCGTGAGTCCTTGATCGGGCTGCGTGGATGAGGGCATGAGAAAGGGAAACAGCCCGGTGCCGGCCGTCAGGATCGTTCCAGCCTGAACGAGGCTGCTGGTCAGGAACGCAGCGCCGGCGCGGCGTGCGCCCAGCAGAAGCCCGGTCGCGAGTGCGGTGAGCAGCGCGGTGGCAGGCACCGCCCAGAGCGCCGCGTGGGCTCGGAAGTTGTCGAGCCATCCGCCCCTCACGAGCTCGACGCTCTTGCCGATGGGGTTCGAGGGTCCCGCAGGGTGAATGCCGGCGACCACCCGCTCCCCTGTCACTCCGAATGCAAGCCACGTCCCCGCGGCGATGAAGAGAACCACAAATGCCCAGGCTGCGACCTGTCCCACGCGAGCAGCGCGCTGCGACATCGGCTCGCCCACCTTGAGCGCAGCGTAGGTCGCGCCATGCATGATCAGCATGGCGAGGCTCACCAGTCCGACCAGCAGCGCAAAGGGCCTGAGAAGGCCGAAGAAGCCGCCGGTGTAGATCGGGCGCATGAGCTCATCGAAATGAAACGGCAACCCGAGGAAGAGATTCCCGAACGCGACCCCGAACAGCAGCGCGGGCACTCCGCCCCCGATGAGAAGAGCCCAGTCCCAGAGGTTGCGCCAGCGCGGGTCGGGGAGCTTGTCCCGGAAGGTGAAGCCAACGGGGCGCAGGATGAAGGCGACCAGCACCAGGAACATGGCGAGATACAGCCCCGAGAATGAGGCTGCATACAGCAGCGGCCAGGCGGCAAAGGCCGCCCCACCGCCAAGAATGAACCAGACCTGATTGCCCTCCCAGACCGGCTCGACGGACGCGAGCAGCGCGCGCCGCTCCTCGTCCGTGCGCCCGACGAAGCGGAAGATCGTCCCCACGCCCAGATCGAATCCGTCGGTGATCGCAAACCCGATCAGCAGCGCCCCGAGGAGAGCCCACCAGATCAGACGCAAGGCCTCGTAGTCGAGCATGGGCATCTCCTCACTGCACGATCGTTGTGACAGGCCGGGGAGTTGGGTCATCGAACGGTGCCTGCGGCCAGTAGCCGAGGCCGTCGGGTCCGCGGCGGACGGTGCGCTGCATGAGGTACACGTCCACCACCGCGAGCGCGGAGTAGAACACCACGAAGCCGAGCAACGACAGCAGGACGTTGACGACCGGCACGCGGGAGGCGCCGAGGAAGGTGGGCAATACACCGTCGATCGCCCAGGGCTGGCGGCCATACTCCGCCACCACCCAGCCGAGCTCCGCGGCAATCCAGGGCAGCGGCAGGCTATAGAGCGCAAGCCGCAGGAATCCACGGTGGTGCTCGAAGCGGTGTCGAATGGAGAGATAGAACGCCGTGCCAAAGAGCGCAATGAAGTAAAGGCCGAGAGCCACCATCGCGCGAAACGCAAAGAAGAGCACGGGGACGTTCGGCACCGTGGACCAGGCCGCCTGCTCCACCTGAGCTGCGGTGGCGCGCGCGGGGTCTTGCGTGTACCTCAGGAGCAGCAGGCCGTAGCCCAGATCGGCCTGGTGAGCGGCAAAGCGTTGCCGCCCGGAAGCGCTCGTGGGATCGCGATGCAGGTCCTGCAGCGCGGCATACGCCTGCATGCCGCTCGCGATGCGTGCGCGAGCCTTCCCGACCAGATCGAGAATCCCCGGCACCTCCCCGTCCGTCGATCGCGTGGCGATCAATCCGAGCACCCACGGCACGCTGACCCTCACGTGCGTCGTACGGCCGGCCACATCCGGAAAGCCGAAGACGGTGAACGCTGCGGGCGCAGGCTCGGTGCTCCACTCCGCCTCGATCGCGGCAATCTTCATCTTCTGGTTCTCGCTCGCGAGGTACCCCGACTCATCGCCGAGCACCACGACGGACAGAGAGCATGCGAGGCCAAAGCTCGCCGCCACCGCCATCGAGCGCTTGGCGAGCTCGACGTTACGGCCGCGAAGCAGATACCAGGCGCTGATCGCGAGTACGAACACCGAGCCCACGACATACCCCGCGGCAACCGTATGCACGAACTTCGACTGCGCGACCGGATTCAGTAGCACGTCCGAGAAGGACACCAGCTCCATCCGCATGGTCTGGAAGTTGAACTGCGCACCGACGGGATTTTGCATCCAGGCGTTCGCGACGAGGATCCACAGGGCCGAGAGATTCGACCCGAGCGCCACCAGCGCCGTCACGGCGAGATGCCCTACCTTCGAGAGACGTCCCCAGCCGAAGAAGAAGAGCCCCACGAAGGTGGACTCCAGGAAGAAGGCCATGAGGCCCTCGATCGCAAGCGGCGCACCGAAGACATCCCCGACGTAGTGCGAGTAGTAGGCCCAGTTCGTGCCGAACTGGAATTCCATGGTGATGCCGGTCGCGACGCCCATGGCGAAATTGATGCCGAACAGCAGTCCCCAGAACTTGGTCATCTGCCGCCAGATCTCCCGCCCGGTCATCACGTAGACCGATTCCATGATCACGAGGATCATCGAGAGACCGAGCGTGAGCGGGACGAACAGGAAGTGATAGAGCGCAGTCAGCGCGAACTGCAGCCGCGACAGGTGCACCACGATTAGATCGGTCATTATCGAGATCCTCTGAGGCAATCATCCCCGGAACCGTCAGCAACCGCGATCAGCGGTCCGGGCTTGGACGAGCCAGGGCGCTCACGCTCTGAAGAACAGCGCCCAGATGAGGGCAAGCCCGGCAAGCTTCAGAAGAAGGATCCAGCCGAGCTCCCGGCGCAGCAGCGCGCGCCAGTTCTCGACGGCCGGGGCCCCCCGCTCTCCGAGGCGTGCAGCTCGCTGTGTCGTCAGACCCTCTTGCATCGACATACTCCGGAGCGCAAGTCTGAGCAACGAGCCGTGCGACCGGCATCCGTAGGCCTCACACGAGCATCGTGGAAACTACCTAGCTCAGGCACAGGCACTCAAGCGAGGGCCCGCTCAGGTGCCGGGGACGCGGCTGCCGCTGCGGCACCCTGCGGCTTCGCCTCGGGCTCCTTCGGGCGGCCGAGCAGCTCCAGGAGGGTCGCTCGCTCGACGACTTCCTGCTTCAGCAGGAGGTGAGCGAGATCGTTCAGGACCGCGCGCTTGTCGGTGAGCGTTCGCAGGACGCGTGTGTGCGCCTCCTCGAGCAGCTTCGAGACCTCCTCGTCGATGATGCGTGCGGTGCGCTCACTGTATGCGCCGCGCGCGGCCGCCCCCGGAACCTCCAGGTACGACTGCTGGGGGAACTCGAAGGTGACCGCACCAACGCGCTCGCTCATGCCGTACTGGGCGACCATGTGGCGCGCCATGTCGGTCGCGCGCTGCAGGTCATTCTGGGCGCCGGTGGATGCATCGCCGTACACGACCTCCTCCGCGACGCGGCCACCCAGCAGCACATCCAACCGATCGAGCAGCTCGCTGCGCTTGAGGAGATAGCGGTCCTCGGTGGGCAACTGCTGCGTGAAGCCGAGGGCCGCGATGCCGCGCGGGATGATGGAGATCTTGCTCACCCGATCCGCATGCGGCCGGGACTCGGCGATCAGCGCGTGGCCGGCCTCGTGATACGCCACGGTCTCCTTCTCGAGCGGGTTCATCACGCGATTGCGCTTCTCCAGGCCGCCGATCACCCGGTCGATCGCGTCGTCGAAGTCCCGCATCTCCACCGCCGGCTTCTCCAGACGCGCGGCGTGCAGCGCGGCCTCGTTCACGATGTTGGCGAGGTCCGCCCCGACGAACCCCGCCGTCTTGGCGGCAACCACGGCGAGATTCACATCGGGCGCGAGCGTAACGTGCCGGGCATGGACCTTCAGGATCTGCTCCCGACCCCGCACGTCGGGGCGGTCGACCGCCACGTGTCGATCGAACCGGCCAGGCCGCAGCAGCGCAGGATCGAGAATCTCCGGCCGGTTGGTCGCCGCCATGATGATGACGCCGTTCTTCGTGTCGAAGCCATCCATCTGCACCAGCAGCTGGTTCAGCGTCTGCTCGCGCTCGTCGTGTCCACCCATGCCACTGAAGCCGCGCGCCTTGCCCAGCGCATCGAGCTCGTCGATGAAGATGATGCACGGAGCGCGCTGCTCTGCCTGCGCGAAGAGGTCGCGCACGCGTGCAGCGCCCACCCCGACGAACATCTCGACGAATTCCGATCCGCTGATCGACAGGAACGGTACACCCGCCTCGCCCGCCACAGCCTTTGCAAGCAGCGTCTTTCCGGTCCCGGGGGCCCCGACGATGAGCACGCCCTTGGGAATCTTGCCCCCCAGACGCCGGTAGCGCTCGGGGCTGCGGAGGAACTCGACGATCTCCATGAGCTCCTCCTTGGCCTCGTCGATCCCAGCCACATCCGCGAAATGCACACCCGTCTCGGACTGTACGTACACCTTCGCTTTGCTCTGCCCGACGGCCATCATCGAGCCAGCACCGCCTCCCACACCTCGCCGCAGCACGAACGTCCAGATCGCAACGAAGATCACCGCGGGCAGCACCCAGGAGAGCAGCGTCGCGAGCCAGCGATTCTCGTTGGCGCCGCTGTAATGCACCTTGGCAGCGTCGAGCTGCGCTGTGAGCTGCGGATCCTCGACGCGCCGCGCCATCACCCGATACAGACGGGGCTGAGTGGAGGCCGGCGCGCTCGCGGGCGCGAGCACCTGCTGCTGCTGGAGGGCCTCGACGGTGCTTGCAGGCAGGATCGCCTTGGCGGCAGCCAGATCGGTGGATCCCTCGACCGTCTCGCTCCCGATCACCACGTCCTGGATCTTTCCGGCGCGCACCAACGCCTTGAACTCGCTGTAGTCGATGGTCGAGACCTCCGGCGCCCAGAAGTACCACTGGAGAAAGAACACCAAGCCCACCGCGCCCAGCACGTACCAGAACGAGAGCTGCTGTTGGCGCTTGTCCATCATGGGCGCCGAGCGTAGAACACGCGACGCGCGATGCGCCGTGCGGGAATGTACCTAGAGAGGGGTTACTTGGCCGTACATGGACGCCGTCACGGGCCGCTGCCGTGCAGCGCATCGAAGAGGCGGCCGGCAATGAAGGTCACCGCCGCGGCGGCAGCGCCGATTGTGGCTTGCCTCGCGCCGGAGAACAGGGCCGAGCGCCCGTTGAACAGGGAGGTCGTCAGACCGAGCACGAAGAGCGCAGCGAGCGAGCCAAGAGCGCTTCCCGCGATGGCCGCCCGACCGGTCAGCAGGCAGAATGAGGCCAAGGGAACGGCCGCCCCGAGTGCGAAGAGACAGAAGGAAAGCGTGGCGGCGCTGCGGGCATTGCCGGCCGGAAGCTCATCCGCGGCCCCCCCGTCGAGCGCCGCGGTGCTCCTCCCCAGCTCGCGCTCCATCTGGCTGATCGCAAGCTCGCGCGCGTTGGTCACCGAGAGCCACTCGCCGAGCGCCATTGCGCACGCGCCACCGATCAGACCCGCAACGCCGCTCAACAGAACGGTCGCACCGCGCGCACCTCCGCCGGCCACACCCATCATCAGGCAGAAGTTCGATGCCACACCGTCATTGGCCCCGAGCACGGCTGCGCGCAGGTTGTTCCCGAATGCGCCCCGGGTACGCGAGCGCATCACCGCAGCGTGCGCTTGCTCATCGTACGCAAGCGCGAGCGCATCGGCGTCGCCGAGGCTCGCATAATGGTCGCGATCCCTCATCTCGCGCACCGTGATGGTGGGCGCGACGAACCCGGTACCGAACCGCCGCGCGAGCTCGATCAGCAATCGGGTGCGGAGCGAGGGCCGGTGGGTCGGCAACGAATGACCGGCCGCGCGCAGTCGCCTCTCCCAGAAGCTCGCGTGCGTGCGTTCCGCCGCTGCAAGATCTTGATAGATGCGGCTTTGCGCTGGATCGGACTCGAACCGCGCCAGTGCGCCATAGAGCTCCGCACTGTCGTGCTCGGCGATCCAGTGGCGCATCAGCCGCCGCTTCTCGTGCTGGGCGCTTGCCTGCTCGCTACCCAGAGGGCTCTCGCGCATACACGGCAGCCTGCGCGGTGTCTCACCGCACCGGTGACCGGTACGCAGGCGGCTTGACGAGCAGAATGTCCGAATCGAGCGTCTCGATCAGCTGACCCGTCAACGTGCCCACGAGCGCGGTGACGGTCTTTCGATGGGTCAGCGCGCCGAGCACCAGCAGATCGTATGGGCGCTTCGCGGCAAACCGCGGAATCGCGACCGCGGGCTCCCCCTCGAGCACGAATAGCTGCGAGGCGCCCACATCCGCCTCCCGCGCCCGGGCCTCCAGCGCGGCTCGATCCGACTCGATCGCTCCCGGGATCGCCTGCTCCGGGCGATGAGCGTAGATGAGGTCCAACGTGCCATCGCAGCCGCTCGCAAGCCGCTTCGCCGCGCGCAAAATCGCGCGTGTGAATCCGGGGGTCTCATCCCCCGAGATGTCGATCGCCGCGGCAACGGGCGGACGCACGTTCCACGGTTTGCCGCGCATGAGCATGAGCGGCACGGGACAGGTCCGCACGAGATCCCAGTCGCCTGCCGGCAGGGCGCGACTGCCATGGGCTCCCTCGGCCATTGCGCGGATCACGAGGGTCGGCGAGGAGCGCTGCACCTTGTGGATGATGCCCACGTAGCCTGGGCTCTCGCAGCCGGCATCCATCGCGGGCTGCAGATCATGAACGTCGAGGGACCTCCAGAGCTCCTCGAGATACGCTTGCGAGGTCGCGAGGCATTCCGCGCGGGCGCTTGCAAGCGCCCCCGAGTCGTACTGGTGGTGCTGCACATAGGCCGATTCGGCATTGCCGAGAAACAGCTCCAGCCGCGCGCCGAGGCGCCGTGCAAGGACGACCGCCTTGCCCACCACCTCTCGCGAGCTGCCGTTGCGCTCGATGGCAACCAGTATCGATTCGATTCTCTTCACCTGCGGTCCCGCATTCCCTCAAGCCGTGATGCAAGAGATACCTCGATAACCCCTGGCGCGCATCCGCATTGCTACGGATTGGACCGCCGTACTCGCAGCCCCTCCAGCGCCGCGCGCACGACGCCCAGCGGGTGAAAGTTGAGCAGGTGCCGCGGCCAGGCGAGCTCGTTCTTGTCGCACACGGTGGACATGCTGAAGCGGGCGATCTCACCCTTGAGCTCGCTCGGACCCTGCGCTGAAGGCCCGGGCGCCGCGAGCCGCTCGCGCAGTGTTCGCGCCTCGGCAATTCCCTGCGAAACCGCGCGAGCCCGCTTGGCAGAGATCCGCCCGTGGCGCCGCTTGAGCTCGTTCAGACGCTCGGCTGCATCGTAGGTGGCATCGACCATCTGCGCACGGCTCATCCAGCGTGTCTCGTAGCTCAGGATCTGCTCCCAGCTCGGCTGCAGCAGGAGCTGCCGATGCTCCTCCAGCGTGCGGGCGAAGAGCCGATAGCCGAAGCGCTCGGGGTCCTCGAAGATCCGGCTGCCCGGATCGACGAAGGGACCCATGGGTGAGATGAAGCAGTTCAGCCTGCGATCGCTCAGGCTGAAGAGCCGCTCGCAGTAGTCGATCGTCTGACGCACCGAGTCACAGGTCTGCTGTGGCAGTCCGATCATGAAGAACACATCCACGCGGTGGCAGCGCCTGGCGAGCGCAGCGCGCACGAAGTCCTCCAGCTGCTCGTTCGTGTAAGTCGTCTCGCCGTCCATCGCAAGGCGCACCGCCGGATCGTGGCTCTCGGGGCTCACCTCGCAGCTCCAGTTTCGAACGCAGCGATCGGCCGCATCGAGAAAGCTCACCGGTGCCAGATCGAGCAGCTCGAAGACGATCTCGTTGGGCAATGCCGCGCGTCGCAGCCTCTCGAGGACAGCCATGGCGTACGGCTCTCCTGCCTGGAGCAGATCACCGATGACCATGATCGGTCCGCGCGACACCCGGCTGATCCGCACCATGTTCTCGACCAAGCTCTCGGGACTGCGAAACACGGGCCGCACTCGCTGGGTGAGGTGAGTACAGGTCGTGCGAGAGCTGCCACACATTGCGCAATCGAACGAGCACCCCTTGACCGGCAGCACCATCGTGATGGGGTTGCGCCACCAGCCGTTGAAGGGAAAGACGCTCCTCAAGTCGCGGTAGCGCAGCACCATGTCGACGAGCAGCTCCGGCCGCACGTCGACGTAATCGAGCGACTGCGGCAGGAAGCTCATGGGATTCACGCGTACCTCGCCACCCTCCTTCCAGGTGAGGTTGGGCACGCCCGCAACGCTCGCTCCCGCGCGCAGCGCAAGAAGGAGCTGGTGCAGCGCGGGCTCCGTGCTGTCCCCGCGCAGGACGTAGTCGACCTGGGGGTAGGCGGCGAGCTCGCGGTGAAAATAGCTGGAGGAGAGCCCGCCCATGATGATCGGAACCTGCGGGTGCAGCTCCTTGGCGATGCGCGCGACCTCGAGCGCGCCATGCGCGTGCGGCAGCCAGTGCAGATCGATGCCGATCGCGCGCGGACGCTGCCGCGCAAGAAAGGCGCGCACATCGAAGCGATGGTCGCCGATCATCCGCACCGCGAGATTGGCGATGCGCACCTGGAACCCTCGTTCGGCAAGATACGACAGGATCGTCAGGAACCCGATCGGGTACATCTCGAACACGGTGGACGAGGGCACCATGTCGCTCACGGGCCCGTAGAGGATCGACTTCTCGCGAAAGTCGTAGACGCTCGGGGGATGCAGCAAAAGTAGATCGATACGGCGCTCGCTGGTCATGCGTATACTAGTCACCCGCCAGTGTAGTACGCGCAACACGCATCGCAAGAGGACTGACCCATGAGGGCAAATCCGCGTCGCTGCTCAACCGCAGCGCTCCTGGTCTTCGTCACGGCAGCCGCCACGGCATTCGGCGCCGACGCGACGCTCGTCGCATCCTGCAACCACTGTCATGGCCAGAACGGCATCAGCACGGCCCAGGACGTGCCCACGATCGCGGGGATTTCCGTGCCGGTTGCGGTCGATGCGCTCAAGTCCTTCAAGAGCAAGACGCGCCCCTGCGGGGAACATGGCAACATGTGCGACATCGCAGGCCGCCTGAGCGACGCCGACATCACGGCGCTCGCCGAGCAGTACTCGAAGCTGCCGTACGTGCATATGAAGCAGCCGGTCGATGCCGCGCAGGCCGCCGCTGGCAAGGCGATCGCACAGCATCAGTGCGAGATCTGCCACACCAAGGGCGGCACCGACCCGACCGACGACGCCGGCCTGCTCGGCGGCCAGCCGCTCGGGTGGCTGAAGGGTGCGATCGCCGACGTGAAGGACGGCAAGATGCCGCAGCCCAAGATGATGCGCGCCAAGACGATGCAGCTCTCCGACTCGGACGCGAAGGCGCTCGCCGAGTACTACGCGAGCCTCTAGCCGCAGCCATTCGCACCCGCGAGCGGCGGGCGCCGCACCGCTCACTGGAGCGACTTCAGGACAGCCGGTGATGCCTCGTCCTCCGCCACGACGTTGTGGCAGAGGTCGCAACTGCGGCTGATCTTCTCACCGGTCTCGGTGACATGCTTGTTGTCGTGGCAGCGCAGACAGCCGGGTGACTGCTGATGGCCGAGATGGTTCGGATAGGTGTTCCAGGTCACCTTCATCTGCGGGAACACGTTCCAGCACCAGATGTCACCGAGCGCCTTGCCGGCCTCGGCCACAGCCGAGGCGCGCCCGCTCGCAACGGCCGGCTGCTGCGTGCGATAGAACTCCTCGATCGCCCGGCGGATGCTGCTGCGCGCCTGGGCTTGTGAGGGGTAGTCGAGCTGCAACACCCGCAGTCCCTCGCGCTTGATGAAGGGCAACGAAGTATCGATGCGGCCATCCTCCAGCGCGGCATCGATCTCCTCCCCCGGCTCGCGAAAGGTGTGCGAGGGGCGATTGTGACAGTCGACACAATCCATGGTTCGCCACTGCGCATCCGCCGGTACGGTGGCGGCGTTCTTGTACGTCTTGCGCGCCCCGTCCGGCGTGTCGAGCTCGACCGTATAGATGTGCTCGCGGGAGGGGTCGGAGAGGTAGCGCACGGCGACGCCGGGACCCACGTGCCAGTGGATGCCGGAGAGCGACCTGCCGGCCTGGCCTCCGATGTGGACCATCAGTACGGTCCGAGTAATCGAATTCGCCTCGTCCTGGCCATAGTGGGTGTGGATGACCAGCCGGTCGCCGACGAACCGCGCCGGCCAGTGACACTGCTCGCACACCACTCGCGCGGGACGCAGGTTGTCGATCGGCGTTGGGATCGGCCTCGGATAGTCGTTCAGGGCGAGCTCGACCATCTCCTGCAGACCGTTGATCTTCGCCTTGACGAACCAGCTCGCGCCGGGGCCCACATGGCACTGCGCGCACGGCACGTCGGCATGTGGCGAGCGCGCATGCGCCACGGCCTCCGGCTGCATCACGACGTGGCAAGCCTGCGCGCAAAACTCTGTCGAGTCGAGGATCTCCACGCCCTGGTAGCCGGCCCCGGCGAGAATCACCACGCACCCGATCGCGATGAGCGCCAGGCCGATGAGACTCGTGCGCGTCGCCGCATCGTTGAGGTCGATGACCGGCAGGGGCGGTGCGAGCGACTGCGCACGCGCAGCCGCGCGCCGGGCGCGGCGCCGCCGCAGCCACATCCCGGTCGGGATCAGCAGCAGTCCAACGACGAACACCCCCGGCAGGATCACGTAGCCCACGACGCGGGGGAAGGGACCACCCCCCTGCAACCCCATCGCGAACAGGACGGAAAGCAGCGCCATGAGCGCGGCACTGAGTACCGCGAGGATCACGCCGATGCGACTGGTCAGGGTCCGGGTGAACGCCGCGAGCAGCGTCTGCTTCATGGGAGCCCGCCTTCAGTGGGTGTAGCCGCCGATGAGGGCCACGAAGATGCCTATCGCGAGTGCGACCCCCACGGCCACGGCTGCGAAGCCGAACACGTACGCGCGCACGAGCTCGGCCCGCGTGGGCGCGGGGCGCAGCATCCGCTCGAGCTGCTGGGTCGCCACCAGGCGCTGGTACTCGCGCGGGCGCTCCTCCTTGAACCGCTCGAGCGGCACTCGCCCCGTGAACACCGACGGATCCATCGGGAAGCTCTCGGGGCGCAAGTGCGTGTGGAAGAAATGGAACACGAAGATGAAGCCAGTCGCAAGCAAGGCCTCGTCACTGTGGGCGATGTAGGCAGCATTCAGTACCCAGCCGGGCAGCACGCGCGTGAACAGGCCCGGGAACCAGAGCATGAGTCCCGTCACCCCGATCATCCCCACGCCCCAGAAGACGGCCATGTAGTCGAACTTCTCCCAGTAGGTCCAGCGGTCGAACTGCGGCCGCGGCCGCAGATACAGGAAGTACGCGACATTGGCGATGAAGTCGCGTACGTCACTCGGCTGCGGGACCATCGAGCGTGGACCCCAGAGGTAGCCGTGCTCGTGTTTGAAGACCATCCGGTACAGCACGGTGAGCACGTGGAAGCCGAAATAGCCGAAGGTCACGACGGCCCCGATGCGGTGCAGGATGCCGGCGGCATGCGGTCCGCCCCACATCGCCATCAGCGCCGGCGCCCACGGAGCCCCGGCGAATTTCAGCGGCAGACCGGTTGCGGCGAGCAGCAGGAAGCTCAGGATGACGATGAGGTGCAGCACGATCTGCGTGCCCGTGAAGCGCCGCACATGCGGCTCCGTAGACGGTCGCGCCGAGGGGTACTCACCGCGCAGCTTGCCCACCACGCTGCGCTGCAGCCACAGCAAGTCGTGCAATCCGAAGAAGCCGAACACCCCGAGCAGCAGCGCAGTCATCAGCACCCACACCCAGTGGACGTAGGCGTTGCGCGTCGGGTCGCGCGGGTTCGCATGCGGGTCGAAGGTCAAGAATCCGGCGTTCACCTCGCGTGCGTGGCACTTGCCGCAGGTGGCGGCGAGGTGGGCGGGATTGACGCTCGAGCGCGGATCCCCGGGAGGCAGGTTGTGGTGCGGCGTGTGGCAATCCGAGCAAATGGCAACCGCCGTGAAGCCGAGCGCACCCGCCTTGCCGTGGAAGCTGTCATGGAATGACTGGTAGACCTTTGCATGACAGGTGCCGCATTCGTTCGGGAACTGCTGGCGCATGTGAGCGCTCGAGGGCGCCGTGATCGCATGCGCCTCGTGACAGGTGCTGCAGACGGGCCCATCCTTGTGTCCCTGCTGCCACAGCGTTCCGTGGGTGCTCTCCTCCCACTGCCTGAGGATACCGACGTGGCACTTGCCGCAGGTCTCGGGGTTGTGGGCAAACGAAGTGGGCGCGCCCGGGCTGGCCGCCCGCTGGATCCCATGCCCGCTGCCGTGGCAATCGGTACAGGCCGGTGCGCTCGTCAGGCCCGCCACCAGCAGCGCGTGCGCGTGCACACTGGTGAGATAGCCCTCCATCATGCTTTGGTGACAGCTGCCGCAGTTGCGCACCTGGTTGACGGCGGACATCGAGTTGTTCGGGTTCTGGGGGCGCAGCGCCGCGTGCACATCGCCATGGCAGCTGGCGCACAGCGTGGGGCTCATGCCCCGCATCCCATGCACGCTCGCCGCAAGAGTGTTGATCTGATCCGCGTGGCAGCCGGCGCACGTGGCGAGCGGCACCCGCCCAAGCGGCTGGCGTGGATGGCGTACGGAGAGCGCATCCGCATGGCAGTCGGCGCAAGCGAGTCCGCGATGCGCCGAGCTCTCGAAGGTCGCGGCCAGCACGCTCAGTGAGTGTCCGGCCTCGTCCTTGAATGTCGGATCGTTGTGGCAGTCGAGGCACTTCGCATTGTCGCTGCCAGGCGCGCCCGCGGCGGCTGCGAGCGCACTTGCGACATTCACGCGAAACGCGAGGGGCAGCAGGCACAGGAACGCCGCGGCGATCGCTGGCGCCACCTGCCATCGGCCACCCGCCAGGCGGGGAGCGCCTGAAGGGGCAGAAGAGCGCTCAGCTGCGATGTGCTTCACATCGGTCTTTTTATCATCACGCGATAACCCATGCTGAGCTTCACAGCTCGCAGCGTCCGGGCGAATACGTATTTGCCGCAATAGCGCGACCGGCCGGTCGCGCTGGTCGCTTGACCCGGCTCGCGGGTTCGCGGTAAACAACGGGCCCGACCCATCCTTAGGGCGAGCAGACGACCCACCGCGTATGAGGCTCTCCAAGTACACCAAGTTTCGCCAGGAGAAGTTCGGCGGAGTGCTGTTCGAGACCCGCTCCGAAAAGGTCTTCTCGCTCAATCCAACCGCTGCGGCCGTGGTGAGCGAGATCGGCGCGGGCGCCGATGAGCGCAGCATTCTCGAGCGCCTGAAGGGCCGCTTCGACGATCGCGACGGCGCCATCGAGCGCGAGGCCGTCGAGTTCATCGCGGAGCTGCGGCAAAAGGGACTGGTCGAGGACTGAGGAAGGATGAGCGGCGACACCTCCGCGGCGCTCGCCACCGACTCGGGCGATCTCGGGGCGCCGCTCTACGTCGCCTGGCAACTCACGAATGAGTGCAACCTCGCCTGCCTGCACTGCATCGAGGAGAGCGGACCGGGCAAGGCTTTCCGGGACGAGCTTGGTCACGCGGAGATCCTGCGCATCATCGATCAGCTCGCGGCCATGGGGGTCCCCTACCTGTCCCTCTCGGGCGGGGAGCCGATGCTGCATCCGTCCTTCTTCGCGCTCGTCGAGCGCATCTGCGCCGCCGGCATGGAGCTCAAGATCGAGACCAACGGCCATTTTCTCGAGGCCGCATCGTGCGAGCGTCTGCAAAGCCTCGGCGTCAAGGCAGTGCAGGTGAGCCTCGATGGAGCCTCCGCAGAGACCTACAACCGCATCCGGGTGCGTGGCAATTTCGACCGGGCGATCGCCGGCATCCGCGCGCTTGCCGCCGCGGGTGTTCCGATCGAGATCAACTACTCGCCCACGCGGTTCAACGCACACGAGATCGGAGCGGCAGTCGACCTGGCTCACGAGCTCGGCGCCTACAGCTTCTACACCGGGCGCACCATGTACACCGGCAACGCCGTGAAGACCTGGCGCGCCATCGCCCCCGAGGAGCAGCAATACGTGCGCTTCTTCGAGGTGCTGCACGCGAAGAGCATGGAATATCGAGGCCGCATGCGGGTGTACTTCCACGAGCTCGGATTGCTCGAGGAGCTGCGCTATCGCCTGGAGCACCCCGCGGCGCTGCTCATTGTCCTGCCGAATGGGCTCGTGAAGCTCATCAACGCTCTGCCGTTCGTCTGCGGCGACCTGCGCAGGCAGCCCCTCGAGGAGGTCTGGTCGAATTTCCAGCGCGCCTGGCAGGACCCGCGCGTGGCGCAGTTCGTGGAGGACCTTGCGGGGGACCCCGGCAAGACTGCCGCATTGCATCAGTGGGTGCACCTCTCGTGAATCGCGCTCGCATCGAGGGCTCGCAGCTGCTGCTCGGCGCTCACGGCCGCTCGCATCCCGTCCTCGCTGCGCTCGTGCGGATCGGCACCCTCGTGCGTTACCGGTTCTTCCTTTATGCGGGTCTCATGCCCTACCTGCTCGGGGCTGCATGGGCGCGCGGGGCGGAGCACGAGTTTCATGCCTCGATTTTCTGGCTCGGACTGAGCGGGGTTGCGCTCGCGGTCGTGGGCGTTGAGGCTTTCAACGAGTACTTCGACTCACGGCTGGGCACCGACCGCGTGTTCAATCCGGCCGACGCACCGCCGATGTCAGTGGGAGTCTTCTGGCTCGGAACGGCAGCATTCGCCAGTGCCTTTGCGGTGGGTGTGTACCTCACGCTGCTGTACGGCACCGCGGTCCTGGCCTTTGCATCGCTCGGAGGCCTCGCAGCGATCTTCTACGCAGCGCCCCCCATCCGCTGGTCCTATCGGGGGCTCGGCGAGCTTGCGATCGGCCTCGCGTACGGGCCGTGGCTGACACTCGGCAGCGTCTATCTGCAGACGCGAATGCTCCCGCGTGGTGCGTGGTGGGCATCGTGCGTGCCCGGGTTTCTGATCATGGCGCTCGCCGTGGTCAACGCGATCCCCGACTATCACCAGGATCGCCTGGTCGGCAAGCGTAATTGGACCGTGCGGCTCGGCCGCCGCCGCGCCGTATGGCTATACCTCGGACTTGCTTCGGCGGGACTGCTCGTCGCGGCGCTCGGCGTGGCCGCAGGAGAGTTCCCGCGCAGCTGCCTCCTCGCGCTCCTCGCGCTGCCGCTGTTGATCGCCAGCGGGCATCGCGCGCTTGCGACCTACGAGCGCCCACGCCAGTTCGGCCCGGCCGTTCGCAGCATCATCGCCGGCTACCTCCTCGCCGTGACGCTCTTCGCCGCGGGCCTCGTCCTTTAGCACGGGGCGCCCCATCGCTACGCATCACATCGACTCCCTTGGCGCACCGCTGCTCGTCTCGTGGCAGCTCACGCGCGACTGCGATCTGTGCTGCGTGCATTGCTGCACGGAGTCGGCACCCGGCAAGGCCTTGCCCGACGAGCTCGATGCGGCGCATGCCCGTCATGTTGCGAGCGAGCTCATCCGCAGCCAGGTGCCGTACGTCATGCTCTGCGGAGGCGAGCCGCTCGTGGTGCCTCACTTTTTCGAGATCGCCGAGCAGCTCGGCGATGCCGGCGTGCAACTGAAGATCGAGACCAACGGCCAGCGTCTGAATGATGAGGTGTGCCGGCGCCTGTCCCGCCTGCCGGTGCGCTCGATCCAGGTAAGCCTCGATGGCGATACCCCGGAGGTCTACGCGCGGCAGCGCGCCGGCGGGAGTCTTGCCCGGGCTCACGCGGCCTGCCAGGCGGTGCGTGCCGCCGGGATGCCGCTGGAGGTCACTTTCGCGCCCACGCGACTGAACATTCACCAGGCCGAGGCGGTGCTCGAGCGGGCCCGCTCGCTCGGTGCGTTCCGTTTCAACACCGGTGGCCTCATGCGCATCGGCACGGCGGCACGGCGCTGGAAGCAGCTGCGGCCCGAGCCCGAGCAATATCGAGCTTTTCTCGTGCTGCTGCACCGGCAGGCGCGCTTGCAGCCGGGCGAAATGGAGCTTTACTATCAGCCCTTCTTCATGGAGGAGGCGCTGCAGGCATCGCTCGATCAGCCGCCGGCGACTTTGCTCGTTCTACCGAACGGGCGCGTCAAGGTGGCAGCGGCGCTGCCGTATACTTGCGCAGACCTGCGAACGGATACGCTCGCGCAGGCGTGGGATGCATACCGGCGCGCGTGGCACAGCTCGACGATCATCCGGGCCGTACGGCACGCGATGGGGGAAAGCTCGAGTCACGCGACAGCAAACCACTGGCTTTCACTTGCCGGGACCGAGACACTCGAGACACTGGAGGCACGATGAACGACGCAACCCCCGATATTCAAGCCCGCGACAGCACTGCTCGTGCGATTCCCGAGCGCAAGGACTCCGCCGAGAAGACGCCGTGGCAGAAGCCGAAGATGGAAGACGTCTCCGAGCAGGTGATGGCGCAGCCCTACATCCGCTTCACCTGAGCGCCACTGACGCCTCGAGCGAGCCCGGGGCTCGGGTCGACCAGTACGACGCTCCCCTCTTCCTCGCCTGGCAGCTCACCAACCGCTGCACCGCGAGCTGCCTCGCTTGCTGCGAGGAATCCGGACCTGAGCGTGCGTGGGGCGATGAGCTCTCGCGCGACCAGGCGCTCGAGCTCGCGCAGCGCGTCATCGCGGCGGGGGTTTCCTATGTGGCCTTCGGGGGCGGTGAGCCGCTCGGGGTTCCCCATTGCTGGGAGCTGCTCGAGCTGCTCGCAAGCCACGGCATCGCGCTCAAGCTCGAGACCGACGGATCCCATATCGACGCGGCGGCGGCCGAGCGCCTGGCGCGGCTGGGTCCCCTTTGCGTGCAAATCTCCGTCGATGGCGCAACCGCCGGCACTCACCATCGGGTACGACCTGGATCGAGCTTCTCACGGACGCTCGCCGCGATCGAGTGCCTGGTGGCGCACGGCCACCCGCCGCAGCTCGTGTTCGTCCCCAATCGACTCAATCTCGGGGAGATTCTGGCCGCCTACGACGGGGCGCGAAGGCTCGGGTGCGAAGCCTTCGTGACCGGCCCCATGATGCGGATCGGCCGCGCGGCGGCCGACTGGGACCGTCTGGCGTGCGATGCGCTCGAGTGGGACCGCGCTGTCCTGGCTCTCAACGAGCGCGACCAGGCGCTCGGCGGGGGTATGCGGCTCGCCATCTATCCATGGGATATCCTGACCGAGATGGAGCGACGGCTCGAGAGTCCGCAGGCCATGCTCCTCGTCGTGCCGAACGGCGCCGTGAAGCTCCTCAACGCACTGCCGTTCGTCGTGGCCGACCTGCGCCGGGACTCACTCGAGGGTGCCTGGCGGGCCTATCTTGCGGGCTGGAGGAGCCAGGAGGTTCGCACATTCGTCGCTGCTTGCCGGGCGCGGCCCGAGCTGCTCAGGCATGCCAACGAGCTCTGGCCTCTGACGGCACCACCCCCCGCGCATCGCAACGCGTAGCTGCACGTGGCGGAGCGGGGCGGGCGCGATGCAGGGTCTGTCAGCTCGAACTGGCCCAGGCGGCGATGTTTGCGACGTCATCGCTCGTCAGATCGATCTTTTTCGGATGCTTGGCTTTCTGCGACGTTCGGTCCTTGATCATCCCCGCAAGTTGGGTCTCGCTCTTGCCCTTCCAATCGCCTGCATCGTGGCACTGGCTGCAGGCCTGCTGGAATTTGGCCTTGCCCGCCTGAGCATCCGCGGCACTGGCGGCGCAGGCCATGCCAAGCAGAGCAACGGGCAGCAGGGACAGAACGGCAAGTGTCGGTTTCTTCAGCATGGACCCTTCCTCGGTTGATGGGACCGTCTGGGCGGGGAATGAAGCCGCATACGCTCCCCGCAAACGGCCGCCCGGCCAATACGTACTAACCGAGGCTTGTACGCATAACCCGGCATAGGCGCAGGTAAAGCCCGGGCTCTACTCTCTGTGTCCGATGAATCCGGCGGATGAGTTCCCTCCCGATGCGTCGATCGCTCGGGCGATGAACCGCGTGCTCGAGGCCGAGCGCGCGGCCGAGCGGGCCTTGAGCGACTGCCAGAGCGAGTGCGACCAAGCGCTGGAGCACGCTCGCGAGCAGGGACGGGTGCTGCTCGAGCGCGCGCACGCACGCATCACGGCGCTGCGGGAGCGGGTCGCAAAGTCGCTCGAGCACGGGGCGTCCGCCGCGATGGGCCTGGACTCCCCGGGCGCGGCATCCCCTTCGGCGGCCCGGCTCCTCATCGACGGCACGCCCGGACGTACGGCGCTCGAGCGGCTGGCGGCCGAGCTCACCAGTGAGCCGACTGCGCCGCCCGCCCATGAGCCTCGGTGACCTCGATTACGCCCTGAGCCGCGTACACGCGCGCCATGGAAGCCGCCTCACCGAAGGCGACTGGCGCCATCTCGAGGCGAGTCATGATCTTGCCAGCTATCTCGATGCCGCACGCACCGGCGCCCTCGCCCCTTGGGTTGCAACGCTGGGTGTCAGGGCCGACGAGCACGCCATCGAGAGAGCGCTGCGCATGGAGTGGCGGCGCTACGTGCAGACCGTGACGCTGTGGCACCCGAGCGTGTGGCAGCCCTGGCTCGCCTGGCTCGCCTGGCTGCCCTGGCTCGCACTCCTGGCGCAGCTGGCGAGGCCGGAGGCCCCACCCCTGTGGCTTCTCGCCGATCCGGTGTGTGGACCGGTCGCCCCGGGTACCCAGGCGGAGCGGCGCGCTGCGCTCGAGCGCACGGCGCTCGCCCCTCTGGCAGCCGGCCTCGATCGCGCCCATGCCCCGGCGGTGCTCTGGCGCCGTCATTGGCTGGAGCTCGCACCCGCGAGCGACAGCGACACGCAGCGCTTGCAGCAGGCGTTGCTGGCCACGCTCGCTCGGTATGCCGAAGCGCTCGCGCTCGCCAGCACCAGCGATGGGCCGCGCGCGGCGCTTGCCTCGGCCCTCGGGCGGCTGTTCCGGGCGGCCAGCGGAACGGTCGTCGCAACCGTTTGCCACCTCGGGCTCACGGGGCTCGATCTGCAGCGCCTGCGTGGCGGTCTTGCTTATCGCTGTCTTGCGGGAGGCGCCTTCTGATGCTCCTGCGCCCCGCGCCCGCCACCTGGTTCGAGCTGCTTGTCGTGCGCGATGAGTTGCCGCACGCACTGCAGGTACTGGCCGCCACGCGGCAGGTCCAGCTTCAGGGGCCCGTCGCCTCTGCGAGCGCGCTGGCCGGAACGGGGGGCGGCTTGCTCCCCGTGATGCGCTCGGCGCTCGACCAGTATCGCCGGCTTGCGGAGCGCTATGCGCCGTTTTGGCCCCTCGCCACCGCATCCACCGGGCCCGGCCGTCGCATCGATGAGGTTCCTCGCGCAGCCATCGAGCGGCTGCAGAGCTGGTCAAAGGATGCCGACCCGCTCATCGCCCGCCTGCAGCAGCTCGCAAGCGAGAACTCCGAGCTGGCGCGGCTGCGCGGACTGCTTTCGGTGCCCGGTGAGCCGTTGCCGAACCTCTCCCTCTTCGGCGCGGCCGGGCCCGTGCTTGCCAGCCGCGCCTATCTGCTTGCACCCGCAACCGGCGCGATCGAGATCCCCTCCACCACGCTCTCGAAGCGGATCCTACCTCTAGAGGGCGAGTTTCTGCTCGCGCTTGGGCCTGCCGCCGATATCCGCGCTCTGGATGAGACTCTGGGCGCGCAGAAGGCGCATCGCCTCGCAATCCCTGCGAAGTGGCCGGCCTCTTTGGCCGAGCTCGACGCGCGGATGAGGCAGATCGAGTCCGAATCGGGCGAGGTCCGCGCGGGACTCGCGCGCCTGAGCGAAGCGCACGCGATCGCGTCCGCGCTCGGTGACCTGCACCTTGCCGAGTGGATCGTCGCCCACGTTCCCGAGCTCACCATGACGCCCCGCTTCGCCTCGATCACGGGCTGGACGACGGCATCGAGCACGGCGCTTCACACGGTGCTCGAGAAGGCGAGCCTCGACCATCTGCTGCGCTTTCCCGAGGCTCCACCCGGCCTCGTGCCGCCGATCGTGCTGCACAACCCGCGCTGGGCACAGCCGTTCGAGCTCTTCGCACGCCTGCTCGGCGTTCCCGGGGCGGCGGAGGCCGACCCGAGCCGGATCCTCGCCCTGGTTGCCCCGGTCATGTTCGGCTTCATGTTCGGCGATGTCGGACAGGGGGCCGCTCTACTGGTCACGGGCCTTGCGCTCAGGAGACGCTTCCCAGCCCTCGCGCTGCTCGCGCCGGGCGGGGCTGCCGCCATGCTGTTCGGCCTGCTGTTCGGAAGTGTCTTTGCGCGGGAGAGCGTTCTGCCGGCGCTGTGGATGAAGCCGCTGCAGCATCCGTTGACCCTGCTCCTGGTGAGCCTCGCCTTCGGCAGCGGCGTCATCCTGCTCGGGCTTGCCCTCGATGCGCTGCAATCGTCCTGGGCCGGCCGCGCGCGGCTGTGGTGGTCCACCAGAGCGGGGATCGTGCTGTCCTATGTGGGCGTGATCGGCAGTGCCCTAGACACCCGAGCGCTCTGGGCGCTGCCAGTCGGCCTCGGCTGGTCCTCGATCGGCTCGGCGGCGATGGCCTCGGCCGCGCGTGGCAGGGCCGCGGCCGCAAGTCTCGGCACCGCGCTCGAGACCCTGATGCAGCTCCTCATCAACACGCTCTCGTTCGTACGCATCGGAGCGTTCGCGCTGGCGCACGCGGGGCTTGCGAGCGCAATCACCGGGCTTGCCGCGGCCACGGGCTCGCGCCCGATGTTCTGGCTGGTGCTGTCGCTCGGCAACGCGTTCGTGCTCGTGATGGAAGGGCTGATCGTTGCGATTCAAACGACGCGCCTGGTGCTCTTCGAGTTCTTCGTGCGCTTCCTTCACGGCTCCGGCCGGCCGTTCGAGCCACTGCCGTTGCCGCAAGATATTGCATCCTCACCCCCTCGCTCGAGGTTTCCGCCATGATGAGAGTGACTCGTCGCAGCCCGCTTGCCGGCCGGCTGATACTCGCCTTCTGCGTACTGACCGCCGTCGTGGCCACGCTACTTGCGGTGGTTGCGAGATCCGCATGGGCTGCCTCCCCGGCGTCCGCCCCGACGGCACTCGCGCTCGATCCGCGCCTTGCGAGCGGGGCATTCCTCGCCGCCGCTCTCTCGACCGCGCTCGCGACCCTCGGAGCGGGCTACGCAGTGGCGCGGGTGGGCAGTGCAGCGGTGGGCGCGATCGCAGAGAAGCCCGAGCTCTTCGGCCGGGCGCTGGTGCTCGTGGGACTCGCGGAAGGGATCGCGATCTACGGTGTCATCGTCTCCATCCTCATTCTCAACCGGCTCGGTTGAATCATGAGACTCGCCGTGATCGCGGACGAGGCAACCTCGATCGGCTGGCGACTCGCGGGCGCGCAGGTCCACACGCCCGGGCCTGGCTCGCAGCCCCCGCGCGAGCACTTCCACGCGGCTCTCGCGCAGGCGGACCTCGTGCTCGTCACCGCATCACTTGCCGCGCGGTTGCCGCGCGCTGAGCTGGCCGAGGCCCTGCACGCGCTCGAGCCGCTGGTCCTGATCATTCCCGACCTGCGCCACGAGCAGGAGCCGCCCGACATCGCCGCGCAGATGCGCCGCGCGCTCGGAGTTACCCCTTGAGCGAGTCGGCCGCAGCGGGCTCGCTGCTCCTGCTCGATCGGCAGGTCGAGGCGTTGCTCGCGTACATCGCACGCTACCGCGACGAGCGCTGTCGCGAGCTGCGTGCCAAAGAGCAAGCGCAGGCGCGGGATCTGCTTCGTGCTGCCCGCAGCGAGGCCCGACACAGCGTGCACCGCGCCATCGGCGAGGCGCGCACGCAGCTCACGGAAGGCCGCAGGCGCATCCAGGCGCATGTCGCGCTCGAGGGGCGCATGCGCGTGCAACGCGAGACGCGCGCGCTGCTCGAGGAGATGTGGGGTGTGATCGGCCCGGCACTCGAGTCCCGCTGGAGCGATCCGATCCTGCGCAAAAGGTGGATCGAGGCAGCCTTTCGACAGGCCTCCCGAACCCTCAGCGCGCAGCTCTGGCGCATCGAGCACGGTCGCTCATTTGCGCTCGAGACGCGCGCGCAGCTCACGAGCCTCATGCGGGAGACGACGCCACGACAGCTCGAGTGGATCGCGGACGATGCGATCGTCGCGGGTATGCGCATTCGCAGCGAAGGGGTCTGCCTGGATGCGACGGTCGCTGGACTCCTCGCGAGCCGCCAATCGATCGAGTCGGCGTTCCTCGCACAGTACCTCGCCCTGCAGAGCGGGGGCGCACAGCCTTGAGCGACGCACGCATTCGCTGGATCAGCGGACCCGTGCTACGCGCCACGGCCTCGGGACCCTTTCACGTGCGCGAAGCGGTCGCGGTCGGACCGCAAGGGCTGCTGGGAGAGGTCGTGCAGGTCAGCACCGGAGAGATCGTCGCTCAGGTCTACGAGGACACCACGGGCCTGAAGCCCGGCGATACCGTCGCCGGTACGGGCCGGCCGCTGTCCGTGCGCCTGGGGCCCGCCCTGCTGGGGCATATCTTTGACGGGCTCCTGCGGCCGCTCGAGCTCGCCGCGGGTGCGTTCATACATCCGGGCGAGGCGAGCAAATCGGCGGAGCGCTTTGCATTCGAGCCTGCGGTTCGGGCTGGAGCGGTCCTGCAGGCCGGAGAGGTCCTGGGGACGGTGGCAACGGCACGCAAGCAGATGTTTCTGCTGCCTCCCGGGCTCTCGGGCACGGTGCTGAGTGTCGTCGCGGCAGGGGACTACGGCGATGAGGAGCCTCTCGTCGTGCTCGAGCGCCAGGATGGCTCGAGCACCTCCGTCGCGCTTGCACACGCCTGGCCGGTGAGAGAGCCGAGGCCCGCTCGCGCGCGCCTTCCTCCGGTGAGCCCGCTCATCACCGGGCAGCGTCTCCTCGACACGCTCTTTCCCGTCGCACGCGGAGGACGGGCTGCCCTTCCAGGCGGGTTCGGCACCGGCAAGACGATCCTGCAGGAGACCATCGCCAAGTGGTGCGACGCCGATGTCATCGTTTACGTCGGCTGTGGCGAGCGTGGCAACGAGATGGCCGAGGTGCTCGATGACCTGCCCAAGCTCGAGGACCCCCGCACGGGGCGAGGTCTGATGGAGCGCACGGTCATCATCGCCAACACCTCGAACATGCCGGTCGCGGCGCGCGAGGCGAGCATCTACACGGCCATCACGGTCGCCGAGTATCTGCGAGATCAGGGCTTGCATGTCGCGCTGATGGCCGACTCGACCAGTCGCTGGGCCGAGGCTTTGCGCGAGGTGAGCGGTCGGCTCGGCGAGCTTCCGGGTGAGGCTGGGTATCCCGCCTACCTGAGCTCTCGCCTCGCGGAGTTCTACGAGCGCGCGGGACGCGTCCGCACGCTCGGGGGCGCCGAGGGGTCGGTGACCATCATCGGGGCGATCAGTCCCCCCTCAGGTGACTTCTCCGAGCCGGTCACGACGCAGACGCGGCGCTGCATCCGCACGTTCTGGCCACTCGATCGCGAGCGGGCTCAGGCGCGCTTCTATCCGGCCGTGCATCCGCTGCAGGCCTACAGCGGGGATGTCGAGATCCTCGCTCGCTGGTGGCAGATGCAGGGCAACCCCGAATGGTCGGCGCAGCGCACGGCGCTGCTCGAGCTGCTCACCGAGCAAGCACACCTCGAGCGCATGGCGCGTATCGTGGGCAAGGACGCGCTTCCGCCCTCGCAGCAGCTCGCCCTCCTCTGCGCGGATCTGGTGAACGACGCCGTCCTGCGGCAGTCCTCGTTCTCCCCGGCCGATCGCTACTGCTCACCGCGGCGGCAGTCTGCAATTCTCGCCGCGGTCGTGCGCTTCGTGACGCTCGCGCGCGCTGCTCTGGAGCGTGGCGCCACGCCCGATCGGATCGGGGGCTTGCCCGTGCGCGCCGTGCTGCAGCGGGTGGGTGAGGAGTACGGCGAGGACCGTATCGAGGGCATTCGGGCGCTCAGCAAGCAGCTCGAGACCGAGCTCGGCTCGCTCGGACAGGAATCCCTGGAGCCCTCCGGTGCGAGCTGAGGTGGTGCTCGAGGGATGCGTTCAGCGCATCGAGGGGCCGCTCGTGTTTCTGGCCCGCAAGTCCGTGCTGGCTCTGAACTCCCAGGTCGAGGTGCTCGGCCCCGACGGCCGCGCTCGCATCGGCCGCATCGCCGCGCTCGATACGGACACTGCCGTCATCGAGGTGCTCGAGTCCACCACGGGGCTCGGCGTCGAGGACACCCGCATTCGGCTCTGGGACGAGCCGCTGCTCTTTGACGTGGGCCCGGGCATGCTCGGTCGCACCTTCGACAGCATCGGACGCCCGACCGACGGGGGTCCGCCGATCCCCGCCACCCGTCGCCTGCGCATCGACGGCCTCGCGATCAATCCCGCAGCGCGCGCTCTGCCGCGCGACTTCATCGAAACAGGCGTCTCGACCATCGATCTCATGAACAGCCTGGTTCGCGGCCAGAAGCTGCCGGTCTTCTCGGGAGCAGGCCTGCCGCACGATCGGCTCGCGACGCAGATTGCCCTCGATGCGCGCCTGCTCAAGGCTGAGCAGGAGGCTTTCGCGATCGTCTTCGTCGGCATCGGCGTGCCGCACGACACGGCCGAGGCGTTCCGCAATGCCATGGCCTCGAGCGATGCGCTCGAGCACACCGTCATGTTCCTCAACCTCGCGGACCAGCCGGCCACACAACGCCTGCTGACACCGCGCTATGCACTCACCGCCGCCGAGTACCTGGCCTTCGTCGAGGGACGCCACGTGCTGTGCATCCTCACGGACATGACCAACTACTGCGATGCGCTGCGGGAGGTATCCGCAAGTCATGGAGAGCTGCCGAGCCGCAAGGGCTATCCGGGTTACATGTACTCCGATCTGGCGAGCCTCTACGAGCGCGCGGGCTGTATCCAGGGGCTGCCCGGAAGCCTCACGCAGCTGCCGATCCTCTCGATGCCGGGGGATGACATCGGCCACCCGATCGCAGATCTGACGGGCTATATCACGGAGGGACAGATCGTGCTCGACCGGGAGCTCGATCGGCGCTCGATCTATCCTCCCGTGCGCGTGCTGCCGAGTCTCTCGCGTCTTATGAGCTCGGGCACGGGCGAGGGATACACACACCCCGATCACCCTGCACTTGCTAACCAGCTGTTCGCCTGCTACGCGCGCGCCGCGCATCTGCGAGTACTCTCGAGCGTCATGGGCGAGGACAGCCTTCCGGAGGTGGATCGGGCGTTCCTCGCGTTCGGCCGCGCGTTCGAGGAGCAGCTGGTCGGCCAAGAGGGGCGCAGGACGCTCGCGGAGAGCATGGCGATCGGCTGGGCGCTCCTCGGTGCGCTGCCAGCGCGCGAGCTCACGCGCTTGAGTCCGGCGCAGATCGAGCGCCATCTGCACGGAGCGCCTCGTGCCTGACTCGCAGCGCGAGGTGATCCTCACACGCACGACGCTGCTCGAGCTGAAGGACGAGGAGCGGCTCGCGAAGGAAGGGTACGAGCTGCTCGATGAGAAGCGCATCCTGCTTGCGGCCGACATCCTGCGACGCCTGAAGCGAGTCTCGCTGCTGTGCGCGCAGCTTGCCGAAGCCGAGAAGGCGGCGCGCGGCGCGCTCCGCGCCGCGCTCGTGTGCCATGGAATCGACGAGCTCGAGGTGTATCCGCCGCTCTCGATGCAACAGGACGGTATCGAGACCCGGCGCTCGCGACTGCTCGGTCTGGAGGTGATCGAGGCCCGTTGGACGCCCACCACGGCGGTGCACCCCGCCACGGGTGAGCGCTCAGTGTGTCCCTCACCCGAGGCGAGTGCCTGCGCGGCAGCCTACCGCGCCTGCCTCGCGTCAATCGTGGAGCTCGCCGCGTGCTGCGTGAGCCTGAGGCGACTTGCGCGCGAATACGTGCGCACCGAGCGGCGCACCCGCTCGATCGAGAACGTCCTGCTGCCCGAGCTTCGCTCGCTGCTGGCACTGCTCGAGGAGCAGCTCGAGAGCCTGGATCAAGAGGAGATCGCGCGCCTGCGTGAGGCGAGCGCTCGTCACGACCCCGGTGGCGGCTTCACATCGTCGAACCGATAGAGCACCGAAAGGCCGATCAAGTTGACGTGATAGCGGTAGGGCTGCTCACCGAGCGTCAGCAGATTCGGGGTCGTGTCCACCGCCACCCCGTCGAGCCCCCAATCGTTCGAAGCGAACGTCGCGTACGTGTAGTGCAGCCGTACGCTGAGCGCCGCACTCACGTGATAGCTCGCCTTGAGCAGCAGCGAGTTGAGGTTCGAGTCGTTCTCCGGAAAGATCGACTCCGCTCCGCCAGCATTGATGACATCGTTCTCGCGGGTGAAGGCATGGGTGTAATCGACCTGCAAATCCAGGCGGTCGCTCAATGTCCACCGCCCGCCCGCGCCGATGGTCCCGAAGTACTGCCCGTCGAGCACCTGCCAGGGCAATGCGCCGGGCACACCGATGGAGCCGTTCTGCAGCGCGCTCAGGCGCTGGTATGCGCCATCGACATACAGGCTCAAGGGGGTTGTCGGCGCCCAGGCGAGCGTCGAGGTGAGCTCGCGGCTGTGTCCGTTGCGCAACCCGAGCTCGGAGAGCCGATAGTTGTCATCCGTCCATCGACCCTCCACCGACCAGGTGATCGAGGAGGTGATCGTCCAGGCGCCGCTCGCGGCGTAGAACTCCTGGTCTCGCGGTGCGTACTCGTACGCGCGTAACAGAGGATTCTCGCCCGGCGGAAGCGCCGCCAGGTCGAAGAAGCTCGAGGCATCGCGCCGCGCGCTGCCGCCCTTCAGATCGAAGCTGAGCGCCGAGACGGGCGTGAAGGTCGCGTGTCCCCACGCGCGGCTGTCCTGCGCGAACGTGACGACCTGCCCGGGCCCGAAGTGCGTATTCAAGTACTCGCCCGCGACGCCGGCCCTGACCCAGCTCCAGAAGCGGTAATCGGCGCTGCCCTCGAGCCGCGTGCGGTCCTCGGAGTAGCGCGGCGTTGCGAGCGTCCCTCCGAGCAGCTCGTCCGTGACCACCTGTGGGAGAGTCAGTACCGGGGTGTGGTCGTCGCGCCCGTCGTAGGCCACCGTGCCACGCATGTAGAGCCTGGCAAGCGGACGGGTGGACAGCGCAAGCGCGTAATGCGACAGGCGCACATCCCCGTCGAGCGCGCCGGGAGCCGGCACGGTGGCACCCGGGAGAGTGCTCTCGGGAAGGAACCCGGCATCCTGATTCAACCTGCCGAGCGAGGCGCTGTAGCTCAGGGTCGTCGCCTGAAAGATGGGCAGCGAGATGAATCCCGACACCGAGCCCTGCTGCAGGTTGTTGCTGGGCGGCAGCGACAGGCGCCCGAGATTCTCTCCCGCGACCAGCGGCAAGTAGGGATTCGCGAACGTGAGGGAGTCGGTGTTGTCCTCGAACCAGGAGCCGGTGTAGGCGAGATGAACGCTCGCGATCCGCGAGCTCCAGGCCGCTCCGCCCTCGAGCGTGTTGGTCTGGTAATCGATCGGCTGAGGCAGCTGGATCGCATCGGTCAGAAAGCTTGCGCTGGTGAGATCCGTGCCCTTTTGCTCCTCGTGGCTGAGGTCGCTGTAGAGCGTCCAGTGCGTCCCCGCGAAGTATTGGCCGAGGAGCGACACCGTCCGGCGTGTGGACTCGATGTTGACCGGAGAGAGACTCTGGTTGAGCTGCGTCATCCCGGCGGTGGAGCCCGAGGGGACCCACCCGGAGGGTAACATCAGGTCGCCCGATGCAAGGCTGCGGTAGGGCGTTGCAGTGTGGTCGTAGATGTCAACGGGCTGCCCGTCGTAGCCCACTTTCAAATCGTACGAGCCTTCCCGGCCCACCTCGATCGTCGCAGCGCGCGAGGCAAGGCCCAGATTCTCCAGATCATATTGCCCGTAGTGACCGCTCGCGTCGCGCCACTGCCCGCTCGCCCCCGCATCCCCATAGGCACCCGTGTGATTCACACCCGTGTAGCGCCCGAAGTAAGCATCTGCGCCGTGCGCGTACTCGACCCCCGCTTCCGCGCTGGTGCTGTAGCCCTCGAGGAAGGGGCACTGCGAGCACTTCCACTCACTCGTATCGGGACGCGACGCAGAACCCGGAGTGTCGGCGCGGGCGGGATCCGCGGTGGTCAGCGCCGTCAAGCCGAGCACTGCCGCAACCGCCGCGGCAACCGCAGACGGACGAGCCAGTGATTGCGATGACATGCCCTGGGTCACTTAGTCCTCTATCGCATCAGCGAGCTTCCCGAGGGATGGTTCGAGCCGTGCACCTGCGAGTGGCAGTTCAGGCACGAGCCGCCGACGAGGAACGCGCTCGGCGATCCTCCCGCAAGCCCCGCCGGTGTATTGGGCATCGAGGGGTGGCCGAGGGTCTCGTGACACTGCTGACAGAGAAACGGTGCGCGCGCCTTGAGCAAGGAGGGCAGCGCCGTACCGTGCGGCTGATGGCAGTTGTCGCAATCCTCCGTGACCGGCTGATGCTCCCACAGGAACGGCCCACGAAACTCCGCGTGGCAGGTCGTGCACGTCTGGTTCACCGTGTCGTCCACGAGGCTTGCGTGCGCCGTGGACCCGTGCGGGGAATGGCAGGATCCGCAGCTCATCTTCCCCTCGATGAGCGGATGGTGCGAGGGCTTCAACAGATCCGCGCGCTCGGCTTGATGGCACTTGCCGCACACGTCCATCTGGGTCGCCACCTGCCGCACCGGATCTCGCGCTTGATGCAACTGATGGCAGTCGGCGCATCCCACATCGTTCGCTGCGTGCGCGCTTGCGCCCCAATCGTGCGCGGCATCGCCCCGATGGCAGCCGAGGCACATCTGGTTCTGGCGTGCAACCGGTGTGCGGGCCCCTGGACCGAAATCGACGATGCCGGCCGGCTGGCGCCCATGGATCTTCACGTGCGCCCCGCCGGGCCCGTGGCACGCCTCGCACTGCAGGCCTCCATGCCCGAACGGTCCGCGCGGATCGTTCGGCCGGGCGTGTGCCGTGCGAAACAATCCGATGACGCTCGGATCGTTGTGACAGTTGAGGCAGGTGTCCGCGCCGTTGGCGCTATAGGGTGAGGCCGACGGGGGGACGCCGGTGGAGCTCGCCGGCGCCTGGGCCGCGGCCGTCCCGCACAGGACCAGCCACAGCGCCATGCCCGCCCACCCCGGCAAGCGTCCTGCGCCGGGGGTGGACCGCGTAAGCTGCGGAATCATTGCAACGTGTGCGTCTATCGCCGTCTACTGGAAGCTCGCGAGGTGGTGCACGACTGCCACGTCGGCGACGCCACCGGCGTCGTGGCAGAGCGAGCACGTCTCGGTGTTGGCCGGACTGCCGTTCGGATTGCTGGCGGTGGGAGCAACCTTGGTGGCCGGGTTGAGCACCGTATTGCCGCCGTTCTGCTCCATGTGCTCCAGGTCCTCCGTCGCCGTGTGACAGGCCGAGCAGGCCGACGCGACGGGGGAGATCGCAACGCCGCCCGCCACGCTCTGCAGCGCGGTGGAGGGTGCATTGATCGTCGTGAACTGCGCATTCGCCGCCTGGCTCGGGTAATACGTGCCGCTCTCGTGGCATGCCGTGCAGTTGGCGAGGGCCGCGTTCCCATCGCTCGGATAGAGCACCTTGAACACGGTTGGCCGTCCGCCGAATCCGCAGATCGTCACGCCGGTGGTGCCGTACGCGTACGGGTCGCCGGAGGCGTGAATCTCGTGGATCATGCGCTTGAAGTCGATCGGATTGTCCGGCGTCCCGGTCGCGCACGCTCCCGAGGCCGCCGTGTGCTGCGTGATGTCGGTCGCGTTGGGATTGTGGCACGAGACGCACAGGTTGATGTCGTTGGTGCGGTTCTCCCCGTGCAGGGTCAGCACGCGATGGCAGGCGTCGCACTTGCCAATATCGACGATCGCCGCGCGTGGGGTCGCGGTGGTGTCTGTGATCGGGAAGAGGATGCTGTCGCCCTGTGGGCCGAGCTCGACATTCGTCGTTCCGGTCCCGGAGATATTCGCAAGCCCGACCACCACACGGCCCTCGAGCGATGCGATGCCCGTGCCGGTGGCGGTCGAGGGGATGGCCGTCGCGGCGGTGAGTGTGTAGGAGCCGTCGGCGTTGGGCGCCGGCAGTGTCACACCGGGAGCAAAGCTCACGGTGATCGGCTGGTTCGGAGTTCCCGTGCTGCCCGTCGCGCTGCCCGAGCCGATGTTGTTCACGTCGACCGTGTTCCAGGCGATATCGAGATTCAGCGCGGCACCCGAGAGCTGGAAGGGTCCTGGATTGGTGCTGAGCGTGTAGGCGGAGTTGCTGGTCGTCGGGTTGGTGACCTTGATCGTCGCGGTGGGAGTCTGTCCCGGCATGGTGTTCGCGATGCTGACGACCGAGAACTGAAACTGTGAGATCGCGGTGTCGACGGGCGTGGTGTGGGCTGCGACGACCTGCAGCGCCCCGCCGTCGATCGTGCTGCTCGGGCCGTGGCAGGTCGCACACTGGGTGTCCGTGGCCACGAGGTTCGCGGCGCTGTGGCCCGCCCCGGTCGCGAAGTTCACGTTATCGTGGCAGGACCCGCAGGCCGCCATCGACGGAGCGCTCGCAAAGTTCCCCGCCTGGGGCGTGCTGGCATCGCTGGTGTTGTGGCAGGTCGCGCAGAAGCGCTGCCCGGGTCCGGAAACGGTCGCGTTGTTGTTGCTGGCATCGGCCTGCGGATAGTCCACGCAGTAGTACTGCACCCCGGTCATCTCGCCACACGGCACCGTGCCGACGGCAGGAATCGTCGCGACGGGATTCGATGTCGTGGGGGGCGATGCCGTCTGGATTGCCGCGATGGTCGCGGCCGTCGTCGCATAGTCGTTGATCGAGTTTCCGTAACCGAAGATGTAATAGTCGGACAGCGTCAATCCGGTGAGCGTCGCCCCCTCGAGGGACTTGCCCGACACCGTGGGCAGGGACTGGCCCATGTGGATCTTGTGGAACATCACCTTGAAATCGAGCGAGTTGCCGCTCGAGGGATCGAACGAGCTCGGGTTGTGGCACATCACGCAATACTTGATCTCGGTGCGCGCGCCGCCGTGCCATTGCAGCACCTGGTGGCAGCTCTTGCAGTCCTGGTCATCGACGATGTCGTACTGTGCGATGCTGGTCGTCGCGCCGGTGGAAGGCTGGAACGTGTAGACGGGGCTGTTCGCGTTGATCGTGTCTCCGGAGGCGGAGTTGGTGACGCCGCGGATCTCGAAGCCCACACGATGCGTCAGCGTCGCATCGTAGGTAACGCCGCTCACGGAGGAGATGTCCGTGTTGAACGTGTACTGGTAGGTGCCGTCACCGTTGTCGACGAACTTGCCCGCGGCGCCAGCCTCGATGGTTGCCTGGGGCTGCTTGGCTGTCCCGACGACCGGCTGCTGCGTCGTGCCGGCGCTCGTCGGGGCCGGACTCGCGCTCGTGTAGATATACGACTGCCACTGATCGGAGATCAGCGGCGCGGGAGAGGCGCTCTGCGGAGGCACGGGCGCGAGCTGAGTGCCGGACGGAACGAGCTTGGCGATGGCGAAATAGACCTGGGCAGCCGTGAGTCCCGAGAGCGGCTCGCCGTTTTGATCCACGAGCTCGAACTTCACGACGGGCTGAATGGGCGCCGTGGTAGGCACCGTGACACTCGTGATCGTCGCAGTTATCGTCGTTGCGGTCCCGACATTGAGCGCCGTGACGGGGCCGGCCGGTCCGGTGGGACCGGCGGGGCCGGTCGCGCCCGTTGCGCCCGCCGGACCTTGTGCGCCCGTGCTGCCGGTGCATGCCGCGAGGAGGACGAGAATGCCCCCCGCGAGCCCGAGACCACCCAGACACCGCAAACCGCGGCCGGTAAGACCGAGAGTCCAGAAGGCAGTCATGGTGCGCTCACTCCCCGTATTCCGTGGCCTTGCGAGTCGTTGTGTCGCTTGCAGCCACGTGTTGCGCCATATCGCCACCCGCTGGACCGATCTGCGGGTGCCAGCTGGATGGTGCCCCAGCGCCGGCGAAACCTCTGTACGTGTTTTCCGCAACGTGCTCGATGATCTGGCCGTAACACAGGCCGCCATCGTTACAGGGCACCTCTCCCGAGAGCAGAACCTCGAACCCCTGCCGCTGGAGAAGCTCGTGCGCAAGTCGGGTGAGCAGCACGTTCTGGAACACCCCGCCGGTGAGTCCCACGCGCTCGACCCCCGTCGCACTGCGCAGCTCCTTCGCGAGCGCGGCGATGGATGCCGCCAGAGTCGCGTGAAAGTGCGCGGCCAGCGAGCCGACCGTGGGGCCGCCCCGCGAACCCAGCGCTGCGGAGGCCTCCGTCAACTGCGTGACGAGTGGTCCCCAATCGAGCCGCAACACGCCCTCGGTGTCGTAGCTGCATGGCAGCGGCGCGCACTCCGCGGCTTCGGGGGGGCAACCGGCCGCTGCGGCCTCGAGCAGCATCGGGCCCTGCCCCTCATAGCTCGTCTCGCCGAGCCCGAGAAGCCATGCGGCCGCCGCATCGAACAGACGTCCCGCCGAGCTCGTCTGCGGGCAGTTCAGACCGCGGTGCCACGCAGCGCGCACCAGCGGATCCACCCGGATTCCCGGCAGCTCGTGCCCCAGCTCCCAGCACAGCCCGGCCGCACTGCGCCACGGTGCCCTGCCCGCCTGCTCTCCGCCTGGAACCCGGAACGGACGCAGGCTCGCAACGCGCCGCCACCGCCCCGGCGCCCCGATGAAGCCCTCTCCGCCCCAGAGCGTTCCATCGGACCCGAGCCCCGCGCCATCCCACGCGAAGACGAGCATCGTGGAGCTGGGATCGTGCTCGCCGGCCAGCGCCGAGGCATGCGCGAAGTGGTGCCAGATACGGGTCACCGGCAGGCCGGAAGCCTCTGCCCACCGCGTACTGGCGTAGTCCGGGTGAGCGTCACAGACGACCTCGGCAGCGCGCACGCCATAGAGTCGCTGCAGGTCCCCCGCGACCTGTGCAAATACGCGGCGCGCACGCGCCGTGCCCAGGTCGCCGATGTGAGGTGAGACCACCACGCGCCGGTCCCAAGCAAGAGCCAGCGTCGTCTTCAGATGCCCGCCCGTGGCCAGCACCGGGCGCTCGAGCCGCCACGGCAGCTCGAGCTCGCGAGGCGCAAGCCCTCGTCCCCAGCGCAGCGTCCGCACCCGTCCAAGCGTGCTTCGCACGACCGAATCGTCCGCGGGTCGGGCAATGGGCCGGTCGTGGTGGAGCATCGCATCGACCACATGCGCAAGTCCCGCTCGCGCCTGCTCCACCTCCGTGAGCACGGGCTCGCCGCTCAGGTTGCCGGAGGTCGCAACGACCGGCCCGCCAAAGTCCGAGAGCAAGAGATGATGCAGGGGGCTGTACGGCAGGAACACCCCGACCTCGTCGAGTCCGGGCGCGACCTGGGCTGCGAGCACGGCTTCGGGCCGCTTGCGAGCCAGCACGATCGGTCGCGCCGCGCAAGTCAGCAGTTGCGCCTCCGCCCCCGACAGCAGCACCGCCTGGCGCACCTGCTCGAGTGGGTCCGTCGCGCCCTCGGGAAACATCACCGCGAGGGGCTTCGCTGGTCGCCGCTTGCGCACCCGCAGCCGCTCGACCGCCGTGTCGCTGCGCGCATCACATAGCAGGTGATAGCCGCCGATACCCTTCACCGCAAGAACGCCACCCCGGCGCAGCACCTCCACCGCCCTTGCAAGCGCATTCTCGCCTTGGGCGGGCTGGGCAGGATGCATGCCCGAGAGCTCACCGCTCTCGTCGAGCCACACGCTCGGCCCGCACTCGGGACAGGCCACCGGCTCTGCGTGAAAGCGCCGATCGAGAGGGTTCGAGTACTCGTGCGCGCAGCTCGGGCAGAGCTCGAAGTGGGCCATCGTCGTACGCGACCGGTCGTACGGCAGCGACTCGATGAGCGTGTAGCGCGGGCCGCATTGCGTGCAGTTCACGAACGGATAGCGATAGCGGCGATCGGCCGAATCGGAGAGCTCCGCCAGGCACTCGGCGCATGTGAAGGAGTCAGGTGGCACGCAGATGCGTGCGGTGCGCTCGGCCGCGCTGTCGAGGATCAAGAACGGCCCGGACGCCATCGAGGCCGCGGTGGCGTCGATGCAGCCGATGATCTGCGGTCGAGCAAGTGGCGGGGCTCGCTCCAGAACATCCCTCAGGAAGCGCTCGATGGTCTCGATGCGGCCCCGCACGAGCACCTCAACCTCGCCACCGAGGTTCTGCACGCTACCTGCCAGTCCAAGCTCGCTCGCCAGGCGGTGGACGAAAGGGCGGAAGCCCACGCCCTGAACCCGGCCGGCGAGCCGCACGCGGCGGGCGGTCAACCCCGGCTCAGTGGGAGACGCTGGTAATCGCGGCTGGGCGCTCACTGTGAGGCTCGCTGGCCGCGCGGCGCATTGCGCGATGCCGCGCCATCTGATCGGTCAGCCAGCTGCGCCAGGGCGCGGTGCTGCCGCGCGTGCCGGATGAGACCGGCAGCAGCGGCACGTCCACGCCGATGGCGCGCAGGCTGTCGGCGGCACGCCCCGGATCGAACTCCGGAAGCACTCCGAGTAGATCGCATTTGCTGAGTAGCACCACATCGGCGGTCCGAAACATCACCGGATACTTCTGGGGTTTGTCGTCCCCCTCGGGCACGGACAGCAGCACCACATCGAGGTGCTGGCCCAGATCGAAGCTCGCAGGACACACGAGGTTGCCGACGTTCTCGATGAAGAGCAGGTCGAGCCCTTCGAGGGACAGCTCGTGCAGTGCCTCGTGAACCATGCGGGCATCGAGATGGCAGGCGCTGCCGGTGGTGATCTGGATGGCGGGCACACCCTTCGCCCGGATGCGCCGTGCATCGTTCTCCGTGGCGAGGTCCCCCTCGACGACAGCGATCTTGAGCGCTCCCGAGAGCTCCTCGATCGTTCGCTCGAGGAGGGAGGTCTTGCCCGCACCGGGGGCCGACATCAGGTTGAGCGCCAGCACGCCGTGCGCATCGAAATGAGCGCGGTTGTGACCGGCGATGCGGTCGTTCTGCGAGAGCAAATCGCGGAGCAACGGGACCGAGACCAGAGGCCCGGTGGGAGCCGCCCGGTGATGCAGCGCATGCCCCTCGACTTCCTCGACGACCCACTCACCCGGCTCGGTGAGCGAGCAACCGCAGTCCTTACACATGACCGGTGTCCCCCATGTTCCTCACGAGCTCGACGCTTGCCAGGACGAGCTCATCCCCGCTCACCAACCGCGTGCGCCAGTGCCCGCAGGTTGGGCACGACAGGGCGTTGCTCGGTACGTCGGAGTCGGTCCCACACTGCAGGCACCGCACCCGCACCGCAGAGGTCTCGAGCACCAACCGTGCACCCGCCGCAACGGTGCCGGCGCTCGCCAGTCCATAGGCGCTCTCGAGGAGTGCCGGTTCCACCCCCGCAAGGGGACCGATCCTCACGTGGATCGAGGCGATGCGCTCGGCCTGCTGATCGCGCGCCACCTTCTCCACCTCGTCGAGCAGCGCGCGACAGATGGCAAGCTCGTGCATCGCCGCATTCAACACGCTTCGCTGCAGCGCGGCGTCCGCATAAGTACGTAGAGACCGACCCTTTGTAGCATGGCAGTGTGCCCGCGCGGATTCTGCCGCGGTCGCTTGCGAAGGCTCTGGTCCGTGCCCCGAACAGTCGTCCTCGGTATTGGCAACGTGCTGCTCACCGACGATGGGGTCGGCGTGCATGCGGCCAGGTGCCTGGCCGACGGCTTGGCAAGGGGAACCCTCAATGCCCCCTCGAACGTTGACGTGCTCGATGCGGGAACGCTGAGCTTCACCTTGGTGCCCCTCATCGGGGATGCCGAGCGCCTGATCGTCCTCGATGCCATGCAGCTCGGCGAGCCTGCCGGAACCGTCCGCCGATTCCTCGACTCGGATGTCGACCGTGTGCTCTCGCGCGCGCGCCTGAGCGTGCACGAGGTCGGATTGCGCGACGTGCTGGCGGCTGCGTGCCTGTGCGGAAACCTGCCGCGCGAGCGCGCCCTGATCGGCGTGCAGCCGGCGCGCATCGATTGGGGCTCCGAGCCGACCGAGCCGGTCGCTGCGGCGATCGATGAGCTCATCCACATGACGCTCGATCTGCTCGGCGACTGGCCGCCTGCCGCAGGAGCGCCGGCATGAGTCGCCTTGCCGGGATCCCGATCCGGATCGAGGGTGCGCCGCACGCGGACCCTCCGGCCTCGCTCACCGGCACGATCGGCGGAGGCGTGAGGGCACTGCTCACCGAGATCGCAACCCACCTCGAGCGTGTCGCCTCGGGAGGCGAGGCCTTCGCGATCGACCTTCGTACGCTGCCCATGAGCCCGGAGGATCTCGCACAGCTCTCCGCGGCGCTTGGCCACGGAGAGGTCGAGATCACGCTGCACGCCGGCGGCGAGTCCATCATCCGCGAGACCGCAGTGCACGGGGTGTGGTGGGCCGAGCACCGCGACCGCGACGGTGCGGTGATCGCCAGCTTCATCGAGATTGCAACGGCCCCCCAGATTCTCCTCGTCGATGCCGACGAGCTGCAACAGGGCGCCGCACAGCTGCGAATCGCGTTGCGCGCGCCCCCCGTGGGCCCCAAGGAGAAGCTCGATGCTCGAACCTGATGTGCGCCCGACCGTCGCCCCTGACCTCCAGCCCACGATCGGCGAGTTGCTCGCCCGTAATGGCGTCAGCCGCCGTGCCTTCATCAAGTACTGCACGGGGATGGCATCGCTCCTGGCGCTACCGCCGCTCGCCGGCCGGGCGATGGCCCAGCAGCTGCGCGCCGCACGCCGGCCTTCGGTCATCTATCTGTCATTCCAGGAATGCACGGGGTGTCTCGAGTCGCTCACCCGCTCATTCGCGCCGACCCTCGAGAGCCTGCTCTTCGATGTGATCTCGCTCGACTACGACGACACGCTGCAGGCGGCCGCCGGCAAGCAGGCCGAGGATGCCCGCGACCAGGCGATGAAGGAGAACTTCGGCAAGTACATCGTGCTGGTGGACGGCTCGGTGCCCACGAGCGATGGCGGCGTCTACAGCTGCGCGGGCGGTCGCAGCGCCGTCGATGTCCTGACCGAAGCGGCGAAGGGAGCCGCGGCGATCGTCTGCATCGGGACGTGCTCCGCCTTCGGTGGCATCCCGCATGCCGATCCGAATCCCACCGGCGCGCGCGCTGTCTCGGACATCATCCACGACAAGCCGATCATCAACGTGTCGGGCTGCCCACCCATCCCGGAGGTGATCACCGGCACCTTGCTGCAGTTCGTCACCACGGGGCAGGTGCCGGATCTCGACGCGCAGGGACGGCCGGTCGTGTTCTTCGGTAACTCGATCCATGACCGCTGCTACCGGCGGCCCTTCTACGACCAGGGCAAGTTCGCCAAGACCTTCGATGATGAGGGCGCCCGCAGCGGATGGTGCCTGTACGAGCTCGGCTGCAAGGGTCCGACGACCTACAACGCGTGTGCGACGGTCAAGTGGAACGGCGGCGTCAGCTTTCCGATCGAGTCCGGGCATCCCTGCATCGGCTGCGCGGAGCCGGATTTCTGGGACCGCGGCAGCTTCTACAGCCCGATCGCCTCGGCGCGTTGGGGCAAGGCAGGCGAGGTCAGCCCGCGCGAAGCCGCAGAGGTCGCGGCCGGGGCCGTTGCGGTCGGCGCAGCGCTCGGCGTGGGGAGCGTGCTCCTCGGGCGGCATCGTCAAGCCGCGAGAATCAAAGAGTCCGAACCGCCGAAGGGGGAATAGCGATGAATCTCATTGACCTGGCCCGCGGGCCGGCGCTGAAAATCGCGGTCGTCGTCTTCTTCGCCGGCATCGTCTGGAGAATCGTGAACGTCCTGCTGCTGAAGCATCGGCGCGAGTGGAGCGAGCCGCGGCGCGGCGTGGGCGCATCGCTGTTCGGAGGCTTGAAAGCCATGGGCTCGCGCTCCTGGCCGCATCCGGAGTTCATCGGGCGCACGGGCGCCGGCGAGGTGCTCGGCTACAGCTATCACATCGGCCTGTTCGCGCTCGTGCTGCTCTTCGCACCCCACGTCACCTTCTTTGGCGGCCTCTTCGGGGTGCATTGGCCGGCGCTCGCGAGCAGCGTGGTGACGGTCATCTCGGTCATCACCCTCACGCTGTCGCTGGCGATCCTGTTTCGCCGCCTGACCCACCGGGTATTGCGCCGACTGTCGAACTTCGATGACTACTTCAGCTGGTTCGTGGTGACGCTGCTGCTGGTGACCGGGCTCATGGCCACTGCGCACGTCGGCGGACCGTATCCGACGGTGCTCGGGCTGCACATCCTGAGCTTCGACCTGCTGCTCATCTGGTATCCGTTCGGCAAGCTGATGCACGCCTTCTATATCTTCCCGACCCGTGGGATCGATGGCTACGTGCTCACTCGCAGAGGAGCTCCCTCATGAGCGCCGCGAGCGAACTGCTGCGCGCCAATGTCGCGCCCGAGCAGGCCTCGATCGATGCCGACGAGCGTGTCGCGGGCGCCATGCGCGGCTTTGCACGCGAGATCGGCGCCCTGAGCGCGCTGCGCATGGATTCCTGCATCCACTGCGGTATCTGCGCGGATGCCTGTCACTTCTACGTCTCGACGGAGGATCCGCAGTACACGCCGATCCTCAAGGTCGAGCCGTTCAAGCAGGCCTTCAAGCGCGAGGCGAGCGCCTTTGCTCCCCTCTTCCGCTGGTTCGGCCTGAAGCGCAAGGTGACGGCCGAGGAGCTCGAGCGGTGGCAGCATCTGCTCTACGACAGCTGCAACATGTGCGGCCGCTGCACGCTCATCTGTCCGATGGGCATCGACGTGACGGCGCTGATCGAGCAGGCACGGCACGCGATGTTCGAGGCGGGGCTTGCGCCCAAGGAGCTCTACGAGAAGGCTGCGCGTCAGCAGCACCTGGGTCAGCCGGAGGAGTCCGCCGAGCCCTACCGCGCGCAGCTCGAGGCGATCGGGCGGCGCTTCAAGGTTGAGATCCCGCTCGACAAGCCGCAAGCGGAGGTGATGCTCACCGTCCCGCGCACCGACATCGAGCACTACCCGCAAGCTGTCGCGGCGCTGGCGCGCGTCATGGCGCACCTGAAGGTCTCGTGCACGTTCCGCAGCGACGCTCTGGTGGCCGAGAACTACGGGTACTACGCGGGTGGACGCGACTGGCAACGCGACATCAGCCGCAAGCTCGTGGACCAGGCCATCGCGTGCGGCGCCAATGTCCTCATCGTGCCGGAGTGCGGGCACGCGTACGCGGCGCTGCGGTGGCAGGCGGCCGATCTGCTCGGCAAGCCGCTGCCCTTCAAGGTGCGGCACGTGACCGAGTACCTGGCCGAGGAGCTCGAGCGCGGACGCCTGCGACTCACGCCCGCGGACACCGGCGCCACAGCGTTCCACGATCCCTGCATGCTGGTGCGCAAGGGCGGTGTTCTCGATGCGCCGCGCAAGCTCATGGCGGCAATGGGCGTCGTGCCGAAGGAGATGACCCACCACGTGGGCTTTGATTACTGCTGCGGCGGCGGGGGCGGCGTGCTCGATATCGAGCGCGCCGCGCCGCTGCGCTATCGCGCAATGGAAGGCAAGCTGCGGGAGATCGACGCCACCGAGGCGCGCACCTTCCTCACGAGCTGCTGCGACTGCCGGCGCACGTTCGATGATGGCAAGCGGCACTTCAACTGGGACAAGACCCCCCAGAGCCTGCTCGAGCTCATCGCCGAGCATCTCGCAAGCGCCTGAGGACCCTGACCATGAGCGCACAAACGATCGTCGTCGATCCCGTCACCCGCATCGAGGGGCACCTCAGAATCGAGGCCGAGATGGACGGGAACATCATCACGCGCGCCTCGAGCTCCGGCACCATGGTGCGTGGGATCGAGATCATCCTGCGCGACCGCGATCCGCGCGATGCCTGGGCGTTCGCGCAGCGCATCTGCGGGGTGTGCACCCTGGTACACGGGATCGCCTCGGTGCGCGCGGTGGAGGATGCGCTCGACTACGACATCCCGGCGAACGCCAATCTCATCCGCAATCTCATGATCGGCGCACAGTATGTTCACGATCACGTGATGCACTTTTATCATCTGCATGCGCTCGACTGGGTGGACGTGGTCTCGGCACTCTCCGCCGACCCCAAGGCGACCTCCGCGCTCGCCCAGTCGATCTCCTCGTACGCGCGGTCCTCGCCCGGCTACTTCTCCGATGTTCAGCAGCGCGTGAAGAGGCTCGTCGCCTCGGGGCAGCTCGGCATCTTCGCCAACGCCTACTGGGGACACCCGGCGTACAAGCTGCCCCCCGAGGCGAATCTGATGGCCGTGGCGCACTACCTCGATGCGCTCGCCTGGCAGCGCAGCGTCGCCGAGCTCATGACGCTGTTCGGCGGCAAGAATCCGCATCCGAACTTCCTCGTGGGCGGCAGTCCCGCGGCGATCAGCGTGCACGCTGCAGGCGGCACGGGCACCACCGCCATCAACACCGTGGGGCTCGCGCGCGTGGCGGAGATCATCGGGGAGATGCAAAGCTTCGTCGATCAGGTGTACGTCCCCGACACGCTCGCCATCGCCTCCTTCTACAAGGACTGGCTCACCCCCGGGCACGGCGAGGGCCTGGGCAATTTCCTGTGCTACGGGGATTTTCCGGCGAAGGGTGTGCCGAACTCCAAGACGATGATTCCGCGAGGTGCGATCCTCGATCGCGACCTGAGCCACATACACGAGGTAGACCTCAAGGCCGACGACGAGATCCACGAGTTCGTCGCGCACTCCTGGTATGACTACACGACGGGGAAAGACTCGGGGCTGCACCCGTTCAAGGGGCAGACTCAGCTGCACTACAGCGGCCCCAAGCCGCCCTACGAGCACCTCGAGCTGGATGCGAGCTACTCCTGGCTCAAGTCCCCGCGGTGGAACGGCCATCCGATGGAGGTGGGGCCGCTCGCGCGCGTGCTGATGCTCTATGCCAGCGGCCACGAGCCTACGCGCGAGCTCGCCGGCAAAGCGCTCTCGCAGCTCGGTGTGCCCCTGCCGGCGCTCTACTCCACGCTCGGGCGTACCGCGGCACGCACCCTGGAGACCAAACTCATCGCCGATGCCATGTCCGAGTGGTACGCGAACCTGATGAGCAACATTCGCAACGGGGATGTGCGCACGTTCAACGAGGCGCGCTGGGACCCGGCAACCTGGCCCGCGCATGCCCAGGGCGTCGGCTTCATGGAGGCGCCGCGCGGCGCGCTTGCGCACTGGATCGTGATCGACAACGGGCGCATCAGCAACTACCAGGCCGTGGTGCCGAGCACCTGGAATGCCGGGCCGCGCGATGCGAAGGGCCAGGAGGGAGCCTACGAGGCCTCGCTCAAGGGTCAGGCCCTCGCCGTGCCCGCACAGCCGCTGGAGATTCTCAGAACGATCCACAGCTTCGATCCCTGCCTCGCCTGCGCGGTGCACCTGACCGATGCCAACGGCCAGGAGCTGTTGCAGGTCAAGATCGTCTGAGGCCCCCAAGCGCCGGGCCGGCCGCGCCTGCAGGGCCGCGGTGGCGCGCGAGCGTGAGCGGCGTGCGCGACTTCGGAACCTTGTGGATGAAGTTGTAGCGGGCGACGTGGTAGCTCGGGTCGAAGCCGTAGAAATTGTGTTGCAGCCGCTCGAGCTCCTCGGCGCGGTAGGCCTCGAGCGGCTTCTCCCGCTCGTCTGCCTCGCGCCGGCGCCGCTTCTCGTTCAGCCGCGTCTCGAACGCTGCGTCAGTGGCGATCTCGCGCGCCGCTGCGACAATCACGCCGGCGTCGCTGCGCGCGCGGGCTGAGACAATGCGATCGGCAAGCCGAAGCCTGTGCGCCTCGAGCGCACCCATCGGCCAGCGCCGCTGCATCAGCTGCCACGCGCTCTGCGCACCCGCGCGCCTGGGCAAGAGATACGTCCAGTACTCCGAGCCATACAGGTTGCCCATATCCTTGTAGTGCGGATTGAGCACGACGTTCTCGCCGATCCACAGCTCATCGGCCGCGAGCGCGAGGAAGACGCCTCCGGCGCCCGCACCGGCGCGCACCGCGGAGATCACCAGCCGGTCGGTCGTGGTGATGATATCGCGCGCCAGGTCGTCGATCGCGTTGATGCTCTTCCACGACTCGTCCGCGGGGCTCTCGGCCGCCTCGATGAGTCCGAGATGAATACCGTTGCACCAGTGATCGGGACCGCCCATCAGCACGAGCGCGCGGGTGGGGCGCTGCAGTGCGGACGCATAGGCGCGACGCAGCGCCTCGCAATGCCGCGTGCCGAGGGCTCCGTTGTAGAAGGCGAAGTGCAGCAATCCGACCGGTCCGTGCTCCTCGTAGCGAATGGGGGAGTATCCCGTCGAGCACGGAAGCGCTGCGCACTCGGACGCGAAGACCTCCGCGGCGGGCAGCTTCAGCGCGAGCGGGCGCTCCTCGCGCACATGTCCGATCCAGATCGCACCATCGCGCGTGGCGCGCGCGAGCGCACCGTCGCAGCGTGCGATCACGGCGCCCGGGGGCCCGCGGAGACTCTCTGCAGCGAGTGGGTCGGCCCGGTGCGCATCGTACAGACGGACCTCCCGATCGAACAGCGCATCGCGCACCCCGGGGGTTCCGTCGGCGCTGCGGATCTTGCGTAGCACCAGCTCCGTCGAGTCGCTCGACCAGTCAATGGCGCGGTCGCTCTGGCGGCACGCCGGCCGGGCCCGCCCGCGCGCCGTCGCTTCGGGTCTGCGCGGCTGGAAGGCTCCGGATTCCAGCCGCTCCAGGGCGGTCAGCACCGCCCGCAGTGCTGCATCCGCGAGCTCCCCCCGATACAGGCTCGACTTGCTCCCCGCGCGCATCGGGAAGACCTCGGCTGCCCAGACCGGGCCGGCATCCAGCTGCGCTTCGGCCTGGAGCACGGTGACGCCCCACTGCGCCTCCCCCTGCAGCACCGCCCAGTCGAGCGCCGAGGGCCCGCGATCTCCTACGATGCCCGGATGCACGATGAGGCAGCGATGGCTGCGCCAGACATCCTCCGGAATCGCGCGCTTCAGGAACGGTGCGAGCACGACGTCGGGCCGAAACAGATCGACCGCCTCGCGCGTGAGCGTGTCGTGCACGTCGAGCTCGACCGACACTTCGTGCCCGCGCTCGTTGAGCTCGACATGCAGCCGCTGGGTGAGACTGTTGAAGCTATGCGCGAGCAGCAGAATCCGCATGGGTACGCCGGCGAGCTCTGACTAGCAGATACGGGGCAGCTGCTCCCCTGCGAGCCAGTCCACGATGCGATCGCCTCCAAAGTCGGTCGTCATCTGCACGAACCGATGCTCGTCGGCGACCACCTCGCCGATCATCGCGGCGTCGCGGCCCAGGGGATGGGCACGCATGATGCCCAGCAGCGCTTCGGCCGCGGAGGGCGCAACGATCGCCGCGAGCTTCCCCTCGTTCGCGACATAGAGCGGGTCGAGTCCGAGGAGCTCACAGGCCGCGGCCACCTCCGGTCTGATCGGGATTGCCTCCTCGCGGATTCGCATGCCGACGCCCGCCTGCTGCGCCCATTCGTTGAGCGTTGCGGCGATCCCGCCGCGGGTGGGATCCCGCATGGCATGCAGCTCGTTGCCCGCCGCGGCCACCATCGCGGCAACCAGATCATGGAGCGGGGCCGAGTCGGAGACGATGGCCGTCTCGAAGGAAAGGTCGTGGCGCTTCGACATCACTGCCACACCATGATCGCCGAGGAAACCGGAGACGATCAGGCGATCGCCGGGCCTCACCCTGCGCACGGAGAGCTCGATGCCCGGGGGCACGATGCCGATGCCGGTCGTGGAGATGAATACACCGTCGGCCTTGCCGCGCTCGACGACCTTGGTATCCCCGGTGACCACCGGAACGCCTGCGCCGCGCGAGGCCGCGCCCATGCTGTCGGCGAGGCGCTTCAGGTCGCTGAGCGGCAGGCCCTCCTCGAGGATGAAGCTCGCCGAGAGGTACAAGGGGCGTGCGCCCGCCATCGCGACATCGTTGATCGTCCCGTGCACCGCGAGCGAGCCGATGTCGCCTCCGGGGAAGAAAAGCGGCGAGATCACATAGGCGTCGGTCGTCATGACCATGCGGCCGCCGGTCACGTCGAAGGCCGCCTGGTCATTACCCTGGCGCAACCATTCGTTGTCGAGAGGCTCCTGAAACAGGTCGGCGATGAGCTGCACCATGGCGCGGCCGCCGGCGCCATGCGCAAGCTCCACCCGGCCGCTCCTCAGGTCGAGCTTGCGCCGGTACTCCTTGCGCATCATGCGGTCGCGCGCGCGGAGTCGCGGAAGCGCTTGTACGTCCAGTGGGCCGCACAGGCGCCCTCCGAGGAGACCATGCACGAGCCCATCGGGTTCTCGGGGGTGCAGACGGTACCGAACAGCTTGCAATCGGTCGGCTGCTTCAAGCCGCGCAGCACGGCGCCGCACTGGCAGCCGGGATTGTCCCGGGCGGGAACGTACTCGAGCCCGAACCGAGCCTCGGCGTCGTAGAACGCGTATTGCTGCTTGATCCGCAAACCGCTGTATGGCACGACCCCCAGCCCGCGCCACTCGAAGCTCTTGCGCAGCTCGAAGACTTGAGCGACATCCGCCTTGGCACGCTCGTTCCCACTCCGGTGCACGGCGCGCCCGTACTGATTCTCCACCTCGTGACGCCCCTCGTTGACCTGGCGCACGAGCATCAGCACGGCTTGCATCACATCGAGCGGCTCGAATCCCGCGATGACCACGGGCTTGGCGAACTCCTCGGCGAAGAAGCTGTACGGGTCGCTACCGATGATGGCGCTCACGTGCGCGGGCCCGATGAACCCGTCGATTCGGATGCGCCCGAGCTCGCGCAGATCGGGACTCTCGAGGATGTTCTGGATGGCGGAGGGTGTCAGAACGTGATTGCAGAAGACGGTGAAGTTCTCGAGCTGCTCCCGCTCGGCCAGCTTGATGGCAAGCGCCGTGGCAGGCGTCGTAGTCTCAAATCCGATGGCGAAGAACACCACCTGGCGCTGCGGCTCGCTGCGTGCGATACGCACCGCATCGAGACTCGAGTAGACCATGCGAATATCGCAGCCCGCGGCTTTCGCCCGCAGGAGCGATGCCCCCTTCGAGGCCGGCACGCGCATCAGGTCTCCGTACGAGCACAGCGTGACATCGGGCCGCCCAGCGATCCGAATGGCCGTATCGATGCGTCCGATCGGCAGGACGCAGACCGGGCATCCGGGCCCATGGATCAGCCGAACTGCGGACGGCAGCAGATCCTCCAGGCCGTATCGCGAGATGGCGTGCGTGTGACCGCCGCAGAACTCCATGAAATGGTAGCCGGAAGGCGCGCGCGCCTCGGTTGCGATGCGCCGTGCGAGCGCACGCGCGAGTGTCCCGTCGCGGTATTCGGCGACGTGTCTCAAGCAGGGGGCTCCTGTGCAGCCGGCACCGCCGCTCCGGCCGACCCTGGCTGCAGACCGGCGACGGTCAGGAGATCCGCGTATATCCGCTGCGCCTCGGCCTCGTCGATCACGGTCATCGCAAAGCCGACGTGAACCAGCACGTAATCGCCGATCGCAGCGTCCGGCGCATAGGCGAGATTGATGTCCTTGACGACGCCGCCAAAGTCCACGCGAGCGCAGCGGATGAGGGGATCATCACCGCGAATGGAGAGAACTCTGCCGGGGACGGCCAGACACATATTGCAAGAATAATCGATCAGGGCGCCCGATGGCCGACGGGACACCTTGCCGCGCACCTGGGCGTCCGGAAATACGCATAACTACATAGGCACATCTGCATAGGCCCGCCCCGGTCCCGCCTGGCCGCGGCGCCTGTAGACTGGATCTCATGCCGATCACGGACCTTGCCCCACGGCTGATCGCTCCGAGCGAGAGCCGGTCCTTGGCCGCCGCGGTAGCCGAGCAGGCCGGAGTGCAGCTTGCGCCGCTCGAGGAGCGGCGCTTCGAGGGTGGGGAATTCAAGCTGCGGCCGCTCGAGTCGGTGCGCGGGCGCAGCGTGTTCGTGCTGCAATGCCTCGCGGCGACCCCCGATGCAACGGTCTCGGACCGGCTTTTGCGCCTGCTGCTGCTGCTCCACGGGCTGCGCGATGCGGGCGCCGAGCGGTTGATCGCGGTGTTGCCCTATGTCGCGTTCGCTCGCAAGGATCAGCGCACCCAGGTGCGCGATCCGGTGACCTCCCGCTACATTGCCCAGCTGCTCGAGTCGACGGGGCTGCATCGGGTGGTTGCGCTCGATGTGCACAACACCGCCGCGCTCGATAACGCCTTCCGCATCCCCTACGACCATCTGACGGCGCTGCCGATGATGGTGGATCACTTCGCGCGGAAGCTGGGCGGTGCGGACATTGCGGTGGCCTCCCCGGATGTGGGAGGGATCAAGCGCGCCCAGCTCTTCCGCGAGCTGCTCGCGGTGCGCCTCGGCCGGGAAGTACCCATGGTCTTCATCGAGAAGCGCCGAGCCCTCGATGTGGTCTCCGGTGGCGCCCTCGTCGGTGAGGTGAGCGGCAAGACCGTCGTGGTGCTCGATGATCTGTCTGCGACCGGCGGCACGCTGATTCGAGCGGCGGCCGCGTGCCTCGAGGCCCGCGCGGCAGCCGTTCACGTCGCCGTCACACATGTGCCGATGCCTGCGGGGCTGCGCATCCTGCTCGACACCCCGGACATCGCGGGCGTCGCAGTTACGGACAGTGTCGGTTGGCTACCGGGATCGGATACCACCGCCAGCCCGAGCAGACCGAGCACCCAGCTCGCGGTGCTGCCCGTTGCGCCGCTGCTTGGCGAGGCGATCCGACGCATGCTCTCGGGAGAGCCGATCGCACCCCTCCTGCAGCACTGGCCCGCCGCGACATAGTGGTTTGTCGCGATTCGATCGAGCGGTCTGCTTACCTATGCTGCTCGACGTGAATCCGATGGATCCAGCTCAGTGCCAAGCTACCTCGTGACCGGAGGCGCCGGCTTCCTCGGCATCAATCTCTGCCGCCATCTGCTCAGCGGCGGCAACGCGGTCCGCTCGCTCGACATCGCGCCGTTCGCCTACCCCGAGCGTTCCTCCGTGGATGTGATCGATGGGGATATTCGCGATCCGAGCGCCGTCCAGCGCGCGATGGCCGGCATCGATGTGGTCGTCCACGCAGCAGCAGCCTTGCCGCTTGCGCCGCGCGAGGAGATCATCTCGACGGCCGTCGGGGGCACGCGTCGGTTACTCGATGCGGCAGCGGCCACCCATCGGGTCGAGCGATTCATCTTCATCTCCTCGACGGCCGTTTACGGGATCCCGGATCATCACCCCCTCCTCGAGACCGATCGGCTGAACGGGGTCGGTCCCTACGGGGAATCGAAGATCCGGGCGGAGGCGCTGTGCCGCACGGCTCGCGACACAGGGCTTTGCACGACGATCCTGCGACCCAAGAGCTTCGTCGGGCCCGAGCGGCTCGGGGCATTCGAGCTGCTGTACGACTGGGCATACTCCGGGAGAAATTTCCCGGTGCTCGGCTCGGGAAGCAACCGCTACCAGTTGCTCGACGTCGAGGACCTCTGTCGCGCCATCGAGCTGTGCGTGCATGCCGGGCGGGACCGGGTGAACGATGTCTTCAACGTCGCGGCCGCAGACTTCGGCACGATGCGTGAGAACTTCCAGGCCGTGCTCGATCGCGCGGGGCACGGTGGACAGGTGGTGTCGCTTCCGGCACGGCCCGCCATCGCTGCGCTGCAGCTGTTCGAGGCGCTGCACGTCTCACCCCTGTACCGCTGGATCTACGAGACGGCGGCTCAGGAGAGCTACGTGTCGATCGAGCACATCGAGAGCCGCATCGGATTCCGTCCGCAGTACTCCAACCGCGAAGCGCTCGTGCGCAACTACGATTGGTACGTGGCCCACCGAGGCGAGCTCGGATCCCTGACCGGGGTCACCCATCGGGTGCCCTGGAAAAAAGGCGTGCTGAATGTGGCCAAGCACTTCTTCTGAGCCGCTGCGCCCGGGGCCCGCGGCGCAGCCTGCTCGCGCTCCACCCAGGCGAACGCTGCCGCTGGTCGCCCTGGCGCTGCTCGAGAGCATGCGCCCGTATCAGTGGCTCAAGAACGCGCTCATCTTCGTGCCGCTGGCCGCCGCGCATCGCCTTGCGGAAACCGATCGCATGTGGGCCGCGGGGCGGATGTTCGTCGCCTTCAGCCTGTGCGCCTCGGCCGTCTATCTGCTCAACGACTCGATCGACGCCGGCATCGACGGCCTGCATCCTCACAAGCAACAGCGGCCCATCCCCTCCGGCCGCCTGCCGCGCTCCATCGCACTGGCGTTCGTGCCCATCCTGCTTGCGGCCGCGCTGGCAGCGGTGCTCACTGTCGATGCGGGTTGTGCCTGGGTGCTCGGGCTGTATCTTGCGCTCATGGTCGCGTATTCGCTGCGGCTGAAGGCTGTTGCGTTGCTCGACTCCCTGATCCTCGCCGGCGGTTACGCGCTGCGAGTCCTGGCGGGCGGCCTTGCCGTGCACATCCGCCCTTCGGCTCGATTGCTCGCGTTCTGCATATTTCTGTTCTTCAGCCTCGCGCTGCTCAAGCGCTATGCGGAGCTTGCGCTGCTCAAGCGCCGCGACGGATCCTCGGCGCACGCGCGCGGATACCTGCTGGAGGATCAGGAAGTCGTTCTCGTCCTCGGGGGCTCGAGCGGGGTCCTCTCGGTGCTGGTGCTCGCGATCTACATCAGTACCGGAAATATCGAGCGCTTCTACAGCCGCGCCGAGCTCATCTGGGTGACCTCGGTTCTGCTGCTCTACTGGATCAGCCACATGTGGCTGATGGCGCATCGGGGCCGCATGACGGATGACCCCCTCGTGTTCGCGATGCGAGACCGGCTGAGCGTTGCGCTCGTCGTGCTCATGGCAGCCAGCGCCTGGCTCGCGGTGTAGCCAGCGCGCCGATCCGTGCGGGTGTCGCGAGGCTGCTGCAGCAGCGAAAGCCCAGGTGATAGTTCGCGTGGCTGTGAGGGTCCATCACCCGAGTCCCATGCCAGAACGGCGCGCGCCAGCGGCACCAGTCCGGATGCGCGCGATAGGTGTCGAAGATGAACCAGCTGCCCTTCATTTCCGTGTAGCCGAGGGAGGTGCTGCCGAGCTGCGACATCTGAGCGGGGCTCAAGGGAAGATTCATGTGCTCGGCCGCATTACCGTTCAGGTCGTATACCTCGAGCGGGCTGTGACACGCGGGGAAGCTGCCGTCGGGGTAGGTGTTCGAGCCGCATCCCGTCCAGCTGCCGCCGTTGCAGCCCGCAGTCTTGATGCTGCCCGTTGCGCAGATGCCGCGCTCGTATGCCGGCCCGTAGCTCCAGCGCTCGTCGGCGACGTGGGCTCGGTTGTGTGCCTCGCGCATGCGCCGGATCCCGACCTCCGGGGGCACGCCCTGCGCGAGGTCGAAACGATAGTCGGGCGGCTCGCGCTCTCCCTGGCACGCATCCTCCCATTCATCGGCATCGCAAAGGCGCTTGCCCTCGGCGGAGCAGATCTCCGCTGCCTCGCGGGCCTTGACCCACACGACTGGATAGTCACAGGGAACATCGGGAAACTCGAATTGATCGATGCAGGCGGTCGCATCCTCGGGACGTTGCCTGGCCGGATCGTAGAGGGGAGCCATGTACTTGCGCCCGCAGATGCGCTCGAAGCGAGCATTCTGGTACACGACATGCTGCTGGTCGAGCCTCTGCATGCACTGCTCGCGCGTCATCGGATGATGCGTGATGGCCGGATTGCCCTGGCCAATCACCGGCGAGCCCGCAAAGATCGAGCGGATCACCGCCATCTGCGCATCCGTCAATCCATGGACCTGCTGCAGCTCGTGCAGCAGCGCCTGGTTCTGTTCGGCGCGGCCGTGGAGCACTTGCGGTGGCTCCTGCGCGAGGGCGATCGGCGGACCCACGAGCAACGCGCTCGCTGCAAGCATGAGAACCCTCATCACGGCGAGCCCTTTCGAGTCAGATAGAAGAAGTCCCGGTCGTCCGGCACCGCGAGGAATCGCGGCGCGAATCCATCTCGGGTGCGACTGTCGCACTGCTCCATGCCCTGCACCGCGTGCTCGACCAGCCGTTCGCGATTGCGACGCACGTAGAGCGCAAGGTAAGTGTGCTCGAGAGCGTTGATGTCGAGTTGCATCGCATAGCGGCAGTGATAGGCCTCGAACAGTCGCGCCATTGCCGAAGGTGTGGCGGCCGAGAAGTACGCATAGATGAGGAAGCGGCGCGATTGCGACTGTTGCAAGCACGCGCCCGCGCGCACCGTCCGCAGCACCTCCTCCGCGGAGCCTGACCAGTTGCCCGGCCCCCATTGATTGACGAATGCGCCGGGTCTGCTCATACCCCGCGCGGCATCGTACTCGATGAGTGGAACGCCGTTCTGGCGCGCGTCGCGAATCGCCCCGAGCATCGAATCATCGGCGTGGGTCCAGGTCTTCATGTCGAGCTGCCCTGCGCCCGTCACGAAGACAGTGGCAAGCCCAGGTTGCAACTTGCTGAAGATCACGCCTTGCTGGATGAAGCCGTAGTGACTGCCGTGATTGACGAGCGCGAGCGGACCGTAACGGAATGCACCGTGCTCGCGCTTGAATCCACCGGCGAACGCCGCGACCGTGCGGTCCACGTCGGCCGGGCTCACCATGCCGTTTGGAACGAGCGGCGCGGCACTGCCGACGCCGTCCGGACCCGGTAGGCGCGGATCCCGTACCGCCTCTGGAGGACGCGGCGACCAATCGAGCTGCGGGTGATCGGTGCCGAGGGCAAAGTGCACCTCGAAGCTCGCCAGGTCGAAGGCGACGAGATAGACGAGCGCGTTCGATTCCGTGGCGTCCAGGCGATTGACCCCCGGCTGTCTGCCCGACAGAAAATCGCTGGCAAGATGCTCCGGGGTCAGAACGCCCGCATAAACATTCGGCAGGTCGCGCACGCCGTACCACGCCCCAGGCACGAGATTCGCCGAAGCCACCTCCAGATCGAGTCCAAGGCTTCCCTGCACGATGCAGCCCTCGTTCGGCTCGGGGTGGGTTGCTGCCGGTTCCGGTGCGGCGGAGGAGGTCGACAGCGGCGCGCTGCAGGTCCCGGTGCCACCTGCTCCGCGCTCGAGGAAGTGATCGCGGTAGATCTCGTCCTTCGCGAACGAGATGATCTCCTCGCCGCCATAGACGTGGTCGCGCAGGAACTGCGTGATCGCCTCGAGAGAGCTTCGGTGGCCCGCGACCGGATTGCGAAGGTACAGACGCCCATCACACAGCGGGGCGTACGGCAACCCCGAGTGCGCCGCCAGCTCGACCGGACTACCGCCGCCCAATCGCCAGAGCACACACGCCTCGTCGGTACCGAGGCCCGTCATCGCCGCCACATCTGCCCGCGCCTGCGCAAGTTGCGGCCATGCGTTGCGCGGCTGCGGGTTCTCCAGGTGATACGCTCGAGGAGCGCCGCCTTCGCGAGCATCGACGGTCAGCAGGAACCAGGCATTGATGTGCGGATTGAGGTTCGTGAGTGTGACGGTCGCAACCTTTCCGCCCACACCCGCAAGCTGCACGCGCGCCTCGCTGCGAAACGGTTGCAGCTCGAGAATGCTCTTCGGAGCTTGAGCTTCGTACCTATCCCACTGCAGTGCCAAGACATCCGTCGGCTGGGCGTGCGAAAGCGCCCAGCACCCAAGCACTGCCGCCAGGGCGGCAAGGGTGTGTCGAGCGTGTGCCATCATTCTGAGACGAAGACTGCCCACAGTTGTCCTTCGAGAACATACGGGCTATTGCGGACTTGTTACGCGCGGCTGCACTGTCGCAGAGTACCCGTCCCATAAACGTCCCACGGATGCGCCGTGAACTCTGAGGGACATCGGGAGTCTGTCATGCTGCCGCCGCGGCTCGTCCAGAGCGCTCTGGAATCAGCACCTGATGCGATCGTGATCAGCGATGCATCGGGCTCGATCGTCTTTGCCAATCGTCAGGTCGCCGCCCTCTTCGGCCACCGCGCCTCTGACATTCTCGGTCTCAAAGTAGAGACTTTGCTCCCGGAGCGCTTTCGCGCGCGCCACCTCGCGCACCGCACCGGGTACGGGTTCAATCCGCAGATGCGTCCGATGGGTGCGGAATTGGAGCTCTTCGCCCTGCGCAAGGACGGCAGCGAATTTCCCGTGGAGATCAGCCTCAGTCCCATTCGAGACGGGGAGCGCCTGCTCATCGCAGCGGCCATCCGGGATGTCACCGAGCGTAAGCGCATCGAGGCCGAGCTCGTGGCCGCGCGCGAGGCCGCAGACCGGGCGAATCTTGCGAAATCGCGTTTTCTCGCAAGCGCCAGTCACGACCTGCGCCAGCCTCTGCAGGCACTTTCGCTCTTGAACGGTACCGTGCAACGCCTCTCTCGAGACGCGCTGCTGTCGGAAGCGTTTGCACAACAGGAGCAGGCGATCGGGGCGATGTCGCGGCTACTCAATGCGCTGCTCGACGTGAGCAAGCTCGAGGCCGGGGTCATCAAGCCCGAAGTCACGGACTTCACGGTCGCCGCGCTGCTGCACGAGCTCGGCAACGAGTTCGCACAGCTGGCCGTCAACAAGGGCCTCGAGTTGCAGGTCCAGGGATGTGCGGACACCGTCCGCAGCGATCCATCGCTGGTCGAACAGATTCTGCGTAACCTCATTTCAAATGCGATCAAGTACACCCGGGCGGGAAGTGTGCTGCTGCGCTGCGTGCACCGGCCGAGCGCCATAGGCGTCGAAGTGCTCGATACAGGCATCGGCATCCCTGCCGATCAGCTGCCCTACATTTACGATGAGTTCTACCAGGTCGGAGTCGCGCCCAATGCCACGCGCGATGGCTACGGGCTCGGCTTGAGCATCGTCAGCCGCCTGGTGAAGCTTCTGGATCTGAAGCTCGATGTGCACTCCGAGCCCGGCAAGGGATCGAGCTTCTTGCTGCAACTACCGGCCAGCATCGCACCCGGTGCGCACATGGAGTCCGCGCGTCAAGCCGAAAGCGCTGCCGCCGCTGGCCGCAAAGTCGGCCGACAGGTGCTCCTGGTCGAGGACGATCGCGCCGTTCGCAAGGCCATGCTCATGCTGCTGGCAGCGGAAGGATACGACGTGGCCGCAGCCGCTTCGATGAGCGAGGCCCTGCAGATCGTCGCAGAGTCCGACCCATTCGAGCTGCTCATCACGGACTTCCACCTGGGGGGCGGTGCCACCGGAGTTGACCTGCTCACCGAGCTGCGCGCCCGGTATGGGGGTGAGCTCAACGCGATCGTGGTGAGCGGCGACACCTCATTCGTGGTCAAGAGCCTGCAACCCGACGCGCACCTGCGCATCGCGAACAAGCCGCTGCGGGCCGCGCAGCTGCTGACCCTGATGTCCGAGCTTCTCGGGGAATCCTGAGGGTCGGCGCGCCGCCGCACGTCCCGGCGGTCTGGCAGCAGGCGCACTCGACGCCCGGCGCGCCGCGCGGATGTGCATGAGCGCATCGTTCAGGTACGAGTGTGCTCGCGCCTTCCATTCGCGGCCCCGGCCCGCGAACTGCGGATCGCGTAGGTGCCAGGCTGCAATCATGGCGCGCGTCGCCGCCCGCCGGCTCATGTAGAAGTGGATGACTGCATCCGCGACGCAATCGGATGCAGCGAGCCGGTATCGCTCCACGAACTCGCGCGCAAGCTCGCGCGCCCCGAGTCGCTCGCACTCGAGCGCCAGAAATGCGACTTCTTCCGCCGGGTCGAGCCGACGCAGATCAGGGTCGAACTCCAGGCAGTCGATGACGCAGGCATCGCGCCCCCGGTTGCCAACGTACACGTGCTCCGGACGAAGATCCCCATGACCATCGACCAGTCGAGCGCCACGGGCTGCAAGGATCGGCGCCTCGGCGGTGAGGAACGCGAGCTGCGATCGGACCAGCGACTGCACGCGCCGGTGACTCAATCCCAGATCGCGCGCGGCGAGGTCCTTGCCATTGTTCAGGATCTGTCCACGCAGTCTCTCGAGATAGCGACGAGCGCTCATCGGCCTGGGCTCTGCGTGCCGGAAGAACCCGGCGAGTCTGTGCACGATGCGGTCGACGTCGGCCCCCTTCACCCTGCGCTCCAGAATGGCGCGTTCCAGCATTCCCGCAGCGGGGAGCCTGCGCATCTCGATCACCCAGTCGAGAATGGGCGCACCGCGACCGAGGGTAAGTCTGCCCGTCGGTCCGCGCGCGATCGGGATCACGCCCCGATAGATCCCCGGCGCCAGCCGGCGGTTGAGAAGGGTTTCGTTGCGGCAACCTCGCTCTCGCGCCGCCAAAGCCCGGTAGTCCATCGAGGTCTGGCGCATGGGCTTCTTCAGCTTGTAGGCCCTGGTGCCGATGAGAAATACCCACGCGAAATGGGTCTCGATCGGTTGCACGCTGCGTGTGAGTCCGCGGCGACGGCGATGGCTTAGAAGCGCAATAACCTCTTCCGGCCGTGCCGCGCAAAGCTTGCTCATACGAAAGGATATGGACCGATCGTGAGGCACGTCACTACGGGAATATACCCATCAGCGGCTGGACCTCGGCCGTTATGATAGAATTGCATAAGTTCGTACCAGGGGTGGGTGACAGCACGATGGACGTGCCTTTCAAACCTCCACAGCTCGCGCCGCGGATCTCGCTCGCACTGTCGCTCGCGATTCTCGCATGTGCGGCGCGTCCTGCGGGCGCCCAGCAGAATCAGGGCTTCTGCAACGAGAGCCTGCTTGCGCAGATCCCGGCCCGGACCGCTGCCGCGCCGTCGGGCAGCGCCTTTGCGCAGAGCGTGCGCACCCTCTCCGGCACAACGCGCGACCAGCTCACAACCTCGGAGCTGATGGCCGGGGATGTCCCGGAGTTCCTGCGGCATCTCGTTCCCGTGACGGTGCAGCGCGCTTCCGGCGGCCGGACGGCTTCGGTCACTGTGTGTGTGCTGCCCGATTATCTTGCGGTCGGCTCGAATACCGATTTTCTGTTCGTGCCCATGGGACTCAGAGCCGCCCTGCAGGTCGCCACCCGGTTCGGGTTCGTGCTACCCACTCCGCGCCTGGTCGATGCCATCTATGCCGCAAGCTCCGTGAAGCTCGATCCTCAGCCTCTGACGCCCGGCGCTCAGATGCGCAGCACGCCTTACGTCCTGTACCACACACAACTGATCAAGCTGCAGCGTCAGGCGTGGCCCGCGCCGCTCGGCGCTCTTACGAGCGGTGACAAGAAGGACCTCGTGCTCACCGAGCGCCTCTGGCAGTTTCCCGGACGCGTGGCCATCTACGGCTGGCATCGTGCCCAGGGCCGACCCATCCAGCCGCTGAGCACTGTGCACGGCGCTCGCTATGCGGACTACAGTCATGGGGTGCGGCTGGTCAGCCGAACGGCTTACGTGAATGGCAGCGCACGCAGGATAGAGGACGTACTGGCGGATCCGACGCTCGGCCCTTTCCTGAGCGGGGAAGGCGCGATGCCGCACCTCGCGGAACGCCTGTCCAAGCTGATCGCGGAGCTGCGCGCGCAGAACCCGTAACGCGCGGCACCCATCGGGGCGACGACCCCGAGCGCGCTGGCGGTCAGCGCGACACGTGCTGCAATGTCCCCGGCGACAAGCGCGAGATGTAATCCGCAAGTCCCTCGAGTTCCTGTGCGTCGAGCTTGTGCAACGCTCCCAGGTGGACGGACTCGAGGCTCGGCCGCCGGCCGTCGAGCACCTCGCGCAGCTGGCGCAGTAGATAATCGTAGCGCTGGCCGGCGAGCCGCGGCACGAGGAGCGCGGCGTTTCCCTCTGCTTGAGCGCCGTGGCATGCGCGGCAACGCGTACCATAAACGCGCTGGCCGCGACCAATCCACTCTCGCGTACCGACGGACGTCTGCGCCGGAGGGTTCAGTTGCGCAACGTAGGCCACGATGTCGGCGATCTCCTGCGGCGACTTGAGGATGTGACGGCTGGCAACCTTCTCCATCTCAGGATCCCATCTGACTGAATGGCGATAGGCGACGAGCTGCTTGGCGAGCACCCGCGCATGCTGCCCGGCGATGGCCGGTGTTCGTGCCTGCGCCAGTCCTGCCCCATCGGCTCCGTGACACTGAGCGCACAGCGCGAACCGCCTCGCGCCCGCCTTCACATCCGGGATGGCGCTCAGAACCGACTCGAGGTCCTGGCTGGCGCTCGGCCCCGGCGCCTCCGCGCCGAGCGCGGATCCGCTTCCGCCGAGAAGCGCACTCATCACGCACAACCCGCCCAGCAGGGGCACGATGCCTCGCACGATGTTCGCGTCTCCCATTGGAGGCAATCTTGTTGTGCATTCAGGACACGGGCAATGCGCGTCCGCCCCTATCGGTCTCGCGGGATATACGTATTGATTATCGACGGGCCGGCGCGAGTGCGGAGATCACGTATGGCTCGAGCCGCCAGGCATTGTCACCATCCGCCACGGTTGGGTAGTTCATTCGGCACCGAGCCGCCAGCGCTCGCTTTCGGGATGAGGCCTTCGATGCAGTCACTCGGCGATCTCCAGGCGATGCTCCATCGCCGAGAGCTTCTCGAGCAGAATGACCTGGAGTTCCCTACGCTGCGCAGGCGCCGCAACGAGCTGCGCGCCTGGGAGAGCGCTCGTCTGGCCCGCACTTACGATCATCTGTACCGCGATCCGCGCTACGCGCGCGCCTTGGCCTTCTGCCTCAAAGACCTGTACGGCATGCGGGACATCGCGCGCCGCACGCGCGAGCTGGTCGGGGCATGGGAGCGCCTGAGGCTGGCGCTTCCCGAGGCGGCGGTCGAGCTGCTGCGTCGCGCCGTCGAGTTCGAGGTGCTGAGGGATGAGCTCGATCACGCCATGGCGAGTCGGCTCGAACGCGCCCTCCCGATCACGGAAGCGGGGTATGCCGCTGCGTACCGCGCCGTGGGACTGCGGGGCGCGCGAGAGCAGCAGGTGGATCTGCTGTACGCGATGGCCGGCGACATCGGTCGCGCCGCGAGCAACCCACTGATGGGGCTCACGCTGCGGGCAGCCTACGTACCGGCTCACGTGGCTGGATTCGGACTTCTGCACAGGCTCCTGGAGCGCGGCTACGCAGCATTCCACGATATGCACGGGCCGAGCGATCTGCTGAACGTCATCCGCGAGCGCGAGATCCTGCTGATGGAACGGCTGTTCGCAGGCGTCGATGACCCCTTCGGCACCGAGCACTGCCGCCATCAGCTTCAGTTCAATGCGTGATGCCGTGGCCGCGATATAGATCGCCGATCGCCCCGGCGAAGCGGGACTCGATCGCCAGGCGCTTGGGCTTGAGGGTCGGCGTCAGAAGTCCCGCATCGATCGTCCACGGATCCACCATCAGAAACAGCGCGCGCGGCCTGGCATAGGAGGGGAAGCTGCGCGCAGCCGTGCCAACTCGAGCGCTGGCCCACGCAAGGGCGGCCGGTGATCGAAGGCTCGCCGGGTCGGCCGCGTCGAGACCGAGCCTGGCCGCCTCTTCCTCCCAGCGTCGCCGGTTCAGAACGCAGAGGGCTGCGATAAACGGACGCCCTTCCCCGACCACCATCACCTGATCGAACGCACTGTCGGTGAGGATTGCCGTCTCCAGGTCCACGGGCGCGATCTTCTCCCCAGTCGATGTCACGATGATGTCCTTGATGCGACCCTTGATGAAGATCCGTCCGTCGATGATCTGCGCCTGATCCCCCGTATGGAGCCATCCCTCCACGTCGATCGCCTGCGCCGTATCCTGCGGACGCTGCCAGTAGCCGACCATGACGTTCGGCCCGCGAACGAGGAGCTCGTCGTGCTCGCCGATCTGCACTGCAACATCCGGCAAGGGCTTGCCCACCGATTCGGGATGATTGTCCGTCGGGGTGTTGCAGGCCACGACCGGGGAGCTCTCGGTGAGCCCATAGCCCTGAAGCAGCGGGACGCGCAGCGCGAGGAAGGTTCGCGCGATCTCCAGGGACATCGGCGCGCCTCCGGTCACGGCCGCTCGCAAGCGGCGGCCGAATACAGCGCGCACCCGTGTACCGACAGAGCGGTCGAGCACCGGCGCCACGGCTCGCAATGCCACGGGAACGTGCGGTTGGCGGCCCTGCTGTTGAGCAAATCGTGCCCATCCGCAGCGGACCGCGAGCGCGAACAACGCGCGCGCGAGGGGGCGCCTCTGCAGCGACTCGCGAATTCGTGCGTACACCCGCTCATAGATGCGTGGAACGGAGACCAGAACGGTCGGGCGGACAACGGTGAGATCCTCCATCAGCTGCGATACGGAGCGAGCAAACGCAACGCAGGCGCCCGCTGCAATCGGGAGGTAGTAACCCGCCGTGCGCTCGAGCGTGTGTGACAGGGGCAGGAAGGACAGAAACACGTCCGTTTCCAGGACCGGGACCGCCGCGAGGATCGAACGGAGGTTCGACACCACATTGCGGTGCGTGAGCATCACGCCCTTGGGCCGGCCCGTCGTTCCGGAGGTATAGACGATCGCGGCGAGCGCTCCGGGATCGATTGCGACCGCTCCCGCGGCATCCCGATCCGAGCGCCCGGCCGCGGCGAGCCATCCCGCCAGCGAGCGTGCAATACCTTCTCCGGCCGCCTCTCCGCCCAGATAGATCACGCGCTTGAGGTCTGGAAGCCCTGCTCTGAGCGGCTGGAGCAGCTGCCAGCGTGCTGCCGAGTCGATGAAGAGCAGCGCCGCACCGCTATCGGCGAGCACGTAGGCGAGGCTCTCGGGATTGTCGATCACGTGCAGCGGCACGGGCACCAGACCCAGAGAGAGGGCCGCCTGGTCCATGCACACGTGCTCGAGGCTATTGGGTACCAGGATGCCGACGCGGGCGCCAGCCGGAAGTCCTTCGTCCCTCAGCGCCCGCCTGCAGGCGCCAACGCGGCGCCCCACATCACGCCAGTCATGACTTACCCAGCGCTGCAGCGATGAATCGTACTGGCGATAGGCCTCGGCATTCGGCGTGAGCGCGATGCGTCTTTCCAGCAGCCCGGGCAGAGTGCTCTCAGATTCGCTCTCGGGTTCATTCTCGACGTTCAATGGCTGGGTGCTCGAGGCGCAGCAAGCGCAATACTTCCGCATCGCTCAGCTGCTCGAATCGATCGTACCACTCCCCGATCGCGAACAATGCTTCTGGAACATTGAGCACCACGGTCTCGTCCGCCTCTGCACCCAGCCGCTCGAGAGCCTCGTTCGATGCCACTGGAGCCGCGGCGACGATGGTGCCCGCGCCCGCCTTGCGCGCGGCTCGCACTGCCGCGACCATCGTCGCGCCCGTTGCAAGACCATCGTCCACGATGATGACGGTCCTGCCTTGCAGATCGAGCGGCGGACGCCCCGCCCGGTACACCGCCTCCCGCCGCTCGAGCTCCTCGCGTTCCATCGCGGCTGCCCTCACGAATGCCTGGCTGTCTCGATGCTTCGATCCAAACGGTGTCGCAATCCCGCGCTCGTGTACCACGACGCCCCCGGTAGCGATCGCCCCAATGGCAAACTCGGGCTGACCGGGCATGCCGACCTTGCGCACGACGAGCACATCCAGAGGAGCATGCAGCGCGCGGGCGACGGGTTGCGCCACAGCGACTCCACCACGCGGCAGTCCAAGCACGATCAGGGGTGGCGGGAAACGCCGCCGTTCGAGCGCACGCGCAAGCTCGCTGCCGGCCGCGGCGCGATCGGCGAAGGTGCCAGAGGATCGGCGATCAGGTCCGAACCGCATCAGTGAAGCACAGGATCGCACATCGGGTGGCCACGATCGACTCGGCCACGGCAGCCAGAGCCAGACGCAGCCAATTGGCCGCCGACTCCATCGTGTAGTAGAGCTGCGGCTTCGTGCGGGAATTGGGCATGGCAAGGTCCCTCCATTGCGGCGCTCGGTGCGCAAGGGTCGAGAATCTCAGGACACGAGCGCCCGCGGCAGTCGCATCCACCGCACCTGCATAGGGATTTCACGACCGTGAACCTCCCTAGGTATAGGTGCGGATTGCGTCGCTGCGAGCGCTATCGAACCATCGACTGCACACGCTGCAACTTGAGGCCAGTAACCATGCGAACCGACGCCGAGACTCAACGTGACGTGGAAGCCGAGCTTCGATGGGCGCCCGATGTCGAGGCGCGCGACATCGCAGTGAAGGTCAACGGCGGCATCGCGACGCTCACCGGCTATGTCCCGAGCTATTCGGACAGGATTCGCGCCGAAGCTGCGGCCAAGCGCGTCGTGGGAGTGCTCGCGGTTGCCAACGATATCGAAGTGCGGCTGCCTTCGGGGGCCGATCGGAGCGATCCCGAGATTGCGCGCGATGCGGTGGCGGCCCTCCGAGGCGAGCTGCCGATGAGCTGGGAGCATGTCACTCCGCTGGTGCACGCCGGGCACATCGCCCTGGAGGGTACTCTCGACTGGCACGATCAGCGCGAGCGCGCGGAGCACGCCGTGCGTCGCGTGCGCGGCGTCCGCAGCGTGCGCAATTCCATTCGCCTGGCGCATCGTGCCACCCGCGCGGACATCAAGACCAAGATCGAGGAGGCTTTCCGCCGCAGTGCCGCTCTGGATGCACAGCAGATCCGTGTCGAGGCGAGCGGCTCGGAGATTACCTTGCGGGGCGAGGTGCGCTCCTGGTCCGAGCGCGACCAGGCGCAACAGACGGCATGGGCGGCGCCCGGGGTCTCGAATGTGCGCAACGAGCTCACGGTGCGCCTCTGATGAGAGCGAAACGGGTTGCCGCGTCAGCGTGCGCGCTCGCGCTTCTCGCGTCGTTCGCGGCAGTCGCCATGTCCACTGCGACCGAGGAGCTCAATGCGGCATTGCGCCTGAAGCCCAGGCTCAATCATGGCGCCGAGATCTTCGATACCTGTGCGGCCTGTCATGGCGACAACGGCCGCGGCGCATCGGACGGATCGATTCCAGCGATCGCCGGCCAGCCCGAAGCGGTGATCGTCAAGCAGATCGTCGACTTCCGCTACGACGCCCGGTTCAGCATCCGCATGCAGCACTTCGTGGATCACCATCACCTGGCCGCTGCACAAGACCTCGCCGACGTGGCCGGCTACGTGAGCAGGCTTCCGCCGCGACAGATCTCTCTCGCGAGCGCGGGTCCGGACCCGCTAGCCCAGAGCCTGTTCGCCGCCATGTGCGCCACGTGCCACGGTGCACGCGGGGAAGGCAAGGCATCCGCGCGCGCGCCCAGACTTGCCGGCCAGCACGCGCAGTACCTCGATGAGCAGCTGCACGATGCCGCCGAAGGTCGCAGGCCCAGCATGGAGCCGGATCACGCGCGTGTGCTCGCCCGCCTGAGCAGCGACGAGATCCTGGCGCTGTCGCGCTACCTCGAGGGTCTACGGGGATAAGACGAGCCTCAGGGCCGCAGTACGCCCTCGATGGTCCGCTCGTTGTGAACGGCGCCTGAGAGTTCTCCTATCTCGCCGGCGAGCACGTCCAGGACATCATCGAGCGCCAGAACCCCGAACAGCATGCCGCGCGCGCCGAGCACCGGCAGGCGCCGTACGCCCATGCGGCGCATCGTTCGCAGAGCCTGCTCTATCGACTCTCCTTCCTCGACTGCAGCGGGCCCGCGGCTCATCAAATCGGCAACCGTGAGGTCCTTGGGGTCCACCTCCAGTGCCACGACGGAAACGACGATATCGCGGTCGGTGAGAACGCCAACCGGCCGACCGTAGGTTTCGAGCGTCTGCGGCTCCACGACGACCAGAAAGCCGACGTGCTTCTCTCGCATGAGCTTCGCCGCGGCGATGACCTCTGTCTGCGGAGTGACCGTAACGACCAGTCGCTTACACACGGTTCTAACGAGCATGACACTGACCTCCGATCTATGTTTGATTTGAGCCAATCGCGGGCGATCGCGCCATACGCACTTGCCGTCGTGGGCGCGGCACCGGCCGGCACTTGTGGAAAATGCGCATGCGCCGGCACCGGTTCTGTCATGTACTGGTCATGGGCGTGCAGAATCCTGGTGGCGCGCATGGCAAAGAACGCAATCATCGACATCCTCGGCGAGCGCGCCCTGCTCCTGCCGGAGCGTCTCCGACAGGCGCTCACCGCGAACGATCGGCTGAAGCTCTGCTTCAGCGTGCTCCAGGCGGCCGAGCACCATGCCGACCACCCGCACGATCCAGTACCCGATTTCTCGCTCGAGCAACCGTATGCGGACCTGGTCGAACCGGGATCGAAGCTCGCCGAAAGTCACCGGGATACCGACGGGTGGTTGGTGTTTCGAGGCGCCGCGCACCTGCGCAAGCGCATTCTCGATGATGTCGCCGCAATGGAGGCGCCGCTCGCCTTGGCCGAGGTCCCCGAGGCGCCTGCCTTTGCCGCCCGGCGCGAGACGCTCGCGGCCGCCCTTCCACCCTTCGACAACGACCGCGTACCGCCGGACGCCGTCGCGGCGATCACCTCGCCCGGACGCGGCAGCGGACCAGGCGCCGACACCTTGCACCGTCTCGTCATGGACCTGCACAGGGCAGTGAATTGCCTGCAGGCGGGCCTCGCCGAGGAGAGCATCGATGGGGCCCGCGCGTGGCACATCGAGGATGCCGACCGTGCGCTCATCCGGGCGTTCATGGCTGGACTGAACGAGACTGCACCGCTCAAGTTCGATCACCCGGGCCTCGGCACCACGGTAACGCGCAGCGGTGCGCGCCTGGTGATTCAGAACGACATCGGAACGACCGACGCACATGTTCTCGTGGTGCAGGTCGAGGGCCTCACGGCGACGCTGACCTACACGGACGTGCACGCACGCCGTCTGGAATTCTTCAAGAGCCTGTTCAAATCCTTTCCCGTCGAATGGAGCGACCGGGGCACGCAGCGCAGCGAGCGCCTGACCGAAGGCCGGGGCTATTGCCTCACCGTTGCGCGCTCGACAGCATCCGACCCGGGCGCACTCGCCCGCTACCTCGGCTTTCTCGGCTCGCGCATCGTGTTCCTCATCGACTGGAACCGTGCCCGCAAGCAGCTGCGCCAGTTCCTGCCCAAGGGAGCACCCGTGCGGCTGCTCAAGTGGGCCGCGGATCACAACATCGGACACCGCGGCTTCATCGAGCTCGGCGGGGAGCGCCTCCTCTACGAGGCCATCTCGTTTGCGCAGCCGGCGACCCTTCAGTACGGGGAACGGCTACACGAGCTGCTCGGCGAGGATGCCGCCTTCGATTACCTGCAGTTCGTGTTCCGCCAGGCGACCAGCGGCCTCGCGCAAGGACGCGCGGCGCGCTTCATCCGCGATGAGATCAAAGCCGAGCTCGCGCGACGATTCCGCACCGCCAATGCGGGCCTGCTCGCCATGGCGCTCGCGCACGCGGAGCGGGTGTTCGATCTGGCGACCGAGGTGAGTGAGGGGTTGCTGAGCTGCGATGCGCCCGGGTCGGACGCTGCCCTCGCTCGCGGTGCCGAGCGAGCCCGCGGCTGGGAGCGCGAATGCGACGCGCTCGTGATCCGCATTCGCTCGCTCGCCCGCCGCACGGCGCAGCCCGAGGTCTACGCGCAGCTGTTGCACGAGGCGGACGAAGCCGCCGATGGACTCGAGGAGGCCGCGTTCCTGCTCACCCACCTGGGGACCTTGAGCGTCGACGGTGCCCTCCTCGAGCCGCTGCGGCACATGGCATCGCTGCTCGTGGAGGCAGCGCAGGAAGCGGTCAAGATGTATGAGGCCGCGCGTCACGTCACGCGTGAGGGTACACGCGAAGACGTCCAGGACTTCTTCGCGGCAGTGGACCGAGTGATCGCGCTGGAGCAGGACACCGATTCCGCCGAGCGCGCCGCCACGGGAAACCTGCTGGTGCACGAGGTGGATGCACGACGGCTGCATGTCCTCGCGCGACTCACGAATGCGCTCGAGCACGCCGCTGACGGGCTCGCCGTGAGTGCACTGCGCCTGCGCGACCACCTGCTCAACGACGTTCTGTCGGGGTGACTGGCATGAGATCCCTACCCGAGCACCTGCACCTGATCCTGCCCAACGCGGGCACCGCGTCCCGAGCGAGTGTCATGACGGTGGGCTCGAAGGCTCACGGGCTCCTGCAGCTCGCACACTTGGGACTGCCTGTTCCGCCGGGCTTCGTGCTGGGAACCGAGCTGTGCCGCGAATACTTCGCGCGCGGGCAGGTGCCCGAATCCACGCGGGAGACGCTCCGTTTCGGCATAGAGCGCCTGGAGGAGAGCACCGGCCGCAGGTACGGCGGCGCGCGCCGCCCGCTTCTGCTTGCCGTGCGCTCCGGGGCCCCCGTGTCGATGCCCGGCATGATGGAGACGATCCTCAACGTCGGACTCACGCCGCAGACCGTGAACGGGTTTCTGCGCGCAACCGGCAACCCCCGGCTGGTGCGGGATTGCTATCGGCGTCTGGTGCGCGATTTCTCCGAGGTTGTCCACGGCCTCGCGCCCGCTGCCTTCGATGCGATCGTCGACCGGCATTGCTCCCAGCAGGGCCTGGTGAGCGCTCGAGCGCTCGATAGCCTCACACTGGCGAGGATTCTCGAGGAATCTCTCGCGCTTGCCTTGACCGGCTTCGGGAGGCCCTTTCCGCAGGACCCCATGGAGCAGCTCATGCAGGGGGTGGAAGCAGTCTGGCGCTCCTGGGCGAGCGACAAGGCGCGGCACTATCGCCGTCTGAATCACATCGACGATGCCATGGGCACGGCCGTGACGATCCAGGCCATGGTCTTTGGCAACAGCGGCGCACGGTCCGGTGCGGGCGTGGGCTTCACCCGCGACCCGGCCACGGGAGAGAACAGACTCTACTTCGACTTCATCTTCAACGCTCAGGGCGAGGATGTCGTCGCGGGCCGTCAGCATGCCGAGGACACCGCCCTGCTCGCCCGCCGTCTGCCGCGCGTGGCCGCGCAGCTCGAGCGGCTGAAGACCGTTCTCGAGAGTGCACTGCATGACATGCAGGACTTCGAGTTCACCGTGGAGAACTCCGAGCTGTATGTTCTTCAGACGCGCCCCGGCAAACGTACGCCTTGGGCAGCGCTTCGCATAGCTACGGATCTGGTGCGCGAGGGATGCATCGACCAGGCCGAGGCTCTGGCACACCTCGAGGGGCTCGATCTGGGGCGGATCGAACGGACGGAGCTCGAGATGGGAAGCAGCGTCGTGCCACTCGCCTCGGCCGTATCGGCGAGCATCGGCGTCGCCGCCGGCCGGCTGGTGTTCGATTCGCAACGCGCCGTCGCGCTCGCGAGGGAAGCTGTGCCGGTCATCCTCGCGCGTCCGGACATCCAGACGGCGGACATTGACGGCATCGCGGCAGCGGCGGGCGTTCTGACGGGCTCGGGCGGGCGCACCTCGCACGCTGCGGTCGTCGCACGACAGCTCGGCAAGGTCTGTCTGGTCGATTGCCGTGCGCTGCGCATCGAGGCCGCGGGGCACGCAGCCTGGATCGGAGAGACCCGGCTGACCGAAGGAGACGAGATCACGCTCGACGCGGAGCGCGGCGCGGTGTACCGGGGCCGACTGCCCACGGTACGGCGCCTGCCCGAACCGCAGCTCGCAGAGGTGGCCCGCTGGCGAGCGGCAGGCGCAACGCCACGGGGGCCTCTCAAGTCACCGGCGTGAGTCCGAGCAGCGCCTCGAGCTTGCGGTCACCGCCGTAGATGTCATCGAAGAAGAGCACATCTCCCGACTCGGTTGCCAGAACCGTCCCGTACAGGATCATCACCCGGATCGGCTTCACGAGGTTCGTGCGCTGCGTGGTGGACCCGCTCATCGCAGCCTGAATCCTCTCGCGGGTCCACTCTCCGGCCGCATTGCGCAGCACGTGCTCGGCGAGCGCCACCGGATCGCTCACCCGGATGCACCCGTGACTGAACGCGCGGCGCGACTCCTTGAAGAGATTGTGTGCCGGCGTCGCGTGCAGATAAACGTTGTAGTGGTTGGGAAGCATGAACTTGATGAGCCCGAGCGCATTGTCCGCGCCCGGCTGCTGACGCAGCCTCAGCTTTCCAGCCGCCAGTAACTCGATGTTCGAGCTGGTGGGAGGCAGCGGTCGGGCGGCATCGGTCTGACCGGCCACGATCTCGAGATGCTGCTGGGCCAGGTACGCGGGATTCGCGCGGATGCGGGGCAGCATCTCCCGGAGCATGATGCTGTAGGGGATGTCCCAGTAGGGACGGAAGACCACATACTTCATGTCCGCCGCAAAGACGGGCGTCTGGAATCTGCGATAGCTCTTCCCGACGATCACGTCCATTTGCAGGATGCTCGCCTTGCGATCCGCTGTGGATTGGAATGCGAACAGTCGAAACTCCGGAATATTGACGATGATTGGCGGGGTATCGAAGGCCGGCAGCCATCGCCACCGCTCGAGCGTGAGCTCGATCTGCCGCACCCGCTGCGCGGGTGGTATGGCAAGCGCAGCGTAGGTCGTCTTGCCGAGCACGCCATCGGGGTTGAGGCCATGGCGGGTCTGAAACCTGGCGATGGCAGAGGCGAGAGCGGCGTCCACGACGAGATCCGATGACCCCGGCCCCGATGCCGCGGGCAGATCCCCGACAGCCGTGAGCAGGCGGCGCAAAGCGGGTGCGCCCGCGTAGGTGTCACCGAGCCGCACGGACTTCCTCGGGGCTGGAAGCACCGTCGGCCCGGTGCGCTGCGCGAGGCCGCGGTAGCGTCGCAGCGCGATCTCGAGCAACTTGTAATGATAGAATTGTGGCTCGACCGATTCGAGCACGCGTGCAACGCCTTCTGCGCCGGCCAGACGCTGCACTGCCGCGGCCAGATCGAAGGGCTGGCGCGGCGTGTCGAGCTGGAAACCGGCCTGCTGCGGCTCGATCCGCCCGAAATGCAGGTCGCTCACGAGCCTGAGCGCCGCGGCGGAGAGCTCCACGTCGGACCATGCGCGTCGAGCGGCGGCGTCGCGCGGCGGCGTCTCGGGCATTCCGGAGACCTGCGCGGTGGCCTGGGGCACATAGTCCTCGGGACGTAGCCCGTAGGTGTCCACTGCACGAAGCGCCGCCAGAAGCTCAACCGCCTGGGGTGTCGGACCGTCCTCGCCACTCCAGAGCGGACTGTCGGCGGAACGACTGTAGAGGCTTTGCAGAGCCTCCTGCAGGCCTCGTGGATCGCGCACGCAGCGAGCCCGGCCGCTCTGGGGCACCCGACCACGCGGACATTCGAAGGCATGCGTCTGGGCAACCGCGCTCGCGATCGCCGCGCGCACCGCGCTCAGATCCTCCTCTCGAGCGCAAGCATCTCCGAAGCCGACCAGAAGCGCGACAGCCGCGGCCGCCGTCGCGAATCGGGATGCTCGGCACGACTTTCTCATGGCGCGTGTCCTTGGAGATCTGGGGCTAACGTGACCGAATCGCTCATCGCGGGTAATCCGCATTATCTCGTCCACGGATACGTACATTTTCGCGGCGGTACGCACAAACCCCGATTCTTCGCTCGCGGTCTCGCGACTATCTTCCCTCGCGTGAAGCCATTTGCGCCGAAATCCCCAACTGCAAGCCGTCCCGCACTGTCGCACGGCACGGCATCGATCGATGCGCAGGCGCGCGAGGACCTCATTCGAGAGGCGGCATACTTTCGCGCACAGCGCCGCGGCTTCGAAGCCGGTCACGACCTCGAGGATTGGCTCGCCGCGGAGCGGGACTTCGATCAGTGGCTGGCCACGCGTGGTGCGCCACCCCGCTATGGCTGATGAGCGATCGAGCGCAAGCCTGGAACAGGGAGCATGTTCATGAGGCGCATCGCGGTTCTGACCAGCGGCGGAGATGCGCCGGGCATGAACGCCGCCATCCGCGCCGTGGTGCGTACCGGAGTGTCTCTCGGGCTTGAGGTACTGGGAGTCCAGCATGGCTACACCGGACTCATCGCCGGGGAATTCCGCCCACTGGGCGCACGCAATGTCGGTGGGATCATCGAGCGCGGCGGCACGGTCCTCGGAACCAGCCGCTGTGCGGCATTCCTCACCGACGCCGGGCAGCATCAAGCGGTGCTGCAGCTGCGCGAGCGCGATGTCTCCGGGCTCGTCGTGATCGGCGGCAATGGATCGCAGGCCGGCGCGTATGCCCTTGCGCGTCGCGGCGTGGCCGTTGTCGGAGTCGCATCGACCATCGACAACGACCTTCCGGGTTCGGATGTCACGATCGGCGCCACCACGGCGCTCGATATCGCGCTCGAGGCCATCGACCGACTGCGCGTGACGGCCTCCGCCCATGGACGCGTCTTCCTCGTGGAGCTGATGGGACGCAAGTGCGGCTACCTCACCCTGCTCGCAGGCCTCACCGGTGGCGCCGAGGCGATCGTGATTCCAGAGCTTCCGGAGAGCCCCGAGCAGATCGCGACCAGCATCCGCGAGGCGTACCAGCGCGGCAAGAGCCACGCGATCGTGGTGATCGCGGAGGGCTGCGAGAAAAACGCAGATGCGCTCGCGCACTACTTCGGCGAGCATGCCGAACGGCTCGGGTTCGAGCTGCGCGTGACGAAGCTCGGCCATGTTCAACGCGGCGGCGCGCCGTGCGCATTCGACCGATTGACGGCGACGCTGCTGGGTGCGGCGGCCGTCGAGCACCTGCAGGCCGGCCGCCATGGAGTGCTGCTCGGTATCATCGACGGAAAGGTCACTGCAAATTCGCTGTCGGACGTGCTCGGGCGCGAAAAGCCGCTCGACCCCAGCTTGATCCGCCTGGCTCGAACGCTCGCAGAATGATGCATCCAGGACGACCACGAGGAGAGTCGAACATGATACTCAAAGAGATCTGCACGCCCGATGTGGTGTGTTGCACGCCCGGGACGACGGCGCTCGCCGCGGCGCGGCTCATGCGCCAGCGCCACGTGGGCGACCTTGTGGTGGTCGAGGATCCCGATGGAGATCAATCGCCGCTCGGAATGGTCACGGATCGCGATCTTGTCGTCGAAGTGCTCGCGCAGGAGAAGGATGCGGCACAGGTCGCCGTGCGCGACATCATGCGCAAGCCCGTCGTGGTCGCCGGCAGCAACGAGGATTCGGCGCGAGCCGCAGAGCGCATGAAGCAGCACGGCGTCCGCCGCATCCCCGTCATGGACGATGGAAGAAAGCTCGCCGGAATCGTCTCGCTCGATGATCTGCTCGTGCAGCTCGCAACCGATGCGAATGCGCTCGTCGAGGTGGTCGCGCGCGAGCAGGGCCGCGAGCACCGCACGCGTCGTTGCTGATGGCGCCGATGGATCGCTTGTGCGGTTGCACCGACTCGGTCATCGTAAGCTCAGGATGTAGAGTGCGACTGCGTGCGTGTCCTCGGGAGTGAGCATCGGGCTCGGCATCGTCATGGGGATGGTCTGCATATCCCAGTGGGTCGTGGTGATGAAGTGCCGCAGGCTCTTCTCGGTCGTGCCCGGCCGGTGTGCGACATCGTAGAAAGTCGGCCCGGGCGCGTCGAGAATCGGCGGATATTCCTGGTTCTTCGCGACCACATGGCAGGCCGAGCAGATCAGGCGTGCAATGTGCTCGCCACGCCGGACTGCGGCCGACCGATGAGGCTCCGCGGCACCGGCCGACGCGCGCCCCATGAGAGGCGATAGCCATAGCACTCCGGCAAGCAGCGGCGCCACGAGAGCCGCAGGTGAGACGACGGCGCGAACTGGTAGCATGAACCCTCCCCGTAGCGTTTGAAGTGTCGAGCCTCACATCATACTCTTGCGAGCGGGCGACTCCTCGAAGATCCGCGCCTCATCGTCGTAGCTGAAGAGCTCGGCATATCGACCCCAATCGATCAGCGTACGCAGCGTCCGGTCGGCGTCCTCGGGGTTCAGGTGATCCTGCAGCTCGAGCTCGAAGCGCTCGCGCGGTGCGCGGTGCCCCTCACGCTCCTCGAGCACCTGGCGGATGTGAGCAGCGAGCGGCACGAAACGCAACAGGTGCTCCCTAAAGAGTCGCTTGCGCTCCTCCACCCCGCTGGTGGCAAAGACGTGCCCGGCAGCGGTGAGCTTGATGCTGGCCTCCTGCAGCTCGCCGAGCTCGAGAATATGCACGGCCGCGGCGACCGGCAGTAGATCGTTGGGCTCGAGCGCGAGCGTCCGCGCGATCTGAGCAAGCTCACCGCCACCCTCGTATGCGGACGATGCGAGCGCCTCGATGAACCCCCCGATGCGGTTGGTCGAGACGGCGGGAAGCGCTTGCCCGCGGCCCCGGACCTCACCGTGAGCACCGAGTGCCGCCGCCAGACGCGCCGTGAGAATCCCATAGATCTCGTCAACGACTGCGCGAAACCCGGGCTCGAGCCGGTCGCGCGGATGCCCCAGCGCGACCGGAACTTCCGCCGCGATATGCCCTGGATTCGAGCCGAGCACCAGGATGCGGTCGCACATCAGCACCGCCTCCTCGATGTTATGAGTGACCAAGAGCGCCGCCTTGGTTGGCATACGATGCTCGATCCACAGATCGATGAAATCGGTGCGCAACGTCTCTGCGGTGAGCACGTCGAGCGCCGAGAACGGCTCGTCCATCAAAAGGAGCGTCGGGTCGCTCACCAGCGCACGCGCAAAGCCCACGCGCTGGCGCATGCCGCCCGAGAGCTCCCGCGGGTACGCCGACTGAAAGCCATCGAGCCCGATCAAATCGATGGCGGAGAGCGCCCGGCGCCGCGCCTCCTCGAGCCTAAGGCCGAGAGCATCGAGCCCGAGCTCGACGTTGCGCTCCACGGTCAGCCACGGATACAGCGCAAAGCTCTGAAACACCATCGCGATGCCTTCCGCCGGACCTACGAGCGGCGCGCCGCGATACAGAACCCCGCCCGACGTGGGCCTCACGAGGCCCGCCGCGATGCGCAGGAGCGTGGACTTGCCCGAGCCTGAACGGCCGAGGAGCCCGACGATCTCGCCTTCCGACACCTTGAGATCCACGTCCACCAGTACGGGCAGTGGCTCCCCCGAGGGTTTTGCAAATGCTTTGCAGACCTTGAGCAGCTCGATGACGGGAACCGGCGCGTGAGCTGGCGCGAGCCGGTCGCCGTCAATCGAGGCGGGTTCGGCGCTCAGCGAAGGCATAAAGAGGACGCCAGAGGAGTCGATTCATGATGACGACGAGCGCAGACATCATGGCAATGCCGAGCGCGATGCGTGGATAGTCGCCCGCGGCCGTGTTTTGCGCGATGTAGGCGCCGAGCCCCGAGGCGCTGAGCGTCGTGGGCCCCCAGTTCACCGCCTCGGAGACGATGCTCGCGTTCCAGGCGCCGCCCGATGCGGTAATGGCACCGGTGACAAAGTACGGGAACACCCCTGGCAGCACCACCTCGCGCCACCAGCGCGCCGGGCGCACGCGCAGGCTCGCCGCCGCTTCACGCAGATCGCCGGGAAATGCGCTGGCCCCGGCAATCACGTTGAACAGAATGTACCACTGCGTGCCAAGGATCATGAGCGGGCTCAACCAGATCCTGGGCGCCAGGGCAAATCGAACGATCAGAAACACGGCGACCGGGAAGAAGAGGTTCGCGGGAAAGGCGGCGAGGAACTGGGCGATGGGCTGTACGATCGCGGTGAGCTTCGGGCGCAGCCCGATGGCCACTCCGATGGGAACCCAGACGATCGAGGCAAGCGCCACCAGCACGATTACCCGCAGCAGCGTGAGGGCACCGTCCCCCCCGGCGATCATCCAGTCATCCCACGAAAGCGATGCCCGAGCGGAGCGAAGCAGGATCCAGCTGCCATATGCGAGGCACACGAACACGAATCCGAGCCACGCGATATCAAGGGCGCGACTCGAGGCGGACCCAAGCGGCGCGGAATGAAGCCGTCGCGGCAAGCGCAAGCGCAGCCGCGCGGCGCGCGCCAATCCCGCGGTCCAGACATCACCGCACTGGCTCAGCCACGGCGAGCTTCGAAAGAGCGCGATGACCCAGCTTCGGGGAACGGCCTGTCCCGCGGTCTGCTCGAAGCGAAACTTGTCGGCCCACGCGACGATGGGCCGAAAGAGCAGCTGATCGTACAGCACGATGGCAATCGTCATCGCGAGGATGGCCCACCACACGGCACGCAGATCACGCTGCTGGATCGCGCGCGCGACATACGCCCCAACGCCCGGCAGTGCGATCTGGAAGTCGCCCACCGTGATCGCCTCTGAGGCCACGACGAAGAACCAGCCCCCCGACATCGACATCATCGTATTCCAAACGAGTCCCGGCATGGCGAATGGGACTTCCAGGCGCCAGAAGCGCTGCCAGCCCGAGCTTCTGAAGGTGCGACTGGCCTCATCCAGATCGGTCGGGACCATGCGCAGGGACTGATAGAAGCTGAAGGCCATGTTCCAAGCCTGGCTCGTGAAGATTGCAAAGATGGCGGCGAGCTCCGGTCCGAGCTCGCGGCCAGGGAACAGCGAGACGAAGAAAATGACCGTGAAGGAGAGATACCCGAGTACCGGCACCGATTGCAGCACGTCGAGCAGCGGTATCAGGACCATCTCGGCTCTGCGGCTCTTGGCCGCAAGCGTTGCGTAGGTGAAGGTGAAAACAAACGAAGCCGCCAGGGCCGCAAGCATCCGCAAAATCGTGCGCAGCGTGTACAGCGGCAGCACCGCGGGCGAAAGCGAGATGCGCGCCGGATGGGCCGGCGTGAACGGTACGAGCATCTGACCGATGCCCATTCCGACCAGGATCACGATTCCGAGGATCAGGATCAGCGCAGCAAGATTGCGCCAGCCGCCGCGGCTCGGATGTGACAGCAGCCCTGCGCCAAGTGCCGGCGCGCCAAGACGCATGCTTTCTCCTGTTTCTGCTTGGACTCTAGCGTGCTTGCGACGCGTGCACGCATACGTAGATTCGCGAATGGTACCGGGAGCCTCGCGCGCTCAAACTCTGCGCAGTATCATCCGCCGCCCCGAGCGGCGCAGCATCAGAAGGAGGATTGCCATGACACTCGTTCGCTGGGATCCGTTCAGTGATTTCGATACGCTCTTCAATCGCGTGATGCCGCGCTCGTTCTCGTCTTTTCCGCGCATCGCCCTCGGCGACGACGGGGAGACGACGCTCGAGTGGTCTCCGTCCACCGATATCAGCGAGACGGACAAGGAGTACCTCGTTCGTGCCGCGCTACCCGCGGTGAAGAAGGAAGATGTCAAGGTGACCATCGACAACGGAATGTTGAAGATCGAGGGCGAGCGCAAGCAGAAGAAGGAGGACAAGACCGAGAAGTTTCACCGGGTGGAAAGCTACTATGGCTCGTTCGTCCGGCAATTCTCGCTGCCCGAGAATGTGGAGGAGACAGGGATACACTGCGACACGCAGGAAGGTGTCCTGACCGTTCACATCCCGAAGAAGACGGTCGAGAAGCCGAAGCAGATCGAGATCAAGGTACAGTAGTCACTGCCAGGCGGCTGTATGGCCGCACCGGTGCGGCGGTTGCGCTGCGGAGCGCAACCGCCCTCTTCGGGCGCGCCGCCCCACACGCAGGATTTCACACATGAATCACGACGCCGAACGCCTTCTGGAGGATCTGCGCAAGGTCATCGGGGAGCTCGAGGGGCTCCTGGCCCAGCCCGCGGAGCATCTCGAGAAGGCCGCTGCCGATGTCGAGCAGACGCTGCGCGGGCTGCGTCATCGAATGAACGATCTGCAATCCGAGCTTCACCGCCGCGTGGGGCACGTCGTGCACGCAGCGAATCGGTCAGTCCGGGAGAGCCCGTGGACCACCGTCGCAATCGCTGCCGCGGCGACCTTCCTCCTGGGCATCGCGCTCGGCTCCCGGCCGCGCTCCGAGCACGGCGAAGGCTCGGAGTGATCCTAGTTCTTCGCGCCCTGCGCTGAGGGGGATGCAGCGGCTTGCGCCTGGGATTCGTGGCTGGTCGGCGTCTGCTCCTCGCCATACAACAACGTCGAGCCGGGACCTCCCGCATCACTGAACGAGCCATACCCGCCGATGGGATTGAGGTCTCCGACCGCGTCGCTTCCCTCCGCGTGCGAGCCGCCCATCTCGTAGCTTCCCGTGCCGAAATAGCGCGGGCCGGCAGCCGGCGGAAAGAGATCCGCTGCGTGCGTCGTCGGGCGCGGCACATCTGCGGTTTTCACCGAACCATCGTCCAGCTCGGATGGTAGCGTCGCACGATCGCCATCGTTCTGTTGAGCGCTCATACACTGACTCCTTTGCCATGTCCGATCGGAAGCCACCTTAAAACCCTGCGTCACGCCCGAATATCCGTACTTGCCACACGGACCCCGGGCGGGCTTGCTCGCCGATGCTCGAACCTGCTCAGAACACGTATCGACCGCTGCGCGCCGCGCTGCGATCGGTGCGATGCGCCGATGCCCGAACCACGGGTGTCTGAAATCCCGGTGGCTTCGCAATCAGTACGTCGCAGCGCAGTGCATCGAGCAACCGCTCCGCCGTATGCCCGATGAAGAGCCGCTTGACGAGCGAGCGCGAAACGGCACCCATCGTCACGATGCCCGCACGCTCAGTGCGAATGAGGGCTGGCAGGCGCTCGGCCGCCTTTCCGTCCTCGATCCGCACACGAGCGCGCCCCACCTTGTGTCGGCGCGCAACCTCGCGGACGCGGGACTCGACGTTGCGCCAGTAGGCGCTCCGCACCTCGGTTTGCTCCGTCCGTGAGATATTCTGCAGGTCCGGTTGATCGCGGATGATCTGCTCCCAAGACGTGCGTGCATGGACCAGGACCAGCTCCGCCGACAGTGCGTCCGCGGCCGATCTCGCCGCCTGGATGATCGCATCGTCCAGGCTCGCAGGCTTCGCATGAGCGTGCGTCGGGTCCAATGCGGCAATGACGCGCGAGCCTGCGTAGGGCCGCGAGCTCTTGATGAGCAGCAGCGCACACGGACAGGTCTCGATGAGCTTGAAATCCGTCTGTGTGAGCATGGCGCGGAGCACCCGCCCCTTGCGTCTCGACCGGACGATCAGCAGATCTGGCTCGTGCCTCAAGACCTGCCTCACGATACCCTCGTGGACGGGCGAATCCCACCGCACGCTGGTTCGGACCCGGAGCCCTCTGCGGCGCAGCAATTCGGCGTTGTGCTCGAGCTGGTCATGGAAGCGCTCGACAACCTCCTGGATGTCGAGCTGGGCACCTCGCGATGCGAACCCGCCCGGCCGGGCGATGTCGGCATCGTAGACGCAGCTGAAGACCTCGAGCTCCGCACCCATCGCCGCGCAAAGCTGCGCGACCTTGTCGGCGATGCCTCCCACGAGGTCGGCCGGGGTTGCAACTGCCCACATCACGCGCTTGGCACTCATTGGCTTCTCCCTTTAGCGCACGCGCGCTTACCCCCTCCGAGGGAGCTGCAGCAAGCTTAGCCAGGCATGCGAGCCGAGCGCAGTAAGGGGAAACACCGACCTGCGATGCGCGGCAGCGCATCACTCCGGCGAGCGCCCATCAGCAAATCATTGCGGTGCAGCGGCTCTTTTGCCGCTATCGCGCGAGCTGGCGACGGATGCGCTGCAGGTCCCGGCGCTGCTTGCCGTCCAGCTTCGGATAGGCCATCCGCAGCGACCGCAACGTGTCGTGAATGATGCTCGAGATGATGAGCCGGGAGTTCCTCTTGTCATCCGCCGGCACCACGTACCACGGGCAGTCCGCAGTGCTCGTCGCACTCAATGCCTCTTCGTAGGCTTGCATGTAGCGGTTCCAGAAGCGCCGCTCCTCAACGTCGGCCAGGCTGAATTTCCAGTTCTTGCACGGGTCGTCGATGCGCTCGAGGAGCCGCTTGCGCTGCTCGGCCCGCGAGAGGTGCAGGAAGAACTTCACGATGCGCGTTCCGTTGGCGTGCAGGTGCGCCTCGAGGTTCGCGATCGAGCGGTACCGGTTGAACCACAAGCTTGCCGAATCGGGGGAGACCTGCGGCAGGCGCTCTCCCTGCAGAATCTGCGGATGAACCCGGACGATGAGCACCTCCTCGTAATAGGAGCGGTTGAAAATGCCGATGTGGCCGCGCTCGGGCAGCGAGCGCGTGGCACGCCACAGAAAGTCGTGCTCGAGCTCCTCGGCGCTCGGATGCTTGAAGGAGAACACCTGGCAACCCTGCGGATTGACCCCCGACATGACATGTTTGATCGCACCGTCCTTCCCGGCGGTATCCATCGCCTGGAAGATGACGAGCAGTGCGTGGCGATTGCAGGCATACAGGAGGTCCTGCAGCTCGCTCAGCTCCTGGACGTGAGCCTCGAGAAGCCTCTGGTAGCTCCTCTTCGACCGGTACACCGGCGCGATGCGCGTCGGCCATCTGCGCAGCTCCACCTTCTCGAGCGGTGGCACGCGAAAATCACTGGAACGGATTCTGTGTGTCAAGTTCACCCCCCCCCAGCTTGCGGCTTCTGCGTATTTGCAGCGCCCGCGCCGCCGCACACGATGATAAGTGTAGTTGCATCCTTGCCGTAAGGACTCCCGTATGTACAAGCGCATTCTCGTGGCGGTCGATGGGAGCGAGCCCTCGCGCCGGGCACTCGCTGAAGCCATTCGCCTCGGCGGAGAGCTTTCCGCCTGCCTGCTTCTGGTGAATGTCATCAACAAGTCCCCGTGGATTTCCCCGGAGATCGATCAAACGACTTTGCAACACCTGATTGACGATCTGCGCGGGACAGGCGAGTCGATCCTGCACGAGGCCAAGACCGCCGCTCGCGGCGCCGGGGTCGAGGTAGACGCGCGCCTGATCGAGGCGCTCGGGGCGGAGGCTGGTGAATGCGTCATTCAGCAGGCTGCATCCTGGCCCGCCGATCTCATCGTTTGCGGCACCCACGGGCGCCGCGGCCTGCGCAGGCTGCTCATGGGAAGCGACGCCGAGTACATCGTCCGGCATAGTGCAGTGCCGGTGTTGCTGGTTCCTGCGTCCGCCTCGCCTGCCCGAACCGAAGGCTCGACATGATCAGCTCGCGAAAGACCAGGTGGTACGTGCTTCTGATGCTCGCGGGTGCACTCGCGCTTGGCACGAGCCCCCCGGTGCTCGCCCAGAGGGCGGGCGGCGGGTAACTGGTACTGCTGGCGCGGCGGGCACTGGGTCGTGTGGCCGGCGCCGATCGGCCTCTTCATCCCGTTTCTGCCACCCTTTTACACGACCTTCTGGTGGTACGGCGTGCCCTACTACTACGCGAACGACACGTACTACTGGTGGGACGACACTGCGGGGGAATACCAGATCGTGGCACCGCCCGAAGGAATCGAATCCGCAACCCCAGGGCAGGCTCCGACGAGCGATCGACTGTTCGTATATCCGAAGAACGGACAGCCCTCCGAGCAGCAGACCAAGGATTTGTATGAGTGTCATCGGTGGGCTGTTCAGCAGAGCGGCTTCGATCCCACCGTGCCGGGCGCAACCGGCGATGCCAGTCACCCCAACCCGCGCGAGCGCGGCGACTACCTCCGCGCAGAGGTGAGCTGCCTGGAGGGACGCGGCTACTCCGTGCGCTGATCCCGTTTTATGTACATGTACGTATTCAGTCCTTGCACATCGAGCGGCAGGATGAATGCATGATGCGCAGCGATATCGAAATCAAGCGGGACATCGAGGCGGAACTCAAGTGGAGCCCTGAGGTGGACGAGACGGATGTCGCCGTCCAGGTCACCGATGGTGTCGCCGCGCTTACGGGCTATTTACCGAACGGCTTTCAAAGACACCAGGCCGAGACCGCCGCCAAGCGAGTGGCCGGCGTACGCGCAGTCGCCAACGATATCGTTGTCCGCCTGCCCGCGGGGCTTGCCACGACCGATCCGCAGGTCGCTCGCGAGGTGGTCGCCGCTCTGCAGCGAGATCTACCCTCGGTCTGCGATCGGCTGACAGCGCTCGTCGATCGCGGGTACCTCACCCTCGAGGGCACGCTCGAATGGCAATACCAGCGCGACGATGCCGAGGCCACGGTGCGACGTGTTCGAGGTGTAGTCGGCGTGCGCAACTCGATCGTCCGGCAGCCCACCCTGTCCCCGAGCGACGTCAAACGCAAGATCGAGGATGCGTTCCGGCGCAGCGCGGCGCTCGATGTACAGCGGATCACGGTCGAGGCTGAGGGGTCCGAGGTGATCCTGCGCGGCAAGGTGCGCTCCTGGTCGGAGCGCGGCGAGGCGGAGCAGGCGGCCTGGTCGGCGCCCGGCGTCGTGAACGTGCGGAACGAGCTCATCGTGGGTCTCTGATATGGGCAGCGTCGCAAGGAAACAAACGTGTACAAAAATATTCTAGTGCCGATCGATGGCAGCAATACCGCGCAGCGCGGGCTCAACGAGGCCGTGGGTCTCGCGAAGACTCTCGGAAGCAGAATCCGCCTGGTCCACGCGATCAACGACGCGGAGCTCATTTCCCCGTATGCATCGGGAACGAATTACGAAGACCTCTTCGACCAGGTGGAGCGTCACGGCACTGCGCTCCTGCAGGAGGCGGAGGCTGCGGTCCGCGCTGCGGGCGTCGCGGTCGACACGAAGCTCCTCGAAGCCAACGGGGTCGTGGTCGGTGAGCAGGTCCTGCAGGCCGCGGCAAACTGGGCAGCCGACCTGATCGTGTGCGGCACTCACGGCAGGCGCGGACTTCGACGCATCGTGATGGGCAGCGATGCCGAATATATCGTGCGCCAGAGTCCGGTTCCGGTGCTGCTGGTACGCGCCGGCGACGGGGCTGTCTGAGCCTCCACCTTCACCGCGCTTTGGCTCAACCTCCAGCGCCGGCTCAAGCACGCTCTTTGCGGGGCTGCTGCGCCACAATGGCGGCCGCGCCCATCAGGGCGGTCGCCAGCTGCACCAGTAGATCGTCGACCGAAATCAGGCCGATCGGGGCACCGTCGGCGGCCGTCACCGGCGCCCGGCGCACGCCGCGGGCTCGTAGATGCGCAATCGCGGCCTCTATCGGGTCGCCCCCGTCGAGCACGAGAGGATTGGGTGTCATCGTCTCGCCCGCACTCAAGCTGGATAGGTCCGCAGTGCGCTCGAGCTGCAGCCGCACAATGTCGCGGTCGGTAATGATTCCGGCCACTCGTGCATGCAAGGTGCCTCCCCTCATCACGACGACCGCACCCACATGCTCATCACGCATGAGCTGCGCCACCTCGGAAAGCGGCGCGCCGGCAGACACGGTCACCACGCGACGCGTACACAAGTCTCCGACGTTCATTGAGCTTGCTCCTTCGGACCGAGGGCTCATTTCGTCATTGCCTGCCATTTGAAGCAATGCGTACCAATGCGGATGGTCATCACAAGATCTGCGCAGTATTCATGACACAAGCGCCAACATGGGCACAGGAGCCTCATATGAGAGTAGAGGATGTCTTCAGCCGGGACGTGCGCCTCGTTGGCCCGAATCAGGCGCTCGTCGAGGCCGCGCGCGACATGCTCGCCTTTCATGTCGGCGCACTTGTGGTCGTCGACCCGCGCGACAATAGACGCCGGCCCGTCGGGATTCTCACGGATCGGGACATCGTCCGGGGACAGCTGAACCTGGGTGCAGACCTATTTTGCCTGACCGTCGGGGACGTCATGACCCCGGAGCCTCTCACGTTGACCGCCGACATCGATATCATCACTGCGATCGAGGCGCTCAATGCGAAGGCGGTACGCCGCGCGCCGGTGGTGGATCGCTCCGGGGCCGTGATCGGCATCGTTACGCTCGATGATCTGCTTCCCGAGCTGGCGGAGGAGCTGCGATCGCTTGCCAGCCTCATGGGCGGGCAGGCGCGGCAGGAGCATCGCGCGCGCAGCTGAGCGTCGAATCAAGCGGCCGTAACGTTAGGCTCGGGCTGCAGATCGAGCCGCAGATCGCACACGCCCTCGTGCGAATGCTCGATGTGAAAGCCCGATGCGGCGGCAAGCCTCAGCATCGGTGCGTTCCCGGCGAGCGCTCGGCCCGTCAGGAAGCGCGTGTGCCGCGAACGGCAATAGCGGATGAGCTTGTCCAGAAGCAGTCCTCCGAGGCCGCGAGCCTTGAGGTCGGAGCGCACCAGGAGTGCAAACTCGGCCTCGAGATTCTCGGGATCCGCGCTAGCTCGGGCGACTCCGAGTGTCTCCTCCGCTCCATCCGCGCCTGGCGCGACGGCGATGAATGCCATCTCACGCTCGTAGTCGATCTGCGTGAAATGAGCCAGCTCTCGCTCGGGCACGCCACGCATCGCGGCAAAGAACCTCATGTGCAGATCTTCCGGCGTGATGCGCTCGAGAAACCTCCGGTGCTGAGCGGAGTCCTCGGGGCGGATGGGGCGCACGCAGATCCTCTGTCCACGCCACTCGAGCGACTCTTCCAGCTCGCCTGGGTAGGGTCGGATCGCGAAGCGCTCGGTTCCCGCAAGCGTCGTCGGCTGGATGCGGATGCGAGCATCCAGGGCGAGCACGCCGCGCGAATCGGCAAGCAGGGGGTTGATGTCGAGCTCGACGACCTCCGGCAGATCGGCCACCAGCTGTGAAAGCCTGACGAGCGTGCGTTCGAGCGCGGCCAGGTCGGCCGCAGGACAATCGCGGTATCCGCGGAGCACTTGATAGATGCGGGTTCTGGAGATGAGCTCGCGCGCCAGCGTGGCGTTCAGGGGTGGCAGAGCGAGAGCGCGGTCCGCGATCACCTCGACCGCAGTTCCGCCCTGGCCAAATACCATCGTCGGGCCGAAGGTCGGATCGACCGCCATGCCTGCGATGAGCTCGTGCGCTCCACTGCGGCGGATCATCCTCTGCACGGTGAAGCCCTCGATGCGCGCCTCGGGCACGCGCGCGCGACAGCGCGTGAGCATGTTGTCCGCCGCCTTTTGAAGGTCATCCGGCGTCTCGATGTCGAGCGCGACGCCCCCCACGTCGGACTTGTGCGAGATGTCGGGGGACAGGATCTTGAGCGCCAGCGGATAGCCGATCGCCTCGCCCACCGCGCCAACATCGGTGATGCTTCGGGCAATCCGAGTCTCGACGACTGGAACGCCATAGCTGCCTAGCACCTCCTTGGCCTCGGGCTCGGTCAGAATGCAGCGGCCTTCCTCGAGCGCTCGGTCCAGAATTACGCGGGCACCCTGCGCGAGGCGCTCGAGGTCCCTGGGGCTCGAAGCCGGAGCCTCGAGGAGCACCTGCTGGCTCTCGTGATAGCGCGCGACGTGCAGGAAGGCACCGACGGCCTCCTCGGGGGTGTGGTAAACCGGCACGTCCGGGGATGCGCCCCCCACATCGGCCGTGTCCTCCGCTCCCATCCAACACACCAAGCTGGGCCGGGAGGCCTGCGACAGCGCGGGCAGGCAGGCGGCGGCCACTTCCGCGACCGAGGCGACTGCGGTCGGCGCGTGGATCACGAGCACGGCGTCAACGCCAGGGTCCTCGAGCAGCGGACCGAGGGTTGCGAGATACCGCTCGGGGCGCGCGTCTCCTCCGATATCGAGCGGATTGCCGCGCGACCACGAGGGCGGCAACACGGAATTCAGCGCCTGCAGGGTCGCGGGCTGCAGCTCGGCGAGCTGCCCGCTCTGGCGGGTCAGGGCGTCGGTCGCCATCACGCCCGGGCCTCCGCCGTTGCCGAGGATGGCCAGCCGTGGCCCCCTGTAGGACTTCATGCGGGCGAGGATCTCCGCTGCATCGAACAGCTCGAGCGTCGTGTCCACTCTCAAGGTGCCCGCGCGCCGCAGCGCCGCCTCGTACACCGCATCCGAGCCGGCGAGCGCTCCGCTGTGGGAATGCGCGGCACGCGCGGAGGCGTCCGTCCGCCCCGACTTGACCACGATTACCGGCTTCGCCCGCGCTGCAGTACGCGCCGCGGACATGAACTTGCGGGCGTTTGTGATCGACTCGATATAGAGCAGGATCGCCCTGGTCTCGGGCTCCCGGGCGAGATAGTCGAGCAGGTCGCCGAAATCCACATCGGCGGCATTGCCGAGGGAGATGAAGTGAGAGAATCCGATCTGCTTCGAATGCGCCCAGTCGAGCATGGCCGTCGTCAGCGCGCCCGACTGAGCGATGAACGCCAGATTTCCCGCCCTTGCGCCCAGGTGCGCAAAGCTTGCGTTGAGCCCGATCCCGGGGACCAGCAGCCCGATGCAGTTGGGGCCGAGGATGCGCAGGGTGAAAGGCTCGGCCGCCTGGAGCATGGCGCTCGCAATCGTCTCGCCGTGCATCCTCTGCTCGAGGCCGCCGCTCACGACGATGGCTGCGCGGGTGCCTCGCGTGCCGAGCTCCGAGATCAGCCCCGGAACCGTGGCCGCGGGCGTGCAGATGACCGCCAGATCGGGCGTCTGCGGCAAGTCCGCCACGCTCGCGTAGGCCCGCCCGCCCGCAACCCTCGCGTGACGCGGATTGACCGGCCAGACCGGGCCGCTGAACCCGCCGCTCGACAGGTTGCGCATGACGGTCGCACCTACGCTGTGCGGGCGATCGGAGGCGCCGATCAGCGCAATGGATCGAGGCTTGAAGAGGTACTCGAGGTTGCGACGGCTCATGCCGGCGCTAATCTACTGGCGCCAACCGGGTCCTGAATGCGTACATCTGCGTACTCGGGGACCCCAGCCTGGGCCGCTCGGGGTCCTCGGTCGTCCCTTATGTAGTTTCGGAACATACCTAGGGACGCGGTCGCCCTTGCTGTGAATAATGGCCCGGACTTGCTACGGTAGCGAAATGATCCCCTGCCTAGATCGACCGGAATCACCCACCACTTGCGCCCCCGCCATGGCTCGTGACGAGGACTCAGACACTCCCAAGCGCTCCGGTGCCCTGCACGGCCGCATGATGCAGGTGTCCCGTCTCGCCACGATCGGCGAGATGGCGGCTGGGGTGGCGCACGAGCTGAACCAACCCCTCACCGCCATTGCGAATTATGCCCAGGCGTGCGAGCGGCTGCTGGGCAGGCCCGATGCGGATGTCGCGGACCTGCGCACCGCGCTGCGGGAGATTGCAGCACAGGCCGTCCGCGCCGGCGACATCATCCGTCGCCTGCGTGCTCTGGCGCGCAGCCACGAGATCGAGCGCACCATCGCCGACATCAACTCCGTCATCCACGAGATCGCGGAGCTGATGCAGACGGATGCTCGGGTGCACGATGTGCGACTGCGCCTCGATCTGGCGGAGGGGCTACCGAATGTCTCGGTGGATCGTGTCCAGATCCAGCACGTCATCTTGAATCTGGTACGCAACGCTCTCGAGGCGCTCAGCACGAGCAGCTCCCCCGTGCGCGAGGTGCTCATTCGCTCCCGCCACATCGAGCACCAGGTCGAGGTCACCGTGTGCGACAGCGGTCCGGGCCTTCGCACGGATGTGCTCCAGCGAATGTTCGACCCGTTCTTCTCCACCAAGGAAAGCGGCACGGGACTGGGACTCCCCATCAGCAATACCGTCGTGCGGGCCCATGATGGGACACTGGGCTATCGGCCCAACGACCCCGCGGGCGCCTGCTTCTATTTCCGTCTCCCGGTCGAACCGGCGGAGTGACACTCGCATGAAAGACTCGATGCCGACGGTGTTCGTCGTCGACGACGACGAGGCGGTACGCAACTCGCTGCGCTTTCTTCTGAAATCCGTGGGTTTGCAGACCCAGGCGCTGGCGTCCGCCACCGAGTTCCTCCAGATCTATCAGCCGAGTCAGGCGGGTTGTCTGGTGCTCGACGTGCGCATGCCGGCAATGAGCGGTCTGGAGCTGCAGCAGCAGTTGAACCTGCGCGGTGCGACCATCCCCGTGATCTTCATCACCGGACACGGCGACATTCCCATGGCCGTCGAGGCGATGCAGCACGGCGCCTTCGACTTTCTCCAGAAGCCATTCCGCGATCAGGACCTGATCGATCGCATCCAGCGGGCACTTGCCAAGGACGGCAAGATGCGCGCATCGCTCAAGCAGCACGAACGCATCAAGCGCCGGCTGGATTCCTTGACGCCGCGCGAGCGGGAAGTGCTCACGCTCATGATCAAAGGCATGCCGAACAAGGTCATGGCAGCCGAGCTCGGAGTGAGCCAGCGCACGGTCGAGATTCATCGGGCGCGCGTCATGGAAAAAAGCGGCGCCGGCTCGCTGGCGCAGCTCGTCCGCATGGTGATGGACGTCGAGCCGGAAAGCGCAGAGAATCAAGACGGCCCCGCTGTAGCCTGACGAGCTAGCAGGAACCCCACGAAGCATCCCCAGCTGCGCTTACGCGGCATCGGCTACATGCTGGCCGGTGTACTCATCTTCTCGATCATGGACGCGCTCCTGAAGGAGCTGTCAACGCGCTACGGTGCGTTCCAGGTCTCCTTCATCCGCTCCCTCTCCTCCCTCACCTTCATGGTCCCGATACTCGCCTGGGGAGGCGCATGGCGGGAACTGAAGGTCACGCAGTGGTCCTGGTTGCTCGTGCGAGGAGTGCTGGGCATCACGATGCTCGCGAGCTTCGTGTACGGCGTGCGCACCCTCACGCTGTCCCAGACCTATTCGCTCTATCTCACGGCGCCGCTGCTGATGACCGCCCTGTCCATCCCGATCTTCAAGGAGCGGGTTCGGGCTCGGCGCTGGGTGGCCATCCTCGCCGGTCTTTGTGGCGTGCTGCTGATCCTGAGGCCCTGGGAGGAACCCGCGTACGAGGTCCTGCCCTCCGTGGCGGTTCTGCTCGCGACACTTTGCTACTCGCTGAGTGCCCTCACCGTGCGCTCTCTCAGCCGCACGCAAACGCGGATTGCCCTGGTGTTCTGGTATCTCCTGCTGATCGGCGTCGGCTCGGCGGTTCTCGCAACGCGTGATTGGATGCCGCTGCAGCGCAGTGACTGGTGGTTGTTCGCAGGCGTGGGCCTTACCGGCACCCTGGGTCAACTCTGGATCACGGCAGCCTTCAGCTACGCACCACCGGCGGTCGTCGGTCCCTTCGAGTACACCGCACTGCTCTGGGCATTTGCGATCGATCGGCTGGTGTGGTCCACTTTGCCGTCCGCTCATCTGATCCTCGGCGCGCTGGTCGTCATCGGCGCGGGGACCTTCATCATCGAGGATGAGCGCCGCATGGCCGTGGACACACCACCCTGAGGCGCTCAGGCTTCGGGCTCAGTTGGGGAGACACCGTGAACAGGCATTCGCTCACGCGGCGTGAATTCGGTGCGTCCTGCGCGGCGCTCGGGTTGTCGCTCAGCGCCCTGGGTGCCGAATCGACGAGCGCAAGGCGAACCGTGAGGCTCCCAAGCGGCACCCTCGTCCCGGCGATCGGCCAGGGCGCCTGGCATCTGGGGCAGGGACGGCATCCGGTTGCCGTTGAGGAGGAGGCCATGCGCACGGGCCTCTCGCTGGGCATGACGCTGATCGACACCTCTGGAAACTACGGCAGCGGCCGCTCCGAGCAATTCCTGAGTCACGTGATCGCAGGTCAGCGCAACCGCATATTCCTGGTCTCCAAGGTCGAGGCCGATGAGGTGTCCGCGGATGGCATCGGCCGCGCTTGCGATGCGAGCCTCACTCGCCTGGGCACCGACTATCTCGACCTTTATTTGCTGCATGCGCCGGTGGACAGCTCGCTCTTTGCAGGCGTCGTAGCCGCGTTCGAGCAGCTGCGCGGCGCAGGCAAGATTCGCGCGTGGGGTGTCTCCAACTTCGACACCGGCCAGATGCAGGACCTCTGGGGTGTTCCCGATGGCGCTCGCTGCGCTACCAATCAGGTTCCCTACAGCCTCCACAACCGGCGCATCGAGCGTGACCTTCTGCCGTGGTGCACCCGGCATGGGATGCCGGTGATGGCGTATTCGCCCCTCGGCGGGGACCGCAATCTCGTGGTCGGCGACCCGACGCTCGCGCAGATTGCCGGCGCGCATGCCTGCTCGCCGGCTGCGGTTGCCCTCGCCTGGGTCATCCGCAGCGGTCGCGTCATTGCCATCCCGGAATCCGGCTCACCGGCACACACTCGGGAAAATGCCGGCGCATTTTCGGTGGCCCTCACGGCGCGCGACTTGCAGGTGCTGGCTGCGACGTATCCGGGACCTAACGCTCTTGCGGCGCCCCACAACGCATTCTGACCCAGCGCGTGTGCACGTCGATGTAGGTCTCCTCGTAGATCCGGCTGACGACCTCCTCGGAGGGAAAACCGTTGACGAACTCGGGCGAGGAACCCTGTAGAGCGATCTGCGCCGCCTTGACCAGGTGGTGCAACAGGTAACGGGGATCCTCATCGCCGACGGAAATGCGCACCGTGCTCGGCGAGATCCCGGCCTCGGCGAGCGCCGCCTCGGACAGCTCCGAATGGCTGGTGAGCGCGGGGCAAAGGACCTGCGTGTGGACCTGGCCCAAGCTCACCTGCAATCCGAACGCGGGCTCGAGATTGTCGAACATCCGCTTGAGCGTGGACGCATCGAGCGCTCTTCCCCGGCCGCCACGCCCCTCGAAGTCGATCGTGAAGAGCGGCGCGGGAAGCCCGAGCGTCATCAGGCGCTTGCGCAAGGGAGCGTTCGGGTGAGTCTCGATCGCACCGCACCGAACATTGATCATCGGGTGTCGCTCGAGAGCTCTGGCGAGCACCAGGGTGTTGATGCATTTTGCCAGCATCCTGAGCTCCAGCGTCGGCATGCCGCTCAGAACCTCGAATGCCTTGTCGGAATCGAGGAACGCCCCTTTGACGTAGTACACGTTCCAGAACAGCGTGTCGTCCCATGAATAATCGCGCTCGCGTCCGTCGTGTCCGCGCGCACGCACCGAGCTGCCTTTGGGCAGGAACATGCGCTCGCTGCGCGCGATCACCACACCCGCAGTGGTGTTTCCCGAGCCCGTGAGATCCTTCGTGTAGGAGTGAATCACGAAATCCGGCCGCTCGACCGGGTCGCGGTAGCGCAGCGTCGGCTGCAGAAAAGGCGTGCCGATGGTGGCATCGCAGATCACCGTGAGGCCGCGAGCGTGCGCCGCGCGGCAGATCCCGGGCACGTCGAGCACGTACCCGTGCGGATTGCACGGCGACTCGATGTACACGAAGATCTGCCGGCCCTTCTCGATGCGGTCGGCGTGACGCGCCTGCACGTTTGCAATGGCGCGCTCGAAATCCTCCTGCGCCTCGCCGTCGAAGAACTCGACCGCCACGTCCAGATTGCTCTTCTTGCCGTACCAGTCCTGCAGCAGCTGGTGTGTCCCGCCGTAGACGTTGCGACTCGCCACGACGATGTCGCGGGCGCCGACCAGATGCGCGAGCACCGCATCGATCGCGGCCATCCCTGAATTGAAGTTCCAGGCGAGATAGTGCGCGGCATCCGGTCCAGCCTCGAGGTCCACGATGTGATTGGCGAGGCATATGGAGGTCGGATTCAGCATGCGAGAGTAGATCTCGTGGAGGAATTCCTTCCCTTTGAAGGCATCCTCGATCCACTCCGTGCAGGCGTAGATGTACGTCGCGGTGCGAGTGATGACCGGCGTCGAGCTGAAGATCGCGGTCACGTTGTCGAAGATCGGATACGGTCCCTTCGCGGTCGCGACGCTGCTGTCATCGACCAGCGTTTGATAGGTTGCGCGCAGAGGGTTCTGCAGCGTATCGAGCACCTTCGCAAGCTGAAAGCACGCAAAGCGCTTGGCATTGAACCAGGAGATCCGATCGCCGCGATCGAGCGACGCGAGCGTGCGGGTGGTGAGCTCCCACAGCTCGTGAGCGCGTGCGTTCGCGCCGTAGATATCACGCACGAGCTGCCCGAGGGCTCGGCCGTGGGGGGACTCTGGATCGACGCCGAAATGCTGCAGCTGCTCCTGCACCAGCTCCTGCGTGCCGTGCGCTGCGCTCGTGTGGCGCAGCGGACTCAGCTCGGCGATGACACTCTTGCGTGGTGTATCGGTCATGCTTTCCGAAGGCTCAGCCCGCGGCGCTCGCTCGCCAGCCTCCGGGCGCGTACGACCTGCGCACCACCTCCGTGTACGGAGACGGACTCACGATCGCACGGATCTCGCTCTGGATGTGCGGCTCGACGGTAGGCTTGGTGGTGCCCCCGCCCGGCTCGCCCCAGATGAGCGTCACCTCGGTCCCCGGCTCGGCATATTCGGGCTCGAGCACCGCAAGCGTGAGCATCTTGCCCTCGTTCGAGCTGTAGCCGATCCAGGTTGAGACCCCGGCGGTCCTGCCCCCGGAGGAGATCACGCGGTCGAAGGGGTGCATGCAGTACACCGCGGAAGGAAAGTCGAAGTACTTCCCGCGAATCTGCCGGTTGAACATCGTGCTGAAGCAGCCGATCACATCCTCGTTGTTCAGCGCGAGAGTCACCTTCTTGCGGTGCGGACCGGCCGCCTTCTTCTCGAGTGCCTCGCGGCCGACGAAGTCGTGATCGAACTTCACGAAGCCGCCATAAGCGAGGTCCCACGGACTGAAGTAGTAGTCCTCGATCTTGTCGGAGATGAAGCTGCCCCCGAGCGAGGCGCCGGCCTCGTAGCTTCGTGTCGTGAGCCATTGCCGGTAGGGCTTCATCTGCTCGCCGGAATAGACCGCCGGCAGCGGTGAGGGAATCCATCCCGACTCGAGCGCGTTGCTGGAATAGGCGCGGCCGCCGACCTGACGCAAGCCGAATTCCTCGCCGGCGCGGACCAGCGCCTCGCGCACGGCCTCGCCCTCGTCCCAGGGGCCGAAGAGCTCGAATCCCGGCTGCCCAGCCATGCCATGGCGGAAGGCATCGACCGTCTTGCCGGCGATGCCCACCCGGGTGGTGTGGAAGAACTTCAGCTCGGGCGGTGTCTTACCGAGCGCTTTCTCCATCACCTTCATCGCAAGCGGTCCTTGCACCTGGAAGCGATACGACTTGCGCCGGCCATCCTTGCGCAGCGCGGTGCGCTGATCGAGCTCGACCTTCACGTCATAGCCGCCAGTTGCGGCATGGAACTGCACCCACTCCAGGGCCGGCGCTCGGCCGACCAGATTGAACTTGTTCTCGGCGAGATGAAACATAATGACGTCGCCGATGATGTAGCCGTCGTGGCTGCAGGGCGCGAACTGCTTGGCCCGGCCGGGCTCGAAGCCCTTGAAGGAGTTGAAGGCCAGGTATGACAGCAGCTTGCGTGCGTCGGGCCCCTCCACGGCGAGGTCCGCCATGTGGTAGGACTGGTTGAAGAGCACGCAGGTCTTCTGCCACGCGGACTGCTCATCCCGCCAGTTGGTGAATTCCGGGGGAACGCCCGGATAGACGTTGGGACCGGTTTGCTGATTGCGCAGGAACCGCACGACGTTGCCGGCTTCCCGGATCACGTCCTCCAAGCTCTTGTCACTCATACTCTCTCTCCGAACCCCGACTTTTCCGTTTTTCGTAGGCGCGACAGAATAGCGGAGTTCGTACCGTCCGTCTTCTCGCCGCGGCCCGGCGGGGGCACCCCTGGACGGCTACTTGGCCGCGCCCGGCATGGGGCGACCGAGCTGCTTGCGCCGCTGATAGTCGGGATCGTTCTCAGTGCGGTTGATACATGCGCTCATCGTACGGGGAGCCGAGCCGCGGCCCCACGAGCTCGCGAAACTCGCGCGCCGCCGGGCTCGCGGCAAAGGCGCTCAGAGCCTGGCGAGTACTCCAGCGCGCGATGAGATCGAAATGATTGCCGCGGTTGGCCTGCTGCCAAACCTCGAAGAGCTCGTTGCCCGCGGCATGGCAGGCGGCCGCGCGGAAGCGCTCAAGAGCCGTGCGAGGCGCCTGGCTTGCGGCGCCGGCAATGTCGAGATGAGCCACCACGTAGAGGGCCTCGCCTGCGTCCCTCGCGCGTGGTAGTAAGGCGCGCCCGGCACCGCGGCCGCACGGAGGTACGAAGCTGCGATGCGCCCGCCGGTCGAGCGGTGCAGTCAGGAACGCCCCGAGGGATTGCAGAATCGACTGGGCGTGGTGCTCGCGCTCGGCGAGAAGCTCGCTCTGCTCGGAGCTCTCGAGGAGCACGAAATGCTCGGGCCGGTCGATCTGCTGCAACACACGCGCGGTGATCGTCGAGGCGTCCGAACGCAGCTCTTGCACATACCGGTGCAGGAGCACCTCCGTGCTCCCTACGGCATCGCTGCGTACCTCGATGAATGTGAGCACCCGAGCGGGATCGGCGCTCGCCGCAAGCGTCGCTGCCGTCCCCGGCACCGACAAGGCCATCAGAACCAGGCTCGCAAGGGGAGAGTGCCGGCCCAAGCTCGCGACTCAGGTCTCCACCATCAGGATATCCACGCTCTCGGTCCTGGGGTCGAACACGATACGGGCCTCGCCGCGATCCAGGCGGCGCAGGACCTGAGCGACCTTCACCGCGAATGGGACTTCCCTGTCCCCGTAGTCCGTACCCTCCCGCAACACGAACGCCTCGACGATGCCGCGAAGGGCATCGGCGGAGAGCGCCGTATGAGGCACCTCGAGCGCCTGCTCCGCCTCGCTCAGACTGGCGATCCCACGGCCGGCACCCCTTGATCAGTGCCGCGCCGGACTCGAGCGCCCCGGCTGTGGCTGCGCCCGGGGCGCCTGGCGAGCATCGCGACCCTCGGCGAACTCCTCGATCATCTTCTGGTTGAAGGCGGGGATGTCTGCAGGCTTACGACTCGAGACCAAGCCGTTGTCCACCACGACTTCCTGGTCCACCCAGTTCGCGCCGGCGTTGCGCAGATCGGTCTGCAGCGAAGGCCACGAGGTCATGGTACGGCCCTCCACGACGCCGGCTTCGATCAGCGTCCACGGCCCGTGGCAGATCGCTGCAACGGGCTTGCTTGCTTCAAAGAATGCCTTCACGAACGCGACAGCCTTCGGCTGCGTGCGCAGCTGATCGGGATTCGCAACACCGCCCGGGAGCAGCAGCGCGTCGAACTCGCTCGCGTTGGCCTGTTCGAGCGGCACATCGACCTTCACCTTGTCAGCCTTCTCGAAATGCTTCCAGCCCTGGACCTCGCCCTTGGCGGGTGAGACCACCGAAGTCGCAGCGCCCGCCTGATCGAGCGCCTTGCGCGGCTCGGTCAGCTCGGCTTGCTCGAAACCCTCCGCCACCAGTATCGCGACCTTCAATCCATTGAGCGTTGCCATCTGCGTAACCCTCCTCGTAGTCCGCCGCGGCATGACGGTCCTGCCGTTGCATCAGTGGGGCCAGGGCCGCAGCACGATGCGTGCCTCGAATGCGAGCGGGATCAACCAGGTTGCAAGCTCGGTCGGCGGCAGCGTTTCGCTGTGAACCGTCGTCCCATCTGCGAATGATGATACGCCATCGTCCTGCAGGACCGGACGGGGCTTCGTCAGCCCAGCGGGCGATTGCTCGCCCACGCTCGGGCGGAGGGTCAGTGTTGAGTGAGGGGGGATCCGAGTCCCTGGAGCAGGTCCCAGCGATCGGCGAGTCGTTTCATACGTGTGAGGCACTGAAAAGCGCGGGTCTCGGCCCTTTCAGCCTTGCGCAGCTCACCCGCTTCACGGTAGCGGATCGCCTTTTCCGCCCAGGTGTCGAATTGCGCACTCGTGCGCCGATGCTGGATATAAAGCTTCTGTATGGAATTCTTGAGCTTGGACGCCATTGCTGCGATGCCTTCCATTTTCCTCGCGCAAGCGGAGACGCAGCGGTGAGCAAGGAACGTGCCCGAAGGGCGCACGAGAGGCTAGTAGCCGGCGCGGTGGAGCCACGCAACGGCGATGGCTGCGAGCATGCAGTACACCCCGAAGTAGTACCAGCGACCCCGTTCGAGCCACACACTGATCCACTTGAGCGCCAGGAGTCCGGCCCCGAAGGCCAGAATTCCGCCGAGGATGCTGTACCAGACCGCTGAATGGGTCTGGGCAGCGGCCAGGGTTCCCTGCCTTGCAAGCCGCAGGACCTCGCGCACCACGACGGCGGGTGTGAGCACGACCGCAAGGGCGAAGCTGAACGCCTCGACCGGTTGCTTCTTCACACCCACCAGCATCCCCACCGAGATCGTGGCACCCGAGCGCGAGAAGCCCCGAAACGGCAGGCTCAGACCCTGAATGGCCCCGATGGCCACCGACTGGCCGAGGCTCACCTGGTCATGCTTGGCGATGCGCCGCTCGAGCACGTCCGAAGCCACGATGAGCACGCCCACCGCGAACAGCGCGGGCGCGATGAACTCCAGATGGCCAAACAACTCCTCCACCTCGGCGTGGGGCTGCCCGGGAAGCAGCACTCGACCGAGCACGCGGGCGAGACCCAGCGCAATCGCGGCGGTCACGGCGGTCGCAAGGATGATCGCCGCCGCAGATCTCATGAAGGCAGTGGTGGAGCTGAAATAGGTTCTGCGCCAATCGCTCCAGAAATACACGATGACCGCGCACATCGTTCCGGTATGCAGGAGGACCAGGAACAGCGTGAGCGCGGGCGCCGTCGGGTCGAGCCCCATGAGCTTCTCCGCCACCACGACATGCGCAGAGCTCGAGACCGGAAGCAGCTCCGCAAAACCTTGGATGACGGCCAAGACGACGACCTGAATCACCGACATACCATTCCTCGTCCTTCTTTGTGCTCGCCGCACTACAGCAGCGGCCCGGCGAGCCGTCAACCCTGCCAAGCTCGCGGTGCGCGGTCGCGTGCCCGCGGCGCAGCCGGAGCCGTGTGTCACAATGGGCCATGACGCTCCAGCCCCCCCCGCCCTCAGATGCGGGCAGCGCCACCGGATCCGACATTCGCATCGTTCTGTTCGATGTGGGTGGCGTGCTGGTGGAGGTCACGGGGATCGATGTCATCCTCGAGTGGGTCGGCCATCGGCTCACGGCGGAGGAGGTCTGGCGATACTGGTTTCGCTCACCCGCGGTGCGCGCCTTCGAGACAGGCCGGATGGAGCCGGAGCAGTTCGCTGCCCAGCTGCTCTCGGAGCTCGACCTCGATCTGCGTGCGGATGCCTTTCTCGAGGCCTTCGTCAGCTGGCCTGCACGGCTGTATCCCGGTGCGATGGAGCTCTTGTCACGCATTCCGCCGAGCTACACGCGCGCGCTGCTCTCGAACAGCAACGCACTGCACTGGCCCCGCGTGATGGACGATCTGGGCCTGGGAGCGGCTTTCGAGCACCGCTTCGTCTCGCATCTGATCGGATGGGTGAAGCCCGATCCGGAGGCATTTCAACACGCGATCGAGAGCCTGCGGTGCGCGCCCGCGGAGGTGCTCTTTCTCGATGACAGCGAGCTCAACGTGGCGGCCGCGCGCGACCTCGGATTGCGTGCGGTCAGGGTCCGCGGGGCCGCCGAGGCCGAACAGGCACTGCTCCTCGCAGGCGTGATACCCGAGGATGTGTCCGCAGGACGGCGGAGCCCCCGACAATCCGCGCCCTGAGTCCGCCCGCTCGCTTTACGCTCTGGGCGCTTTTCGCTATCTTCCTCCGAAATTCCAAGACTGAAGCCTCCGCATTCGGGTCGCACGGGAGACTGTGCGAGAGAGGGTCGATTGAACGCACGCAAGCGCAGGACCGCGCGGACGGACTTCGTCACGCGCTACTTTCTTCGACGGCTCGCGCAAGCGCAGCGCGAGGGGGCTCGCTCCCGCGCCTCGCGGCCCTACAGCCTGGCGCTCGCCGAGGCCATCACGCTGTTCGTTCTGATGCCGGGTATCGCCGTGTTTTGCATCGCCGCGTGCGTTTGCCTGCGCGCGCCGGCTCAGCTCGTCTATCAGGCGCACGGACAGTCGCCGCTCGGGGCCGTGCTGCTCCTCACATTTGCCCTCGTCATGCTCGGGCACCTGTGGTTCACACGGCGCCTGCGGGCGTTTCGCCAGGATTTGAGCGCAGCACAGGACTTCGACACGGAAGAGGACCGGCAAATCGCCTTCTGGCAGAAGCTCCTCGTCACGGTCATCTGCGGCGTCGCTGCACCGCTTGCCACGCTGATGATGGTGATGAATCCGTAGCGAGCCGCGCGCTGTGCCTCAGCGCTCCTGCTCACTCGTACTCGCGCTCGGTCGAGATGCCATTGTGGCGCACGAGTAGCTGCAGCTCATGGCGACGATAGTCGATCACCAGCTCATCGAGGGTACCCAGAGCGTCCATGCCGATCAGGATCGCCGGTGTGTTCGTGAGCTTCCAGGCGCCGAAGATCTGCAGGTCGCCGGTGGTGATATGAGCGCCCTCGATCCAGATGGGGCCGAGCCCGATGGGCGGAAAGGCCGCGTCCTGGCCCTTTGTCACAGCGTCGGTCGCGCCGGTCACCTCGTCATCCGTGAACACGTAGCGCGAGCGATGCCGGAGCAGCTCTTGCCGCAGGGCGAGGTTGGCGATGCTGGTCTGTGCGCCGGTGTCGATGATCGCGATCGCTCGGACCGAGCCGACCCGTGCGGTGGTCATGAGCAGGTGCTGGGCGGAGATCTTGACCGGAATCGTCACGAACCCGTAGGGCGCGCGCCCGTTGTGGGAGCGCTTGATCGTGATGCGATCGCGCTCGAAGTCGATGAAGATGCGCTTGTCGAGGAGCCCCTCCGTTCCGAGGACACCCTGTGCGCCGCCGAGCGCGTCCGGCACAATCGGCAGCAGCGTGGAGCTCGTCATGAGGTCGCCCACGAGCAGGTTGTCCACCCGAATGGAGGGCACCGTGGCCGAGCCCGTCACGCCCTGAAGCGCGAACGAGGTGGACTCGTCCACGGGGATGCCCAAGGCCTGGGCCACCGAGGCGGTGACAGCAGAGTGATTCGCGCCGGTATCGAGCACCAACCGGAACGGGCCCTTGCCGTTGATCAGGACGGGCGCCCAGATCCGTCCGATCTTATCGCGCAGCGTGGGTGCGACATATCGTGGCTCCGGGGCTTGAATCGAGACCTCCGAGACCGGAGGAGCCGCAACGGGCTGGACGGCAGAGTGCGACGGCGGCTGTGACGACGAGGCGGGAGGATCGGTCGCAGCAGGTAATACCGAGCACCAAGCAAGCCAGCAGCACGCCAGGGAAGACCATGAGAGCCTCGACATAACGCGCCGCGCGCCGCGTCCGAGCCTGCGGGGCCTCACTCGAGTTCCCACTCCTGCCGGCACCTCGGTGCTCTCGTTGGATGCCAGCTCCGGATGATACACCCCCGCGCCAGCGGCGCCAGCGCATGGGTCCTCAGCGGTCGTAGTAGATGTGGGGAGGCTCGTCGACCACTTCGCCGAGATCCGGCGCCGGCGCGCCGGTGGAGAAATCGACCGACCGATACTGGCCCCCAAAGAACACGAGCGGGCGGCGCGGCTGGATCCCGCGATGCATCGAGATCACCCGTCCCGTCACGATCCAGTGGTCGCCCCCGTCCGCCACACGCTCGAGCTCGCAGCCGATCGAGGCCAGACCGCCCTCCAGGCGGGGACCGGCCGGAGATGGCACGAATCTGAACGGTGGCGCAGGCCCTTGCTTCCAGCCGCCCGCGAAGTAGCTCGACAGGGCTTGCTGATCCTCGCGCAGAACGTTGAGCGTGAACTGCCGCATCTGCTCCAGAAGCTGTGCGAGGCGCGACTTCTTCGCAGGACAAAAGAGCATCATGAGCGGATCGAGCGAGAGTGAGACGACCGCGTTCGCCGTCATCGCGTGCACTTCGCCCTGGATCTCGGTCGTGACGATGGCGACGCCGGTTGCGAACAAACCGACGGTGTCGCGAAACGCACGCAGCTCCGGACGGTCGCTCACGTCTTCCGCCAGATCTCGGCGCAGCGTTGTGCCAGCTCTGCGGGCCCACACTCGTCGGTGCGGACCGCGAGATCGCAAGGCTTGAGCGGACCGTACAGCGCGGGATCCGAAGCACAAAAGAGCGCCACCGTCGGGATGCCGGTCGAGCTCGCAAGGTGCATCGGCCCCGTGTCGGCGGAGATGAACATGCGCGTTGCAGCCATCGCGCCCGTCAAGGCGCGCGGTGAGCGGATGTGCACGGATGCGCAACGCGCATCGGTGGGAGCCGTCTGTGGCGTCGGCAGGAACTCGAACGGCACGGCGTGGGGCTGCAGCTCGAGGAAGCGATCCCAGAACGCGCGCCAGTAGCCGGGGTCGATTCTCTTCAGCCCGGTCGCATGAGCGAAAAACCCGAACGCGCGCTCTGCCGGTGCCGAGCCGACCTTCTCGAGAAGTGTGCGGCTGACGATCGCTCTGCCAGCCTCGAGCTCCTGCGGCTCGAGCGGCAGCCACAATCGCACATCCTCCGGATTGAGCTCCTCACCCAGCGCCCGGCTGAGCAGATAAACGGGCTGTGCAGCCTGATGCAGCGTGCCCTGCGGTAACGGTACCGCGTGCGTGAGCGGTGCCCATTGGTGCTCGGTTGCGTATCCGAGCCGGCGCCGCGCACGCGCCGTGATCAGGATCGCTCGCCCTCCGGTGGAGTTCGACACCGGATCGATGACCAGGTCGAATCGCGTGCGGCGCATCCGATGGATCGCAGCCCCGTAGCGCCACGGCAGGCTCGCACCCTTGTATGGAAAGCCGATGACTCGTACGTTCGGAATCCGGCCGAAAAGATCCTCCGCGTACGGATATGCGATTGCGAGGTCGATGGAGGCGTGAGGGATGCGCTCGCGGATCTTGCGGATGAGCGGGGTGATGAACAGCGCATTGCCCATGCGTGCGTTGATGCGCACGATGAGAATGCTGCGGATCTCATCGGGATTCAAACGCTCGGCGTAGCTGCGCGGTCCCAGAAGCCGCGCCGCCGCCCGGCCGAGGTAGTAGCGCAGATCCCCGCGCAAGCCCCGCAGGCCGCGGCGCAGGGAGAAAAGCCGTGCCCGGGCGGGTGCCTCCGCCGGCCCCTCTTGCGCTGAAGGTTGCGGCGTCGCTGAGAGTGTCTCGCGAATGGGGACTGCGCTCCGGCAAAGGAGCAGATTGTACAGGACTCACCTGCGCCGCCCGCCCCACCCGCCACGCACGGGCGGGTGGGCAAGCGATCTACAGCCAGTGGGGCTTAGTTGGCGATGGTCGCGAAGAACGGCGCCGAGGTTGCACAGCTCGCGACGCCCGAGTCGTAATTGGACGCGCAGTCGATCGCGACGAAGACGTTCTGACCGAAAAAGAACGGCAAGCCCCAGTCGAACACGCCGCCCCCGGGCTGTTGGCTTTGGGTCCCGGGCAGGGAGCCCGCGATGTCGTTGAACGCCGCGAACGAGGCCGATGCGCCGCTCGTGAGGTCATCGGTGTTGGCCACCGAGAAACTGACGTTCTGGGTTGGGGTACCACTCATTCCCTCGATCGTGGCGCTGAGACTCTCTGTGGAGCTGGGGCAGTAAAACCCGGTATCGACCGTGCACGTCGGAATGTTCGAGTCGGTAAAGAAATTGCCATTCGAGCCGGTGTCGAAGTAGCTGCCGCTCAAAGTGGTGCTACCGCCCGTGTCGTCACTGAAGACCGTCGTGATCGTCCCGTACTCTTGGGTCGCGGGAAACACGGTCGCATTGCCGACCATGTTGTTCTGCTGCGTCCCGATACCGAAGACAACGACGCCGGTGGCGGTGGCTTGTCCCGCGGCCGGGATAGAGGGCAGCTCGATGATCACACCATTGTTGTCCGTCATGAAGTACGCGACGGGATTGCTCACCTGCAGATTCTGCGCCACCGTGATCTCGCTAGTGCATTTCGAGGTCGCCGTGTCGGGATTGGGGCAGCAGGGCGTATTCCCTGCCGGGCAGTTGTAATAGGTCGCATCGATCGCCGGGGAGGTTGCACATCCCGGCCCGCAGTCGCGCACGAAGGGCCCCACGCCGATGATGCCGTTCGCACCAAACGTTGCAACGGTATCCTCCTCGCCGTTGGGTCCTCCGTTGTTACAATCGGCAGGAATGGAAGCATAGGGGGTCGAGGGCGCAGGGTTGGTATCGGTGCTGTTGGAGCCACCCTGCAAGAGATGCACTGGGACGCTCGTGCCGGTCTCCGAGCCGACCACGACGTCCCCGGTCACGACCGGACCCCAGCTGTAACCGTCCGCCCACTGCGCGCACTCTGCGACCGGCTGGCCGGCACTGGTCTCTTGCGTGAGGCCGAGCGAGGCCCACTGCGCCGAGGTGAGTGCGTCGTAGACAATCCTCAGACCGTAGGAACCGGTATCCACTTGCACATTCGGGATGCTCACGCACTGCGAGGAACTGGTGTGGTTCGGAGGGCAGATCGACACGGTCACATAAAGCGTATCGATGGCGTTCAGACCGCTCGGTCCGCCATCCACCTCGGCGGTCACCACGTTGGCCCCGGCACCCGCGATGCTGCTGCTGGAGGAGCTGCTGCTCGTGAGGCTGCTGCTGCTCGAGCCACCACCCCCACCGCCTCCACCACCTCCGCAGGCGCTCAGACCCAAGGCGGCAGCAGCAACGGTGCCCATGGCCACGGACAGAATGATCATTTGACGCATAGCAGTGTCTTCCAGCCCTTATTGAATATCAGCGGAGGAAACATTCGGCGGCAGCAACGAGGGGATGTAAGCCCGCCCGTAGAAGTCGCGCATGCGCCCGTTGGACTCGAAGACCAGATCCGACTGTCTGATTTGAAAGTGGCGGCGGGTGGCCGGGCTATGCGGCGCCTGCTTGCTGGCCGCTACGACCTGGTCGAAATAGCTGCCGAGCGTTTGACGCAGATCCGGCTTGGTCGGCCCGCGCCAGCTGACCGCGAACACCTTGCCGTCCGGGGAGATGTATTCGCTCACCACAGTTCCGGAGGGCAGCTCCAACTGCTCGACCGAGAAGGCCTTGCCGGGGGTAGTGCCCCGCAGCTGAGCTCTCATGTTCGCCCGATCGACGCTCACGGAGGAAACATCGCCGCCCAGGCCGGCCAGGGCCGGCAACGAGGTCAGCGTCAGGATTGCCACCCCTGCTGCAGCACGCCAACCGTTCAATCGCATACTCATGTGATGATCTACTCCCCTGAGGCGCACGGGCTCACCGCCCCTGCCACCAATCGCTCCAACTGTTACCGAGTGTGTATATTGAGACCTGCGAGAGCAGTTCCAGATGATACTCGCGGCCCCTTGGACAAGTGTGAAGTCGAGCCCGTTCCCTGCAACCGCAGTGCGTCGTACAGCGCTCCAAATGTCATTTCGTTGACGCCTTCTCGCAAATCAGTCCCAAATCCCCGATCCCACGCATTGTCTCTCGGCGACGACAGCGGCTTCTCCATGGCGCAAAGTGTTCGCAATATCCGTGCCCGGCTAGAGGTTGCGGTGCAACTCCATCGCCTGCCGGCTCAACCGAAGGGCTGGCGCAGGACGATTGTTTGATTGCGGTCGGGGCCGGTCGAGATCATATCGATCGGGACGCCCGCGAGCGAACCGATACGCTCGAGGTACCGCCGCGCGGCCGGAGGCAGCGCCTCGTACTCGGTGATGCCGACCGTAGACTGCTTCCAGCCGGGCAGCTCCTCATAGATCGGATCGACCTCGACACAGGCGTCGATGAATAACGGCGTCTCCGAGACGGCCTGACGCCCGCTGCGATAGCCCACGCAGATGCGGATGCTCTCGAGCTCGTCGAGCACATCGAGCTTGGTGATCACCAGCCCCGTGACGCTCGACTGCACCACGCAGCGCCGCATCACGACCGCATCGAGCCAGCCACAACGACGCTTGCGTCCGGTCACCGAGCCGAACTCGTGTCCCACCCGCGCGAGGTGCTCGCCGGACGCATCGAACAGCTCGGTCGGAAAAGGCCCCGCCCCCACGCGCGTGGTGTACGCCTTGACGATCCCGAGTACCTCATCGAAGACGCGCGGACCCAGCCCGGTACCGGTGCCGGCAAAACCGGCGGTGGTGTTCGAGGAGGTGACATAGGGATAGGTGCCCAGATCCACATCGAGCATCGCCGCCTGTGCGCCCTCGAACAGCACGTTCGCGCCACCGAGTCGCAACTCGTGCAAGGCCTCGCTGACATCCGCGACGAGGGGCCGTACCTGCGAGGCGAATGCCCACTGCTCATCGAGCGTCTTCTTGAAATCCACGGGCTCCTGCTGGAAGTACTGCTGCAGCACGAAGTTGTGGAAATCGAGGACCTCCTCGAGCTTCGCGGCGAAGCGCTCCCGCTCGAAAAGGTCGGCCACGCGCACGGCGCGCCGCGCGACCTTGTCCTCGTACGCCGGACCGATGCCCCTGCCCGTCGTGCCGATCGCATTGGATCCACGGGCCTGCTCGCGCGCGCGATCGAGCGCGACGTGCGAAGGTAGAATCAAGGGGCAATAGGGTGAGATCCGCAGGCGCTCGAACACCGGCACACCCTGCTGCTGGAGCATGTCGGCCTCCGCGAGCAGCGCCTGCAGCGACAGCACGACGCCGTTGCCGATGAAGCAGCGCACCCGATCGCGCAGGATGCCCGAGGGAATGAGCGAGAGCACCGTCTTGCGGCCGCCGATGACGAGCGTGTGACCCGCGTTGTGTCCTCCCTGGAAGCGCGCAACGGCGGCGGCGCGCTCGGCCAGCAGGTCGATGACTTTGCCTTTGCCCTCATCGCCCCACTGGGTGCCGATGACGACGATGAATTTACCCATGGCTGGCGGGCGGTCGATCTACCGCACGAGGAACAGAATGAGCACGCCCACGAGCATGCTGCCGAGGCCCGCGATCCTGAGCTCCCGGTCCCCGACGGTGAGGAGCTTGGCGAGGGTCCGCTTCAGGCCCGCGGGATTCACGAACGGCATGATGCCTTCGAAAACGAACAGCAGCGCAAGAGCTGCAACCAGGTCGGAGAAGCGGAATGTCACGCGAATGAGTCCTCGAGGTATTACCGCCGCGCGCTGCCCGGATCCTTCAGGTACTTGAAGAACTCGCTGTCGGGTGACAGCACCAGCACGTCGTTGCTCTGTCCGAGCGAGCGCTCGTAGGCTTGCAGGCTGCGGTAGAACGCGTAGAAGTCGGGATTCGTCGTGTACGCTCGGGCGTAGATGTCGGCCGCCTGTGCATCCGCGGCCCCCTTGATGCGCAGCGCATCGCGCTGCGCGTTCGCCACGATCTCGGTACGCTCGCGATCGGCGCCCGCGCGGATGCTGACGGCGGTGCTGTCGCCCTCGGCCCGCAAACGATTGGCGATCTTCGCGAAGTCCTGTTTCATCTTCTCGTACACACGGTCGGCGACCTCATCCGGCAGGTCGATGCGCTGCACGCGCACGTCGACCAGCTGGATGCCCAGCCCGGAGATCGCGCGGCTGGCACCGCCGATCATCTCGCTGGTGACGGCCGCCCGCTCGGCCGTCACGATCTGCTCCAGGGTGCGTTGGGCAACGACGCTCTTGATGCCGTCCGTCACGATATCCGAGACACGATCCCCGGCGCTGGTCTCATCCCCGCCGGTCGCCTCGTAGTAGAGCGTCGGGTCCTTCACGCGCCATTTGATATAGAAATCGACCGTCAGCGCACGATTGTCGTTGGTGAGGAAGCTCTCCATCGGCGGACGGCGCGTGAGAACCCGGCGATCGAACTTCACGACCTGATCCCATGGCCACTTGGCGTGCAGTCCGGGCTTGTAGGCGGAGCCCACGATGGCGCCGAATTCGGTGCGAATGGCAAGCTCGGTCTCGCCGACGGTAAAGAGCGAGGTGAGCGCCGTGAGGAGCACGATGGCTGCCGCGAGAACGACCAGCACAAAACGCGTAGGCATCAGCGCTCGCCCCTGCTGCGACCTTCGATCGTCACGGTCTCGTTATCCCCGGAGCTGCTCGAGGCGCCGTTCGCCGGTTGTGACTCGCTACCCGGGGTGGGCCGTCCCATGAGCTTGTCGAGCGGCAGATACAGCACGTTGCCGCCGGCGCCGGTCTTGGGCTCGATGAAAATCTTGTTGGCTCGAGCGTAGATGTCCTCCAGGGTCTCCAGATACAACCGCTCGCGCGTGACCTGCGGAGCGCGCGCATAGGCAGCCGCAACCTGTGTGAAGAGCGAGGACTTGCCCTCGGCGAGTGCTACCACGCGTGCCTTGTAGGCCTGGGCGTCCTGCAGGAGCTTGCTCGCATCGCCCTGCGCAGCGGGGATGACTCCGCTTGCGTATGCCTGAGCTTCCTTGACGGTGCGCTCCTGATCGGCAAGCGCCTTGTTCGCATCGCGCTGGGAAGGCACGACGGCATCGGGTACCTGCACATCGGTGAGGTTCACCGAGGTGACCTCGATGCCAGTGTCGTAATAATCGAGCGTGCGCTGGATGAGGCCCTTCGCGCGCTGGGTGATCTGCGGACGCGTGGCCCCGGCGAGCACATCCTCCAGGCTGCTGCGCCCGACCACCTCCCGGATCGCACTCTCGGTCACCTCCTGCAGCGTGTCCTCGGGATTGCGCACGCCGAAGAGGTATTTGAGCGGATCGGCGAGCCGATACTGCACAGCGAGGCGCAGCTCGACCAGGCTCACATCGGCGGTGAGCACGCGCGGGCTGTACTCCTTGCTCGCGACGTTCATGACGTTGACCTTGGTGATCTTCTCGATCGGCCACGGCCAGCGCCATCCCAGTCCCTGGTGACGCACCTCGACGAGCTTGCCAAACCGCTGGATGATGCCGAGCTCGGCCGCACCGACCTGGAAGAACCCGCTGCCGAGCCAGAGCGCCACGGCGAGCGCAAGCGCGCTGAGGATCAGCGAGGAGCTGCTCTCGCCTGCGGGGCCACCCCAGCGCAGCAGCGACTCAAACTTGTGCTGCCAGTTCTTGACCTTCTCGTCCAGAGCGGTTCCCCCTTGGCCCGGACGTCGTCCCCAGGGACTCTTCCCACCGCCCGGTTGGTTCCACGGCATACTGCTTCCGCGTGCTGCGCGCTAGTGACGAGGCAGCCTCGAACGACTTCAGCTGAGTTTGGCTGCGCTCGCGGAAGCGCTCGATTGTAGGTACACACCCTCGGCCGTACAAGGCACGTCGCTGCCCTGCACTTCGAGAATCTGCACACCCCGCGTGCGGGCCAGCTCCAGGAGGTGGGCGTCGGGCAGCTCCACGGCAAGGTCGATCGAGCCATCCTCGAGCGCACGCTCGCTGCGTACGGCGCCGCGTGAATAGAGCCGGGAGCGCAGCGCACCCGCGCCGGGCGCGATGCGCAGGCGAGCGCTACGAGCAGTTCGAGCCAGCCGCTCGGCGATCGCCGCCACGAGCAGATCGAGCCCGCGTCGCTGGGCTGCGGAGATCGACACGGCCGCGGTGCGGCCTTCTGCATCGCGCTCGGTACGCGGTGTGCCATCGAGCCGATCGATCTTGTTGTACACGATGATCTGCGGAATGTGCTCCGCGCCGATCTCCGCAAGCACGGCATTCACCTGCGTCTGATGCACTTCGCGCCGCGCATCGCTTGCATCAACCACGTGCAACAGCAGGCTTGCCTCGCGCGCCTCGGTCAGCGTGGACTGAAAGGCGGCCACCAGCTCGTGCGGCAGCTCGCGAATGAAGCCGACGGTGTCGCCCACCACGACCGGCGTGCCGCCCGGCAGCTGGATGCGCCGCACGGTGGGATCGAGCGTCGCGAACAGCTGATCGGCCACGTAGGCATCAGCACCGGTCAGGGCGCGAAACAGCGTGGACTTGCCGGCGTTGGTGTAGCCGACCAGCGCAACCGTGGGCACTGGAATCTGAGTGCGCATGCGGCGGCTGGTCTCGCGCTGCTGCTTGATGCGTGCGAGACGCTTGGTGAGCACGCGCACGCGCTGCGCCAGCAGGCGGCGATCGGTCTCCAGCTGCGTCTCGCCCGGGCCGCGCATCCCGATGCCACCCTTCTGCCGCTCGAGGTGGGTCCACCCGCGCACCAGGCGGGTGGCGAGGTGCTTGAGCTGCGCGAGCTCCACTTCGAGCTTGCCTTCGAAGCTGCGGGCACGCTGCGCGAAGATGTCGAGGATCAAGCCGTTGCGATCCAGAACACGGCGCCCGGTGTGCAACTCCAGATTGCGCTCCTGGCTGGGCGAGAGCGCGTGGTCCACGAGGATCACCTCCGCGTCCTGCGCCTGAGCGGTCGCACGCAGCTCGTCGGCCTTGCCAGTGCCAACAAAGAAGCGCGGATCCGGACGCTCCCGGCGCCCCGTGACGGTGGCCACCGGTTGCACCCCAGCGGAACGGGCGAGCTGGCTGAGCTCCTCGAGGTCCTCCGGATCGACCTGCGCTCCAAGGCCCAGGCGCACCAAGACAGCGCGGGTGCTCACTCAGCGATCATTCCGTGACTGACTCCGTCGTGACCGCCGCAGCTCCCTCTTCACTCTGCAGACGCACATTGCGCGCCGGCACGACCGTGGAGATGGCGTGCTTGTACACCATTTGACTCACACTGTTCTTGAGCAATACGACGAACTGGTCGAACGAGTCGATCTGGCCCTGCAGCTTGATGCCGTTGACGAGATAAATCGACACCGGCACACGCTCCTTGCGCAAGGCATTCAAAAAGGGGTCCTGCAGCGATTGGCCTTTGGCCATCGGGTTCTCCTTGTTTTCGTGGCGTTTTAGTTGTTCGATATCGGATCGCAAACGCCCGTCCCGGGACTGCGATGAGATGCGATTCAGCAAGCTCCGTGCCTCAGATGAGAGGCATGGCAACCGCCACAATTCTAGCATGAGGGGGTGTCCGCCGGCCAAAGTCCGACAAGCTCGCGACGCAGTTCGCATTTCCACTGCGCGTAGGCATCGGGCGCATCGGGATCGATCCACCGGATCTCACGATCGGCGCGCAGCCAGGTCAGCTGGCGCTTGGCCAGTTGACGAGTGGCGGCGAGCGCTTTGTCGCGAGCTTCGTCCAGTCCGTACCGCCCCTCGAGGTGGCCCCAGAGCTGGCGATAGCCCACGGCGCGCATGGCAGGGTGTCTCGAGGTGAGATCCCCGCGCCGGTAGAGCCCGGCCACCTCATCCAGGAAGCCCTGGCTCATCATCTGAGATAGCCGCTGCTCGATGCGCCGGTGCAGCGCCGTGCGATCGAGCGGCGCGAGGGCCCAGCACGGCACATGCGCCAGCACGGGGCGGCGAAGGCGCTGAAGCTGCGACAGGGGCTGACCCGTCGCATAGCACACCTCGAGTGCCCGCTGAATGCGCTGTGGATCGTTCGGATGGATGCGCGCAGCTGCCTCGGGATCGAGCCGCGCCAGCTCCGAGTGCAGGCGCGGCCAGCCCTCGAGCGCGGCTCGCGCATCGATTCTCTGGCGCAGCTCCGCGGAGCCGCGCGGCAGGTCGGCGATCCCAACGAGCAGTGCATTGAGGTACAGCATCGTTCCGCCGATGACGACCGGCACGCGGCCACGGCCGCGGATCTCGCGGATGAGCCTGGCGCAGTCCGCCACAAACCGGCCGGCCGAATACGCTTCGGCGGGATCGAGAATATCGATGAGGTGATGCGGGATGCGCGCGCGCAGCGCCGTGCTCGGTTTTGCAGTCCCGATATCCATCCCCCTGTAAACCTGCGCAGAGTCCATGCTGATGATCTCGATGGGCAGCTCCTCGGCGAGCCGCACCGCCCAGGCGCTCTTGCCGGTTGCGGTCGGCCCCGTGAGCACGAGGGCTTCAGCGGCCACGCAGGAACAGCTGGTCGAGCTCGGTCAGGGTCAGACGAGTCCAGGTGGGACGGCCGTGATTGCACTGGTTGGTGCGGTCGGTCGCCTCCATCTGACGCAGCAAGGCATCCATCTCCGGCAAGGTCAGCCGGCGGTGAGCCCGGATCGCAGTGCGGCAGGCAAGCGATCCCAGGAATCGGTCCGCTCCCCCATCGAGGTGGTGCACGCTCGCGCCCAGATCGAGGTCGGCCAGGACCGCGCGGACGAGCTGCGCCACATCGCAGCCCGCAGCCAGGGCAGGCACGCGCCGCACGGCAACCTGAGTGGGCCCGAAGGCATCCATCTCGAACCCGGCCCGCTCCCACTCCGCGCGCCTCTCGAGCAGTGCGTCGAGCTCGTGCGGCTTCACCTCGATCACGAGGGGCTCGAGCAGGTGCTGCGAGGGGACGCCGGATGCGGCGCACTGCGCCTTCAGACGCTCGTAAAGCACGCGCTCGTGGGCGGCGTGCATATCCACCAGCACCAGACCCTCGCGGCTCTGCGCGATGATAAAGATCCCGTGGATCTGGCCCACGGCGGTCCCGAGCGGCATCGGGGAGTCCTCGTTGACCGAGTCGCGGACCGTCGAAGGAGAGTGCAGGAGCTCACCGGCCAGCTCCCACGGTGCGAGCCCGGCCGGCTGTGCAACCGTGGCACTGCCGGTGAGCTCCGTGGCGAGGCCGAGCCTCGCCTGGAGCTGTGATCCCGACCCACCGGGGGGTGTCGCGGCGGTGGGCGGCGCCGTCAGGCCGGGCTTGGTTGCAGCCAGGACTCGCTCCACGGCGTGCATGACGAAGTCGTGGATCTGACGTGCATCGCGAAAGCGCACCTCGAGTTTCGAGGGATGCGCGTTCACATCGACCCAGCGAGGATCGAGGTCCAAGTAGAGCACGTACGCGGGGAAGCGTCCGTGGTAGAGCACGTCGCGATAGGCGAGCCGCACGGCATTCATGAGTAGCCGGTCGCGTACGCTGCGCCCGTTCACGAACCAGAACTGCTCATCGGCCTGTGCTCGGGCCGCGGTGGGCAACGCGATCCAGCCGTGGAGCGATACCGAGCCGGCCGAGTGCTCGACCGCAATCGCATTGCTGAGAAACTCCTCCCCGAGCACCGCTTGCACGCGCTGCTCGAGCGATCCGCCCGTGCCCTCATCGACCTGAGCATCCAGGAGCAGCCGATCGGCGTGGCGCAAGCGAAAGGCGACATCCGCGCGCGAGAGCGCGAGCCGCTCGGTCAAGCGGGCGATATGGCCGATCTCGGTCGCATCGCTGCGCACGAACTTGCGCCTCGCGGGCACGTTGAAGAAGAGGTCTCGCACCTCGACGGTCGTGCCGGGGGGTTGTGGCGAGGGCCGCGCCGGCATGACGGTGCCGCCCTCGGCGGCGAGCTCCACGCCATGCTCGGCGCCGGGCACGCGCGAGGCCAGCCTGAAGCGCGAGACGGATGCGATCGAGGGCAGCGCCTCGCCTCGAAAGCCGAGTGTGGTGACCGTCTGCAGGTCATCGAGCGAGGCGATCTTGCTCGTCGCATGGCGCTCGAGGGCGAGCGGCAGCTCATCCGGGGCGACGCCGCTTCCGTCATCCCGCACGCGCACCAGGCCGATGCCCCCGCGCTCCACGTCGATCTCGATGCGGCGGGCGCCGGCGTCGAGGCTGTTCTCGACCAGCTCCTTGACGACGGAGGCCGGCCGCTCGATCACCTCGCCAGCGGCGATCTGATCGATGAGCTCCGAGGCGAGCACGCGGATCTGGGGCATGGCCCCGAGTATGCCCGCCTGCAGAGGCGCGTCAACGCGCGAGAGATATGGAGGGAGCTGCCGCGGCGCCCACGAGCACGGTGCCCGCGGTGCCTGTTGCGTGCTGGCTCGCGAAGCGCGTGCCGGCCGGCGGATATTTCTCGAAGTAGGCGCGCAGCCCCTCGAAGATGGCCTCGGCAAGCTTGTGCTGCTCGCTCGCGGCACGCAGGCGCCGCTCGTCGGAGGGGTTGGAGATGTAGGCGGTCTCCACCAGCATCGAGGGAATATCGGGCGACTTCAGCACGACGAAGCCTGCCTGCTGAACCTGCGGCTTACGCACCTCGCCCACGTCCCGGAGGGCTCCGAGCACACCCTGCGCGGCCGTCATGCTGGCGCTGATATTGGCCGAATTCGAGAGGTCGAGAAGCACCGAGGCGAGCCGGCTGTCCTTATCCGCAAGCGAGATCCTGCCCAATTCGTCGGCGGAGTTCTCGCGCTCGGCGAGCCAGCGTGCCGACTCGTCCGTCGCGCCGCGCTCGGAGAGCACGTAGACGGAGGCGCCGGAGACGTGGCTGTCGCGACTGGAGTCGGCGTGCACCGAGACGAACAGGTCGGCGTGAGCGACACGGGCGCGGCGTCTTCGCTCCTGCAGGAGCAAGAACTCGTCGGTGTCCCGCGTGAGCACCGCATGCATGCCGGGCTCGGCATCGATGCGGGCCGCCAGCGCAAGCGCAATGCCGAGCACGACGTTCTTCTCCTGCGTTCCGCCGGGTCCGATCGCTCCGGAGTCCTTGCCTCCATGGCCTGCGTCCACGGCGACCACGACATTGCGACCGGAGTCGATCGGCGCATGAGCGACGCTGACCGGACGATCAGCGGCAACGCTCGGCGGCGAGGGCATTGCAATCATCGCCGCTCGATCGCGCACCGTGCTCGTCAGGGGATCCGGTGGCGGGGCTACCACGGGAGCCGGCAAAGCGGTGCTCTGCGCGGTGACGGCGCTGATCGGCGCGCCCACGCCAATGAGGAGCTCGGGCGTCGCACCGGGCGTTCGCGCACTCCATCGCACGTGCGCCGGCAGCGCGGAGCCGAGCTGCAACACCAGGCGCAGCGCCCCATGCGGCCGGGCGGCCGCGCGGACTGCCTGCACGATGCCGGCCGCGCGCGGCAGGTGCGCGGAGCGGGCACGCTCGGTGTCTTGCAAATCGATCACGATGCGATGGGGATTCTCGAGCGTGAAGAGCCGGTAGCTCGTCGGGCGCGAGAGCTCGATGGTGAGCGCTGCCCCTTGATGCGAGGCTGCAAGCTCGAGACCGCGCACTTCGGCGGTCGCGCGCGAGCTTGCGTGGGCGAATGCGGAGCCGAATGCGGAGCCGAATGCCGCACAGGCGAGCCCCAACACCCAGCCCATGCGCCAGGAGATACGCGACGAAGAGGGCATTACGTGCGTCAGAATCTCTTGCTTATCAGTGAGTTCGTGCCTTCTCTTGTACCATAATCTACGTGCTCGCGCGCAAAAGTTCAACTGCCCCTGCGAGCCACGCTCCCCCGCGTGGCGTGTGCGCGGCCAGCTGGATCGGGTGACCCTCGTCTGCGACCCGCAGCTCGAGCTGTAAGTCGGCGCAGGGCAGATGGCCGCGGCCTCGTTCCGGCCACTCGATGAGCCACACGTGTGCGGGACGCGCCAGGTCGCGCAGCCCCAGCATCTCGAGCTCGCCCGGCTCGCGCAGGCGATACAGATCCAGATGCACCACGACGATATCCGGCAGCTCGTAGCATTCGAGCAGCGTGAACGTCGGACTTTGAACGACCCCGGCCACCCCTCGCCTGCGCAAGAATCCGCGCACCAGCGTCGTCTTGCCGGCCCCGAGGTCGCCCACGAGGTACAGCACGCCGGGCGCGCTCTGCAGCGGCGGGATCGCCGCACTCAGCGCCGCGCCGATGGCCTCCGTTTGATCGGACGACCGGCTGAGCGTGTGCCACTCGGCCTCTACAGATTCACGCACGAGCGCAGCTCGCGGGCAACATCCCCGGCCAGCAGGCCGCGCTCGCCCCCGCGTGCAACCAGATCTCCGCTCATCGCGTGAACGAGCACCGCCACACGCGCGGCAAGCCACGGATCCCCGCACTGGGAGAGCACGCCCGCCGTGGCGCCGGTCAACACATCGCCCATCCCGGCGCTTGCCATGCCGGGATTGCCGCGCTCGCAAAGCCCGGGCACGCGCCCACGTGCGCCCACCAGCGTGCCCGCCCCTTTCAGAACGGCCACGCCCGCGTATCGCTCGACGAGCCGCGCGAGCGCGGCGAGACGATCCTTCTGAATCTCCTGCGCTCCGACGCCGAGCAGACGCGCCGCCTCGCCCGGATGCGGCGTCAGGATCCACTGCTCGCGAGCGGGCAGCTCCTGCTCGGCGATGAGATTGAGCGCATCCGCATCGACCACCAGGGGCTTGTCGCACGCGAGCACGGTCCGAAGCATGCGGGCCGACCATTCGCTCCTGCCCAGCCCCGGGCCGATTGCCACGACGTTCGCGTGCTCGATCGCCGGTGCCAGAACCTTCTCATCCGTGAGGGAAAGCGCGATCAGCTCGGGGCGTCCCGCGACGATCGCGACGACGTTCTCGGGCGCGACTGCCACCGTGACCAGACCCGCACCCACTCGCAGGGCCGCCTCGCCCGCAAGACGCACCGCACCGGGCATGCCGATGCCCCCGCCCACGATGAGCACGCGTCCGAAATCTCCCTTGTGCGCCGCGCGAGCTCGGCGTGGCAGAGCAGCAATGATCTCCGACTCGATGATGCGCTCGAGGCGCGGCACGAACTCCGGCGCCGCAGGAATCGGCACTTCCAGATCATCGAAGTACACAGCTCCCGCATACTCCGGACCATTGCCAATGAAGAGCCCGGTCTTCAGGGCGACGAAGGTCACGGTGCAATCGGCGCGCACCGCGGCACCGAGCGGCTCGCCCGTGTCGCTGTTGAGGCCCGAAGGAATGTCCAGCGCGAAGATGGGGCGCGCGCTCAAATTGACGGCCCGAATGACCTCGATCGCATCGGGCCGCACGTTGCTGTGCAGTCCGGTCCCGAGCAGCGCATCGACGACCACCTCACCGTCGGCCAATCGCTCCCGCTGGAACGGCTGCACCGGGCCACCGCTGGCAACCCAGTCGGCGTGCGCCTGGTGCGCATCGCCGGTCAAGCTCTCGGGAGAGACCGCGGCGAGCACCGTGACCTTGAGGCCGGTCGCCTGCGCAAAACGCGCAAGCACATAGCCGTCGCCGCCGTTGTTGCCCCCGCCGCAGACCACGACGATGCTGTGGCAGGTCGGCCAGCGGGTGCGCAGAAAGCGCAGCGCCGCCTCGCCCGCGCGCTTCATGAGCGCGTAGCCCGGAACCTGCAGCTCCCGGATGGCGCAGGCATCGAGCGCACGCACCTGCGCCGCGGAGTACAACGAGACGGGCAACGCCATCGGCTGATTATACTGAGCCGCTATGCCGCCCCCGCAGAACTTTGCCGGGCTCGACCTGCGCGCCCTCAAGCAGGACCTGGAGGCGCGCGCGCACGAGCTGGGCTTCGAAAAGCTGGGCGTTGCAGACATCGATCTGGCGGCGGACGAGGAGCATCTGCGCACCTGGCTGGATGCGGGATTCCACGGCGAGATGGACTACATGGCGCGCCATGGCCTCAAACGCAGCCGCCCGGCGGAGCTCATGCCCGGATGTCTGCGCGTGGTCTCGGCACGGATGAACTACTGGCCTCGCGAGGCGCACGACCCCTGGGCGGTGCTGGAGGATCCCACCCGGGGGTACCTCTCCCGCTACGCTCTGGGCCGCGACTACCACAAGGTCATGCGCAGAGCCCTCGCAAAGCTCGCCGCGGAGCTGCAATCGCGCATCGGGGCGTTCGGCTATCGGGTGTGCGTGGACAGCGCCCCGGTGCTCGAGAAGGCGCTCGCGCGCTCGGCAGGCCTCGGCTGGATCGGCAAACACACGAATCTTCTCGCCCGCGATGCGGGCTCGTGGTTCTTCCTCGGCGAGATCCTCACCGACCTCCCCCTCCCCCTCGACATCTCCGCGAGCAGCCATTGCGGCACGTGTGATGCTTGCATCACCGCCTGTCCCACGCGCGCCATTGTGGCGCCTTATCGCCTGGATGCGCGGCGCTGCATCGCCTATCTCACGATCGAGAGCAAAGGCCCGATCCCGGAGGAGTTTCGCGCGGCGATCGGCAACCGGATCTACGGCTGCGATGACTGTCAGCTCGTCTGCCCGTGGAACAAATTCGCGCGCGCTGCGAATCATCCGGACTTCAAGGTCCGCCACGGCCTCGACACGCCCCTGCTCACCGAGCTCTTCGCGTGGACGGCACAGCAGTTCGAGGATCGAATGCGAGGCTCTGCGATCCATCGCATCGGCTACGAGCGCTGGTCACGCAACATCGCCGTCGCGCTCGGCAATGCGCCTTCCTCCTGTGAGGTGATCACCGCACTCGAGCGGCGGCGCGATGATCCTTGCGCGCTGGTGCGTGAGCACGTGGCCTGGGCGCTCGAGCGGCACACCGCCGCGGTTCCTAACGATTGATCTGAAGATTGTCGATGAGCCGCGCGCGGCCCAGGCGCGCCGCGACCACCACGACGAGCTCGCGCGAGCCCGGGCGTGCCGCGGAGAGGTCGCGCTCGCGAACCGAGAAGTACTCAGGATGAAAGCCCGCGCCGCGCAGCGCCTCGATGGCGGCGAGCTCGATGCGGGCGTAATCCGAATCCCCGGAGCGCAGCAGCGCCGCCGCTTGCTCGAGGCCCTGGAAGATGCGTGGTGCGATGGCCCGCTCCGCGGGAGTCAGGTACTGATTGCGTGAGCTCATGGCAAGCCCGTCGCTTTCGCGCACCGTGGGGGCGCCGACGATCTCGACGGGCATGCACAGATCCGCCGCCAGGCGGCGAATCACGGCGAGCTGCTGATAGTCCTTCTGCCCAAAGACTGCGATATCCGGCTCGACGATGTTGAAGAGCTTGGCGACGACCGTTGCCACGCCCTGGAAGTGCCCAGGACGGAACTCGCCCTCCAGAATGCGGGACAGCTCCGGCACCTCGACGCGGGTGGAGAGCTCGAGCCCGCGTGGATAGACCTCCGCCACGTCCGGCACGAACATCAGGTCGCACCCGGCGGATGCGAGCATCCGCTCGTCCTCGCGTGGGGTGCGCGGATAGTGCGCAAAGTCCTCATTGGGCCCGAACTGCATGGGATTCACGAAGATGCTTGCGACGAAGCGCTCGCCCTGCTTGCGCGCGGCCTGAAAGAGGCTCAGATGACCGGCGTGCAGATTGCCCATCGTGGGCACGAAGGCGATGCGCTTGTGCTCCCGATGCCACAGGCGCACCCGCTCGCGCACCACCGCAATCGTCGTGACCGTTTCCATCGCGGATGCAGGCCTTCAGAGGGTCCGGCTGCGTGGCGGGTTGTAGTACAGCCGGCCGCGCTTCATGCGCGAGATGGCGGCGAAGAGCTCATCGTAATCCGCTTGATTGTTGATCGGATCGATCGAGGCGGCGTTCACGATCAGCAGCGGCGCATCCTCGTATTCGTGGAAGAAGCGCGCGTAGGCCTCGTTCAGCCGCTCGAGGTAGCGGCGGTCGATATGCTGCTCGTAGTGGACGCCGCGCCGGGCAATGCGCTCCTGGAGCACATCGACCGGGGCCTGCAGGTACACGACCAGATCGGGCTTCGGCACGATGATCCCGAGCTTCTGCTCCACCTGCTCGTAGAGCCCATACTCGTCCTCGTCGAGCGTGATCCGAGCAAACAGGCGATCCTTCTCGAAGAGGTAGTCGGCCACCCGGACCGGAGCGAAGAGATCGTGCTGGCTCAGGGCCGCGAGCTGCTGGGCGCGCTGAAAGAGAAAGTACAGCTGCGTGGGGAAGGCTGCGGAGCGCGGGTTTCGATAAAAGCGCTCGAGGAATGGATTCTCGGCGGCCTGCTCGAGCACCGCCTGCGCCGAGAGGCTGTCGCTCAGCTTGCGCGCAAGGCTCGTCTTGCCCACGCCGATTGGCCCTTCAATCACGATGAATCGGAAAGATGGTGATGGTGCAGTGGCCGTCATGACGCGCTCTGGAGAGGCCAGAGGGCCTCGCCGGACACCCGAGCTTTGAGATCGGTCACGCGACCCAGGCCCGGCACCTCCAAGTCGGGTGCGATCTCCGCCAGAGGATACAGAACGAAGTTCCGCTCCACTACGCCAGGATGAGGCAACACCAGCTCGGGGTCCGCACTCCGGAGACGGCCGTAGACAAGCAAATCCAGATCGAGTATACGCGGGCCCCACTTCTGACGACTCTCTGGTCGGCCGAACGCCCGCTCGATCGCGCGCGCCTCGTGCAACAGCGCACCCGGGGCGAGCTGGGTGAGCACGCCGGCTACGGCATTGACGAAGTCCGGTTGATCAGCCGGCCCCATGGGACGCGAGCCGTACAGCCCCGAGCGCAGCACGAGCCGAACGCCGGAGATCGATGCAATCCGATCCATGGCCCGCAATACTTGTGCGCGCGGATCGGCCAGATTGCTGCCAATGCCGATGTAGGCCGGCTGCCAGATCTCCATCTGCGGCTCGGATCGGCCTCTCAGGCCGGATGCGTGGATCGGCCGCCGCGCCTGCGCCGGCGGCGCGGACCGCGCCGCGCCCCCTCGCGACGCTCACCCTGAGGGCTGCTGCCCGCGAGCGCGTCCGCCATCTCGGCGCGCTCGGGCGGGGAGACCTCCTGCACGCGAGTCCACCACTCAGCCATCTCGCGTGCGGCGAGGCCGTGCTCTGCTCGCAGCAGCAGCAGATCGAAAGCGGCACGGAAGCGCGGGTGCTCGAGCACCTTGAGCGCGCGTCGTCCGCGCGGATGCTCCAGCCGCGGCTGCAGCGCGAACATCTCCCGGATGCCGAGCGCAAAGCGGCGCGGAATGGCGACCTCCGCCTGCACGTCCCGCACTGCGCGGTCGCAGGCATCGAGGATGGTCGCAAGCTCGTGCCAGTGCTCCGGGGGAGTCGCCTCGATCGCTTGTGCGATCGGTCCATAGAGAAGGAGTGCAAAGAGGAACGTCGGGGTCACAGGCTTACCCGCGAGCACCCGCGCATCGGTGTTCTTCAGACCCTGAATCAGGAGCTTCTCGACGAGGCTGCCGGGGTGGCGCACGAAGTAGTCATCCACGGTGGGCAGCAGGGCCGCGAGAAGCCCCCGCTCGCGCAGCACCTCGAGACCTCTGGCACCGTGCCCTGAGAGAAAGAGCTTCAGCGTCTCATCGAAGAGCCGCGCGGATGGCACCCCACCGAGCAAGTCGCGCAGCGGGATGAGTGGAGCCTCCGTGGCAGGGTCCAGGTGAAAGCCGAGCTTCGCCTCGAAGCGGATGGCGCGCAGCATGCGCACGGGATCCTCGCGGTAACGGGTCTCCGGATCCCCGATCAGCCGTAGCGTGCGCGAGGCGATATCCTCGGCGCCCCCGACGTAATCCCAGAGCGAAAAATCCGCGATGTTGTAATAGAGCGAGTTGGCCGTGAAATCCCGTCGCCACACATCTTCGTTGATCGAGCCGTAGACGTTGTCGCGCAGGATTCGGCCGGTCTCGTCCACCGCGCGCCGGGAGTCGTCATCGTAGGACGCCGTTGCGGCGGGCCCGAGCGTCTGGGGGCGCCCCTCGAGTGTCGATGCGCCGGGCGGCTCGAGGTCCGAGGGCTCATCCACCTCCGGTGCTTCCCCCTCCTCCGGGTCTGCATCGGGGATCGGCTCCTCAGCCTGAGAAGGGGCACTCGCGGCACGAAAGGTCGCGACCTCTATCGTCTCCTGGCCGAAGAACACATGCGCCAGGCGGAAACGGCGCCCGACCAGGCGAGAGTTGCGAAAGAGCTTCTTGACCTGCTCCGGCAGCGCGTCCGTCGCCACGTCGAAGTCCTTGGGCTCGAGCCCGAGCAGCAGGTCCCGAACGCACCCCCCCACCAGGAAGGCCTGGAACCCCCCGTCGCGGAGCCGGTAGAGCACGCGCAGCGCGTTCGGGGAGATCGCGGTGCGAGAGATGGAGTGTTCGGACCTGGGAATGACCCGCGGACTTGCAGGCGCCGACACGGGCGCGGCGGTGGAATTCAATTCGCTGGCTCTCGCTTGAGCATTGGAGTGCACTGCATATAATACCGCGCTCCTTCGCCGGCACCTTCCAGGTTGCGCTCCCTTCGTCTAGAGGCCTAGGACATAGCCCTCTCAAGGCTGTAACACGGGTTCGAATCCCGTAGGGAGCGCCATGGAATCAAGGACTTGTGCGATTTCGGCCGGCGCCGTACAAAACCCCTGGCCTGCGCTACTCGGCGTCAGATCGGCTTGCGCCGATCAACGCGCCCCTGTCACTTGGCGGACGGAGAGATCTTTTAATGGCGTCAAAGCAACACATCCTGAGCCCCGCGGTACTCGTCGCGATATGGATGCTCTTTCCGGCAGTCGCGAGTGCCGGCGGGGATCCGCCGCCTGTGCCCACAGCATCCGTTGCCGAGCGCTGCGCATCGCTCCGGGAGCCTGCTCTCCTCGGCTTGCATGTCGAGGAAGCTCGCCTGGTTCCCGCCGGCCCGCCGGCCCAAGTCCCGGGCCCGTCGCCGATTGCAGCTCCGGGCCCGCGGAATGTGTCGCTCCCCGAGCATTGCCTCTTCCGCGGGACGCTGTGGCCGCGCACGGGCCCCGACGGGCAGCATTTCGGCATCGGCATCGAGCTGCGCCTGCCCGTGAGCTGGAATGGCCGCTTCATGTTCCAGGGCGGCGGCGGTCTCGATGGCGTTCTCGCGCCGAGCTACGGACTCATATCGGGCAATCACTTCCCTTCCGCTCTCACCCGCGGATACGCCGTCGCCTCGACCGATGGCGGTCATCGCAGCAAGTCGATGGTCGACCCGCACTTTGCCCTCGATCAGCAGGCACGAATCGACTATGCCTATGGCGCGCTCGAGAAGACCACCTACGTCGCCAAGGCGCTGATTGCGCGGTTCTATGACAGCGCGCCTCACCGATCATATTTTGTCGGCTGCTCGAACGGTGGCCGACAGGCGATGGTGGTGGCCGAGCGAATGCCGCTCGAATTCGATGGCATCGTCGCCGGCGATCCTTCCTTCAGGCTGACGCGAACCAACATCGATGAGGCGTGGAACGAGATCGTGCTCGCGCGCGCGGCACCGAAAGATGCACAGGGTCGCCCGATCATCAGTCGCGCGCTGTCGCAGGCGGACCTCCGGCTGGTCGGTGCCGCGGTGCTGAGACAGTGCGATGGCAAGGACGGACTCGTCGATGGCATGATCAATGATTACCGCGCCTGCCGGTTCGATCCTGCGGTGCTCACGTGCCGGGCGGGAAAGACACCAAACTGTCTCGCAGCCTCGCAGGTCACCGCCCTGAAGGCGCTCATGGACGGTCCGCACGACTCGCACGGTCAGGCGCTCTATGCTGCTTTTCCATACGATGCCGGCATCGCCGATCCCGCGTTCTATCGCATGCACTTTGGTACCTCGCCCGATGGGGTGCTGAACTCCGCGGATGCCACGCTAGGATTCGATTCGCTGCGCTACTACAGCATGACGCCGCCCGATCCCGACTTCGATCCGATGAAGTTCGATTTCGATCGGGACCCGCAGCGCCTCACCGAAACGGCGAAGATCAACGACGCGGACTCCGTGTTCCTCTCGAGCTTCGCGGGCCACGGCAAGCTCATCCTGTACCACGGTTTGAGCGATCAGGGACTCTCGCCCCTAGACACTGCGGCTTGGTACGATCGCTTGCGGTCGGCCAACGGCGGAGACGTGCAGACGTGGGCCCGCCTATTTCTCGTACCAGGGATGACGCATTGCTCAGGCGGCCCGTCCACGGACGAGTTCGACATGCTGACGGCGATCCAGCAATGGGTGGAGAACGGGCGTGCGCCCGACCGCATCGTTGCGCGCGGTCGATCCTTTCCGAACGAGACCCGACCGCTTTGTCCCTATCCCACCGTCGCTCGTTACACGACCGGAGATCCGCGAAGCGAGAGTAGTTTTACCTGCAAATAGGCGGGTAGCGTCCACGGCGAACTGGGAAAACAGTCAGGAGCCGGCGGCGGCAGGCATCTCTACCGAGGCGAACTGCAGCGCCGCGAGGCGGGCGTAGAGCGGGCTCGTGTGCAGCAACTCCGCGTGGGTGCCGACCGCGACGAGGCGCCCGGACTGCAGCACCAACGTGCGGTCCGCCCGCAGCACCGTTGCGAGCCGGTGAGCGATCACGAGCGTCGTACGACCGCGCATCAGTGCGGCGAGCGCCGCTTGCACCAGCCGTTCGGACTCGGCATCGAGAGCGCTGGTCGCCTCGTCGAGCAACAGGATCGGCGGATCCTTGAGGATGGCACGCGCGATCGCGATGCGCTGGCGCTGGCCGCCGGACAAGCGCGTGCCGCGCTCGCCAAGAAAAGTCTCGTAGCCCGCCGGCAGCTCGCGGATGAACTCATCGGCCGCAGCCGCGCGTGCAGCAGCTTCGATTTCCGCGAGCGACGCCCCGGGCCGACCGTAGCTGATGTTCTCGCGGGCACTCGCGCCGAACAGCACCGTCTCCTGAGGCACGAGGCCGATCTGTTGGCGCAGCTCCAGAGGATCGAGACTGCGCAGGTCATGGCCGTCGATGCAAATCCGACCGGACTCCGGATCGTAGAAGCGCAGCAGCAGCTGCAGCGTCGTGCTCTTGCCCGCCCCCGAAGGGCCCACGATCGCCACCGTCTCTCCGGGGCTGACCTCGAACGTGTAGTCCCGCAGCGCATAGCTGTCGGGCCGCGAGGGATAGCGGAAGCTCACTTGCTGGAAGGTGATGCGGCCCTGGGCACGAGTTGCCAGACGCACGGGCTGCTCCGGAGCAGTGATACCTGGCCTCGCCGAAAGCAGCTCCGACAGGCGCTCCATGGCACCCGCGGCGCGCTGCATCTCTCCCCACATCTCGATCAAGGCCGCGGCGGATGCAGCGATGATCATGGCATAGATGAGAAACTGCCCCAGCTGGCCGCCCGTCATCGTGTTGGCTCTGACCGCGCGGGCGCCAAGCCACAGGACGTAGGTGATGCCTGCAAACACGAGCATGGCGCCGAAAGCGCTCATCACCGAGCGCACCCGGGTCCGGCGGATTGCGGCTGCGAAGCTGCGCTCGACCGCCTTGGCATAGCGTCGGCTCAGCAGCCCCTCGAGCGTGAAGGACTGCACGGTCTGGATCGCGTTCAGCGTCTCATCCACCAAGCTGCTGGTATCGGCGATCCGGTCCTGGGTCTCCCGCGATAGCCGTCGCACGCGTCGCCCGACCGTCGTGAGCGGCAGGATCACGAGCGGGATCAGCACCAGCAGCACTGCAGTCAGGCGTGGACTGGTGAGCTCCAACATCACCAGTCCACCGACCACGTTGAGCCCCGAGCGCAGCGTGATCGAGAGATTCACGCCTGCGATGGCTTGCACGAGCGTGGTATCTGCGGTCAGCCGGGAGAGCACCTCCCCGGTGCGGGTGATCTCGAAGAAGGCCGGATCCATGCGCACCACGCGCCCATACACCGCCTCGCGCAGGTCCGCCACAACGCGCTCCCCGAGCCATGTGACCAGGTAAAGCCGCAGCGCCGCGAAGGCGCCGAGCAGCACGCCCACGATGAGAAAGCCGTAGAAGTAGCGATTGATCAGCTGGATGCTGCCGGTCCGCAGAGCGTGATCGATCACCTGCCGCACCTGCAACGGCACGACCAGCAGGGCCGCAGCGGCCACCAGCAATGCAAGCAGCGCCGAGAACAGCAACCCCAGGTGGGGTACCAGAAATGGCAATAGCGCCCGCAGTGGACGCAACGACTTCGCCTTGGGTCGGTCGGTGGTGTCAGCCATCGCAGTAATGCCGGTTGCGATGATTCCGCATGGCGGAATCCCCCCTGAAGGCGGTCGGTGTTGCTATTCCCGCTGGCTCAGGAGAATGCCAGGTAGGTACCGTAGCTTGCGACGAGAAGCACGATTACTGCGGATACCACGAGCTCGGCACGGATGCTCTTCGCGGAATGTGTCCCTGGATCGTCGAGCAACCGCGTGATGCGAGCGAAGCGGGCTGTGGAGAGCACGACGATTGCCAGGCCGGAAAGTATGAAAGCGAAGCCCTCGTATCCTCCCACCCGACCGGAGAGCGTGCGGAACTGCGGCGGGTGCAATGGGCCGCCCAGAGCCGATCTCGCCAGCGTCAGCATGAACAAATTGAACTTCTCGATCACCAGCCCGAAGGCAATCACTGCAATCCCGGTTCTTACCCACGCGAGAAACGTGCGCTCGTTGGCCGCGTGATCTCGATAGTCGCCGATCATGTCCTCCCCCTTACCGCCTCTGCTCACGTTCCTCCATTTTGGGAGCCCAGGCCGCCGGACGCAAAGGTCGTCCACGCTGCCGTCCCGTCGCAGCAACAGCTGCAGCGAGCGCAGTAGTAGGTGTCCTTGACGGAGCCCACGAGAGCAGCCGACGTACTGCTTAGGAATTGGCGTCCGCGGTCGGGAGATGTGTCAGACGGATCTGAACCCGCGGGGTTAACTCGCGATCCCGTGAATCTCCTTCAGGCGCTTCATGGTCGCGGCTGCCCGCGCAGAGATGATCGCCAGTCGCGGCAGGACCGCCTCCGTGGTCCCTTCTTGGCGCATGATCTCCAGAGCGTGTGCCGCCGCATCGTAGTAGTCAGCCCATAGGCGGCGTACCTCGGCAGCCTCCTCGGGCGTCATGGTCCTACCCACGGCCGGGACCCTCGACCCTTCATCATGGGTAGGCGAGCCACTCCGCTCGAGCGGTGGAATCTCATTCTGTATCCGGGCCTCTATGCCATACGCATGCACGCGTACGCCCGAATCTACGCACGGGAAGCCTTGCCGCGCCGCACCGGCGACTCACCAAATCCTCAACTCGCCTCAGCTCGCCCTCGCGACCGGGCAGAGCGTGTTCGACCGGCGGTCAGGGGCGTGACGGCGGAAGGGCAATCTTGGCGGCACAGATCCCGTCGATGCTCTGCAAGGCAGCGCCGCGGAGGAGCGTTCCCCCTCGAGGCTTGCTCGCCAATGAAACGCAAGCGTCAAAGAGACGGCGAACGCGAGAGACAGGACCGACGCGACCAGGACCCAGGGCCGGCGTGCCCGGGCACGCCTCAGCTCGTCGACAGCTTCGGCCGCAGCGCCGCGAGCCGCCTCCTCGCGCACTCGCCGCTCTTGATGCATCTTGCGCCGCGCCTCCCTGCTCCGCAGCCGATCCGCCAGCATCCCGACGCTCGCCACTCGATGCGCCGGATCGCCATCGGTGGCAGAGGCAATGTCCTCGCGAAGCAGCTCATCGGGAACTTCTCTCTCCCAGCCGGGCATGACTGGTCGGCGCAGATCCCCAACCGCCAATTGGTAGAGCAGGATCCCGAGAGAGAAGACGTCGCTCTGCACGGTTGCAGGGCGGCCCGCGAGCCGCTCGGGAGCGACATAGAGAAGCGTGGTCAATCCGTCGTCGATCACGCCGTCCGCGAGAGTCGCATCGAATTGCGTGACCCCGAGCCCCTGCAGTCGCCATGGCTCGAGGAGCCGGGCACTCCCGAAGTCCGTCAGTCGCACCTGCCAGCCCCCGTCCGCGCTTTGCGAGATGAGCAGGTTCGCGGGCTTCAGGTCCTCGTGCAGCACGCCCACGCTGTGGGCGGCTGCAGCCGCATCGGCCACCTGGAGAAAGAGCGCAATCCGCTCCTGGAGTCCAAGGCTTGCGAGGTGCGGCCTTGCCCATTCAAGCAGACTCACCCCGCCGTATTCGTACTCGAGAAAGAAGGGTGCTGCACAGAAGTTCCAATCGAGGACTCTGACGAGATCCCTGCGCTCGCCGAGGCTCTTGCGCAGCACCCGCGCGAATGTCGCCTCGCGCCTGAGGGCCGCGAGGCCCTCCCCGTCGGCAGCGAACTTGTAAACCCTGTGCTCGCCTGACTTCGCATCCCGCGCGAGCCACACCTCTTGACTGGGGGACTGGCTCAGGCGCGAGACCAGACCGAAATTCTCCCGTCGCGAGACCACCCCGTGCTCGTCCAGCGCGAGCCGGCCTGCAAAATGCCGGCCGACCGCGGTGCGCTCGATGGAGCCGGCCAGCCGATAGCCGACCCGCGCAATCGTTACGATGCGCTCGGCATTCTCCTCACCGAGCGCGCCCCGCAGCCTGGTGAGCGTGGAGTGGATCACCTGGCCACTCGTCGGGCGATCGCGCCACACGGCGCTCACGAGCTCGTTGCGTGTAACGACCTCCCCCGCACGCCGCAGGAACACATCGAGCACCTCGAGCGGCCGCCGCTGGACGTCCGTGACGCGACCACCCACCCGCAGCTCAAAGCGAGCCTCGTCGAACTCGGCGCTGCCAAACCGATAGCGATAGAGCGGCGGCCCATCCTCACGCGCTTGAAGCTCCATGACCGGAACGCCTCCGACTGCTCGAAGAAACCTCACGCATCACAAACCTGTGGTGCCACACCCCTCATCGAAGGGAAATTTCGGATTGAACGGGGTTTCGTTCTGCCGAATCCCGCGCAAGCATCGACGCGAGATTCCTGATCCTGCGAGGACGCAACGATGCAAGCCCAGACGCCGGCGGTGCCGATGCTCGAGCGATGGACGCTCGATGAGGACATCCTCGAGCTCAATCTCGAGCCGATCGCCTTTCTGGTCGCCCTGACGGAGCGCTGGGGCGTCGAGCGGATCGATGCAACGGAGCTCGAATACCGCTGCTTCCTGCAGCTCGCACGCGACTTTCCCGACCGCCCACTTGCGCCGAGTCGAGATGTCGACGCCTTCTGGCACTGCCACGTGCTCACACTCGGCCTTTATCTGGAACATTGCCAGAAGCTGTTCGGGCGACCGCTGCTCCACTGGCCCTTCTCGGGCGCGCTTGGGGAGGCCGATGCCGCCCGTCAGCGCGCCCGCTTCGAAGAATCTCGCTGTCTCATCAGCGAGCTGCTCCACCGGGTGCGCAGCACCCATTCACTCAAGCCAATCCAAGGAGTCGCACATGACCACGATGAAAGATCCATCCCACACCGCCTATCCGAACCGTGAGCAGATGCTCGCGTTGATCCGGGCGCGCGTCACGGCAGATGCCGAGGGCCGCGGGCATCCGCTGTGTTCCGCCGCCTCCGAGAGTCAGTCCTCGACCTGCATCAGCGTGCTCTCGAGCTGAAGTCCGGAAGGGGCGCAAGGGACTGCGCCCCGCTTCAGTGTTTCGGAATGCGTACCTCGGCGAGCGATTGCTGAGCGAGCGACTGCTGTAATGGCGCGATGATCCAATCGGGCGCGTGCTCCCGCTCGAGGGAGCCGACCGCCGCGCGCAGCAGCGCTCCGCCTGCAGCCTCATCGCCAAGCGTGAGGAGAATCTGTCCCTTCAGCCCCTGAAGGCGCGCGCTCCAGTGACCACTCTCGTCGGCGGCCGTCAGAGCGGCGGGCTCAAGGCCCGAGGTGAGTGACAACGCCTCCCGAGCCTTCCCTTGCTGATACAGAACCTCGCTCAGATAGAAGTCCGCCATCTGCGTAAACGGGGCTGCAGGACCCAGCACGCTCACGAGGGTCGGTTGCACACCCTCGAGCTTGGCGAGGGCTGACGAGAGATCTCCCGAGAGGTAGTCGAGCGCCCCGAGGGTCGCCTGCTCGGCGAGCGTCGCCTGAGCGCGATCGCCGAGCGCCTTGTGCACAATGGAGTAGGAGTGCTCCTCGGCGTCGATCGCCTCCGTCCAGTGCCCGGCGACCTGATCCACGGCAGAGAGGTGATTCCACGCAAGCCCCGTCAGATAGCTGTCCGCCCCAACCACGCGCGCGCTCTGGCTGATGACATCCCTGATCACTCCCTGGGCCTCGGCGAGCCGCCCAAGCTTTCCGAGGGCAAGCCCGTACTGCAGATGCGCCTTGGTCCAGTCCTGCGCGCCAACGCGCTCGGGGCTATAGAACGCGTCCATCAGAGGGCTCACGACGCTGATGGCCGCTGCGCTGCGGTTCAATCTGACATCGCACCACGCCAGATCGCCTCGGATCCGAATCAGCCAGGTGACATCGGCCGGAGCGACGATTGCCCGCACGCGCTCGGCCTCCTCGTAAGCAGCCAGAGCGCGCTCGGGACGCATCTGCAGGAGCGCGGCCCCGCCGCGGGTCCAAAGCGCCAGCAGCGCGAGTTGCGAGGGCGTATGAATGCGAGCGCCCGCATCGTGATCGGCTCGTGCCAGGAGCACCTGCGCCTCCGCGTAGCGGGCCAGCATATCGAGCGCCTGCACCAGATAATATTCCGCCTCGAGCGTCGTGCCATCCCGCGGACCGAGTCGCCTCTGGAGCACCGCGACGGCGGCCTGCTCGAGCCCCGCCGCCTTGGTGTAATCGTTCTGGCCGAAGTACGCGCGCCCCAGCGCAAGCTCGATCGAGGCCCGCGTGATGGGATCACCCGTGAAGCGGTCATCCAGCCGCCGCTCTGCGCGCGCGAGCGCTTCGCGGATGCTGGTCTCGCGGGTGACACCGGGGGCGCTCGGGTCACCGGCTCCGAGCACGTCGTCGTTGAGGAACGACGCGATCACCTCGGCCCGTTGCCTGGCAGCTTCCGTCTCGCGGTGTGCGCGGCTGAGCGAGCCGAGCACCCAGCTGACAGACACCAGGCCGAGCGTGAGACTCACCAGCGCCGCGATGAGCCACGGGCGACGTGCGCGAGCGCGCAGCAGCTCCTGCTCGGTTCTTGCGGCTCGCTCGCGCGCGATCGCTTCCTGATGCTTCCTCTCCCTGCGCTCGTCCAGATGCCTCAGCCGCCGGATGAGCTCCTCTACGCTTGCGATGCGCAACGCCGGGTCGCCGTCGGTTGCCGCTGCGATGTCCTCGCGCAGCAACTCGTTCGTGATGTCGCGCTCCCAGCCCGACACGAGCGGACGCCGCATATCCCCCACCACCAGCTGGTAAAGCAAGATCCCCAAGGCGAACACATCGCTCTGCACGGTGGCGGCACCGCCCGCCAGGCGCTCGGGGGCCACGTACTGCGGCGTCGCCCCGCCCACATCGCTGATCACGCCTTGCGTCAATGTCAGTCCGAGCTGGGTGATCCCGAAGCGCTGCAGGCGATCGGGCTCGAGCAGGCGTGCGCTCCCGAAGTCCGTCACTCGCAACTGCCAGCCGCCGTGGGCCCGCTCGGAGACGAGCAGGTTCGCGGGCTTCAGATCCTTGTGCAGGACGCCGACGCTGTGGGCGGCAGCGACCGCCTCGGCCACCTGCAGAAAGAGCTCCAGGCGCTCCCCGGCCATGAGACCCGCTAAGTGCCCAGCAGCCCACTCGATGAGATTCGCGCCCGCGTACTCGCATTCGAGGAAAAAGGGTTGCGCATCGAAGTTCCAGTCGAGCATGCGCACGAAGTCCGCGCGTTGCCCCAGACTTTCGCACAGCACCCGCGCAAGGGTCGCCTCACGCTTGAGGGCTGCGAGGCCCTCCCCGTCGGCGCTGAACTTGTACACGCGCTGCTCGCCCGTCTTGGAGTGCCGCGCAAGCCACACTTCGTGGTGCGGAGACTGACCCAGGCGCAGGACCAGTACGAAATTCTCGCGCCGTGCGACCGAGGTACCTGCCTCGAGCGATAGCCCCATCGTGAAGTGCCGGCCGACGGCCAGGCGCTCGACCGGACCGATGAGCCGGTATCCCACCCGCGGCTGTGTGAGCAGACGGGCGGCGTTATCCTCCTTGAGTGCCCCGCGCAGCTTCGTCAGGGCGGTGTCGATGACGTTGTCGACCGTGGGGCGGTTGTCCCAGACCGCCTTCTGCAGCTCCTCGCGCGTGACCACCTCTCCCGCCCGGCGCAAGAGAAGCGCCAGCACTTCGAGCGGGCGGCGCTGCACCTCGACCGGCTGTCCGCCGACCTTGAGCTCAAAGCGCGCCTCGTCGAACTCGGCCGTGCCAAAGCGATATCGGTAGAGCGCAAGGGACTCACCCCGCGGCTGGACTTCCATCCTCGACCACCCTCAATCCGTAAGTCTTTATTCTTCTCCCCACACTCGGGATTCAGGCCCTGGCCGCGAAGTGCGCAGCTCTTTGGCAGGATTATCGCAGAGCCCGAGCCGGCCGCAACGTCCCGGTTCAGGGATCCATCCGCAGGCCGAGCTGGGGGGCCTCGCCCCCCGCGGCTGCGGGCGCTTGCGGCTCGTTGGCGCCCTCGATCTCCAGGAGCGGCAAGTCCTGCTGGGCGAGCCCCTGGATGTCGCCGGCGACCCCGACAAGCTCGGCGATCCCGCTCTGCAGCTGCTTTTCGCGGCGCGCCCAGCGCTGCAGGGTCTGACTTTTCTCGGACTCGAGCTCCTGGCGCATGCGGTAGAACGAGGCGTAGATGGCCTTGAGCTTGTGAGCGAATTGCGAGGAGGTCAGGTAATCGTAGACAGCCTCCATCTTCTCGCCCTTTCCGGCCGAGACGATGCGCTGCTTGTGCAGATCCAGCACTCCGGCCCGCAGGACGGTCGCAAGCTGCAGGGCCGTCGTCCAGGAGGTCACCCACACCTCTTCGGAGAGGCCGAAGAGCTGGCCCTCCTCCCAGTCCTTGGGAAATGCCGTACCCATGGTCACCAGGACCCCCACGTCGGCGTTACACCCGCGCAGGTCCTCTTTGAGCTTGCTCACCCATTGCGAGCTCCAGTCCTTGGCCCGCTTGGCCTCCCACAGCAAGACACCGGCGGTCTGGCCGCCGCGGGTGGTCACGCGCTGGATCACATCCCCGCCCCGGACGCCCTTTCGTACCTCCTCGATCACATCGAGCGGAAACGCCGCCTCCAGATCCTTCTGCAGACTCAGCTCGAGAACCTCGCCTTGCAATTGCTGCGAGCCCGTACTGCCCTTGCGCTGAGCCTCCGACAGCTGCGCGGTCATGTCATCCAGTCGCTTCTGAAGCTCGGCCTTCTCGAGCTCGGCGCGCTCTCGCTCCTGGATTCTGACCTTCGACTCGAGCTCCGTGCGGCCTGCATCCAGCTTGCGTGCGACTTCCAGCTCGAGGGCCGCCGCGCGATCGGTCAGCGCCGACTTCTCCCGCCGCAGCGCGAGCTCGCTCGAGCGGAGCTCGCTGAGTTGCCGGTTCTTGTCCGCGATCTCCTGCTCGAGTGCCTGCCGGTCGGTTGCGACCAGCGCGCGGGCCCGCGTTTCGGTCAGGGCGCGCGTCTCCTGGATCGCCCTCTCGTGTGTGGCCGCCTGCTCCTTGAGAAGTTGTTGCAGCTGTGCGTTCTCGGCGCGCATGGCGCTATCCCGCTGCGCAGCAAGCTGCTGAGCGCGCCGCTCCGCCTGGGCTCGCTCGCTCTTGCGGACCTCCTCCAGGGCCCCTTCGGTCGAGTGCTCGAACTGCGCCAGCGCGTGGCGAGCGAACCCTTCCTCGAGGCTAAACCGAGCCTGGCACTTCGGGCACGTGACGAGTGTGTCCGATGGCAGCAGCAGCTGGGTGACCACGTCCTCTTGGCTCGACACTGGCTGACTCCCTCCCGATGGATGTGACGGCGTCAGCCAATTCTACCCCCGCCCCGGACCTGCTCGACCTCCGCGAGCGTGCGGTGAATGGCGGTCAGGCCCGCCCACATGGGCTCCACGATCCCGCGTGGGCTTGGTGCTCAAGTCTGCGCGAGATTGGGGGGCAGCTGTGGAGCCTCGATGCCAAACAGCTGCGCGTACTCCGCATGCAGGCGTGGCCACTCGACCTTCATGGCAGAGCCGCCCACGATCCGGCCCAGGGGCTGCTGCGCGAGGAGTCGATCGAGCACATCGAAGCAGATATGCCATCCGGCGGCCCCCATCGCGATGAAGCGGCGATCGATGTTGTGCCACAGCGTGAGCCGTGTGCCCTCGCCGAGGGGCTCGAGCTGCCAGCGCATGTCGTTCTCGCCCCAGCAGTACTCGAGCAACCTTGGGGCCTCCGCCCGCGTCACACGCGTTTGGGAAACGATGGGCTTCGGCGTCCCGACCGTGGTGAGGTTGACCGGCCCCACCGAGCCTAGGCTGCGGTCGGCATCGAACGGCGCCCACTCGCGAATCTGCGCCGGGTCTGTCAACGCCTGCCAGACCTTGGCCGGCGAATGACGCAGCTCCCGCACGAGAATGAGCGTCCAGCGGTCTCCGTCCTTGTGAATCTCGGCGCCCGCCGCCGGGCCCGGCTTGTAGCTTTCGAGGTTGCTCATCGCCTTTTTCCCTTCCGACGTGGGGGGGTGTGGTCCAATCGATCGAGATGACGCTCGAGCGCATCGACGTGCGCCGACCAGAAGCGCCGGAACTGAGCGAGCCAGGCATCAATCTCCATGAGGGGCTCCGGTCTGATCCTGTACAGACGCCGCTGCGCATCGACTCGCGCCTCGACGAATCCTGCCTGCCGCAGGACCCGCAGGTGCTTGGAAACCGAAGGCTGGGACAGTCGAAGCTGCTCCTCGATATCACCCACGGAGTGCTCGGCGGATGCGAGCAGCCCCAGGATCGCGCGGCGGCTCGGCTCGGCAATGATCGCAAATGAAGATTCCATGCCGGTTATATACCTGAAAGAGTATATACGTGTCAAGGTATTTCCCACTCATCCCGGCGTGATGCAGGCCTCGCTCTCGCCCGAGCCCGGGTCAGGGCGAGACAATGCTGAGTAGAATGGCCCGCCGGAATGCCCATGCAACTGAGCACCACTCTTCGCTACATCGCACACCCTGCGAACCTCGCGGCGCTCGTCTTCATCATCCTCGCGAGCGCCCTGCTCACCTTCGGACTCATGGGAGGGATGTTCGGAGTCCCTCTCATCGTCATCATGCTCATCTGGACACTGAAGTATGGTCTGTTGACCGTCGAGCACATCGCGGGCCGGGCACCGGGGGAGCCGGTTCTGGCCATCGAGATGCTGCATCCGGCCGAGCAGAAGAAGTCCCTCATGCAGCTCGTCGTGGTGGCCGAGATGTTCGGCATCGCGTGGGCCGCGGATTACTGGTTGGGGACGATCGCAGGCGCGCTCGTTGCGCTCATCGCCATAGCGCTCTTGCCCGCGGTGATTGCCATTCAGACGGTCACCGACACCGCGCTCAAGGGTCTGGATCCCCGCGAATGGTATTTGATCATTCGCTGGCTGAAGTGGAGCTACGCCCAGGTCGTGGGATATGTATTCGCGCTGTGGCTGCTTGGGCTGGCGCTGCTGTCGGAGCCGGTCAGACGCACCCTGCCACTCATGCTCGTGATCGCCTTGTTGATCTTCGGGTGGCTTTCCGTGCTCGCGCTCCTGGGTGGCTCGATCCTCGAGCGGCGCGCGACCGATCCCGAGGATCCGGTGCTCGAGATCATCGAGCGCGAGGCATCTCCCGCGGAGATTGCGCGGCACCGCGACCGGCACATCGACCGCATCTACGGCGAATGGCGCGGAGGTGCGTACCAGAACGCCTGGCACACACTCATGCGGATCGTCGAGGATAGCCCCGAGCCGCTCGATGAGCTGCGCTGGCTCTACGAGCGGATCGCCGCGTGGCCCGATCCGCGCCTTGCCGGGCTCCTCGCGCAGGAGCTCGTTCCGCGACTGCTCACGGCATCGTGCTACAGCGAGGCCATGAGGGTCACACGCGAGCGGCTCGCTGCCGACCCCGCCTACCGCCCGCGCACTGCGCAGCAGACAGTCGCGATGGCGCGCATCGCGAAGGATGGCGGGGATCGACCCACCGCCCGTGGGCTCCTCGGGGACTTCCAGCGCTTGTTCCCGAACGATCCTTTGCAGCCGGCCGTGGATGAGATGGGGCAGCAGCTGCAGCGCTGATGCGAACGGCGCTCAGGGCACCGGACGATAGGCGACGCGGTCGCCCCGGAATGTACCGAACCAGAGCGTCTGTCCGATCTGCACCGTGCTCGTCGCATCGCCAAACTCGGGCAGTGCCGGCTGGCGGAGCACCGGGCTCACGGACATGGTGGTCGGGTCGAGCTTGACGACCGCCCAGGGATCTGGACCGGTCGGCCTGGGCGTAGTGATGAACTGCCCGGTCACGAATAATGTTCCATCGGGAGCCCAGCGCAGGTTATCGGGGTTGAAGTTGACCGCGACGCTCGACACCGGACCCTGGCCCGAGAGCGACACCCGATAGATCTTGCGCGTGCCGTACGCGTTGATGTAGAGCCACTTGCCATCGGGCGAGGCGGCGATTCCATTGTCTCCGGACAGCCGCGTGTGCGGCACTTCGCTAAAGCCTTTCCGCGGAGTCCACCGGTAGACCGTGCCGGTCACCTGCCCTGCCATGATGTGCTGAAAGCCCTGCTTGTCTGTCGTATCGAGAAATTTCGTGACTGCAAAGGCTCCTCCGCGCAGCGCCGCCACGGCGTTGCCATTTGCACCGGGCGGCATCAGGACGCAGCCGATCCAGGTGGCCGAAGCCTGCAACGGGTTCAGTCGGAAGACCTCGACCGACTCGCGCCCGCCGTGACTGACCGCATACACCGTGACGCTGCCGCGATGCTCTACGACATCGAGCCCGTGGGTCGAAAGCCCCTTCAGATCCGGGGCAATGCAGCCTGGGTAGAGGGGGTCCGGAGTCGAGGCGAGGGAGATCGCCACTGCACGCGCCGTTTTCGCAGCGGTATCGATCAGATATAACCCCACCGAGCCCACCTTGAGGGAGCTACCGACCAGCCAGCGACCGCCCTGGATCGGCAGGAAATCCTCGACATTGGTGAGGCCGCAGACGAAGCCAAGACCACCCGCCGACGGACAGGGAACGGACACCGGCTCGTCCGTCCGAGCCGACTGAGCCCGGGCGTAGGGGGAGAGGCCGGTCAGCGCGCACGCGCCAAGAACGAGAGCGACGGCGGCGGTCTTCATCGCGGAGCCCCTGATATAGATGTGTCGGCTTGCGCCCGGATCCGGGCGGGAAACGTGGCTTCAGCTGAGCTTGGGTCATCTGACCACAACAGACGCACGCGGCACAACGGGCGCCGGTGCAGGCGGCGGTGACTCGGTCTGAGCTCTTGCCAAGCGAAGTCCCGACGGCAATCAGTCCGTCTTGTCTTCGAGCTGAGGCTTGCTGGCGCGCGAGCCGGCCGCCATGCGGGTGAGCTGCTCCAGGTTTTCCGAACTGCGCTCGGTCTCCCGGCGCAGCCAGCGTTTGACGATCCAGGGGCCGATCAGCGGCGGCACGGGGAAAGCAGGCTCGAGCTCGGCGCTGGCGTCGAATTGAGTCTGGTCGCCGGCTGCGCGAAACTCCCAGCGCGCACGTCCGTAGCGTAGATCGCCATTCGGCAGCACTCTCGCGCTCACATCGCCCCCGCCGGGCGTGGGCGCAAAGCTCATCTCCTGAGTCTCACGGATGGTCCGGCAATACCACAGCACGCACGCGCGGATCTGCGTGTAGAGCTGCACCGGCGCGCCGTCGCGCCCACCCGTGATCTGGATCCGCTTCACGTCGGTGTTGATGGCGGGCAGGTTGGCAAGGTTCGCGAATACGGCGTAGGCGAGCGTTGCGCGCGCATGCAGATGGGCGTGCAGCTCGATCAGATACCGGGCGCCGACTCTCTTGACGGTCAGATCGTCGATGGAGGCAGCGCTCGCTGACCTGACCCACGCCATGGGCGCGAAGGCGATCAGCGCATGCGCTACGATGACGAGCCCGCGATGCGCTGCCCTCATCCTCAAGCGCGGCGCGAGGGCTCGGCCTGCACAGGCCGAAAATAGACGGGCAGCGGAGGCTGCGTCTGGTAGGCACCCTCGAGCTGCGCGGTCTCCTCCGCAGTGAGCTGCATTCCGACCGCCTTGACGGGATCCTCCAGCTGGCTCACGCGCGTGGCGCCGACGATCGGAGCCGTCACCGCGGGCTTCCCCAGCAGCCAAGCAATGGCGATCTGCGCCGGCGCGACGCCGCGCCGCTGGGCGACGTGCGCCACGGCATCGATCACGGCCTCATCCGCCTGCCGCCGGAACCGGTCCCGCGCCATCGGCGAGTGGGAGCGAACGGTGCCGGTGCGCCGGCTGCCTGCGAGAAGGCCGCCTCCGATGGGGCTATAGGGGATGAGTCCGATGCCTTCCTCGCGGCACAGCGGAATCATCTCCCGTTCCTCCTCCCGATACAGCAGACTGTAGTTGTTCTGCATGCTCACGAAGCGGGCGAGGTGCATCTGGTCGGCCCGATGGAGCAGCCGCGAGAACTGGTAGGCGGCCATGGTCGAGGCGCCGAGGTAGCGCACCTTGCCATCGCTCACCAGGCGCGTGAGGGCTTCGAGCGTCTCCTCGATCGGTGTCTCCAGGTCGAAGCGGTGGATCTGGTACAGGTCCACGTAATCGAGGCCCAGACGCTGCAGGCTCGCATCGATTGCATGCAGGATGTGCTTGCGCGACAGGCCTCGGTCGTTGGGCCCGGAGCCCATCGGGTGGAAAACCTTGGTCGCAATGACCACCTCATCGCGCCGCACGCCAAACTCCTTCAGGGCATGACCGAGAATCTGCTCGCTCTCGCCGGAGGAGTACACGTTCGCCGTATCGAAGAAGTTGATGCCAAGATCGAGCGCCTTGCGCACGATGGCGAGACTCTGGTCCGCAGGCAACATCCAATCGAACCCCGAGCCAAAGCTCATGCAGCCCAGGCAGATGCGCGAGACCTTGAGACCCGATGAGCCCAGTCGCAGGTATTCCATATCCCTCTCCGATGCCGCAGCGCTCGATTCAGTGTAGCGCAAGGCTTCGCGCCTGATACGCTTGCTTACAGTCTTGCACGGGCTCTCATGACTAGAATCGCACGGCATGACCTATAAGAATCCAAGAACACGTATTTCCAGGGGGCAGTCATGATCTATTTCCTCGCGCTGCTGCCGGCCACGGCGCTCACGATCGGCGGTTACTTCGTCCTGTATCTGGCGGCCCGGTCCGAAGGGCAGATGCGCAGCTTCGGCAAGTACCTGGGCTTCTGGGCGTTCACGCTCGCGGGTCTGGTCATCCTGGGCGCGATCTTTGCCGCCGCTCATCACGGACACCGCGGTATGGGAAGAATGCATCAGGGCATGTACCGCCCCATGCGCGGGCCGTGGCCAGGCGGCGGTCCGCGATTCTTCTCCCCCCGCATGGGCGAGCGCTTTGGCCCCGGTGGACCGCCCCCCAATGGGCCCGCGCCTCCACCTCCGGGCGGTGCGCCTAACGCTACCGAGTCATCAAGCTCCACATCCTCAGCCGCTCGATAGACTGGCTGGGCGCTCCAGGCCCAGCCGGCGCGCGAAGAACACGTACGAGAGTGCCCAGTACTCGGCCTCCTGCGCATGCGTCGACCCGGCGCCGTGCCCGCCCTCTGCGGCTTCGTAGAACAGCACGTCATGACCCTGTGCTTGCATCTTCGCCGCCATCATGCGCGCGAATACGGGCGTCACACGATCGTCCGTGGTCTCGGTGACGAACAGGATGGGCGGGTAGTGCACATTGGCCCTGACGTTCTGAAAGGGTGAATACGTGCGGATGTAGGCAGCCATCTTGGGATCGGCAGGATCGCCATATTCTCCGATCCACGATGCGCCGGCCCCGAAATGCGTGTAGCGCAGCATGTCGATGAGCGGACGCTGGCACACCACGGCGGCGAAGAGCTGCGGCCGCTCGACCATGACGGTCGACACGAGAAGTCCACCGTTCGAGGCACCCACGATCCCAAGCTGCTTCGGGGTCGTCAGGTCGCGATGCTCGAGGTCTGCGGCCACGGCCTCGAAGTCGTCGTACGCGCGCTGACGATGAAATTTGAGTGCCGCCTCGTGCCAGGCGGGACCGAACTCGTTGCCACCCCGAATATTGGCGACCGCGATCGCACCTCCGTGCGCGAGCCAGGTTTGCCCGGCATCGAGCGGGCGATGTGGATCGTTCCAATACCACGGGGTGAGTGACAGCTGGAACCCGCCATATCCATAGAGGATGGTGGGGATCGGGCCCCTCGCACCGCGGGGGCGCAGCAGGAAGTAAGGCACGCGGGTGCCGTCCTTGGAGGTGACCCAGTACTGCTCGACCGAGACATCGTTCGATTCGAACCGGGAGGGCTCGCTCCTGATCGCTTGAGGCTCAGCACCGCCCGCGTACGCATACAGCGTCGGGGGCGTGAGGAAGCTTTGAAAGGTGAAGTAAGCCTCCGGTCCCCAGGCATTCGTCGACATGACCGAGGTGGAGCCACCGACCGGCAGATTCAGGCGCGTGTCGCTCCATTCAGTGTCCGAGTGACGAAACGCGTGAATCGAGCCCTTCACATCCTCATAGATGGCGGCATATACCCCATCGCGGCCGGCGGACACGTCATCGACCATGGCATGCGCGCCTGGCGTGTAGAGCACCGAGATGCGCGGCAGGTGTCCGGTGCGCACGAAGTCGAAGATCGGCAACGCAATCAGCGACCCCTGCTTGATCGCCCTGCCCTGCACGGTCCAGTCGTTCTGCAGGGTCGCAACGAGCTGCCCCTGCGTCACTCCCTGCAGCTGCGCATCCTGCGGCAGAGGCACCTTGAGCGGCGTGCCATCCGCACGGACGAAGTAGAAATCCGAGCGGAAGAAGCTCGGCTTGCGGATGATCAGCGGCACGACTCCGTAGGGGCCGCGCAGAACACGCGGATCCACCGACATATCGTTCGGCCGGCCGACGAATAGAGTCTTCGCCGAGGCGAGCGGCTCTCCGCGCCGCCACAGCTTCACGATGCGCGGGTATGAAGAGGGCGTCAGGCTGCCGGGACCGAAGTCGGTTGCGACCAGCAGATGATCCTCATCCAGGTATGCGACCGAGGACTTGGCGAGGGGTAGGGAGAACCCACTGTCGAGAAACTGCCGCGTCTCGGGGTCGTACTCGCGCACCACCGCCGCATCGCCTCCGCCCGGTGACAATCGAACGAGGCACCGGCGCTCGCTCGGTGCACATTCGGCGCCCTGCCACACCCAGTTCTGGTGCGTGTCGCGGTCGAGCTGGTCCACATCGAGCAGCGTCTGCCACGACGGCGCGGGACTCGCATACTCTGCGATGGGGGCGCGCCGCCAGACCCCTCGAACGTGCTTCGCGTCCTGCCAGAAATTGAGTACCCACCGATGCTCGAGGCTTGCCTCGGGGATGCGCTCGTTGGAGTTCAGCACGGTCAGGATCGCTTCGCGGTCCCTGGCATACAGCGGGTCGCTCTTGAGCGTGCCCTCGCTGCGAGCGTTCTGCTGCTTCACCCAGTCGAGCGCCTTCGGGGAATAGACCTTCGAGAGCCAGAGGTAAGGATCGTGGTCGACCCCGGCGGCCATCGCGAGCGCGGACGCGGCCGCAAGACCAATCACCCACCCAGGACGAAGGGATCGCATGGGATGCTCCTCTCGAGTCGGACCGAGCACGGCCGCGAAGGCCGCATCCGGGCCACGCAGCCTAGCAGGAGCCCGACCCTGCAGAAAGTCGCGAGTTGCCGCGGCCCGCGCGTCGCACCTATGATTCGGGACAGAACAAGCTTCGGCACAGAACAAAGAGGGGAACCGCCGATATGAGCTCGAAGACTTGGGACTCGTCATACGAATGGCGGGCCGTGCTGATCCTGAGCCTTGCCTTTGGCTTGGTCGGCATCGACCGCTTCGTTCTGCCGCCGCTCTTTCCGAGCATGATGGGTGAGCTGCACCTCAACTATCAGGATCTGGGAAATCTGGTCGGCGCTCTGGGGGTTGCCTGGGGCGCCTCGGCCATCCTGGTCGGAAACCTCTCCGACCGGCTTGGACGGCGTCGAGTGCTGGTCCCCGCGGTGGTCATTTTCTCGGTGCTCTCGGTGCTGAGCGGCTTTGCGGCGGGTCTCGCAAGCCTCATTGCCATCCGCGCGGTGATGGGTCTGGCCGAGGGTCCGGTTGCCTCGACCGGCGTTGCGGTCGCGGTCGAGGCCTCCCATCCCAAGCGGCGCGGCATGAACAACGGCTTCTTCCAATGCACCATCGCGCTGTTTGGGATAGGCCTCGCCCCGATCCTCGCCACGCAGCTCCTCAAGTTCACATCCTGGAGAGCGGTCTTCTGGATCGTGGGCACTCCCGGCCTGATCGTCGCGATCATCATGGCCTTCATCATTCGCGAGCCGACCTCGATCGCTCGAGCGCAGCGCGGCGCCAAAAGTCCGCGGGCACCCATCGGCGCGATGTTCCGGCATCGCAACGTTCCGCTCTCGATGGTCGGCTTGTTGTGCGCCATGACGGGTGTGTTCGTGCTCTCGGCGGTGATGCCCAACTATCTCGTGGACTACCTCAAGCTGACTCAGCCGCAGATGGGACTCGTCACTTCGGCCATCGGCTTCGGGGGATCGCTCGGGCAGCTCGGACTTCTGACGCTGTCGGATTTCATCGGGCGGCGAACCGCCACGCTGCTCTCCTTTGCCATATCGGCCGTGTTCCTCTGGCTCTTCATCCACACCGGGGTGAACCTCCCGATGTTGTTCGGGCTCCTGTCGATCGCAGCCATGTTCAACTTCGGTGCGCTTGCGATCCTCGCCGGGCCCATTCCTGCGGAGGCCGCTCCCATCGGTTTGATCGCCTCGGTTGCCGGCATCGTGATCGGGGCCGGCGAGATCTTCGGTGGCGGGGTCGCTCCGTCGCTGGCCGGGACCATTGCGCAACGCTTCGGCATTCAGTACACACTCTACTTCGCACTCGCAGGCCAGGTCGCAGGACTCGCCATTACGGCGTTTCTGCACGAGACCGCACCGCGCAAGTCAGGCAGCAGCCGGCGGGGGGCCATCTCGGAGCTGGACAAGATGCCGGAGGTTACGCTGTAAGCGGCTCGGCACTGGAATCCCCCACACACACCCAAGGAGCATTGCCAATGGACAGCATCAAGGCTTTATTTACCGCGACGGCAACCGCAACCGGAGGCCGCAACGGCCACACCGAGGCCCAGGATCACTCGGTGGGCGCGAACCTGTCGGTGCCGAAGGAGATGGGGGGCCCGGGCAAGCCCGGCACCACCACGCCGGAGCATCTCTTCGCTTGTGGCTATGCGGCGTGCTTCGGGGGAGCACTGGACTACGTGGCGACGCAAAAGAAGAAGAACGCCAAGAATGCGGTCGTGACCTGCAGCGTGTCGATCGGACCGCGCGACAAGGGCGGGTTTGGGCTTGCGGTGCGACTCCACGTGAAGGATGCGAGTCTTCCGCAGGCAGAGCTCGCGGGGCTCGCGAAGGAGGCCCACGAGCAGATCTGCCCCTACTCGCATGCCACCCGGGGCAACGTACCGGTCGAGGTCGTGGTCGAAGGCGCCTAGGCGCTCTGCGCCGATCGGGCAGCCGGGCGGGCGCGTCGCACCGCGCCCGCGATGTCCAAGCCGCACGCACGGGCAGATTCAGCCATGAGGAGCCGCGATCGCCTGGCCCGTCAACTCAGCCCGTCGGGACGTCGATTCCTCACGCGCGGTCTTCCGCGCCGCCCCTGGCAGGACCTGTATCACTCCCTCATGACGATGAGCTGGCCGCGGCTTTTCGCAAGCTATGCGTGCTTCTTCTTCGTTTTCAATCTGGTCTTCGCGGGCCTTTACGCCTTGCAGCCGGACGACCTCGCCAATCTCAATCCGCCGGGCTACTGGGGCCGCTACTTCTTCAGCGTCGAGACGCTCGCGACGGTCGGCTACGGCGACATGCATCCGCAGACGCTCTACGCGCACATCGTCGCATCGTTCGAGATCTTCGCCGGCGTGATGAGCCTTGCGCTCATCACCGGCATGATGTTCGCGCGATTCTCCAGGCCCACTGCGCGGATCCTGTTCGCTCAGAACGCAGTGATCCGGCCCTTCGACGGGAAGCAGACGTTGATGCTGCGCGCCGCAAACGCGCGCGAGAGCATCATCATGGAAGCCGCTGCGCAGCTGCGGCTCATCCGTGATGAGCTGACGCAGGAGGGCTACAAGATCCGGCGGATCTACGATCTGGCCCTGCGGCGCAGCGCGCAGCCTGTGTTCCTGTTCGGCTGGAATCTCCTGCACGTCATCGACGAGGCGAGCCCGCTCAAGGGCGCGACGCCGGAGTTGCTCGACACGAGCCAGGCCTACCTCCTGCTCACCATCGCCGGAACCGACGAGACCACCGGCCAGACTCTCATGGCGCGCCAGGAATACCCCGCCTCGGCCCTGCGATGGAATCACACCTTCGCCGACGTGTTCACCCCCGGCAAGGAGGGCATCGACCTCTTCGATTACACGAAGTTCGACCTCGTGGAGCCTCTCGATTGAGAGGCTCGCGGAGCTGCGCCCGAGCACGCCATGCACCAGTCTGCGCTAGGATCATTTTTCGCAAGGAGAATCAGCCGTGCCTGAAAAGACCCCTGAGAAGAACATGCCGCGCCCGCCGGACTCGCTACACCGCGTGGCTCCGAAGCTTGCAAGCCTCACGACCGAGGTGCTCTTTGGTGATGTGTGGGAGCGTCGCGAGCTCTCCAAGCGTGATCGCAGCCTGATCACCTGCGCAGCCCTCGCGGTTCTGTATCGCCCGGAGCAGCTGCGCTTCCATCTTCGACTTGCGCTGACCAACGGGGTGAAGAAAGAAGAGCTGACGGAGCTCATCACCCACATCGCTTTCTATGGCGGCTGGCCCTGCGCCGTGCAGGCGGCGCAGCTCGCTGACGAAGTATTCGGCGCGCCCGGCTGATTGCCAGTCGGCATAACCTCCGGGCTGCGCATGCTCGCGGATGTCAAATATATGTGACATGGAGCGGTGTCCGGTATAGCTTACTTCATGTAAGGTATACTTTACGGATCCCGACATGAGCTTTCGCGAGAAAAGCATCGCCCTCCAGATGCTCGCCATCGTTCTCGTCTACGGTTTGTATGGCGCACACTTCTATCAGGCGCATCTCTGGCGTGCGCCGCTCTCGCCCGTCCCTGCAGTAGCGACGCTGATCGGCATCGCCATTCTGATGATCATCATTGCGATCGTGGGTCACATTGCGATTGCGATGAGGACTCGCCCCGAGGCGCCCGATGAGCGGGACTGGGCAGTGGAGCTGCGCGGCGCGCGGAATGCCTACCGCGCGCTGGGCGCGGGGATGTGGTGCATTCTGCTCCTCTCACTGTTGCGCGCCTCGTACGGCATCGTCTTCTACGCGATCCTGGCGGCCTTCGCCCTCGGGGAACTGGTGAGGCTCGGCTCGCAGCTCATCTACTACCGGAGCGGCACCTGATGGTGGCGGGCGCTCGCACTGCCATCCGCAATAACATCCGCACGCTGCGCTTCCATCATGGGGAGATGACTCAGCAAGAGCTCGCCACCCGCGTGGGGCTCACCCGCCAGACGATCATTGCGATCGAGCAGGGCCGCTATTCCCCTTCGCTCGAAGCGGCATTCAAGATCGCCCGCGCCTTTCGCGCTCCCCTCGAGGAGGTCTTCCAATTCGAGGAGTGAGCAAGCGCCTCGGCCTTCGCTCAACGTAGGTTGAGCGCTCACTCACGATGCATGCGTGATCTCTTCAGTGCCGGCGCCGCTGCAGCTCCTCGAGCGTGTGCTTCAACGCCTCGAGCTTCTGTCCAGCCTCTCCAAGCTTGCCCGCAGCCGTGAGCTGCTGATAATCGGAAAGGTCGCGGGCGGCCTCGGAGATCAACCCAGTGACATCCCCGCCAGCGCCCGCCGTGCCGGCTGGGAGCTCCGGCAGGTTTGAAGAGCGCTGCGCCGCTGGAGCCAAGGTGGTCGATGCCGTGAGTGTGGAGGGAGCCTCGCCGAACAACGCCGCCATGGCAGACTCGAACGTCGGACCATAGGCGAGTCGGTCCTGCACCGCGAGCACGACCAGTCGCATCTCGGGCATCGGACTACGCTCGGCTTGCAGGTAGATCGGCTCGGCGTAGAGCAGCGCCCGCCCGATCGGGATGACAATGAGACTGCCGCGGCGCACGTGCGAACCCTGCTGGTTCCACAGCGTGAGCTGTCCCGAGAGCTGGGCGTTCTGGTCGATGCGTGCCTCGATCTGCAAGGGCCCGTCCACGAGCCGCGTCTTGGGGAAGTCGTACACGACAGCCTGCCCATAATGCTCGCCATCGCTGCGGCCGGCGATCCAGCCGATAAGATTGTTCCGATTGGCCGGCGTAAAGGGCAGGATCTCGATGAACTCCGGCGTGTGCTCGCCGAGCAGCGTCATCAGCACGTAGTTCGGCTCCATCCTCTCCTGGCCGCCGTAGAACGAACCGATCCCCGTTGCGATCGACCAGAGATCCTCGCGGTTGTAGAACACATCGGGGTTCTGCATGTGGTAGAGCCCGTAGACGGCCGCCTGGACGTTGAGCAACATCTCGGGGTAGCGTACGTGCTCGCGCAGGTCGGCGGGCATCGCACTGGCATCCTTGAAGAGCGCCGGGAAGAAGGCGCGATAGGCTCCGATCACTGGATCGGTGGGGTCGAACACATAGAACGTCGTGGCGCCCGTGTAGGCGTCGATCACGATCTTGACGCTGTTGCGGATGTAGTTGAGCTCACCGTCTTCGAGCTCGTAGCGCCGGGCGTACGGATACGTATCCGAGCTGGTGTACGCATCCATGAGCCAGTAGAGCCGGCCCTCCGCGCTCACGACGATGTAGGGGTCTGGATCGAAAGTCAGAAACGGTGCGAGCTGGCGCACGCGGTCGTGAATGTTGCGCCACATCAGGAGGCGGCTTTCAGCCGTCACATCGTCACTGAAGGGCAGATTGCCCAGATCCCCGCGGTCGAATGCAATCGCCACGCGGCGCAGCAGCCCGCCCAGCTGGATCCCCCCGCTACCGGCGTACGTCGTGAGATTGTTCGCATCGCCCTGTGGGTAGTTGAACTCCTTCTGGTGGGTCTTCACGTACACATCCGTATCGGTGAGCTCGCCGAAGTAGATCTCGGGGCGGGTGACGGAGAACCCCTCGATCGTGCTCTGAACGGGCATGTTGCTCAGGATCAGGCTCGGCAGGCCCTCGGGGGTGAAGCCGTTCACCGGATTCATCGTGAGCCCATATCCGTGCGTGTAGATCAGTTTCTGATTGACCCACGTACGGCTGCTCACGGGGAGCTTGTCGACGTTCAGCTCGCGAACCGCGAGCATCATCTGGCGAAGCGATCCACCGAGTCGATACCGGTCGATGTCGATATCGGGGAAGTCGTAGTAGGTGCGGATCTCCTGAATCTGGCGCAGCGTGTCCTGCAGCGCACGCCAATCCCACAGGCGGATATTGTCGAGCGTGATGCGGTTCTCCTGCGGCTGGACCGCATCGATGCCCGGGTCTGCCGGGAAAGGATGCTTCTGGATGCGATCGAGGGCATACGCCTGCCGCGTCAGCTCGATGTTGTGCAGGATGAAGGGGCGCTCGCGAACCAGCTGGTTGGGCCTGACGATGAGCGCGCTCACGTACCAGCTGGCGACGTCCATGACCAGATAGCAGGCGGCCGCGGGAACGATGGAGGCGATGAGCCACGTCGGGCGCGGAGCAACGACCGCGCTGGCCGCCGCGATGAGCGCTCCGAGCAGCAGCGCAACGCACACCACCGCGAGACCCGTGAGTGTGACGTGAGCGTCGGTGTACGTGACGCCCGAGAAGATCGCGTTGCTCTCGAAGAGCCGCTCGAAGCGACCGAGATACACGCGTACGGCCAGAAGGAGGATGAGCACTGCGACCGCAGCTGCAAGCCCGCGCCAGGGTGCCTCGGGGCCGACGAGGCGGCGCCTGGCAGCGAGCGCCTGGGCCCCGCTGGTCAATGCGACGAAAACGGCGGCAACCGCGCACACGATCACCGCGAGCAGCAGCAGCCAGCCGGTGATGAGCTCCCACGCCGGCAAGGTGAAGAAGTAAAAGCTGAGCGGCCGGCCGAAGATGGGGTCGAGCGGCCCGGTGTGTGGCGCCCCGTACCACCAGAGCGCAAAGGCCGTCCACCGTGCGGCCATGCTCGCGCCGACTGCCAGCCCGATCAGCGCGCAAACGACCAGCGCGACGAGGTTCAGGACCGGCGCGATGGGCAGGTTCACGGTTTGGCGGTTGATGAGGATCACCCCATCGAGCACATCAGCGAGATGGCGCGGCTGGAGCGCGCGGAAAGCTCCGTAGAGCGTGACGAACGTGACGGCGGCGAACGCTGCGAACACGGCGGCCTGCAGATCGAGCCGGCTCCAGAACACGCTCCCATAGCCCAGCGATTCGAACCAGAGGGCCGCGACATAGTAGGACACCGTCGTGGAGGCGCCCCAGGCGAGGATGAGCAATGCGATCAGCGCGAGGATGAGGCTCGGGCGCCTTCGGCCTCGCCTTCTGCCCTCGCCGATCAAGACGTGGTCATCGCCACGCGGGTCTTGGACCATGGCTGTCCCCCGGAGCCGAGACTCTCGAGCGTCGGTGCTGCGCAGAGTTTACGTCCGGCGCGGCAATCTCATTCAGAAATTTGCGCTTACAATCCCCGGCCTGGCGTCAGCCGTCGCCGGTGCCGCGGCAAGCCGTGCCTCTTGAAAGGTCATCATGCACTCAGTACTCGTCGCGATCTGCGCTTGCGCACTGACAATGGGGCTTGCGGCGCAAGCCCAGTCTCCCGGACCCAGCTCGGTGGCGCCGATCACCCCTGTCGCTGCGCCGAAGGACCTTCCCTACTCCGGGGAGATACACCTGTCGGTCGATGCCACGGATGTCGCGCGACGCATCGTCCGGGTCCACGAAACGGTGAGTGGCATCGGGCCGGACAGCATCCTCCTGTACCCGCAATGGCTCCCGGGCACTCATGCACCCGAGGGGCCCATCGCTCGGCTGGCGGGTCTTTCGATCTCCGCGAACGGACAATCGGTGAGCTGGACGCGCGACCCGGTCGATGTTTACGCGTTTCGCCTGCATCCGCCCGCAGGTGTCACCTCGGTCGATGTGGACTTCCAGTATCTGTCCCCGCCGAATCGCGACATCGGGGCCGCGGAGATGAGCCGCGACGTGCTCATCGTCGAGTGGAACAACGTCGTCCTCTATCCGGCCGGTTACTACACGCGCCGCATTCCCGTGCAGGCGAGCCTCACATTGCCGGAGGGCTGGCAGTTTGGGTCGGCACTCGAGGCGGATGCGACGCACGGCTCCACGACCACATTCAAGACGGCGCCCCTCAACACGCTCGTGGACAGTCCGGTGTACGCCGGCCGCTACAGCGCGCGCCTCGATCTGGATCCGGGTGGCCGCGTGCCCGTGCATCTGGACCTGTTCGCCGACCGACCGGAGTTTCTCGCGGTCAAGCCCGAGGAGCTCAAGGCCTACCGCGCGCTCGTTCAGCAGGCGTACCGGCTCTTTCGCTCGCACCACTACGCGCATTACGACTTCCTGTATTCCCTGAGCGATCAGGTCGAGCAGCAAGGGCTCGAGCACCATCAGTCGAGCGAGGACGGCGGTGCGCCGGATGCATTCACCGACTGGGACCGAAATGCCCGGGAAAGGGACCTGCTGCCCCACGAATACACGCATTCCTGGAACGGCAAGTTCCGCAGGCCCGCCGATCTTTGGACGCCGAACTACAACGTCCCGATGCAGGACAGCCTGCTGTGGGTCTACGAGGGACAGACCCAGTACTGGGGCAACGTGCTCGCGGCGCGCTCCGGATTGCGCACTCATCAGCAATCCCTCGATGAGCTTGCGCTGGTTGCAGCCTACGCTCAGATCGAGCCAGGCCGGCGGTGGCGGTCCCTCGAGGACACGACGAACGATGAGATCATCAATCCGCGCAACCCCATGCCGTGGCGCACCTGGCAGCGCTTCGAGGATTACTACGATGAGGGGGCCCTCATCTGGCTCGACGCGGACACGCTCATCCGGGAGCGCTCGCACGGGCGGCGCTCGCTCGATGATTTTGCGCGCGCCTTCTTCGGTATCAATGATGGAAGCTACGTCACGGTGACTTACACGTTCGCGGATATCGTTCAGGGTCTCAACGCGGTGATGCCGTACGACTGGGCCTCCTTCCTGCAGCTGCGTCTCGACTCGATCGACCGACACGCACCCCTCGACGGGCTCGCACGGGGTGGCTATCGGCTCGCCTATACGGACACTCCCAGCGATTTGCTGAAGGCTTCCGAGGATGTCACGCGCCGCGTGGAGCTGCGCTATTCCATCGGCGTTCAGATCGAGGACAGGGACCTGCCCGGCAGCATCTCGGATGTGCTGTGGGACGGACCGGCGTATCAGGCGAAGCTCACGGTGGGCGATCAGATCCTGGCGGTGAACGGGATCGCCTACAGCGCCGATGTGCTGCGGGATGCCATTCGTGCCGCACGCACGAGCCCCTCGCCCATCGAGCTCATCGTGAAGCACGGCACGCGGTTTGCGGTCGCGCGCCTCGATTATCACGAGGGGCTTCGCTATCCGCACCTGGAGCGCGATCCCTCCCAGCCGGCTCGCCTGGATGACATCCTGGCGCCACGCTCCTAGCTCACTTGCAGGAGAAGCCGCATGTCGAATCGAGCCGCTTACGAGACCTTCCATGCCCTGCACCAGCGCACGGGCGTCTTTGTCATGCCCAACGCGTGGGACGGTGCATCGGCCGTGCTGCTCAAGCGCGCAGGTTTTCAGGCACTCGGGAGCTCCTCGCTGGCGATCGCCTTCGCGCTCGGGCGGCAGGACGGCCAGCACGCCGTCAGCCGCTCCGATGCCATCGCCAACGCTGCATTGCTGGCCCGGCTGACCGGCCTTCCGGTGAATGGTGATCTCGAGGACGGCTTCGGCCCAGACCCCGAGGACTGCGCCCGGACAGTCGAGGCCGCGATCGCATCGGGCCTTGCGGGCCTCGGCATCGAGGACACCACGGCAGACCCTGCGCATCCCATTCACGATTTCGACCATGCCGTCGCCCGCATTCGGCGCGCGGCGCAAGCCGCGCGGGGACGCATCGTGCTCACCGCGCGCACGGATAACTTTCTGCAGGGGCGAGAGGACCTGGCCGAGACGCTGCGCCGGCTCACCGCCTTCGCCGAAGCCGGCGCCGACGTGCTGTATGCACCGGGGCTCCCGGACATGGACGCGATCCGCGCGGCAGTTCGTGCCGTCGCGCCGAAGGCTGTGAACGTGCTGATCGGGCCCCGCAGCGGTGCGGTGCCGCTCGCTTCGCTCGAGGAAGCGGGCGTGCGACGAGTGAGCGTCGGCGGCGCGCTGTACCGCCGCGCGATGGCGGCTGTGGTGGAGGCCGCACAAGAGCTCAAGTCAGGGGATGTATCTTCCCTCGGACGCGGCGTCTCCATGTCGGAGATCGCGGCGCTCCTGCAAATGTCTCAAAACGCCGGATAAATGATCGATACAAGAGCGAGCTGTGGAAGAGTTCTGTCAGAGCAGAGCCTTTCACCCATTGAAGGAGAGTATGGCGACACACTCATCGGCTGAAGCTGGACGCCTCCGTCATGCCTGGGCCGTAGCTCTGCTGCTGGCTGCTGTGCTTGTTTCCGCCGTCGCGTACGCCCAGGGTGAACCGGCCCCCGCGCAGCCGGTGCGCGCGGAGGACCTGATCGGCAGACCCGTCGATCTGGATTTGTCTCGAGGGGTTCAGGCCCCGCACCGGGACACCTCCCAGCTTCCTTCCACCTTCGCAGGCGCTGCGCAGACTCAACCCGTCGACCCGCAGTGGGGCACGCGTGTGTACCGGCCGAAGAGCCGGCGCGACCTGACCGGTATCTGGATCAGCCAGGGCGGCATCGGCTGGACGCCGGGCATCGCACCGGGGCGTGGGCAGAATCCGCCGCTCACTCCGGCGTATGCCAGGCTCTTCGAGCAACACCTGGCCGATGCCGCACGCGGCAAGCCGACGGGTGACCCGACGGCCGCGTGCCTGCCTCCAGGCATGCCACGCATCATGACCATGACCTACCCGATGGAGATCACCATCGGTCCCGATCGGATCATGATCTACGCCGAATGGGATGAGCAGGTCCGGCGCATCTTCACGGACGGCCGGCCGCTGCCCACCGATGCCGACCCCACCTACAACGGTGAATCGGTCGGACACTGGGAAGGGAACTTCCTCTTGGCGACGACCTTCGGTCTTCGCTCGGATACCAACCTCGAGGCCTCCGGCCTGCCCAAGAGCGACAAGACCATCGTATACGAGCGCATCTGGCTCGCCGATGACGACACGCTGCGCGATGAGATCACGCTGGTCGATCCCATCGCCTTCACCCGACCGTGGACCGTCACCAAAACCTACAAGCGCGCGCCACCTGACTTCAAGCTCATGCCCTACGTCTGTCTCGAGAACAATCGAAATCCGATCGCTCCCGATGGATCCATCCGAGTCATCCTGGAGTCCGGCGGGAAGCCCCAGCATTGAACGCATCCAATCCGGTTGCGATGGAGCGAGCCGGCCGTGACGCTCACCCGTTCTACACGATCGGTCACTCCACCCGAACCCTCGAGGAATTCGTGGGCCTGCTGCGGCAGGCTTCCGTGACATTGGTTGCCGACGTGCGCACGATTCCTCGCTCACGCACCAACCCGCAGTACAACCGGGACACCCTACCCCAGTCACTCGCCTCGTACGACATCAACTATGAGCATCTCCCGGAGCTGGGCGGCCGCAGGGGCCGGCAGCGCGATGTGGAGGGGAGTCTGAACGGATATTGGCGAGAGGCCAGCTTCCACAACTATGCGGACTATGCCCTCAGCGATGCGTTCAAAGCCGGGCTGCGTCGACTTCGTGCGCTCGGCCACGAGCAGCGCACTGCGATCATGTGCTCCGAAGCTGTTTGGTGGCGCTGCCACCGCCGAATCGTCGCGGACCACCTGCTCGCCGCTGGGGAGACCGTGCTGCATATCCTTGGACTGAGACACATCGATCCTGCGACGATGACTCCCGCCGCGCAGGTCGGCGGGGACGCCCTGATCTACCCAGGCCTGATCTGAGCAGGGCCACGCTCCGCCAGAATATGCCAAATCGCAGAAACCCGGCTTTTCAATGAGTTGGCGCTCTTTTACCTGAACTCTGTCGAGGATTCGACCTTCTGCCCCGGTGTGCCAATCCCCTCACAGCCTGGTTGTGGGGCAGCGGCTATGCTCCTGCGCGCTTGCTGCCTGACACACGAGGACTCCTCTCATGGTCGCCCTCTCGGTAGTGCTGTTCCTCTTGCTCGCCATCGCGGGCTATCTCATCGGAACCTATAACGGTCTAGTGCAGGTGCGCGAGGCGGTCAAGCTCGCCTGGTCCAACATCGACGTTCTGCTCGTGCAGCGCCACGATGAGCTGCCGAAACTGGTCGAGGTCTGCAAGCAGTACATGCAATACGAGCCCGGGACACTCGAGCGCGTCATGCGTGCTCGAGCTGGCGTGGACGCGGCGCGCACCTCGGGCAACGTCGCATCCCTCGGTCCTGCCGAGGGTGAGTTGCGCGCGGGGCTCTCGCGGCTGTACGCAGTCGCCGAGAACTATCCCGACCTCAAGGCGAGCGAGGCCTTCCGTCATTTGCAGGAGCGTATCAGTGCGCTCGAGACTGCGATCGCGGACCGGCGCGAGGTCTACAACGATGCCGTCAACACCAATAACGTGCGCATCTCGAGCTTCCCGGGCGCGCTGGTGGCGGGCTTAGGGAACTTCCCGGAGGCGCACCTGCTGCACTTCCAGGCTCAGGAGACGGCCGACGTCGATCTGAAAGCGGCGTTCTCGCGCTGAGACTCGCTTTGATGACCCCCCAGGGCGCTCAGGTTCTCTCCGGCGTCTCGGCCCTGTTCGCTGGAGTGGGGCTTTACGGGTTCCTTACGCGCCTGCGCCGCGACCGCGCGGTCGCCGACACGCCTCTCATGCGCTTGCGCTCCGCCGCGCAGGGGTACGTCAAGGTCACGGGCCGCGCGCAACCGCCCTCGGGCACGCCGACAGCCGCTCCCCTGAGTGGCCGGCCCTGCGTTTGGTGGGATTTCAGGGTCGACGAGCAAACAGGCACCGACGATAGGGGTCGGGCGACCTGGGTCAATATCGAGCGCGCGACCAGCGTTGAGCCCTTCGTCCTGATAGACGAGGATGCGCAGTGTCTGGTGGGTCCCGTGCGGGCCGACATCACACCCACGGCTAGCAATATCTGGGGCGGCTCCACGCCCCGGCCCGATGGGCTGCCTCCGCCTGGCATCAATGCTGCGCACCACGCAGGCCCTTATCGTTATCAGGAACGAATTCTCGGGGTCGGTACACATCTCTGCGTCGTGGGCGAGCTGCGCTCACAGTCGGAGACGGGCAACCTGAGCGCCGCCATCGCCGCCAAGCTGCATGAGTGGAAGCAGGATCAGCCGGGGCTGCTCGCGCGCTTCGATGCCGACCACGACGGCATGCTCAATGCGGCAGAGTGGGAAGCGGCGCGCGCCGCCGCCGCCCAGGAATGCGAGGCGCAGAAGCTCAGCGCCCACATCGACCGCGTGAGCGTGATCTCAGACCCCACCGACGGCCGGCCCTTCATGATCTGCCCCTTGAGTCCCGAGCAGCTCGAAAAACGCGAGCGGCATCGCGCGTGGGCCTATTTTGCCTTCGGCTTCGCCTGGATCCTGGTGTGCGCCTGGGCGCTGCGCAGCGCCCTATCCTGAGAGCCCGGCGGTCGATGCCCCGATGGGGGCGCTGAGGGTCCCCGATCCAACTACTTGACTGAGTCAAGTATCTGCGCCAGGATGCTGCGGCCATGCCAGCTGCAGGTACCCAGAAGAAGCAGGCGGCCAAGCGCACCGCCATCGATCCCCCGCTGATCGATGCCGTTCGGCAGTTCAACCGCTTCTATACCCGGCAACTGGGCCTCCTGGAAAAGGGTTACCTGAGCTCCCGATGGACCCTGACCGAAGCGCGCGTCCTGTACGAGATCGCCCGCAAGCCCAACCTCACCGCGGCCGAGATTGCCGCGGACCTGCACCTCGATGTTGCCTATCTGAGCCGCATGCTGGCCACATTCGAGCGGCAGCGCTTGCTCAGGCGAACCGTATCGAAAACGGATGCTCGCCAGCGCCACCTCGCTCTCACCGCCAAGGGGATCGCGGCTTTCCAGCCGCTCAATCAAGCTGCGGCAGACCAGGTGACACACATGCTGGCGCCGCTTGCGGCATCACAACGCACGACGCTGCTCTCCGCGATGCACCGAGTCGAGGAGCTGCTCGACGGAAGACCGCAGCTCTCGAGCCCCTTCACGCTGCGTGCGCTGCAGGTCGGGGATATCGGCTGGATCACGCATCGCCAGGGATTGCTCTATGCCCAGGAATACGGCTGGGACGTGAGCTACGAGGCGCTGGTTGCGGAGATACTGGCCGCATTCATCAAGGATTTTCACCCGGACCGATCGGCTGCGTGGATTGCGGAAACCTCGGGGCTCGTGCCGGGCGTCGTGGGATCTGTGTTCCTCGTGCCCGCTGCCGCGAGTGTCGCCAAGCTTCGATTGCTGTATGTGGAGCCGTCCATGCGCGGTATGGGTCTCGGCCGCAGACTCGTCGACGAGTGCATCGCTGGAGCGCGTGCGCGCGGCTACCGGACACTGACCCTGTGGACCAACAGTGTGCTGATCTCCGCACGACGGATCTACGAGGCCGTCGGTTTTCAGCTCCGCGCGGAGGAGCGCCATCACTCCTTCGGCAAGGATCTCGTCGGTCAGACGTGGGAGCGGACGCTCTGACGGCGGCGGCGCGCGCTCCTCAGTGGAACGCGTAGCTGAAGTCGAGGCCCACCGTGAGGGGCTGGCTGATCAGATAGCGCTCATATGCCGCCGTCTGCAGGGCGATCTGCGGTTGCGGATCGAGCAGCACTAGAGTGTTCGTGAAGTTGTTCACGAACAGCGCCGCAGTCCAGCGACTGCCGCCATCCCGCTCCCCTCGCAGCCCGAAGCGCAGGTTGCCCATGCCGTAGGCTGGCATGTGCACCAGGAGCGAATCGGTGGTGAGCAGAGTCGCGGTCACCCCGAACGGTAGATCGGTCCGCGTACCCGTGTAGTCGCCTTCAAGCACGCCGAAGACAAACAGGCTGTCGGGCAAGCTGCGCTCCCAGTGCAGGACCGCGGATGCCGAGACCTTCGGTGTGTCGGGGATCTGTGTCCCGGCGGCGTATCCGGAGATGGCGCTGCTTTCGACGAACTCCGCATCGGTGTAGCTGGCATTGAGCGACACGTCGAAACCGGCGCCGAGCAGGCCTTGCAGCTGGCCCTCGACACCTTTGATGCGCGCATTGCCACCGTTGACCGTCAGCCCGTAACCGGCAAGGTCGGTGGCCACCTGGGGATCGTACCAGTCCTCGAGATAAGCATTGAGGTCCACGATCAGACGATGATCGAAGAAGGAGGACTTCTCACCGAGCTCGTAGCTCCAGAGCGAGTCGGATCTGAAAGTCGTGGGCGCCTGCAGCAGAATGTCTGGATTGCAGGTGGCGGTGAGCAGGATTTTGGCCTGCAGCCCGCACTCGTTGGCGACCTCGGATGCAAACAGCGGATTGGTATTGCTCGCGGCAACGACGGGGATGGGGCCGGTGAGTGTGCTCACCCCGCCCAGCCGGAATCCTTTTCCGATCCTCGCATAGACCATGTGGTCCGAATCCGCGTTGAAGGTCAGGGTGACGCTCGGAACCGTACCGCTCGCGGAGTTCGAGGTCGCGGCATTGTAGGGAACGTCAACACCCTCGCCTCCGAGGGGAGTGAACAGACCGTGCTCGGTGGAGGTTTCGCTCAGGCCGAAGTGGTAATGCCGAAAACCGGCGGACAGCTGGAAATGCGAGGAGAACCGCCAGGACACATTTCCGTAGATGGCGTTCTGTAGCAGGTTCTCCGGCACATCGTTCACGGAAAGCGCCGTGCCACCCAGCACAGGGGCGGCCTGCGGAGCGAGCACCGAGGTTGCGACCTCCGAGTACAGATCCTGGTAGAAGTAGCCGGCGACCCACTGCAACGGACCCGGCGCCGTAGAGGTCAGACGAAACTCCTCGGAGAGCTGCCGCGAGTAGTCCTGCTCAAGCATTCCGGGACCCTTCGAGGACCAATTGGGCCCCACGCCGCCCGCAGAGGGGTCGTACACCGGAATGCCGATCGCCGAGTCGACCTGCTCGGTCTCGTCCTGCATATCCAGGAAGTTGCGGTGCCAGAACCCGGTCGCCGAAGTCAGAGAAAACGCCGGCAGCTGGTACACCATGGTCAGGCTGCCGAAGCTCAAGCTGTCCGTCTGCGGCTCCGGTGTGTCGTAGATCTCCCAGTGCGCCCACGTGTCAGGCACCTGCGGATGCGTCGGGCTGCCGTTCACGTCGACCGCGGGCGGCGCGCCTTGCAGGATCAACTGGTACATCGCCATCGGCTCGATCGTGAGATTCTCGGTGGGTTGCCAGAGAATCGTGGCGCGGATGGAGTCCACGTGCGTCGTGTTCACGCCGCTGAGGGCCTCCTGCAGAGGCGCCGAGTAGAAGTTGTCCGGACGAGTGACATCCGGGAACACACCGGCATCGACGGGGACTGCCCCATCGGCGATGACCAGACGCTTGATCCAGCCGCTGTCGTCGGTGAAGGAGCCCACGATACGCACCGCCGCGGTGTCACCCAGCGGAAGATTCACCATCCCGTTTTCCTGGTGATTGAACCCGCCGCCGGAGGTCGTGCTGGAGGCGACCTCCTCCGTGCTGGCGGCGAACGTGTTCAGCTGCGGGGAGGTGGGAATCAGCCGGATGGTTCCACCCATCGAGCTCGATCCATAGAGCGTGCCCTGGGGACCACTCAGAACCTCCACACGCTGCAGATCGTAGAGATTGGGATCCATGGAGTTCTTGCCGAGCTGTGAACCCATGGCCGTCGAAAGGGGTATCTCGCCCAGGTACATACCGACCATCGAGGAATTGCCACCCTGGGAGTTCAGTCCGCGGATCTCGAACTCCATCTCGCCCGGCCCGCCCGTATTGCGAACCGCAATGTCTGGGACCGAGGCCACCAAGCTGTCTACGTCGACCATGCCGCGCGATGCGATCTCATCGGCGGTGAACGCTGTGATGCTGATGGGAGTCGTCTGAACCGTGGTGCTCTGCCGGGTCGCGGTGACTACGATCTCGGTGAGCTGATCGGAGGAGGTGGCGCTCGGCTGGTCCGCAGCGGCGTATGCGGCCCCGAGACTCGCAACGACTGCCAGAGCCAGTTCAATTCTACGGCTGATCAGATTCATGACTCCCCGACCCCAGGGCGAGAAGCTTCACTCGCGCCCAGTGAACATCACGAGTGAACATCACGCACGAGGGTCCGCTTCAACGATCCTCAGATTGCCCGCGCTTCCCTCGAGTGTAGATTGCACGTTCAGCCAATTTATGTGCAAAATCGGCCACGACCGAGCCCGGTCTTTTTTGCGCTCGCACTATGCATCGCAATAGGCATCCAGTGCGCTCAAGCCCTTATCAAGGGCCCTGAGACCCAGATCGATGTCGGTCGGGGTCGCGACGAAGGCAGTCGCGAGGCGGATGCTGTTGGGCAGGAATGCTCCGATCGATACGCCCTCCTCCATGCAGATCTGCCCCACGATCTGGCTGGCCGGTGTCTCGGCTGTCTTTGCATAGATTGAATAGCGGTCCACTCCGATGAAGGGCTCCCGCGTTTGCTTGTTGCGTACCAGCTCCAGGGCCCACATCAGGCCGCGGCCCGAAACCAGGCCCAGGCTGGGATGCCGCCTTTGTAGGTCCTCGAGTCCCGCACCCAGACGCGCACCGAGGGTGCGCACACGCTCGAGTATGTTCTCATCCAGCATGACCTGAAGATTCGCGGCGACCGCGGCCATGGCGAGCGGATGCGAGCCGAATGTGCTCATCGTCGAGAAACGCCAGTCATCGAAGAAGGCGGCGATCTCCTTGGAGAGGATGACGCCGGCTGCCGGAAGTGCAGAGGACACCAGCCCCTTCGCCACGCTCATGATGTCGGGAGTCACACCGAAGACCTGATATCCGAACCACTCACCGAGACGGCCGAAGCCCGTCATCACCTCATCATCCAACCACAGCACACCCAGCCGCCGGGTCATCTCCCGAATCTGTGGGAAGTACTCCTTCGGCGGATGAATCATGCCCGCTCCTTGCGCAGGCTCGGTCAGAAACCCGGCTACGGTCTCGGGTCCCAGCGTGCGAATGAGGTGCTCGGTCGCGCGCACACAGGCAAGGGTGCCCTTGCTGTCCTTGCAATTCGGATACGTATGTCCGATCGGGCATCGATAGCACTGCGGGGCAGGCGCGTAGTGGTAGTTCGGCGATGGCGCATCCGGGACATCCCGGATGGTGGGAGTGCCGGAGCCGGAGGCCAGACTGGATCGATACCCCCGAACGCCGTTGGCTCCGGAGAGCGTGTTCGTCCAGCCGTGATAGTCGTAGCTGCGGGTGACGATGTTGCGTCGTCCGGTGTACAACTTGGCAAAGAGGACCATGTTCTCGACCGACTCCGTTCCCGTGGACAGGAATCGGATGCGTGCGGCCCACTGTCCAACGCCCATGTCCTCCATGATGAGTTTTGCGGCGCGTGAGCGGTACTCGGTCGTAAGACCCTCCCACACGTACCCGAACTTATCGGTGGCCTCGCGGATGGCCTGCTGGATGCGCGGGTGCCGATGGCCCATGTTGACGCACACGAGCTGGTTGGCGAAGTCGAGGATCCGCTTGCCGTTTGCCAGGGTGAAGTAGCAGCCCTCCGCGCTCTGCACGGGTGTCGAGTGGTATTCCTCGCTCGTGGCCAAAACGTGAAAGACGTACTTCTCGTCCCATTCCGCAACCTGCTTCCAGTCGACCGCAGCACTCGCAGCAGCGGGTGTCTGCGTTGCAAATTTGGCCACGCGAGTCTCCATCATCCGAGGTCCCCTCGACCGCGACCGATCCTGGCACGCGTCTGCTTGTACAGCTATGGCCAGTTGAGCCACAATGTTTGCATTTCCGGCCGTGGGCAGAGCAGGCCGATTTTGCAAGAGGCTGAGTATCCCTTGGGAGCACGTCGCACCACGGCACGCCCGAACACCGAACTGCCCGAGCCATCGACCATCCGGGCGTTCTTTCTGACCCCGCTCATTCGGGAGCTCGACAAGGCGGGGATGCGCATGGACGCGTTGCTGCGGCGTTATGGGCTGTCGGCCGCTCAGTTGACGAGCCTGTACGAGCAGGTGCCGCTGCGGCATTTTGTCGCCCTGGCCGAGGAGACATCGCAGCGCCTGGAGCGGCCCTTTTTGGGCCTCGAGCTCGGCGGACGTTTCACGCTTGCCGACGTCGGTCCCTTCTATGCGATGTTCATCCTCGCCAAGGACCTCGAGTCCGCACTGAGATACTTGAGCCGCTTTCAGTCGGCCTGGCAGACCAACTCCGTGCTCGAGTTCGTGCGCGGGAACTCGATGTCCACCTATCGCTACCGCATCGAGGATCCTTCCATCTGGCCGCGGCAGCAGGACAGCGAGTTCGCAATGGCGTCCTTCACGAGCTTGATCCGCGAGCTGACCAGCACTCGCTGGCGGCCCCTGGCCGTCGAGTTCGAGCACGACGTGACCCGTCGAATCGCACCACTCAGCGCATTCTTCAATGCGCCCGTGCAAGGAAACTGCGGCGCCAATCAGCTGATCATCGCCAACTCGGATCTGGACAAGCCGTTGCGCAGGTTCGATCCCGCGGAGCACGACGTCGCACATATCGTCGAGCGGCACCTCCTGGAGCTGCTCGCGCCGCGCGCGGAGGTGGCCGAGACGGTTGCGACTCGCGTCGATGCGCTCATCGCACGCCGGCTGGGAACTCAGGGACTCAGTATCGAGACAGTCGCCGCTGAGATGAGTATCTCCGTGCGCAGCTTGCGCCGCCACCTGGCGGCCGAGCGCACGTCGTTTCGTCAGATTCTGCAAACACACCGACGAACGGCTATCGAAGCCGTCCTCTGCTCGAACGGCGCGCGCCTGTCGGACCTCGCCAGCCGGCTGAATTATTCCGACTCGGCCGTGCTGTCGCGCGCATTCAAGACCTGGACTGGGATGTCGCCTCGTGCCTACGCGAGGTCGCGCAAGCGCGAGCTCAAGCCACGTCCTGCAGCGAGATGAGCGCCGACTTCAAGTGCGTGTGCTGGCGGATGGCCTCTTCACCGAGCTCGTGCCCCACACCGGACTGCTTCATGCCGCCGAAGGGTACGGCCAGATCGAGCACCGCGTGGGTATTCACCCAGACCGTGCCGGCGCGGAAGTTCTTGATGAACCAGTGCGCTTTGTTCAGATCGCGTGTCCAGACGCTGGCTCCCAGCCCAAACTGCGTGTCGTTGGCTCGTTGTAGGACCTCGTTGAGGTCTCGAAATCGCCCCACCGTCAGAACAGGACCGAAGATCTCCTCCTGCACGATGCGCATCTCCGGTTTCACGTTCGCGAACACCGTCGGACGCACATAAGCTCCCGGGCCAGCCAGCGCCTCGCCGCCGACGACTACTTTCGCCCCCTGCTCCCGCCCGGATTGTATGTACCCCAGCACCCGTTTCTGCTGGCTCGCGCTGACGAGCGGTCCCATCTGCGTTTCGGCCGCCAGCGGTGGACCCAGCTTGGTGGCTGCGGCGATCTGCGCGATACCGTCCACCACCCGATCGTAAAGAGACTCATGCACGAACAAGCGTGAGCCCGCGCAGCAATTCTGCCCGTGGTTGGCGAATATTCCGATCGCCGTTCCCGGGATGGTGACCTCGAGATCGGCATCCTCGAGCACCACCATCGGAGATTTTCCGCCGAGCTCGAGCGTGAAATGCTTCATGCCGCGCGCCGCCACCTCCCCGACGATGCGGCCCACCTCCGTAGACCCCGTGAAGCTCACCTTGTCCACTTGCGGATGCGCCACCAGCGCCGCACCGGCCGTCTCGCCGTAGCCGCTCACGATGTTGATCACGCCTTCGGGCAACCCGGCCTCCGCAACCAGGCTCGCGAATCGCAGTGCGGTGAGAGGGGTCTGCTCGGCGGGCTTGAGGACCACCGTACAACCGGTGGCCAGCGCCGGAGCGATCTTCCAGATCGCTTGTCCCAATGGGACGTTCCACGGCGTGATCGCCCCCACCACGCCGATGGGTTGCCGCAGCGTCATCGCGAAGAAGTTTCCCCCGGGCACGTACGGAACAGATGCATCGAGGGTCTGGCCGTGAATCTTCGTCGCCCACCCGGCCATGTACCGCAAGTAGCTCACTGACAGATCGACGTCGAATGCCCGCGTGGCCGGCAGGATCCGGCCGCTGTTGACACTTTCGATCTCGGAGAACTCGGCCGCGTTGGCCTCCAGCAGCTCGGCCAGGCGGAGCAGCACTCTCTCTCGCTCGGGACCTGCCATCTTGCGCCAAGGGCCGGAATCGAAAGCGCGCCTGGCGGCCCGGACGGCGCGATCGACATCGGCCGCGCTGCCTGCGGGAACGTGCGCGACCGCGACCCCGCTCGTCGGATCGACGACCGCAATGGTCTCGCCGCTTGCGCTCGCAACGAACCTGCCATCGATGAACAGCTCGTGCCTCGCGCCCAAATACGCGCGGCTGGCGCGCCCAAGCATGGAAAGATCGTTCTCGAGTGCGTTCATGAGGATACCTATGATCGATGACGATGAATCGGCCGGATCAGCCGTCCACCCTGCTCGATCCGATGTGACCGTAGACGTCGGGTCGGCTCGCGCGCAGCCACAAAGACTGTGTCACGCCCGATGCGAACAGCAGGATGAGAGCGTACGGCAGGTGATTGATGAGGGTCGAGGTGACGCCGGTCAAGTCCGGATAGTTGAGGAACGCGAGAATGGTCGCTGTCAGGATGACCAACCCCCCGACGGCCGGGGGTCCACTGTTCACGGGGGTCATGAGCCCGCGGCGGGCGAAGAACACCGGAATGGCCAAGGAGGTAACCCCGAGCAGTGCCATCAGTCCGACGGAACCTAATCCCGTCAGTGCAGTCGCAACGTTCACGAGAGGGTCCAGGCCCATGACCGCCGCCGAGGCAAAGACGAGGCACATCGCGACGCTCAGGACCAGCGCGGCGACATGCGGGGAGTGGTGCCGCGGATGGGTCTTCGCAAGCGCCCGCGGGAGCAGTCCGTCTCGAGCGAGCGCATACAGGTAACGCGCAGAGTTATTGAACAGTCCAAGCGTGGCTGCCAACGCACTCGTCAGCACGAGCACACTCACCGCCATGGCGCCGGGCTTTCCCAGGTGAGCCATGCTGCTGTCGGCGAGGAACGTTCCGGGACTCGAGCGCGCGATTCCGGCCACCGTACCCGCTCCGACCGAGGAAGCCAGGCACCACGCCGTGAATACATAGAACAGTCCCACCAGCGTCACCGCGAGATACGTCGCCCGTGGAATGGTGACCGCCCGGTTGCGAGCTTCCTCCTGGTAGATGGCGGTGCCCTCCACGCCGATCATGCTGTTGAATGCATAGATCGCAGCGATTCCAAGTCCGGGGGCAAGCACGCGGCTCGGCAGGAAGTCGGAGATCTCGAATGCCCGCAGCGGGATGTCGTGCACGATCTTCACATCCAGGAGCAGGATGATCGCCGTCTCCGCGATCAGCGCGACACCGAGAATCGTCGCCGCCAGTGCTATCCGGCGATAGGCGAGCCAGGAGATGACAGCGAGTGCGAGGAATGCCCACATGGACCAATGCAACGATCGACCGGTCAGTGTCTGCAACAGCTGCTCGCTGAAGAAGGCGAGTGCCCCGAGCGTTGAGCAGGCCAGCGCGAAATATGAGAAAGCCGCCACATAGGCGGCACCCAGTCCCCACTCACGACCCAGACTGGCCGAGATGTAGGCATAGAACGCGCCTGCGTTGCGTACGAACGGAATGATTCGCACGTACCCCACCGCAAACAGCAGCATCGCGGCCACGGCGGCCAGCCAAACACCTGGTACGCCGCTGCCGTTGCCGAAGGCGAATGCCAGGGGCATCAGTGCCACGACCACCGCCATCGGGGCGGCAGCCGCGATCACCATGAACACGATATCCGCCGTGCCGAGCACTCCGGCGCTCAGTCTCCCATTCGGATGAGCCTGACTCGGCGAGGAGGTTTCGCGCATCTCCATAAACTCAAGCTCGCAGCGTTCGCAACCGTAGTTTAAGGGATCCCCTTCCGAGCCCAGCGCTCGTGCGATCAAGGATTGCATTTCGCGACGCGTTCCGGAGATTGCGAATTCGGCCAAAAAAATGGCGGAATCGGACGCCGCCCTCCTGCGCTCGCGCGCGAAGATCCTGTATGGTGCAATCATCTACCTCGAGTCGCACCGCTGCATGAGCACCTCCTTCGTGTTTGATCGCACCGATACCGAAGCGACCGTGCACGAAGCCTTTGCGAGCATGCGCCGCCTCATCCCGGGCAACCCGTTCATTCACATCCCGCCAGTCTGTCCAGGCGGCCCGCAGGAGCTCACCTACGAGCAAACCGGGACGGCGGTCGACCGGATCGCTCGTCTGTACCGCGACTCCGGGTATGGTCGGGGGCATCACATTGCCTTGCTTCTGGAGTCGCGCACAGACTCCTACCTGCACTGGCTCGCAGTCAACTGCATCGGGGCGACGCTGGTGCCCATCGGAAGCGATCTGGTCGACGCTGAGATCAGCCTGCTCTTGGAGCACGGCGACGTGGACCTCCTCGTGTGTCTACCCGCCCGACTGCCGGCCGCGATGCGTGCCATCAAGGCCGTGCCCGGGGTACAGATCGCTTGTGTCGAGGAGACGCTGCCCATCGCGCGCGAGCCGCGATCCCGTGGCACCAGCGAGGACCGCGCGGCGATCGTATTCACCTCGGGTAGCACGGGACGACCCAAGGGCTGCATGCTCTCCAACGAGTACTTCCTCACCTTCGGCCGCTGGTACCGCGATCTGGGTGGCCGCTGCACCTTACGCCCCGGCTGCGAGCGCTTCATCACCCCTCTGCCGCTCAATCATGTCAATGCGCTCGCCTTCTCCAGCATGGGAGCGATCGCAACCGGGGGATGCATCGTGCAGCTCGACCGATTCCGGTCGAGCGAATGGTGGGAGACGGTCAGGCAGTCCCGCGCGACCGTCATGCACTACCTGGGCGTCATGCCCAACATGCTGCTCAAGCTGCCTCCGGACCCGAGCGAGCGAGAGCATCCCTTGCGCTTCGGGATCGGCGGCGGTGTTCGCAACCCCGACCACGAGGCATTCGAGCAGCGCTTCGGAGTACCGCTTCTGGAGGCCTGGGCCATGACCGAGACCGGGGGTGCAGGGACCATCTCGACCCATGTTGGCCCACGACACGTGGGCCTGGGCTGCATCGGACAGCCATCACCCCGGTATTCACAGGCCAGAATCGTCGGCGAGCAGGGCGACCCCACTCCTGCCGAGCACGTCGGGGAGCTCGTCGTGCGTGCAAGCGGTGCCGATCCGCGCCGGGGCTTCTTTTCGGGCTATTACAAGGATCCCGAGGCGACCGCTGCCGCATGGCGAGGGGGCTGGCTCCACACCGGGGATCTTGCGCGGCAGAACGCGGCGGGCAGCATCTTCTTTGTCGGGCGTCGCAAGCAGATCATTCGCAGGAGCGGGGAGAACATCTCGGCCGCCGAGGTCGAATCCGTGCTGTCCTCTCTGGAGCACGTGCTGCAGGTCGCCGTGGTTCCGGTGCCCGATCCCATCCGCGAAGAGGAGGTTTTCGCGCTCGTAGTCGCAGATGAACACCTTGCGCCTTCGCAAGACGCCGCCGAAGAGCTGGTGCGTCAAGCGGCAAAGCGCATCTCCTACTTCAAGCTGCCTGGATATCTCGCGTTCGTGCCCGGGTTACCCACGACCAGCACGCAGAAGCTGCGCTACGGCGCCATCATCGAGCTCGCAGAGTCGATGCTGGCATCCGATGACCGAAGGCCATTCGATCTGAGATCCGCGAAGAAAAGTCATCGTCACGCGCGATGAGTTATCGCGCAGCTCGAGCGCAATTGGGTCGCTGCGGCTCCCGAGCTATTTGAGCGAAGGCATCGCGAACTCGGCATCGGCCCCGCCCGAGGGCCACCGCTGCATAACGGACTTGAGTCGCGTGTAGAATCGCACGCCCTCGCGGCCGTAGATGTGGTGATCTCCGAACAACGAGCTGCGCCATCCGCCAAAGCTGTGGAATGCCACCGGGACGGGAAGCGAGACGTTGACGCCCACCATCCCGACCTCGATCGCAGAGGCGAAGGCCTGGGCCGCCCGGCCACTACGCGTGAAAATCGCCGCCCCGTTCGCATACGGGTGCGCGTTGACGAGCCGGATGGCCGCCTCGAGGTCGGGAACTCTCACGACCGCGAGCACCGGACCAAAGATCTCCTCCCGGTAGATGCGCATCTCCGGTCGCACACGGTCGAAAAGAGAGCCACCGAGAAAAAATCCCTCTGCGCCCGCGAGGCGCTCACGGCCATCGACCACCAGAGCGGCCCCTTCCTGCACACCGGAGCGGATGTATTCCAGGATGCGGTCGCGGTGCTGGCTCGTGATGAGCGGTCCCATCTGCGTGCTTGGATCGAGCGGCGAGCCAATCCGCAGACCCTCGATCTGCGGAACCAGCTTCTCGATGAGCCGATCAGCGGAGTCCTCGCCGACGGCCACCGCGACCGAGATCGCCATGCAGCGTTCGCCCGCGGACCCAAATGCGGCACCGGCGAGCGCGCTTGCCGCATCGGTGAAATCCGCATCGGGCATGATCACCAGGTGATTCTTCGCCCCGCCGAGGGCCTGCACGCGCTTGCCTCGCCGCGTGCCCTCCTGGTGCACGTGACGGGCAACGGTCGTGGACCCAACGAAGCTGACAGCAGCGATATCCGGATGCTGCAGCAGCAAGTCGACGGTCTGACCGTCACCTTGGACGACGTTGAATATACCCGGCGGAGCTCCCGCCTGTGCCGTCAGGCGCGCGATTGCGATCGCGGCCGACGGGTCCCGCTCCGAGGGCTTCAGTACGAAAGTGTTGCCACAAGCGATCGCCAGCGGAAACATCCACAGCGGCACCATCGCGGGGAAATTGAACGGGGTGATGCCTGCCACCACGCCGAGCGGCTTGCGCAGGCTGAACGCATCGATGCCCGTGCCGACCGCCTCGCTGAACTCGCCCTTCAGAAGCTCCGGAATTCCGCAGGCAAACTCGATGACCTCGAGCCCACGCGCGATCTCCCCGTGGGCGTCCGCGAGCGTCTTGCCGTGCTCGCGGCTGATGATCTGCGCAACATCCTCGGCGGATGCCGCAAGCAGTTGCCGTAGGCGGAATAGCACCCGAGCGCGTCGCAGCGGCGGCGTGGCCGCCCATTCCCCGTATGCCGCGCGTGCTGCACCGACGGCCGCATCCACCTCGGAATGCGTAGCGAAGGCCACGCGCGCCCTGACCCTGCCTGTCTCTGGATTGAAGACCTCGCCCGAGCGCACACCCGATGCGAGGACTGCTTCGTTGCCGATCCAGTGGGGGACGCTCTCGACCCCCGAGGAGATCTGTTCTGATGCGTGCATGACTCCGAGCCTGCGGCCAGAGCTGCTAGGGTACGTCAAAACGATCTGCGTTCATCACCTTTGTCCACGCTGCCACAAAGTCATCCACGAACTTCTGCCTCGAGTCGTCGCAGGCGTAGACCTCGGCAATCGCGCGCAGCTGCGAGTGCGATCCGAAGACCAGATCCACCCGCGTGCCAGTCCACCTGGGCTGCCTGCTCTTGCGATCCCGACCCTCATACACGCCATCGCTGGCAGTGGCATGCCACTCGGTGCCCATGTCAAGCAGATTCACGAAGAAGTCGTTCGTCAATTTCTCCGGGCGATGCGTGAAGACCCCGTGCTTGGCCCCTCCGGCATTGGCGCCCAGAACCCGCAACCCACCGACCAGAACGGTCATCTCAGGCGCAGTCAACCTCAGGAGCTCTGCGCGATCGACCAAAGCCTCCTCGGGTGCCATCGGCTGCGGTCCCCGAAGGTAATTGCGGAAGCCATCGGCCATGGGCTCAAGCGGCGCAAAGGAGTCCACATCAGTCTGCTCCTGGGACGCATCCATCCGTCCCGCCCTGAACGGCACTTTGGCCTCGAGGCCCGCATCCTGCGCGGCCTTCTCAATGGCCGCGCCGCCAGCCAGAACGATCAGGTCCGCGAGCGACACCTTGCCGCCAGCCGAGCCCGAGGAATTGAACTCCTTCTGGATTCTTTCAAGCGATTGGAGAACCGTGCTCAGCTGCGCGGGCTGATTCACCTCCCAATCCTTCTGGGGTGCGAGGCGGATACGTGCGCCGTTTGCGCCGCCTCGCTTGTCCGATCCGCGGAACGTCGATGCCGAGGCCCAAGCGGCCGAGACGAGCGCGGATATGGAAAGTCCCGCTGCGAGAATCTTCGCCTTCAGAGCTGCGACCTCTGCCTCCCCGATGAGCGGGTGATCGAGGGCCGGAATCGGATCCTGCCAGATGAGGGTCTCTTTGGGCACGAGCGCCCCGAGATATCGGGCCCTGGGCCCCATGTCACGATGGGTGAGCTTGAACCACGCTCGTGCAAAGGCATCAGCAAACTGCTCCGGATGCTCATGGAAACGGCGCGAGATTTTCTCGTACGTCGGGTCGAAGCGCAGTGACAGGTCCGTGGTGAGCATGGTCGGCACGTGCTTCCTGGACTTGTCGTAAGCATCTGGAATGGCGGCTGGAGCATCCTTTGCTGCCCACTGCCAGGCACCCGCCGGGCTCTTCTCGAGCTTCCACTCATACTTGAAAAGATTCTCGAAGAAGTGGTTGCTCCATCGCGTGGGAGTCTGCGACCACGTGACCTCCGGGCCGCCCGTGATGGCGTCCGCCCCAAGACCCGTACCGTGTCTGCTCCTCCAGCCGAGGCCCTGATCCTCGAGCGGGGCACCCTCGGGCTCGGGGCCGATCAGCGAGGGATCGCCCGCGCCATGGGTCTTACCGAAGCTGTGACCGCCGGCAATGAGCGCGACGGTTTCCTCATCGTTCATGGCCATCCGCGCAAAGGTCTCGCGGATGTCACGCGCCGCCGCGATGGGGTCCGGTTTACCGTTAGGTCCTTCTGGATTGACGTAGATCAGGCCCATCTGCACGGCGCCAAGCGGCCTCTGCAGCTCGCGCTCGCCGCTGTAGCGCTCATCGCCCAGCCACGAGCCTTCCGGACCCCAGAAGAGCTCCTCGGGCTCCCAGGTATCCGCGCGTCCGCCACCGAAGCCGAAGGTCTTGAAGCCCATCGACTCCAGGGCGACGTTGCCGGTGAGCACGAACAGGTCCGCCCAGGAGATCTTGCGACCGTACTTCTGCTTGATCGGCCAGAGGAGCCGCCGTGCCTTATCGAGATTCGCGTTGTCCGGCCAGCTGTTGAGCGGGGCGAAGCGCTGCTGACCCTCCCCCGCCCCACCGCGACCGTCGGCGATGCGGTAAGTGCCGGCACTGTGCCACGCCATGCGGATGAAGAGGCCGCCGTAATGGCCAAAATCAGCGGGCCACCAGTCCTGGGAGTCGGTCATCAGAGCACGCAAGTCCTTGATCACGGCGTTCAGGTCGAGGCTCATGAACTCCTTCGCATAGTCGAACCCCCGCCCCAGGGGGTTCGACTGCGGCGCATGCTGATTCAGAACCCGAAGGTCCAGCTGGTTCGGCCACCAGTCGCGGTTCGAACGGCCTCGACCTCGGTGCTTTACCGGGCACGGGCCGGCACCCTTCCCCGCACTGCTCGCATCGACCTTGGTGTCCACCGTTGTGCTCCTTAGGTTTTCGGTATCGCTCGTGCCCGGGATTCTAGGACACTCGTGCCCATGGATGAATTCGATTCCTCCTATGGTTGGGTTCGGCCGCGTCTATCGTCGTGCAGCTCACACGGAGGGCGCTACACTTGGCGCTCAAATCGGAACCGGAGACCGCCGGCGTGTACCTCCCCGAGGATTTTCGTGAGACGCGCATCGAGGTGCTGCAGGATTTCGTGGATCGCCATCCGCTTGCGACGCTGGTGGCCAATGGCAGCGACGGTCTGACGGCGAATCACATCCCAATGCACGCCCGGCTCGACGCCGGGGAGCGCGGCACATTGCGCGGACACATCGCACGCGCCAACCGGTTGTGGCGTGACCTTGCGGCCGGGGCGCCCGTGCTCGCCATCTTCATGGGTGCCGATCATTACGTCTCACCCACCTGTTATCCGAGCAAGCGCGAGCACGGCAAGGTGGTTCCAACCTGGAACTACGCCACCGTGCATATTCACGGGCAGATCCGCTTCATCGACGATGCGATGTGGTTGCGAGAACTCGTCGGCTCCCTCACCGATGCGCAAGAGAGCGCCCGATCGGACCGCTGGCAGGTCAACGATGCGCCGCCTGACTATCTTGCCGCGATGCTCAAGGCGATCGTCGGCTTCGAGATCGAAGTGAACAGAATCGTGGGCAAATTCAAGGGCAGCCAGAATCGTTCGGCTGCGGATCGCGCCGGGGTACGCGCGGCGCTGGCCTCAACGGGTGTCCCGCCCGAGGCGCTCGCTGAGCTGGTGCCCCGGTCCTCGCCATGATGTACGTACTAGCCGAATGAGAGCCCAATCGCAGGGTGTTTTAGTATTGAGACCATGGCCGAACGCCACCACCCTCTCACGCCGAGCGAGCTGCTGTCCTTCATGCGTGCGCAACCTTGCGTAATCGAGGCTAGCGTCAGCCCCGAGGGGGCTCCTCAGGCCGCGGCGATCCGCGTTGCGATCACGAACCGCTGGGAACTCGTGTTCGACACGGTGACGCAGTCGCGCAAACATCAGAACCTGCTGAAGAATTCTCGCGTTGCGTTCGTCATCGGCTGGGACCGTGAGCGCACCGTGCAGTACGAAGGCATTGCCGAGATGCCGTCAGCGGCCGAGTTACCCGACGTCCAGTCCTATTATTTCGAGCATTTCCCGGATGGGCCCACTCGCCAAACTTGGCCCGGCCTCGTGTATTGGCGCGTGCGACCCACCTGGATCCGCTACAGCAACTTCAATGTCGACCCGCCCATCATTCAGGAGTGGGACGCGGCGGCCATCGCGGGATGGCTGCGCAGCCACAACTGAACCGCTGCAGCAGCGGCTCATTACGATACATAATGTCTCGTTAATCGATCGCCGCGCGGTCCAAGCATTGCGCACCCGCTGCGCACGCCTGTTGATCGGCAAGCACGGTGCGAGAAGCGGCCACTGTCGTGCGGAACTGCGAGGAGCCTGCCTGGTCAAATCGGTGGCGCTGTATTGCGCGCTGCATTTGCGCCGCGGCTGCACGATCGCAGCATCGGAAGCGGAGTGCCGAACATGCGTTTCATGCTTTCGCTTTGCCTGGGTGGCCTGCTTTCGCTTGTATTCAGCGTTGCAGCTTTTGCTGGGCAGGTCCCTGAACACGCACACCGTAGTGATATCGATCCCGGATGGCAGTGCGACTACGGATACACGGAGTTGGATAACCGCTGTGCTGTGGTCGAGATTCCGGCTCATGCCTACCTCGACGCCCTCGGAACAACTTGGGACTGCCAGCGCGGCTATCTCCAAACCGACGACGGCTGCACTCGCATCATCGTTCCCGATCACGCTCACCTGAGCGATCTGGCCTCTGATACGGGCTGGCAGTGTGACCGGGGCTATCGCGATCGCAACGATTCCTCTTGCGTTGCCATTCGTACTCCCCCTCACGCTCATCCTGTTTACGACGTGTTGGACGAGGCTTACGGATTTGCGGGCGAAGGGTGGAGCTGTGATTGGGGCTATCGTGCGAGCGGCGATCACTGCATCGCGATCACGGTGCCAAAAAACGGATTTCTCGTGGCTTCCGGGGACGACTGGGGCTGCAGACGTGGCTATCTGAGGAAAGATAACTCGTCATGCGTGGCGCTACGCGTTCCTGCCATGGGACATTTGGATTTCTCCGGTCACAACTGGGTTTGCGATTCGGGCTACCACCGTGCAGAGGGGCGCTGCGTTGCGGTACGCGTGCCGCCCCACGCCTACCTGACCTACGAGAGCGAGGGTCCGGGGTGGCAATGTGACCGCGGCTATCGTATGCAGCGCGGGGATTGTGTCGCGATCCACCTTCCGCCGCATGCCTTCCTGCTCGATGCGGGAGCCGCCTGGCCAGGCTGGGAATGTGACCGCGGCTTCCACCGTGAGGGTAGCGGTTGCCAGCCCTTGAAGGTGCCGCTGAACGCGCACATCGATGCCTCCGGAAACGACTGGATGTGTGATCCCGACTACGTGCATTTGAACGGCCGGTGCCTGAACTCCGTTTCCGAAGGATTCGACCTGGCCGCATTCTCTCCCCGGTTCGAGGGCGGCACCTCAGCGGCCAGGAGCGTCAGTGACCCCCAATGATTCCGACTCATTGACACTGCGTTATCGTTTCGACGCGCTTGAGCCGACCTTATCGGCCAATACGGTGCTTCACCACCTGTTCCAGCACCAGCGCGACTGCTACGAACGCACCGTAGTCCTGATGAGAGAGGCCAAACTTCGGGCGTCCTCACTCGATTCACTCGTGCGACTCTCGGCCGTCGATCCTCGTAACACAGAGCTCTTCGAGCTTGCCTCGGAGGTGTGGAATCACGAGCTGTATTGGTGCTCGCTGCATCCGCGGGGGGGCGGACCCGCTTGGGGTCTGATCGGGGAAGGCATTCGACGATGCTTTGGCACGTTCGGCAGGTTCTCCCGCTGCACCGAGGCGGCCGCTGAATCGGTCTTCGGTCCTGGCTGGCTCTGGGTTACGTGGCACGCCGGCAAGATTGAGCTGCTCGTGGGCGGCTCCAGGGATTTACCGATACTGCATGGGCGGCTTGCCTTGCTTGCAATCGACCTGTGGGAGCATGCGTACTACCTGGACTATTACAGCGCCCGTGGGGCCTACGTACGAGCCTGTCTGACGAACCTGATCGACTGGACGTACGGCAACCTGCGATTGCTGAGCGGGGCCCGGTCCAACACGTCGAAGATTGCACTCAGATGGCTCGGCTGCGGCTTGCCTCCAAGCCGACCCTCGCTAATGAAAGCCGGTGCCAAGGACATGTCCGTCCAACCCCCACGAGCTCGGGATGGACTGTCGCCCAAAGACCATCGGAAAACACCATCAGAAGTGCGGCATGAGTGATGAGACAAAAGGTGCTCCCTCTGATGCAGCTACCGTCACTGGCTCGCCGCCCGATCTCGAGCGGCGCCGCCTCCTTGCCGTAGCCACCGCCGGGGTAGGAGCCATCGGCGTCGCTGCGACCGCGCTGCCCTTCATAGAATCGTGGGAGCCAAGCGAAAGCGCGCGCGCGTTCGGCGCGCCTACCCAGATCGATATAAGAAAACTCGCGGCGGGAGAGATGCTCACCGCAGCATGGCGGCACAAGCCGGTGTGGGTGCTGCATCGGACCGAGGCACAAATTGCGGAGCTTCCCACACTCAACGATCGGCTCAAGGACCCCTTTTCCAAGCAGCCGCAGCAATGCCCCGACCTGGCGAACTGGAATCCCATACGGCGCTCGATCAAACCCGAGTTCCTGGTCCTGGTAGGAATCTGCACGCACTTGGGCTGCGTCCCCATCTACCGACCGACTCCGGACTCACCGAGCATGGGCGCTGGTTGGCCCGGCGGTTTTCTTTGCCCCTGTCACGGCTCGCGCTACGACCTTTCGGGTCGAGTCATGGACGGCTCACCGGCACCGCTCAATCTGCCGGTGCCTCCCCACTACTACCGCGAAGGGAGCCTGATCATCGCAGGCGAGCTTTCCGACGGCTCCGAGCAGAGCTGGTCGCCGCAGATCTGGTAGCGCGGCGGTGTTTGCCAGGAACCTGGTCGCCTGCAGAGCTGTCCTCAGGGCAGTCGGAAGGCTGCGATCTGGTTTTCGGAAGATACACAAGGAATTTCGCGGCACTCTGCCTGTCACCCCATCCTGGCGGCTCGGAGCGGCGCCTTTTCTCCTGGCCCTGCTCGGTGTGGCCGTTCCGGTCCCCGCCAAGTCGATCACCGGCGGACAGGCCGCAACTCCGGTACTCAGCGCCGGCGTGGTGAGATCTCTTGAGGCAGCGCAAGAGGCGATAAGAACGAGGCACTGGGGCGCGGCGCTTGCGGCAATCAAGGCAGCGCAAGGCGTTTCCCACAAGACGGCAATGGACGAATATGACATCGACGAGCTCCTTGCCTACACGCTATACAGACAGAACAAGTATGCACAGGCCGTGATCGTGTTCGAGCGACTGCTCGGCTCGCCGTTGATGCCCGCCACACAGCGCGCGGAACGTACCGAGGCGGTAGCAGAGATGTACTTTCGGTTGGGCAACTATGCGAAGGCAGCCCGCTGGGCTGGGGAATTCCTGCAGCGCCATTCCGGCAACGCCGAAATGTCGCTGATACTCGGCGATTCCTATTTCAGAATGAGCCATTACAGGGAGGCCGCTGCGACGATGTCGGCGGCAGTGGCTGACGTGGAACGCACCAAGCGAGTGCCTCCGGAGGCCTGGCTACGAATTATCGAGGACTCCGACTATCGGCTCGAGGACGTTCAGGGAATGAAACGAGCGCTGCTGCAAATCGTTCGCTACTATCCACGGCCCGAGGATTGGAGCCAACTGATCGACCTGTCTTCGCAGGATGTCAGAGATAGTCGAGTCGCGCTTGGATATCGACGCCTGATGCTTGATCTCGATGTGCTGAAGCGTCCCGACGACTACGAGTCCATGGCAATCGAAGCCCTCGAAGTCGGCCTGCCCGCGGAGGCGTTGCACGTGCTCCAGCAAGGCGAAAGGGACGGGGTATTCATGGCTCCGGATGTCCTGCCAGGCAGACACGAACGCCTGCTCGAGCTCGCCCAGGAGAGAACCGCGGCGAATCGCCTCAGCCTCCCCCAGCTTGCCGCCAAAGCAATGGCCGCCGCAACCGGACAAGCCGACGTGTTGGTTGGGCAAATGTACCTCAGCTACGGCAAGTATGAACAAGCCGTCGACGCGCTTCGGAGCGGCATCGCCAAGGGGCTCGTGAACGATATCGACGAAGCGCACATCAGCCTTGGAATCGCTTATCTGAAGGAAGGTCGGAAAGAGCTCGCTGAGCGGGCATTCGGCTCGGTGCCCAAGGGCTCCAAATGGTCCAATCTGGCGGAACTGTGGGCGCTGCGCGTGGCGGACAGCGGACTAGTGCCCCTCGCCGTCCACCGGTGGGATCGGGGAGAAGCCAGCCTGCGCCGCGAATCACGATGGTCCCCGAGCGCGCTTGCGACGGGAACAAGCCCGTCACCGATCAGCTGATCGCGGCGGGGAGACGGTGCAGCGCCGATCATTGCGGCAAAGCCCGTGCACCAGCACCAGCACCTTGGAGCTCGGCACTCTTGTAGACGATCGAAGTACTGCCATTCAATGCCCCGCCGACGATTGCGCCTGCGAGCCGTATCGGTTTCCTAGCGATGTTCGTATGCATCGCCTCGACCAGCCCGATGCTCCCGGAGATCACGCCGACCACCATGCAACCTCGTCAGGCGCGACAAATACGTATTGAGGCCACCTAGCCGTGCGGTGAGCATTCCACGGAGCACGATTGTGCAGTCCTCAGAAGGTTTCGCCGTGGCCAATGAAACGAGCTCGCCCACGCGCCTGGATGGGATCCCAGCGCCTTCAGACTCCGCCACCTGGACGATCCCCGCTTGCGCCCCGTGATGACGCTCAGCCAATACGTTCCATTTCGATGGCTCAAGTAATCACGCTGACGGTCAATGGTCGGCTCGTCCAGGTAACCGACGGTGCGACCTTGCTCGATGCAGCCACGAAGGCGGGCGTATACGTTGCAACCCTTTGCTTCCATCCGCGTCTGCCGTCCCACGCCGTATGTCGCATGTGTCTCGTTGACGTCAAGGGCGGAGATCACCCCCGACCAGCCTGTATCACGCTTGCCCGGGACGGTGACGTCATCCAGACGGACTGCCCCTCTCTACAGGAATTTCGCAAAGCAGATGCTGAGTGGCTGCTCGCGCGCCACCCCAACGACTGCCTCCTCTGTGAGGCCAACGGCTCATGTCAGCTGCAGAATCTGGTCAGCGAGAACCAGTGGGGCGATCGCTGGACGAAAGTCCCCCAGGGATCGGCCGGTCATCCGGAACACCTGTCGACCGACCACACCTCCCCAAGCATCTGGCGGGATCTCGCAAAATGCGTCGAATGCGGCCTGTGTGTTGAGGCATGTGGTGATGCCGGCCAACAGCAACACGTGATCGGCTTCGCTGAACGGGGATCGGCTCGTTTGCCGGTCACGGTCTTCGATCGCCCTCTCTCTGAGACCAAATGCATCTCCTGCGGTCAGTGTACGCTCGCCTGTCCGGTCGGCGCCTTGATCGAGACGCCACACTGGCACGAGGTTCTGCATACCCTCGATTCACACCGGCGCGTCTCCGCAGTACAGGTCGCACCCGCGACGCGCATTGCCATTAGCGAAGAATTCGGCATGAGTCCTGGCACCGTGAGCACGGGAAGGTTGATCAATGCTTTAAGAAAGCTTGGTTTCGATTATGTGTTCGACACCAATTTCGCTGCAGATCTCACGATCATGGAGGAGGCATCGGAGCTCCTTGCGCGGATTAGAAAACGGGAAGCGCTACCGCTATTGACTTCCTGCTGTCCCGGCTGGGTGAATTGGGTCGAGATCAACCGGCCGGCTCTCTTGCCGCACCTCAGCACGACGAAATCTCCGCAGCAGATGCACGGCGCGGTCACAAAGCGCGGCCGTTTCGCCCGGTCGCTGCGCCGCGAGTTCGCCGAAGGGAGTGCAGAACCGTACGTCGTCAGCGTGATGCCTTGCACCGCCAAGAAGGACGAGGCCGCGCGGCCCGGGATGTCGGGCGATGTCGATCACGTCCTCACAACGCGCGAACTCGCCAGAATGATCAGATCGCGCGGCATAGCATTCGCCGCCCTGTCCCAGGATGGGGATTTCGACAATCCTCTGGGTGAGAGTACCGGCGCTGGTCAGATCTTCGGCGCCTCGGGGGGCGTTATGGAGGCGATGGTGCGAACGGTCTCCCATCTAATCGGAGCTGACAGCTCCGTTCCGCTCGAATGGCATCAGCTTCGTGGCGTCGGCGCGGGTGTCAAGACGGCCGAGATCGCCGGCCTAGGCAAGGTGGCCATCTGCAGTGGCATTGCCGCTGCGCAACGCATGCTCACGACCGAAACATGGCATGACGAGTACATCGCAATCGAGGTGATGGCATGTGTCGGTGGTTGCTTGGGCGGAGACCCCGGCGGCCGGGTCAAACTCCTCCACCTGTGGCCGGGTCAAAGTCCTCCAGGTGATGCGAGGGGACGCATGATAATTACGCGTTTGCCGTTTCCTTGGCAACCCGTGCTGCAGCTTCTTTGAGTC